>Ga0071330_1119765_pt1 | contig 421236 bp, 408 predicted proteins | sample GBScel77sediment_FD_63802 | JGI IMG/M metagenome (GOLD analysis project Ga0071330, IMG submission 63802) | Hot spring sediment microbial communities from Great Boiling Spring, Nevada - Cellulolytic enrichment Sediment 77C v2 (version 2) | ecosystem: Environmental > Aquatic > Thermal springs >... | reverse complement strand
GGAAGAATAACTAAATCATCTAAATAGCCTATTATAGGAATAAAATCAGGAATAAAATCTATAGGAGAGAGAGCATAAGTAATAGTAATTAGGGCAAATAGTTTAGCTATAAAAGGAGTGTCTTTCCTTTTTAGGGCTAAGAATATCGCTGGAATTTTTTTCTTTAAATATTTAGCTTTATCTTTCATTTTATGTACAGTATACCATTTTCAATCCCTTATAGGTACGCTACAAACCCATACCCACATTTCATATGTCAACACGGAAAATGTGTTTCAATCCCTTATAGGTACGCTACAAACTGAGTTTTCTTTTTGGAACACAGGAGACGGATGGTAGTTTCAATCCCTTATAGGTACGCTACAAACGAGGATGGAAGTTCTTCCCTACCAGATGGGTAGCAGGTTTCAATCCCTTATAGGTACGCTACAAACTCGAGAGGGCGGCTACTAAAGGTTTAACAAAGATCTGTTTCAATCCCTTATAGGTACGCTACAAACTTAGAAGGAGTTTCTAAAAACTGTGTGGATTTTTACTAATTTCAATCCCTTATAGGTACGCTACAAACGTAGCTGGCCATAACATGGACGCAACATATTATTGATTTCAATCCCTTATAGGTACGCTACAAACTGTTTAACGAGAACTATGAGTTGACTTATGATAAAGAGTTTCAATCCCTTATAGGTACGCTACAAACACTGTTGCGCCGAAACGTGCAAGAAGATCGTCAAACGGTTTCAATCCCTTATAGGTACGCTACAAACCAGCGCGAAAACGGAAAACAAAAGGACAAGCAAAAAGGTTTCAATCCCTTATAGGTACGCTACAAACAATACTCTTATCAAATAAATTGCTAACGCTTTTCTAGTTTCAATCCCTTATAGGTACGCTACAAACGCGTACCTTGTGTTTAGCAAAGATGAAGGAACGCTGGTGTTTCAATCCCTTATAGGTACGCTACAAACCCGCTCTTTCACTCTTGCAGAAATCTACAAAATAGCGTTTCAATCCCTTATAGGTACGCTACAAACGAAAGATACATAGAAACCATTGAATTGTTTAGAAAAAGTTTCAATCCCTTATAGGTACGCTACAAACCGGTTTGAAACCAAATCTAAACGGAGGTGGTATGAAGTTTCAATCCCTTATAGGTACGCTACAAACGAGTTTGAATTGGCAGGGGAAGCAGGAGATCTCTCGTTTCAATCCCTTATAGGTACGCTACAAACGGTGGAAGGGATGAAGGCAAAAATAAAAAGGACGGGTTTCAATCCCTTATAGGTACGCTACAAACATGCCAATTACTCTCAAGCAAGGAAATATCTTTGTTTGTTTCAATCCCTTATAGGTACGCTACAAACTCTACGTAACAGAAAAGACACGCGATATTACAGCGGAGTTTCAATCCCTTATAGGTACGCTACAAACATAAAGCCAAGCTCTACTAAGACTGAAGGGCAAGAAGGTTTCAATCCCTTATAGGTACGCTACAAACAAGCGTATTGCAACGGACAGGGCCAGTGGAGCCCCGTTTCAATCCCTTATAGGTACGCTACAAACGCAATAGTTGCAGTTAGGGAAGAAGTGGAGGAGGAAGGTTTCAATCCCTTATAGGTACGCTACAAACACTCACTCAAAAAGAAATTGCGCATATGTCTAAAGTGTTTCAATCCCTTATAGGTACGCTACAAACTCTCTCTTTTTTCGTATACTCTTTTCGCTATGCGTATTGTTTCAATCCCTTATAGGTACGCTACAAACGAAATGAGATAAGCGCTGCTTGGTTTCCCGTGGAAAGTTTCAATCCCTTATAGGTACGCTACAAACTTAGAAAAGAAATAAGCGAAGTCAGGGATAAAAACAAGTTTCAATCCCTTATAGGTACGCTACAAACAATATAGGAATATAGCCAAGAGCTTCAGTAAGGAATAGTTTCAATCCCTTATAGGTACGCTACAAACTTTGTGCTAAATTCTTATATCTCTCTATGCGTAGAAGGTTTCAATCCCTTATAGGTACGCTACAAACCTGTGTTGGAGCGAATTGACAATAATATGAGGGTATGTTTCAATCCCTTATAGGTACGCTACAAACTTTTCTGTCATAGAATATCATACTCTATATATTTTTGTGTTTCAATCCCTTATAGGTACGCTACAAACTTGGATAGGCTCGAGGGATTGATGTGGCTTTGTAACAGGTTTCAATCCCTTATAGGTACGCTACAAACTAATTTCTTCCTCGCAAGGCAAATCTTTCAAAAAAAGTTTCAATCCCTTATAGGTACGCTACAAACGGGACATTCACCTCGAGACTTTTATAAGTCTCGAGGAAGTTTCAATCCCTTATAGGTACGCTACAAACAGTTCCAAAAAGCCGTATCAAAATATTTAGAAAAATTGTTTCAATCCCTTATAGGTACGCTACAAACTTGGGAGGCCGCAGAGGTCTCCCAAATCCCACCCGGCGTTTCAATCCCTTATAGGTACGCTACAAACGTAAGGAAAAGTATGAGTATAGCATAATGAGGCAAGCGTTTCAATCCCTTATAGGTACGCTACAAACAGAAAAATTGTATATACAGTTTACATTTTTTTCCAAAGTTTCAATCCCTTATAGGTACGCTACAAACTTGAACCTTCCCTTTCCGCCAGTTTGGGCGGAAAAGGGTTTCAATCCCTTATAGGTACGCTACAAACGTAGATTTTTATAGGAGCGGAGGATACGGAAGGGCTTGTTTCAATCCCTTATAGGTACGCTACAAACTAGCACATCTTCTAAAGTTATACTAGCCATCTCAATCGTTTCAATCCCTTATAGGTACGCTACAAACAAGAGAATTACCAGCACTTACTTTTTTAGATATTTAGTTTCAATCCCTTATAGGTACGCTACAAACCTATATTCGCGAGTATTGACGTAATTTGTAGGGTATGTTTCAATCCCTTATAGGTACGCTACAAACTATATATACAAGCGTTCGATGTATATATTCGAAAATGGTTTCAATCCCTTATAGGTACGCTACAAACAGAATTCTCTCGATTTGCTTAATATCCATTTTTCAAGGTTTCAATCCCTTATAGGTACGCTACAAACTTTTGAAAAATCTTGAAACCTGTGTCTGGGTCAACTGTTTCAATCCCTTATAGGTACGCTACAAACGATGGTTGGTTTGTTGTTAGAATATTCAAAGATGATGGTTTCAATCCCTTATAGGTACGCTACAAACAAAGAGCGCAATAGCAGAACGAGACAAATACAAGAATAGTTTCAATCCCTTATAGGTACGCTACAAACCTATATTCGCGAGTATTGACGTAATTTGTAGGGTATGTTTCAATCCCTTATAGGTACGCTACAAACAGGGATTGAAACAAACTAAATAGGAGGTGGTTTGAAGTTTCAATCCCTTATAGGTACGCTACAAACGATGGGGCGAAAGTGTACCTTTCTACAGTGCGGTATAGTTTCAATCCCTTATAGGTACGCTACAAACTTTTTTGCGAGTCTTGCTCTCCATTGGTCTGCATACTTCGTTTCAATCCCTTATAGGTACGCTACAAACTCCTTGCCAGCACCGCGGAAGGATTGGGAAAGAAGGAGTTTCAATCCCTTATAGGTACGCTACAAACAATATGTTCCGCCGCATCGTGTATACGTTGAGGTGTTGTTTCAATCCCTTATAGGTACGCTACAAACTTTTCCGCATATCCTGCACTTGTTATTGTCTCTTTTGTTTCAATCCCTTATAGGTACGCTACAAACTATGGGGCTTCTCATAGGCAAAGGTGGCGAGAATATGTTTCAATCCCTTATAGGTACGCTACAAACGAGGTGGAAAGAAAGTATAAAGAACTTTCTAAAAAAGTTTCAATCCCTTATAGGTACGCTACAAACAAGAAAAAATAAGAGAATTGCCAGTGCTTACATTTCTGTTTCAATCCCTTATAGGTACGCTACAAACAAGAAAAAATAAGAGAATTGCCAGTGCTTACATTTCTGTTTCAATCCCTTATAGGTACGCTACAAACTTGTTTAGAGAAGAGATAGGGTTTTGGACTAATCAAAGTTTCAATCCCTTATAGGTACGCTACAAACAAGTTTACATTTTTCTCGAAATGGAAGTTAGAAGAGTTTCAATCCCTTATAGGTACGCTACAAACTTAGAACAAATTACAGAACTTCTGGATATAAAAACTGTTTCAATCCCTTATAGGTACGCTACAAACATTTGAAAAATATGAGCGAGGATATGGAAGAGCTTAGTTTCAATCCCTTATAGGTACGCTACAAACCCTTGCTTGAGAGTAATTGGCATACAGACATCTATAAGTTTCAATCCCTTATAGGTACGCTACAAACGTGTTTGCAATGAATTTCAAAGCCAAATTCGGAAAGGTTTCAATCCCTTATAGGTACGCTACAAACTTTAACCCTGAAACTTGAAAAAAATTTTATGCGCAGTTTCAATCCCTTATAGGTACGCTACAAACCCTCTGGTGGGAGGAGTACGTTTTCCCACCAGAGTGGGTTTCAATCCCTTATAGGTACGCTACAAACCTTCGTATCCGCAAGGCTTCTTGCGGATACGAAGAAGTTTCAATCCCTTATAGGTACGCTACAAACATTTAGAGGAGATACTCCCAACTATAGAAGAGTATTGTTTCAATCCCTTATAGGTACGCTACAAACTCTATATACGATTTAGAGGTTTCGCCTTGGGTTTATGGTTTCAATCCCTTATAGGTACGCTACAAACCTTTTTTTTTGTTTATCTATATTCAAATATTCTTATAGTTTCAATCCCTTATAGGTACGCTACAAACTAGACAAAAGAAAAAATTTAAATGGAGGTGTTGCTAGTTTCAATCCCTTATAGGTACGCTACAAACAATGTATAGGAAAGTTTATTACGCAAGGCAAGTTCGGTTTCAATCCCTTATAGGTACGCTACAAACGATGTAGTCTTATTCCTGAATCCTACGTACATCGATGTTTCAATCCCTTATAGGTACGCTACAAACAGATTGGGCGCACAAGAACAGGAGCGCCCAAGATAAGTTTCAATCCCTTATAGGTACGCTACAAACATGTTATACCTTGCCAACACATTTACGTTAGGCATGTGTTTCAATCCCTTATAGGTACGCTACAAACGAATATTATACAACTTGCAACCATACATCTACAAAGGTTTCAATCCCTTATAGGTACGCTACAAACGTATTGACATAATTTGCAGGGTATTGACAAAAACATAGTTTCAATCCCTTATAGGTACGCTACAAACGGGAATCTTGGACAGGATTAAAGATTTAAGGTATCTTTGGTTTCAATCCCTTATAGGTACGCTACAAACTTACTTAGGTACAAGCGTTCGGCGCCAAGTTTTCCTGTTTCAATCCCTTATAGGTACGCTACAAACTGGAAAGGAATAATTGTGAATTCTCTGCCTCTTCCACGGTTTCAATCCCTTATAGGTACGCTACAAACGGACTATGTAGTTGTGGAATTGCAGCAAGATCATACATGTTTCAATCCCTTATAGGTACGCTACAAACTTCTTGGGCGCTACTCTTTTTGTACCTTACTTTAAACCGTTTCAATCCCTTATAGGTACGCTACAAACATGTAAGTTTCAAAGCCGGTAAAGTTTTTCTTACTAGTTTCAATCCCTTATAGGTACGCTACAAACTCTTCCGATGTTGCAACAAACTCGCCTTGCGAAAGCGGTTTCAATCCCTTATAGGTACGCTACAAACTTTCTGTCATAGAATACCATACCCCCAATTTTTTGTGTTTCAATCCCTTATAGGTACGCTACAAACACAAACTATAAAGATGGAGGTGGGAAAAAAATGAAGGGTTTCAATCCCTTATAGGTACGCTACAAACATGGCAAAGCTAATGGGTTTAGAGGCTTCAACATACGTTTCAATCCCTTATAGGTACGCTACAAACTATTTCCTTATTCCGCGCTTGTTTTTTAAAGTTTCTTGTTTCAATCCCTTATAGGTACGCTACAAACTTGGTCAAGCCTCAGTTGGAAGTTATGCTTTGTCCGGTTTCAATCCCTTATAGGTACGCTACAAACCGAAGAAAGGGCCAAAAAAGATCTCTCTAAAAATTACTACCCTTATAGGTACACTACAATTTTGTTGGTAGTATAGCATGAGAAAAATTAGATGTAAATAGGTTTTGATGTGAAAATTTATATTTCTGTCGATCCTCCAGGGTTTTGGGGTTATCGGGGGTAGACTGTAAAAATAGTTTTTAAGAATAAGCTAAAATATTTTCTAATGAAGTAAAGAACTATTTTGGAAAATATTTGAGATAAAAAATCATTAAGAAATTAGTAAGAATCAAGTTGTGCAATAAAAGAAGGTTATCCCTAATTGTTACATTTTCTGTCAATCTCAAAAAAATATGAATAAGCCTAATTTGATTGAGATTTTTATGTAACAAAAATTTAGACTTACGATGATATAGAGAAGTTATAAATTTTTGACTTAAATGGTATAATCTATAGAGATTTATTAAGAGGTTTATATAAATCAAGTAAGGAGTAAGGTAAAAAAATGTTTCTAATTAAAAAATTTAAATTTGATGCAGCTCACAATTTAGTAAGCTATAAAGGAAAGTGTGAGAGATTACATGGACATACTTATGAATTAGTAATAGTTTTGGAAGGTAAGCCTGATGAGGAAGGTATGATTATGGACTTTGTAGAATTAAAGGATATCGTGAAAAAGGAAATTATTGATGTACTGGATCATAGGTATATAAATGATATAATCTCACAACCCACAGCTGAGAATATAGCTATATGGGTTTGGAATAAATTAGAAGGAAAATTAAGAGGTAAAAATTTTTCTCTTTATGAGGTACAAATATGGGAAACATCAGATAGTGGAGTGATATATAGAGGTGGATAATTTAAAAGATGTACAAAATGAAAAAGATGAGAGAGGTATATCCCTGAAAAAAGTAGGGATTAAGAATTTTTATTATCCCATAAAGGTTTTTGATCAAAGGAGAGGGCACCAATATACGATAGCAAAAATAGATCTTTCTGTGGATCTTAGACACGATTTAAGAGGTACACATATGAGTAGGTTTGTAGAAGTGTTGAATGAAATTGATGTAATTAGACCTGAAAATTTAGAAAGAATTTTGCAGAAGGTTAAGACAAAGTTAAAAGCAGAAAGTAGCCATATAAAACTTACTTTCCCTTATTTTATATGGAAAAAGGCTCCAATTTCGCAAATGGAGTCTCCTAATAAAATAGAATGTATAATTGAGGCGGAGCTTTTTGAAGATTTGGAGATGGTTGTAGGGGTAAAAGTTCCTATTCATACTCTTTGTCCCTGTTCTAAGGAGATAAGCGAATTTGGAGCTCATAATCAAAGAGCTATAGCAAATATAGAAGTTAAGTCGAAAAAACTTATATGGTTTGAGGATTTAGTTGAAATAGCAGAGAGTTCTGCAAGTGCCCCAATTTATTCTCTTTTAAAACGTCCAGATGAAAAATATATTACAGAAATGGCATATGATAATCCAAAATTTGTAGAAGATGTAGTAAGAGATATAGTTTTTATTTTGGATAAGGATAAAAGAATAGAGTGGTATAGGGTGGAAGTAATAAGTTTTGAAAGTATTCATAATCATGAAGCTTTTGCATGTGTAGAGAAGGGGTGGCTAAAGAATGATAATGGAGTTAACACTTGATTTTTTAATTAAAGAGATGGAAAAAGTAGGAGCTCATTTTGATTCTTTTTCAATTTTTCTAAGAAAAAGTAGAATTATTCCATTAAAGATTTTTGACATTACTTCTCCTACTGCCAATATTTTGAAGCAGGAGATGCTTTCTATTGGAGGAGATGTTGTAGTTCATAAAAATGTTGTTAATTGTGGAATAAACAAAAATGATGTAATTCTTCTTGGGACAAAAAAACATTATGATATTCTTATTAAAAAATTGGAAAATATCAATTATTTCGATATTCCTAAAGTTTATAATCTTTTAAAGAATTTTTTTGAGAAGGATAAAGTATCTTATATTGAATCTCCTTGGAAGAGAAAAATAATTTTTGATAGAACTTTAATAATGGGAATAATAAATGTGACCCCAGATTCTTTTTATGCCAATTCTCGTAAGATAAATTTAGAAGAGATTTTAAATACTGCTAAATATATGATAGAAAACAAGGTAGATATTATTGATATAGGGGGGCAATCAACAAGACCTGGCTCTGATCCTGTAGATGAAGAGGAAGAAATTAATAGGGTTATTCCTGCTGTAAAGATAATTAGAGAAAATTTTTCAAATATTTTTATTTCAGTGGATACTTATAGAGCAAGAGTAGCTGAAAAAGCAATTGAATTGGGGGCAGATATGATAAATGATATTAGTGGGTTTAGATTTGACGATAATCTTGTCAAAGTTATTTCTGAATATAAAATTCCTTATGTTTTAATGCACATGAAAGGTACACCTAAGGATATGCAAATAAATCCATATTATGATGATGTAATTAAAGAAATATATGAGTTTTTCTTAGAAAGATTAAATTATGCAGAGGGATATAGGGTTGATCTGGATAAGGTAATTATTGATCCGGGTATAGGCTTTGGAAAGAGATATGAGGATAATTTAGAAATATTAGCCAGAATAACTGAATTTAAAAGTTTGAAAAAACCTATTTTAATAGGAGCTTCAAGAAAAAGTTTTATAGGAAAAGTTTTAGGTGATATTCCTCCTGAGGAAAGATTAGAGGGTACTCTTGGAGTTACAGCTCTTTGTGCACTTAAGGATGTTGATATTGTTAGAGTTCACGATGTAAAGGAAAATAAGAGAGTAATTGATGTTATAGAGGCTATAAAATGCATAAGGTCTTCATAGCATTAGGGAGTAATTTAGGTGATAAAAGAAAAAATATAGAAATAGCTATAGAAAAGATTAAAGAAATAGGAATTAATATTTTAAAAATGTCTTCTATAATAGAAACAGAACCTTATGGATATAAAGATCAGGACAGTTTTTTAAATGCTGTTTGTTTGGTAGAGACAAATCTTGATCCATTTTCCTTATTAAAAGTTCTGCTAAAAATTGAAGAAGAGTTGGGAAGAAAAAGGATTTTTAAATGGGGTCCGAGAAATATTGATTTGGATATTATATTTTATGATGATTTAATAATTGAAACGGAAGAATTAATAATACCTCATCCTGATGCCCATAATAGGATCTTTGTTATGGGACCTATCTCTGAGCTCGAGCCAGACTTTATACATCCAGTTTTAAAAAGAAAAGTGCTAGATATATATAAAAGTCTTTTATAATATCTGTTCTCTTTTATTTTTCTCTATTCCTATTATCTGTCTTTCCGAATATTTTGTGGTTCTCATAATGTAGAAAATAACAGAATCTTCTTCCTCATCTATTATTAATTCTATTTCTCTTTTTAGTCTTTCATATTTTGCTTCTGTAATTTCTCCTTCAAGAACAGAATTTTGTATCCATTCTAAATACTTTCTTGCTGTATTTAGTACTTTATTAACTCTTTTCTGATTTACATCATAAACCATTATTATATACATTTACCAAGGAGATATGTAAGGAGAATATTTTTCTTCTCCTAATAAATGTTTCTCAAGTTTATAGAGTTCTAATCTTATTAATCTTCTGTAAGAGATTTTTCCTAAATCTTTATATTGAATAGTAGTTTTCATTTTTTCTTCAAAGTTTTGCACAAAGAGTTTCATCCCTTTTTCCTTAAGGTATACACCTTCCAATTTTTCGTCAAAATCTTTAGGTGTTATCTCTTTTTTATTTACCATAGAAAAGATAATTCTATCCACAATTATTGGTTTAAATATCTCTGCTATATCTAAATTAAGGGAAAATCTTCTGAAGTTTGTAGCATGTAGATATCCTATTCTTGGATCTAAATGGGTTTTGTATATTTCAGAGAGGATTGCTGTGTAGAGTAGGGAATTTCCAAAGCTTATAAGGGCGTTCATATAATTAGAAGGTGGTCTTTTGGTCCTTTCCTTAATGAAGAAATCCTCATTTTCTGTAATATCATTGAAACAAGAATAATAAATATCTCTTATATTACCTTCTAATCCCATGATTTCATCTACTTTTTTGCAACCTTCAATACCTTCAGCCAAATCTTCTATGGATTGTATTTTAGATTTTAATAAATCCTTACCTCTATTTGTATAATAGTTTAAAACCTTTCTTATATTATCAATAGCTCCTTTTACAAAACTTTTTGCTAATTCTAGTCTTTTTTCTTGATCTAAATAATATTCTGCTTGTTTTAGAATCATATATCCTGAATTGTAATGCTCCCTTGGATAAAAACTTCCCACATAATATTCATAGTAATTGTAAAAATGGAGAATTATTTCTTTTTGAGATAGATATTCTAAAATTTCTTTGTTTAAAGTTACCTCACCAAATATATGTAAGTCTCTTACATTTTCTATTGGTAAATATTTTTTCTGACCATCAGAAGTTTCAAAATATATAGTATTGTGCTTCCTTTTTAATTCCCCACTAGTAAAAATATATATACTTTCACTCATGACCAGCAAAACTCCCTATATGCACAGAGTTTACAATAAGGAATTTTTTGGGGTAACGGGGGTTTTCCCTTATATATGAGAATCTCGATCCTTTTAATAGTGTCCTCAATTTTCTCTTCCAATTCTTTGTCTAATACTACTCTAACTCTTCTTTTTTCTTTGGGAAATATAAGTAATCCATCAGCTTTTATGCCATAGTTATTTTTAAGAGAATATAGGTAAAAAGCGAGTTGAATTTTGGCGATTTCTTGCACTTTTGAACTCTTTTTTATCTCTCCTAAAATTAATGTTTTATTTTCAGTTTTTATAAGGTCTATAATCATGTTTTCTAAGCTTATTTTTTTCTTTTCGTCTGTAAAACTTTCTTCATCTATTAATCTACCAAGCTCTAAGTATGGATGGTCTTGGTCTGGAGTTATTTGATGGGCCATAAGCCATGCTTGTCTTTCGCATATTAAGAAACTCTCAATTAAACTTCCTGTAATCATATTTCACCAGAGTAGGATACCGCTTTTAATTTTATATCCTGTTTCTTTGTCATAGAAATCTTCTAAATTATCCTTAGATATATATCCAAAGCCATATTCAATAGCTGGTAGATTTTCTGCTCTTACAGGGATTGATATTACATATTTATAGAAATTACTTTTTATTTTTAGGAATTCTATTCTTCTTTCATAAATATCTTTTATTTCTTTAAGTTTTATATATTGATTCCATAGATTTTCTGCTTCTTCATTTAATTCTATAAATACGTCAATCTTGGGTTGATCTTCTTCAATAAGTTTGAAATCTTCAATACCTATATATTTATCATTTTCATTTTCTGTATATCCCGAATATCTTAATGAATAAATTGCATCCAAGAAGTTTTTAGATATGTCTTTGGCCTTTCTTTCATTAATCTCATAAAAATAATTTTGTATATAGTTGAGAAATTCTACTTCTTCAATTTTTTCATCTTTTTTAAGAATATTGTTAGTAACATCCAAAAGAATTTTGTCATATATGTATGAAGCATATCTTCTTTTATCATCTTGTAATGAATATAGATATACCTCTCCTATATCTTTTAACCAGTTTCTATTACATCTTCCTGCTGATTGGTTTATAGAATCCAAGGGTGCAATATCTCTATAAACAATATCTAAATCAATATCCACACCTGCTTCTACTAATTGAGTTGTAACCACTATTCTTTTTTCTCCTTTTTTTATACTCTCGATTCTTTCTAAACGATCCTTTGGTATTATGTGGCTTGAAAGAAAAACTATATCTTCCTTAGTTTTTTCTTTTAAAAGACTGTAAAATTTTTGAGCTGAGTTTATTGTATTAAAGATAAACATATAAGATTTGTCAAGTTTGATGTCAATGTTTTCAATGAATTCCTCTAATAAGAGAGATTCATTAAGACGAGGAATTAATATTGTGCGATTTAATTTTGTAAAGTAGTCTTCAGCGTTTGTTAAGTTGAGGGTTTCGTCCTTTTTAAATATAAGGGGTTGAGTTGCTGTAGAGAAAATAATATAGGTATTAAATTTTTCTACAAGTTCTTTAAATATTTCCCTTAAAAGGTACCAATATTTAATAGGAATAGATTGTACTTCGTCTAATATGATAATACTTCCAAATATTCTATGTAATTTTCTTAGATTTGAATTTTTATTTGATATCAATGTATGAAATAGTTGTACAAATGTAGTTATTATTATCTCTGAATTCCAGCCTTCTATTAATATTTTTGCATGGTCAGGCTCTATTTCATTGTCATTGTATGTATAGTAGATTTCCGAAAGGTGGTGATGTTTTAATACTATGGTAGAATCTATGTTTCCAAAATACTTTATTAGGACTTTTTCGAGTACACTTGCATTTTGCTCTATAATACTTAGGAAAGGTAATGAGTATATAATTCTTGGGGTATATCCTTTCTTTTTTCTTATTTCTTCTCTTAGCTTAAGGGCGAAGGCAAAAGAAATGAAGGTCTTTCCAAGACCTGTTGGGAGAGTTAGAGAATAAATTTTTTGATCAAGGTCAATCTTTTTGTTTATTACTTCTTGATATGCATTTTCTCGAAGCTCATTTATAGGTTTTTTGTCAGTTTTTAAATCTTTTTTATAATGATCTACTACTATGTATGGAATATCTAAGGGGTTTCTTTCTGGCTTTCCTATAGTTACTTCACTTTTGTCTGCATCTATTAAGAGGGAGAAGAGTAGGTTATTTAATAAGTAGTATTCTGTAGCATTTTCGTGTTTAAGGTTTTTGATTTTTATTCTTTTAATCTTTATATCTTTTGATACTGCTTCTACGATGTCTTTAAGTTTATCTTTTGTAATTTCACTAAATAAAGCTTCATCAATATTTTTTATCAATATATTAAATTTGTCTTCATCTATACTTTCAATTTGTCTATAGAGCAATTCTTTATCTTCTTCAGAAATATCAATTTCTATGAGTATGTCTAAAAAATTTCCATGATGCCTTTTAACATTTATATAAGAGAACATGGGGAGTATTATTTTGATATTATCCGAAATATTTTCTTTTTCAAAAACTTTCTTAGTGATGTAATAAGCAATGAAGGAGGAGAGGAGAGAGTGCCTTGTTTCTTTACTTCCCTCCTCCTCTCCAGAAAGTAAATATTCTTGGAAAAAACTTGTAGCTTTTCCTATATCATGGGATAAAGTATTAATTTTTATTAATTTTTGTAGTTGTTCCTTTGATAGGAATAAGTTTTCCATAGGTACATCGTTTAAGAAACTGATAGCAAGATTCATAGTGTTATTTAAGTGTACTTCTAAATATTTATTTGGATGGGAAAATAAATTAGAGAAATATGACATTTGTTCCATCTTCTCCTTGATAAAATTTATCTATTTTAACTTTGATGGGTTTTCCTTGGCTTTCAAAGATAATATCTTCGTATCTTTCTACTATTCTATTACTATTCATTATTAATGGAATTCTTTCTTTAAAATAGCTTTTTCCTTCCTCAAAAATTATCTTGTTTTCTAATATTTGGGATATAGGGATTATTGTGGATACATAAATTTCATTATTCTCTTTCTCTGTAAAGTTTTTTATTCCAACAAACTGAAAATCTCCTAAAAGTTCTGAAAGGCCTAAAGAGAATGTGTAATAACTTCTATGGTTTTTAATATTTTCTACAAATTTATTAAATAATTCTTCATTCTTATGGTAAAAATATATTCTATATCTTGGATTTTTAATAAACTCTGTTTTTACCTGGGTTCTTGCATCATGGTTTTTCTTTTTGACTGGTATCCAAATGTTTCCTTTTGTGTTTATCAAATTTAAGCCTAATCTTATCTTTTTAATAGGATTTATAATTTGCAAAGCTATTTTGCAATTATTAAAGGAAAATGTTTCTAAATATTCTTTTCTATCTATTCCTAAAATAGCTCCAAGCATACCGAATATGGTAGGAGGGGGAGGAAAAGGAAAGGAAAGGGGAGATGATGTGGTATAGAATTTTCTAAAATGGGCAAATTCTCCAAAAATATCAAAAACCAAGACTTTCATTAAAAATCATCTCCTAAATCGGTAGTTCTTCTGCTTGGAAATCTTTTAGAGACTCATTTAACGATACTTCTTTACCGTCTAATACTAAGTTTACTCTTTCGTCTACTTTATATCTGATTTTTTCAATTTTATTATTATTTTCCGTTAATACCTTTATTAGTTCTGTGATGTCTATTTTTACTTGGGATATATCTCTTATTTTTTCATCCTCTATATCTGATATAAGTTTTATTCTTCTATCTAATTCGCCTATGTAAAAATATGAGTCAGGTTTATAGATAATTTGTATTAATAATCTTGGAACTTGACCAAATTTTGAGGTAGATATCAGGTTCTTTGTACCATGCCAAATTCCTTCTAACATATGATCGATATCTTCTTCGGTAAGGGGAATATTTTGGACTTTTGCTAAATTTTCATTTACTATTCCATAAAAGGCTATTAAAGAATAAGGAAGAATGTATTTTTCAGTAAATGTACCTTGAGTTTTGCCTGATTTTGATGGCATGACTGTTGTACCTTTTATATAAGTCAGATCAACTTTATGAAGAGATCTTCCAAATTTAAACTGTACTGGTCCAGTTAAAGTCATGGTTTTCCCTTCTACTGCAGTGGTTGCTCCAAAGAGTCTTATATCAATGCATTTTTCAATAATCTCATTATTATCTTTGTATTCCTTTAATCTATCTTCTTTAGTTTTTAGTTCTCCTTTATCATCTCTTATTTCTCTGACAAAAACTTCTAACCCTTTATATTCATATAAATAGTCCCTTATTGTTCTTTTAAGTCTTACGTCTGTAACAATATTTGTTCCTGTTTCTTCATCTATTCTTGGTTTGTTTTCATCCATTGGATCACCATTTGGATTTGCATCTGTTACGTCATAGAGAAAAAGAATTTCAGATCTATTTTTTAGCACACCCATCTAAAACACCTCCTATTTTATTTTTTGTCTGGATAAATATATGGTTTTAGTTCATCTAATAGGTTCATACCACATGCAAAGTAGAAATTAAGCTCATCATTTGAAAGTTTCCAGTTATCTCCAGCGAGAAGTAGATAGTAGGAAGCTTCTTCTGCTAATTTTTGTTTTCCTATATCAAAGGAATCGTACTCTTGTAATTTATTTATTACTTTTGGAAGAAGCCCTTTAAAGTCTTTTTCTTCCATTTTTAAACTTTTTAGTTGTTTTCTAAAAGGATCACTACCTCTTTCTAAATATTGTACATTTAATAGCATTTGGGTTAAGGCGCCGAGCAAGAAAAGTCCCTTTTTAATAGGATGATTGAAAGTTGGAGAAAATTTTTTAAATATAGGCTCAAATAATCTTTCTTCTTCCATATTTATCACCTCCATAGGGATTAAATCTAAATAAAGTAGAAACAAAAGTGACATTAGGGCATCTTTTACTACATAGGAGAAATATTCATCTCTAACATACTGAGTTCTTATTTTCCTCGTAAAAAATTGAAATATGAAATTTTTGTCTATGGATCTATCTTTGAATATGCGATCTACAATTTCTAAAAAGTAATTTACAAGGTCTGTTTCTCTTTTGTCAGGATCTGATTTTGAAAAGAATGTCCATAGATTTCTCATAGTGAAATCTGTGTTAAATAACTTATCTACTTTTTCTTTTGCTTTAAATATACTTCTTAGTCGAGAGGGTAAAACATCTTCTATGAGTGCAAGGATTTTTTCTGCACTTTGTTTTCTTTCTATAAATAAAAAGTTTAAAGTAATGTAATCTTCGGTATCAGATAAATACTGTAAAATATCTTCTTCATCTCCAAGATATCTCTTGGCAGTATTTTTCTTTAGAGATAGCAGTTTTGGAGTATCGAAAAATATATTATAAACATCTTCTTTTATAAATTCCCTTCCTAAGAGGAATTTAGGAATAAGTTGATAAGAAATTCCTGCCATTTTGAAAGTAAGCTCTTTTTCAATGTATTCTTTTCCTTTTTCTAAACTTCGTCTACAATCTTCACATAATGGAAAATTCTTCCATGCTTCTTTTTCTTTGAAACCACCACAGATAAATCCTGGTTTATCTATTGTATAGAAGGCATATATACCGTCTCCTATGGTAACTTCTTTTTCCTCTAAGCATATAGAGCATTGGCCTATATTAGAACCTTTTTTACTCTCTTTTATTTTTACCAATTTTTCTAAGGTTTTTATAAAAACCTCCTTGTCTCCTATATATTCTGTTTTTCCTTCTTTTTTGAATTTTAAGGTTAGAAATATACCTTCCTTTTTCGAAATGTCTTTTGATTTTTGCTTAAATTCCTCAATTATTTCATTTTCGTGATTTTTTAATACTGTATAAATCTTTTCTAAATACTCTTTTTCCTCTTTGGATAGCTCTAAATTTTTTCGGGAAAACACATCTTTGAACCAATTTAAAACTTTAATGTATAGAGTTTTTTCTATCTCTGTAACTTTTGTTGAAGGTGTAAAGTTAGGTCCGTTAGAGGGTCCGCTTCTGTATAGGTATTTTATTATCTTGTCTGATTCATAGTCTTCAAGTTCAATTCCTATATACTTTATTTCACCATTTTCTTCAAAAGTTAAGCAAAAAACGTTATTATATTTTTGGTTAGGGTTTGGATCTTCTATAAGGATTTCAATCTGGTTTTTGATATCCTTTTTTAGTAATATATCTCCTATCTCTTTAACCGCATCAAGCATCTTCATCACTCTCCTTTCCTCTCCATATTTCCCACATTCCAAATCCTGCTGAATTTTTATTTCCTAAGCCTGTCTCGTAGGTGAGATAAATTAATTCTGGATCCCCTAGGAGTTCGTAGATGCCAGTGTATCCTTCTATAATGGTGTCCTTAAATTTTATAATTTTTAAGTTTTCTTGTACTGAGAATTTTAAAGGTTTTATTTCAAGAGACATTTGTTCTGCATCTTTTCCGTAAAGAAGATGATATTTTTTCTTTGCGTTTTTCTCAATAAGTTTTGAGAATTCTTTATCAATTGGTTTGTAATAATGTACAATTTTTTCACCATCCTTTTTATATAAAGTGCTGTATATGGTAATAGGGGATAAAGCTTTAATTATTACTTTATTTTCTATCTTTGGAGTAGTTACTATTTCAAGCTGAGAGATGTATATCTTTTTATTGCATAATTTAAATTCTCTTTCTTTAAAACTTCTTTCAGCTAAATTCCCTACTATATCTTCTATGGGAGAAGAGAAATATATGGTTATTTTTCTTTTGAATATTAATTTTTCATTATCTTTTGTGGGAATTCCTTTTTCTAATATGCGGGAAAAGGTGAAAAGTTTAAATCTTCTTTTTCCTAAGGGAAAACCTACATTATGAAGTTTGGTGGCAAGATCAGGGGTAAAAGTTTTGTATATGAGAGCTTGAATATGGTAGTTATAATGTTTTGGAAGTATTATGTCCCCATCTAGGCTTTCATATGTTAATTTTATTCTCATATCTTCCCCCTTTTTATAATTATACTATAATATTATACTTATACGTTATTACTTATTTCTATTTTATTTACGATCTTATAATTTTTATTTTGAGAGTACCATAATAAAGTGACAAAAATAGACCCTGATAAAATATTTTTAGAGAAAAAATTTTAGGAGGGTTAAGAATATGATGAAATATAGATATGAAAATATGTTTCCCCATCAACTAAGGGAAGTTTTAAATAGTAAACCTATAGTTTATTTACCTATAAGTCCTATAGAGTGGCATGGAGAACATTTGATTTTTGGTACCGATGCTTTTAGGGCAAGAAAAGTATTGGAGTTGGTATGGGATGAAATAGGGGGAGTTTTATTTCCTACTTTATTTATAGGTGCTGATGGTATAAAGATAAAAAATGGAGAGAATTTATGGGGAATGGAGATGTTTGCAGAAGAAAAAATTCCAGGAAGCGTATTTGTGAAAAAAGATGTTCTTTATTATCTTCTTAGTGATGTACTTTTCTTTTTAGAGAGAACAGGATTTAAAATGGCAGTAGTTTGTAGCGGACATATGGCTAAAGAACAGATCAAGGTTATTGAGAGATTGGAAAGTGAATATAGGGGCAGGGTTATGAAGGTTTTGGGATGGCATTGGGGTAAGGTAAAGTATCCAGAGAAACTTGTATCAGCAAATCCTATGCATGCCGGAATAGAGGAAAGCAGTGAAATGATGAGTATAGATTTAGGTTATGTTGATCTTGATAGAATAGGAAGCAATAATGTGGATGTAAAGGTTGGGCTTACAAAAGAAGCTCTTAAAAGTATAGATGAAAAACTTGGGGAGAAAAGATTAAATTATGAGGCTCAATGTTTGATAAAAGAAATTAAATCTTTAATGAATTTGTGATACAATTTAATTAATAAATGATATAAAAATAAATAAATGGGGTTAATCTTGCAGAATATTAATTATTTAGAATCTCTCCTTGATAGGGAGAGAATAGTATATTTAGATTTTCCACAAGGAAGTGGAAGAACATATATACTAAAGTCTTTATACAATAAATTAAAATCCCAATCTATCTTTACTCATTATGCATCACATAGGACTCCTATTGGTGAATTTTTCTTATCATTGCTTAATTTGATTGATAAAAAAAGGTTTTTAGATGAGAAGGGTCATATAGTTGGACCTATTTTAAGGCGTTATATACATCCAAGGTTTTTGTGTCTTTTGAAAGATTATGATGCTGAAGAGGTAATCACAAAAGATGCTGAGATCTCTCAAATTTTGGATATTATTAAGGTAATTCTTGAACGTAAAACTATAAAATACTGGTTTTTCGATAATTGGCAAGAATACTTGTATTTTAATGAAATTTTTTCAGAACTAATCCCCTATTTAAGGAAAAAGTATGATATAAGATTTTTAATTGCGGGGAAGGATTTTGCTTTGAATTGTTTTAGGCTTAATCCTGATAAGTATGTTGTACCTATAACTAAGGAAGGTATTGTAGTTTATGAAATGTCTAAGGCTTTTAATATTACCCCTAAAGAAGCTAAAAAATTATATAACTTAAGTAAGGGTAATTGGAATAATGCAGAAATTATTTTTGTGAATCAATTTAAACCTTTAGATGAGATTATACATGAAAAAGTCTCTAACCTTTCTGAGAGTGATAAAAATGCCCTTTTTACTTTCACCATAGTGGGTAAAACATTTTCTTCTACTACTATAAAGGCTGTTAAGGATATTTATGGCCCTCTTAAATTTATGAAGGAATTTGCTGAAAGCAGAATTCTAAAATGGGAATATCCTTTATGGAGATTTGCTTCAGAAGATGTACTTAATAATATTAGAAGCTATATAAAGGATGAAAAAGTTTTAAGAGAGAAATTTGCTAAAAAGCTTTCTTCATACAATTACTCTGATTTATGGGGAAGACTGGCTTTACTTTCAGAGGATGATATAAGAAGTTGGACTTTATTTAAACTTAAGGAATATAGAAGTACATATAATCTACAGAGAAAAAGCAATATTCTAAAGGAGATTCTTCAAAAAGAGATACCCAATAAGGATCTTTACAGAAGGGAATTAATTGATCTACTTATTAATTTCCAAGAATTTTCTTGGGCTTTAGAACTTATAAATGATTTGGAAAAAAATAATTTATTAGATTTAGCAACTAAGGTTAGATGTCTATCTTATCTTGGTAAATATGAAGAGGCAGAAGAAATTATTAAGAATAATTTTATGGATATTTCTGTATCTTATGAAACCCCAGAGATTCTTTCAAGAATAGGAAGTTATTATTTCTTATCTAAGAAGGTTGAGGATGGATTATATCTTTTTAACAAATATCTTGATCAAGTTATAAATCTCAAATCTTCTCCTAAGTATTTGGCTAATTTTTATAACATGCTTGGACTTTTGACTATGGGAGAGAATAAATATGAGAAGGCTTTATCCTTTTTTGAGACTGGCCTTTCTTTTGCAAATAAGACAAAGGACAAAGTAATTTTGCATAAATTATTGAATAATATAGGGGATTTGAAGGCTTACTTGAACGGTCCGAGAGCGTCTATTTCTGCTTCTTTGAAGGCATACGAGCTTTCAAAATATCTATCACCAAATTTAGTGGTTATAAGTTTAGGAAATCTTATAAAGAATAAGATTCAATATTGTAATTATGAAGAAATGATAGGTTTAATCAATATCCTTGAAAGTCTTTTAGAGGATATTAAATTTGATTATTTTTTATATTCAGGTTATAGGAGATTAGCAATATCATATCTTTCTTATGGAAAATTAAATGATTTGGAAAGAATAATTCAGAAACTGGAAGAAATTAAAAATATAAAAGAGAGTGAAATATTAGTGAAGATATTAAAGACTTTTCTAAATAAGGAATATGATATTTCTGAAGAAGAAGTCCTTAATACTAAGGAGGAACAAATAATTACCTTATATATGAAACTTTCTGCTGAAAGAGGATTTGATCTTTCAAAGTCATTAAGAGAATATCCTACAGACTTTCCTTTGCATGTTTTCTTGAAGGGGTTTATTCTAAGAGAAAGTTTTTTAAATCTTATAGGTTACATTGATGAAATGTTAGAAAGATGGGAGTTTTTAGATGCTTTATATTCATACATGCTTCTTGATGAATATATGGTTAAGAGAGAATTTTTTATGGGATTTCTTCCATATGTAAGATTGGAAGCTTTTGAGCTTGCTATTCTTCTTGGGATTGAAGATGTGATAAATAAAATAAAAGAAAAGATGGGTGATACTTATAAGGAGATAATACAAGAACACTCCAAATTAAGAGCTCTTGATCTTTATATGGGAAAAGCACTGATGGAGGCAAGAGAAGAGGAAGAGGCTATGGAGATTATATATAGAATTTTGACAGATTTTTTGGAAGATTTTATGGTAAGGATAGATATAGGGGATAGAGTCTTAGAGAAAGGAAATAGACTTTTATATGATTCTCATTTAAGACCTACTTATAGAAGAATGCCGTATACAATTAAGCTTTATTCCTTAGAAAAACCTTCTCCAAAAGTCTTCTTTATTATGAGAAATATACTTAAGAATTTTATTATCTTTTGGGAGAAAAAATATGGAATTTATGATCCTTTAACAGGTATTTTTAATAGATCTTATGGAGAAAGAAAAATAGAAGAAGCCTTTTCTGACTTTGTAAGAGAAAAAGAGAAATTTAGCGTTGTATTTATAGATATAGATTCTTTTAAAAAGATTAATGATACTTTGGGACATTTATATGGTGATTACTTATTGAAAGAAGTTGCTAATATTATTAAAAATTCAATTAGACAAAACGATTCTGCTATTAGATGGGGTGGAGATGAATTTCTTGTAATTTTGAGAAAGGCTGATTATGATGATGCTTTAAAAGTGGTGGAAAGGATAAAAATGCATATTGATAATTCTACCAACGGAAAAATAAAAATAAGTTATGGAATAGAGACTTCTTCCGAAGATATTACTTCACCTTATGAATTAATAAGTAGGGCTGATTTTAAGATGTATAAGTATAAGTATGAAAGAGGGGAGAGGTAATTCTCCCCTCTTTTTTATTTATTTTCTATATCAAAATTTGAAAATGTCCATCCAAATTTTGCAGATGTAGTATAAGGATCTCCAAATTCAGTTCCTATTTCCCAATCTGTAACGTACATTTGGTCAAACTGTTCTGGAGTAATTCTTTTAGAGTATTGCTTAATAATATCTCTCAAATTTTTTAGAAAATCATTTATAGGTATCTTTACTTCTCCTTCCTTTAAATTCTCCTTTGATCTGTAGGCTATATAATCCCATGACATAGGAGATACATAGACCTCCCAAATTATATCTTTAACCCTTCCATTATATATAATTGGAATCTTTACTTCTGCAACCTTTCTACCAGCTGGTCCTAATTTTTGGGCGTATAGCCATACCATCATTTCAATATCACCAGAAGAAACTGATTTTTGTTTTTCTTCACGTGTGATCCATGTTTCCATGGCAAAATTTATTGGTAGATAGCTTTCATGCCATAAAGAGTATTTAAAGTTAAAATAGATGTCAGGGAATTTAGATACTTTTTGTGGAAGAACAAGTTTTTCGCAATATGTTCCTCGAACAGACCATGGTTTATACCCATAATAGACTTCTGGGTATCCATGTACCCATGAATTTTTATCCTTTAATACAATATTTTTTATGTCTGCATAATACTCTACTGTATCATCTTTTTCATAAAATGCCATCCAAGTTTCTCCTTCATAGCTTGAAATATTCCAAAAATTAAGCTCCATAGTAAGAGGAAGATTTTTAGTTTTGATATCTGCAGAAGAAGGTTCTCTAAGAATAAGAGCATCTTTATAGCGTGGTTCTGCCCCTAATATAGGTATCATAAAAAGAAGGAGAAAAATAAAGATAAGTAAGCGTTTCATTTTATACCTCCCCTCTATGTTTATTAATTATTATAGCATTGAAATTTATCTAATGTTATAACACGTTCGTGATTATAAACTTTAATTAAATGTTCTTTTGAATTAATGTTATGATCGAATATAAAAGAACCAAACCATGGCATAAACCATAAAAAACAAGCCTCATATTCAAAAAGTAAATCAGGATCGGGTATAGGTCCATTTTCGGTTAAAGCAAGAGGTTTTTTATAATCTGTTAAATGGGAAAGATAATCATAAGAAAATTTCATAGGACCATAATTTCCAGCAGGGACATAGTTATCTATACCAGCTATATCATAATACTCATCATCAATTTTCCATTCTTGATGAGGAGCATTCCAAATCCAAAGGAGATTATTTAATCCGTATTTATTTGTTAAAATGTCAAAAAGAAGATAATATAGTTCTTTGTAAGCTTTGGGTCCTTTTGCTCCCCACCAAAACCATTTCCCATCAGCTTCATGTAGTGGTCTCCATAATACAGGAATATTAGCTGATTTTAATTTTAAAAGTTCCTTAGCTATTAAATCTATATCCAACATCAATGCTTTATTTTCTTCTGTTCCAGGTTTTAAGGCTTCTTCTAGATCAAAGTTAGTGTTAATTGTATAAAATGTTTTATCTTTTCCACCTGTTGGAGCATACCAATGCCAGCAAAAAGTTACAACTCCATTATAATCTTTACCCCATTCTATGGCTTTTTCTATAGAGCCTTTATTTCCCTCTATCTCTATTATTGCATCTTGTGTCATGTTTTCAGTCCTTGTTTTAGATGAATAACTTAAAAGATCAAAACCTCTTAAAGCAGGAAGTTTACCTGTAATATATTCAAGGTAGGCTATTTCAGGCCCTGCTGACGTATTTGTATGTTGACCTGCAATTATGTATTTGGAGTATATTTTTTCAAAAAATTCTAAAAGTTTCTTGGCAGAATTGGCTAAATTATTTCTAATCTTAAATTCAGGAAATTTAAAGTTACTTTTTTCTTTCTTAAAAAGTTCAATATGATGAATTTTAAAATCTTCTGGAATATGGCCTATGGAAAGGGTATAATTTCCCTTTTTTAGTTTTAGGTCACCCATGAGGCGGTAATTTTCATTAGGAAAAAGATTAGCTTCTCCCAAGGCAAGATCGTTTAGGAAGCAATAACATTTTAAATGATATTCCTTAGAAGTATAGTAAATATAAAAATCGTAATAGGATTCTTCTAATATGGAGAAGTTAAATTCTAAAATTCTTACTTCTCTTGAATGGAAATGTTCCTTTCTTTCGGTAAAATTTTCTATTTTTATCATATTTTTAATACCTTTCCTCCTCTTATCTTACCTTGTTTTAATTCTAAAAGAGCTAAATTTGCAGATTCTAATGGATATATTTGAACCTCTGGCTTAAAATTAAACTTTTGAGCAAGAGTTAAAAATTCTTCTACATCTTTTCTTGTTACATTTGCTGTTGATTTTATCTCCTTTTCCATCCATAAATCTCTTTCATAATTTATATTTAAAAGAAATTCTTTATCTTTTTCTTCTTTTCTTATGGCATTTATTACAAGTCGACCTCCTTTTTCTAAATTTTTTAAGACCAATACAATAGGTCTCCAAGCAGGAGTAGTATCTATTATTGCTTTCAATTTTTCTGGTGTTTCTTCTTCAAAATCTCCTGTCCAAAAGGCTAAAAGTTCTTTAGCAAAGATTCTTTCCTTTTCATTCCTTGAGAATACAAAAATTTTAGAATTAGGATATAGAGCTTTTATCATTTTTAATACTAAATGACCTGAAGCCCCAAATCCAGAAAGTCCAATATTATCTCCATCTTTTATTTGAGCAAGTTTAAGAGATCTATAACCTACTGCTCCTGCACAAAGTAAAGGGGCAGCTTCTTCATCTGAGTAATTTTCAGGAATTTTATATGCAAAATCTTCTGATACTATGGCGTATTCTGCATAACCACCATCCACATCTCTTCCAGTTGCTTTAAATTCATCACATAAATTTTCTTGTCCTGAAAAGCAGAATTTGCATTTACCACAAGAAGAGTTTATCCATGCAATGCCAACTCTATCTCCTATCTCAAATCTTTTGGCTTTTTCTCCCTTTTCAACTACTCTTCCAACTATCTGATGTCCCAAGATAATGGGAAGTTTTGTGGGAGGAGTTCTTCCTTCAATAATATCCAGATCAGTTCTACATACTCCACAGGCAGAGACCTTTATTAAAATCTCCTTTTCCTTAGGTGATGGAATAGGTAGCTCTTCAAGTACTAATGGATTGTTACATTCTGAAAGATCGCATATTCTTTTTAATACCATTGCCTTCATCTTAATGTTTTTAATTACCCATACAAATTTGATTTATCTTTTAAAAATGTGGAAGCAATGATAATTCCTAAAATTCCCAAGACTATTAATAAATAAAAAACATATAAATAACTGCCAAAAATATCCCTTAGCATCCCTGAAATCATAACTCCTATAATAGCTCCGAAACCATAAGCTGTAAAGACAATTCCGTAATTTTTGCTATAATTTTTCTCTCCAAATAAAATGATGGTAGATGCTGGAGCTATTGCGAGCCAAGCTCCGAGAATTAACCAAAATAGCGAAAAAGAAATAATATAAAAAATTGGATTTCGATCCTGTGATAATAGCATAAGAAGAGTACCTATTATTACCAAAATATAAGAGGTAATTGCAGATTTCATGGGTAGTAGTTTATCGGTTATCCAACCAAATAGTGGTCTACCTAAAGCATTGAAAATAGCAAAAATAGATATAAGTCTTGCAGTAATATTTGGATCTAATTTTACTAATTCTTCTCCCACAGGACTTGATATTCCAATAATCATTAATCCTATTAAGGTTCCTATTAAATAGCAAAACCATAGCCCATAAAATTTAGGACTTTTTAACATTTCTTTTGGATTTAACTCAGACAATATTCTCTTTTGTGTGGATTGAGTTTTTTTTAAATCAAGTTTTTCTGAAGGAAATTTAAAGAAAAATCCTGTAAAAGTAATTAAAAATATAAAAATAGCTCCTAAGATTTTAAAAGTATTAAAGGGTCCATATAAGCTTATTAGCTGTCTTGCTAAGGGAGCAGTTATAAGAGGAGATAATCCAAAGCCTGATATTACAAGACCCATAGAAAGTCCTCTTTTGTCTGGGAACCACCTTGATATTACAGCAATGGGTACTCCATATACTATTCCAACACCACTTCCTGCTATTATTCCATATGTTATTGAGATATAGTTGATTTGTGGTAGAAACCCAGAAAGAATCCAACCTAAACCAACCAATAAACCTCCAAAGATAATAACATATTTAGGCTTAAATTTGTTTATAAATCCTCCCGAAATAGCCATGAAGAGAGAAAAGAAAAACAGAAAGAGCATATAAGGAATACCACTTTGGGTTGCTGTTATGTTTAAAAGATTTTCTAAGGGTTTTCTAAAAACACTCCATGAATATACAGTTCCTAAGCATATGTATATGATTATTCCCAAGGGTATATAAATCCATCTTATTTTGGGATAGAGGAAAAGGTTAGAATTAGATTTCTTCAAAATAATCATTCCTCCTTTCTTCGTTATATATTTCTTGAATATTCTATCATACCCTTGACAAATTTTATTGTCATACTGTATTATATAACTAATACAGTAATACATATTGAAAGGAGGTGTAAAATGACTGATTTTGATGAGCGTATTCCTATATATCTTCAAATTATGGATCTGATTAAGAAAAAAATAATTAAGGGTGAATTAAAAGGAGGTGATAAATTGCCTTCAGTAAGAGAGTTGGCATTGGAATTAAAGGTAAATCCTAATACTGTTCAGAGAGTTTATCAAGAATTAGAAAGGGAAGGAATAATAGAAACTGTTAAAGGTGTAGGTTCCTTTGTGATAAGCAATGAAAAGAAACTTATGAAGCTTAAAGAAAATTTAGCAAGTGAAAGGATAAAGGCTTTTATAAAGGAGATGAAGGAAATTAATTTATCTAAGGAAGACTTGAATCTTCTATTAGCCAAATATTGGGAGGAGGTTAATTAAATGGGAGTTTTAGAGGTTAAAGGTTTGTATAAATATTATGGAAAAAAATGTGCATTAAAGAATGTAAATTTGACTGGAGATTTAGGAGAAATTGTAGGGCTTTTTGGCCCTAATGGAAGTGGGAAAACCACTTTATTAAAATTAATTATAGGATTTTTAAGACCTTCTTCTGGGAGTATAAAAGTTGACGGTAAAGATATAAACTATAATACCAGAGCTATAGTCTCTTTTTTACCTGATAATAATTTGCTTCCTTCATGGATGAAGATTAAAGATGCCTTTAATTTTTATAAAGATTTTTTTCCTTATTTTGAAGAGAAAAAGTTTAAGGATTTGTTGGAGTACTTTGATTTAAAATTTGAGAGTAAAATAAAAGAACTTTCCAAAGGTGAACAAGAAAAAGTATGTTTGAGCCTTGCTATTTCAAGAAAAGCAAAGGTCTATCTTTTGGATGAACCTTTGGGAGGAATAGATCCAGCGTCACGTGAAAGAATATTAACTGGTATTTTGAAGAACTATAGAGAGGATAGTTTAATGATAATTTCCACTCATCTTATTGATGATGTAGAGTCTATTATTGATAGGGCTGTATTTATCTCCAATGGAGAGATTCTAATTGATGGGAAAGCAGAGACTCTTAGAGAAGAAAAGAAGATGTCCATAGATAAATTATTTAGGAATACATTTTAAGGGAGGTTACGGGTATGTTAAATTTATTTAAATATGGGATATTAGGAAAAAAGAGATATTATTTAATTATTACTATTGTAACTATTGGGGTATACATCAGTCTTTTTATAGGATATCTTTATTTTAGGAATTTAACCCCTGAAGATGGTTTTGTTTTATCTTTTATATTGTTATTGGTGTCAATAATTTTAAATGGGATTTTTAATATTACAAGTTTAGCATCAGAGGATATGAAATCTCTTTATTACTCCATTCCAATTAATCCTAAATATATTTATATTCGTAGAATGCTTATGGGATTATTAGAAAGCTTATATATTTTAATCTTAAATCTAAGCTTCATGACCATAATAATTAATCATATGAATCCAGCATTTAAAAGTCTAATTATCAATTATTTACAAAGGGGTGGAATTTACACCATAATACTTCTAATTCCTGGTTTATGGGAAGTTGTTATATTAGCTTCAACCTTTCCTATTGCAAATGGTCTTCCTTCAGAGAAAAATCCTTTTAAAAGGATGCTTTATATGATAGTAATTCTTATTCTGGTTTTTGGCGATAAAATAAGAGCTATAATTTGTAAGTGGTTTCCATACAGTCTTAATTTTAATTTACCTCAATTTAATTTTGAGAGTATTACTGGCTCATTAGAAACCTCAATAAGTGTATCTGGTGGTAGCTATAGTATTAATATTTTTGTAATATTATTTGATATCATTGTTACTATCTCTTTTTTAATGTTAAACTCCTGGGTTTTTGAGAAAAAAATGGAGATAAAATAGTGATTATGAGGGAATTTAATAAGATGTGGTTTTTAGTTAACAAAATCATTAAAGAAAACTCTTTGTTAAAATATATTTTGCTTGTTCTTTTGCTTATTCTCTTAAATCCTATATTTACAATTACTAATATACTTTGTCATGAAGGAGGACATGGAATTTTTGTACTACCTGCGATTATTCTTAATAGAGAGATTCCAGAACCCCCAAAAGTTCAGGGATATGAAGGTGGTATATATGATGAAAATCCATTTAAAAATTTTCCTCTAGCAGCTGTTCTTTGTGTGTTGTCTTTTCCATTAGGTACTTTGGCAGATTTGCTTCTTTTTATTTTCTCTTATAAATTAGCTAAGGATTATTACAAAAAGGCTGGACGCTTTAAATATTTATTCATATCCTCTATGTTTCTATCTTTATCTTTGATCTTTTTCAGTAGTATGGTTACAAATTTATTCTTGGGAGCAGATTTTTCTTTCATTTGGGAAGGTATTGGTTTTCCTATGAAATTGCCTTTATTAGAAGTGTTTTTTAATTATATAGTTCCCTATATATTGTTACCTCTGTATTTAATTATTAAAAAGAGGTTTGAGGTCTTACAAATAATATCGGTAGTATTGGCCATATATATTGGTTCTGAAATATCTTTCAAGTTAGTTGTTAATCCTTTTTATGAAATGTTTATGCGTAATATTTGGTACTTGTTTATTATAGGGACTTCCCTTCTAATATTAGTGTTGTTGTTTTTTAATATGTTATTAAAAAATTTAAAGAGAGGAGAGTTAATATGAGGAAATACTTATTGGGAATCTTTATTTTAATTTTTTATATTTCATCAATATCTTTTGCTGATGTATCCAGCTACAAAGTATTTGCTCAGCTTTCACCTAAGGAAAGAATTATTAGTGGAAAAGTAGAAGTAAATTACGTGAATAATACTGAAAAAGAGCTTTCAGAGATTTACTTTTATCTTCCTGCTAATCTTCTGAAGGAAAGAAATCCGTATCTTCACCCAATATTACAGGATTCAGGGTATGTGAGGGGATTTGATCCAGGTTTTACTAATATATCAAGGGTTACCGATCTTTCAGGAAAGGATATAAGTTATACCTTAGAAAATGGAAAGGTTCTTCTTCAAAATTATTCATTAAAGGATAACTATTTGAAGGTAATACTTCCTGAGAAACTCAGTCCTGGAGAATCTTATGGTTTAATTATATATTTTTCTACCAAGTTTCCAGAGTCCTATGCAGGAGATATGGCTTTTTGTAAAAATGCTTTTGTATGGAGATTTGGGTGGTTTCCATATGAGATTCCTTATGTAAAGGATGAATGGGACAAAGGAGGTAGACTTGTTTCAAGTAATTTTTATCTTGAACTCTTAGTGCCAAAAGAATACAAAGTTGCAGTAGGTATGGATGAAGTAAGAGAAGAAGTAGAGGGAAATTGGAAAAGAGTAATTGGGGTAAATGATAGCCCAAGGAGATCCTTACCTATTGCAATAAGTCCAGATTATCAAGTATATAGATTGGCAGATGGAAGATTCCCTGAAATATACGTGTACTTTTATCCTGGGAGAGAATATAAAGCAAGGATTTTAGCATCTTTTGCGAGAGAAGTTTATGATTATTATTCTAAGGTTTATGGAAGTTCTGAACATAGGAGAATTAATATAATTGAAGGGCAAATAAATAATTTTTGGGGAATGGCTGCTGATGGTTTTGTGATTTTAGGTAATACAGCTTTTTATTCATCAGATCTTATTACTCCTTACCTTTGGGAGAGACTTTTAGAATATTTAATTGCTCATGAATTTGCTCATCTTTGGTGGGGAATAGGTATAGGTATGGATTTAAATAAAGAAAATTGGATATCAGAAGGTTTTGCTGAATATCTTTCTATTACATATTTTGAAAGGAAGTATGGGGCAAAAGGTGGAAATCTATTTCCTGATTTAGGAGATGATTACTTTTTACAACTTCTAAAAGATTACGTTTTTGGAGAACTTAATTTAAGAGAGTGGAATTCAGAACTTCCATATTTAATGTATTTAAAAGATGGATGGGATGAAGAAATAGTTAAAGATTATTGGAACAGTTATTTAAATGGTTATAGTACTAAGGTATATAATAAGAGTTATCTTGCTTTAAGGGCTTTAGCTTTTGAAGTTGGAGAGGAAAAATTTGATGAAATAATAAGGGAATTGTATAGTGATTATAAGTACAAAATTTTGGAGACTACAGAAATAGAGAATTACTTAAAAAATAAGTTTGGGTTAGATTGTGATAAGTTTTTTAAGGATTGGTTTTACTCTAAAGGAAAGGTGGACTATGAGATATATAGGGTAGAGAATATTAATAAAGATGGTAAGAATTTTGTAAGAATATATATCAAAAATAATGGTAATATAAATATGCCTTTGCAATTGGAAGTAGTGGGAGAAAAAAGTGTAAATTCAAGGGATATATGTTCAGGAGTTGTAAGAGTAATTTATGATGGTGAATCAGGTTATGTAGATGTGCCATTGGAAGTTCCATTTAAGTATGCAGTAATTGATCCAGATTCTAAGATTCCAGATGCAAATAGAGTTAATAATTGGTATCCAAGGAAGATTATCTATACTTCCAAGAGGAGAGCCTCTTTAGATGCATATGTGGTTTATTATAACACTGTTCCGTCTTTTAGTATTGATCTTTCTACAGGGAAGATAAATTATGCATCATATAATTTGGAAATTTATGACCCTATGAATTTTAATCTATCTCTTGAAGGTTTTTATGGAGAAGATTACAAGGGATTTAGTTTATCTTATATCTATAATCTTCCCAAAGATGATTCCTTTTTATTCCAGTTATGGTATATGGATCCTAATGTGATAGCTGGTGGTATATCATATACAAAAAATATATGGAGGAAATTTGATATTGGTATAAGTGGAAATTATTGGGATAAAGCCTATGTCTTAAACTTTTCCTTGTTATATAATCAAATGCTTAATAATAAATTATATGTCGATTTTGGGATTCAAAGATTTGCTGATTATTATTCAAGAGCACTTTTAAGTAATGTTGATTTAAGATTGGCGTTTTCTTCTACTGGATTTAGTTTTTATAGGATTCAAGCTGGTTTTAATAAGTATTTTTTAGTTTTTCCTCAGAGTTATTTGAGTTTGGATGGAATAGTGGGTTATATCAATGGGAATCCAGATTATGAAGAGATGTTGTCTCTTTCTGATTTTAAATCTTTAACAGATGAATACTTAGGAAAATTTAAATTAAGAATTTTGGCTAATTGGGATTTACCTATACTTAGGGATCAAGAGAAAAAATACTTTAACCTGTTTATATTGAGGAATTTAGATTTCAATACTTTCTTGGAATTTGGTGGGATATGTGATGATATAAATGTTGTTTCATTGAATAATTTAAAGTTAGGCCTTGGTTTTGAAATTAAATATGGATTTACTACTGTTGCTGAAATTCCCTTTTCTTTAAACATAGGATATGCTTTCCCTGTATGGCAAGGAACTCCTAACCCTAATGAATCTGGAAATTTATACTATTATATAACGATTGGTTTTTGAAATTTAATAGGGGAGGGCAAACTCCCTCCCCTATTTGATATGTTTTATGATCTACTTATGAGAAACTCCATTTACTTTTAGAATTTGAACATTTATAGTTTCAGAAATTGGGATATCAGGACTTACGTTTAAATTCATGATATATCTCAAAGATCTTACTAACATTAGTTTAAATAAGTCTTTATAAGTTGTATTAAATCCTTCAGGAATTTCTGTTGGTCCATTTGTTACATACCATTCTAAGGGTGCTGTGGTAGCTAAAACTCTACCTTTATTATATCTATATTCTATATATGTAGGAAAAGTATTAACACCATCTCCTGTTTTTTCTTTTATGTAAATCATTAAGTTAGCGATATTAGCGGTATCTAAATTATCAAATCCACCATGACTTGCATAATTTCCGTATAGTTGTTCTGGGAAATTTTTAGTAATAGGATGTTCAAAATATACTAAGTTATTGTAGGAATCGTAGGCATCCCTCCAAGTAACACCTCCAGGAAGATGAGAAGTATAGTTTCCATACGCCCAACCATTATCACATGCTATCCAAAAAATTGTGCCACCATTTGCTATGAAATTGTTAAAGGTTTCTATATTGTTTGTATAGAAGTCATAGAAGTCCTGAGGCTGATCGCCTTCAATAATTATTAGGTCTCCTATATTTAAGTTTAGGTTTGGATTTTGATCTCTTATACTTCTATATTCAAACTGGTTTTGACTTGTTCCTTCCGTCATTCCAATTTCTGTTGTTAATATATCACCTATTACTGAAGAGGGAATTCCTGCATTTGACCATCCTGTTTCTGTTTCTCTAAATATTACTATGTGTTTTATAACCTTGGTTAATATCATTGTTTCAGCAGTAATAGTTTGATTGTCAGCGACTTCCACTATTACGTTGGCTGGTTGATAATTTTTATCTATATCTTGTGCTAAAATAAGGTAAGTACCTGCTGGTATATTTTGAAATTTATATGATCCACTATTTCCTGTAACTACGTAGGTATTATTTATATTCAGGGGTGAATCTTCTGTTTGCGGTATTAGATTTACTTTTATATTATTTGATTGATTCTCAGGTTTATCAAAATAATAGACATTTCCTTGGATAGTTGAACTTCCTAACAATGGATTCTCTGGTGGTGGATTACATCCAGAGAGAAAGATACTGAGAATTAAAATTATTGGCCATATTATAATTTTCTTCACTGATTGGTTACCTCCGTTTAAATTTTTTAAAATAGGATAATTTAGAAAAAAGAAGAATCTAAAGATAGAATCGCCTCCTTAGGGAAAAATTTTCTAATTAGTTCAGTTTTTATCAAAAGAATTAATTAGAATTTATTTTTAATTATATCATTTTATATATAAAAAAGAAATTTTTTGGTGTATAATTTTTTAAGTATAATAAGCAAAAGGGGTGTAATCCATATGCCTGCTAATCTTCCTCCACAATATTTTGAGGCTGAAAAGAGATTTAGGGAAGCTAAAACTATAGAGGATAAGATTCAAGCTCTTAAGGAGATGCTTGCTATTTTACCAAAGCATAAAGGTACAGATAAAATGAAGGCAGATTTAAGAAGAAAACTCTCTCAACTTATGGAGGAAGCTGAAAAAAGGTCAAAAAAAGGTGGTGGTAGATCATGGGATTATATAGAAAAAGAAGGAGCAGGGCAGGTTGTTATAATAGGTCCACCTAATACTGGAAAATCTTTGTTTTTTAGTCTTCTTACAGGAGTACAAAGCTTTGTGGCAGATTACCCCTTTTCTACTATTTATCCTGTGGTAGGTATGATGCCTTTTGAAAACATACAAATTCAGCTTATAGATCTTCCGCCCTTTTGGGAAAATTCAGATTCATGGATGTATAATCTTATAAGAAATTCAGATTTGACCTTAATTTTTCTCTCCCCAGATCAAGGTTCTATTTTAGAGGAATATGTTAAGATTAAAGAAATGCTGCAGAATAGGAAGATTAAATTGGTCTCTGAGAATCCTAGTAAAGATCCTTATTCACCTATAAAAGAGGTTAGAGGAATGATTTTGATAAATAAAATTGATCTATTGGATCCTTCTGAATTAAAAGAAGATGTTAGTATATTAAAGGACGATTTAAAGTTGTGCTTAATCTCTGCTGAGAAAGGAATTAATATGGAAGAAGCAAAGAGAGAGATATTTAATGCTTTAGAAGTAGTAAGAGTCTATACTAAAAAGCCCGGATATCCTCCAGATTTGCAACATCCATATATTTTAGAGAAGGGAGCAAAAGTGCTTGATGTGGCTGAATTAATTCATAAAGATATAGCCAAAAATTTAAAATATGCAAAACTTTATACAAGAGATGGTAGTGTAAAGGGAATTCCAGTGGAGAAAAATTATCAAGTAAAAGATGAAGATATTTTAGAATTCCATACATAGGAGGTAAAGATTATGAGATGGGCAGTAATTGGTACTGGACAGATTGTAAGGGATAGATTTCTCCCGGCTCTTGAAGAGGTAATGGGTGCTAAGCTTACTGCGATAGTTACAACAAATTCTGAAAAGGCAAGAGATTTAGCTGAAAAATACGGGGCTAAAATTTACGAAAGAATTGAGGATTTAGAAGATGTGGATGTGGTATATATAGCTACTCCTAACAAATTTCATAAAGAACAAACGATAAAATGTGCGGAGAAGGGTATTCATGTTCTTTGTGAGAAACCTATGGCTATGAATGTGGAAGAAGCAGAGGAAATGATAAGAGCTTGTGAAAAAAATAAAGTAGTTCTTGGAATAGCTAACATGGGTAGATTTAATCCTTATAATATAGGTGCAAAAAAACTTTTAGAAGATAATATTGTGGGAAAACTTGGAATAGTAAAAGCAAGTTTTTCCTTTGTTAACTTAAATAGAGATAAGTGGAGATATGATCTTAAACTTGCAGGTGGAGGAGCTGTTATGGATATTGGGGTTCATGTAATTAACACTTTACATTTTTTTAGACCTAATAATAAAATCGTTGAGATATGTGCGATTAATGATAATTATGGGTATGAAGTAGAGCAAAATGCTGGAGCAGTAGCAAAGTTTGATGATGGGGTTTTAGTACTCATGGATGCAAGTTATGATACTTCTCTTTCTGTATCTTTTGAGATAAGGGGTAGAGATGGAATTTTATATGTGTTAGATACTCTTTATCAGGAATACGATGGTAAAGTTATTTTAAGAAAAGAAAACAACTTTACCCTTTATACTTTTTATGGAGAGAATCAATATGTGGCAGAAATAAAGGATATGGAGGATGCTATTTTGAATAAAAGGGATCCCAAAACATCGGGATTTGAAGGGTTAAAGGATATGAAGGTGATTTCTGCTTGGTATGATTCTGCTTTAAAAAAGAAACTTGTTAAGATATTCTATTAGCTCTAAGGCTCTTTTGAGGAGGCAATCATTACACTTATAAAAATCAACAATCCACCTAATATGGTATTTACAGTAATTTCTTCTCCTAAAATAATATGGGAGAAGAAATAACCAAATACTGATTCTGTACTAAGTATTATTGAAACAACACTAGGGTGTAAGTATTTTTGAGATAGGGTTTGAAAAATATAAGCTATAAAAGTACTTAATAGTGAAATGTAAGTTAAAGATATTATAAAAGTTTTGTCTATTATTATGCTTAATGATTCTTTGTATAATATGATTGTGAATAAAGATAATAATGATATAGATAAGAATTGGTAAAAAGTTAAAGAAATTGGATCTATGGTACTCACAAATTTTTTAGTGTATATAATGTGTAGAGCAAAAAATAAGGCACAAAATAGACTGAGAATATCACCTGTATTTATATTCCATCTTTCACCGTTATAAAAGAGCAGAAGAACTCCTAATAGGGAAATAAAGGCACTTATAATATGAATTAGGGATGGTTTTTTATTACTTAGGGGCCAATATAAAAAAGGGACTATTATGACATTTGTACTTGTGAAGAAAGCATTTCTGCCAGGAGTTGTGAATTTTATTCCTTCTGTTTGTAGCCAAAAAGCTAAAAATAAAAAGGTTCCTAATATAAAGCCTTTAATAATTGAGAAAAGATCTGTGTTTATTAATCTTTTGTAATAAATGAAAAATAGCAGTAAAGATGCAATAGAGAATCTAAGAAAGATAATATAAGAAGAAGATAAATAAAGAGTACAATTTTTTACTGCGACAAATCCCCCTCCCCATATTATTGAAGATAGAAATAATAATATAATTGCTAATACCTTAACATTCATTCTCTATTAATACATCATTAAGATATTTAGATTTTTCAGATATTTCGTACTTGTTAAATAAGGATATCAATATACTAAATTCAAAATTTTCAAATATACATCTATACTTTTTGAGTTGATTTTGACCACAAGAATTGCTGCCTAAAGCATTTTGTTTATAATCGGTATTGAAAACAATGTAATTACGTTTTTGGAGTTCATGAAAATATTTAGTTTTTTGTAAATCTTCATCTTCATAATAGTATGCACTAAAGCTAAAAGGTGTTTTTGAACCAGCAAATAATCCAAATCCTAATTCATTTGTTAGGCTTACAAATCTGCATTCTTCTCTATTCCCGGCGTCTTGAGGTTTAATATATTTTATTATTAGGTCATTTATATTTTTTTCATATATGCCTATTATAGAGCTTTCTTTCATATCTGGATAATTTATTTCAGGGCCTCTACCATACCATAATACCTTTTCAAGATTTTTGTCTAAGTACCATTTAAAGCCTATTTTAGGAAGCATTGTAGGTGCTAAATGCTTGTCCCCCTCTGTATTTCCTTTTATTTTTATATATATATTCCCATCCGGAATTATAAGATATTTATATTCTAAAATGTATAACCATGATGAATTTAAAGTTCCATATGTAGCAGTTACGTAAACTTCAACAAAACTTTTGTGGGGTGTAATGTTTACTTTATCGATTCTCTCTTGTAAAAATGGTAGTCTGTATTTCTCGATATAATCTTTTACTATATTTCTATCATTATCTATTGGAGCTCTCCATAAATTAAAAAAGGGTCCCTTGTATAGTAACTTGAAACTATTTTTGTAACCATCAGTTAATTTAGCATTTACTTTATCGAATTTTATGTTGAAATCTTCTCCTTTTATAGTAATATATTGTTCATTTTCTTCCATAGAATAATCTTTAGGTGTCATAATTTTACGTTTTGTGTTGTTATTTTCTTTTAGTTTAAATTGATAATAGGAGATAACATGACCTTTATGTGCCCAAATTGTATTTTCTTTAAGTTGAAAGACGAAGTTTATAAAGATCTCTTCATTGTAATTTTTAAGTATTTGTGGAATATCATCTATCACTATGGTTTTTTCTTCTTGAGGATCAATATTAAGACTATTTATGGTTTTATTAAATAGGATCTTGTTTAAACTAAAAATTTCTACAGATAGGGTAATGTTTGATAGGTCTGAAAAATAGTATAAGTTTTTTACTATAAATTCCCCTTTGTTTAAATCTTTAGGTTTAATTTTGATTGGAGAAAATACATTTTTAGCTTCTAAGAGTCCTGGCTTAATACTCCTATCAGGAAATAGGAGACCATCAATACAGAAATTTGAATCCTCTGGAAAATCCCCACCAAAGATAAAATTTTCGTTGTTCTTTATTAATAGGCCATGATCGCAGTATTCCCAAATAAATGCACCCTGAAAATTATCATAATTTTCCATGAATTCTTCATATTCTTTTAGGCCTCCAGGACCAGTACCCATAGCATGTGCATATTCACAAAGAATATAGGGTTTCTTAGTGTTTTCAATTATTTCTTTAAGAGATCTATTGGAGTTTTCTGGTTCTATCCATGTATACATTGTAGAATATATATCTACAATTTTGGCATCTTTATCTCCCTCATAATGGATTAAGCGAGATTTATCAATACTTTTTATCTTTTGGGCTGCATAAATAAAATTGTCTCCAAAAGAAGATTCATTACCTAAGGACCACATTATTATGGATGGGTGGTTCTTATCTCTTTGTACTGTTCTTTCAATTCTATTTTCGAAGGATAATCTCCATTCTGGATTATTGCTGATGAAATTGTATTTGTTTATTATTTCAAATCCATGGGTTTCTAAATCACATTCAGCAATAACATAAATTCCATATTTATCACATAGATCATAAAAATATGGAGAATTTGGATAATGAGACGTTCTTATAGCATTAAAATTGTGTTGCTTAAGGATTTTTATGTCTTTTTCTACTACTTCTTTAGGAGTATAGTATCCTAATTTAGGATGAAATTCATGTCTATTTATTCCTTTTAATTTAATTTTTTTGCCGTTCAAAGTGAAGGTATTTCCTTTTATTTCTATTTTTCTGAATCCTACTTTTTGGGGAATTACTTCTATAACTTTTTCATCTTTTTCTAAGACTATAAATAAATCATAAAGATATGGTTCTTCATCTGACCATTTTTTAATCTTAAGGTTGCCTATGGTTAATTCTAAAGAGTTGTTTTTTGAGAACTCATATATATTTTCTGATATTATTATTTCCTCCTCATCCATTAATATTGTCTTTAATTTATAGTCTTCTAAAATTTTATTAAATTCAATTTTCAAATTTAAAGATCCTTTTGAATAATCTTCATCAAGATACGGAATTACAAAATAATCATAAATTCCATCCTCAGGTTCAACTATTAATTCTACATCTCTTGTGATTCCCCCAAGTTTCCACATATCCTGATCCTCTAAATAACTTGAATCTGACCATTTATATACTCTAACTACAATTAAATTATCGTTTTCTCTTACAACATGACTTATATCAAATTCGGAAGTTAATCTTGACCCTTTACTATATCCTACTTCTTTTCCATTTAACCAAACACTAAAAGCTGAAGAAACACCATGAAATCTTAAAATTATTCTTTTCTCCAACCAACTTTTGTCGATATTAAATCTTCGTCTATATATACCACAAGGATTTTTTGTGGGTACATAAGGTGGATTTATAGGGAAAAGGTAAAGAAAATCTGTATAGTATGGTTTATCGTAACCTTGAGTTTCCCAGGGTGATGGTACGATTATTTCATCCCAATTAGTGTCATCAAATTCTTCTGTCCAGAAATTATTAGGTGAATATTCTGGAGATTCAATAAACATGAATTTCCAAACTCCATTTAAGAGTTTATATCCTATACTTAAACCTTTTTCATAAGTTTTTGCTTTTTCTAATTCTGTAAAAGGTATAAAGTATGCTCTTGGTTTTAGAACATTTATTCCAGTGATTTTATAGTTTTCCCAGAGTTTCATAGATTCCCTCCTTTTCTATTTCTTCTAAGAATTTTAAAAATATACTACTAGTCCAGCTAAATCCAGTGTCACATAATCCTTCTCCTGTTATTGGATCAAAATTTTCATTAAAATAGCTATTTAAAACTAATTTTATAAATTTAGTTTTAATATCTGTAGAAAATTCTTTAAAGCTTAAATCTTCTAATGAAGAAGTAAGTAGAAATGTGGTGGGACCCCAAATAGGGCCTCTCCAGTATCCTTTTGGGTCAAAATCTGGACTATCTATTGCTTCTGTGGTAAGACCATGTTGGGTAATAAATCTTTTCTGGATATTAATGATTATTTTTTCAATAATGTTAAGTGGAAGTTTATTAGTGAGTATTAGAGGAATATATTTTTGTAAGCTATTGCAGTTTACAATATTGTGTTTCTGATCAAAAACAATAAATTCATTTTGATTCCATAATTTTATTAATTTGTCAAATAACTTTTCTGAAATTTCTTTAAAATTTACGTAATCATTATATCTTTTTAATTTTTGAGCCATATCAGATAGAAGATCAAATAGAATAATAAGATATGAATTTAAATCAGGAGATTCAACAGGTATAGTTTTTTTGAAAACTGTTGAATTATCCCAACCACTTTCATTCCCATGATTATATTGAATAAGAAAGTCTTTATCATCATCTCTGTGATTTAACCACCAAAATCCCCAACTCTTAAGAGGTTCATAGAATTCTTTTAAATCTTCATAAGCTATAAGATTATTTTTTAGGAAGTATTTAAAAATATATCCAATAATGGGGGGTTTACAGAAGTTTTCATGAAAGTATATGTCGTTTATAAAATCTGGTATTAATCCATCTTCTCCCTGAATAGAGAAGAAAATTCTTAGATTATCAAAACTTAAATCTGGAAATTTTTCTATAATTGGAATTATTGTAAACAATACATCCCAACTCCATATATTTGTCATTTTATTTTTTGAAGAGAAATATCCTTCGTATTTTATTAATCCTCTGGGTGATACTGTATTTGCCCAAAGAATATATTTTGCTAAGGTTATTTGAAAATTGTTATTACTTATCTTAAATTTCGAAGAAAAGTCTTCAAATTCTTTTCTTGTTTTGTTTACAGACTCATCGAAGGAAGGTATAGTATATTGGGGATTTTCACATTTAAAATCTAAAACAGCTAATTCACAACTTTCTCTGATAGGTGTAATAGAGAGGATGGAATATTCTGTTCTTAATCCATTCCATTTATTTATTAGTTTGTATTCTCCCTCTTCAATTTTTATAAACAGAAATAAATTGTTCCTATGAGAACAATTAAACTCTATTAAAGAATTGTTTCTTTCAATTACATAGTCGTAGCTTTTTGTTAAAAATTCCAATTTAATAGGAAGTTTGTAAGTTTTTATCTTTAAGATGTTGGGATTACTAAAAGAGATATATAATTCTCCAACTTTGTATTCTATCTTTAGTAAATACGGTAACATAGAAATATCTTTTATCTTTTCATTAACAATGATTTTTATAATCTCTTTTTCAACATCATCCCCACCTGTTAGATGTCCGATTAAAATATTGTCATCTTTATCAAGTAAAATTCTTATATAAGATCCTCTTCTTGTAAATGGTATCTTACTTAATTCATATTTGCTTTTTATCATTAAATCACCTCTTTATTCCTACACTTGCAATTCCCTCAGTAAAGTATTTTTGTGCCAAAATATAACATAGCAATGGTGGTAATGATACAATGGTTGTTATTGCCATGATTTTGTTTATTTCAATGTGATGTAATCCTCTAAACTGAGCTACACCTAACATAAGAGTGTATTTTTGAGGATTATTTATAAATATTAAAGGTCCTAAAAAGTCATTCCAACAAGTTACAAAATTAAAAATGGCTAATATAGCTATAGCGGGCTTCATAAGTGGTAAGAAAATTTTTGTAAATGTTTGTAATGGATTTGCACCATCTATGGCAGCAGCTTCTTCTAATTCTTTTGGTATGGTCAATAGAAATTGTCTCAAAAGAAAAATATAGAAAGGTCCTCCAAACCATGCTGGTATGATAAAGGGTTTAAGAGTGTCTATCCATTTTAAGGCTTTGAAAAGTACATATTGAGGAATCATTGTGACATCCCAGGGTATCATCATAGATGCCAATAGAATTGTAAATAGAAGTTCTCTTCCTTTAAATTTGTATCTTGCAAAGCCATAGGCAACGAGTGTGCATGAAAATATTTGACCTAAAGTATTGAAAATAACAATGAGTAAAGAGTTTTTGAGATATAAATTAAATGGTTGTGCATTCCAGGCCTCTTTAAAATTTTCTAAATGCCATGAGGATGGTATAAATTTAGGAGGATAAGTAAAAAGTTCAGTTGAGGGTTTTACTGAGCTTATGATCATCCAAATTATAGGAAATACAAAATATATTGATAGAAATATCATCAATATATAATAACCTAAACTAACTAACAACCTTTTCAAAATAATACCTCCTTTATTTTATTTATGATTCTGCCTCATAATAAACCCATAAATTTGATGTTTTAAATAAAATCATAGTTAGAATAAAGATTATAATAAACATAAACCAAGCGTTAGCAGCAGCGTATCCTAATTGAGAGTATCTAAAAGCATTGTGGTATACATACATAGCAAATACGTAGGAGCTTCTTGCTGGACCTCCACCTGTCAACAATAGGGCTAATGTTAGAACTTGAAATGCGCTTATTAGGGTCGTTATTAAATTAAAAAGGATGGAAGGAGATATCATTGGTAAAGTGATTTTCAAAAATCTTTGCCAGTTAGTTGCTCCATCTATATAAGCTGCTTCGTATAATTCTATTGGAACATTTTTAAGAGCAGCGAGAAATATAAGCATTGTATTACCCATAGTCCATAAACTGGCTATAACCAAAGAAACAATACTCCATTTTCTATCCCCAAGCCAATTTATTCCACTTATTCCCAATAAGGATAGAAAATAATTTAAAATTCCATATTCTTTATCATAGATCCATGACCATACTATAGCTATAGCTACTCCTGAAACTATAGTTGGAAGAAAAAACAATACTTTAAACATAGATGTAAGTCTAAATTTTGGGTTAATTAGTATTGCACAAAATAATGCAAAGATGGTATTCAAAGGAACATAAAGTAAGACATATCTAAATGTTGCTTTAAGAGCATTGTAAAATAGTGGATCTTGAAACATGTCTATATAATTTTTAAGACCTATGAAATTGGTTTTCCCTACTATAGGCCAATCATAGAAGCTCATTATACATGAGAAAATTAATGGCCCTAAAGTGAATGATAGTAATCCTATTATCCAGGGAAGGATAAAAAGATATGGAATATATTTATTGTATTTCATGGTTTTGTTTTTCCTCCATTTTATCTGAGATATGGGAGGAGACTTTCAAAATCTCCTCCCATATTTCTTAATATTATCTTTAGCTACTTAAGAAATCTTTTACATGTAGTAACAAGTTCATTTAAATATTCTTTAATTTTATTTTCATCAGCTTGTTCACTGAATATCTTTTCTATTGTTACTGCTAATTCGTCATATACTTTTCTCATATTTCTATTGAGATTAAATGAAGGTACAGTGTCTTTAGAGGCTTCAACCATTTTATAGAATGGTTGATAGTATGGATCTTTTAAGAATCCCATTTCAGATGCGACACTTTTTCTTGTGGGTAAATCTCCTTTTCTCATTTTTATTGCATCTTTGTTGTAACTGTAATATTTGACAAATTCCCATGCTTCTTTTATATTTTTAGAATCTTTTGCTATTGATATAGCAGAAACATTTAATATACTTTTTACTTTTTTCCCTTTAAAGGCTGGGAGAATATGAACTCCAAAGTTTAATTTTGCTTCTTGAAATTCGGGTAGACGCCATATGCCACTTTCTAACATACCAACTTTTCCTGCCTTGAATAAATCGCCTCCAGATTGTATTTGTTGGGTGCCAGTTAGAACAGCAATACCTTCTCTTAACATCTTAGTAAATAGGGCTAAAGTTTCTATCATTTCTTTGCTGTTTAAATATCCTTCTATTTCTTTTCCATCTAAACTACAATATCTTCCTCCATTACTCCATAAGAATTGTTCAAAATCATAAGGATCTGGACTAATAGGAAAGGCAAAACCGTAGATTTTTTGCGAAGGATTGGTTATTTTTTTAGCTTTATCTATTAATTCATCCCAGGTCCAATTGGGAGAAGGGGGTTGGACATTATTTCTTTTGAATAAATCTTTATTCCAGTAAACTACGTGGCTTGTGAATCCTACAGGTAGACCATAATATTTATTTTCATATTTACAATAGTTGAGAACTGCAGGATAGTAATCGTTCAGATTTATGTTTTTTTCATTTTTAATTAAATCATCTAACGGTAAAAGAGATTCAGCATAAGTTGGGAAATCCCACATATACATAACATCTGGTGGGTTTTTGGCCCCAAAGGATGCTGCAAGTTTTTGATCAAAATTATCGCCATAACTTTCTACTTGTACCTTAATATTAGGATATAGTTTTTCAAAATTTTTGGCTATAGCTTGTTCAATTTGAAAAAGCTCTCCAGTATCCCATGTTGCAAATCTTATTGTGGTTATTTTTTGGGGTGATGAAATAGTAATGAATAAAAGAAAAATAAGAAGGGAAAATAAGGTTTTGGGTAATGATCTTTTTTCTTTAGAGGCCATTTTATATACCTCCTTTATAGGTAATGTTAAGAATAGTTTAAAATAATTTTAGTAAAATGTCAATATTTTTAGTAAAATTATTTTGGAATAAGTCGGATTTTAGGTTATGTTGAGAAAAAAGTAAGAATTTAGTAATATCATTAATAGGAAGTCGGTAAGGGGAAAGAGTTAATATGAAAAGAAGTAAAAACAACGTAACAATTAAAGATATAGCGAATAGGTTAGGAGTTTCAATTACTACTGTTTCTCGTGTATTAAATTATGATGAAACTTTTAACGTCTCAAGTGAATTAAAAAGAAAAATATTTGAAGTGGCTGAAGAGTTAAATTATGAAGTAAAACCTAAAAAAAGAAAAAGGACAAGTAGATTATTGATAATAAGGACTATTTCTGAAGATTTAGAAATGCAAGATTTATATTATTTATCTCTAAGAGTAATATTAGAAAAACTTGCTAAATATATGAATATAGATACTGTAACTATTCATAAAGACGATATGTTTAATATTGATTTAAAAGATATAAATGGAATAGCTATTATTGGTGTACTTAACAATGAAGAGTTAAGTAATCTTTTAACCAAATCTTCTAATATTGTAGTTTTAGATGCTTATGTTGAGAATCCAGTAATAGACTGCGTAATTATAAATATGAAACAAGCTGTGAAAGATGCTATTGATTATTTGTTTTCTTTAGGCCATAGGGAGATAGGTTTTATAGGTGGCGATATAATGGATAAAAGAGAATATTATTTTAGAAAATATGTGAAGGAAAAGGGATTATCTATAAATGAGAATTATATAAAACGTGGAGATTATACACCTAACGGAGGGTATAAAGCTGCTAAGGAGCTTTTAGCACATAATATAAATCCAACAGCAATTTTTGTGGCAAATGATTCGATGGCTATAGGTGTTTATAGGGCTTTATTTGAAGCTTCATTAAAGATACCTGAAGATATAAGTATTGTTGGTTTTAACAATATATCTATATCTAAATTTTTGAATCCTCCTCTTACTACAATAAGTATTCCTATTGAAGATTTAGTTGAGACAGCCATCAATTTATTGTTAGAAAGGATAGAAAAAAATAGAAAAAATTCAAAAAAAGTCATTATAGCTACGGAGCTTGTTGTAAGGAATAGTTGTAAGGAAATTAGCTTATGATAAAAAATCTATGTTTTTTAGTTTTCAAAATAAATATACATTGGATATACTTAATTGATATACTATTAGTTAGCTAATTATTGGAGTGGATATATGTTTTATGGAAAAGAAGAGTCTTTATATGGGTTATTTAAAGGTGTAATAAAGGAGCATTTTAGGAGAAGAGAAAAGCTACTTTCTGATCTAAAGGTTTATAGGGGGCAAGCTCCTGTTCTTCTTCTTTTGGCTGAAAAAAATGGCCTAACTCAGAAGGAGATAGCAGAAGAATTAAAGATAAAGCCATCTACCGTCACTCTAATTCTTAGAAGGATGAAAAAAAGAGGTCTTGTCTCAAGTAAAAGGGATGAAAAAGATAAGAGATATACGAAAGTGTATTTAACTGAGGATGGAAAAAAATTTATTTGTAGATTAAGAGAGATATATAGACAATTGGAAGAGGAATGTTTTAATGGTTTTTCTGATGAGGAAAAGGATCAATTAATGAATTTTTTAAGGAGAGTAATAGATAATCTAAGAAGGTTAAACGAATAATAGGAGGATTTGGTAAATGAAGAAGCTTATAAAATATTTGAAGCCTTATACTCTTTTTGCTATATTAGCCCCTATTTTTATGCTCATAGAGGTGATATGTGATCTTTATCAACCAACTCTTCTTGCCCACATTGTAGATAATGGTATTTTAAAAAATAATTTTTCTTTAATTCTAAATACTGGACTCATAATGCTTGGTATTGCTTTTATTGGAATGATAGGTGGAGTGGGTTGTACAGTTTTTTCCTCTTTAGCCAGCCAATACTTTGGTAGAGATCTAAGGAATGAATTATTCAAAAGAGTACAAAAATTTTCCTTTAAAAATATAGATAAATTTCATACTTCTTCTTTGATAACTAGATTAACAAATGATGTAAATCAAGTTCAGACTCTTGTTATGATGTCTTTAAGAATTATGGTTAGAGCTCCTCTTCTTTTTATAGGTGGTATTATAATGGCTCTTTCCCTTAATAAAAGTTTATCAGTCATTTTTTTGTTTTCTATCCCCATATTAATCCTTACCTTTTTAGTTATTATGAAGAAAAGTTTCCCTCTTTTTGGTGAGATCCAGAAAAGAATAGATTATATGAATAACGTGGTAAGAGAAAATTTGGTTGGTATAAGGGTGGTGCGAGCTTTTAGAAGAGAAGATTATGAAAAAGAGAGATTTAGATATGCAAATTCTTTATTAATGAATGCAGTTATTAAAGCTGTTATGTTGTTAATAATTGCTATGCCTCTTTTCATGTTAGTTATGAATTTCAGTATATTAGGATTACTTTGGTTTGGGGGTCTTTTGGTTAATCGTGGAAGTATGAAGGTGGGGGAAGTAATGGCATATATTAACTATATAGGGCAGATTATGTTCTCATTAATGATGATAGGTAATATTTTAATGTTTGTATCAAGGGCTTCAGCTTCTGCTTCAAGGGTTATAGAAGTTTTGGAAGAGAAAATTGATATCCAAAGCAAAGAAAATGCAGATAAGAACCCTATAAGTGAAGGCAAGATCAAATTTGAACATGTCTATTTTAGCTATTCTAATAAAGAGGAATATGTACTAAAAGATATTAATTTTGAGGTAAATCCGGGTGAGGTTATAGGGATAATTGGAACAACCGGTTCTGGTAAATCTACTTTAGTAAATCTTATCCCAAGACTTTATGATATATCTTCAGGGAGAATCTTAATTGATGGAAAAGATATTAGAGATATGGATATTAAGATACTTAGAGATGCTATATCCATGGTTCCACAAGAAACTATACTTTTTTCAGGTACTATAAGGGAGAATATATGTTGGGGAAGAGAGGATGCTAATGAGGAAGAAATAATTAATGCTGCAAAAATTGCCCAGGCCCATGAGTTTATTATAAGACTTCCTCAAGGTTATGACACTGTTATAGGAGAGAGAGGAGTTACATTATCTGGAGGTCAGAAACAGAGAATTGCAATTGCAAGGGCTTTAGTAAGAAAGCCTAAAATACTGATTTTGGATGATGCCACTAGTGCTGTTGATTTTGTTACAGAGCAAAAGATTATCCATGGAGTGAGAGAGATAATAAGAAACTGTACTACTTTTATTGTGGCTCAGAGAATTAGTACTATGATGAATGTAGATAAGATAATAGTACTTGATAAAGGAGTAATAGTAGGATTTGGTTCTCATTCTGAATTACTTAAAGAAAATAATTTTTATAGGGAAATTTATAAATCTCAGATAGATGAAGAGGTAATGAGGTATGCGTAGAGAAGGCGAAAGACCATTTGGTGGGCCTGGAAGATTAGGACCACATTTTAATTTTGAGAAAGTAGAAATTAAAGATCCATGGGGTACTTTAAGAAAGCTCTTTAAATATATGAAAAAATTTAAGTGGGGATTTATTTTTGTTTTTATTTTGACATTTATTTCTTCCATATTGGGAATTGTAGGTCCTTATCTCATAGGTAAGGGTATTGATACTTATATAATTCCTAAAAGATTTGATGGTTTTCTTAGCTTTCTATTAGTTCTCGGTGGAATCTATCTTTTATTATCCTTTCTTGGATGGATTCAAGGTTATGTAATGTTGAAAACCACTCAAAATTTGGTTTATGAAATGAGAAGGGATTTTTTTGGCAAAATTCATAGACTACCAATTAAGTTTTTTGATTTAAGATCTTATGGGGACATTATAAGTAGAATTACTAACGATATAGATAATATAAGCATGGTTCTTTCTAATAGTGTGATACAGTTTTTTTCCAGTATTACGACTTTAATTGGCATTATATTTATGATGCTAAGAATAAGTATTCCTATGACAATTGTTAGTTTGATTACCATTCCTTTAACTATTTGGTTAACAAACTTCATATCCCATAGAACTCGTAATTATTTTTATGCTAACCAAACTCTTTTAGGAAAACTTAATGGTTTGATAGAAGAGGATATTTCTGGTTTAAAAGTAATAAAAATATTTAATAGAGAAGAAAAGGAAATTAAAAGGTTTGAGGCTTTAAATGAAGAACTAACTCAAGTGGGAATAAGGGCTCAGGTTTTTTCTGGTTCAATTGGACCACTTATGAATCTTCTTAATAATTTAAGTTTTGCAATAATTGCAGGATTTGGAGGTTATTTTGCTTTTAAAAGGATGATATCTATAGGAGATATTACTATATTTATCAATTATTCAAGACAATTTACAAGACCTATTAATGAACTTGCAAATCAATATAATATGATTCAATCAGCCATAGCCAGTGCAGAAAGAATTTTTGAGGTTCTTGAAGAAGAGGAAGAAAAAGAAGATCCCAATATAATGGAGATAAAAGATATCAAAGGAGAAGTTGAATTTAAAAACGTTTGGTTTTCTTATGTAAAAGGTAATCCTGTTATTAAAAATGTAAGCTTTTATGTTAAAGAAGGGAAAGTGATAGCTCTTGTGGGGCCTACAGGTGCTGGAAAAACTACAATTGCAAGTTTAGTAGCAAGATTTTATGATGTAGATGAAGGACAAATTCTGATAGATGGTATTGATATAAGAAGAATGAAAAGAAAGGATATAAGATCATATCTTGGAATTGTTTTACAAGATACGCTTCTTTTTTCTACATCTATAAAAGAGAATATCAGATATGGAAGATTGGATGCTACTGATGAAGAGGTTATAGAAGCAGCTAAACTTGCCCATGCTCATGATTTTATCATTAAATTACCTCAAGGTTATGATACAATTCTCTCGGAAGATGGGGGAGGCCTAAGCCAAGGACAAAGACAGCTTATAGCTATTGCAAGAGCTATTCTTGCTAATCCTAAGATATTGATCTTGGATGAAGCAACTAGTAATGTAGATACAATGACAGAGAAGTATATTCAGAATGCAATGTTAAACTTAATGAAAGGGAGGACAAGTTTTGTTATAGCCCATAGATTGTCCACTATTAGAAATGCTGATATGATCTTGGTTGTGTATAATGGGGAGATAATTGAAAGAGGTACTCATGAGCAACTTATAAGAAAGAAAGGATTTTATTACAATCTATATATGAGCCAATTTGCGGAAGAGTTAGAGTAAGGGAATATTAAAAGAACGGTTGACAGAATTATTTAATTAACTTTATAATTCTTATTAAAATTTTATTAAAGGGGGAGTTGGTATGAAAAAGTTAAGTTTTATTCTGATTTTATCCTTATTTGTTCTTTTTATTTTAGCATCTTTGACTCTCGGACAACAAACACAAACTGCAGTAGCTAAATATGGCAAACCTAAAATTGATGCCCAAATGGATGAGGTTTGGAAGTCTGCCAATGAGTATGTAACAGATAGATATGTATCAGGTACAAAGGGTAAAGTAGCTTATGCTAAATTTAGAGTATTGTGGGATGAAGATAGTATATATGTTTTGGCAGAAGTTTATGATTCTCTTTTAAATAAAGATAATACTAATCCTTGGGAACAAGATTCTGTAGAGATATTTGTGGACGAAGGAAATGAGAAAGCTTCTTCGTATGATAACAATGATGCTCAGTATAGAGTAAACTTCGATAATTATCAAAGTTTTGGAACTAATGCCTCTAAAGACTATTTTGTAACAGCTACAAGAAAGACTGATTTTGGGTATGTTGTAGAAGCTCAGGTAAAGATGAGAACAAGGAAATTAAGTGAAGGAATGGTAATTGGGTTTGATTTACAAGTAAATGATGCAAATATGTTTGCAAATAGAGTTGGAATAGTTGCATGGAATGAGTGGGATAATGAGGCTTGGAGAAATGCTTCCTATTTTGGAAATTTAAAGCTTGAAAAATAAAATCTTTGGTTAGAGATTTTTAGAAAAGAGCCTACCCGAGTAAAGGGTAGGCTCTTATTATTTTTTAGATGATAGACTAACGCCTGAGATAATGAATATTCCGCCTATAATTTTTAAAAAACTTAAGGTCTCTTTTAAATAAATTACACCCCAAATAGCTCCGAAAAGTGGAATTAAATTTAAGAGATTTACAACTTGACTTACAGAAAGATGTTTTAAACCATAGTTGTAAAGTAGGTAGCCTAATACGGAACAAAAGAATGATAAATAAAAAAGTGATAAGAAAATAGGAAAATTAATTTTTATATGCATTCTTGTAAAGGTTAAAAAAGGAATAAATAAAAGGGTTCCCCATAGCATTTGGAAGGTAGTTATTACTTCGTGGGAGTAAAGATGATTAACCTTTTTTATTTCCCAATTGTATATTACCCACATCACCCCTGATAGAAGTACAAGAATATCACCAAATAAATTGTTAAATTTTAAGTTAATTCCAGAATCTCCTATGATCAGTAATACTCCAATTATGGAAAGTACTACACCCCATAATCTATTCATTGGTATTTTTTCTTTTGAGGTGAGAAATTCTACAATTAATCCCAAGGCAGGAAAGGAGCCCACAATAAGGGCTCCTTCTGAAGCGTCGGTATATTTTAAACCAGAGTTTTCAAAGACAAAATATAATGTGACCCCTAACATTCCCGCTATAAATAGAGGTTTTTGATATTTCCAATGCAAAGGAGTTTTTCTAATCTTTGGATAAAAAAGAATAGCAGAAAATATAAAGGCAAGAAAAAATCTTATAAAGGATAGTTCAAAAGGAGAATATTCATTTAGAAGTATTTTGGAAACAGAAAAAGAGATGCTCCAGAAGAGGCAAGATATTATTACAGATACTAAAGCTAACAATTTGTTCATATCTTTTTACCTTTTTATATCTCAAAATTTTTAAATTGAGGAAGATAATCTTTATTAATTTCAAACATCTCTTTTACCATCTGTTTTATTTCAGCTAAGGATAAAACTGCTGATGTAAGGGGATCATAAGCTATTGCATAGAATATCTTTTTAGGATCACCTTCAAGAGATCCTTCTACAGCTAATTCTTCACAAGATGAGTTTATGTAGTTTAAGATAGCAACCTGAGGTGGAAGATTACCTACCTTTATAGAATCGAAACCTCTTTTTGACGCAATAATAGGTACTTCTACACAAGCCCCATAAGGTAAATTATCAATAAGACCAAAATTCCTAATATTACCATTAAATTCGAATATGGTCCCATCGCCTAAAATAGCATTTAATATATATGCAGCATATTCATGCCCTCTTTCAAGGTTGATTGGTTCTTTCTCAATCCACTCTTTAACCTCTTTTCTCCAAGTGTTCTCTCTCTTAAGATATTCTTTTAATATATAACCCCATTCTCCTGGATTCCATCCTGTACCTGGAAGACAATATTTTTCAATAAGGTCTTGTCTTTTTCTAAACCAAGGGTTGTATTCCGAATTGTGCCCTGAAGATTCTGTGACATAATATCCTAATTGTAAAAACATTTCGTTTCTTACAATTTCTTCTTTATAAATTTCAGGTCTTGTTAAAATTGCTTCTCTAATAAGAGGATAGGCATCTTTTCCCTTCCATTCATATTTCAAAAACCAGGCCTGATGATTTATTCCAGCGCAAAAATAAGTAATTTCATTCATAGGTGCTCCTATCCAGCGGGCAAGCATTTCAGCCGTTCCTTGTACGCTATGGCATAGTCCTACGATTTTAATTTTAGAAACTGTTTGTACTGCTCTTATGAGCATTGCCATAGGGTTTGTATAGTTTAAAACTATTGCTTCTGGGCAATGTTTCTCAATGTCTTTAGCAATATCTATCATTACAGGAATAGTTCTTAGAGCCCTAAAAATTCCTGCGGGGCCTCTTGTATCTCCTACATTTATATCTACACCATATTTTTTAGGTATTTCTATATCATGTCTCCAAATTTGTACTCCACCAACGAGAATAGTTATTATGACTGCATCAGCTCCATCTAATGCTTCTTGTCTATTTAATGTGGCAAATACTTTTGCAGGATAATTTCCAGCTTTTACTATTTTTTCTACCATCAATTTTGAATAATTCAATCTTTCCTCGTCTATATCCATTAAAAAAATATGAGCATCTTGAAAAGAAGGAAAGGTAAGGAGATCACGTACTAAATTTCTTGTAAATCCAAGACTTCCAGCCCCAATAAAAGTTATCTTTTTACACATCTTTTTTTATATACCTCCTAAAGAAATTAAAATTAATTTTGTAAGTGTATTTTATTATATCAACAATTAGTTTTTAGGAATTGAAAATTTTTTAATACACCCTTTAAGATATATTGCTATAATAATAATGTATAAAATTTTGGGGAAGGAGGATTAATTGTTCATGAAAAAATGTTTGATATTAATCTTAATAGCCATCCTTGCGATTTTTCTTTCAGGTTGTGTAAAACAGGAGCCACAACCAGATAAAGATTTAACCCAAGATCAACTAAACAATATTTATGCTACTGTAATTAATACTGATTCGGATTACGCCAAGAACATAGATATTTATATGGACATACCAAGTGTTGTTTTTAATCAAGGAAGTTCACTGGTATCACCAATTAGTAGAAGCTTTAATAATCTAATGATTAGCAAATCCATGTCATTAAAAGAAGCTATAAAGACTCCACTCGAGAAAATAACAATTGAGCCTACAAATGAATGGCAAGGGCCAGATGCTAATGGTTGGTATATGTTACAAATTGATACTGGAAGTTACCTAAAAGTAAGATATTATTCTTCAGTAAAGAGACTTGAATATGTATTAGATGGGTATTCTCAATTAAATAATCAAGTGTTGGGAGCGCGTATAGAAGGGTATTTTATTTTTAATAAGGACATAAAAAATGGTATTGATGGTGCTTATCCTGTAAGTTTGAGATCTTCTTATTATTTATATGGTTATACAGATCCAAATAAAGTAAATAAAATTGGACTGACAATGTCTTTAGAAAACGTAGGTGTGGTTAAATTAAGTAATTTTAACAATTTCCCAGTTTTAACCGGAAAGTTTTCTATTTATGCTATATATGTTGACTTTGAAAATAATATAAATATAGATAATAAACTTATGATTTCTGCATCTTCTTCTGTTGTTGGGGATAATACCAATGATCCTATCTTGAAGATTTCAGGAAGTAAAGATAGTGACGGGGATCCTACAACTTACGGATATGATGATCTATATTTAGAACTTCATTTGTCTAATTATTTGCAATAAATATTTTATAATAAACAAAAAATTCATTATTAGGGGATTCCTTTATAGGGGGAATCCCTTAATTTTTTAATATTGATTTAATAAACGCTTGCTGTATTTTTACTCTTGACAAAAAAAGTTAATCATTATATCATTCAATAATGCCTCTATTATTTTTTAGTGATAAAAAAGGAGGAGTAAATATGTTTAGAAAGGTTATTCTTGAGAAAGGCTTAAACTCCCTTGTGAAACCAGGTGAAATGGAATACATAGAATTAGATATATTTAAAGGAGAGAAAGGAGATTCCTATTCTTTTAATTCAAAAGATTATGAAATTGGCCTTATTATATTGACAGGTAAACTTAATGTAACTATAGATGATATAAAATATGATAATTTAGGGGCAAGAAGAAATGTTTTCGATGGAAATGCTTATGCACTTTATATACCTAATAATAAAGAGGTGAAAATTGAAGCTTTGGAAAATATAGAGGTTGCTATCTGCAAAACAAGGGTAAAAACAGATGAAGAGGTAAAATTAATCAAACCTGGGGACGTGATAATTAGAGATGTGGGAGTACATAATTGGAGGAGAGATGTAAAGGATATTATTGATAGGAGAATAAAGGCAAAAAGGTTATTAATTGGAGAGACTATAAATCCTCCAGGTAATTGGTCCAGCTATCCACCTCATAAGCACGATACCAATAATTATCCTGAAGAGGTGAAGATGGAGGAGGTATATTTTTATAAATTAAATCCTCCTAATGGATTTGGGTTGCAAAGGGTTTATACACCTGAAAGGGATATAGATAATGTTTATTTGATAGAAGATAATTCCTTACTCCTAATAAACAGAGGGTATCATCCTGTAGTTTCTGCTCCTGGATACCAACTCTACTATCTCTGGATACTTGCAGGAGACATAAGGGAGTCAATTATTAATGATGATCCTAATCATAAGTGGATTAAAGCGGTAGAGAAAATTATAAGGGAATCTAAAAGGTAAGGGGAGGAATTATTATGGGGCGATATGATATTTTAGAAAGAATGATAGAATGTGGAATAGTGGCGGTAATAAGAACAGATTCTCCCGAAGATTTATTGGATGTGACTAAAGCTTTATATGACGGAGGAGTTATTTCTTTAGAGATTACAATGACAGTCCCTTTAGCTATAGAATATTTGCCAAAAGTGAAGAAGGCTCTTGGCAAAGAAGCCATAGTTGGTATGGGTACAGTATTAGATCCTGAAACTGCAAGAATGGCTATTCTCGCTGGTGCAGATTTCATTGTTTCTCCAGTTTTAAAGAAAGAAATTATAAATTTATGTCATAGGTATGATAAAATAGCTGTTTCTGGAGCTTATACACCTACAGAGATATTAACTGCTTGGGAAGAAGGAGCGGATGTGGTAAAGCTTTTTCCCGCAGATACATTAGGACCTAAATATATAAAAGCTATACATGGACCTATGCCATATATTAGAATATCTCCTACAGGAGGAGTAAGTTTAGAAAATGTGGGAGAATTCATTAAGGCTGGTGCCTGTTTTGTAGGAGTTGGGGGAAATTTGGTAGATAAAAAGGTTATTGCAGAGAAAAAATTCGAAATATTAACAGAGAGAGCAAAAAATTATATAGAGGAAATTAAAAAGGCAAGATCGTAATAAAATTTTAATTTTATAAAAGGTATTTTTTAAGGGCTGGAAGGATATTAAATTATCTTTCCAGCCTTTTTTATAATTAGTTTAATACCCTTATTGACATATGCTATCTAAGTCTGTACTATACATATTAAGTAAAAGTTTCTTGATGAAATTATAACTGGTTTCTTAATAAAGTTTATGAAAAATTAAATAGATAAGGGGGTTTATTCATGAGATTTGGCTATTTTGATAGTGAGAGAAAAGAATATGTTATTACCAGGCCTGATACTCCGAGGGAATGGACTAATTATCTTGGATCTTTAGAATATGGAGCTATTATTACTAATAACGCTCAAGGTTATAGTTTCGTCAAATCAGGGGCAAGCGGAAGAATATTAAGAGGAAGATTCAATGTTCCACCTACCACAGCTCCTGGAAGATATATATATCTTAGGGATATGGAGAATGGAGATTATTGGTCCGCATCTTGGCTTCCTGTAAAAAAAGATTTATCAAAGTATGAATCTATATGTAGACATGGTATTCTTTATACGATTATAACTTCAAAATACGATGGTATAGAAACTGAGACCTTATATTATGTCCCCTTAAATGAACTATATGAAGTATGGGCAATAAAAGTTAGAAATAATAGTGGAAGAAGAAGAAAGATTTCCCTTTTTAGTTATGCAGAATTTACAAATGAACCCAATGAAACGCAAGATTTAGTAAATATGCAATATACCCTTTATATATCTAAAACCTATTATAAAGATAATCTTATAATACAGACAATAAATGAAAATTATTCAGAGATTGGTAGAGTTATACCTCAAGAAGAAGGAATAAGTGGTAGAAGATTTAACAGATTTTTTGGAGTGATTGGAGAGAAAGTTGTTTCTTATGATGGTGACAGAGACATATTTATAGGAAGTTATAGAGATTACTCAAATCCTATTGCAGTGGAAAGAGGAATGTGTAGTAATAGTCTAAATTATGGTAAAAATAGTTGTGCTGGTACTCAAGTTGTTTTGGATTTAGAATCAGGAGAAGAAAGAGAAGTAATATATGTACTTGGTCAAGGAGCAGAAGCTACAGGTAGACAGGTCATGGCAAAATATAAAGAAAAAGGTATAGTTGAAAAGGAGTGGAATGAACTTAAGAATTATTGGCAATCAAAACTTGAAGGCTTTAAAGTTAAGACTCCAGACGAGAACTTCGATACTATGGTTAATATATGGAATGCATATCAATGTTTTATTACTTTCTTCTGGTCAAGAGCTGCCTCTATGATTTATGTGGGGCAAAGGGATGGATACGGATATAGAGATACTGTACAAGATATACAAGGAATAATTCATCTTGAACCACAAGAGGCAAAGAAAAGGTTAAGACTTATGTTAGCGGGACAAACATCTAAAGGGGTAGCTTTGCCTTTAGTATTTTTTGATTATGAGATTAAACCTAATCAAGGCTTATCATTGGATAATCCGTATTATGTAAAGAGAACTGGATACACTGAATATAGATGTGATGACCATTTGTGGCTGTATATTACCATAAGGCAATACATTAAAGAAACTGGAGATTTGGCATTTTTGGATGAAGTAATACCTTATTCTGATTATGGGGAAGATACAGTATATGAACATTTAAGAAAAGGTATTTTATTCTCTCTTAGTAAATTAGGTAAGCACGGATTGACTTTTGGATTAGATGCTGATTGGAATGATACTTTAAGACTTGGGGAAGAAGGAGAGACAGTTTTTGCATCCATGCAATTGTATCTTGCACTAAAGATATTTGCTGAGTTTGCTGAAAGAAAAGGTAAAAAAGAAGATGTAGAATGGGCTGAAAAGGAAGCCCTTAAATTATATGAAAACATACAGAAATATGCTTGGGAAGGAGACAGGTTTGTAAGAGGATTTATAGGAGATGAAGTTATAGGGTCTAAGAATAACAATGAGGCGAGTTTCTGGCTTAATCCACAGGTTTGGGCTGTATTAAGTGGGGTGGCTACAGAAGAACAAGCAAAGATTTCAATGGATAATGTGGAAAAAATACTTAATACTGACTATGGAGCTATGATTATGTATCCACCTGTAAGGACTTGGGGATTTCCTGTATTTAGAATGATTCTCTTCAATCCAGGTATGAAGGAAAATGCAGGAATTTTCTGCCATCCCCAAGGATGGCTTATAAAAGCAGAGACCATTCTTGGTAATGGAGATAGAGCCTTCAAATATTATCAAGAAGTAAATCCAGCCAATATGAATGATAAAGCAGAGATAAGGGAAGCAGAGCCTTATGTCCATTGTCAGTTTGTGGAAGGAAAGGATAGTCCTTATCATGGGAGAGCACATGTTCATTGGTTAACTGGTACTGCCTCCAGCATGATGGTAGCTGCTGTAGAAGGAATACTTGGAATTAAGCCTGATTATGACGGTATAGTGATCGATCCTTGTGTACCATCTCATTGGAAAGAATTTTATATAGAGAAAGTCTTTAGGGGTAAAAAATTGAGGATTAAAGTGGAAAATCCAAATGGGGTACAGAAGGGTGTGAAAGCTATTAACCTCAATGGAAGAGAGGTTGAGGGTAATTTTATTTTAGAAGAAGATTTGAAAGATGATAATGAGATAATAGTAATTATGGGATAAAGGAGGAGAATTAAAAATGAGATTTGGATATTTTGATGATAAAAATAGGGAGTATGTTATAACAACCCCTCAAACTCCGTTTCCTTGGATTAACTATTTGGGGGTTGAGGATTTCTTTTCCATAATTTCAAATACAGCAGGAGGTTATTGTTTCTACAAGGATGCAAGGCTTAGAAGAATATTAAGATTTAGGTACAATAATGTACCTTTGGATAATGGTGGAAGATATTTCTATATTTGGGAAGATGGAGATTTTTGGAATCCATCATGGAAGCCCACGAAGAAGGATTTAGATAAATATGAGTGTAGGCATGGACTATCATATACAAAGATATTGGGGGAGAAGAACGGAATTTCGGCTGAAATACTTTTTTTTGTACCTTTGAGGTTTAATGGTGAGATACATAAATTGACATTAAAAAATAATTCTAATACTAAGAGATATTTAAAGCTATTTTCTTTTGTGGAATGGTGTCTATGGAATGCTTGGGACGATCAAACTAATTTTCAGAGAAATCTTTCTACCGGTGAAGTAGAAGTAGAAGGATCAGTCATATATCACAAGACGGAATATAGGGAGAGAAGAAATCATTTTGCTTTTTATTCTGTAAATGTTCCAATTCAGGGTTTTGATACAGACAGAGATACATTTATAGGTATGTATAATGGTTTTGATGAACCAAGAGCTGTTGTTGAAGGAAGGGCATTTAACTCAGTGGCAGAAGGATGGGCACCTATTGCATCTCATTATATTGAGGTTAATTTAGAACCTGGGGAATCTAAGGATTTTGTATTTATATTAGGTTATGTTGAAAATCCTGATGAGGAAAAATGGGAAAGGCCAGGGGTAATTAACAAGAAAAGAGCTTATGAAATGATAGAAAGATTTAAAGATGTAAAATCTGTTGATAATGCCTTTTTAGAATTAAAAGAGTATTGGGACGAGATATTATCAAAATATCAAATTAATCATGATGATGAAATTCTTTCAAGGATGGTTAATATATGGAATCAGTATCAATGTATGATTACCTTTAATGTGGCAAGAAGCGCATCATATTTTGAATCAGGAATAAGTAGAGGAATAGGTTTTAGAGATTCAAATCAAGATATCTTAGGTTCTGTTCATATGATTCCAAATAGAGTAAGGGAGAGAATTTTGGATCTTGCTTCAACTATGTTTGAAGATGGGAGTTGTTATCATCAATATCAACCATTGACAAAGAGAGGGAACAATGATATAGGAAGTGGTTTTAATGATGATCCTTTGTGGATTATTCTTTCCACAGGAGCTTATATAAAAGAGACTGGGGATTTTAATATATTAAAAGAAATAATTCCTTATAATAATGATGAGAATAGGAAAGGTACACTATTTGAACATATTAAGAAAGCTTATCATCATGTAACAAATAATTTAGGACCACATGGTTTGCCTCTTATAGGAAGAGCAGACTGGAATGATTGTCTTAATCTTAATTGTTTCTCAAAAACCCCTGATGAATCTTTCCAGACTACCTCTAATGTAGAAGGTGGTACTGCAGAGTCAGTATTTATAGCAGGGCTTTTTGTATATGCTACACCAGATTATATAAGAATGTGTAAAGCAATGGGAGAGGAAGAAGAGGCTAAGTGGGCTGAAGAAGCAAGAAAGCAAATGATTGAAGCGATTAACAAGTATGGATGGGATGGAGAATGGTTTTTAAGGGCCTATGATTACTTTGGTAGAAAAGTAGGAAGCAAAGAATGTGAAGAAGGAAAGATATTTATTGAACCTCAAGGTATATGTACTATGGCAGGAATTGGAGTAGAAGATGGGAGAGCTATATCTGCTTTAGATTCTTGTATTAAGTATTTAGATACCCAATATGGTATGGTTTTACAACAGCCAGCTTATTCCAGATATTATATAGAATTGGGCGAGATCTCTTCTTATCCACCAGGATACAAGGAAAATGCAGGAATATTTTGCCATAATAATCCTTGGGTAGGTATAGGAGAGACGGTAATAGGTAGAGGAAAAAGAGCCTTTGAGGTATATAGGAAGATTACACCCGCATATTTTGAGGATGAAAGTGAGATCCATAAAATGGAGCCTTATGTGTATTGTCAAATGGTAGCTGGAAAAGATGCTAAAAGACATGGGGAAGGTAAAAATTCATGGCTTACTGGTACTGCATCTTGGGCTTTTGTGTTAATATCCCAATTTGTATTGGGTATAAGACCGGATTATGATGGTCTCAGAATAGATCCCTGTATCCCTCCTGATTGGAAAGAATTTAGAGTGGTTAGAAAATTCAGGGGTGCTGTGTATGATATAAAGATAGAAAATAGTAAAGGAGTCTCGAAAGGTATTAAAAGAATATTATTGGATGGAAAAGAGATAGAAGGGAATTTATTACCTGTTTTTAATGATGGAAAAATTCATCAGGTAACAGTAGAAATGGGTTAATTGGTCAATAAATAAGATTATTGAATGAAAGGGGAGAAAGTATAATTTTCTCCCCTTTTTATTTTTTATAAAATATATTAAACTAAACTACAAAGAATATCCTTAGGGGGTATTTAACGAATATGGAGATTGTTGAATATAATAATGAACTTCTCAAGATTGAATTTATAACCTCCAAAATAGTGAGATTTCATTTCTCAAAAGATAGAATTTGGAAGAAGAATTATTCTTTTTGCGTTAACCTGGAAAAATTTAAAGAAGTCGACTGTGAACATAGGGAGGACAATAGGGCTCATTATTTTTTAACTTCAGATTTGGATATTAGGATATATAAAAATCCAAGTAAAATACAAATATATGATAGGAAAGGTAATTTAATAATCTCTGATTATATGGATTTGGGTTATGTTAAGAAAGGGAATGGTATATATTCATATAAAGAGATGGGAAGAGAGAAAGCTTTTCTTGGATTTGGAGAAAGGTTGGGGTCGCTTAATAAAAAGGGTAAAAAGATTATAAACTGGAATACAGATGAGCCAAATCATGAATTTGAGAGAGATCCATTGTATCAATCCCATCCCTTTTTTCTTGCATACTCAGATTTGAGTTATGGGCTTTTTTATGATAGTACAGCTTTTAGTTATTTTGATATGGGATTTGAAAGTAAAAATTACTATTATTTTTTTACCGAAGATGATGAATTAGATTATTATTTTATATTCGGCCCTTCACCTAAGGAAGTTATAGAGAATTATACTTATCTTACAGGTAGGTGCTATATGCCCCCTTTATGGTCTTTAGGTTTACACCAATCCAGATGGAGTTATGATTCAGAGGATAAGGTTTATAAAATTGCTGAATTGTTTAGAAAAAAGAATATTCCATGTGATGCTTTATATTTAGATATTGATTATATGGAAGGTTATAGGGTATTTACGGTTAATAGAAAAAGGTTTCCTAATTTTGAAAAGATGATTGAGGATTTAAAAAAATTAGGCTTTAAGGTTGTTATTATTATAGATCCTGGGATAAAGGTAGATAAAAAGTATAAGATTTATATTGAAGGGTTAAAGGATGGACTTTTTTGCAAGAAAAGAACGGGAGAAATTTTTGTAGGGTATGTATGGCCTGGGAAAACAGTATTCCCAGATTTTTTCAAGGAGAAGGTTAGAAAATGGTGGGGCGAAAAACATAAATGGTTTATAGACAACGGTATATATGGTTTTTGGAATGACATGAATGAACCCTCCAATTTTTCTAAATTTGGCTATTACATGATGAAATTATTGTTTCATGTTTTTCATTTTAAAGAACCTCCAGATCCATTTAAGGCTAAAAATTTTGAAGAAAGAATTAAGCAAATAAAAGAAAAGACATTACCTCAAGATGTAGTACATGGTGATGATGAAATTTTTATACATAATAAAGTACATAATGTTTATGGGCTTTTGATGACAAAGTCAACTTTTGAGGGGTTTAGAAAGATAAATAAAGAGGTAAGACCTTTTATATTGAGTAGAGCTGGCTTTTCAGGTATACAGAAATATTCAGCAGTGTGGTGTGGTGACAACAAAAGTACATGGGAGAATCTTTATTCCAGTATAGTAACTCTTCAAAATTTATCGATCTCTGGAGTTCCTTTTGTTGGTGAAGATGTGGGGGGTTTTTGGAGAGATTGTGAGAAAGAGCTTTTTATACGATGGATTCAGCTGGGTGTTTTCTATCCTTTTTTTAGGATACATACTGCTAAGAATACAAGAGATCAAGAACCATGGAGTTTTGGAGAAGAAATAGAAAAAATTACTAAAGAATATATTAATCTTAGGTACCAATTGATTCCCTATATTTATTCTTTGTTTTATGAGGCAAAGGAAAAGGGTATTCCATTAATTAGGAGTTTTATTTTAGAATTCCAAGATGAAGAAGTTTTATCTCATGAGGATGAATTTATGTTTGGTCCATTTATCCTTGTAGCTCCAGTATACCTAAGGGGCAAAAGAGAAAGAGAGGTATATCTTCCTAAGGGTTTTTGGTTTGATTTTTATACTGGAAAAAGGTATAGAGGGGGAAGTATTATAAAAGTTTTTGCTCCTTTAAATAGGATTCCTTTATTCTTAAAAGAGGGAAGTATTATTCCTATGTGGAATGTGCAAAATTATGTGGGAGAAAAGAAACAAGAAAATCTTTATTTAAAAATTACTCAAGGAGAAGGAAAGTTTTTGTATTATGAAGATGATGGAGTCTCATGGAATTATGAAAAGGGAGAGTTCAATTTGATTGAATTTTATACATTTATGAAAGATGGTAATCAATATTTAGGTATAAAATTTTTAAAGAAGGGATATGAGAGTTCTATAAAGAAGATTATTGTTAAAACTTTTAAAAAAGAGTTTAGTTTTGAACTTAAAGAAGGAGAGTTTTTAATCACTTAATTTAGGTGTTTCTTTTCTAATATTTCATAAATATAGGATCTCAATGAGATGAGACGATGAGTATACAAGATGCAAGATGCGAAACATAAGACACTACTTAAATGGATTGTGTACACTGGGCCTACGAACTTGGATAGGTATCCTCCTAAATAACTACCGATAGGCATAGCTCCCATGAAGAACATTACATAGATACTCATAACTCTCCCTCTTATGTGGTTATCAATAATAGATTGGATTAATGTATTACTACAAACACTAATAAGCATAAAACTTAATCCAGTTATGAATAATGATAAAAGGGATAAATATAAATTTCTTGATAAGGAAAAAGCTAAAAGGCCTAAACCTGCTGTACCAAAAGATTGGGCTATAATTTTTTCAATACCCTTTATTTTTTGCCTTCCTGCAAGGAATATAGCGCCAAAAAGCGCTCCTGCACCTATTGAGCTAGTTAGTATTCCAAGAGTTTCAGGGCCTCCATGCAGTATATCTTTTGCAAAGATAGGTAATAATACACTATAGACTGCTGAAAGTAAACTTGATAATGCAATAAATATTAAAATGTGTCTTACTACTAATGTTTTAAAGACATAGTAAAATCCCTCTTTTAGTTCAGAAACGAGATGGGAAGTTCTTGTTGAGGTTATTGGTTTTACTCTCATGAAAAGTAGAGCAATAACAACTGCTAAATAACTAATTGCATTTATCGTAAAGCATATTCCTTCCCCAAGAAATGAAATAAGAAAACCTCCAATGCTTGGCCCTATTAAGCGAGCACTATTAAATAAAAAGGAGTTTAATGCAATAGCATTACTTAGATCCTCTTCTCTTTCCACCATCTCCATAACGAAGGATTGCCTTGTAGGAGCATCAATAGAATTAAAAATACCTAAAATAAGGCTTAATAGAAGAATATGCCAAATTTGAATTTGATTTGTAAGAGTGAGAATAGATAAAATAAGAGCTTGTAACATAAGTAAAAATTGGGTTATTATGAGAATTCTATGTTTACTAAATCTGTCTAAAAATACACCTATAATCGGTGATAAAAAAGTATTAGGTATTTGGGATAGAAAAGCAATAGTGCCTAATAAAACTGATGAATTTGTTAATCTATAAACTAACCAACTCAAGGCTGTAGATTGGATCCATGTGCCAATAAGAGAGATTGCTTGACCAGTAAAATATAACTTGTAATTTCTGCTCTTTAATGCTCTAAAAAGATTAGTCTCCATCTATTCTTTTTATTACTTCTATACACATTCTTCCATTATGATAAGGACATTTCCAGGGTTCTGCTATAGGCATAGGAGCTGGAATATAATTTTCATCAAGCTTCCAGAACCATTCACTTTCTGTTCTTTGATCTACCATATAATTTTTAATAAATTCCCAAAGTACTATTACTGCATTTAAAAATTTTTCTTCCCTTGATTTTTGATATGCATTTAAAAAACCAACTAAGGCTTCTGCTTCAACCCACCAAATTCTACTTTTATCTAAGATATTTCTTACTTTCTCATTAATTAAACTACCATTTTCAAAGGCTTCTTCTAACACTTTTTCAGCAATCTCTAAGGTTATTCTACTAATCTCTTCTTTAAGGTTAGTATCATCAATATATTTTAAAGCTTCATCTAATAACCAGGTTGCTTCAATATCATGTCCGTATGAAATGGCATCAATTATAGGAATCAATTTTCTATCAAAAAAAACACCTAAATGTTTTGTCTCTGGGTTAATAATCTTATCTTTATAAATTATTACAAGATTTTCTATATTTTTCTTAAGATTCTCATTAGGCCATGTTGTATAAAGATTAGTATAAGCTTCCAATATATGAAGTAGGGAATTCATGCTTTTTTCAGCTATTACTCCATATTCACTGATAGCTTTATTTTCCTTTGGATTCCAATATTCATCAAACTCTTCTATATAAGCATATTCATCTTTACACTTTTCCTCTATGAGGTTATAAGTTTCCAATGCAATATTAAGAGCTTCATCCTTTTTTGTGGATTTATAAAATTCTGATAATGCGTAGATGCTAAAAGCTTGCCCATATATATGTTTTCTTTTGTCAACAGGATCTCCTTTGTAGTCTACCATCCAATAAAAACCTTTGTTTTTATGGTCCCAAAACTTTTGTATTAAGAAGTTGTAAGCGTGATTCATATAAGGAATAATATCTTCTTCTTTTGTAAGATTGTATACAGCAGAAAAAAACCATAATATTCTTGTAGTTAAAACTAAGCTTTTGTGAGCGTAAGGGTCTTTCTTTAAATCAAAAGAAACATATCCTATGTATCCTCCATTTTCTTTATCCATGAGTTTTGTCCAAAAAGGTATAATTTTCTCTGTAAGGTGTTTCTTTACCTCATTTTTTACTTTTTTTAAATCCATTTTTTTCCTCCTCAGTGAAAGTAAGTTATCTATATAAATTTTATTCACTATTATATATTGTGGGTAATTATTTTCAATAATATAATAACGAAATAATAAATTTTAAATTTTATTTATGAATTTGTGGGAGGTTAAGTATGTATAAGAATTTTTCTCTGGCCATATATTGTACTGCCCCATTTTTAAATAAAGTTTCTTTAAGAGAATTGGAGGAAGATTTTGCTTTTTTTGAAAGATACTTAAAAATAAATAAAGTATATCTGGAAACTCATAGAGGAAAGGATGATGTTCCTATGGAGAAAATTCTTGAAATAAAAGAGTTTTTTGATAAAAAGGGAATTAAAACATCGGGAGGAATCACAACTACGATAGATCTTCCTGGTGATCTGGTTCATGATTTGAGAATTTTTCATACATTTTGTTATTCCAACGAAATATTGAAAAATAGGTTAAGAGAAATTGTAGAGTATACTGCTTCAATTTTTGATGAGGTTATTCTTGATGATTTTTATTTTACAAGTTGTTCTTGTCCTGAATGTATAGAAAGAAAAGGAAAATTATCATGGAAAGAATATAGACTTAACTTAATGGCGGAGATATCTCAAAATTATGTGGTAGGACCAGCTAAGAAAGTAAATCCAAGGGTTAATATGATTATAAAATATCCTAATTGGATAGATTCATATCATCAAAATGGTTATAATCCTGAATCTCAAAAAGATATTTTTGATGAGTTATATACCGGGACAGAGACAAGAGATCCTAAATATACACAACAACATCTTCCTCGTTACTTAAGTTATTATTTAATGAGATGGTTCGAAAATGTGAAGCCTGGGAAAAATAAAGGAGGATGGTTTGATTCTTTTGAATGTAACTTAAATCAGTATATAGAACAAGCGCATCTTACTCTTTTCTCTAAAGCTAAAGAAATTACTCTTTTTGATTTTAGTTCTTTAAGGAGATCAACTTTTATTCCTTCCCTTTCCTTAGAGCTTGAGAAATTGGATGAATATCTTTCAGAGTTAGGAAACCCAATTGGTGTTAAGGTTTATCATCCATTTCATTCTGATGGTGAAAATCATCTCTCTTCTTATTTAGGAATGATTGGGATACCCTTTGATCCTACACCTTATTTTCCAAATGATGCAAATATTTTATTTTTACCTGAAAATTCTGCTGAAGATAAGGAAATTTTAAATAAAATAAAAAGTTTTCTTCTTAGTGGTGGAGATGTGATCATTACATCTGGTTTTTTGAGAAGATTGGGTAGAAATATGGAGGATTTTACATCAATAAAATATACAGATAAAAAAGTATTATTAAGTTTATTTGCTATAGATCCTGCTATGACTGGTTTTAGTAAATATGTATATTCTCGTAAGGAAATTATTTTCCCGATTATTGAGTATCACACTAATTCTTCTTGGCCAATAATTGTAGGAATTAATGGAGAAAATAATTTTCCTATTCTTCTCAGAGATTTTTATGGAAAGGGAAGGATCTATGTTTTAAATATTCCCGATAATTATTCAGATATTTATCTGTTACCCATAGAGGTACTTAATGAAATAAGAAAAATATTTTTGAATAAATTAGGTATTTATTTCAAAGGAGATGAAAAAATAGGAATGTTTTTGTATGATAATGGTTATTGTATTTTAGAGTCCTTTTTATCCTATAGAACTGAGGTAACATTAGTAAATAAGGATAAAGAAATGAAAATCAGATTGGAACCAAATTCTTATAAGGTTATTAGAATTTAATTATGAAAGGAATATATCTTTTGGTTGTTGAGGTAGAAAAAGATATAGAGTGTAGGGTAGGGCGACTTGGAGTTATAAAATTTAATAGGGGCCTTTATATCTATGTAGGATCAGCACAAAATAGTATGGAGAAAAGAATAAAAAGGCATCTTAGTAAAAATAAAAAATTATATTGGCATATTGACTATCTATTGGAATCTCCTTTTGTTAGAGTAAGAGAAGCCTTATATAATGATCATCTTTGTAAAGAATGGGAATGTAAGATTGCATCTTTGATAGATGGAGAGAAAGTTCCTCGCTTTGGATCATCAGACTGTAAATGTGATTCTCATCTTATAAAAGTGGAAGAGAATTTTTTAGATAATATGAAGAAGTATTTTAGAAGATTAAATATAGAATGGAGTGTGAAGAATGGTTGTATTTAATTTATTCATCACTAGTTTTGTAGTAGGATTTTCAGGGGCGTCAGCTCCTGGTCCTATGATGACAATGGTAATTACACAGTGTAGCCTTAAAGGTTGGAAGGACTCTATCAAAATAGTTTTTGGGCATGCTATGTTGGAAGCTGTTCTTATTATACTTCTGCTCTTAGGTTTACAACCTTTTCTTCAAGATCCGACTTTTTTAAAAATTTTTACTTTTTTAGGAAGTATATTTTTGAGTTATATGGGTATATCTCTATTTATATCACTTATTAAAAAAAGTAGTTTAGAGCTAAAGAATTCTGATCCTATAAAAATTCCCCTTCCTTTAGCCGGAGCTCTTGTTTCTTTATCAAATCCTTATTGGCTGATATGGTGGGTTACAGTAGGGGTAACTTTTCTCGGACAAGCAAGGAGTTTTTTTATGTTGGGAATTTTAAGTTTTTATGTGGGCCATATCTTTTCTGATTTTGTATGGTATATTTTTATTGGCTTTGTAGGACAAGGTTTAGCCCTTCCTCTTTGGAATAAATTATACAAGATTATATTGTATTTAGCATCTTTTTCTCTTATTTTCTTTAGTGTCTACTTTTTGAAATATGTAATATTAGGATAAACTGATTATTTTATAGAACGAAAAAGTAGTAAAGCTCCAATAATTATAAGAAGTATGGGGAATAAATATCTTATATATTCTGGAGATTTTGATATTAAGCCTAGTATGATACCAAAAGAGATAAGGATGATTCCTGGATATATAGACCAGTACTTTTCTGCATAGGAGTACTCTTTTTTAGATGAATGAATAAAGAAAATCATTAGAAATCCAAATCCTATAAATGAAATGATATATACAGGGTTGATAGTGTATAGGGATTGTAAAATATTAAATAAAGCTATACTTAATAAGATACATCCTGGAATGAGAAATCCTATATTTCTGTTAAATCTATAATATGAAAACAAAAATATGGCACTAATAATTAAAAGGAAGAGATTTCCTGAAAGAATCCCAAAATTACTTAGGAGCAAAAGGAGACCTATAAATATTAAAAGGATAGCCATAGCTTTTTCTCTCATAAATTTATTCCCCTTTCGATATATAATTAAGGACTTTTTTTAGGTATATTTTAGAATCAGATTCTACATATGTCAAATTAGTTATTTTCTCTGCTTTTATAACCTTATATCTATGAGGATTATTTTTATCCTTTGTGGTCTTTGAAATGAATATAGGTATTATCTCTTTTCTAATGATAAAGGTTTTATTTTTATACTTGTTCAATGTTATATTTAATATTAATCCAAATTTTACTTGAGGTATATTTAGTCCATATTGGTCTGTGAAAAAATTCCCCAATGAATAAAAACACCATTTTCCATTTATCTTCTCGTAAGGTCTTACTGAATGGGGGTGACTTCCTACTATCAAGTCTCCACCCCATGATATTATTTTTTTAGCAAGCGATTTTTGATAGGATTCAAGTTTTTCAGAGTATTCTATGTATCCCCAATGTAGATAAATGATTGTAAAGTCAACTAAATTCTTTATCTTTCTTATATCTTCTTTGATTTTGTCCTCATTTATGAGATTAACCATATATTCTTTGTTTTTAGGTAAACTAAAACCGTTGATGCTAAATGTATATGCAAGAATTCCTACTTTTATGCCGTTTTTAGATAAAACAAGGAAATTTTTACTGTCCTCTTCTGAGGTATATGCACCCACATAATATAATCCTCTCTTTTTTATATTCTCTATTGTAGCTGTTAGTCCTATTTCACCCTTATCAAATATGTGATTTGTTGACAGAATCATAATATTAAATCCACTTTTTTTAAGAAGATCTAAAATTTCTACTGGAGCGTTAAATAGGGGGTAACCTGATACTTGAAATATATTTGAGGCAATAGGAGTATCAATCACAATGGAAGAAAAATCTTTTCTAATATATTCCTCTATTTCTTCAAATATATCAGGAGGAAAATAATATTTCTTGCTTGATGGATCATAATAAGAATTTGATAAATGTTTTTGGAGAAAAAGATCCCCTGCAAAAGCTAAGGATAGATTTTTAAATTCCTCTTCGTAGGTATTGGAAAGGGTAAAGTAAACAATGACAAATAAAAAAAGAAGGATTTTTATTAATCTTTTGTAAATAATTTCTAACCACATGCTTAATATTATACATGATTTTTTTGTAACTTTTTTGGCTTGATTTTTTTATAGATTCTATTAATATAATCCTTTGGAATGAATTAGAGAAAGACTTGATGGAGGAGTTGAAGGTATTATGATGGCAGGATTAAGAAAGGGAGATAAAATAACATTATTAGGGTTTCATGATTTTTTAACTCCAGTAGTTGATTATTGGAAAGAAGAAGGATTTAATGTAGAAATTGAATATAACTATAAAATTAGGGATATAAATTCTAAGATATATCTAATTGTTGATAGTCCTAAGGATCATATTCCATGGCGAATGTTATTAGAAGAGATTAGAAATGTTAAAGGAAAAACTCTTTTTTTAAATTATCCTAAAACAATTAAAAATTCTGATCATCCTATATGGAGACATAAGTGGGATGGAATTATTTCCTTTTTTTGGGAAGAATATTTGCCTAAAAATATATATTTGGTAAAATTTCCTTCTTATCCTGTTTTTAAAAAGAATTTGGAGATCTCAAGAGAAAAGTTGGGATTTCCTCAAGATAAAAGGATAATTCTTGTAATGGGCGATTATTCTTTTGAGAATGTCCTATTTTATCTTTCTTATGTAAAAAGTTTATTAAATCTTTATATTGTTGTTTTAGTTTCTACTTATGAAAGGAAGTTGAAGGTTGAAAAATTTGTTGCTAAAAATAAGCTTAATGTGGATTCTGTTATATTAGGTGGAATATGGGATGATGATTTGCAAATCGTGGGAGCTTCCGAAATGGTTATTATGGATGGAGGAGATGAAGTGGAACCTTTTGAGGTTTATAAACTTATAGGTTGGGGGACACCTCTCGTTATAAAATATAAGATATTTAATAATTTTTTATACAATGAAGCCATAAAATTTGATGGTAAAGAAAGGACAGAAATAAAGGGAATATCAAAAACCGAGCTTTATACAGGTGTTTTGAGGTTTAAAAATAAAGATGATCTTTTTTACAAAATAAAACTATTATTTGAAAATAAAAACCTAAGAGATATAATTCTCGGTACATCAAGAGCATTTGCCTATGCTCATTCTCCTGAACTTGTTGGTAGTCAATTTTTATTTATCTTTAGAGAACTATTAGAACCACCCCAATATAGAGCATCTAAAAAGGCTATTAGATTTCAGAATAATCCATTATTTAGAGCAAGACCAAATGTTTACTTAAACATAAACAGAAAGAAGATAAAATGGGAAAGGTTAGTTTATAATGCTGGAGCTATTAGAATTAATGGAACTATTTATGTGCTTTATAGAGCTTTGGGAGAAGATGGGGTTTCTCGCATTGGATTGTGGTGGTCAAAGGATGGTTATAAAGAAGAAGGAAGACTTGACTATCCTATATTTGGTCCTAAGGAAGAATATGAAATGCCAAAGAAGCCAGAACAGCGTAGAAAATGGCAGAAGAGAACATTTGGAATGATTAGAGAGGTAGGAGGTACTGAAGATCCAAGAATTACTCTCATTGATGATTGGTTATATATGACCTATACAGCTTATGGAGATGTGGTACAGCTTGCTATGGCAAAGATACCTTTAAATACTTTTTTGGATGGGGTAAAGAAATTTAAAAGTTTTGAAGAATGGAATAATGCTTGGGTGAGAAATGGCCCGATATTTAAGTACTTAGAAGATAAAGATGCAGTACTTTATGTTGTAAATGAAAGAAATAGGGAATTTTCAAATGGTAAAAGAGAAGAGGATGATTTTGTAACAATTTTCCCAGAACTTTTGGATAAGAAAGTAGCTCTTATTCATAGAATACCTCCTGATATGCAGATACTTTATACAGATGAGCTTAAAGCTAAAAGTATAAAAGTTGGTAAAACCTTTTTGATGCCTTCTCCTAATACTTGGGATAGTATAAAGATTGGGGCAGGAGCCCCACCTCTAAAGACACGTTTTGGGTGGATTCATATTTATCATGGGGTTGGTAATTGGATGGGAAGAAGAGCCTATGGTTTGGGAGTTGTACTAACATCTCTTGAAGATCCAGAAAAAATTTTATATAGATCATCAGAGCCTATTCTTCAACCTGAAGAACTATATGAAACTACTGGTTGGGTCCCTAATGTGGTATTTACCTGTGGTGTTGTACCAAAGAGCAAAGATTCCAATGAAATTTTAGAATTAGACGATGAACTTTTGATATATTATGGTAGTGCAGATGAAGTTATGGCTCTTGCTGAAATAAAAGTATCTGATCTTATACCCGAAGAAATATTGGCGAAGTTAACTATTTGATTTTATGTGAGTTTTTAATTTGTTCCATATTGTTAGTGCTATGATACCTTTTAATAAGTCATAGGGTATAAAAGGTAATACTCCTGTTAAGATTGCTTTTGTATATGGTATTTTTATAGCAATAGAAAGCCACATGCTTCCTAATAAATAAATTACAAAAATACCAAAGATAAGGGCTAAGATCTCAGAATATCTTTTTAATAAAGAAATGGTTATACCTCCCAATAAGAACCCAAAAAGATATCCTCCTGTAGCTCCAAAAAGGATATTTAGGCCTCCTCTTCCTCCAGCGAATACAGGAATCCCTAAACCTCCTAATATTAGGTAAGAGAAAACAATATAGAAAGTTTCCATAGGTGAAAAGAAAAGACTTATTAAAAACAAAAATAATACTTGTAGAGTAAATGGGACTGTAGTAAAGGGTAGATAAAAACTTAAATAACTTCCCAAGATAAGTAATGCTAAACCTAAGCTCAAAACTGGTATCTTTTTATAATTCAACACCCATCACCTTACCTTTCTTATTTTTGCTACATATTTTAAAAAGAGAAATTTGAGTTATTGTTAAAATTTTCTTAAAACTTAATTAAAAGGCAACTTTTTTTAATATTTCTTCGTATTATATGTAGAGGAGGTGATAAATTTATGGAAAAAAGATTATATAGAAGTAAGAAAAACAGAGTTATACTTGGTGTATGTGGTGGTATAGGAGAATATTTGAATATTGATCCAACAATAATAAGGCTTATTTTTATTTTCTTTTTGATAGCCTTCAATTTTTCCCTTGTTGTAGTATATTTTCTTTCTGCTCTTATAATACCGGAAGAACCTGATATTTCTGAGAAGAATGAACATGATGATATAACACCTTCTGGGCCAATTCAACATCTATAAGAAAGGGGGATTTTAAAAATGAAGAGACTTTATAGAAGCAAAAAAAATAGGGTTTTTCTTGGTGTAAGTGGTGGTATAGGTGAGTATTTGGGTATAGATCCAGTTATTATTAGACTAATTTTTATATTTTCCATCTTAATATTGGGTCCTTTTAGTTTTCTTTTATACCTTCTTTGTGCAATAGTTATACCAGAAGCTCCATGGTATGAAGAAGGATCACAGGAAGATGGAGAATTAGAAAGAAAGGATATATATGCTCATAAAAATGAACTTTTAGGTTGGATTCTTCTTGCTATAGGAGTTTATTTTTTGGGAAAAACTTTTAACTTTTTTACCATATCTTTTAATATTGTTTTGGCTTTAACTCTTATAATCATAGGATTTTTATTGATGTTCAAAAAATAAAAGGAGGAAAAGATTATGAGAAGAGTATCCATATTTGGAATTTTTTTGATATTAATAGGAGTGTTATTGTTATTATCAGAGATAGGAATAATCAGGTTCTATTTAAAAGATTTTCTTAGATTTTGGCCGTTAATATTTATTTTTTGGGGACTTGATTTAATATTAGGAGAAAAGAGATGGTTTGGTTGGGTTTTAGTTTTGATAATTATCGGCTTAGTTATACTAATAATCTTTTTCTCTCCTTATAGTAGTCAATATTTTAGGAACAGAGGCCATAATTTTTATAGAGAATGGAGGTATCCTTTTAGAGAGAATTTAAAATCTATTAGTTTAAGTATTTCTGTTGGTAACAGAAATGTATTGTTAAGAGGTTTTGAGAAAGATAATAAAGGAGATCTGATATATATAAATTCTAATACAGGTTTTAAGATTAATAAAGTAAAAGATGAAGAAATAAATGGTAGTTTGAGTTTATGTCTTAATTTTGAAGATTTTGATAGAGAGATTCCTTTTTTTGGAAGAATAGGTAAATTAGATGAAGTAGACATAGAAATCAATTCTAATACTAATATAGATCTTGTATTTAATTCAGGCGTTGGAAATAGCACCTTAGATATGAGAAATTTTAAGTTAAATAATTTGGAAGTGAAAGGTGGAGTAGGCAATATAAAAATTTTTTTACCCAAGAGATCCTGTTATGTAGAAGTAGAAGGTGGAGTAGGTAATATAAGTGTATATATTCCAAAAGGTAGTGTTTTAGATCTTACAACAGAAGCTGGAATTGGAAAGGTAACAGTGGATAAGAATATAGAACAAGGAAAAGAAAGCAGTAAAGAAATAATACATTTAAGGGTTAAAGCTGGTGTAGGTAATGTAAAGATTATTTCAGAGGAAAAAGATATTATCTGACATTATCCGGCGGATTTTCTCCATATAAAAGTAGCTGGTATAATTTTGGGTTCGTAATCGTTAGGATTATCAAGAATATGTAAGAAGAGTCTTGCTGATTCTTGACCCATCTCTTCAATTTCCTGTCTTACAGAAGCAAGAGGTGGATCTATTCTTGCATCTATATATAGATCGTCAAAACCAATTACGGATATATCATCTGGTACTTCCCAATTTTCTTCTATAGCAGCATTTATAGCTCCTATTGCCATGTAGTCGCTACAAGCTAACACAGCACTGGGTGGATTTTCAAGTTTTAAAAGTTTCTTCATAGCTTTGTAGCCACCGTCAATAGTTAAGCTTTCTTCAACTATTAATTTTGGATCAGGTTTAACTCCATATCTTTTTAATGCTAAAATATAGCCTTCATATCTTTCTTGTATAAAGCTATGAGTGTTATTTCCTTTAAGAAGGGCTATACGTTTATGACCTTTTTCTAAGAAATAAATAGTGGCATCATATGCTCCTTTTACGTTATCAGTATCTACATATGGATATTTTTTAAGTTTTGATGAAACTTTGCCAACACTTACAAAAGGTATATTGTCATTATATAACATTTCAGGAAAAGGATCGTCTTTTTTCACGTTTGCTAATATATAGCCATCTACTACACCCTGTTTATATAAAGATATATATTTTTCTGGAATATAGGGTGTTTCAAGCATTGATAACATAATATTATATTCATTTCTATCTAATATTTCTGTTATTCCTTTAATCAAAGGAGGAAAGAAGGCGTCTGAAAGAATAAACCCTCTTTCATATGGGATAATAAGAGAAACAATTTGAGTTCTCGCTTTTGATAATTTTTGAGCAAAAGCACTGGGATGGTAGTCATATTCTTGAATAATTTTTAATACTTTTTTTCTTGTTTTTTCACTAACATTAGGACTTCCATTAATAACCCTTGAAACAGTTGCTACTGATACGTTTGCAAGTTTTGCTATGTCTCTTATGTTTATCTTTACTTTTTTCAATTATTTTTCACCCCTTTTTATTTTTTTTGTATGATATTATACAAACTTTACAATAATTATAGCAAATTGAAAATAATAAGTTTTTTTCAGATAGAAATCTTTAAAGTAATGTAATTTTCTTAATTTTTTCTTAAAATTCTATTGACAAAAAAAATTAGTTTAAGATAAAATTATTTTGAAAATATTCACAGCGAGCTAAGGAGGTGATATTTAAGCAAAAACAAATTCTCAAAACGTTTTTCTTTAATGAACCTTTAATCTTTTTGGGGGAGGAGTGATTAGATGCGTAACAAAAAAGGTTTAATTATCTTGTTAGTTTTGATTTCTGTTCTTCTTCTTTCTGGAGTGGTAAGTGGACAAAAAGAAAAAGTCGTTAGTTTACCATTTTGGGATACACCAGGATTAATTCCTTACTATTGGCAAGCCCAACATATATTAGCTCAAGGTACAATATTTGAAGGTCTATTTGGATATGCACCAGATCCTAAGGGACTTGGTGGAGTAAAGGTAGTACCTGTTATTGCTCAAAGCTATAAGGTATCTAAAGATTATAAAGTATGGACATTCAAATTGAGAAAAGATAAGAGATGGTCTAACGGAGATCCAGTAACAGCAAAAGATTTTGAGTGGTCCTTCAGATATTATGCAAGTCCAAAGATTCAAGATTTACCTGCGTGGGCAGGACCACTTCAGTTTTTTGAGAATTTCTGGGCAGTAAAAAGTGGTGCGGAAGATCCAAGTAAACTTGGAGTAAAAGCTCTTGATGATTACACCTTAGAAATTAGACTTGATGTACCAAGATACGATATGAAAGAATGGCTCTGCGTAGCACAGGGAGTACCAATTCACAGGAAGTCTGTAGAGGCAGATCCACAGAATTGGTGGAGACCCGGGAAAATAGTAGTAAATGGACCATATATACCGGTATCATGGACACCTGGTAAAGATATGGTATTAGTCAAAAATCCAAAATATGTAGGTGAAACTGGTAATGTAGATAAGATTGTGCTTAAGTTCGGAGGACTTGGACTTCAACAATACATGGCAGGAGAGCTTGATGCAGCAATGATAGGAAACGTTGCAGAATATAGGTTTGTCATGGCAGATCCAAAACTTTCCAAGGAATTTCATGAGGATGTAATGGATTGTTTCTGGAATGGTTATCAATGGTCTCGTGGATTTGATCCTGTAATGGACAATCTTAAATTAAGACAAGCTCTCGCAATGGCAATAGATAGGGAAAAACTCTGTAAAGATGTACTTGGTGGTAGGGCATTGCCTCTTGCCAAGTATTGGCCAGATGGTAACCCAATAGGAGACAAAATGAAGGCAATTCCATTTGATGTAAAGAAGGCACAACAACTACTTGCTGAAGCAGGATATCCAGGAGGAAAAGGACTTAAGACTCTTGTATTCTACATAACTGGTGGCGGAGATCCTGTTGTAGAATTTATAGTAGATCAATGGAAAAAGAATCTTGGTATAAATGTTATAATAGAAAACGTAGAGTCTGGACTTTATTGGAACTCTTATGTATGGCCATCATTCTCACCAGATGCTAAGGCAGGATTTACTGTAATAGGTGCCCCAATGAACAACTTGGAAATTGGAGCTCTCTTTAAGAACTCTGATCATACAGTATGGTTCTATGACTTCCCAACTTCTGCAAGGAAGAGATATCATGAACTTAACCAAGAAAATGATGCTTGGTTAAGAAAAGATGGTGGATTAACACAGGCAGATTGGGCACCACTTCTTGAGAAGAGGAAGACATTATATGAAACTTGGAAGAAGATTGTAGATAATGAACCTGAGAAACTTTGGAAAGAAGATATTGCAAGAAAACCAACCTGGTTTGAGCGTTTTGATGAATTATATGAAAAATGGAAGGCAGCAAAGACAAAGGAAGAGAAGACAAATTATTGGAGACTTGCTGGAAGAGAAATTACAGGGCAAGAAATATTCCAAAACTGGTATCTTAACCTTTCCAAGGAAAGTAAGCAAGCATATAGATGGAGATTTAGAGCTATAAATAGACCATTTAGTGAAGCAGTTAAGATTGCCCATTATGCATTACAGGGTATGCAAGATAGATACTATATGGTGCCAGTTTATCTTGCAAAGGCTCAATGGGTAAAGAATCCAAAACTTGAAGGTTTGATGCTCTATAAGTTCTCTTGGGGTCCTGGATTCTTCAATTTCAAATATCTAAATCTCAAGGATTAAAAATAGATTAAGTTTTTGATAGAATAGGGGGAGGGATAATTGCCCTCCCCTTTTTTAAATTGTTATTAAAAGGAGGTAAAGTATGGGGCTTATAAAGTATATAATACGTAGGCTTTTTACTATTTTTGTCTCAATTGTTGTGGTAATTATTATCACATATATTCTTATGTGGCTTGCACCTGGTGATTTTTTCAATATTGCTCAGTTCCAGGCAAGCGCAGGTAAAGTTGCAACATTAACTCCTGAGCAATTGCAAGTTTTAATAAAAGGGTTTGAAGAAAAATATGGTTTAAATGTACCTTTGTGGAAACAGATTTGGAATTATTTGAAAGATGCATTTAGATTTAAGTTTGGTCCTTCTTTTTCAAATCCTAATGAGCCTATTGAGGTTCAAATTGCACGAAGATTCCCAGTTACCTTTACTCTTGCTATCTTATCTATGGCTCTTGCTGTACTTGTTGGAATTCCTCTCGGAATTATTGCTGCTCTTAAAAGAAATACATGGATAGATTATGTTTCTATGTTCTTCTCTATGCTTGGAAGTATCATTCCAGCTTATTTGATTGGAGTTATTATGGTACTTGTTTTTAGTGTTTGGTTAAGATGGCTTCCTTCATCGGGATGGGAATCTCCAAAACAAATGATTATGCCCGTTATAGCTGTCGGTTTAGGTCCTATGGCAGTAATTGCAAGATTTATGAGATCAAGTCTTTTAGATGTTCTTAATCAGGATTATATAAGAACTGCTTATGCAAAAGGCGGACCTGATAGAGCAGTTATTATGAGACATGCTTTAAGAAACTCTTTGATTCCAATTGTTACTATTATTGGACCTCAACTTGCTTTTTTGTTTACAGGTACTGTATGGATTGAAAACCTATTTAGGGTGCCTGGTCTTGGTCAGCTCTTTGTTAATGCTGCATCTATGAGAGATTATCCATTATTGGTAACATCTACTTTTATCCTTTCTCTTTCTGTAATGTCAATGAACTTGTTGGTTGATATTATATATGCATTTCTTGATCCAAGAATTAAATATGAATAAAAGGCTCAAAGGAAAAAGGAGGTTTTTACTAAATGGAAGTTGCAATAAATAGAAAGGTTAAAAGATCAAGCTATTGGAGTTCTGCTTGGAGAAGATTTAAAAGAAATAAAATGGCAGTTGCTGGATTAATCTATATTATCATAATAATAATTGTCTCCATATTTACCCCATGGATTGCTCCCTATCCTTATGATGAACCCCACTATGCTCATACTTTTGAAAAGCCGAGTGCCAAATTTTGGTGGGGTACTGATGACCTTGGAAGAGATATGTTTAGTAGAAATTTATATGCTATGAGAAATGCTCTGTTAGTGGGTTTTGGTTCCCAAATAGTGGTACTTATTATTGGAGTAATAATAGGCTCTATCGCAGGATATAGAGGTGGAATGATAGATACACTCCTTATGAGAATAACAGATATAATGTATGCGTTTCCTACTTTCCTTTTTAACGTTATTTTAGTTACTGTTATGGGTAGAGGTCTTTTTACAATTCTTGTTGCTGTTGGACTTACAGGATGGGCAGGAATGGCTCGTTTAATAAGAGGTATGGTTATGTATCTAAAACATGCAGAATTTGTTGAAGCGGCAAGAGCTTTAGGAGCTAAAGAATCGTATATTATTAGAAAATATATACTTCCCAATATGTTAGGACCAATTATTGTAAGTTTAGCCTTTGGTATACCAAATGGAATATGGATTGAAGCAGGTCTTGCTTTAATTGGAATGGGAGTAAGACCACCAATGCCTTCTTGGGGTAATATGATTGGAGCTGGAATTGGTTATATAATGGGATTTCCTCATATGGTGATCTTCCCAGTACTTACTTTTGCTCTTACTCTTCTTGCCTTTACATATGTAGGTGATGGTTTAAGAGATGCATTAAATCCAAGGAGTGAGGTATAAAGCCATGGCAGAACTATTAAGAGTTAATAATTTAAAGACCTATTTTGATAGATATGATGGTGTTGTAAAAGCGGTTGATGGTATAAGTTATAAGGTAAATTATGGGGAGACTCTTGCGATTGTGGGCGAAAGTGGATCTGGAAAAACTGTTTCGGTTCTTTCTCTTTTAAGGCTTATTAAAAGAAATGGAAGAATAGTAGATGGAGAAGCTATTTTTGATGGTAAGGATTTATTGAAACTAAATAAAGAAGAACTGAGACAAGTAAGGGGTAAAGATATTTCTATTGTTTTCCAAGATCCAATGACCAGTTTGAACCCCATAATGAGAGTAGGTATCCAGATAATGGAACCTATTTTGTGGCATAAAGTAATGTCTGATAAGGAAGCAAGGGATAGAGCTATCGAACTTTTAAGGCTTGTAGGAATTCCTGAATATAAGACGAGAGTTTGGGATTATCCATTCCAATTTTCAGGTGGGATGAGACAAAGGGTTATGATTGCAATAGCTCTTGCATGTAATCCTAAGCTTGTTATAGCTGATGAGCCTACTACAGCTTTGGATGTTACAGTAAGAGCCCAAATATTGAATCTTCTTTCTGACATGAAGGAAGAATTTAAAACTAGTGTAATATTTATTACTCACGATATTACACTGGCTATGAATTTTGCTGATACAATAATGGTTATGTATGCAGGAAAGATATCAGAGTATGCATCTACTGAGAAGTTTATTAGAAATCCATTACATCCATATTCTCAAGGTTTAATTTCATCTACTCTTGATATAAATGCAAAAGAGGGTTCATTAAGACCTATTCCTGGAAACCCACCAAGCCTTGTGAATCCCCCATCTGGCTGTAGGTTCCATCCAAGGTGTCCATATGCTCAAGATATATGTGGAGAAGTAGAGCCAGAATATAAGGAAGTAGAAGATGGACATTATGTGGCATGTCATTTAGTGAAGGGAGGAAAATTCAATGCCTGAACTTTTAGTTGTTAAAAATTTAAAAAAGTATTTTCCTGTTAAAAAGAAGTTTTTGAGAGCAGTAGATAATGTATCTTTTTCTTTAGAACAAGGAGAAACGTTAGGTCTCGTGGGAGAAAGTGGTTCTGGAAAATCTACCTTAGGTAGATCTATACTTAGACTGATTGAACCAGATGCTGGAGAGATAATTTTTGATGGGGCTGATTTGAGGAAGCTTAAGGGGGAAGAGTTAAGGCAAAAGAGGAGATTTATGCAGATAATTTTTCAGGACCCATTAGCTTCATTAAATCCTATGATGACAGTCGGACAAAACATAGAAGATCCTTTAATAATTCACAATATAGGAACAAGAGAAGAAAGAAGAAGAGCGGTAGAAGAGCTTCTTGAAATAGTAGGTTTAGGTAGAGAGGTAATAGATGCTTTTCCTTATGAATTTTCTGGGGGTCAACAGCAAAGAGTAGGAATAGCAAGAGCTCTTGCTTTAAATCCTAAATTTATTGTTGCAGACGAGCCTGTTTCTTCATTGGATGTATCTATACAAGCTCAAATTGTTTCCCTACTTTATGAACTAAAAAGAAGATTTAAGATATCTTACCTTTTCATATCCCACGACTTGGCAGTGGTAAGATACCTATCTGATAAAGTTGCTGTTATGTACCTTGGTACTATAGTAGAAATGGCTCCAAAGGAAGAATTATATACAAATCCATTGCATCCATATACAAGAGCTCTTCTTGCTTCTGTACCTAAGATGCCGAGAGATGGGGAAAGGCAAAGAAGATTTTCAGCATTAAAGGGAGAAGTACCTTCTCCTATAGACTTGCCTCAAGGTTGTAGATTCCAAAGCAGATGTGAGTATGTGATGGAAACATGTAGAAAACAAGAACCTGCCTTAAGGGAGGTTTCTCCAGGACATTTTGTGGCATGTCATTTAGTATAGGTGTTTAAGGGGTGAGAGGGGTTCAATTGTGAGAGATTTCATATTGTTTTTGATTTTGTCAATAATATTAATTATTTGTGGGTGTATGAAAGAAAGTAGTGTAAGGAATAGTATAGGATCTTATGAGTCAAGATATAAAGACAATAGACCTTTGAATATATTAGGGATAGATATCTCTAAAATGGAATTAGGAAGGTATAATTTATTTGAAGTGTCTATTTTTCTACAGGGTTCATACTTGAATCCTTTTGACCCCCAAGAAATAGATGTAGAAGGAATTTTTGAAGATCAGTATGGTAATCAATATAGGGTTCCAGGATTTTTCTATCAAGAATATAAAAGAGAACTAAAAAATGATTACGAATATTTGGTTCCTGTGGGGGATCCATATTTCAAAATAAGATTTTCTCCAATAAATATAGGCTCATATAAATTTTTTATAAAAGTTAAAGATAAAACAGGAAGAGAAGTCTCATCAGATAAATATACTATATATGTAAAGGAATCTGAAAAACCCGGGTATATAAGGGTTAGCGAAAAGAATTGGCGATATTTTAAGTTTGATAATGGGAGACAATTTTTACCTATTGGGGCGAACATTTGTTGGGCAACATCTAAGGGTACTTATGATTACGATGTATGGCTTCCTAAATGTGCTGAAAATGGTGGAAATTATTTTAGAGTTTGGCTTGGACCTTCATGGGCTACTTTTGCTTTGGAAAGGGAATCTGTTAAAGAATATGATCTTAAAAATGCGTGGAAACTTGATTATGTATTAAATTTAGCGGAAAAATTAAATATGTACATAATGTTTTGTTTTGACAGTTACAATGAACTTAGATATCAGAAGGAAGGAGCATATCCATATTGGGAACATACACCCCATTATGAAAAAAATGGAGGACCCTTGAAAGAACCCAAAGATTTTTGGACTAATAATGAGATGATTAAATATTATAAAAATAAGTTAAGATATATTGTGGCAAGATATGGTTATAGCACTAATGTTTTTGCTTGGGAATTTTGGAATGAGGTAGATATTATTTCTCCAACTGCTTTTGTTATAGGAGAGGTTAAAAAGTGGCATGAAGATATGGCTAAATATCTTAATAGTATTGATCCCTGGAAACATCTAATAACTACAAGTTTTGCTTTCTCTCCTGGAAAACCTGAGATTGACAGTATCTCTGGATTAAACTTTGTACAAACTCATATTTATAAAAGCAATAGATATATTGATGCCCTATTATCTCTTATAGCTTATAAAGAAAAATATAGAAAACCTCATCTTGTGGGAGAATTTGGGTTGGATGCTGGTGGAAATGATCTTTGGGTAGATCCTAATGGGTATGTTATACATAATGCTATTTGGACTACCATTTTGTCTGGTGCTTCTGGTACTGCAATGTCTTGGTGGTGGGATAATCACATTCATCCTAATAATCTTTATTTTCATTATAGGGCTTTAGCGGATTTTGTTAAGGATATAAATTTTTTAGAGGAAAAATTTGAAAGGTTAACAAATTATAAATTTAACGTCTATAATAGAGAGATTAAGGTTATAGGACTTCAAGGTAAGAAATATATACTTTTATGGCTTTATAATGCTAAAGAGGCCTATCAATATAAAAAAGATATTCCTAATATGGATAGTTCGAAATTCTTAGGCAGTATTGAATTATTAATAAAACCCCCAATTAAAGTAATCTACTATGACACATATAGAGGTGAAAAGATTAAGGAATTAGATTTAGATAAAAATGTAATTCCTATTATTGAGTTTGAAAGAGATTTGGCAATAAAAATAGAATTATTAGGGGAAGGAGAGTGATTATTGATGAAGAAGATATTACTTTTTTCCTTAATCTTCCTATTTGTTCTCTCTTTTTCTTTTAAGGAAGTCCATTCTCAAGCCAAATTACCCATTAGAAGAGGAGTTAATCTTACTGGTCTTGAGGCCCCTTTTGAAGGTTCATGGGGGGTATATGTAAAGGATGAGTATTTTGATTTAGTAAAAAAAGCGGGTTTTGACCATGTGAGAATTCCAGTTAGATGGAATGGTCATGCATTATATGAACCCCCATATACTATAAGGGATTACATATTTAATAGAGTGGATCAAGTGATTGATCTTGCTTTTAAGAATAGCTTGTATGTAATAATAAATATCCATAATTATGATGAAATAATGCAAAATCCTGAAAAACACAAAGATAGGTTTCTTGCGTTATGGGATCAGATAGCAGAGCATTATAAAAATTATCCAGATACATTATGGTTTGAGCTTTTAAACGAGCCAAATACAAATCTTACACCTCAGATTTGGAACGAATATTTGGCTGAAGCAATAAAGATAATTAGAAAGACAAATCCAACGAGGAAGATTGTAGTAGATACAGCAAATTGGGCAAATTATAGCACTATCTCTTTTTTAAAACTTCCTGAAGACAAAAATCTTGTAGTAAGTTTTCATTACTATAATCCTTTCAATTTTACCCATCAAGGAGCAGATTGGGTACAGCCTCAGCTTCCAATAGGTGTTAGATGGACTGGTTCAGATCAAGAAAAGAAAATGATAGAGAGGGAACTTGATTTTACTGTTGACTGGGCAAAAAGAAATGGGAATGTACCATTGTGGATGGGAGAGTTTGGGGCATATTTTAGGGCGGATATGGAATCAAGGGTGAGATGGACGGATTTTGTAGCAAGATCTGCAGAAAAGAGAGGAATAGCTTGGGCATATTGGGATTTTGCATCGGCAGGTTTTGGAGTATATGATGGGTTAAATAAAATGTGGAGAATACATCTTTTAAAAGTGTTAATCCCAGAAACAAAAATAAGATGATCGATGTTTTTAAAAAATAAAATGTGTTTGTTAAGGAGGTAAATTTATAATGAATATTCCGATTAGGCGTGGTATAAATTTTGGAGATGCCTTAGAAGCGCCTTTTGAAGGTGCATGGGGTGGGCATGTTATTAAAGACGAATATTTTAAGTTAGTAAAAGAAGTAGGTTTTGACCATGTGAGGATTCCAATAAAATGGAGTATATATTCAAAAAGGGAATCTCCCTATGATATAGAAAAAAAGATTTTTGATAGAGTGGATCATCTTATAGAGCAAGCTTTTAATAATGGGCTTTATATAGTTATAAATATCCATCATTATGATGAAATAATGCAAGATCCACTGAAAGAAAAGGATAGATTTCTAGCTATATGGAGGCAAATATCAGAGCACTATAAAGATTATCCTCATAATTTATATTTTGAATTATTGAATGAACCTACTTATAATTTGCTTAGTAATTTATGGAATCAATTTTTAAAGGAAGCTATAGAAATTATTAGGAAGACTAATCCTGATAGAAAAATTGTAGTAGGACCTGATAATTGGAATAGCCTTTATAATCTTGATAAGTTGATTATTCCTGAAAATGATAAAAATATTATAGTAACTTTTCATTATTATAATCCTTTTAATTTTACACATCAAGGAGCAGGATGGGTAAAAATAGATTTACCGGTGGGAGTTAGATGGTTAGGTACAGATGAAGAAAAGCAGATGATAGAAAAGGAACTTGATATAGCGGTTAATTGGGCTAAAGAACATGGAAATATACCTCTTTATATGGGAGAATTTGGAGCATACTCAAAAGCAGATATGGAATCAAGGGTTAGATGGACGGATTTTGTGGCAAGATCTGCAGAAAAGAGAGGAATAGCTTGGGCATATTGGGAATTTTTCTCTGGATTCGGAGTTTATGATCCTGAAAAAGATGAATGGAGAGTTCCTTTATTAAGAGCTTTAATACCAGAATTAAATTTTTAGGAGGTAAATATGGCTAAAAACGTAATTCCAAGATGGAGGGGTTTTAATTTACCCAATTTGTTTTCATATTATCATTATAAAGATTTTGAAGAAGAAGATTTTAAATGGATATCTGACTGGGGATTTGATTTTGTAAGAATTCCTCTAAATTATAGATTCTGGATAAAAGATGATGATATTTATTATATAAGGGAAGAGTTCTTCGAAAAAATAGATAAGGTAATTTCATGGGGCCAAAAATATCATGTACATATATGTTTAAATTTTCATCGTGGTCCAGGTTACAGTGTTAATCAGGAATTAAAAGAGAAATTTAATTTATGGAAAGATGAGGAGGCTTTAAGTGCTTTTTGTTACCATTGGGGATATTTTGCAAGAAGATACAAAGGTATATCCTCAAAAGATTTGAGTTTTAACTTGATTAATGAACCACCCTATGTATCAGATGATATTATGACAAGAACTGATCATGAGAGGGTAATAAGGAAAACGGTAGATTTTATAAGGAAGATTGATAATGAAAGGCTGATTATTATAGATGGCATCTCTTATGGAAATGAGCCTTTACCTGAGTTAATTGATCTTAATGTTGTACAAAGTTGTAGAGGGTATTTGCCTATGGGACTTACCCATTATAAAGCAAGTTGGGTGGGAGGGGAAAGCTGGCCTGAGCCTAGGTGGCCTGGAGCTTGGCATTACGGAGAATATTGGGATAGGGGTAAGCTTGAAAAACATTATGATAGATGGGTAAGTCTGATGGATAAAGGCATAGGTGTTCATTGTGGAGAGATGGGAGCCTTTAAGTATACACCTCATAAGGTAGTACTTTCTTGGATGAGAGATCTTTTGGAAATATTTAAAGAAAGAGGTATGGGTTATGCTCTTTGGAACTTTAAAGGACCTTTTGGAATTCTTGACTCTGAAAGAGAAGATGTGGAATATGAGGATTGGTATGGACATAAGTTAGATAGGGAGATGTTAAGATTATTACAAGAATTTTAAGATAGTTATTGTTGTATTTTATAAATATTAATGTTATAGCCATCCTTTCCAGATAATAAAAGGATGAAGAATTTTTCATCTTTAGAAAATTTCATATGCTCTAAGAAGTATTCGTTGTTAAGTCTTATTTTTTTCTGAGTACCTGATTTTCTATGAACTAATTGAATTTCTTTTATTAAAGAGAAGGGATTATTGGTAGTAGTATACGCTAAAAACTCTTCATTTGGTGATATACATAGATTATTCCCTAAATATGTGTTTATTACTTCTTTTGTTTTTATATCTATAAGGGTGGAAACCTTTGTTCCTTCAATAATAAGAAATTCATTTTTTTCAGTAAACCTTACACTTCCACCCATAGGATAAGAAAATATTTCTGAAAGATTTTTAAAGTCTATAACTTTAGTTATTTTTTCAAAGGAAATTGCTAATAAATCATCACTTTTTGAAACATCGTAACTTATTATTTTCTCATCTTTAAACAAAGGTATCGTTTTAATATTTTTAAGATCAATTAGGATAAGTCCATAGATATCGTCATTTTTATCGTCCATAGGGTTGTAGGAGTTTGCTAGCATTAAGAAAGTATCCTTAGGAGAGAAATTCAGAGATTCTTCTAAATCATCTTGAGTTGAAAAGAAGATTAATTCTTTTAGGGATGGATAGCTTAATATACGATATTCATAATGATTCTCAGTAGGTATAAATCCAAGAAAGTAAGTTTCAACGAGTTTTTTCTCTAGTATATATTTTCCGGTATTTGAAAAGGAAATATTTTGTATATTTTGCGAAATAGAAAACCAAAAATTGTTATTTATTTTTATGTTACTTTCCAAATTATATGGAAGCTCTGTATATGTATTTTTTTCAAAGTTATAAATTAGAGCGTAGGGTTCATTGTTAACGACAGCTATCGTTTTAGTAGCTATTATTTTAAATTCTTTGATAATTGTGTTAAAGTCTCTTGCATTTTTTGATCTCACTCTTATTTTGTTCTCATTAAGGTTTTTAAGATCTAAAATTGCTAATTGATCCTTTATGTTATATATTAAAAAATTCTCATAAATTAGAAAATAATTTACACTATTTTCTCCAAGAGATATTTCTTTTAGTAAGTAAGGATCAATAAATTGAGAAAAACCAGCAGATATACTAAGAAAAATTATACCTAAACTGATTAGTTTTTTCATATATGATAAGGACTCCTTTTAAAACGATTTAAAAATTTTTCTATTTATTAAAACTATATGTTAGCATAATTTAAACTTTGGAGTTTGTAAAGATGGTAATAAAGTCCCTTTTTCTTTATGAGTTCATTATGACTTCCTTTTTCTACAATCTTACCTTTATGCATTACATAAATAGTATCCACATTTTTTATTGTAGATAATCTATGGGCAATAATTATACTGGTTCTCCCTTTTATGAGATTTTCTATTGCATCTTGGATTAATTTTTCTGTTTCTGTATCTATGTTAGCTGTAGCTTCATCTAAAATTAATATTTTAGGATCAAATACTAATGCTCTTGCAAAGGCTATTAATTGCCTTTGTCCAGAAGATAATGTAGCTCCTCTTTCTTGAACAGGAGTATAGTATCCTTGCGGAAGTTCCCTTATAAAATTATCTGCATTAACCAGTTTTGCTGCTTCTATGACTTTTTCTTCCGGAATATCCTCTTTATTTAATCTTATATTCTGTAAAATATTAGTAGCGAAGAGGTGTACATCCTGAAGGACTATACCAATATGTTTTCTTAATTCTTTTGGATCTATATCTTTTATATTAATATCATCTATAAGAATTTCTCCTTTTTGAATATCATAAAACCTTGTAAGTAGATTTATGATTGAAGTTTTTCCTGCTCCTGTATGACCTACGAAAGCTACCTTTTCGCCCGGTTCTATAGTAAAGGATAAATCTTTTAAAACCCATTCACTATCATAAGCAAACCAAACATTTTTAAATTCTATTTTTCCTTTTATATTTTTTAGAACTGTAATCTTAGGTGTTTCTGTTATATGTTCCGGTTCGTCAAGAAGCAAAAAAATTCTTTCTGCAGAAGCCATAGCATCTTGCATTATATCATATTTTTCTGCTAAGTCTTGAATTGGTTGGAAAAAGCTTCCCAGATAAGATATGAATAAAAATAAAGTTCCAAAACTCATTTGATTTCCCATTATTTGTAGGCCACCAAAGAATATAAGAAAGGCAGAGACAAAACTTCCCAAGGCACTAACTATAGGTCTAAATATGGCATTAACGAAAACGTTTCTTAGAGTTGCTTGTAAAAGTAAGTTATTAATTTCTCTGAATTCTTTTTCATTCTCTTTTTCTCTTGCAAAAAGTTGCGTTACTCTAATACCGCTTATATGTTCTGCTAAATAGGCATTCAATCTTGCAAGTCTAATTCTAAAAGCTCTATAGGCTTCTCTCGCATATTTTTTAAATAGAAAACTTATATAACCTACTATAGGAAGGGATATTAGACATATAATAGCTAATTTCCAATTTAAGCTTAACATTACAATAGAAAGTCCAGTAAGCAAGAATATATCTACTACAAGACTTGTTATTACAGAGTTGTACATCTGTTGAAGGGTTTCAGTATCATTAGTTACTCTTGTTACTAATCTTCCTACAGGATTTCTATCAAAAATTCTCATAGGAAGTTTTAATATATGCTGGAATAGTTCTTTCCTTAGGTCATATATTATTTTTTGAGATGTTAAGTTCAAGATATAGACTTGTATATATGTTAGAAAGAAAATCATGAATATAATAAGAAGATACAATAGAGCTGCTTTTTGTAAATTCGAGATATTTTTCCACCTCAATGAGAATCTGTCCTTAATATCAATCTTTTGCATGTCTTCAAGGGAAATATAATATTTCCCATTTAAAGGTTTGATAAGAGAAGGATATTTTTTAATTAGTGTTTTGGCTAAATTATCTTCAATATAATATACTCTTATCTCTCTATTTTCTACCTTTATAACTTCAAAGGGGTTTATGTTTTTATCTATGGCAGTTTTTATAATATATGGATTTATAAGCTTTAAAATGGTTATGATTATAATAAGAAATAGAGCAAAGAGTAGATAAGAAAAGTAAGGTTTAGCATATTTTAATAATCTTTTCATTATTCTTGAATCATATGCTTTTCCTAATATTTCTTCTTCATAAAACTGATTCATCTATTTCCCTCTCCAACTTAGATTCTAATTGTTGTTGTTCATAAAGCTCAGCATAATATCCACCAAGTCTCATTAATTTATTGTGATCTCCTCTTTCCGTAATCCTTCCATCTTTTAACACTATTATTTCATCTGCCTCTTGAATAACTGATAGCCTTTGGGCTATTACTATAAGACTTTTATCTTTCCTTATTTCCAATAGATTACTTAAAATCTGTTTTTCTGTATTAGCATCTACAGCAGATAAAGCATCATCTAAGATTAAAATAGGGGGATTAATGGCTAAAGCTCTTGCAATTGCGACTCTTTGTTTTTGGCCTCCAGATAATGTAACACCTCTTTCGCCTACTACTGTATATATACCGTCTGGAAAATCTTTTAGATCTTCTTCTAATGCAACGATTTTTATTAGTTCTTTAACCTCGTTATCTGATAGATTAGGATTGCCAAATCTTATATTATTAGCAATAGTATCTGAGAATAAGAAGCTATCTTGGGGTACAAATCCAACGTTTTTTCTGAGAAAATATAAAGAAAGATTTTTAATAGGAATATCATCTATTAGAATCTCTCCTTTTTGTATATCAAAAAGTCTTGATATGAGACTTACTAAGGTGGTTTTCCCTGAACCTACTGGACCTGTGATACCAAGGAATTTTCCAGGTTTTATTTCTATATTTATATCCTCAAGTTGCCAGTTTTTACTTGACGGATATTTAAAGAATACATTCTTAAATATAATTTCTCCATTTAACCTTTCTTTTTTTATTGCATTTTTAGGTTCTCTTATTTCAGGTATTTCATCAAGTACTTCATTTATTCTTTCTAAGGATGCTTTTCCTCTTTGGAAATTGTTTATTACCCATCCTAAGGCATTCATAGGCCATATCAAAAGGCCTAAATAGGAATTGAAGGCTATAAAGTCACCAAGGGTGATATTTCCTTTTATAACTTCCAACCCTCCAAAGAAGAATACAAGAAGCATAGATAGATTAGCTAATAGTTCTATAGTAGGAAACATAAATCCCCATGCTTTAACAAGATTTATATTTTTATTTAATAAATCTCTTGCTTTTACTAAAAAATTCTCTAATTCTTTTTCTTCCTGTACGTAAGCTCTTACAACCCTTATACCTGCTATAGTTTCTTCAGTTTTATCCGTTAGATTAGCAAAGCTTTCTTGTACCAATTTAAATCTTTTGTGAGTTATTTTTCCAAATATGGATATAGTTGATGTAATTATTGGTAAAGGAATAGCTGTGTATAATGTTAGTTTGGGACTTATGCTTATAAGGAAAAAAATAGAAAGAATACCTAAAAAGATTGTATCAAGGAGCATAACGATACCAAAAGCAAACATCTCTCTTACAGCTCCAAGATCGTTGGTAGCAAGAGCCATGAGCTCTCCAGTTTTATGATAGTTAAAGTAGTTTAATGATAAAGTTTGAAGATGGGTAAAGTATTTTTCTCTTATTTGAGCTTCTATATGACGAGAAGTAGCAATAATTTGCATCCTCCAAAGATATCTAAAAAAGGCTGTAAGTATTGCAAAAATAATTAAAGCTAAAAATATTAAAAATAGGTTTCTCAAAGATAATGATCCCTTATTAAGATAATCTACACCCCATCCTAAAAGTTTAGGGGAGATTAGTTGGAAAATATCCGTAAGAAGCAGAAAGAACGCTCCTGAGATATACTTCCATTTATGTTTTAATAATATTTTTTTAATATGCCTAAAAAGAGGCTTGCCTACCATAACAAAAAATAATTTTATATCTAATTGATTTTTTTGTGAAGATGTAAAAATAGGATAGATTAACAAGAAGGAGGGGCCTTATATCCCCTCCTTCTTTATTATTGAGTCATTAAAACCCTAAGGGGGATCAAAGGTAGATCTACATATACGTTTTCTTCTTCATCACTACTTTTCCATTTAGACAATATGTCTTCTTGTTTTATTCCAGGAGGAACAATCATATCTATAATATTTGGATCTCCGTAGAAGTCGTCACCACCACCAAATCTCCATTGTTTTGCTGTTTCTTCAACCTCTCTTACTCTCCAATTTCCTGGTCTTGGATATCCCTCCTGGCCGCACATTATTATAAGTATTTTCCAATTTGGATCTACAGTACCCAAGTATTTTTCTGGTATTGAAATTATTATAGTTCTTTCGGTTGGATCTGCTGTAACTTGTACTACTCCTTTAATTTCCTTTAAGTCTACCTTCCCTTTTTCGTTTAAGACAGGAATTATCAATTCCTGTATCCAGCCTTCAGCCCATATTGCTTTATTCCATCCTTCAGGTATATTAGCTTGCCTTCCAGGTAATGCTTTATAATAGTATGGACCTTCTTTTCCATCGTTAATATAAATGTCAATTGTTTGTACAGAAATCCCTGTAGGTGAACCCCATGGATTTTCAAGATCCCCTCTAATTTTTATCCTGAATACTATATCTTCTTTACTTTTTCCCATTTCAACATGAATTATGTCAAAGACTCCAGATTTAAATACTGGAGCAGTAGGATAAACTATGCTTCCCCAACCGTAGTCATCTCCCTGTGGGTCATCAATGGAGAAATAAACTATGTCTAATTTTGCTTCTGGTACTGTTACATAAATGGGTATATAGTAAGGGACTATATCTTCAGGTTTGTCTGAGCCAAAGATCACATTGATTGCAATTTGATCTCTGCCTTGTAATTTCATGGATTTGAATGGTATTCCTATTTCCACATATTTCTCAGATATTCCTCCTTTTATTTTTGATATTTCTTTCCATTGATTATTGCCTAAGGCTTGATTTAGAGGTACTTCTATTTCTCCAAGATCTTTTATTTGTGATAAATCTATTAATATTTCATAACCTATACCATATCCTAAGCTTTTATCTGAATTTCTTGGATAAACATTTATTTCTTTTAGGTATGGGTTAGAAAAGTAAATAGCTAAATAATAAGGTTTTCTAAGCAGGTTTTTTAGAGTTTCTTTACTTTCAATCAAGAAATAGAGAGCATCGTTATCTAAGCCTAAGTATAACCTTTCTAAGAATTTACCTGGTTTTGCGAATGTACCTGTTCCAATTTTTACATTGTATATAGCGGAATCTTTCCATTCATCTTGAGGATATATTTTTCCATCAATTTTGGGGGTAAATTTTCTTTGTAGACTTTGAATAGGTTTTTCTTCTCCTATCTTTACTATAGGTAAGTGTAAGTCTGGTGGGATTTCTTTTTTAATTAGTTTGTATATGTTTATCAAATGTTTTCTAAATAACTCATCGAAAGCAATATCATTAGTGGAATCCTGATCATCTCCATACCACCAGAACCAATCACTTCCTTCTGCTGCATATAATTCAAACCATGCTTTTTCTAAATCTGATTTTAAATTAACTGGATTTAGTACTGGTGATATTTTCTTTTTTTGTTTGACTGTCTCATATATTAAGTTTGTTCTTGTTTTGTCTAATAGTTCCCATGCTTTGTTTTCTTCATTTTCTCCTATCCAAGTTAGAAAAGTACCATCAATCCAAGATCCAGCATGTAATCTGTTGATTTTAGCTTTAGGTGGGAATTTGTCTAAAAAATCTGATATTCTTACAGTCTCAATATAAGGGTTATCAGATAATAATTTATATAGTGAATTTAAAAACTCTTTTCCGTCATTTTCGTAATATTCCCAACAATTTTCTCCATCCAAGATTACTGTTACCAAGTATGGGTCTTTTGTATCTTTTGTCCTTTCATAAATATTCTCTAAATAATTTACAAAGTCTTTTGCTGCATTAGCTCCTTTCATTCCGCTATAGACAAATCCAATTTTGTCTGATAAATTTTTATCTCTGAATACCATATATAGTTTTTTACCTTGTTCTTCTACAATATATGGTTTATAAAGAACATCTGGATTTGTAACATTACCTTTAGAATCTCTTGTAATAGGAACACCTAAGGATTTTGCTAAAACATCTTCATCACTTGCCATCCATTGAAAGCCATTATTGACTACAGAAAAAATGATCTCTTGACTTACAGAGCCTTCAGAGGGCCATAAACCTTTTGGGCTGTCTTTAAAATATTTCTTATAGTAATTTACTGCCATTTTTAATTGAGCATCTACATCTTCTGGATAGCTGATATTTAAGTCTGGTATCTTTATATCTTGTACTGCTTCTTTGGCAGATTTAATGTTATATAGTAGAGGCATTATAGGATGAAAGAAAGGTGTAGTGGCAACTTCTATCTGTTTGTTTTTTTGCAATTCTGAATATAATCTCATGATCTCTGACATTATTTGGTACTGCTTATTAATTACTATTTTTTTGTCTTCTTCTGAAAAGTCTTTTCCTTTTTGTATTAATCTGGATAAATCTTTATCGTAAGTTTGAAAGTCAGGATCAAACCATGCCAAATTAAACCAAACTTGAAGATCTCTAAAATCTTGAACTGTAAAGTTCTGGATTGCTTTTGAAATGACATTATCATCTATCGACTGTCCTCTTTTATTTAGGAGTTCCCAGTATCTTGGGAATTTTTTTATTATTCTATCCCAGTTTACATCAAAAAATCTTCTTAAAATAAAGTCTTTATCTTCTGGGGTTAGTTCATCAGCTGGTTTCTCTGTTAGAATTAAGTATTTGTCTTTTAATCCTTTATTGGCATAGAGATCTAATTGATATATGAGGGAGGGGACCATATTAAAATTAGCTTTAATCTGAGGATAGTTTTTTAGTATATATGCCATATCATAGTAATCTTTTATTGCATGCATTCTGACCCATGGCATTATATTTAAATTCTCAATTGGATCATAATATAAAGGTTGATGATTGTGCCATATTATAGCTAAATATAAAGGTTTTTCTACTTTTTTTACATTAGAGATATATGGGTTTACTGGTATTTGTGTTATATTTTCCGAGAATCCTATACTGATAAAAAGTATCAAACACAAAAAGATTAAGTAAAGTTTTCTCATATACAATCTCCCTCCTAATTATTTCACGTATATGAAGGGAATTTGTGCATATACATTCTTCTCGTATTTAGCATCACTTTTGTATTTGCTTAATACTTCATATTGATTTATTACTTCATAATCTAATAAATCAATAATATTGGGATCTCCATAGAAATCATCGCCACCACCAAATCTCCATTGTTGTGGAGAAGATAGTACTTCTCTAATTCTGCATGATACAGGATCTTGTGTTGGAAAACCTTCTTGTCCAAGGATAAAAACTTGGAAGCCCCAGCCTTTCTCAAAATCTCCTCCTAAACTCTTTTTAGGTACAGGAATTATAATGGTATTTCCTTCCACACTTACACCCTTTGCAGGGAATATGCAGTATTTATACATTTCAGGTACTGCAGACTTTACAGAAGCCTTTAGTTCGGTAGGCCAACCTTCTACCAATATAGCCATATCCCAAGCACTATTTAGAGTGGTTTGAGCCCTTACTCCTGGTATAAAATCTCTAAAACCTGAATTTTCTTTTCCATCTTTATCAATATAAATATGTATAGTTTGAATGGAAAGGCCAAGAGGGCTTCCCCATGGGTTTTCTATGGGAACTCTAAAAGAAATTTTAAAGTATACATTTTCATTGTCAGCATCAATTACTACTTTTGTTAAATCAAAGCTTCCAGGTTTAAAGACAGCATCTGTTGGGTATACGTATGTTCCAGGTCCTTTATCATCATTTACAGGGTCATTAAAAACTAATGGATATTTTACAGATTCAGCAAAAAGAGTAGAGGAAAGAAGAATTAAGAATACTAAAATAAGATATCTTTTCATTTTTATACCTCCTTTATAGGTGGGGAGTTTAACTCCCCACCTTTTTGTTTTCTCTTTTAGAAATCAAAGGAAATTTTAGCTCCAATTTGTTTTACAAAATCACTGGTTGCTCCTTCTTCTGATGGAGCGTTTCCAAAATATAATGTTGCATTGTTAAAACTTAAGCTTACATAATATGTAGTATGGGTTTCTGTATCTCCTATCTTTTTATATTGATAAATACCTGTTAAGGTTACATCTTTAGATAATTTATAACTTGGTTTAATATATATCCAGGTAGTATTGGAATTAAGATCAGATGATAGTGCACCATAGAAAGTAAGGTCTGTAAGAGGAGTAATGGTTGTGTTTCCATATATTGATAATTTACTATTTAAAGGATAGTAAACTTTTCCATAAACAGTAAGTATAGAAGAAGGAGTGACTGTTACTTCACCTGTTATGCTGGTGGAATTTGTATTGTTAACAGTGCTATTTACAAGGGTACCTTTTAAGGAAATTTGTTTTGTAGGATTATAAGTAACAATACCCGTTAATTTTGTTGTTTTTTCTGTTATATCCTCTCTACTTGTTAGCTCAACTATAGGTTCAATGGAAAGATTTGAAAGGGGTGTAAAAAATGCTCCAAGTTTTAGATAGGTACCTGCTGATTTGCTTGTTCCTGGAATTAATTGGGTTTGATCTGTTTTGAACCAATCAAATTGATTAATATATCCAAAATCCACCTTTTTAGCTGTTCCATATACTCTTATCATAGAATTAATTTGAGAAGAAAAGTCAGCAAAGAAGACAAAACCACCTTCTGAATCAGTAGGGTTAGGTCCCCATACACATTTTCCATATATTCCTTCAGCTTTAAGATCTACAGGTCCGATTTTTCCAGTAACATCAACACCAAACAGACTCTTTCCTTTATTAGCTTCTCCCCAATTTGTTCCCATTGCTGTGAAACCAATAAGAAGGGGAGCAAAGCTTCTTTTTAATCTTAAATAAGAAATTTGATCAGAAGAATTGATACCAGCTAAGATATTTGTATTAAAAAGTTTTCCTATTAATTCAAATCCATTCCCCCATATCCAGGAAGATCCAGGTAGATCTCCAGGTTTATTTAAAAGTAGGGGATCACCAAAGGGAGTTGCGTCTTCCTTATAATAAACTCTAAGATTTAGCAAAGAACTTTTTGCAGTTAAATGGGCTTTTTGTACTTCAATTATTCCTGGATCAAATAAATTACTGAAATTTGGATACATTTTGAGTTCAAAATAGCTTTCGAGAAAACTCGATGGTTCTGCTTTTACTTTAAAGTATGTATTCCAATAATCAAGGTTTACAGGACCTAAGGTATTAGAATAATTTCCATTTGAGTCTTTAAGAAATTCGCTATGGACTCCTATTTCGCTATATCCATAGAAGGTGACTTCTTGGGCATAAGAAAACGAATGTATTAATAACACAACAAGTAATCCAAATAATAAAAACCTTTTCATAGTTCTGTTCTTCCTTCTTGTTTTAATATTTAAAATCATTGATGGAAAAGTTGGGAATATTATTTATTGTAATTTTTTAATCACCTCCTTATAACACGTGTTAACTGTCTTAGAAAATAAACTTTACACGTGTTAATAACGAAAATAGTATATTAAAATAATGTTAAATTTGTCAAGATATCTTTAAAGAAGTTTTAAATCATTGGAAAATAAGGATTATATTAGATTGTTATAACTTTTAATCTTAATTCTACTGCTTTTTTGGATACAAGAAATATCTTGGCTATCTTCTCTAACGGGAGATATAAATAATTCTCTAACATAAATATGGGCATTAAAAGAGATGCAGCAAATAAATCTGCTTCTTGTTCTTTTCTTATATATTCTTTATCAAATTTATAAATGGTGGATGATTGATCATGTAGGAAATAATGTCCTAACTCATGAGCTAAGGAAAATCTTTGTCTTACTATTGGATCTGATGAATTTATTAATATTTCTTTATTGTAAATTATTCCAGATATTTTATGAGTTGGGACTTTGGTGAATGTTATATTAAAACCTAAACCATAAGCAATTACGTCAGGTTTTACAGGTGGCTTCTTTATAAAGAAGTAACTTAAAATCTCTTTAGTCAGATCCTCGTACATTTTTCCTACTCTCTAATGACTTTATTAACTGAATTATCATTTTTCTTTCTTCTTCATCCAATGAGGTGTTAGCTCTGAGAAAAGTTTCTAAGGTTTCTTCAGTTTCACCTGAAAATAGATAAGAAGTAGGCACATTAAAAGCTTTTGCTATTTTTTCTAAAGCTTTTAATGATGGATTTTTTAAGCCTCGTTCTACTAAGGATATATAAGATAGAGAGAGACCTGTTTTTTGAGCCAAGTCTTCTAATTTGAGATTTTTCTTTTTTCTTAATTCTCTAATCCTCTTCCCCACATTCATGATAATATTTTAAGCATAATTTTTAATTTTGTTAATAGTAATAAAAGGGGAGGAAATATATCCTAATTCCTCCCCGTTATTTTATAATTTTATAGAATCCTCTGATTCTACAAAGATTTTAAATAATCTTACAGCATTTTCTACATCTCTTATATCTATCATTTCGTGAGGAGAGTGGACATATCTTGTTGGAATAGATAGTGTTCCTGCTATAATTCCTGCTCTTGTTCTTTGAAGGACAGCAGCATTTGTACCCCCTCTTAGGAGTATTTCAATTTGGTAAGGTATTTGATTTTTTTCTGCTAAACACCTTAATTTTTCTACAATTCTTCTATCACTTATGGATGCACTATCTTTTATCTTTATTGCAGGGCCTTTGCCAAGTTCTAAAGATATTCTTTTTAATCCTTTTGGGGTATCAGAATGAGCTGTTACATCTACAGCTATGGCTACATCTGGTTGTATATCAAAAGCTACGACACTTGCACCTACAAGGCCGACTTCTTCTTGTACTGAAAAACTTCCATACAAATCATAAATGGGAGTTGATCTCCTAAATACTTCAATAATAATAGCACAACCAACTCGATCATCCATAGCTTTTGAAACTACACGATTTCCAAGGTCTCTAAAAGATGAAGAATAAACTCCAAAAGTGCCAGGAGGAACCAAACTTTCAGCTTCCTCTTTACTATTTGCTCCAATATCTACAAATATCTTATCAAAATCAAGGTTTTTAATATTTTTAGCCATCTCCTCTGAAGTTTCTCCTTCTACTCCTACAAATCCTTCAATCTCTGGAAATAGAATACTGCTTCCCAAGAGGTTATAAGGAGATACACCCCCTATAGGCTCGATTCTTATAAATCCCTTGTCATCTATATAAGTAGCTAAAACCCCTATTTCATCCATATGAGCATCTAAAAGAATTTTTCCTTCTTTTTTACCCTTTTTCCATACAATAAGATTTCCTAATTTGTCTATTTTATATCCATCTATATATCCTTGTAATTCTTCTAATATGGTCTGTTTTATCTTTTCTTCCCTTCCACTGGGAGAAGGGGTGGTAGTAAGTTTTTTAATTAGCTCTTTCATTAATTTACCTCCTTTGTAATGATAATGGATAAGAGTTTAAAAGTATTTTGATAATCTTGAAGGTTTGCCACACACATTGGGGAATGAATATAACGGGATGGAATGGAAATGACTAAAGAGGGAGTACCAGTGGTTATGGCAATTCTTGCAGCGTCAGTACCCCCTGCGGTTCTTCTTTTTATTTGATAAGGAATATTATTTTCTTGAGCTACTTTAATGGCAAAATTAAAAAGTTTTTCATCATTTACATATCCTCTATGTGCTGGTGTAATCACGGGTCCTTTGCCAAGTTCGCTTGATCTTCTTGCCTCAGGAAATTCTGGATTATCACCTGATGTAGTAGTTTCGATAACTATGGCATAATCTGGGTCTATCTGATTTGCAGCTACCCCTGATCCTCTTAATCCTGTCTCTTCTTGAATAACAAAGGTGAAATATGTATTATAAAAGGGTTCTATATTGGCCTCTATGAGATCTATAAGTATGGAACATCCTCCTCTATCATCCAATGCTTTTCCAGATATCCAATCTTTATGTAGCATAGCATTGGGGGCAAAACTAACGAAATCACCAATTTTTACTTTGTTTTCTGCCTCTTGTTTTTTGGAAACTCCAATATCAACTTTTATATTTTCAAAAGAGGAAATGCCTTCATAACCTGTCATTAGATGGACCGGTTTTGAACCAATAATTCCAGGTACTTTTTTCTCTCCAATTACCACTTTTTTACCAAGAACCACTCTCGGATCTATGGATCCAAGGGGAATAATACTAATTTTTCCGTCTTCCTCTATATTACTTACGATAAATCCTACCTCATCCATATGAGCTGTTAACATTAGCTTTTTATTATTTTTCCCCTCTTTGAATGCTATTAAGTTTCCTAATTTATCCTCTTTTATATCATCTACTTTATCTTTTATTTTTTCCTTTATAAAATTTCTTATCTCTTGTTCAAAACCAGAAACCCCGCAAAGGTTGGAGAGTTCTTTTAAAAGCATAGTTATTCACCTCCAGTAGCTATGAAATAACTTAGAAGTCTTGCCGTTTCTTCTATATCTTTTATATTTACTACTTCATATGGTGTATGCATGTATCTTAAGGGTATAGAGATTAGTAGAGTTGGAATACCTTCCCTTGTTATTTGGATTCTGTCTGTATCAGTATGACTGTGTTCTCCATTTGGTTCTATTTGGTAGTTTACTGATATTTTTTCAGCGATATTTTTGATTTTTTCAAAATATTTATAATCAACCATGGTTCCAATATCTAATACTGGACCTTTACCTGTTTCAATTTTGGGATAACCTGGTCTATATATATCCCCATGGGTTACATCTAATACTATAGCAAGATCAGGATTTATGTGATATGCAGAAGTAGAAGCTCCTGAAGTTCCATCTTCTTCTCTTACAGAAAAGACAAAATATACCTCATTTTCTACTACATATTGATTTAAAAGATATAAAGTATAAAGTAAAGTAGTACAACTTGCTCTATTGTCTAAGGCTTTTCCTGTTACATACTTTTCATTTAATTCAAAAGCCTCTGATGAAAAAGTAGCTAAATCTCCTATAGATACATATTCTGAATTTTCTACCACATCCATGAATAAGTCATCAAAAGTTAAAACTCTTTGTCTCATCTCTTCCGTTTGTAAATGAGGTTCTAACATTCCTACCACACCATAAGCTATACCTTTTTTTGTATGTATTCTCAGCCTTTGAGAAATTACAATCTTAGGATCTACTCCACCAAAGGTGTGAAATCTGAAATAATTACCTAATTCTTTCTTAGTAATTACAAAACCTATTTCATCGGTGTGAGCAAAAAGGGCTATTTTTTTGCCTTTTCCTTCCCTTTTTACGATAAGATTTCCCTGATTATCAACATAGTTGGTAGTATTTGGGATTTTTTCTGCTTCGGTTTTTATATACTCTATTACTTTATATTCATAACCTGAAGGACCATCCAGATTTGATAGGTTCTTTAGTATAGTTTTTATATCCACTCTTAAGCCTCCTTTCACTTTTTATAGTTCACTAATTGATTATACAAGTTTATGATAAACTTTAATAGCTATTTATTTTTGGGGGTGGTTTTATACTATGGACAAGAAAGAAAGAGTAAAGGAATTGATTAATAGACTTAAAGGAGTTTATGAGCCTAAAATAGCTCTAAAATTTTCTAATCCATGGGAACTTTTAGTTGCAACAATTCTTTCGGCCCAAACAACTGATGAGAGAGTTAATATGGTTACCGAAAATTTATTTAAAAAATATAAATCTCCTGAAGATTATTTAAAAGTACCTCAAGAGGAGTTGGAACAAGATATAAAATCCATAAATTACTATAGAAACAAGGCTAAATTTATAAAAAGTTGTGCCCAAATTATAGTAGAGGAATATGGTGGAAAAGTTCCCGATACTATGGAGGAATTATTAAAGCTCCCTGGTGTGGCGAGAAAAACTGCTAATGTGGTTCTTTCAGCAGGTTATGGCAAAAATGAAGGAATTGTGATAGATACACATGTGGCAAGACTTTCTAAAAGATTAGATCTTAGTAAAGAGAAAAATAGAGATAAAATGGAACAAGACTTGATGAAGATTGTACCAAGAGATGAATGGGCTAATTTTTCTTATCTTTTAATACATCATGGAAGAAACATATGTAAAGCTAAAACTCCAAAATGTGAAGAATGTATCTTAAAAGATATATGTCCTTCAGCATTTAAAGAAATATAAGGGGAAGGGTTAATCCCTTCCCCTTATTATTTTTGGGCTAACGCCTCATGTACTTTCTTAAGGAGTTCTCTTATGGGTAATTGTTGAGGACATTTTGTTTCACATACACCGCATTCTTGACAATTGCTTGCTCTTTCTTCTTCTCTCATGGAATAATTATATTCCCAACGGGGAGCACCCCAATCATCATATCTGATACCTTCATTATATAGGAAAAAGTTTCTTGGAATATTTACCCCATATGGACATGGCATACAGTAACCACATTGAGTACAATCAATAGCTTTCCTCCCAAGAAATGCAAGTCTTAGTTTTTCTACAAATTCTAACTCTTCTTGGGATAGAATACCAACTTCAGCCTTATCTGCAATTTCAATATTCTCTTTAACTTGCTCTAAGGTGCTCATACCAGAAAGTACAGTAGATATTTCTTTATGATTCCATAGCCATAGGAGAGCCCATTCCACAGGGCTTCTTTTAATTTTGTAGCTATTGATTAAATCCATGACGTCCTTAGGAGGTCTTGCTAATCTGCCTCCTCTTAGAGGTTCCATTACGACCACATTTATCCCTTTATTATAGGCATATAAAAGTCCTTCTCTTCCTGCTTGATAATCTACATCCATATAGTTATATTGAATTTGGCAAAAATCCCAATCGTAAGCATCAATAATCTTTTTAAATGTGTCTAAGTCATCATGGAAAGAAAAGCCAAAAAATCTTATTAGATTTTTTTCTTTCATCCTTTCTCCCCATTCAAGAACACCAAGGTTGTACACTTTTTGCCAGCTTTCTCTATTTAGTGCATGTAGCAAGTAAAAATCTATATGATCTGTGTCTAATTTTTTCAGTTGTTCATTAAGGAGTCGATCCATATCTTCTTTTTTGTTAACAAACCAAACAGGTAGTTTTGTGGCAAGATATGTTTTATCTCTATAACCGTCTTTTAAGGCTTTTCCAACTAATATCTCGCTCTGTCCACCATGATAACCATATGCGGTATCCACATAATTTACCCCATGATCTATGGCATATCTAATCAATTCTATAGCTTTTGGCTCGTCTATTTGAGAATCACTACCTAAAGTGGGAAGTCTCATAGCGCCAAAGCCTAATGAGGAAACAGTTACATCAATTTTATTCATCTTTCTGTACCTCATCTTTTACCCTCCTTTAATTATGGATTTTTTTATTAGTTTTAAGGGGGAAGAAAAAATAAAATTAATTTACTTTTTAAAAATTTTACCACATAGATTTTATATTGTAAAATAAAAATTAAATTGTCTATTTTCGGGAGGTTTTAATATGCTTGCTGCTGTTTGGAAAAAGGGGAAAATCAATTTAATAGATAAACCAGAACCTTTAGTTAATGATGATGAGATATTAATTAAGGTGCTTGCATCAGGAATATGTGGTACTGATTTACATATTTTTGCTGGTAAAGGCTATGCGAAGGACGATATTGTAAGAGGACATGAATTTGCTGGAAGAGTAGTTAAAGTAGGGAGAAATGTGTTAGGCATAAAAGAGGGTGATTTGGTGGCTGTTGATCCTAATATTGCTTGTGGGCATTGTTATTTCTGCAGAAGAGGAGAAATACATCTATGTGAAAATTTGAGGGCTATAGGAGTTGATATGGATGGGGGGTTTGCTGAGTATTGTAAGGTTCCATTTAAACAGGCATATTCTTTCTCAGAAAAGGTTTCTCCTATAGAAGGAGCTATGATGGAACCAGTTGCATGTGCTTTACATGGAATTGAAAGAATAGGTATTCATTTGGGAGATACAGTTCTTATAGTTGGAGCAGGAGCTTTGGGTTTGATACTTCTTCAGTTATCATATTTTTATGGTGCAAGTTCGGTTATTGTAGTTGAGATAGACGAAGGGAAAAGAAAAATAGCTAAGGAACTTGGAGCGTCTTATGTTTTAAGTCCATCTGATGAAGTTTCTTCTTTTATTAAAGAGTTAACGAATGGTAGAGGAGTGGATGTGGGTATTGAAGCTGTGGGAAAGAAAGAAACTGTATCGTTGACAATTAATAATGTAAGAAGAGGTGGAAAAGTACTCATTTTTGGTGTTTCTCCAAAGGAAGATTTGATAAGTATTTCTCCTTTTGACGTTTATTATCGAGAGTTGACTATTATGGGATCTTTTGTTAATCCTTTTACAAATAGTAGGGCATTACGCTTAATAGAAGATGGAAGAATAAATGTTTCAAAAGTAGTTTCTCATAAGTTTCCTTTATCTGAAATTCATAAAGCAATAGAAGTAGGATTGAGTGGTAAAAGTTTAAGAGTAATGATAACTTATGAGGAGTAGGGATCATGATCTTTGATTTAATATGTGCTATTACAATTTTGGGCTTGGCTATTAAGGGCTTAAAAGATATATTTTCTAATAAAATAGTGCTTTTAATTTCTTTGGTTATAGCATTTTATTTTTCCTCTTTTCTTACTCCTCTTTATATGAAATATATTAAAATCCCTATTCATCTTCCTGCTAACATTGTAAGTTTTATTTTGACCTTTGTATTCAGTTATTTTCTTTTAGTGTTACCCAATTTCCTTTTAAGGGTTGTGTTAGGCGGCGGAATTATAATTATTGTTTATGCATTGTTAATAAATTTTTTGCCAAATGATTACAAAATTCTTATTCTGAAGGATTCTCTTGTTTATTCTTTTCTTGATCCTGTAGTTAAATTTATCTTAAATTTATTCCATTTCTTTAAATTTCTCAAGATTGTTAAATGAGAATCCTTGCTATCTCAGATCTTCATTTAGATTATATTAGACTTAGAAATGGCTTAAATCTACAGGAAGAGAGAGAAATTTTAAGAAAAATTAGGGATTATCTATTAACTGATAATCCAAATATTTTGATTATTGGAGGAGATATATCTTCTAAGATATGGGAAGTGGAGCTATTTTTTGAAGAATTTTCTTATACTAACATTAATATTGTTTTTGTTCCTGGAAATCATGATGTATGGAAAGAAGGGAAAATAACCAGTACCGATAAATATTACTACATACTGCCTAATATTTGTGAGGATTTTGGGATTCATTTTCTTCCCAGAAATCCTTTTATTACTGGTAAATGGGCATTTTTGGGTACCTTAGGTTGGTATGATTACACTTTGGGTAATAGTGACTATCCAAAGGAAGATTATGATAAAGGAGTATTTAGGGGTTTAAAATGGAGGGAAACGTTTTGGAAATTAATAAATTTTACTAATATCAATGGAAATTGTCTGAGTAATATAGAGATTTGTAAGCTATTTATTGAGGAGTTAGAAAAAGATTTTTATAAGGTTGAAAATTTTAATAAGATAGTTATAACTCATATGCTTCCTTTTAAGGAATTAGTAATGATAAAAAATTTCTTTTCTGCTTATTTAGGAAGTGAAAAATTGGGGGAAGTTATTTTAAAAAATAAGGCTGATTTTGTAATATGTGGACATGAGCATAACCCGCAATCTTTAACCATATATAATATTAAGATTGAAAAGCCAACTTTTGGATACTTAGACTCTTTAAGAAATTTAAAAGATCGACTTGATAAAGCTAAAAAGCTAATTGAGATTTGACTATACAATAACGGGTTTTGTGTGGTAATGATTTATAGCCTTATATATAGCTCCATAGATTACTGTTTTTGGATATAGAGCAGAAGGTATAATTTTTACTGGAATTGGTAAGTAATATTCTATTACAGGTTGCATTTTGGAAAGTAATATGTTTAAAAATTTTCCTACAATTCCGCCTACAATTATAACTTCTGGATCTAATATACTTACAATGTTTACCACCGCTTTTGCTAAGTATTCGCTTACCTTGTTAATAAGCTCAGTAATTTCATATACCTTATTATAATCTTCAAATATTTTTTCTATTAGGTTATATTTAGGATCTATAGATTTTGCCTTTTCTATTATTCTTATTCCTGAAACTACCCATTCTAAGGCTCCCAAAGGTGTATATTCTAATCCTGGATATTCATCATGTCGGTTGCCTAAAACCATATATGCAATTTCTCCTGCAAATTTATTTGCTCCTTCATATAATTTTTCATCTATCATGATACCTGCACCAATTCCTGTACTTAAATTCATATATACAATATTTTTGTGGCCTTTTCCTGCTCCCTTCCAAAATTCTCCCATTACAGCCATATTTACATCGTTTTCCAGTATTATAAAGGTATTAGGAAATCCTGTTTCTATGAGAGATTTTAGAGGTGTATGATTCCATTCTGGAAGGTTTGGGGCAAAAATGAGTTTTCCTTCCTCAATTATACCTGCTATTCCTATGGAAATGACTTTTATGTGTTCAGAGTTTATTTTATTTTCGTAAACAAAGGTCTTCATTATCTCTACAAGTTTTTCGGGTTGCATCATATTTTTTTCTCTAAGTTCATTTAAGGATAATACTTTTTCATAAAGAATTTCTCCACAAAGATCTGATATTGCAAATCTCATTATAGATCCTTCAATGTCTCCTGCTAAGAAATATCCATATTTAGCATTATATTTTAATAAAATACCTTTTCTACCTTTACTACTTTTTCCTTTACCTACTTCATATACTAATCCTTCTTTTATGAGCTCTCTTATGTGAGTAGAAACAGTAGGTCGACTGAGACCAAGTCTACGAGCTATTTCTGCACGAGAAATCGGACCCTCTTCTCTTAAGAGTTTTAAAATTTGTCCTTTATTAACCTCATCTATTAATTGTGGTCTTCCAATTTTCATTTTTTGTCTCTTCAAAAATCAAAAATTTTTTATAAAATATAATGGATTGTGAAATTTGTCAAGAAAAAAATAAATATTTTAAAAAATGATGAGAATATTTAATATTCATTTGTTAAGGGTTGTTTATGCGTGAAAAAATCAAGGTTGCAGTAGGCATGAGTGGAGGAGTTGATAGTTCGGTTACTGCTCTCTTATTGAAGAAAGAGGGTTTTGAAGTTATTGGTTTAACTATGAATATAGCGTTGACACCTCAGGAAAGATATGAGGCTTGTTGTTCATGGAGTTCTATTAATGATGCTATGAGGGTTGCACATAGTCTTGGTATACCTCATTTTGTGGTAAATCTTAAAAAAGAGTTTGAAGAGAGGATAATTAAATATTTTATTGATTCTTATATAAATGGGTATACTCCAAATCCATGTGTGTTTTGTAATAGGTTGATAAAGTTTGATCTTTTACTAAGAAAGGCTCAAGAGTTAGGTGCTGAATATTTAGCGACAGGTCATTATGTAAGGAAAGTATGGGATCCATTAAAAAATGTTTTTTTATTAAAAAGGGCAAAAGATCAGAAAAAAGATCAGTCTTATTTTTTAAGTTTTTTAACCCAAGATCAGATATCCAAAGCTCTTTTTCCTTTGGGAAATTTAACGAAAGAGGAAGTACGTAGAATTGCTCGTGATAATGGATTAATAGTAGCAGAAAAAGGAGAGAGTCAAGAAATTTGTTTTTTACCTGACAAGGATTATAGAAAATTTTTAAAGCAATATGTGAATGAGAAATCAGGGAAAATTGTTACGGAAGATGGGAAAATAGTGGGATATCATGATGGTATTTTTTCCTTTACTATAGGTCAAAGGAGAGGTTTAAAGGTAGCATTAGGTAAGCCTGTATATGTAAAAGATATAGATACAAAAAGTGGTAATGTGTTTGTGGCAGAAAAAGAGAAAATTTTTAGAAGAGAGGTTTATGCTGTAAATGTAAATTATCCGTCATATATTCCTGAGGAGAAAGAGCTAAGAGTAAATGCTATGATAAGATATAATATGAAACCGTCGCCAGCTACTCTTCATATCTTATCAGAAAAGGAAGTTTTTGTAGTTTTTGATGAACCTCAATGGGCTGTTACTCCTGGGCAGATATTGGTTTGTTATAAAGATGATTTTGTATTATGTGGAGGAGTAATAGAGAGAGAAAAAAAATTAGGAAAAATTAAATTTTCCAGTTAATTTGAAAAATTTTTCTTTTTGTTGTATAATTTCATCCAAAGTTAAATAGAGTTGCCCTATAAAGGCTGTGAACAGGAGGAGTAGCTCCCAAGCGGGATCCAGAGAGGCCGGGTAAGGTGGAAGCCGGCTATCAGCGCGGGGAGTGAATGGGCCTGGGAGCTGCATACTGAAAGGGAAGAAATTAGTCTTCCCGAGTAAGCTATGCCGGAGTTGCCACCGTTATCAGGGCAAAGGGTATCGGAGTCGATGGTGTTCTCCTGTACCCGAAAAAGAGATGGGCAATGATGCTCAAGAAAGGTGGCACCGCGAGAGTAAACCCTCTCGCCCTTTAAAGGGTGAGAGGGTTTTTTATTTATAGGCTTTTGAGCTTCGTAAAAAGGAGGTGAAAGTTTATGGAGAAAATTATGACAGAGACCTATGTTCCTTTGGTTTTTGATTTTCCTGGAGATTATGAGACTCCTACCAGTCTTCTCTCTAAGATAAGAGAAGAAGAATATCTTTTTCTTCTTGAGAGTGCTGAAGGAGGAGAAAGGATTGGTAGGTATTCGTTTATAAGCTGGGGACCTAAGGAAATTTTGAGTTTTGATAAGAATGTAAATTATGACATTATTAATTATCTTGCCCAAAAGTATCCTGTTTTAAATGTAAGGAATAAGAAGGAACTTCCAAGATTTATTGGGGGTATTGTGGGTTATTTTAGTTACGATATTGTGAGACAGTGGGAAAAAATTCCTGAATTAACCTTAGATAATTTAAACTTTCCTATGGCTGAGTTCCAGTTAGTAGATTTTCTTGTTGTTTTTGATCATTTAAAAAGAAAAATAAGTGTGATTTTTGTTGTTCCAGAAGAAGAAATTGAAAACCCAATATTAAAAGAGAGAATTAATGAAAGATTAGCTCAAATAAAGGAACTATTTAAAAAAGAGTCCCAAAGAGTACCAGCTTATAAAAAGGAGTTTTCTATTGAAGCTCTAACTTCTCAAGAAGAATATGAAAATAACGTGGAGAAGGCAATTGAATATATTAAGGCTGGAGAAATTTTTCAAGTTGTTTATTCTCAGAGATTCTATACCGAATATGAAGGAGATCCCTATCTCTTATATAGAGCCTTAAGGTTGATAAATCCTTCTCCTTATATGTTTTATCTGAAATTTAAAAATAGGTATCTTATTGGTTCTTCTCCAGAGGCTTTGGTAAAAGTAGAAGGTGACAGGGCTGAGATAAGACCTATTGCTGGAACTCGTAGAAGGGGAGAAACGGAAGAAGAGGATAGAAACTTGGAAGAGGAGCTATTAAAGGATGAAAAAGAAAGAGCAGAACATACCATGCTTCTTGATTTAGCAAGAAATGATCTTGGGAGAGTAGCTGAAATAGGAACAGTGAGGGCAGAAAATGTAATGAAAATAGAGAAATACTCTCATGTTATGCATCTTGTTAGTACGGTATCATGTAGAATAAAAGAGGGAATTCATCCTCTTGAAGTATTAAGAGCTTCCTTCCCTGCAGGGACAGTTTCTGGAGCACCCAAGGTTAGAGCAATGGAAATTATAGAAGAACTTGAAAAATATAGAAGAGGACCTTACGCAGGAGGTGTTGGTTACTTATCGTTAAACGGAAATTTGGATACATGTATTTCCATAAGAACATTCTTTTTAGATGGGAAAAACCTTTATTTACAAACTGGTGCTGGTATTGTTTATGACTCTATAAAGAAACGAGAATATGAGGAATGTATAAATAAGGCGAAAGCATTATTTGAAGCTATAAAGACGGCGGGGGAGATGGATTATGATTTTGTTAATAGATAATTATGATTCATTTACTTATAATCTTTATCAATATTTAGCAGAGTATACAGATGTTTTAGTATATAGAAATGATCATATATCTTTGGATGATATATATAGATTAAAACCTAAGGCAATAGTTATATCACCAGGTCCATCTATACCTGAAAATGCAGGTATAAGTATTCCTGTGGTTAAAGAATTTAAGGATAAATTACCCATTCTTGGTATATGTTTGGGACATCAGGCTATAGCATCAGCTTTTGGCACAAAAGTTATAAGAGCACCTATTCCTATGCATGGCAAGGTTTCTCTTATTTATCATGATGGAAATCCTATCTTTAATGGCATAGAGAATCCCTTCCAAGCTACCAGGTATCACTCGTTAGTAGTGGATATGGAGACCTTACATCCTGATTTAAAAGTAATTTCTTGGACTTTAGATAAATTAATTATGGGAATTCAATATAAAGATAATCCAGTTTATGGTCTTCAATTTCATCCAGAGTCCATATTTACTCCATCTGGAAAGGATATAATTAAAAATTTCCTTAAAATAGGGGGTGTTTTGTAATGATTAAAGAATATATTAAAAAGATATCTGAGGGTAAAAATTTGAAATTTGAGGAAGCAAAGAATGTGGTTGAAATTTTGGATATGGAAGAGATTACAGAAGCACAATTGGGGGCATTTTTACTGGGATTAAGGGTTAAAGGAGAAGTTCCAGAAGAGCTTGCAGGTTTTGTCTCTGGGCTGTTTGAGAAAGCTAAAAAAATCCCAAACGTATCTCCTGCAATTGATGTGTGTGGTACAGGAGGGGATAAATCTAATACTTTTAATATCTCTACTGCAGTAGCATTTGTTTTAGCAAGTATGGGAATAAAAGTAGCAAAGCATGGTAATAGGGCCATGTCCAGTAAGTCAGGAAGTGTTGATGTTATTGAGGTTTTAGGCTTTAAGTGTAGTGATAATCCTGAGGAGATTGCTAAAAATATTGAGACTAATAATCTTGGTATAATTTTTGCTCCTTATTTCCATCCTGTTGTAGGAAAGGCAGTAAAAGTAAGGAGAGAGTTAGGAGTTGGAACAATTTTTAATATGGCAGGACCTATGCTTAATCCAGCAAAATTGCAAGGCCAGATAATAGGAGTATATTCTGAAAATTTAATGAAGAAAATGGCAGAGGCAGCTTCTATTTTGGGAAGAGAGAATATTTTATTCTATCATGGAAAGGACGATGGGATAGATGAGATTTCTCTTTGTGGTACTACAATTATGGCTTATGTAAAAGGTAATAAAATAGATTATTTTGACTTTACCCCTGAGGATATTGGTTTAAAAAGGTATAAATTTGAGGATTTCTTAGGTGGTACTGCAGAAGAAAATGCTAAGATTTTGGAAAGTATTTTTAAGGGGGAAGGAACTGATGCCCAAACTGATATTGTTGCTTTAAATGCTTCTTTTGCTCTTTGGGTTTTAGGGAAGGTCAATAGTGTCAAAGAAGGATTTGATAATGTAAAGAACCATATTCTTTCTGGTAAAACCTATGAATATTTAGAGAGACTGAGGAGGGGTAATAAATGAACATATTAGATAAACTTGTGGAGGAGAAAAGAAAAATAATATATAACAGAATATATAAAATACAAACATCTTTTCCATATAAAGAAAAGGACTATTTTTTCAATACTCTCGTAAAAAATAGATTTAATATAATAGCTGAAGTAAAACCATCTTCTCCTGTAAAAGGTAGTCTCATGTCTCTAAGTATTTCTGAAATCTTAAGAATTTATGATATGGCAGATGAAATTTCTGCAATATCTATTCTTACTGCAGAAAGTTTCTCTGCTACTCTTGCTAATCTTCAACTAGCAAGGAATATTACTAAAAAACCCCTTCTTCAAAAAGATTTTATTCTTATTCCAGAGCAGATATATGAAGGTAGATTATTAGGAGCTGATGCTATCTTGCTTATTGCAAGAATATTACCAGTGGAAGATCTGGAGTCTTTATATAGGCTTATTATGAAACTTGATATGGAACCTATCATAGAAATCTATGATGAAAGGGATTTGAAGAAGGTTTTAAAACTAAATCCTCGAATAGTAATGATAAATAATAGAGATCTTAGTAGTTTTAGAGTTGACATTAAAAATACTATAAGACTTTTATCATACATTCCTAAGGATATTTTTGTAATTAGTGCAAGTGGTATCAAAGATAAAGAAGATATTAAAATTTTATACAGGTATGGAGTTAGAGGTGTGCTTGTAGGGGAAAGTATTGTAACTTCAGAAAATCCCAAGGAAAAGATAAAGGAGCTATATGAAGGATGTGGATTAAAATCTGTGGAATAACTGATATTATTACTGCATTACATTGTGAGATAGAAGGAGTTTCAGCTATTGGTTTGGTTTTTGTACCATGGTCACCAAGATTTATATCTTTTGAAAAGCTTGAAAAGCTTGGTCCCCATCTTAATAGATTAAAAATTATGAAGATTGGAGTTTTTATGAATCAGAGCGAAGAAGAAATTAAAAAAATTCTCGATATTGTTTCTTTAGATGGTATTCAGTTTCATGGAGATGAGAATTTAGAGTTTATGAAAAAGTTTAGAGAGTATTTTCTTATAAAGGCAATAAACACAGATCAGTATGAAGACTGGGCTGAAAGAGTTAGTTATTTTTCTCAGTTTTCCTATGTTCTTTTAGATAGGAGTAAAAATTCTGCTTTATCTTTTGAGGAGTTTCTAAGCAGGGCTAAAAGGATTATAAACTCAAAAACGATTATAGCAGGTGGAATTAGAGAAGATAATGTTTATGATGTTCTTAGGTTAAAACCATTTGGTATAGATCTTTCGAGTGGTGTGGAATTTGAAATAGGTAAGAAGGACCTTTTAAAAATATCAAAATTTATGAGAAAGGTGAGGGATTACAGTTATGAGGACGGAAAAGCTTCCTGATGAAAGGGGCTATTTTGGTGAGTTTGGGGGAAGATTTGTTCCTGAAACTTTGATGGAACCTTTATTACAGCTGGAATTAGCATACTATAAGCTAAAACAAGATGAAAATTTTAAAAAGGAATATGAATATTATTTAAGAAATTTTGTGGGTAGACCTACTCCTCTATATTATGCCTCAAAACTTTCTGAGAAGCTAAAAGCAAGGATATATTTAAAAAGAGAAGATCTTTGTCATACAGGAGCTCATAAAATCAATAATGCAGTAGGACAAGCATTACTTGCTAAATACATGAATAAAAAAAGATTAATAGCAGAAACAGGGGCTGGTCAGCATGGTGTTGCTACTGCTACTGTAGCTGCACTATTTGGTTTTAAGTGTACTGTATATATGGGAGAAGAAGATTGTAAAAGACAAGAGATGAATGTGTTGAGAATGAAGTTGTTAGGAGCTGAAGTTGTTCCTGTAAAGGTAGGATCAAGGACATTAAAAGAGGCAATAAATGAGGCTTTAAGAGATTGGGTCGCTCATCCAGAAGATAGTTATTATCTTTTAGGATCTGTGGTTGGTCCTCATCCTTATCCTATGATTGTAAGAGATTTCCAAAGGGTAATAGGAGATGAGGCAAGAAAGCAGATTTTAGAAATTGAAGATAGATTACCTGATTATCTTATTGCATCAGTAGGCGGTGGTAGTAACTCTATAGGGCTTTTCTATCCCTTTTTAGAGGATAATGTAAAGATTATAGGAGTAGAGGGAGGAGGAAAGGGTATAGAATCAGGTCTACATTCAGCAAGTATAAACTTTGGCAAAGTTGGAATACTTCATGGTGCTAAAATGTATCTTATCCAAGATGAAAATGGTAATGTTTCTCCTACTCACTCTGTTTCTGCTGGTCTTGATTATCCAGGGGTTGGTCCCGAACATAGTTACTTAGCTAAAATAGGAAGGGTGAAGTATGATATTGCTACTGATGATATAGCAATAAAAGGATTTTATGCCCTTTCAGAATTAGAAGGTATAGTTCCAGCTTTAGAGAGTGCTCATGCTATAGGATATCTGATAGAGCATAGAGATGATTTTCCTGAAAAAGAACCTCTTATAATTGTTAATTTATCAGGGAGAGGAGATAAAGATCTTGGAATAATTTATGCTCTATGGGAGGGGAAAAATGAGTAACCTTCAATATAAAATAATAAACAGAAAAAAGAAATTAGTTTTTGTCCCTTTTTTTGTAGCTGGCTTTCCTGATTTTAAGTTTTTAGAGAATTTTATTATTAAAAATAAAGATAAGATTGATATATTGGAACTTGGTATTCCCTTCTCTGATCCTGTAGCAGATGGCCCTGTACTTCAAGAAATTAATTATAGAGCTATTCTAAGTGGAGTAAGTTTGGAAAATACATTAAGTTGGTTGAAAGATACAGAGATACCAAAAGTGGTAGATGTAGTTTTTCTTTTATACTTTAATCTTCTGTATGATAGATTAGAAGAAAGACTTCAAAAAATTAAGGATATTGGAATAAAAGGTCTTGTCATACCAGATCTTCCTCTTGAGGAGAGTGAAGATCTTTTACCCATTTTCAATAAATATGGTTTAGATTTAGTGCTTTTTATATCACCTACCACAAGGAAGGAAAGAAGAGAAAAGATTATAAAAATAGCTCCAAGCTTTCTTTATTTTATATCGGTTAAGGGTGTTACAGGTGAACGAGATGAACTTCCTCAAGAGGGAATTAATTTTGCAAGAGAAGTAAGATTGGAAACAGATAAACCTTTGATTTGGGGGTTTGGTATAAGGAATAGAAATCAAATTGAAAATTTATATGGTTTAGTAGATGGTGTGATAGTGGGAAGTGCTTTTGGAAGGAAGTTATTAGAGGGACAAGATCTTCAAAATTATTTTGATGAATTATATGAGGCCACATTATAAGTAGTATAATAGGCAATAAAAAATACTTAGGAGGGATTGTTATGAAAGCAATATGGTTTGAAGAGAGTATCCCTCGATATTTGCTAAGTAAAACCTTAGGAAATATTCACCATTCTTTTTATTATAATGTATTTTCATGTATAAGATATGGAGATTTTCCAGAGCCAAAACTTCCAGGACCTAAGTGGGTAAAGATAAAAACTCTTATGGGGGGAATTTGTGGGAGTGATATTGGTCTTATAAAACTTCATGATAGTCCTGCAACTTCTCCCTTTGCGTCTTTTCCTTTTGTTATAGGGCATGAAAATTTAGGAGTAATTGTAGAGAAAGGTGAAGAAGTGGAGGGTTTTGAGGTAGGAGATAGAGTGATTGCTGATCCAACTCTCTCTTGTAGGGCAAGGGATATAGATCCACCTTGTGAGAAGTGTCAAAATTGGGAGTTTTCTCAATGTTTTAATTTTAATAAGGGAAGTGTATCACCTGCACTAATGATTGGAGCATGTAGGGATACAGGAGGAAGCTGGGGAGAATATTATGTGGCCCATGAGTTTCAATTATTTAAAGTGCCAGATAAAATTACAAATGAGAATGCCATTTTAGTAGATGCATTTTGTTCTGCATTACATCCTGTTATGAGAAATTTTCCCAAGGATACAGATACAGTTTTAGTGGTCGGGGCAGGAAGTATAGGAATAAATGTTGTAAGTTCATTGCGAGCTTTAGGAAGTAAGGCGAGAATCATAGTTCTTGCGAGATATAAATTTCAAGGAGATTTTGCAAAACATTATGGGGCAGATGAGGTTATATATACTAAAGGATTAGAAAAGTCTAAATTATATAAAAAGATTGTAGAGATGACTGGAGGTGAAGTATTAAAACCCGTTTTAGGAAAGCCTGTTGTGGTTGGAGGTGCAGATATAGTATTCGAATGTGTGGGAAGCGATGATTCTATTGATGATGCATTGAGACTTACTAAACAAGGAGGAAAAACAGTATTTGTAGGTTTGGTGGGAATTACCAAAAAAGTGGATTGGACCTTTGTCTGGTTTAAAGAATTAAAGGTTGCAGGGACAAATAGTAGTAGTGGTGAGATATTTAGAGGAGAGAGAAAAAGAGGTTATGAGATAGCTCTTACTTTAATGAAGGAAGGTTTGGATCTATCACCTCTACTTACCCTTACCTTTAAGTTGGATGAGTATAAAAAAGCAATACAGATGAACTTTCTTAGGGGAAAGTATGGATTAGTAAAGACAGCTTTTGTATTTTAAGATATTTGAAGAACACTTTCTACCTCTTCGTATATTCTGTCGGCAAGCTGAATCCCCTCTTCTAATAAAGATTCAGCTTGCCTTTGAATTTCATTAACAAAATTTTTATCCCTTATACTAACAAGATTTATCTTAACATTAAGCCAAGCGGACTGAATAGCAGATTTAAGACATAAGGCGCTTACACCAATATCACTTACCGCATTAGGGTTGGAGTTTCCTAAGGTATTTTCAAGAATTTTTAGGGCTTCTAAACTCTTTTTCATGACTTCAAGGGGTACTAATGATGCTTCTTTTAATGTATTTTCTAATATTTCTTTCCTTTTTTCCTTTTCTTCAGGATTATTTTTAGGAAGTTTTAAGGCTTCTGCTACTTTATTAAAGGCTTCAGCATCTTTTTCTATAAGATCTAATAATTCTTTCTGTAGTTTTTCATTTTTTTCTACAATTTCTTCCATTAATTCCTCTTTATCTTTAAATTTTTCTTTTCCTATGGTTAAATTTGCAACCATAGATGATAATGCAACCCCAATACTTCCAACTAAGGCTGCTGCAGCTCCTCCTCCAGGTGCAGGTTCCTTTGAGGCAAGTAGATCTATAAATTCTTTTATTGCATAGTTTATAAATTTTATGTTTTTAGATGATTCCAAGTTTTTTCCCTGCCTTTTCAAAAATTTCTAAGGCCCTATCAATTTGATCTTCAGTATGAGTTGCCATATAACTTGTTCTTAGAAGAGATTGATTAGGTGGAACACCAGGTGGAAGTACAGGGTTACAATAAACTCCTAAGTCAAAAAGCTCTTTCCACATATATATGGTTTTCCATCGATCCCTTATATATATGGGTATAATAGGGGTACAGCTATTTCCAATATCAAAACCTAAAGATTTTAATCCCTCTCTCATTCTATTGCTAATTTTCCATAGATGCTCTATTCTTTCAGGTTCTTCTTGCATAACCTCTAATGCTGCTAAAGCAGCTGCAGTATTGGCAGGAGACATGCTAGCAGAGAATATAAAGGACCGTGCTGTATGTTGTACATAAAAAATGGTGTCTTCATCTCCTGCTATAAAACCTCCAAGACTGGCAAAAGATTTACTAAAAGTACCCATTATAATATCTACTTTATCTTCTACTCCAAAATAATTAGCAGTACCTCTACCGTGATCACCCAATACTCCTATAGAATGGGCATCATCTACCATCAACCTGGCATTATATTTTTCACAGAGTTTGATAATTTCGGGGAGTGGTGCAATATCTCCTGCCATTGAAAATATACCATCTACTATTATCAATTTTCCTGCATTGTCAGGACAAGAAGCAAGCACTTTTTCTAAATCCTCCATATCATTATGTTTAAACCTTTTCATTTCTCCCTGAGATAGTCTACATCCATCAATAATAGAAGCATGATCTTCCTTATCTGTAATTGCAATATCTCCTTTACCTATTAAAGCAGATATTGTTCCTAAATTGGTTTGATAACCTGTAGAAAATACTAAAGCTGCCTCTTTATGGAGAAATTCTGCAAGTTTCTCTTCTAATTCTTTATGAAGTTTTAAAGTTCCATTCATAAAACGTGATCCAGTACAACTTGTACCATATTCTTTAATGGCTTTTATAGCTGCTTCTTTTACTTTGGGATGGGTAGTTAGACCAAGATAGTTGTTAGAACCAAGCATTATTAATCTTCTACCATTAATAACTACTTCTGTACCTTCTGTCTCTTCTAACGGAAGAAAGAATGGATAAATGCCTTGATCTATAGCTACTCTTGCTTCATTTAAGAAATGATCAGGTCCTATATTTCTAAATTTATCAAATAAGTCCATTTTGTACTCCCATCCTTTCTAATTGTTTTTTAGATAATTTTAACACAAAAATTGTTGACTTTGCATTGTTTTTAAGTTATTATTATATGGAATTTGGACTAAAAAGGTAGGTGATTATATGAGAAACAAGGTATTTATAGTAGGGGCGGGTTTTGTAGGATCTTCTTTTGCTTATAGCTTAATGCAGAGAGGTATAGCTAGGGAAATTGTTTTGTTTGATATAGATAAGAATAGGGCTTTAGGAGAAGCTATGGATCTTTCTCATGGGGTATCTTTTACTAAACCTACAATAATAAAGGCTGGAGAATTAAGAGAAGCAAAAGATTCAGATTTAGTAGTTATTACTGCAGGAGCAAAGCAAAGACCTGGTGAAACAAGATTACAACTTATTGATAGAAATCTACAAATATTTAAAGATTTAATTCCAAAAATATTAGAATCTGGATTTAATGGGATTTTCTTGGTGGTGACAAATCCAGTAGATGTACTTACTTATGTTACTTATAAGCTTTCTGGTTTCCCAAGACAAAGAGTAATAGGTTCTGGAACTGTACTTGATAGTTCAAGATTTGCATATCTTCTTTCTCAACATTGTAATGTAGACCCAAGATCAGTTAATGCCTATATAATAGGTGAACATGGCGATTCTGCTGTTGCAGCTTGGAGTTTAACCCATATTGGTGGAATTCACATATCTGATTTTTGTCCTGTATGTGGTAAAAATTGCTTTACTCAAGAAATTATGGAGAATATTTTGAAAGAAGTAAGAGAATCTGCTTATAAGGTGATTGAACTTAAAGGAGCAACATATTATGCTATAGGCTTAGCTTTAGTAAATATTGTTGAAGCTATTTTGAGGGATGAAAATAGAATTTTGCCTGTATCTTCAGTACATAAAGATATATTAGGTATAAACGATATTCCATTAAGTTTGCCTTCTATAATAAATAGAAATGGGATTGAAAAGGTATTAAATATAAAACTTTCTGAAAAGGAAGTAGAGGAATTATTGAATTCTGCAAAAATAATTAAACAAATGATAGATTCCTTAGATTTTGATAAAGAACCAATTTTTAGTTGATCTATTAATTCAACTTTAAACCCTTTTAACCTCTTTAACACCCTATCCCCTGGGTCTCCCCTCCCAGGGGATTTTTCTATGATATACTACTTTTGAGACTTGAATTAAAAATAATTTTTTTAAGGGGGAATTATTATGGAGAAAGAAGAGAAGGTGTATCAGTCTCAATATGAAGTTGTAGAAGATGCAATATTATCTTTAAGAGATATAGGTGATAGAGCAGTAGAGATAAGAGGAGTACCTACAGGAATTGAGGGATTAGATAATTTATTTTTTACCACAAAAATAGAAAAGGGAAAAACAAAAGTTGTATCTTTAGGAGGTATTCCTCAATATAGTGTTTTTAATTTGACTGGTATATCAGATACTGGAAAGAGTTTAATGGGGGAACAATTTGCAATAAAGCAGGCTTCTCTTGGCTATTCAGTTGCCTTTATTACAGTAGAGTCTCCGGCACATTTTGTGGCTACATCTATGAAATCAAGAGCTGTAGCTATGGGAGTAGAGGAAAATGTTATAGACGATAATATAGTTTTTATTGATGCAGCTTCTTATTCTAAATTAAGAGAGGATGTTCCTACACTTCTTGCAACTCTTGCACATGCTATTAAAAAATATAAAATAAAATTTACTGTTATTGATTCAATAACTGGTTTATATGAAGCAAAAGAGATGATGGCAAGAGTAATAGTGAGACAACTTTTCAACTTTATGAAAAAGTGGTACCAAACAGCCATATTTATATCTCAAAAGAGATCAAGCCAAGAAGAGTTCTCAGCTGAAGCAGCTGGAGGCTTTGCTATTTCCCATATAGTAGATGGTACCATGGTACTTTCAAAGGTGCTTATAAGTAGCCAATATATGGAAAGAATATATAAGCGTCCTTTAGGAGAACTGGTTAGACTTTTTAGGATAGATGGTTGTAGAATGTGTGGACATAGTACAGATACTTTTCTTCTTGAAATTGATAGGAATGGTTTAGTAAGAATAGGACCATCTTTAAAAGAACTTTCTAAGGGGGTGAAATTAGATGCCAATTCTTAGTGGTGAAGATATTCCTTTACAAGAGGATGAGCTTGATAATATTGCTATGAAAACTTTTTTGAAAACATTGGAGATTTTGGGGGGACCAAGGAAATTGATTCTTTTTAGAAATCTTACTTGGGTACCAAGTTTAATTGAAGCATGTTATGCAGTAGTACTAAGGGACAGATATATGAAAACGGAGACTGAGATTGCAGAATTTTTAGGGCTGACTAAGCAGACTGTTAGAAATATATTAAAGGCAGATCCAGATATAGTATTGGATATTCTTGAGGATGAGTTTAAGAAAAAGGAGCTTAAGACTCATGTTGCGGGAGGACTTGCCAAATTAGCTTATAGAAAGATAAAGGAGGATTTAGAGATTAAGTAAAGTGGTAAAAGTAGGGGAAGAATACATAGTAAAAATTGATGGGATTAATTCTCAAGGACAAGGAATAGCCCATATTGAGGGATTTGTGGTATTTGTTGATTACGGCCTTCCTAGTGAAATAGTAAAGATCAGAATTCATACAGCTAAAAAAGATTATGCTATAGGTAAAATTGTAGATTTTGTTGAAAAAGATACCCATAGGGTTGATCCTCTATGCGATGTTTTTTATAGATGTGGTGGTTGCCATTTAATGCATGTTAGTTATGAATATCAATTGGATTTAAAAAGAAGGATAGTTGAGGATACATTTAAGAGAATTGGTAAAGTTAATGTATATATTAAACCTGTTATTGGTATGGATTACCCTTATAGATATAGAAATAAGGCAAAGATTCCTGTTGGGCGAAGAAATGGCAAAATAGTAGTTGGTTTTTATAAAACTAATACTCATCATATTGTGGATATTAAAAAGTGCATAGTTCAACATGAGGATACTGACGGACTTATTGAAACAGTTAAAGAGGCAATAAAGAAATTTAGGATAGAAATATACAATGAATTAGAACACAAAGGAGAAATTAGATTTATGGTAGCTCGCAGATCCTTTGCCTTTGATGAATTAATGGTTATTTTAGTTTCAAAGAAGATGCTTAATAATGCTAAGAAAATTGCAAGATATTTTAAATTCAAACATCCAAATTTAAGATCATTTTATATTAATATTAATCCAAAGCGTACAAATGAGATATTTGGAGAGGAATCAAGACTCATATGGGGAGAAGAGGTCATAAAGGACAAAATAGGGGGTTTTATTTTTGAAATTTCTCCCGTTTCTTTCTTTCAGGTAAATTCGATACAAACAGAAAAACTATATAGTAAAGCTGTAGAATATTTATCAGAAGATAGCAATTTAGTTTTTGATGCTTATTGTGGAATTGGTACTATATCTTTATTTTTATCTAAAAAGGCCAAAAAAGTGTATGGAATTGAGATAGAAAGATCAGCCATAGAAGATGCGTGGAAAAACACCAGAATAAACAAGGTTAAAAATGTAGAATTTATTTGGGGTAGATCAGAAGAGGTTATTCCCAGGTTAATCTCTGAAGGTAAAATTCCTGATGCAGTGGTTTTAGATCCACCAAGAAAAGGATGTGATAAGATTCTTTTGGATGCGATTATAAATAGTAATGTTAAGCAAATCATTTACATATCCTGTTATCCCTCAACCTTGGCTCGCGATATAAATGTTCTTGTAAATTCTGGATATAGGGTTAAAGAAGTTCAACCTGTAGATATGTTTCCTCATACATTTCATGTAGAAAACATTGTGTTATTAGAAAAAGATTAATTCTTCAAAAAATTTATTCTCCTAATATTAAAAGAGTGATAAAATAAAAAGTAAAAGAACCTAAATAATGGGAGGATAATTTCAATGGATATAGAAAAATACATAGATTTTAAAGAAAAAGTGGTGAAAAACGTTTCAAGGGTTATTGTTGGCAAAGAGAAAATAATAGAGCTAATAGCGGTTGCATTTATTTGTGGGGGACATGTGTTGATAGAAGATGTTCCCGGCCTTGGTAAAACTCTAATGGTTAAAGCTTTTGCGAAGACAATAGGAGGAAGCTTTAAAAGAATACAATTTACTCCTGATCTTTTACCGTCAGATCTTACAGGTATAAATTTTTATAATCAAAAAAAGGGAGAATTTGAATTTAGACCGGGTCCATTATTTGCCAATATAATCTTAGCTGATGAGATTAATAGGGCAACTCCAAGGACTCAATCAAGCTTATTAGAAGCTATGGAGGAAAAACAAGTAACGGTTGATGGTGTCACAAGAAGACTTCCTGATCCTTTTATGGTTCTTGCAACCCAAAATCCAGTTGAAACTTATGGTACTTTCCCTCTACCAGAAGCTGAATTAGATAGATTTTTTATGAGAATAAAGATAGGATATCCCAATAGAGAAGAAGAAATAGAGATAATAAATAGAAACAAGAAAAGGGATATGCTTGAGGATATAGAAACTGTGGTAGATACTGATGAGATAAATTATTTAAGAGAGAATTTTATTAATGTTAGGGTTTCAAAAGAAGTTATGGATTATCTCTTAGATATTATAGATTCAACAAGAAAATCAGAATCTATACTTCTTGGAGTAAGTCCAAGAGGAAGCGTAGCTTTGTTTAAAGCAAGTCAGGTTTTTGCATTATTTAATGGAAGGGATTATATTATTCCTGAGGATATAAAATATTTGGCTCCTTTCATTCTCAATCACCGTATAATCACTATTGGGGCTTCGAAGAGTAAAGACATATATGAGGTAATAAATAACTTATTAGAAACTATAAAAGTACCTGTAGAGGAGATTTAACCTTGATTTATATTTTATTTTTTGTCATTCTTATAGGGTTAATAATAAATGAGCTTTCTAAATATTATGTTTTAGAAGGTCTCAGCTTTCATAGATATTTTTCAAAAAAATTAATAGAACCAGGAGAAGAGTTTTTCATTGAAATTGTAATAGAAAACAAAAAAATTATACCGGTTACTTTCTTGCAAGTAGTGGAGGAACTTCCAGGAACATTAGATTATAAGTTTAAAGTTGATAAGATAAGAACGAAGAATTTTCTATATCATACTATGACTTTTTTTATACTACCTTTTCAAAGGATAAGAAGAAAGTATTTGGCTACATGTTATAAAAGAGGAAGATATATTTTTGGTAATGTGGAGATTTTAGGGGGAGATTTTTTTGGGCTTAAGGTTAAGACTAAATCTTTAAATTATATGCAAGATATTGTTGTGTTACCTAAGAAGATGGATATGGAAGAGGGTTTAATACCTTATGGAGATTATCATGGAGATATATCGGTTAAGAGATGGATTATTGAAGATCCAACCATGATAATAGGAGTAAAGGAATATACTGGTAGAGAACCTTCTAAAACAATTCATTGGCCTTTGTCCTTAAAACATGGAGAATTATTGGTTAAAAATTTTGATTTTACCTTTGAAAACAATGTTATGATTCTTCTTAATGTAGAATGCTCAAAGCCCTATTGGTTTAATATGGATGAAGAAGGTATTGAGAAATGTATATCTATAGCGAGAGGAGTAGCTGAAGCTTTTAACGAGAAGAAGATTCCTTTTGGCTTTTCTACTAATTCCTTGATTTATGGACTTTCAAGGGATGAAAACACTATATATCCTGGGATAGGAGAGGCTCATCTATATTTGCTGTTAGAGTATTTAGGAAGGGTTTCTTATAATGTTAATTTACCTTTTGAAGAGACCATAAAGAGATTTTTTAGAACAGGAAATTTACTTATTTCTACATTTGTTATAATTACTCCTTATGTGTTGAAAGAGTATATTCCTATTATAAATTCTTTAGATACAGAATTCACAAAAGTGATTGTCATATCCATAAATAGTGATAATTTTCCTTATCTTTCAGAAAGAATATTGAAATATGAGGTTAAAAAGGATAAAAATGTGGCTTATATTTCTTGATTTATTAGCAAGAATTTCTTTTCTTTTTTCTTTGATAGGTACAGCTATTATTCTGCTTTACAACCTTAAGATATATTATATTTCATATCTTTCCTTAGTTTTTGTTTTACTTTGTGGAGTTATTATTAAGAGGAGATTTAAAAAACTTATCTTTCTCCCTTTCCTACTGCTTTTGTTTGTCCCAATTTTCATATATGAGAAATTGTTTTTGTTAATTTTAGGAGGATTAACTTTATTTCTTCTTTATACCCAAAGGGATGTTACGTATGGCTCAGTTTTAGAGCATTTTAATAAAACCTATCCCTTAGCTTTATTATTATTTCTTACAACTTTCGCTATGAGATATATAAGTACTATTAAGTTTATTATTTTAGAAAGTGTAGTATCATCATCCTTGTTGATGTATTTTATATCAAGCATAATTCTGCTAAGAACTTTAAGATATTTAGAGCATAAACCGGAAGATAAAAATCTTATGTCCTTAAATATTAGATATGCCTTGGCTATTCTTGTTTTCTCTATGCTTTTGAGTATACCTTTTGTGAGAGATAAATTGTTTTGGGTAGCAAGTTATGTTTTCTCTTTTATTTATTTCATTTTTATAACTTTAATTTCAGTTATCTTTATTATTATCGGATATGTGATAGGTAAAATAATTTACTTTATTATCTCCTTTATGGCTAACAGAGGATTAATTGGAAGATCTTCAAGAGAAATTATGAATATGAATCCCGAGATAAATAAATTCCTCAAATTCCTTTGGGAGAGGAGACATATAACTTCCGATTTATTAGATAAGATTATAATTGTGTCATTTTATATCTTTGTAACGGTAACACTAATTTTAATTATATATTGGGTAATGAAGAGATTTTATAGAACGTATAAAAAAGAAGAAAACTATATAGAAGAAAAAGAATTTATATTCCCCTCTTTGAATCCAATAAAGATGCTTCAAAATCTTTTTGGTAGGGATAATCTTAATCCTATTAGAGAATACTACAGGAAATACCTTTTAGATAGTAGAGAAATGGGGGCTGATATTAGATATTCTGATACTACTTACGATGTCTATAAGAAGACCTCTGATCTTTTTAATGATAATTCATTGAAAAGAATGAGAAATATTTATATTGAAGTAAGATATGGGTTTGGCAGAATAACATCTGAGCTTATTAAGGAGTTTAAGAAACTTTATAAGAGTTTAAATAAATAGATTCAGGAGGTTGATTATGAAAAGAAGTGAATATGATAAGGCAAGAGAGAAAGCCATTTCTTTTTTGGAAAAAGCCCATATAGTAATTACGGAGGAAGAAAAGAGAAAGATTGAAGTGGCTGATTTTGGTTTAGGAATGTTGTCTGTTTTTGGACTTCAAATACTTACATATGTGAGTACTGAGAGGGTTTGTGCAAAAGAACTTATTTTGTTTCCTCGCCAAACATGTCCCGAACATAGACATCCCCCATTTAATGGAGATTTAGGTAAAGAAGAGACTTTTAGATGTAGATGGGGAAAGGTTTATCTTTATGTTCCTGGAGAACCAACAAGAAATCCAAAGGCTATTATTCCAGAAGATAAGAGAAGATATTTTACAGTTTGGCATGAGATTGAGTTAAATCCTGGTGAACAATATACTTTATATCCTAATACCCCTCATTGGTTTCAGGCAGGAGATGAAGGAGCTATTGTTTCAGAATTTTCTACAAGAAATTCTGATGAATATGATATATTTACAGATCCTAATATAAAGAGAATTCCTGTAATAGAGGAAGATTAAAGGTGTATGGAAGTACATGGGTTGTAACCAGAGAAAAGGCAGAAAAAATAAAGGAAGAGCTCATAAAAAGAGGGGGAATAGAGGAAAATCCTAAAAGTATTTATGAGATTTGGAGGATAAGATTAGGAAATAGTATATTTATATACTATTCATCTAATAAGCTTTACAGCACTCCTTCTAATGAGATATGGAGAATTTGGGAATTAATAGATTCCATAATAAAGAGTGAAAGTGATAATTTAAAGAATTATTTGTTGGGATTTGATGAGACGGGAAAAGGGGAGCCTTTTGGGCCACTTGTACTTGCAGGAGTAATGGTACCTAAGGAAATTCTGAAAAATATTTCTTTAGAATTTAGTACTTCTGATACCAAGAAAAAACATAATTATGAATATTGGGAAAAATTGCTTTTTTCTCTGAATTCAATAGAAGATCTAAAATATAAGATTGATCTTATAATGCCAAGGGAAATAGATAGATTTAATATAAATATGTTGATGGATCTGGGATATGAGAAACTATTGAAAAATCTTATTTATAATGTACCTTTTGAAGACTTAAGGATTGTAATTGATGATTATGGTATAGGTAATATTCTTAATAAATATTTACAGCATGTTAAAGAAAAGGGGGCTGAAGTTATTACTATTTCTGATTCAGAAAATAAGTTTATAGAAGTGAGAGTAGCTTCCTTAATTGCCAAAGCATATAGAGAAAAATTTTTGAAGAAGATCTCAGAAGTATATAAACTTGAAGAAGAAGTTATAAAAGGAAATTTGTCTGATATTTATGTAAGAGATAGGTTTTTGCAGTATAAAAAACAAGATTTCTGGTTTTTGAGAAGGTCATTTGGTGAAAAGAAAATTAAAGAGAAACCATCTTTTATAAATATGATAGACGAAGAGGGTAGAGTTATATGTTTTTTCTGTGGAAAGGCTTCATATCAAGTAATTTTAGATAACTATAAGTTTAAATGCATATACTGTGGAAAAGAAATGAAAGATTTGCAGTTTGCCTTAAAGTATAAATATGGAGTTATAAAGGTAGAAGATAAAAGGATTATAAATATGATTTTAGATATTTTTAAGCATAAAGATATATTGGATGGCTTTGATTTTATATTGCCTGAAGGTAGCCTCCAAGATCTTCTTCCCTTTAGAGATATGGGAAAGATTTTAATAGATACTAAAAGTTCGTACCTGACTTATATAGAGCTAAATCTTCAAGGAGATAGTATAGTTTTTTCCCTTATTAGGAATGTCTAAGATTTTTAACTTATAAGGTGTATTGTTTTTATTTAATTCAAATATGAGGAGACCAGATTTCATCTCGTTAGGTTTTATATACCTCATGAAAAATACTTCTTGCCCCCTTAAACCATAATAAATAGCTCCTAATGTACTAATAGGAATTTTAATTCCATCATCATTTATAAGACGAAAATTATCGTGTTTTATTAATAATTCTTTATTTGTTTTGTTTAGCACATATATTTCAAAGATATAAAAGACATGGTTTTTCTCTGGCTTTATATTAGAAGAATCAAAAGGTAAAGCTTCTAATTTGTCAATTTTGGATATATAAAAGATTAATCCATCTATATTTTCTCCTTTTACTTCTTTTCCTTGTATGGTTAAGGATATATCTTCAGCTATTATTATTGAGAAAAGAGGGATAATAAATAAGACTAAAATTATTATAGCTTTTTTCATATACACCCCCAAGAAATTTGTTTTCTGTTTATTATATCATTACTTGGGAGAGTAAGGTAGGTAAACCTACCTTACTCCTTGACAGCCCCACGAGTTAAACCAGATACAATCAAGTTTTGAAGAGCTAAAAACATAATGACAATAGGTAATGCTCCAACTATCGATGCTGCAGCAAAATCCCCCCATCTTACATCATACATTCCTGATATAAAATTTCTTAAGCCAACAGCAAAAGTATATTTGGATGGATCCTTTAATACAATACTTGCTAAAAGGAAATCAGAATATGTTCCAATAAAGGAGGTTATAGCTACAACTGACAAAATAGGTGTAGAAAGAGGTAAAATTATCTTGTAATAGGCTTGAAATCTTGTGGCACCATCTATTAATGCAGATTCTTCAAGAGAATCTGGAATACTATCAAAAAATCCTTTCATAAGCCATATATTATATGGTATTCCTCCACCTAAATATATCATTATCAATCCAGAGAGAGTATTAAGACCTAAAAATGGTAGATATTTCCCTAAATGATAAAGTAGCAAGTAGACAGCAACCATTCCCATAATAGCAGGAAACATTTGAAGTATTAATAAGGTGAGAAGAGAATATTTTTTACCCCAAAACTCAAATTTTGAAAAAGCATAGGCAGCAAGGGAAACAAAAAATACTGTAAGTATAGCTGTAGTTATAGATACTATAAGGGAATTTTTTATCCAATTAAAAAAGCCAATATCTTTTAGGTTGGAATAATGTTCTATAGTAATATTATCGGGGATAAGTTTTTGCCCTACCAAGCTACCTCCAGCCCTAATGGATGCAGAGATAGTCCAAGCTACTGGAAAGAAAGTGAATACTAAAAATATCCAAATGATTATATGCTTGGGAATTTGGAGTATGATTTTGTTTTTTCTCATTCGTATCTCACCTCACGTTTAAACATACCAGAAATCCAAAAGTTAAATATACTTATTAAAGCTATTATGATAAATACGATAATTGATATAGTGGCTGCTAAACCATAGTCTTGACCTCTACCACCTTCAAAGGCAAGTTTATATGTATAAGAAATTAGGATGTCAGTGGTACCAGCTACTGTGGAGATATCAGACATAGGAGGTTTACCTGATGTAAGTAAATATATTACGTTAAAATTGTTAAAATTAAAAGCAAAAGTTCCAACTAAAAGAGGACCAATAGCTGTTAGGAGAAGAGGTAATGTTATACTTCTTAATTGTTGAAAATAGCTTGCTCCATCAACTTTTGCTGCTTCATAGAGCTCCTCTGGGATACTTTGTAAAGCACCTAAGCAAACTGTCATAGCATATGGATATCCAAGCCATAAATTTACCACAAACAATGCTACTCTTGCCCATGTAGTTTCTAAGAACCATGGTATCTTAACTCCAAAAAGGGAAAACAAGATTCTATTCACTACTCCTACTTCTGTATTAAGTAATCCTACCCATATAAGTAGAGATATAAATGCAGGGATAGCCCAAGGGACTATAAGTAGTGTTCTATAAATACCTTTAAATTTTAAATTTTTATCATTCATAAGTAATGCTAAAAATAATCCTACTGTAAAGTTTAAGAGAGTTGTTCCTGCTGCCCAAAAAATGGTCCATAGAAACACTCTAAGGAAGGGCTTAGATACTCTATCATCCTTTATTAATCTTACAAAATTTTCTGTACCTACAAACTCAACAAATCCAGGAATTATCTTTTCACCATTTGGTCTTGTAAAGAATCCATCCTTTGGAAATAATTTTTCATTAGTGAGTTTATCTATTATTACATCTTCCTCTGGAATATAAACATATCTTTGTTTATATAACGAGAAATGATTAAGGTCTGAAAGTTGAAGAAAGGAGTCATCTTCCAGTTCAAATTTAAGATTTTGTAGTAAGGGAATTTTAGAGAATTTTTTCTCTTGGGAGATTAATTTATATTCTTCATATTCAGAAGGAAAGTTATCTTTTGAAATCAATATCAATTTTTTGTTTTCAATTTTATATATATTACCCATGGAATCTTTCAATAAGATTTTAATCTTGTTATCACTTTCATAAACAGCGTATTCATATTTTTGAGTATTTTCAGGTAAATAAGTTTCCTTTTCTAATTGTTCAATCACTTGAGATTTAGTGAGTATGTGTCCAGTACCATAATTTGTAAAAGCTATTTGGATGGTATAAATAATTGGATAAATCATAAATATGAACATTAAAAGAAAGGCAGGTACTATATATCTCCATGGATAGGTTTTAGGATGTAAAACAAATAAAGAAAAGAAGAAAGTAACCATGAAAAAGATTAAACCCCATATAAGTCCTGCTACATTTCCTATAATATAACTAAAAAATATCCCTATTACAGCTATTACTATAGAGTATAAAATATGAAAGATTGTCTTATAAAGATTCATTTCGAGTTACCTCCTGTAAAGAAGGAGGGAGAAAATATTTCTCCCTCCTTTGGTGTATTATTACTTTCTTGCTTTTTGTATGGCATCTTTTATCTGTGCAACTGCCTCTTTTAAGGCAACATCAGGAGCTTTTTTGCCTGAGGTTATCAAAGTGAGGGCGTCACCCATGTAGCTCCATACAGGCCCCATTTCTGGTATATTAGGCATAGGAATTCCATCAGCAGCACTTGCTCCAAAGGCTTTTATGTCTGGATTTGATGATACTACTCTATAAGCGTCTTTCCTTGCCAATATTCTGGGATCTGTCTCAAAGAGTTTTAATTCTAATTCTTTAGAGGCTAATACTTCAATTGCAAAGGTTTTTAATATAGCTAGATTGGGTGATCTGGAATTTAACATAAAGCCTTGAACTCCTACAAAAGGCCTCATTGGTTTTCCATCAATCTTAGGTAATTTGGCTACCCCATAGTTTATTTTTGCTTTTTTGATATTATCTATTTCCCATGGACCATTTATCATCATTCCTAATTTACCTTCTGAGAATAAACTGGTAGTTGTTTGGTAATCTACTCCTTGTTTTAAGATGCCCTCTTTAAAGAGATTGACTAATTTTTCGATTCCTTTAATTGCTCCTTCATTTGCAAGTCCTATGTCCAATGGATCTAATCCATTTGGAGTTTCTTTAAAGACATATCCTCCAAGAGCTGAGAAGAAAGGAAAACTAAAATAGAAGTTATTATAGTCATATAGGAATCCATAAATTCCACCTTTTGTTAAACTTTTAGACACCCTAACTAAGGATTCATAGGTAGTTGGAGGATTTGGAACTAAATCTTTATTATAAATTAAGGCTACTGCTTCCATGGAGTAGGGGATTCCATATAATTTTCCCCTATAGGACATGGCTTTTAAAGTGACAGGTGTAAATTCATCGAGTACTTTTTGTGGTAAGAAATCTATTGGAAGAAGAAGGCCATTTACTACTAATTCTCCAACCCAATCATGAGCCCCAACAATGATGTCTGGACCCTCTCCTGTAGGTGCAGCAGTTATGAATTTGGGTTTAATATCTCCAAAACTTACCTCATTTACTTCTACCTGAATACCATATTTTTGTACAAAAGGTTTAACAGCTTCTCTTAATCCTTTAACTTGTGCTTCTGACGTCCAGATAGTTATTTTGCCAGGAACTGCTCCTTTAGATAAGGTGAAAACTAATAAAAGAATCAAGCTTAAAATTAGAAGCTTCTTCATTTTTTAATACCCCCTTAAAATATGTTTTTTAAAATCCATAAATTATAGAAGGTTTGTCTTTTAAAGTCTTTCACCTCCCTACTTAACTCGTGTTAGTGAAATTATAGCATGTGTTAAGAATTTTTTAAAGATCTTTTTCTTTTTTTTATTTGTGATGTATAATCTTTTAGTTATAAACTTATGTAGATGGAGAGGTAGAAATTATGAAGAGAATAAATATTTTTGATCTTTTTGTGGTTTTGGTCATATTTTTAGCCATATTAGGCTTTTTTTTAGTGAAAGAAGGTAGGACTCCTCTTGCAAGAGTGAAGGGGGAGGAAAAGGATATAGAAATTGACATGATTGTTAGAAATTTACCTCTTAATGATAAATCTGTAATTAAACCAGGTGAGAAAGCCTTTATAAGAATAAAGAATCAACCATTTGCATGGGTAACAGTTAAAGATGTAAAAATATATGAGAAAAAAATGTTGGTACCTAATTTTAATGACACATATACTTTTATAGATGATGTGAATAATCCATTTAATGTGGATATGCTTATTACTTTTACTACTAAAGGTTATGTAACAGAAGATAGTGTTATTCTTGGGGTTAAAGTAAAGGTTGGTATGAGTATAAATGTGGAGAGTTTTAAGGCTGATATTTCGGGAGTTGTATCGGCAATAAGGTATTAATATGGAGAGGCTTTTAGATATTTGGAGAAAAAGTTTTCTTTTTTATATATTAAACAAAGCAGAATTATTTATAAAGGATATAACTGATAAAGTTATCTCTGAATCTTTTTCTTTCCCCCTTATCTCTTTTGTTCTTGAATATTATCTATATCTTTTTCTCTTTCTTATTCCTTTTTTATCATCTGGAAAAATTGCTATAGGAATATTTATTGCTTTCTTCTTATGGTTTCTTGATACTTTTCTTTCAAAGGATAAAAAATTTTTTGAAAGTTTAAATTCCTTTGTTATTATATATGTGATTTTTCTTCTTATAAATCTTGTTGCAACTTTCTTTTCTCCTTATCTTATACCAGCCATTAATGGGTATTTAAAGTTTTTAGTTTATTTTGCCATATTCTTAGTCTTTAAAGATGTTTTTAAAGATGATGAGAAAATAAAGAGAGCTTTCTTTTCTATTCTTCTTTCTACGTTCTTCCTTTCTTTATATTGTCTTTATCAGTGGATAATTAAAGTCCCACCATTAGCTGGATGGGAAGATGTGGAGTTTGTGGGAGAGAAAGTGACAAGAGTTTATGGTACTCTCCTAAACCCTAATCTCTTAGGTGGTTATTTAATAGGAGTTATGCCTTTTATATTATCTACAATTTATATATTTAGCTTAAAGAGTATTTCTGTAATTACTGCTATTTTAACTTTTCTTTCTATTATTTGGACATATTCAAGAGGAGCATACTTGGGTTTTTTGGTATCTATGGCTTTATATTTTATAATGATATTAAAGATAATTTATATGGTAGCAAATAGAAATATAAGGAAAATTTTATTGATGTTTTTGTTTGTTGTAATACTGGCTAGTGTAGGAATTTTCTCCCAGTCCTCTTATTTTCAAAAAAGGATTCTCTCTGCTTTTACCCTTTGGGGACACTCTTCTAATGCGACCAGAATTGTAATTTGGGAACGTTCTTTTAAGATTTTTAAGGATTTCTTTTGGACTGGTATAGGTTTAGGTAATGACGTTTTTAGAAGAGTGTATGCTTTCTATATGGAGCCTAAATTTACTGCCCTTGCTTCTTATAACTTATTTTTAGAAATTGGAATAGAAGGTGGTATATTAGCCCTTATTGTTTTTCTTCTTATGATCTATTATCTTTATAGGAGATTTTTCATAAAATACTCTACATGGGATCTGAAACATAAAATATTGGGTATATCAGCTATTTCATCTATTACTGCTCCTCTTTTTCATGGAATTGTAGATACTATATGGTATAGGCCTTACCCTCAAATAATGTTTTGGTTTTCTGTAGCTATTCTCTTAAATCTTTTTGAATATGATGGAAAAATAAAAAAGGTGCTTTTATTTAATTTAGGAGGTTTAGGAGATCAAATTTTATTCCTTCCAGTGGTTAAAGGGGTTATTCAGAGATGTAATCCTCAAAGGTTGAAGATTATAACTGAGAGAAGAGGAAGAAAAATATTTGATATTCTTGGAATGGATGTAGAGGAATTCAATCCAAAGGAAAAACTTTCTTTTTCTAAAACATTATATCTTATGGCAAAATTAAGAAGAGAATCTTATGATTTGAGTATATCTACAGGAAAATCTCCTTTTATCCCTATCTTTATGTATTTTGTAGGAGCTCCTATTAGGGTAGGTTATATGGAAAATCCTTTGAGCTTTTTATATACCCATAAGGCTTCTTCTACAAGAAATGAGTATATGGGGAAGGTTCATTTTAGGCTTTTAAAAGTATTAGATGAGAATTTAGAATTCTCGTTGCCTGAGATAGATATACCAGAGAGTATAAAAGATAGAGTAAAAAATAAACTCATAAAGTACTCTTTAGAACCTTTCTCTTATATATTAATACATCCTGGAATTAGTAAGATGAGTATTAGAAGAGGTATAGATAGAAGGTGGGCTCCTGAAAAATGGAAAGAATTGATTGAAAAATTAAATCAAAAAGAACTTCCGTATGTAATTGTTTATGGTCCAGATGAAGAAGAAACGATAGAAGAGTTAAAAAAATTAATAAAAGATGGATTGTTTATATTACCTGATGGTTTGGATGAATTTATAGGGTGGATATATTTTAGTAAGGCTATGATATGTTTGGATTCGGCTCCTCTACACTTAGGTGTAGCATTGAAGAAACCTTTAGTCGCCCTATTTGGACCTACTAATCCTAAAGAGATTGTTCCAGATGATCCTAAATTTCAAATAGCTAAAATAGACCTTCCTTGTGAGCCATGTCTATGGGATAAGAGAAATAAAGTTTGTGATGACTTATCTTGTATGGATATTACAGTTGATTTAGTATGGGAAAAATTAATGATTCTTATAGAGAGTTAGAATTTTTTGGATTATTTGGGTAGTAGAGAAATCTTCTAATATAGGTAGAATTATTATTTTTCCTCCATATTCTTTAACAATTTTTGCTTCAGGTAATTCTTCTTCTTTATAGTCTCCTCCTTTTACATGTATATGAGGCTTTATAATTTCTATTAAATTTTCTGGTGTATTTTCATTGAAAAGAGTAACATAATCAACACATTCTAATGCTGAGATGATTTTTAATCTACTTTTTTCATCAAATATTAATTTCTTTTCTCCTTTTATTCTTTTAACAGACTCATCACTATTTATACCCACTACGAGAATGTCACCATAATTTTTGGCCTCTTCTAAAAGTTTTATGTGACCAGGATGTAAAATTTCAAAACAACCATTAGTAAAGACTATTATTTTCCCTTGATTTTTGTGAATGTCGATGACATCTTTTAGTTCTTCAATTTTTTTAATTTTTCTATCAGAAGATAACATGGTTATTCTTAATTTCAATTTTTTCAGGTATTATTGCGATTAGTTCATCAGTTGATAAGGTGCTTGTACCAAATTTTCTCACTACACAGCCTGCGGCAAAATTAGCAATTATACATGCAGAAAGGATATCTGTACCTGCGGATAAACTTAATGATAGAGCGGATATAACAGTGTCTCCAGCCCCTGTTACATCTCTTACTTCAGATTTTAAGGCAGGAATTTCAAAAAATTTATCATTCTCTAAAAGAAAGATTCCTCTTTCTCCTCTTGTTATAACTATTCCTTTTCCTTTAATTATCTCCATGAGTTTTTGGGCACCTTTAATTAAATCCCATTCTTCCTCCATATTTGTAGCGATTTTTGCTTCTTTCTCATTTGGAGTGATAAGGGTGGCATTTTCATATTTGGAAAAATCTTTTCCTTTAGGGTCTACAATTACCTCTTTATTATTAGATTTGGCTATATTTATTATTTTTTGGGTTGTCTCTGGGGTTAAGACCCCCTTTGCATAATCGGATAGGATTATAAGATCTATTTCATTTATATGTTTTTTAAACTTTGATATGAGTTTTTCCTGTATATAATTATTTATTGGGTATTTTTTCTCTCGGTCCATTCTTACTATTTGTTGATTTAAAGCTATAAGTCTTGTTTTTAATGTAGTAGGTCTTCCTTTATCTGTAATTAATATATGTTTTATATTTTTATTAGAAAGAAGATTTATAATTTTTTCTCCTCCGTGATCTTCTCCAATAACCCCAAAAAGAATAGGTTCCCCACTTAAAGCTTTAATATTGTTTGCCACATTTGCTGCTCCTCCTAATACATGTCTTTCTTCTTCAACTTCTAATATGGGAACGGGAGCTTCTGGTGAAATTCTCTCAATTTTTCCTATTATGTATTCATCTAACATTACATCCCCAATGACTGCTATTTTTTTCCCTTTCCATGATTTAATAATTTCTATGAGTCTTGATTTAAGATCCATTTTGCAGCCTCCATCAAGTTTTTAGCAGAGTAATCAGCAGTTACATCCTCTTTTCCTATAATTATGGCTTTACAGCCTGCATTTTTACCAGCTTCAATATCACTTGTTTTATCCCCAATCATATAAGAATTTTTGAGATCTATATTCCAATCTTTTGCTGCTTCTAACAGCATACCTGGATTTGGTTTTCTACATTCTCCTTCCAGATAGGGACAATAATAAAAATCATCTATATATACTCCTTCCTTAGAAAGGATGTAATATAGATATCTATGAAACCTTTCTACATCTTCTTTCGTATAGTAGCCTCTTTCAACTCCTGATTGATTGGTAACAATTATCAGAAGGAACTTTTTTTGTAAAAGTTTTAAAGCTTCTATAACTCCAGGAATAAGTTCCAAATCTTCTATCTTATGGACATAACCCTTGTCTATATTAATTGTTCCATCTCTATCTAAGAAACAAGCAACCTTTTTTGATGGAAATAATGCTTCTTCTATCAGGTCACATAGAATATGACCAATAGTTATATGGGCTTCTTGAATATGAGGAGTCATATGAAAAGGTACAATTATGGAAAAGTGGGCAAAATTTATAACTTTTCCTCCGTTCTTTCCTGTTAAAGCAACTGTATATCCTCCAAGTTCTCTTGCCTTTTCTAATCCTTTTATAATATTAGGTGAGTCTCCAGATGTTGTTATTCCTATAACAATATCTCCTTTATTCATTATAGCTTCTATTTGTCTTGCATATACCTCTTCAAAGCCATAATCATTAGATATAGATGTAAGATTAGAAGTATTTGTGGTTAATGAAATAGCTGGAATACCACGTCTCTCTTTTAGAAATCTTCCTACAAGTTCTGCGGTAATATGTTGGGCATCAGCGGCACTGCCACCATTTCCAAATAATATAACTTTGTTGCCTTTTTTATATCCATCTACAATTATTTCAGCAAGTTTTTTAATATCTTCTATAAGAAATTCTTCTATCATTTTAATGACAAAATCATGTTTTCTTAATCGAGCTTTTATTCTATTTTCCATTGTTTCTCCTTATAAGCTTGAAAATTCTTTATTATTTTATCATAAAAATAAATTACTATTTTATTTTCCATCCTTGTTTATATGGTGATATATCCCTCAATCTTTTTACAGTTTTTTCTAATACTTCTAAAGTATAGTCTAAATCTTCCTTTGTAGTATAGTATCCTAAGGTAAACCTTACTGCACTATGAGCAAGTTCTATCGGAAGTCCTATAGCTGAAAGGACATGGGATGGTTCAAGGGAAGCAGAACTGCAAGCTGAACCTGTAGATACAGCTATCCCTTCTAAATCTAAATTAAGAAGTATGGATTCACCTTCTATATAGGCGAAACTAAAATTTATATTATTAGGTAGTCTTTTCTCTCTTGGTCCATTAAGATATACATCCTCTATTCGTTTTTCTATTTCTTTTATAAAATAGTCTCTAAGATTGATTAATCTTTCTCTCTCTTTATCAAGCTCTAAAATTGAGATTTCAATAGCTTTACCCATTCCTACAATACCTGCTACATTTTCGGTACCTGCTCTTTTTCTTTGTTCTTGCTCTCCACCATGAATAAAAGGGTGTATTTTTGTCCCTTTTCTTATATATAGTGCTCCAATTCCTTTTGGGCCATAAAATTTATGGGCAGAGATGGATAATAGATCAACTCCTAATTTATCTACATTTACAGGTATATGGCCAACTGTTTGCACTGCATCAGTATGAAAATATATTTCATATTCTTTAGCAATTTTTGTAAGTTCCTCTATTGGTTCAATTGTGCCGATTTCGTTATTGGCATGCATTATGGAAATTAGGATAGTATCTTTTCTTATTGCCTTTTTTAATGAATCTGGATCAATAAATCCTTCTTTATCAACTGGCAAATAGGTTATCTCAAATCCAAGTTTCTCTAAGAAATGACATGGTTCTAATATGGCATGATGTTCTATCGAGGATGTAATTACATGTTTTCCTTTATGAGAGAGGGCATATGCTACTCCTTTTAGAGCCATATTATTGGATTCTGTTCCCCCACTGGTAAATATAATCTCCTCATTTTTTGCTCCTAAAGCCTTAGCAATTTTTTCTCTCGCTTCCTCTATAGCAATTCTTGCTTGTCTTCCGAAATGATGGATACTGGATGGATTTCCAAATTCTTTTGTTAGATATGGTTTCATAGCCTGAAAGACTTCAGGTCTTATAGGAGTGGTAGCTGCATAATCTAAATATACTTCTCTTTTCATGTAAATTTACCTCCTAAAATATACTAAAATAGTATAAATTATATGATAATTGTTGTCAAAAGTATTTTTATGTTATAAAATATATTTTGAAAATATACTAAAAAAGTAGGAAAAGGAGGAAATAAATTAAGTTGAATTTAAAATATTCTGATATTGTTTTAGAGCATTTTAGAAATCCAAGAAATGTAGGGATTATAGAAAATCCTGATGGGTTTGCTATAGAGGGAAGTCCTGCTTGTGGTGATCAGATTGCTGTTTATATTAAGGTAGATAAAAATACAAATATAATTACAGACATAAGGTTTCAATCTTTCGGTTGTGCTTCCAATATTGCAACAGGCTCTATGATGACAGAGATGGTAAAAGGAAAGACTATAGAAGAAGCCTTAAAAATTACCTGGAAAGATGTGGCAGAGGCTCTTGGAGGATTGCCTCCGGTAAAAATGCATTGTTCTGTTTTAGCTGTCGATGGATTAAAGTCGGCAATAAAAAATTATTTGGGAGAAAAAAATACTTCTTCAGTTTTAAATGAAAAAGAGATTATAGAGGTTCTTTCTAAGATTGTTTATCCGAGTATTTCCATGGATATTATTAGTCTAAAGTTGCTCAATTATTTAAAAATTACTGAGGAAGGAGATATAATAATAGAACTATTATTGTCTGATGATGATTCTTTCAAGAGTCATATAAAACAAGAAATAGAGGAAAATCTAAGAAAGATACCAGAGGTAAGAAACATAGAGGTTAGATTTGTAAAATGAAATTTTTATCTTAATATTAGTATTTCGTTATCTCTGTCTATAATTTCCTCGATTGTTTTCTTGTATTCTTTATAATTCTCAGTGGGGATAAATATCTCTTTTAGTTTGAAGTTTCTTTCAATTAGAATATTCTTTCCTTCCCAGTAACATTTTCTCGTGTAGGTTATCCAAGGATTCTCTATATTTACATTTTCCAATATATTTTCAGGGATTTTATTAATAGAGGACAAATTAATGGTTATTAATTCTTTTTCCTCGTATGGAAGGTAGTATTGGATGGGGTATATTCTTTCTTCTTTAAATATTTCTTCAGCCTTCTCTATTTTTGTAATGAATGGGGAATATATATATGTATATTTATTATTTTTTAGAAGCTGGCTATTATAATATTGGACATTTATCCTTAGAGGGGCTTCTAAATTATATAGATTTTCAATATTCCAAGAAGTAAGATAAGAGCCGGGATAAGTATTGTTTATTAAGTAGGATATAAGATTTTCCTTTTCCTCATAAGATAGACTATCTAATAACCAACGAAAATAAGTTGCAAAATAGCCTTTAAAAGATAATGTAGTTTTCATTAAAGCCTTGCCATTTTCAAAAATAATTTCTGTCTTAAAATCTTTTGCGTTTTCTTCAGGTTTGCTCATGGGAATTTTTGTAAATACTGGTTTTTCGTCTTTTATAATCATAACATCTGCTCCTTGATCCATGTATGGTACTTCTCCAAAAGGTGTATTTTCAGCTGTTCCATCAAGGAAAATAAAATTATTATTTAGAGGTACAGCTACTATAGCATGATCAAACTGAAAAGCAGGTATTTCTTTCTTAAAAGATATGGAATATCTGGTGTTTACGAGAGTATAATACGCTTCTATTCCTGCTTCTTGAAGCATAGTAATGAGCAGTATTGCCTTATCTTTACAATCACCATATTTTTCTCTAAATATGCTGGGAGCACTATGAGGCATAATTCCTCCAATACCAAATTCTAATCCAACATATCTTATTTCTGACGTTACATAATAGTATATAGCTTTTATTTTGTCTTCTTCTTTTTTCAAACCTAATATTAATTCTTTAACCTTTTCTTTAATTGCCTTATCAGCTCTAATTTGAGGGTAAGCTAAGGAATAATAAAGATCTGCTAATTGTTCCCAATCTTTGAATGTGGTTATCCATACTTGAGGTATTAGATCTATTACTTTAGGCATAAGTGGTTCTTCTATTATAGCAGGAAGTTTTTCCATTTCCCATTTGTATGTTTTCCATTTCTTATCTTCTTCTATGTTAGGTTCTTTGTTACCATTATAAAAGGTATATTTTATCTCTAAATCCTTTGGAATCTTTAATATGAATCTACTGTATAATGAAGGTATCTCGTTTTGAAAGAAAAAGATATCTTGAAAGTTTTTACCATATATCCCACCAGTGTATTCTTCTACCATGTATAGACACTCTAAGATAGCTCCTTTTTCAATTCCTGGATATGAGAGAACAATTTTTCTTTCATCAGTATAAAGAGGGTAATCACTAAGTATTGGAAAATCCTGTATTGTTGAGACTTCAATTTCATCACCGTTTGGTTTTATTGTTCTTGCCCTTAATATTCTTACTCTCTCAAAGCTTGAATCGTAGTCTATTTGAATTTCGCCATATTTGTCTTTTGCTGAGTTTTTAAGAATTTTAATTAATTTATGATAAATCATCCTTGAAGTTCCATCATTAAAAAAAGTTCTTTCTTTTTGATCTAATAAGATTACAGCTGGATATTCTAAATATTCTTCTGGAATTTTTGATTCTAAATAAGAAGAAACATCAGGGAGATTATATTCTTCTCTTTTCAGATGGTTTATATAGATTCTTAAATTTGTAAAATATGGATTTAATTGAAGGGTTCTTTCGAAAAGTTCTATGGCTTTTTCGTCATTATCTTCTAAATAAAGTTTTCCTTTGTATAGATAGGTTTCAGGATATTGATAGGAGATTTTTTCAACTCTTTCTAATATGGAAAATGCTTTCTCTTTGTCTCCCCTAATCATGTATAATCTTATCTTTTCTAAGTACGCCCAAGTGCTTGTTGGATCTTTTTCTAAGGCTATATCTAATAAATTTTCTAAGATATCAATTCGATTTAGTTCATCGGCTAAGTTATATAATGTTAAAAACATCTCCCAATTTTCAGTGTCTATAGATAATGCTTTTTGATAATAATCTATAGCCTTATCTTTAATTTCCTTTATCTCATAATATTTTCCAATTAAAAATAATGTTTCTATAGAGTTTGGATATTTAGATGATAATGTATTAACGTTTGAATTTACTTCTTTTTCCCACGATAGTGATATGAAGATTCTTGAGAGTAGAGATCTTAAAAGGAATGAATTATCGTGTATATTTTCTTTAATTATCTTTATGGCATCCTCATATCTTCCATAATTTAAGTTGTAGAGAGATAAGTAATATGCAGAGAGTTTTATGTCTCTGTTACCCTTATAGGCAATGTCCATATATTTTTTAGCAGTTTCTAAGTTTCCAAGTTCATATTCAAGCTTGCCTTTTAAAAACTTTATTAATGAGGATTTAGGTTTTATTTTTTCTGCTCTTTCTAAAAATTCTTCTCCAGCATCACTATATCCATAATAGGTACCTAAAAGAAATCCGTAAAAAGAATAAAATATCTCAGATAATGATGATTCTCTGATAAAGTCTTTTTGTGGGATTATTTTTACCCAGGACAAATTCCTTTTTATATAATTCTGAATATTCTCAGATATCTTTATTCCAGATATAGGTTCATTCTTTTCATTGGTGATCCCTAAATAAAATCCAAAAGGACCCATAGTATTAGAAATTTTAATTAATAATTTATGCCAACCTAAAGGTAAGTAAATTTTTATAATCTCTTGGTCAAACAAGTTTCGTCTTTCTGTTTCTATGCTATAGATAAAAGAGTCATCTATAAATAATTTATAGGAATTTGGCGAACCTATTTTAATTAATACTTCTTGGCTTTTGGGCATAAAAATATAACAAAGAGCATAAGCAGTACTCCATTTATTAGGATAGAACAAATTATAAAGGTTGATATAACCATTTATACTTTTTTCCATAGGCTTAAACCAATTAATTTCTATGCCATTTTTTCCTTTATACTTTTGATTTAGCAAAATCTCTTTTTCAGGTGGAAATTCTTTATATAATCCAGAATTTCCTACATTTTCAAAAGGGCCGATGAAAAGAAAATCAGTAATAAAGCCTTTACTTCTTGCATAATTATAGATTTCTTTTATCTTTTGTTGAGAAAGCAAAGATTTCCAATATAAATTTTCCATGAAAGGAGAAAGGTTTTTTTTATCTTTTAAGATAATGGGAATTTCTTTAAATATCCCTAAATTCTCCCAAGCACCTTCTCCAAGAAGTCCTATGATGTCATGCCAATAAGAGGAAGAATTTATTTGAAGTGCTTTTTTCCAGTAATTCCAGGATTCTGTAAAGTTATCTTCTAATAAAAAAATTAAAGCTTTTGCTATGTTTGTATTAAAATCATCAGTCTCTAAGTTTTTTACATAGTTAAAATTTTCATCTAAGATGGCGCTCCATAATATTTTAGGATCTGCTTTTTGTTGAGCAGAGACTTGAAATATAAGTATAATAAGGAGAAATAAAAGAAATATATTTTTTCTTTTCATAATGTTTTGAGAATTATTATATCAAAGAATATAAATTTTGTGCTAATATACTAAGAAAAACGTGTTAATAAAAGGGGTGGAAAAATGACAAAGAAAAAGAAAGCGCCTACGAGTTGGGATGTAGCAAGACTTGCTGGAGTTTCTCGTTCAACTGTTTCTTTTGTTCTTAATAATACTCCTGGAATAAAAATAAGTGAAGAAACTAGAAGAAGAGTACTTGAGGCTGTGAAAATACTGGATTATAAACCAAATGCAATTGCAAGAAGTTTAGCAAAGCAAAAAACTGAAGCTATTGCATTTTTTGTATTAGATATAGCTAATCCTGTCTTTCCTAATATGGCAAGGGGAATAGAGGATGTGGCAAGACATAATGGATATACCGTTCTTCTTTGTAATACAGATGGAAAATCATTGAGAGAACTAAGATATATGAATCTTATGTTGGAAAGAAGGGTTGATGGTGTGATCGTTGGAGCACTGTCAAATGAAGAAGTAAGTAGGCTTGCTCGTAAGAAAAATATGCCTTTGGTTATATTGGAGCATCCAAGATTTTCCGAACATGATGTGGTATATGCTGATAATATTCAGGGAAGTTATGAGGCAGTTAAGTATTTAATTGAGTTAGGTCATACAAGAATAGCTCATATTACTATAAATCCAGAAAGTATTATTGTAAGGGAAAGAATTGAAGGTTATAAAAAAGCGTTGGAGGATGCTAAAATTCCTTTTGATGAAAATCTCCTGAAGATATTTTATGATCAGGTTAATGAAGAAATAGCAATTAATGAGTTACTTTCTCTTCCTATTCCGCCTACTGCCGTTTTTGCTTTTAGTGATTTTATGGCTATTCAGATTATGAAGATACTTGTCAAAAGAGGAATTCGTATACCTCAGGATATGTCTATAGTGGGGTTTGATGACACTCTTGCCAATCTTACTATACCCGAACTAACCACTGTTTCTCAGCCATTCTATGAGATGGGAGTTAAAGCAGCGGAAGTTTTAATAGAAAGATTAAAAAATCCAGATCTTCCTATTCAACATATTAAACTTCCTACAAAGTTGGTGATAAGGGAGAGTACTGCTCCAAGAAAATAGAAAATTTGGGTAAAAATTGAGGTAAATATGATATAATTCATAAAAGAAAAACGTTTTCGGGAGGTTTATAATATGGAAATATTAAAAGAAATTGCAAATGCTGTAATTTCAGGTGATAGAAAAAAGGTTCAAGAATTAGTGGAGAAGGCATTAAAAGAAGGGATTACCCCAGAAGATATAATAGACAAAGGACTTCTTTCAGGTATGAGTGTTATAGGAGAAAGATTTAAGAAAAATGAAATCTTTGTTCCCGAGGTTCTTGTTTCTGCAAGAGCAATGCAAAAAGGTATGGAAATTTTAAAACCTCTTATTGCAAAATCCTCAAATGTTATTAAAGGAAAGATTGTAATAGGTACTGTTAAGGGAGATTTGCATGATATTGGGAAAAATTTAGTCGCTATGATGTTAGAGGGAGCTGGTTATCAAATAATTGATCTTGGTATAGATGTGCCACCTGAGAAGTTTGTGCAAGCAATAAAAGAAAATAAACCTGATGTGGTGGGGATGTCAGCTCTTCTTACCACTACAATGTCTCAAATGAAGGTTACTATAGATGTTATTGAAAAGGAAGGATTAAGAGATAAGGTTAAGATTATTGTTGGAGGTGCTCCTGTTACAGAAGAATTTGCGAAGGAGATTGGCGCAGATGGTTATGCAGAGGATGCTTATTCCTCTGTGGAGTTGGTCAATAGATTACTCAAAGTATCATAAATGCCATATATAAGAGTTTTACCTGAAAACAAAATAATTAAGGTAACTCAAGGGGATAGATTATTAGATATATTGATAGAAAATAATATAAAAATTCCTTCTTATTGTGGTGGGGCTGGATGGTGTAAAAAGTGTAAGGTAAAAATATTAGATAAGGGTATAAGCCTTGCTTGTCAGACATATGCGGAAGAGGATTTAACGGTTGAATTGTTAAAAGAAGAAAGTACTGACATAAACATACAAAAGGAATTTTTAGAAGATAACAATTTTATCCTTTCTCCCGTCATTACATTACAAGCTTTTTCTCTGCAAATTCCTTCTCTTAGCGATTTGAGATCCGATTTAGAAAGAATTTTATCTGTAAAAGAAAATATATATTTACAAGATATTTCTGTTTTAAGAAGATTACCAACTTTTTTAAGAAGAAATAATTATAAAGGGAATCTTGTACTTTTTAAGGAAGAAATAATTGATATAAGGGAAGAAGAACTAAAAAGTGTATATGGTATTGCTTTGGATATAGGGACAACAACTTTAGTAGGACATATATTGGATCTTACAAATGGAAGCGATATAGATAGCTATTCTACTGAAAATCCTCAGTTAACTTATGGGGCTGATATAATTTCAAGAATTAATTTTATTATTCATAATCCTGAGGGTTTGCAGATTCTAAGAGATAAGTTAATAAAAGCTATTACAGAGATAATTCAAGATTTGTGTATAAAGAATAATATAAGTTTAAATGATATTTATGCTATCTCCATAGCTGGTAATTCCGTTATGACTCACATTTTTCTTGGTGTAACTCCGGAAAATATAGCTTTTTCTCCTTTTGTTCCTGCTTTTAGAAATGGAATGATTTTTAATTCAAAAGATATTTTTGGAAATATATTTAATGCAAAACTTTATGTCTTTCCTTTAATCTCAGGTTATGTGGGGGGAGATGTAGTAGCAGGAATTATAGCTACTAATTTATTGAATGAAAAAGGAAATGTTATGCTTATTGATATAGGAACCAATGGTGAGATAGTGTTAAAGTCAGAGGATACTCTTTTTGCGTGTGCTACGGCTGCAGGACCTGCCTTTGAAGGAAGTAATATTTCACATGGCATGATTGCAAAGAAAGGTGCTATTTCTCATGTATGGTTAGAAGAAACAGTTAAGTTTGAGGTTATTGGAGATATGGAAGAGAAAGGAATATGTGGTTCTGGCCTTTTAGATGCTATATCAGTAATGTTGGATCTAAAGATAATAGATCATACTGGGAAATTTATGAAGGGCGGGGAATTTTATATAGGTAAAGTTAAGATAACTCAGAAAGATGTTAGGGAGTTTCAACTGGTAAAATCTGCCTTAAGAGCTGGTATAGAGGTTTTACTTAATAAAGCAGGTATAATCTATAAAGAAATAGATAAAATTTATATTGCTGGTTCTTTTGGTAGTTATTTGAATAGAAAAAATGCTATTAAAACAGGACTTTTACCTCATATACCTTTGGAAAAAATTATATTGGTTGGGAATTCGGCTATTGGAGGAGCTAAGATTGTACTTCTAAATAGATTTCTTATGGAAGATGTAGAAAAGATAAAAGAAAAAGTCAATTATGTAGAGCTTTCTTCTGATAAAAAATTTCAAGAGTATTTTATAAAGTTTATGTATTTTGAGGAGGAAGATCAATGCTTGATAAGAGAGGAGAAAGACTAATAATTCCTTTACTTGGTGCTCCAGGAATAAAATTGACTAATACTACTTTAAAAGAAAATTTAATAAATCCAGAAATACAGTTTAAAACTTTGGATATGATTCTTTCAGAGTTTCAACCTGATGGTATATTTACTTTTATGGATTTGACTGTAGAAGTAGAAGCTTTAGGTCTAAAGATTAATTTCCCTGAGAATGAAAATCCTTCTGTTTTAGATCATCCGGTTAAGGATAGAGAAGTTCTTCAAGATATAAAAAGAAGATGGAAGGGTATTTCTGGACGTATGATAACATTTATTAGAGTGGCTGAAAAAATGGCTCAGAATTTCAAGGTAATAAAAGGAGGTTATGTTATAGGTCCTTTTACTTTAACAGGTGAACTTATGGGTGTAAATGATTTAGGTATTAATGTAATAGATGATCCTGATTTTGTAAAGGAATTGCTAGAGTTTTCTGTGAATGTTATCAAAGAGTATGCAAAAGCTTTTTTCGATGCAGGAGTTGATGTGGTAGCGGTATTGGAACCAACTGCAGTTATACTTTCTCCAGCTTATTTTAGGGAATTTTCTTTACCCTATTTCAAGTATCTTGTATCTGAACTTAAAAGACCTCTCATATATCATATTTGTGGTAATACATCTCATCTTATAGAAGATATGGGGAAAAGCGATGCTTATGGGTTAAGTCTTGATAGTTTGGTAGATTTAAAATGGGTTGCTGAAAAAATCCCATCTCATATGTATATTATAGGTAATCTGGATCCTGTCAAAGTTTTTTTACAAGGGAAAAAAGAAGATATAGAGAAGAAGACTATTGAGCTTCTAAATAAAATGAGAGATGTTAAAAATTTTATTTTAAGTTCTGGTTGTGATATACCTGTAGGTACACCTTTGGAAAATATAAAGGTTTTTATGGAGACTGCTAAGAAATATAGATAAAATCAATTTATAATCTTGCAAAACTCCGACGTTTTTGGTATTATATATGGAAAATTTTACCCCTTATTTAAGGAGGTGGTGAAATTGTTATGGATCATGCCTTGCCCGAAAAGGGCGGTTAATATAGGAGAAGTTATAATAGATATTGAGAAAAAGGAGGTAAAAGGATGAAGACAATTGAAGAAATTAATGAGAAGATCCGCCAGGGTAAGGCAGTGGTTGTTACTGCTGAGGAAATGATTGGTATCGTGAAAGAAAAGGGTGTAGAGAGAGCAGCTAAAGAAGTAGATGTTGTAACAACTGGGACTTTTGGAATTATGTGTTCTTCTGGTATATATTTTAACATTGGCCATACAAAACCAAGAATTAAGCTCGGGGGAGGAAAAGTATATCTTAACGGTGTTCCTGCTTATGCTGCTTACGCAGCAGTAGACTTATTCTTAGGTGCAAATGCCTTGCCTGATGATGATCCAAGAAATAAGTATTATCCCGGAGATTTCCCATATGGTGGAGGACACGTAATAGAGGATTTAGTTTCAGGTAAAGAAATTAGAATAACTGCTCAAGCATATGGTACAGATTGTTACCCAAGAAGATTTTTGGATGCTTATATTACAATAAATGACCTTAATGAAGCTGTACTTTTTAATATAAGAAATGCGTATCAAAATTATAATGTGGCTGTAAACTCTTCAAACAGAGTGTTGTATACATACTTAGGTATGTTAAAACCTAAGTTTGGTAATGCAAATTATTCCAGTGCAGGGCAATTATCACCTCTTTTAAATGATCCTTATTATAAGACTATAGGAATCGGAACTCGTATATTTTTGGGTGGTGGTATAGGATATGTGATTTGGCATGGAACTCAACATAATCCTTCTGTAGAGAGGACAGAAAGGGGTATACCAAAAGGTGGAGCAGGTACATTAGCAGTTATTGGTGATCTTAAACAGATGAACGCAAAATGGCTTCGTGGGGTAAGCATGAAAGGATATGGGGTCTCACTGGCAGTAGGCATAGGTGTACCAATTCCTATTTTAGATGAAGAGATGGCTTTTTATACCTCTGTTAGTGATGAGGATATACTGGCGCCAGTAGTAGATTATGCTACAGCTTATCCTAATAGAGAATCTGATGTTATCACTTATGTAAGTTATAAGGAACTTAAAAGTGGTTATATAGAGCTTTTTGGAAAGAAGATACCTACAAGCCCGTTATCAAGTTATCCTAAAGCTAAAGAGATAGCTGAAATACTTAAATCATGGATAAAAGAAGGAAAATTCTTTTTAACTTCTCCTTCTGCCCCACTTCCTGGAGTAGAGTCAGGTATAAAATTTAAACAATTTAGTGGAAAAGAGATTTTAGGGGAGGTGGAGCAGAAGTGAGAACAGAGAGGATAGTATTACATTTTCCAAAGGAACTTGCTGATAAGCCTGTAGTGGTAAATTTGGTGAAAAAATTTAATTTGGATTTTAATATACTTAAGGCTACGATCACTCCAGACGAAGAGGGATTAATGGTTTTAGAGCTTTCGGGAGAAGATGATAATTTTATAAAAGGAATTGAATATTTGAAAGATTTAGGTGTTGAGATTCAGCCTCTTTCTCAAGATGTAGTATGGTTAGAGGATAAATGTGTACATTGTGGATATTGTGTAAGTTATTGTCCAACAAAAGCTCTTTATAGAGAAGGTTATTTTGTCAAGTTTGATTCTCAAAAATGTACAGCTTGTGGAATTTGTGTAGAACTATGTCCATATAATGCTATGGAGATGAAACTCTTTGTTTAGATATATTTAAATGGGGAGAGGATATATTTCTCTCCCCATATTTTATGGATTTTTATGACAAAAGAATATATAGAAAGAAAATATAGAAGGTTAGTGAAAACAGAGGATCTTGTTGGTTTTCCTGTAAAAATTCGGGAAAGTGACCTATTTGTTTTAGCTGAGAAAAACCTTGAAGAAGAAACATTAAAAATTTTATCTTTCTATAGACAACAATTAGAAGATTATATATCAAGAGATCCTTTATTTAGGGTATCCTTAACTCCTTACACTGTGGAAGAGGATGCACCTTTAATAGTTAAACAGATGTCATACTGGACAGGAAAGGCAGGAGTTGGGCCAATGGCTTCTGTAGCAGGAGCTATATCCGAGTTTGTTGGAAAAGATCTTTTAAATTATTCTTCTCAAATAATCATTGAAAATGGTGGAGATATTTTCATTTCTACAAAAAAAGAAAGAAAAGTGTTAATCTTTGCAGGAGAATCTCCCTGGAGTAATAAAATAGGGATACTTATTCCTAAAAATTCGGTATTGGGTATTTGTACATCTTCTGGAACAGTGGGACCTTCTCTTAGTTTTGGCAAAGCTGATGCTGTTGTTATAATATCACATTCTGTTATTTTTGCAGATGCTATGGCTACAGCAGTGGGAAATCTTATTCAAAAGCCTGAAGATATAAATATAGGATTAGAATTTGCTAAAAAATTTCCAGAAGTTCATCAAGTAATAATTATTATAGGAGAGCATTTAGGAGTTTGGGGCAAATATGAATTGATAGATGTTTAATATCTAAACTATTTCCACAGTTACTTGTGTGTTTTTTTCTGGTACATTTATATCCACAATTTTCCCTTTTAAATCTGGATTGCTTATTAGTTCTTCCCATTCTTCTGGAGAGAAATCTATTTTTTCTCCGTATTTTTCTGCATATGAATTAGCAAATTTTAGGCCCCATTTTGCTAAGGATAGTGGGATACTTATGTTTACTATATTATTTCCATTTTCTATTACCTTTAATAGAAGTAACCTTTTGCCTCTATTTTGATTCTCTTCTAATTTTTTTAAGAGTTCTTCTGCTTCTTCTGCTGTAATTCTGCCTTCTTGAACTAATTTCAAAATTTTATATCTTTCTTCTCTCATTTTTATCCTCCTTTTATGATCATATCTTTTAGAATTGTAGATAATCTTTATTCCAAAGTATATGAAAATAAGAGGCCAAAATTTCCATAGATCCTTAAGCAAAGGTATTTGAAAATTTTGGGCAATAAGAGAGATACCAATAATTAGAAAAGCTATCCCCAAAAAATATTTATTAAACATCTTTATCCTCCTCTAAAGCCTTTAAAGCCTCTTGAACTGTAATTTCTCCTTTTTCTAATTTATCAATGATCCATCTTATTTTATCTTTTGGCTCTTCCTCAGATAAAAGTCCTAAATTTTTTAAAATATTATCCAATTTACTTCTCACCGTAGGGTAAGAAATTTTAAGAATTCTTTCCATTTCTCTTACATTTCCTCTTGTTTTTAGAAAGAGCTCTAAGAATTCCATTTCTTCTTTGCTTAGACTTGCTAATCTGCTAACCCAAAATTCTCCCTCAATAGTTATCTTACAATCAGGACATTCAAGTTTCCTGATAATCATTTCTTTACCACATATAGGACATTTTGGTAAATTGTGAGACATCCTTTCCTCCTTTAAAAATTTACAAATAAATTTTATAATTTTCAATTATAAAAATCAACATTTTGAATAAAGGATTTTTACTATGGTAAAAAGTTTACTCTGAGCGTAATGCTTGTATTGGATCCAAATTGGCAGCACGCATAGCAGGTAACACTCCAAATATAAGTCCTATAAAAAGAGAGAAAAAGAAACCAAGTAGTACTGTGGTTATATTAAAAGAATATGGTATTTCGAAATTTTTCAATATTTCTCCAGTGATTATGGATAAAATGATTCCTAAAAATCCACCTATTATTCCTAAAAAAGATGATTCAGTAAGAAATTGAATTAAAATATCTTTTCTTCTGGCTCCTATGGCTTTTCTTATACCAATCTCTTTATACCTTTCTGTAACAGAGACCAGCATTATATTCATTATTCCAATACCTCCTACAATAAGTGATATACTTGCTATTCCTGCTAATGTTAAAGTCAATATATTTAATATTTCATTCATAGCAGATAAAAGATCTTCTTGTTTTGCAACAATGAAATTTAATTTTCCTCTGATTTGCTTTAGTATAAATATGAGCTTTTGTTTATAAATATCAATATTTTTTGAATCTTTTACTTGAGCAATAATAATATTAAGATTTTGATCTCCTTTTAAGATAAAGGCGGTAGTAATAGGTATTATGATTCTGGAATCTAAATCACCTAAATTTTGACTGTATCCCCTTTCTTTGAGAACCCCTATAACTCTAAAATTATAACTACCTATTTTAATTATTTTGTTCAGTGATTCTTGAAGTTGAGATGCAATATTTTGGGCAATCTTAGGTCCTATGATACATACTTTCTCCTTTGAAGATATTTCATACTCTGAAAAGAATCTTCCATAGGTAATTCCATCTTTATTGATGATTAATCCATTGCTATCAGTACCATAAATAGTAGCATTAATAGGAAAAATTTTGTATTTCACTTCTAAGTAAGAGGTCACCATAGATGAGAATATAATTTCATCTTTAAATACTCTTCTTAGAGATAGTAAGTCATTATACTTAAAGAGCTGAGGAATAACTCCTCTTTGATTTCTAAAATTCTGATTTCTGATGGAATTAAATGTTCCTTCTGTTTCTACCGATGTAGGAAAGATTAATAGGGTATTTCCACCTAAATTTTCAATTATTTGAAGAGTCTGGTTTTTAGCACCTTCTCCTATAGAAATAAGGAGAACTACAGAAAATACACCAATAATAATCCCTAAGATGGTTAAAAAAGATCTTAACTTATTACTTTTAAGAGTAAAAATAGCTATCTTTAGGTTTTCATAAAATTTTGTGTTCATTTTAGTTTTCTTTATATATTTTTATTTTGGAGTTATCAGAGATTTTATCAAGAGGAGATAAGATTACTAAATCTCCTTCTTTTAGTCCTCCTTTTATTTCCACATAATCAGTATTCATATCTCCTATTACAACTTCTTTTCTTTTTGCTCTTCCATTTTCTACAGTGTAGACATAGGTTTTGCCTTCTTTAAAGGAGATAGTACTTAAAGGTATAACAATAACATTTTTCTTTACTCCTATATTTATGGTAGCAGAAATACTCATACCTTCTACTACTTTATTTCCAAGTTGGGGAATATTCACAGAAACATCATAAGAGTAAGAACCATCTTTATTTAACGAAGGAATCATGTTTATGGATGTTATTTTTCCTCTCCATGGGTTTTCTTCCAAAGCGTCTACATATATTTCTACATCTTGACCTTCTTTTATTTTTAAAATATTGTTTTCATCTACTTTTAGTAAACCAACCAAAGAAGTAGGATCAATTATAGTAATTATGGAGTTACTATTTGAAATATTAAGGTTGAATAAGGATAATAGACTGGAGAGATTTCCTAAGAAATTTGTAGCAGGGACTTGTTCTTGAGATTTTATGGTTTCTCCAGGAGTAATATTTACTTTGGCGATAATACCAGATATTGGGGCTTTTACTATTCGTTCTTCATAAAGGTTTTTTAAAGAATCATAATAGTTTTCTAAGGTCTTTAATTGATCTTGTGAGAAATAAGGAGTATTACTTTGTTGAAATCCTATGCCTCTTAATGCGTTGTTTATTTTCAAAAGATCGATCATATTTTTTATTTGGTCCATCTGTTTTTTTAATTCTTGAGCATCTATTGTAGCTAGTATATCTCCTTTCTTAACTTTGTTTCCTGGTTTTACTCTAACTTCTTTTACTACTCCGGATATTTTAGGATATATGTCTATTTTTCTTGAAAAAACTAAAATACCACTTACGCTTATAGATAAGGGTAAATCTCTTCTTGAGAGCCTTAATACTTCTACATCTACAGGTCTATTAGTTATTTGAAAATATGCAAAAAGAGCTATAGCGATTCCTAATAGTAATATAGTTATATATACTTTTCTCATTTGCCTGATACCTCGTTTAATTTGTCAAGAGTAATTTTTAAGAACTCCAAATAACCTTTTGTCCATCCTGCAAAATTTTCTAAATTATGAAGGATAATTTTATCATACTCTTCTCTTAATTGAGAAGGTTTACTAAATAATTCTTTTGGGGCTTTATAATTTTTATTGTCATTTATTCTAGGAAAATATTTAGATTGAATCTCCCATAATTTTCCTGCATCTTTTCTTGCTTCCCATGCTGCTTTAATTCCTGCTTCTTCAGGATTATCTACCTTGTGAGGTTGTGCCTTTTTAATGGTTTGAATATATATAGGATTTTTATTTATTATTTGCCATTCTTGGTAATCTTCTAAAGTATAATGATGATTTTCTCCCTGGGCAATGAGTTTTTCAAGATTAAAAATATTAACAATAGCATTTCCCAGAGGCATGGGATAGGCGTGAAAAGGCTGTGTAAGGTCCTGAAGGTAGTGGAGGCTATAAGCAAAGAAACGGAAACCCCAATAATAATCATTCTTTTGGAAGGCCTCTTTGGCTAAGTTCCAAAAATGGATTATTCTTTTGGGGGCTTCGCCTAATTTAAGGGTTCCACCAAAAAGTATATAATATTGATGTCTCCAACCTGAGCTTCCTCCCGTAAGTTTTTGCATAGAGTTAAGATTTATGTTTTCATCCATTCCCATATCTGGTTCAGTTACATATCTTGTGATTATTGTTATGGCATCTATCTTATCACCTATTTTTTCTCCACGATAGGGAATAATATATGATGGATTGTATGGGGATGTATCATGATAGGTATAAGCTGTTACGGTTATGTCCCTATATTTTTTTAGCCAATCTAAATCTTTCAGTATGATTTCTGTCATTTCTCTATGGGCAGACCAAGAAAGAGCTGGGGAGAGAAAAAGTATTATTAAGAAAATGCTTAAAGTTACTTTTTTCCACATGTTGGATTATCCTCCTTTTATTTTAGATAACTCTTTTCCCTGAAATCTTATCAAACACATAAATTCTATTTGGAAGGGAAAATGATATAGTTTCTCCTACATGAAATCTTGTACTTTCCTTTATTTCTATTTTTATGATCTTCTTTTCTTCGGTTTCAACATTTAGGATTCTTAAATTATCTGAGGGAGTTCCATCAATAAAAAAGATTTCTCCTCTAAAAATTCCTTCGGAAGTAATTTTTATATCCCTTGCATGAAAACCTATAAGGTATTCTCCGTCTCTTATAGTATATCTGATAGGAATATTTTTTGAACCTATGATAATGTGAGAATTTATAATCTTTGCTTCTATAAGATTCATTGGAGGTTTCCCTACAAAAGAAGCCACAAAAGAATTTTTAGGATCTTCTATTAATTTATCATAAGTACCAACCTGTAATATTTTCCCTTCATTCATTACTGCTATTATATCTCCCATACTTGTTGCTTCTATTTGATCGTGGGTGACATATACTGATGTAACTTGAAATCTTAAAAGGAGCTTTTTTATTTGTACTCTTGTTATAGCCCTTAATCTTGCATCTAAATTAGATAAGGGTTCGTCAAATAACATAACTGAAGGATTTCTAATTATACATCTTCCTATTGCTACTCTTTGTTTTTCTCCTCCTGAAAGTTGTTTTGGTTTTTTATTTAGTAAGTATTGAAAATCAACTCCTAATATATCTGCTGTTTCTTTAATTTTTTCATCAATTACTTTTTCGGGGGTTTTTTTAATCCAAAATGGAAATGCTAAATTACCTCTTGCTTCGTAGTGAGGATAAAGGGCATAGTTTTGGAAAACCATTCCAATTTTTCTTTCAGCGGGTGAGAGATCATTGACTTTTTGTTGATTAAAATAAATATCTCCACTATCTGGGTTTTCTAAACCTGCTATTACTTTTAATAAAGTAGTTTTACCACATCCAGATGGTCCTACTACAGCTAAGGTTTTCCCTTCAGGAATTTCTAAATTAATATTCTCTAAGGCATTTGTAAATTTTTTCTCTTTTAATAAGCCTTCCTCTTTATAAGTTTTATATATATTTTCAAGAGTTATTTTTATTCCCATATTTATATTTCAAAGGTTTGTGGATCAATTTTTATGTTTATCTGAAGGTTTTTATATACTCTCCTATGTACTAATGTTCTTTCTCCCTTAATATCTTCATATTGTTCTAAGGAAACAGGTAAAAATAAATTTTTTTCTATATATATCCTTTGGAAAGAATAATTATATAATTTATCTCTACTACTTCCTATTTCTATTATGTAACAATTATAGTTTAAAAAAACAGTTTCCTTTATTCCAGTTGGGTTATTGGTAGTTAATAAGTCTATAATATAATCAAAAGTGAGGTCAGGTATTTGCCCTTTTCTAATGGATACTACCAAGGGATCATCTACGTTTAAAGATAAGGGAATAAAGCTTAATAATCCGCCCTTTTTATATCTTACTTTACCTGTTTGATATACCATTATTGTACTCTTATCTTTTCCCTCTAGTACTTCCAACCTTATTTTATCTGGTTTCTGGTAATAAAATTTATATGTAATATATTCTTCGTTATTCCCTAGTCTATTATAAACTTCAAGAATACTATAAAGAGTGGATACTTTATTATTAGCTTCTTGGGTTTTTCTTATTACTTCTTCAATAGATATACCTAAGGATAAGGATATGCTTAGTAAAATAAATAATAAAACTAATATAAAATGATGTTTAATTTTCTTCTGATAATTTGATGGTTTCATATTCACCTGTTGTAGTATAAACATCTTTTCCAAAATAGAGAAGGGCTTTGTACTTTGAAGGATCATAAATGGTTTCAAAATATTCTTCTAAGGCTTCAGAGTAAATTACTTTACCTATTACTATGTGATGATCAGCCTTAAGTTCTACAATATCTTCTAAAGAACATTCTATATGTGCGGTACATTCCTTGATTAGGGGAGCAGTTATTTTATGGGCAGGTATGGGAGTAAGGTTAGCCTTTTTAAATTTATCTGTATTTCTACCACTAAATCTTCCACATATAAAAACTGATTTTCTTAAAGAATAATCAGGAATGTTTATTGCAAAGTTTTTTGTTTCTTTAATAAGGGCATAGGTATATCTCTCTGGTCTAAGACTTACAGCAATAAGAGGTGGGTTTATACTTACTGGTATGATCCAAGAAATAGTCATAACATTAGGCTTTTGATTTTTGCTAATACTTGTGATAAGAAGAGCAGGCAGGGGATGTAATAGATAGGTAAAGGTATTTCTTATTTCTTTATACACAATATCACTCCTCATCTTATATTTTTAATATCCATTCAAAATCGTAATTTTTAGATGAAAATACTCCATTTTTATATTCAAGTTTCTCGGTTTCTAAAAAGACTAACATTTGGCTACCAAACTTATTTATATCCTTGGCTTTTGCAAACTCTTTTAGAGAAGATAGAGTAAATGTGATAAAAAGGGTTTTAGAATCATATATATTTTTCTCATCTTCTGTATATAGGATTATGTTGATATTTGTTTTATCAGGAAGCTCTGAACTATTTAAAGCAAAGACCAAATTTTTAAGAATTCTATTTATCATGGAAGGATAAGGATTACCTTTTTGGGAAAGTTTTGTATAAAAAGATAGGTTTAAACCAATCGCAGGATGATATATGGGAATACTCATTTTAAAAGAATCATCAAGCCCTTTTAAATCTTTTTCTAAATTGGATTTTACAAGATTGTTAAATGTTAATACATGAAGGGTAAATATAGTAACTGGTTTTTTCACAATATTTTTTTGAGTGGGGGTTTGAGTATTTTGGGCAAAGCTTAAATTTATGATTAAAATTACAATAAGAATCAAAGTTATAATTTTTTTCATTTTATTATTTCCTCCTTAAAGGATTTTATTTTCTCTTATTATATAATAATTCTTATGGATAACCAATTTAGTGATAAGAAAATTTATATTCTCCCTTCTAAAAAGAAGCAAGAATTTCTTAAACGTATAGAGAAGGACCTAAATGATGAACAGAAAAAAGTAGTTTTAGAAGCAGATGGTCCTTCCTTGGTTATTGCTGGACCTGGATCAGGAAAGACTCGTACAGTTATCTATAGAGTAGGATATCTTATTGCTTTAGGTTATTCTCCTAAGAATATTATGCTTTTAACTTTCACCAACCATGCCGCTAAAAACATGATAAACAGGGCTTCTGCTTTAATAGGAGAAAAGGCTGAAGATATATGGGGAGGTACATTTCATCATGTGGGAAATAGAATTTTAAGAATATTTGGAAAGGAAATTGGAATGAGGGTAGATTATAACATATTGGATAGAGAGGATTCAGCAGATCTTATTGATGAATGTTTAGAGGAGCGGAGGGAGGAAGAATTAGGTAAAAATTTAGTTTTGGAAATATTTAGTTATAAGGTGAACACTGGGAAAAATTGGGATGAGGTTTTGAAAATAAAGGCTCCTCATATTATAGAAAAGGTAGATTTAATTGAGAGGGTTTTTAAAAGATATGAAGAGAGGAAAAAAGAGCTAAATCTTGTAGATTATGATGATCTACTTATGTTTTGGTATAAGCTTCTTATGGAAAAAGAGAAGGTAAAAAAAATCTTAAATGATAAATTTATCTGGCTTTTAGTAGATGAATATCAGGATACAAATTGGCTTCAAGGAGAAATTGTAAGACTTATGAGAGAAGAAAATAAAAATGTATTGGTAGTTGGAGATGATGCTCAAAGTATATATTCCTTTAGAGGGGCCACTATTGATAATATATTGAATTTTCCTAATATATTTTTAGGAACGAAGATTTTTTATTTAGAATATAACTATAGAAGTACACCCGAGATAATAGCTTTGGCTAATGAGATTATTAAGAGAAATGTAAATCAGTATCCTAAGACTATAAGACCCGTATTAAAAAGTGGATCTAAACCCAAATTAGTATGGGTAAGAGATGATGAAGAAGAAGCTCAATTTGTGGCAGAGATCATTAAAAATATGCATCAGGAAGGTATTAAATATAAGAATATGGGAGTACTTTTTAGGTCTAACTATCATTCTATGATTTTACAAATGGAGCTTACTACTCAAGGTATCCCATATGAGGTAAGAGGAGGTTTAAGATTTTTTGAACAAGCTCATATAAAAGATATGCTTTCCATATTAAAAATTCTATATAATCCCCAAGATGAACTTTCTGCCCAGAGATTTTTTAAATTGTTTCCAGGAATTGGTAGAGCTTATGCAAAAAAATTTGCTTCTATTTTGAGAGAAACAAGAGATTTTGAAAGGATATTTCAGATCTCAGTAAGTGGTAGAACTTTAGATGGTTTAAGAAGGATAAGAGATTTATGGGATAAGATTAAGAATATCCCTTTAGATAGATTTTCAGATATTCTATTTGTTTTTTATAACGAAGAGTACAGAAATTATTTGGAAACTAAATATCCTGATTTTAAAGATAGAGAAAAGGATATTGTTCAACTTATTAATTTTTCTCAAAAATATAAGAATTTAGGCGATTTTTTAAGCGAACTTACCTTATATACCTATGCAGGAGAAAAATTAATAGAAGAAGAGGGAGAAGAAAAGGACTATGTGGTTTTATCTACTATTCATCAGGCAAAGGGTTTAGAATGGGATGTGGTTTTTATTCTCCGTTTAGTACAAGGAGAATTTCCTTCTTATAAAAGTATGGATAATTTAGAAGAAGAAAGGAGACTTTTTTATGTGGCAGTAACAAGAGCCAAAAGAGAACTTTTTGTTATTACTCACATAATGAAAAGATTAAAGGATATGAATATATTTAATAAGCCTTCCATATTTATCGAAGAGCTCCCTAAAGAGGAGCTCTTCGAAGAGTGGGTTGTTAAGAAAGAATGATTAACTTTTATCGATTTTTTAAAATTTCATTTGCTTGTTCTGCAAATATAAAATCTACCACCTCTACATCTACATTTTTTACACCTTCTATTTCTTTAATGACTTTTTTGATGGATAGAGCAAGTTGAATACCCAAAGGGCAAAAAGGAGTTGTGGGTCTAAATACAACTTTCACATTTCCATCATTGTCTACTTCCAGTTTATCGATGGTATTAAGTGTTACTAAATCCATACCTACCTCGGGATCTATAATTTCTCTAAGTCTGTTTTCTATTTGCTCTTTTAAATTCATACCTTTCACCTCGTAATATTTTTTTTATTATAATATACTTGGTATAATAAGGTAAAATTAAAATTAAGTTAATTAAATTAAAGATTTATAGGAGGTATTATGAAGAAGATTCTAATAGTGGAAGATGAAGAAAATGTTAGAAGCCTTATCAGAGAAACCTTGGATTTTTTAAAAAAATATGAGATACACGAAGCTGGGACAGGGAGGGAAGCATTAGAGAAAATAAGAGAAGTACAACCCGATTTAGTAATTCTTGATATAATGCTTCCTGATATTGATGGTTATAGTATATGCGAACAAATAAAAGGTGATCCTTCTATGAATACCATGGTACTTATGCTTACAGCAAGGTCCAGCGAATTAGATAAAAAAGTAGGTTATAGTATGGGGGCAGATGAGTATATGACTAAACCTTTTGGTCTTGCGGATTTGATTTCTAAGGTAGAACTACTTTTAGGGGCATAGAAATTTTATGAAAGTTTACTATAATCAAAAGAGAGAAAACTTTTTATCTTTATTTAGAGGCTTAATTCTTTTTGTAGCTCTTCTTCTTGTAAAGTTTGATATTGTGCCTCCTACAGATGTAAGAGTATTTAATATTTTTCTCATTATTTCGTCCATCTATATATTATTTACTACTATTTTCCCTGTACATAAATATCCCTTTTTTTATAAGCATGAAATATTTGCCTCTATAGATGTTATATTAGTATCAATTCTGGTATATTTGACTGGGGGTATAAGCAGTGATTTATACTTATTCTTGGTTTTTCCAGTGGTAGCAGCAGCCTTTAGATATGATTTTAGGACTGCAATTCTTTCTGCTTTTTTAGTTACTCTTGTTTTTATTCTTTTTGGAATAATTCAGGGAATAAATGTAGTCTTAAGTTCTGCCTATATCAGAATTTTAGAACTTGGAATTATGGCTATCGTTTTGGCTCTGTTTTTAAATTATATTGGGAGAGAAAGTTTAAAACTCGAACAGAAAATAAATGAAATGAAGATATTCTCTGATATAACTAAAGCTGTAAATTCATCCTTGGATACTAAAGAGGTTTTAGGACTTATTTTAGATTCTGCTGTTAAATTACTTGATGCTGATGGTGGAACCATCTTTCTTAAAGATAAAGAGACAGGGGATTTAATCTTTGAAAAGGCTATAGGAGAAAAGGGAGATTTATTAGAAGGTAAAAAGCTTGCAAAGGGAGAAGGAATAGTTAGTTGGGTTGTGGAGACAGGAAATCCTGCTATTGTAAATAATCCATCTAAAGATAAAAGGTTTAGTCAATATTATGACTATATATCAGGTTTCAAAACAGGTTCTATTTTATGTGTACCTCTTAAAGTTGGAGATGAAGTATTGGGAGCAATAGAAGTAGTTAATAGTACAAGGAATAAGAAATTTTCTAATTATGAATTAGAGATGCTTATTAATTTATCTTATGAAACTTCTATAGCTTTGCATAAGGCAATTCTTTACAGTAATGTGAATTTGGAAAGAGAAAAGATGAAAAAGATTCTTGAAAATGTTGGTGATGGACTAATAATTCTGGATGGGCGAAAAAGATTAAGTATGTGGAATAATGTAGCAAATAATTTCTTTAATATTACACAGGGAGATATTCAGAAAAGATGTACAGAAGTCTTAAAATGTAGAAATGCAAATGGAGAGTTGATGTGTTCTGAGTGTCCCCTTGATAAAATGGTTTTTCAGGGATTATCCTTACTTCAATATGAAATGAAAACTTGGAATGGGCAGAAAGAATATATTCTTGGATGTAACCTTTCTGGTATATGGGAAGGAAGAAAAGTAACTAATTTTATTTTAGCTCTTAGAGATATCAGTTTGATAAAAGAATTGGATAGAATGAAGTCAGAATTTGTAGCTAATGTTTCTCATGAGTTGAAGACTCCATTAACTGCAATAAAGGGTTATAGTGAGCTTTTAATGAAAATGAATCTCCCTCCAGAGAAAATAAAAAATTATCATCAGATCATATACAAGGAGGCAGAAAGGCTTACTCAACTTATAAATGATCTTCTGGATGTATCAAGAATTGAATCAGGAAGAATAGAACTTAGAAAAGATATGGTAGAGTTGAGAAGAATAATTAGAGAAAGAGCTTCTTTTTTTCAAACTCAAACTTCAAAGCACAAAATAATTTTGCAATTCCCAGAATATCCCACTCTTCTTTTAGGTGATTCAGCAAGACTTACACAGGTATTTCATAATCTTTTAGATAATGCTATAAAGTATTCTCCAAATGGAGGAAATGTATGGGTGAGAGTTACTGATAAAATGGAGGATATAATTATAGAGGTGCAAGATCAAGGAGTAGGAATACCTCCAGAGCATCTTCCCCATATATTTGATAGATTTTATCGGGTAGACAGTTCATTGAGAAAATCAACAAGTGGTACTGGTTTGGGGCTTTCAATAGTTAAGAGTATAGTAGAAGCCCATAATGGTAAAATATCTGTTAGTAGTAAGGTAGGAGAAGGTACTACCTTTACAATAAAATTGCCTCGAAGATATTCTTTAGTAGATCCTTTAACGGGAACGCTTTCTCTTCCTTACTTTTTCCCTATCCTTTGGAGAGAACTTTATAGAGAAAAATCATCTTTTGCCTTTGGTAAAATTGCTTATGAATTTGAAGGTCTTGTTTCGGAGAATTTAAGAAGATCCTCTATTTTTAATCTGGCATCATTAATAAAGGATAAATTAAGACCCAATGATCTTATAGGTCATGGTTTTGATAGATTTTATGTCTTTACCCGTTCTGTTATGGATATTGAAGAAAAAGTCTCCCATATCTCTTTGGGAGATATGGGAGCTATAAGATTGAAATTTAATTTTATTTCATCCACAAGTAAAACTATTGAAGAGGTAGTTAAATTAATAAATGAAGATTTTTAACGAGACTCCCATGTTGATATACTGTAATTAGGTGCTTCTTTTGTTATTATTACATCATGAGGATGGCTTTCTCTAAGTCCAGCATTAGTTATTTTTATAAATTTAGTTTTTGTTCTTAACTCTTCTAAATTTCTAACACCACAATACCCCATACCTGATTTAAGCCCACCTACAAGTTGGAAAATAACTTCTGAAACTGGTCCTCTATATGGTACTCGTCCCTCAATACCTTCTGGTACAAGTTTTTCTGAATTTTCTTGGAAATATCTATCTTTACTTCCTTCTTTCATTGCTGAGAGTGAGCCCATGCCTCTATATACTTTAAAGCTTCTACCTTGATATATCTCAATTTCTCCAGGGCTTTCTTCAGTACCAGCAAGTAGGCTTCCTAACATAACTGCATGAGCTCCAGCTGCTATTGCTTTTGTAATATCTCCAGAAAATTTTATTCCTCCGTCTGCAATTATTGGCACGTTATATTTTTTGGCCTCCTCAGCACATTCCCATATAGCTGTGAATTGTGGTACTCCTATACCTGCCACAACTCGAGTAGTACAAATGGACCCAGGTCCTATACCCACTTTAACTGCATCTGTTCCTGCTTCTATTAATGCTTTTGTACCTTCTGCTGTTGCCACGTTACCTGCAATTATTACTATATTGTCTTTAAATAATTTTTTTAATTCTTTAACAGTTTCTAATACTTTTTTATGATGTCCATGGGCCGTATCAACTACAATAACATCTACTTCAGCTTCCACTAATGCTTTTGCTCTTTCAATAGCCTCTGAGCCTACCCCTATAGCAGCACCAGCCAAAAGCCTACCTTTACTATCTTTTGCTGCATTAGGATATTGTTTCATTTTTTGGATGTCCTTTATTGTAATAAGACCCTTTAATTTATAATCTTTATCTACAATAGGAAGTTTTTCAATTTTATATCTTTGTAGAATTTCTTGGGCATCCTTAATAGTTACACCAACTTGAGCAACTATAAGATTTTCTTTTGTCATTACTTCGTATATTTTTTTGTTCATATCAGTTTCAAATCTTAGATCTCTATTAGTAACTATCCCTACAAGCTTACCATTTTTTTCTACAACAGGTAATCCTGAAATGTGGTATTTTGCCATGATATTTAAGGCATCACCGACAGTTTGATCTGGATATAGGAATATGGGATCTGTAATCATACCATGTTCTGATCTTTTTACCTTGTCTACCTCCTCTGCTTGTTTTTCAATGGAAAGATTTCTATGAATAATCCCTAAGCCTCCCTCTCTTGCCATGGCAATAGCCATTCTTGCTTCTGTTACTGTGTCCATTGCGGCACTTAATATGGGTATATTTAGATGAATCTTTTCAGTAATATATGTATCGACACTTACTTCTTTTGGGGTTACTTCACTGTATGCTGGTACTAATAGTATATCATCAAAAGTTAGAGCTTCTCCTAAGAATCTTTCATTAAAATTCATAACCTTTTTAGCCTCCTTCTCGGTTGGAAAGTTTTCAATTATTTTATTTAAGGGAGATTTAAAAGTCAAATTTAAATTTGTAAAATAAGAAATATATGGAATATAAATTATTTTTCTATGACTCTAAGGAAAACAAATATAGTATAAATGCTCTTCTTGGAGCAGTAGAAGGGGATAAAGAGCTAAAAGAACTTCCAATATTATTTTTTGAAAAAATAGATGATTTATTTTTCGAAAGAGATTTAAGAAATAGTATTTTATGTTTTTCCTTTTTTACTACTCAATTTTTTGAAATAAAAGATATATTAGGAAAGCTCAGGGAACTTAAAAAGAGTAATGAGAATCTTTATTTTATGGCAGGTGGACCTCATCCATCGGGAGATCCCCAGGAAGTATTAGATATGGGATTTGATATTGTGGTAAAGGGAGAGGGAGAAAGAATATTTCCAAACTTAATAAAAGAGATAGTTAGTGGTAAAAAAATTTTTGGAATATTTCATGATAAAAAGAAAATTGATTTAAATGATTACTTCCCTTTCTCAAAAAAATTTGGTAGGTTTGGGCCTATTGAAATAAGCAGAGGTTGTCCTTTTGGGTGCTACTTTTGTCAGACACCAAGAATTTTTGGTGGAATTATGAGGCATAGGAGTATAGAAAAAATAGTGGAAATTGTGGAAGTTATGGTAAAAAGAAATTTAAAAGATATAAGATTTATTACACCTAATGCTTTTGCTTATGGATCTTCTGATAGTATGACAATAAATCTTAAAAAATTAGAAGAATTACTTATTGAAATTAGAAAAATTATTGGAAAAGAAGGAAGAATATTTTTTGGATCTTTCCCTTCAGAAGTAAGACCAGAACATGTTTTACCTGAAACTGTAGAGCTGATAAAGTTATATGCTAATAATGACAATATCGTAATAGGAGCTCAATCTGGTAGTCAGAGGATTTTAGATTTAGCTCATAGAAGGCATAAAGTAGAAGATGTTTATAGAGCTGTAGAAACTGCTACTTACTATGGTCTCAAGGTGAATGTGGATTTCATATTTGGATTACCTTATGAAAATGAGGATGATATAAACCAGACAGTCAAAATGATAGAAGATTTAGTAAAAATGGGAGCAAAGATTCATGCTCATACCTTTATGCCTCTTCCCGGAACTCCTTTTGAGAATTTTCCTCCAGGTAAATTTGATAAGTATATGAGGAAAGTTATAAATAAACTTCTTCCAAAAGGTGTAGTTTTTGGAAATTTTAGAGAACAAGAGGAAATAGCTTGGAAATTATACAATTATTTTTCTTCTAAAGAAGCATAGAATACTGCTATTATTATTAAACCTATTCCTATAAGTTTATATAGATTTATAGTTTCTTTTAAAAAGATGACTGAGAAAACTGTTGCTATTACTGTTTCACCTATTAATACTATAGAGGTAAAGGTAGGAGATAAAATTCTAATAGCATAATTGGTAGAAGAATGACCTATTAACTGTGGTATTAGGGCAAGGAGCAAAAAATTTAGATATGTATAGGCAGAGTATCCTACTAAAGGTATTTTTAAGAGGATAGTAATTAAAAGTAAGCATATCCCTGCAATAGAATATACATAGGTAATATATGAGATGAAGGATATTTCTTTTGAGAGATATCTACCTGTGTATATATAAATGGCAAAGGTTATAGCACCTATGATGGATAATATTTCACCTTTTCCTATTTGGACTTTTAAATCATTGTTATAGGTTATAAGAAACACACCTATAAGGGCTACTAATACTGAAAGGTAGAATTTTTTTGATGGTATTTTTTTCTCTATAATTGATACTAATATAGATATAAATATAGGACTTGTATTTACAAGTACAACAGCATTAGCCACAGAAGTTAGAAAAAGAGCAGAGATCCATGTGTAAAAATGAATGCTTAAGGATAATCCTGCAAAAGTTAACAATATATTGTTAAATATCTTAGAGCATGTTTTTACTTTCTTGTAATTCATTAAGGAAAGAATAAGAGATGATATTAATAAACGGTATGATGCTATAACAAGGGGAGGAGCTTTTGTCAGCTTAATAATAATGGAAGCTGAAGCCATAGCTGATATGCCAATTAAAAGGAAGATATATGCTTTTTCCTTTTGAGTTTTGGTTTTTAACATTGAAGTATTATTCTATTTCCAAGCTTAGATCTAAGCTTTTCACTGAATGAGTTAGTTTTCCCATAGATATAAAGTCCACACCTAATTTAGCAATAGATTCTAAATTTTCTATGGATATTCCTCCTGAAACCTCTATTAATGCTTTTCCTTTTGCTATTTTTACACATTCCTCTATAGTTTTTAAATCCATATTATCCAACAATACCATATCTACATTATTTTCTAATGCTTCTTTTAGTTCCTCAATATTTTTTACTTCTACTTCTATTTTATATATATGAGATAGGTTTTTCCTAATTCTTTTAATTGCTTCAGTGATGCTTCCTGCAAATTTTATATGATTATCTTTTATTAATACCATATCGTATAGTGCAAATCTGTGATTTTCTCCTCCACCAACCTTTACTGCATATTTTTCAAGAATTCTTAAAAGTGGAGTAGTTTTTCTTGTGTCTAAAATTTTAACATTGTATGGACTTACTATATCAATGCATTTTCTTGTATAGGTTGCAATGCCAGATAGTCTTTGTAAAAAGTTAAGAGCTGTTCTTTCTCCTGAAAGTATAGCTCTTGTTTTTCCATATATTTCAAGTATTATGTCTCCTCTTCTAATGGAATCACCATCTTTACAATTTTCATTGAATTTTACATCTGCATCAAGATATTTAAAAACTTCTTTTGCTACAGGTATACCAGCAATAATACCGTTATCTTTTGACAAAATAATAGCCTTTGATCTCATATCTTCTGGAACGATACTATCGGTTGTAATATCTCCTGTACCAATATCTTCAATTAAAGCTTCTTCAATGATCTTTTTTAAAAGATGGTGGGGAATTGACATCACGATATATTACCTCCTTATCTTTTTCCCAAATTATATGTTTTTTCCATTCTTTTTTTGAGGTAGGAAAATCTATTCTAAAATGGGCACCACGACTTTCCTTTCTTAGAATAGCTGATCTTATCATCAATAAAGAAAGGGTTAACATATTTTTGTATTCAAAAAAGTTTCTATTTTTCAAATATACTCCGTTTATCTCTTCCATTAAATCAATTATTTCTCTTTCACTTTCTTTTAATTTACTTTCTTCCCTTATAATTCCTACTTTATCCCACATAAGAGTTTTTAATTTTTGTATTCTCTCCTTTAAAAATTTGTCATTTTCAATTTCTTTTAAATTTAGGTTTTCATCATATTCTGAGATCAAAGATGGGTTATCATTTAATATAGCATCAATACATCTCTTACCAAAAACAAGCCCTTCCAGTAGAGAATTACTAGCAAGTCTATTAGCTCCATGCAGTCCTGTACAAGCTACTTCTCCACAAGCATATAAATTTCTTATGGATGTTCTTCCATATTCATCAGTTTCTATTCCCCCCATAAAATAGTGGGCAGCAGGTGATATAGGGACAAGGTCTTTTGTTATGTCTATTCCATATTCCAAGCATTTTTTGTATATATTAGGAAATCTTCTCTTTATTTTGTTTTCTCCGATTGGTCTTAAATCAAGATATACATCTTTTTGCGTTTCTAATATTTCAAAGTATATAGCCCTTGTGACTATGTCTCTTGGGGCTAATTCTCCCAAAGGATGATAATTAAGCATAAACCTCTCTCCATAGGAGTTTATAAGTCTTCCTCCTTCACCTCTAACTGCTTCGGAGATAAGGAATCTTTGTGGAGCATCTATTTTTAAGGCTGTTGGGTGAAACTGGAAAAATTCAAGATCCATAATTCTTGCTCCCGCCCTAAAAGCAGATACTATACCATCTCCTGTGGCAATGAGAGGATTAGTGGTATGAAGGTATAACTGGCCTGCTCCACCAGTAGCTAATATAATATAACTGCTAAGATATATTGAAATTTTGTTTGTTTTTGAATCAAGAAAGATACATCCATAAGCTTGATTATCAAGGGTAAGTATATCAATAAGCATATGATTATCAAATAATCTAATATTCTCCTTATCTTTAATTTTTTTAATTAGAGTACAAGCCACTTCGTATCCTGTAGCATCTCCATGGGCATGGATTATTCTCTTTCTACTATGGGCAGCCTCCTTTGTAAAGGAAAGCCCATTTTTTTTATCAAAATTCACACCTAATTTTATTAAATCTCTAACCCTATCAATTCCTTCTTCCACAACAATTCTTACTATTTTTTCCTCATTAAAATCTGCCCCAGCTAAAATAGTATCTTTGAAGTGTAATTCGGGAGAATCATCAGGAGCTAATGCTACTGCAATTCCTCCTTGGGCATAATAAGTATTACTTTCCTCTATTTTGTCTTTTGTAAAAAGGCCGACTTTAAATTGAGGGGGAGTATAGTAGGCTGAAATTAAGCCTGCTATTCCACTTCCAACAATTATTATGTCAAATTTTTCTAATGTACTTTTTGATTTGAAATTAGCAATATATCTATCTATCATAAGGATAGCATTCTCATGATTGGTATTAATGCTTTTTCTCTTATATGATCTGGTACCTTTACTTGTGGAGATAAATCTTCCAAAGACCATAATATTTTTTCTAATGTGATTTTTTTCATGTTAGCACATACTGCAAGTGGGGATGCCAGGAAGAATTCTTTATTGGGAACTTCCTTTCTTAGTCTGTGTAGTAATCCTGCTTCGGTCCCTATTATGTATCTATGATGGTTATCTTCTTTTACGTATTTGATAATTCCACTTGTACTTGCTACTTTATCAGCTAAGTCTAATACCTCTTTTCTGCATTCTGGATGTACTACTATTTTGGCATCTTTATGTTTTTCTTTAAGTTCCAATATATTTTGAGGAAGAATTCTTTGATGGGTAGGGCAAAATCCATCCCAAATTATCATTTCTTTCTTAGTATGCTTACTTACATAATAGCCTAAATTTCGGTCTGGTACGAAGATGATTTTATCCTCTGAAATTTTATCTACTACAGAGACCGCATTTGCAGAGGTGCAAATATAGTCACTTAATGCTTTTACTTCTGCGGTTGTATTTATATAACTAACAACAACATGATCTTTATATTTTTCTTTTAATTTTAAAATATCTGCTGGGGTTATAGAATTAGCCAAAGGGCACCCTGCATGTGGGTCAGGTAGAATTACTATCTTATCTGGAGCAAGAATAGAAGCTGTTTCTGCCATAAAATGTACTCCACAAAAAATTATTACTTTTTCTTTAACTTCCTTTGCTATCCTTGCAAGTTCTAATGAATCTCCCACAAAATCAGCTATATCTTGTACTTCAGGAAGTTGATAATTATGAGCTAATATAACAGCATCTCTTTCTTTTTTTAATTTTTTTATCTTTTCCTCTATCATTTTTTCACCTCTTAGTTTCCTGGAGATATTTCTTGCTCTTTATTTATCTTAAATTGTTTTTCATAATCTTTTATTTTTCTATTTAATTTCGATATTTCTCGTTTATATTTAAACAAAACTGGTAATATACTAATAAAAGCTAAGAGAACTCCAATTGCAAAAGTAATAAAAAGTACTGTAGAAATTTTAGTTGTAAAAGACCAATATACGAAGTAGATTACAACCTCAGTCTGATTTTGAAATGAAAAAATTAAAGCTATAATTATTCCCAAAAGAAGTATAATAATTAAGTTGGACAATAAGATCACCTCCTTGAAATTCGTTTTACCTATTAATTATATCTAAAATTGTGTAAATAAAAAGAGAGGAAGAAACTTATTTCTTCCTCTCTTTTCTAGAAAATTTTTATTTTAGCTTTTTTTAGCTATGTTTTTTGCAAAAGCTTTATTGGCTCAAAGACTACTGTAGCTATATCTCCGTTTTTAACAAATGCAGCATTTGCTTCGTCTGTATCAATATGAAATTCCCAGGCGTATTTGTCGCTTACTCTTATTAAGACATTTTCAAATACTACAGCTCTTATTCCTTCTACTTTTACCTTTACAATCTGCTTATCCACAAGACCCAATTCATCTGCCATATCTTTTGGAGTGTGTATATGTCTCCGTGCGACAATTACTCCTTTAGGAATCTCAATCTCTCCTAAGGGACCTCTAATCTTTATTCCAGGTGTCCCTTCCACATCACCAGAATCCCTTATGGGAGGAATGGGTTGAATCCCTAAATAAATAGCATCGGTTATTGCTAATTCTACTTGAGTATTTTTTCTGGTTGGCCCTAGTACTCTTAACTTTAGAGACCTTTTAGGCCCAATTACTTCTACCTCTTCTTCTGCTGCATATTGTCCTGGCTGAGATAAAGGTTTATAAGGATGCAACTCATAACCTTTTCCAAATAACCTCTCCAGATCATCCTGAGAGAGGTGAACATGGCGTGCAGACACGCCTATTGGTACTTTTATTTCTTTCATTTTTATATTCCTCCTCGAATATAAAATCTTTTTTCTATTTATATTTATACCACTTATATATAATTTTTAAAAGAGAAAAAAATATTTTATTATCTACGAGGAGGAATTAGTTTTATATAATCCTCTAAGCTCCCATCATCTAAGCAACATTCAATAATTCTTTTCCCTAAGGGATCAAGATCTAAGGTCATAAATTTTTTAAGTTCTTTTTTAAAGAAATTTTTAAGTATTTCTGCTCCAGCATCATAGGCTTCTGGTCCTACTTCTGGTTGTTGATCTACTTGAAGAAATGCCTTTGGTATATAGTGACCTTCAACTTTTACTATTTCTAGGGCATATCCCAACAAAGGACATCTTGCAGGTTTTAATTGCTCTGGTCTGAATCTAGCACTTCCTCTTTTAGCTAAGTACTCTCTTACTATCCACTCTGGCATAAATCCTACCCTATAAACACCAATATACTGATTAGGCACAAGTATATATTGAGTATTAGGATAATCTAATATTTGCTGTAAAAGGAGATTGGCTTGTTTTACCATCTTTCCTGTAGCAAAAGGCCAATAAGATCCTACACCTTCACTACTCATTAAATCTCCATTGGTTACACTTGGATTATCATATCCTCTTGGGCTTACAAGTCTCCAAAGCCAAGCGATAGCAGGGGGAAGCACATGAAAGAGACCTACTATGCCATATGTTGGTTTTTCTTTTGTACATGGTGGGGTTCTAAAACCAAAACTCCTTACATCTATTTCTACAGATTCATCTATAATATTAGGTATGAATCTTCTTGGGATTATAACCCTTGGATTTGGACATGGTTTACCAGGTTCGTCCATAGTATGTTCCCATATTAAAGCAGTAGCACCAGGGTGTCCCTCAATATTTAAGAATATTAATGGCTCAGGCGGATGTATAGTAAGTCTTTCTAGCTGAGGCTCAGTGCCATAGCTTTTAATATTGTCCAGTCTTACAAACCATCCTTGTTCTGCATCTTTTACTACCATTTTGCCTCGTCCGGTTTGTAACTTAGGATGACACATTGCCATATCATCAGTTACAGGATAAATTTCACAAGATTCTTGGATTTCTATATAAAATTTTTCTCCTGTAATGATATTTGTACCTAATAGTACTCGGTTATCTTTTTCTCTGTGCATCTGTTGTAGTAGTTCGCTTTTTCCACCACCGCTTGCTCCTTCATGCATTATAGTTAATACATTATCATAAGGTGTTACTATTTTTACTGTTGAGGCATGTGCAGTAACCCAGCCTTCCATTTCTCCTATATTTAACAGTACTCCATATATTCCCTTTTTTGCACTGGGCCCAGGGTATAAATTATATGAAAAAACCTCATGATGGTTATTTATTCTATTATGTACTACGACTTGTTTTCCTCCAAAATGAGTATGTCTAAAAGGAGGGGCTACATATACTATGGCTATAGGCTCAAAATTGGTTCTTATTTGGCTTTTAGGTATAAAACCTTGAATATCAGCAAGTGCTCCAGCAAAAAAAGCAGCGTTAGAAGGGCAAATTAATAGGGAAGGGTATCCTAATTCTTTTCCACCAGACATAAATGGCATGACTATAAGTTCTTGTGATTTTAGCCATTCAAAGGTTTTTTCTCTTAATGTATCAAAATCTTCTCCAAACCTTTCCTTAAATGTAGGTTTATCTGTATCACCTTCGTCGCCAACTACTAAGCTATCTGGATCTCTTCTTCTCATATATACATCAGGATAATTTATTACAATTCCATTTTTGCATTTTGTTACTATAGCTTCCACTACTTCTCCTTTTCCAGGTACATTGTATTTTACTTCAAATTCTTTATTATCTTTTCCTCCTATAGCGAGCTCAAAAAATTCTTCTCTTTTTTCTGGTATTATAACTTTTTTACATGAAAGAAGGATATCTTCTACTTCTTTTGGAACTATAAAATAGGATACTTCTTCCCTAAGCATAATCTAATCGCTCTCCTTTCTAACATTTTATAAATAAACAAAGGCCAATATTTCTATCCTCATTGATGAGGGAAATATTGGTCATCTTTGAGCCTTTATTAGTTCAAGGATAAATTTATCACAAAAAGATGTTAAAATCAATTAAAGATTATTAAAATGGGAGGAATAGGAAGTGAAATATAAGGATGCTTTAGATTACATATATGGTTTTATAAATTATGAGAAAAACTTAGATAAATTAACTTATGAGGAGAAAAAGTTTTATTTAGAGAGAATGAAATATCTTTTAAATCTTATGGGAAATCCCCAAAATAATTTTAAATCTATTCATATAGCTGGAACAAAAGGTAAGGGATCTACATCTGCCTTTATTTTTTCAGTACTAAAAGAAGCAGGATATAAAGTGGGATTATATACTTCACCTCATTTGCAAACCTTAAGAGAGAGAATTAGGATTGATCGTGGATTAATTTCTGAAGAGGAATTGGTTGATCTTGTAAATATTGCTAAACCTTATATTGAAGAAGCCAAAAAGCATCCTATTTATGGTTCTCCTACTTTCTTTGAAATATTAACAGCTTTGTCTTTTCTATACTTTTCTATCAAAAAAGTCGATTTTGCAGTTATTGAAGTAGGATTAGGAGGAAGGTTGGATGCTACTAATGTTATATTGCCTTTAGTATCTGTAATTACTCCTATAGGTTATGATCATATGCATATTTTAGGAAACACTTTATCCCAAATAGCTTTTGAAAAGGCTGGCATTATTAAGGAAAATATACCAGTAATCTCATCTTTACAAGAGGAAGAGGCATGGAATGTGGTTAAAAAAATGGCTACTGAAAGAAAGGCTCCTATAATTAAAATAGATGAAAAATATAGTTGGAAAAGATTGTCATTTAGTAATTTGGGTCAGGAATTTTCAATAAGTGATGGTTCATATGAAAAAATATATTTTATCCCTTTATTAGGTAATCATCAGATAATTAATGCTGTTACTGCTTATGGGGTTTTAGAAGTTTTAAAATCAAAATATTTTATAGATATTGATGATGAGAGTATAAAAAATGGTTTTTCAAAGATTGAATGGAAAGGTAGAGTTCAAATTTTAAAGGAAAATCCAATGGTAGTTTTAGATGGTGCTCATAATATCTCTTCTGCTAAAGCTTTAAGAGATACTATCACAGAATATATAAAATATGATAAATTATTTCTAATCTGCGGTATGATGAAAGATAAGGATGCTTTAGGCTTTGTCTCTACTTTAGATCCATTGGTTTATAGCTATCATTTTGTTCCATTACCTACTAATAGAACAAGAACTCCTGATGAACTTTCAAGAATAGTAAACAGCTTCTCTGTAAAAGATGCTTTTTCTTATGTAGATTTTAAAGAAGCATATGAAGATGTGATAAAGAAAGCCTCACCTACTGACTTAATATTAATTACTGGATCTTTGTATTTAGTAGGTGAGGCTTTAGACCATTTCTTTGGTAAATTAGACTAATCTTTTAGGGCAGATTTAAAATATTCAAGAAATACATTTTCAGGAACAGCACCTTCTATCTCAACCTTTTCATTGATTATGGTTTTTGGTACCCCTGTTACTTCATATTTTTCTGCTAAATGTGGAAATTCAATTGCTTCAATCATATCTGCTGTGATTAATGGATTCTCCATAGCAAATTGATGGGCTAGCCTTACAGCTCTTGGACAATATGGACAGGTAGGTGTGACAAAAACTTGTATATGTACAGGTTTATCTACTGTCTTAAGAAATGACTTTGTTGTAGGAGAGAGTTGAGTTTCTCCTCTTGAAATATCAATGAGGTCTTCTATTAAACTTGAGAACTCATAACCTGATGGTATTCCGAAATACCTTACTCCTAAAACATTATTATTTTTCTCAAAAAGTATGGCAGGTATTTTATCCACATTATATTTTTTAGCAATAATCTCATCTGTGAGGAAATCATGTACCTCAAGTTCTAATAGATCAGAAAGTCCAGTTAATTCTTCCAAAATTTCTCTTGTTTGTTGACAATAGGGGCATTCTATTCTTCCCGGAACTACAAGTTTGCTTCCTGCAGCCTTTTCACTGAATAATATTATTTTTACTTTATCTTTTAGATTTTCCCTAAAAAGATTTTCTAAATACTGACGATCCTCTTCTTTTAAAAGAGCCATTATTATACCTCCTTATTATATTTAATATCTTCTAAAAATTTACTTGCTTCCATGCCTGCTATAGCACCATCTGCAACAGCAGTTACTATTTGTCTTAATATTTTTCCGCGTACATCTCCAGCAGCATATATACCTGGTACTGAAGTATGCATCTTTTCATCTGTTATTATAAAACCATCTTTATCTAAATTCAAAATATCTTTAAAAATTTCTGTATTTGGTATTAGTCCAACATAGATAAAGACTCCATCTATCGGCAATTGTTTAATCTCATTGGTTTTTAAATCTTGTAATATTAATCTTTCCACTTTTTTATCACCCTCAATAGCCTTGACTATATGACTCCATAAAAACTTAATTTTAGGATTGGAAAAGGCTTTTTGTTGTGTAATCTTTTCAGCTTTTAAAGTATCTCTTCTGTGAATTAATATAACTTCTTCTGCAAATTTCGTCAGGTAGATGGCTTCTTCAACAGCAGAGTCTCCTCCTCCTACCACTGCTACTCTTTTACCTGTAAAGAATGCTCCATCACATACAGCACAGTAAGAGACACCTTTTCCTGTGAATTCTTCTTCTCCTGGTACTTCTAATTTTCTTGGTCTTGTTCCTGTTGCTATAATAAGGGTTGGAGCTCTATATATACCATTAGATGTTTCAATAATTTTCCATATGCCATCAATACGAAAATTGAGAACATCTGCCTCTAATATTTTAGAACCAAATTTTTTTGCTTGGATTTCCATTCTTTTAACTAATTCTTCTCCTGTTATTCCCTCAGGAAATCCGGGATAATTGTCAATTTTTTCAGTTAAGGCTGCATTTCCTCCAATTATTGCTTTTTCAATAATCAAGGTCTTCCATAAGTTTCTTCCAGCATAAATACCTGCAGTGAGTCCTGCTGGTCCTCCTCCTAATATTATTACTTCTTGCTCTTCTTCAATTTTATCCATAGGCTTTGCAATAGAAATAAAATCCATATTTTACTATCACCTCCTTTATATATATACCATATGGAGTATATCAGAAAGATCTGAAAATTCAAGATATAGTACATTAAGAAACTTTAAAAATTGGTTCTATATTTAATGCAAGTTTCTTCAGATGCTCCAATTCCTCTTGAGTAATAGGATTAAAATTCATTCCAACCTCTATTGCCCATTGAAAAAACTTATATTCTCCTGGGGGTATAGCTGCTGTTATATTTAGGGAGAGGGTGAATCTTAATGCTAATTGAGCAAGTTCCTTATTATCAACAGGTTCATACCAACATTTAGGGTATTTTCTTTCTTGTCCTTCAGGAATAGAAGTTTTTGCCATGGCTTTTAAAGCTAAAATAGTAATACCTTTTTCTTTAGCTTTTTCAATTACTTGTGGACCGAAATTGCCATTGAAATAACATACCCAATTTATGGGAAATAAAATAGAATCAAAATTAAATACATCTAATAATTTTAATGCTATATCTGCAGAATGAGCGGAAAAACCTATATAACGAATTAAACCTTCATCCTTTGCTTTTAAAAAAGCTTCTAAGGCTCCATTAGGACCTATTACTTTTTGAAAATCATCCTCAGTAGTCATAGCATGAAGCTGATATAGATCAAAGTGATCGGAATTTAATTTCTTTAGAGATTTTTTTAGTTCTTCTAAAGCTCCTTCTTTGTCTCTTTGCATGGTTTTGCAAGCCAGAAATATTCTGTCTCGTTTTCCTTTGATAGCTGGACCAAGTTTATCTTCTGCATCTCCATATGAAGGTGCGACATCAAAATAATTTATACCTAACTCTATAGCTTCTGAAACTCTCCTATTTGCTGTTTCTTGATCTTCATTCATTACTAATATTCCACCAAAGCCTATTATGGAAAGAGGTTCTTTATTTTTTCCATAAAACCTTTTTTTAATCATTTTTTTTACCCCCTTTTAGTTTTTCTTATTTTACTTTATTTTTTCTTTACAAAAAATAGAGATTTTTATTATAATATTACCCACACCCCCCTCCTTATGAGAGGCTGGAAAGAAAAAGTTCTTCCAGCCTCTCTTTTAGTTAGAGGGATAAATAGTAAAAGGAGACTTTAAAAAGCGATGGAGCTTGACTATGAAGAAAGAAAAGAAATAGGTAAAAAAGTAATTACTCTTTCTATACCTGTCCTTTTTGAGAACCTTTTTCAACTACTATTTAGTTTTGTTGATATGATCTTTGTTGGGTTTTTAGGCGCAACTGCTTTAGCTGCTGTGGGTTTTGGCATGCAGATAATTAATGTGATCCTTGCTATAATTTCAACCCTTACTACGGGTACAATGGTGATGGTGGCTTATAGTGTAGGGGCAAAGAGATATAAAGATTTATCTGATTATTTACAAATTTCTTTAAATATTGGTTTATATTTATCAATTTTAATTTTGTTTTATGCCATATTTGGTATAGATGAGACCCTAAGGATGTTAGGAGCTAAGGGGGAGCTTTTGAAACAAACATCTCTATATTTGAAATATATTCTTGTTCCCGGTATTCTTATGGTCTATATGAATATAATTTCATCTGCTTTAAGGGGAGCTGGTGATACAAGAATACCTCTTTACATAACAATTTTTTCAAATACTATTAATATATTTCTTGATTACGTTTTTGTTTTTGGGAAATTTGGTTTTCCCAAAATGGAAGTTGCTGGGGCTGCTTTGGCAACAACTATTTCAAGATTTTTGGGGGTTATAGTACTTTTTCTTGTAATCTATAATAAAAATAGGCTTTTTAAATCTTTTAGATTTATTTCTTTAAAAATTGAAAAAGAGAAAGCTTTTCAAATTCTTAGAATAGGTATACCCACATCAGTAGAAAGTCTACTTTTTAACGTAGGTGCTCTTCTTTATGCGACTATCGTTTTAAAGTTGGGAACAAAAGTCTATGCTGCTCATAGAATATCTCTTAATGTAGAGTCTCTTTCTTTTCAACCTGGTTTTGCTTTTGGAGTTACTGTAACTGCTCTGGTAGGTCAGTTTAAAGGGGCAGGAGAGGATAAAAAAGCTCTTTTAGCCTCGTTAGAAGCATGGAAGAGAGCAGTGATACTTATGGGTACAGTAGGATTAATTTTATTTTTGGTCCCAGAATATTTTGTACAGATTTTTAGCAGAGATAGAGAAGTAATTAGAATGAGTTGTTCTGCTTTAAGAATTATTGCTATAATACAGCCTTTTTTGGCAACAGCTAATGTAATGTCTGGATCTTTAAGAGGAGCAGGATTTTCAAAAATTCCTATGATATATAGTGGTTTAGGTATGTGGTTAATAAGAATACCACTGGCTTATATACTCTCTATTAAACTTGGTTTAGGCCTTGTTGGAGCTTGGATTGCGATGGCTACAGATATATCTTTCAAGGCAATTTGTGGTTTTTATATTTTTATAATAAAGAAGTGTTATGAGAGAGTGAGTATAAAACTTGATAAAAGATATGGGCCAATTAGTAATTCTTAATCTTCCCAAAGTAAGATATTTAGATGCATGGGAACTTCAAAGAAAATTGCATTCCTTAAGAGTAGAAAATCTAATTCCAGATACCTTGATTTTGTTAGAACATTATCCAGTTATCACCTTAGGAAAGTTTGGTAAGGAAGAAAATCTTTTAAAAACGAAAGAAGAACTTAATAGCTTAGGAATTGAATATTTTCATGTGGATAGAGGTGGAGATATAACTTATCATGGTCCAGGACAATTAGTGGGTTATTTTGTTTTTAGAGTTGAAGGCGTTAAAAATTTTATCTTTAAAATTGAAAATGCTTTAATAAAGCTATTAGAAGAGTATAGAATAGAATCTGGGATTGATGTCAAAAATCCAGGAGTATGGGTAGGAAATAAGAAAATTGCTGCCATAGGGGTAGCAATTAAAAAAAGAGTTTCTTATCATGGTTTTGCTCTAAATGTTAATAATGATTTGACTCCTTTCTCTTTTATTATTCCTTGTGGTTTAAAAGATAAAGAAGTAACATCAATAAAAGAAGAGACCCACCGTAATGTAGACTTTGAAGATTTGAAAAATAAGATGGGTCTCTTCCTTTTTAAAGAATTTTATTTTTCAGAATTTAGAATAATTAATTTTTCCTCTTATATGGAGGACTCCATCCTTGAAGAGCTCTTGGTGGGCCCATAATCTCTATTAGTGCTATAATTTCTGGAAGATTATTTTTCAAGCTTTTCTCTATATAAGAGGGCTCTTCTTGTATTTTTTTTCCTTGAACAATTTCTTTTGTTTTACTCTCTATTCTTGGTTTTTCTGAGTATAATGTAGATAAAACTTTAGTTTTTTCTTTTGGTGGGGACTCAGTCTTAGGCGTTTTCTCCAACTTTTCTTCTATTGGTTTAATGACAACTACTTTTTTCTGTTTATTAACTTCTTTAATGGCATTTAAAGTGGCAGATAGAATTATGAATAATATATATAGAAATACTATCCATTCCATTTTAATCTTTGCCTTCTTCTTTTGTTTGTCCAAGTTTAGATATTGCTTCTCTCATGGCTGTATCTGCCATAATATTTTTAAGAGTATAGTAATCTAAAACACCTATTTTACCAGCTCTCAATGCTTCTGCAACAGCTAATGGTACTTCTTTTTCTGCTTCTATTAATTTGGCTCTCATTTCTTGAGTTAAAGCTTTCATTTCTTGTTCTCTTGCTATAGCAAGAGCTCTTCTACTTTCGGCTTGGGCCTGAGCGATTCTCATATCAGCTTCTGCCTGATCCATTTTTAGTCTTGCACCTACGTTATTTCCAACATCTACGTCTGCAATGTCTATAGAGACTATTTCAAAGGCAGTACCAGCATCCAATCCTTTTGCAAGTACAGTTTTTGATATACTATCAGGATTTTCTAATACTTCTTTATAGCTCTCTGCAGAACCTATCGTGGTTACAATACCTTCTCCAACTCTTGCTATTATGGTAGCTTCGCCAGCTCCTCCCACAAGTCTCTCAATGTTAGCTCTTACAGTTACTCTTGCTTTAGCTTTCAGCTCAATACCATCTTTGGCAACAGCTGCAACTGTGGGAGTTTCGATAACCTTTGGATTTACACTCATTTGTACTGCTTCTAAGACATCTCTTCCAGCAAGATCTATAGCAGCAGCTTTCTCAAAGGTTAAAGGAATTCCAGCCCTTTGTGCAGCGATAAGAGCATTTACTACTCTATCCACATTACCTCCTGCTAAATAATGAGCTTCTAATTTATCTAATGTAACTTCCGATAGTCCTGCCTTATGAGCTTTAATTAGAGAATTAATTATTATTCCAGGGGGTACCCTTCTAAGTCTCATTCCGATAAGATCAGTAACTTTTATTCGTACACCAGCTGCAAGGGCGGAGATCCAAAGTCCTAAGGGAACAAAGCTAAAGAATATTACTAAGAAAATTAAAACTAAGATTAGGATTAGAAAACCTAAAACTAAACTCATTTTTCACTCCTCCTTACAAAAATTTTATTTCCCTCTACTTTTACCACTATAATCTCCGTATTTGGTTCAATGAATTCTGATTCTGTATATGCCTCTAATTTTTCTCCATCTACTTCAATATAACCTGTAGGTCTTAACATTGTTATAGTTATCCCTTTTTTTCCAATAAGGTCTGTTCTTTCTTTAACTGCAGTGTATCCTAAATCTTTCTTTTGATCTTGAGGGATGTTTAAAATTTTCCAAAATCTGCTTCTTGGAAGGTAGAAGATAAGAAATATAATAAGGGAAGATACTACAAAAATTCCTGTAAGAATTGCTTGGGTGGTTCCAACCTTTTGAGCTATAGTAAGATATATACTAAAAAATACTGAGACACTACCTAATATTCCTGAGATTCCAAATCCTGGGGTATGTATTTCTATAAAAATTAGAAGAAGCCCTAATAAAAATAATAGTACTGTTTCAAGTCCCGAAAGTCCTGCTAAATAATGCCCTCCAAAGAATAGACCTAAACAAACAATAGCTAATATTTCAGGAACACCTAATCCAGGGGTAAAGATAGCTACATAAAGACTTAACATTCCTATAGTCAAAATGATACTAGATACTGTTGGATCTGTTATAAATCTTACAATATTTTCAGACCAAGTAGGATTAAGCTTTACAAGATTTGTATCCTTTAATTTGAAGAAATTTAGTACATCATCCATATTAGAAGCAATAAGATCTGCGAATTTAAATTTTTTGGCTTCTTCTGCGTATAATGTAAGAATTTTACCTTTTTCTTTTATACCAGGTATGTAGATACTTGCATCTACCATTCCTGCTGCTATTTTAGGATCTCTTCCTCTTTTCTTTGCGGTACTCTCGAACTCAGCTTTAAGAGCAGAGATAATTTTTTCTTCTGCGGGTCTTGGTTCTGCTGCTCCAATGCTTCCAGATGGAGATATGGCGATTTTTTCACACGCAAGCGCTATTAATGCACCTGCAGACCAGGCTCTATCTTTTATATATGCAATGGTTGTTATGGGAGTATTAAGGATAGCATCTCTAATCTTTGTGGCTGCATCTACCCTTCCACCAAATGTATCAATTTCGAATATAAAAGCTTTTGCATTTGGATGTTCTCTAATACTTCTTTCTACGAAAGAAGAAAGCCCTAATTCGATAGTTCCTTTAATAGGTATTATATATACTGACTCTTGGGCAGGAACTGAAATGGAAATGATCCATAGAAGAAGAATAAAGAGAATTAAGAAAAACTTTCCTTTTTTCAAATTTCTACCCTCCCGGCTTTTCCTTAGTATAATGGAGAGAAAGATAGGGAATAAGAAAGGAAAAAGGGATAAGAGAAAAGGATATGGTGGGAGATAAAAATTGAGTATTTTGTAAAGAATAGAGAATAATTATTACATTACATATAAATCCTAATAGAAATGCTTCTTTATCCCTTCTAAAAAGTACTTCTTTTATTACAGGAAGATATATGAGAAATAAAAATTTAGAGATAAAATTTTTAAAGGTAAACAGGTGAATAAGAATAAAGATCTCATCTAAAACTGAGATAATAAGAGTTTCATTGATTTTATTGTGGGATGAAAAGTAATAAAGAATAAAACTATAAAAAATAGAAGATAATATTACGAGATATTGTAATAAGTCTTCGAAAAATATATTGGATATAACATAAGTATAAGTCAATAGAAAGGTTAATATTCTTATCCTACTTATAACAACAGTTTCCAAAATTCTAACCTCCCATTATTTATTTTAACACAAATTAGGTTTCCGAAGAAAGATTAATTAATTCTGATGTTTCAGGCAAATAGAGCTCATCCTTATCATCATCATATTCAAAGAGTTCTGCATATCGGCCCCAATCTATGAGTGTATCTAATTGTCTTTCTGCCTCTTTTGGTGTGAGGTTTTTCCTTAATAAATCTAAAAAGAAAGCCCTTGGAACTTTATGGTTTGATTTTGATTGAAGAACTTTGACTATCTGCTTTAGGAATGGAACTTTTTCAATTGCTAAAGTTTTAAAAATTTCTTTCCTCTCTAACACATCTGCTTCTGCAAATTTTTTACCAGCTTCAGTAAGTATTAAATCACCTTCTTTAACCTCAGCAAAACCTAAAAGTTCGCAGGCTTCTACAATAGGTAATAAATCTTCAACGTCCATGAGAAGTTCCTCTCCTAATTTGTATATATCAGCTTTCCCCTCTAAATCATTGACAAGTTCAACTAATCCTGTTATAGAACCCACGCTTGCTTCAGGAATATGAATATGTCTTTTTTCTTTCCATAAGATCTTTTCCAATGGTTTACCAGTTAAGGTGCTATAAATTTCATCTACAATCTCCAAAAATTCTTGAGATTTTTTATCTCTCCAATGAGGTATGTTTATTCTTATTTCTTTAATTATCCTTCCAGGATCTTTACTTAACAAAATGATTCTGTCTGCCATATATACAGCTTCCTCAATACTATGAGTAACTAAAATTATAGCTTTAGTTGGAATTCTTTTTTCTATCCATAATTCAATAAGGTCATTTCTTAAGTTTTCTGCTGTTAATACATCTAAGGCAGAAAAAGGCTCGTCTAAAAGGAGAATATCAGGTTCCATTACTAAAGCCCTGGCAAAGCCTACTCTCTGTCTCATACCTCCAGAAAGCTCTTTAGGATATGCATTCTCAAAACCATCAAGTCCTATCAAATCTATTGCTTCTGTAGCCTTTTTTCTCCTTTCTTCAGGGGGTAAACCTTTTGCCTTTAGTCCTAATTCCACATTTTCTAAGACAGTAAGCCATGGAAATAGAGCAAAATTTTGGAATACCATCGCTACTCCAGGATTTATATCTTTTATTTCTTTACCCTTAAAATATACTTTTCCTTTATTAGGTTTTATAAGTCCTGCTATGATTCTAAGTAGGGTTGATTTTCCAGATCCCGATGGTCCTAAAAGGGCCAAAAAATCTCCTTCATTAACTGTAAAATTAATATTATCTAATACTGTAACAATGCCCTCTGGAAAGGTAAAGCTTACAGTTATATTTTCTAATTTAAGAAGTTCCATAATTTAAATACCTCCTAATTATCATGATAGCATTTCTTCTGATTTCTTAAATAATCTTTTCCAGAATAAACGGTTTATAGTCACCACCATGATAGCCATAGTAATAGTACTTCCAGCAAGGAGAGCATTATTTCCTGTACTTGAGGCTTCAGTTATCAAAGCTCCAAGACCCTTTATTTTTACCACCTTATTTTGAAATTCTATATATTCAGAAACAATACTCGCGTTAAATGCTCCTCCCATTGCTGTAATACCACCAGTTACCAAGTAAGGTAATATGGAAGGTAATATAAGTATTTTCCATTGTTCTTTTCTACCAAGTTTAAGAAGTTTGGAAACTTCGATAAGATCTTTTGGAATAGACATACCTCCTGCAATAATATTAAAAAGTAGATACCATTGAGTACCTAATAACATTAAAATAATACTTGCTAAATTTAGCCCTCCTGGTAGTTTTATAAGATACATAATGATAATAGGAAATATGGCTGTTGCAGGAATGGATGCAACTATTTGTACTATTGGTTGTAATATTTTAGAAAGTTTTGTATTCATTCCAATTTTTACACCTAAAGGTAAGGTCCATAATAAAGTAATAATAACTGCTAAGGATACTCTTAAAAGGGTTAGGAGTGCAGCAGTAAGAATTTCTTCCCAGGTAGTTAAAGGTAATTTAATTAATAGATTTAATAATCCGAAGACTCCTCTTAATACTAATAATCCTAAGAGGGAAGATACAATAATATTTAATATCTTTGGAAATATAGATATATTTTGGGCTTTTAGAGTTTTCTCCGTATAATATCTTACAAAACATTGGTTTAATTTCTCTTTTAAAGGATCAGCGATATGGTTTTTTATAAATTCAAATATTCTTGAACGTCGATACCATAATAATACTCTTGATTCATAAGTTTCTTCATCTTGAACAAATTCTATTTTAAATTTTTGTCCCCATGCAATAAGAGGTCTCCATACTAATTGATCTAAAAGTATGATCACAATAATTAATGTAAATAAGCCATAGAATAGTTTTGTTAAGTCTCCTTCTATGGCTGAAAATGATAGATAAGAGCCAATGCCTGGTAATACGAAATTTTGATTTGTTAATGTAAACATCTCACAGGCCATAAGGAAAAACCAGCCCCCAGCCCAGGACATCATACTGTTCCATATGAGGCCTATAGCAGCACATGGTAATTCTAAATTCCAAAACCTTTGCCAAGGATTTAGCTTTAAAACCTTAGCTGCTTCTCTGAGATCTCGGGGTATGGATATTAGGGATTGATAAAAACTAAATACCATGTTCCATACTTGTCCTGTAAATATTAATATAATAGATGTAAGCTCTAGTCCTATTTTGGAGCCAGGAAAAAGTGATATTACTGCCATAAATACAGGTGGTAAAAAGGACAAGACAGGTATGGATTGGAGAATGTCAAGGAGAGGAATTAATATCTTTTCCAAGTTTTTCTTATAGGCCGCAGTATAGGCATATACAATGGTAAAAATTAAAGAAATAATATAAGCGAAGATCATTCTTATAAGTGAAAAGATAGCATAAAGGGGAAGTTTTAGGGGGGATAGATCAAGATATATTTGTTGGGTGGGTTTTGAATAGATAGTATTTAAGGTTGCAATGGAGTAAATAATACTTCCTATAAAGAGGAATATTATTATGTCTCCAACAGAAAATTTTCGATATTTTATTGGAGACCAGATTAGCCTGGGCATTTTCTCTGGCCTCCTTTACGTAAGGGAGAGAATCTACTTTTTTCCATGATATCTTATCTCCTTTCCTTTGTATTGTAGTAATGAAAGAGTTACATCTCGGAATTACGTCTTCATTCTTACTACTCATACAATTTATTCTCTCCCTCCCTTCTTTTTTTCTTTGTTATAACACTTAACCTAATAATCGTCAATTACTTGATGATAAAAGGATATAATGATATTATACACTTGATTTTTAACACGTATTAATATATGGAGGTTCATATAATGAATGAAAACAAATTATATATAGCTTTTGTATGGCACATGCATCAACCTTATTATAAAGATACTATTAATAATCTTTCCCTTTTTCCATGGGTGAGGCTTCATGCAATTAAAAATTACTACAATATGGTGTCCATATTAAGAGATTTTCCCAAAATTAAGCAAACTTTTAATTTAGTTCCAAGTTTACTAATGCAAATTGAAGAATATTTAAATGGGACAACTACGGATCTTTGGCTTGAATATACACTTAAAAAAGTGGAGGATTTAAATGAAAATGAGAGAAAATTTATTAAAGACAACTTTTTTCTGCTTAATAAGGAGAAAATGGGGTTTATTTTTGATAGGTTTAAAGAATTGTATGATAAAAAGTTAAAAAATGAAGATTATTCTAATCAGGATTATTTAGATTTGCAGGTTTTATATAATCTGGCTTGGTTTGATCCTGAATTTAGGGAAAAGGATGAATTTTTGAGAGGATTATGTAAAAAAGGAAGATTTTTTAATGAAGAGGAAAAAGTAAAACTGATAGAGAAACAGTTTTATATAATTAAAAATTTATTTTCTCTTTATAAAGAGATGCAAGATTCAGGGCAAATAGAAATAACTTTTTCTCCCTTTTTTCATCCCATATTACCACTTCTTGTAAGTACCGAGAATGCTAAGATATCTACTCCAGATTTACCTTTACCTTCTTTTAGCTTTTCTTATCCTGAAGATGCAAAAGCTCAAATAATTTTAGGAAAGGAATATTATAAAAAAATTTTTTCAAGAGAACCTATAGGAATGTGGCCTTCTGAAGAGGCTGTTTCTCCAGAGGTTATAGTTTTATGCTCTGAGCTTAATATAAAGTGGATAATTACAGATGAGAAAATTCTTGGAAAAACTATTAGAAAAGAGATGGTGAGAAATAGTAATGGAAATATTTTAAATCCAGAAATTTTGTATAAACCGTATAGAGTAAATATTAATGGTAAGGAAGTTAATGTGGTATTTAGAGATCAGTTCTTATCAGATAGGATAGGCTTTGTTTATATGAATATGGATCCCTATGATGCAGCTAAGGATCTATATGAGAGAATAATTAAAATAAAGGATAGATTACCTATGGATCAGTCTTATCTATTGACTATTGCTTTGGATGGTGAAAACTGCTGGGAATATTATGATAATGATGGTAGAGATTTTTTAAGGCATCTTTATACATTGATTGAAGATTCTAATGAAGTTGAAACTACAACGGTTGGAGAGTTTATACTTAAAAATCCTCCAAAGGATACTTTAAACTATATTTTTACAGGATCCTGGATAAATGCTGATCTTACTACTTGGATTGGAGAGCTTGAAGAAAATTTGGCTTGGGATTATTTGAGTTTAGTTAGAGCCTATTTAGAAAGGGGGATTAAAAAAGCCTATTTTGATAAGAATAGTTTAGATTGGAAAAGCTTATGGGCTGCGGAGGGGAGTGATTGGTTCTGGTGGTATGGAGATGATCAAGATTCAGGCCATGATGAGGTATTTGATTATATATTTAGAGTGCATTTAAAGAATGTTTTTAAATCAATAGATAAAGATTATCCTACTTTTTTGGATTTTCCTATTGTCTTTAAAAATCCTATTTGGAAATCAAGAGAATTTTTTATTTTTACTCCTAAAATAGACGGGAAAGTTTCTTTCCAAGATGAGTGGGTGCTTTCTTCTTTAAATCTTTTGGAGGAGGATGGATTAATAAAGAGAATATATTATGGCTATGATCTTGAGAATCTTTATATAAGGATTGATATAAAGAATGGTAAGGCGAGTGATTTCTTTGATAAAGGAATATCCTTAAAATTAAATTTTAGGGATTATACTAAAGAAATGTTATCCTTAGAAATATCAAAGGACAATAAAACATCTTTAAGTGAGGATATATTTTGGGCATTAGATGAGATTTTTGAAATAAGAATTCCCCTTAATATAGTTTTTTTACATAATGAAAAACTTCTTTTGGATATTCAGCTTCTTAAAGATACAAAGGTTTTAGAGAGTTATCCTAAAGACTCTAAAGGGTTTATGGTTAGAAAGCCAGGATTTCTTGAAGAACTTATAACAAAGCTTTATTTTCAAAGGTTGAATAAGGAAAAAGTGGCTGTTATAGAGTCCTTTATACTAAAGAGAAAAGAAGGGGAATTTTATAACCTTTATACTAAAGTTGTAATAGAGAATAAAACTTTCAATAATAATATGGATTTATCTTTTTCTGGTGATATTATTAAAGTAAGGAAAATTATTTACTTAGATGAATTTATTTTATTCTTACAAGCCTTAAGAGATTTAAATATTTTTCTCTTGTCAAATTACACTATATTTTATCCTTTTGCTTACTCTGTAAAACTGAATAATGTCTATATTCTTAAGCCCAAAAATTCAATGAAAAGATTTATAAATGCTTATATGAGTAAATGTGGTGGGGATAAGAATCTTAATATAGAGATGGAGAAGTTAGGAAGTATAGAGATTTATGGATTATGAAAGTTTTTTTGTTTGGAAAAGTAGAGATGAAGCAATAAAAATTCAAGAGGAGCTAAAAAGAAAAATTATTTTAAAAGATGGGTTTATTAATATAAACACAGTAGGTGGTGTGGATACATCTTTTTCTAATGATGTGGCATTATCTGTTATTGTAGTTATGAATTACAAAACATTAGAGTTAATAGAAATTTCTTATCATTCAATGGATGTAACAGTTCCTTATATACCAGGATTTTTAAGTTTTAGAGAAGGCCCAAGTATAATGAAAGCTTGGGGGAAACTCAAAATAAAGCCTGATATATTAATCTTTGATGGTCAAGGTATAGCACATCCAAGAAGATTGGGTATTGCATCTCATGTAGGTGTAGTGTTAGATATAGCAACCATAGGTTGTGCTAAAAATTTATTAATAGGAGATTTTAAAGAACCTGATAATAAAAAGGGAGCATTTAGTTATATATATGATAAGGAAGAGGTTATTGGTGCAGTGTTAAGGACAAAAGAGAATGTAAAACCTGTATATATATCTCCTGGTCATAAAGTTTCATTAGAATCCTCTATAAAAATTTCGTTTAATTGTACTTTCAAATACAGATTGCCTGAACCTATAAGATTAGCCCACATATACAGTAAGAAAATTCTATTAGATCTTAAAAAAGAAAGATAATTTTTTAAGAGTATCTATCTCTTCTCTTCTACCTAATTTTGCATTTTTAATTGCCTTTTCTAATATTTCTATGGATTTATCATAATTTCTTTTGTCTACAGGATAGGGATGTCCGTCTTTTCCGCCGTGAGCAAAAGAGAACCTTGCTGGATCTTTTATGCTTGCTGGATTTCCATATACAAGCTCGGATATCAATGCTAAAGCTCTAAGAGTTTTTGCTCCTACACCTTCTCTTAGTATTAAATCTTGGAAATCCTTTGGAGGATTTTCATAATTTTTCAATAATACAGTCTTAAGATTTTCAGGCTTTATTTCTCTAGCAGTTATTGGATGGTAGGGGGGTAGTCTTAAAGAGACTTTTTCCCATAACTTTGTTATATCTTCTGGTTTTTCATGAAATAAATATGTTATTGTTTCCTGAGCTTTTTTACTTTCTTTTGAAACCAGGTTTAATACGTAATTTTCAAATCTTTCACTAATAATACCTTTATGGGGATCTTCCACAAAACTTTTTATTTCATCTCCTAACCAATGATATCTTCTTGCATAGTGGTTTTTTTCATTCATTCCTTGTTGGATAACACACCATTTGTCATTTTTTGTAAATACTAAAAGATGGGTATACAATTGATATCCATCCTGAATAGCATTATTATCTACCCTCGCTACTATTCTACTTATAAAGATCCATTTATTTGGATCAATGCTACTCTTCTCTGATATTTTTATGATTTCTTTAGGAGTATTTAAAGCTGTTTTTCCCTTTCCTCCTACTATATAAAGTCCTATGTCATCTGGAATTTCTCTAAGAGCTTCTTTAAGTGCGGATCCAGTAGTTGTAGTAAGTCCACTGGAATGCCAATCGAAACCTAATATACATCCTAAAGCTTGAAACCAGAAAGGATCCGAAAGTTTTTTTATAAGATCATCAATTTTGTTCTCCATATAGAATAGAAGAATGATTTCTCTTGATAGCTTTTTCATTCTATGAAAAAGCCATTGAGGTGCTTTACCAGTATGAAGAGGTAGTTCTGCAAATTCTCTTTTTATCATACTATAATTATAGCAAGAAATAAAAAGAAAGGGGCTATTATGTAATGAAAAAGTTTATATTTTTAATGATTTTTGGGATCCTAATTATATCTTTAGTAACCTTGGGAACTTCTAAGACAGTTTTTCCAAAGGGAAGACTTATTATTACCCAAAACCATAGAAGTTTGGAGATTCCAATAGAGATAGCTGATAGGGAAGAATTGCATACTTTAGGACTCATGTATAGAAAGGATATACCATGGGAGTATGGAATGCTCTTTATATTTTCCACCGATGTATCCTACGGTTTTTGGATGAAAAATACGTACGTACCGTTAGATATTGCATTTATTTCTTCTGATAAGATTATCTTTAATATTCAGAGAATGTTACCATGTAAAGAGGGAAAAGATTGTGCTGTGTACTATAGTCCAAAACCCTATAGATATGCTTTGGAAGTTAAAGCGGGATTTTTTGAAAAATATAAATTCTCTGTAGGAGCTAAAATAGATTACATAAGAGAATAATTGTTGACTTTTAGGATAAAATTTTCTATTCTTTAAGAGAATTTTTAAGATGATAATACTATATTATAAAAGGAGGTTAATTAAATGAGCGTACCAAACGTAAACAGAGAACTTTGTATCGGGTGTGGTGTTTGTGCATCTTTATGCCCTGATGTTTTTGAGATTGATAGCGAAGGAAAAGCTGTTGTAAGAGAAGGGGCTGATTGCGAGTCTGCAGGTTGCTGTCAAGATGCAGCAGATTCTTGTCCAGTCGGTGCAATTACTCTTTAAGAATTATTTAAAGATTTGAGGGGGAGATAAAACTCTCCCCTCTTAAGGTTAATAATTGAGGTTAACAAATATGTTAAATAAAAACTTAATAGAAGAAATTCTTGGTATTGCTATCAGACATGGGGGAGAATTTTCAGAAATATTTTTAGAAAATTCTCATTCCCTTTATTTTTATTGGGATGATAGAAGGGCGGAAGAGGTAACTTATGGAGAGGATATAGGGGCTGGTATAAGGATTATTCAAGGAGACAAAGTATATTATGGTTATACTACTGATATAAGTGAATTGGGTTTAAAGAAGCTTGCTAACAATTTATCAGAGGTAGTTATTAAAGGAGAAAACAATAGAAAGATAATTATGGAGGATAAAAAGGAATTTATTACCAAAGCATTGAAAGATTATAAATCGGTAGAGGTTGGGGAAGGTATTGATCTTTTGAAAATAATGGATGAAAGTTCAAGAAATTATAGTCCAAGAATTGTCCAATTTACATCAGTAATAAGGAACCATACTCAGGAAATACTTATAGCAAATAGTGAAGGTGATTTTGTAGAAGAAAAGAGAGTGCGAAGTGTCGTTTATGGGTTTGCAGTTGGTGAAAAAGATGGACTTATACAAACTGGTTATGAGATTGTAGGAGCTACTTTAGGCTGGGAACTTTTTACTGAGGATTTGGTTAAGAATGTAGCTTTAGAGGCTTCTCGAAGAGCTATTTTAATGTTAGAAGCTGAGGAAGCGCCTGCTGGAATTATGCCTGTGATTATTTCTTCTCAGGCTGGGGGTGTTCTAATTCATGAGGCAGTAGGTCATGGTTTGGAGGCAGACTTAGTAGAAAAAGGTGTTTCTGTTTATAAAGGTAAGATAGGGGAGAAAGTAGCTTCTAATTCTGTAACATTAGTAGATGCTGGTGTGTTGGAAGAAAAATATGGAAGTTCATATGTAGATGATGAAGGAGTTAAAACAAATTATAATGTGTTAATAGATAGGGGAATATTAAAAAGTTATATGCATTCAAGAATTACTGCTAAAAAGTTTGGAGTAGCTCCTACTGGCAATGGTAGAAGACAAAGTTTTAGATATCCACCAATCCCAAGAATGACTAATACTTTTATCCTTCCTGGTAATAGTAAGTTAGGGGATATGTTAGATAAAGTAGAAAAAGGTCTTTATGTGGTAAAAATGGGTGGTGGTCAGGTTGATACAGTCTCAGGAGATTTTGTTTTTGAGATTGAAGAAGGTTATATGATAGAATCTGGAAAAATTAAAAATCCTGTGAGGGGAGCTACTTTGATAGGTAATGGGCCTAAAATCCTTGAGAAAATAGAATTAATAGGTGATGATATTGGTTTTACTCCAGGGACATGTGGAAAGGATGGTCAGGGTGTACCTGTTACTGATGGAATGCCTACCATATTAATATCTGAGATTACTGTAGGTGGAACTAAAAAGAGGGAGGATTAGATTTTTTAATCATGTTAGATATAGAATTTGTTTTGAAATTTCTTAAGAAAAATAAAGTTGAAGGAGAAATTTTTTATCAAGAAAAGGAAAAACATTCTTTAACAATATATGGTGGAGACGTAGAGAAATATCAAGTATCAAAAGAACAAGGTATAGGTATAAGAATACTTAAAAAAAACAAGCAAAGTTTTTCATACACTACTGATATTAAGAATGTGGAGGAAGCTATAAATAAGGCATTGGCATATGTTGATTATATGCCTATTGATGAAAATTGGAGTTTAGTAGAAGATTTGGAAGCCAAAGATATAAAAGGATATATTGAGGATCCTCCGATGGAGGAAAGAATTAACACTCTTAAAGAAATTGAGAAAAAAATATATTCTAAGGATAAGAGAATAAAAAGTATAAGAAATATAGTTTGGGAGAAAATATGTGAAAATAATAAGATAATAAATACATTAAATACTTTCCTTGAATACAATTATCAATATCAATATGTTTACACAGAAATTTCAGCTTCTGATGGGAATAATGAGAGAAGCGGTTTTGAGTTTGATACTGGAAGAACTTGGTATGATTTGAATTTTGATAATTTAGTAGATAAGGTTGTTTGGAAGGCTACAAGCTTATTGGGAGCTGAGCAAACCCTATCTAAACGTACTACAATTTTACTCCCCTCAGATGTGGCAAGTGATTTTTTAGAGCTTCTTTCATATATGTTCATTGCTGACAATGTTCAGAAAAACAAATCATTATTGAAGGGATTAATTAATCAAAGAGTGGCATCTCCAGTATTGAGTATTATAGAGGATCCTACTGATGAAAGGTCATTGGTTCCAAGGGCTTTTGATGATGAAGGAGTTAAAACATATAAAAAGTATCTTATTGAAGATGGAATATTAAAGGAATATCTTCATAATTTATACACTGCTAATAAAGAAAGAAGAAATTCTACTGGAAATGGAGTGCGTCTTAATTTTAAGAGTCTACCTAAAATAGCCTCCTTCAATATGTATATAAAACCAGGTATTAGAACAGAGAGAGAGATAATATCTTCTGTAAAAAATGGTATTTATATTATTTCTTTAATGGGATTACATCTTGCAGATACAGTTTCTGGAGATTTTTCCTTAGGTATAGAAGGTTTGCAAATAAAAGATGGTGAATTTTATAAACCGTTAGCAGAGATGACTGTTGCTGGAAATTTAAAGGATCTTTTAAATTCAATATCTGAAGTAGGAAGCGAATTATATTTTAAAGGGAATGTAGCTTCTCCAATGATAAAGTTAGAAGACGTTATGGTATCTGGAAAGTAAAAAAAGGAGGTTTTATAGAAAATGGTAAAGATGTTTTCTTCTGCTGATCTTTTAGAAATGGCAATTCACTTAGAAGAAGAGAGTGAAAAATTTTATAAAATATTGCAATCTAAAGTGGAGAAGGAAGACTTAAAAAGACTATTTTCATATCTTGCTGTTCAGGAGCATGCTCATGCAATAACTTTTAAAAAGATTTATTATGAGATTGAAAAAGAAGGTTTTGTATCTGCTTATCCTGATGAAGAAGCCAATAAATATTTACATGCTTGGGTGGAATCACAGGTATTTATTGATTGGGATGAACTTACCAAGAAAACTGTATGGAACAAAGAAGAAATATTAGATCTTGCTATCAGACTTGAGAAGGATTCTCTTTTATTTTATTATGAGGTAGAACCATTTATACCAGAGAAAGATAGAAAAATCCTCTCTGAGATAATAAAACAAGAGAAAGACCATTTATATCAATTAACAGAATTTAAAAAAGGGATGATTTAAATCTCTTTAAGTTTTTCCCAAAATTCTTCAGAGAATTGACCTTTAAATACTTCTTCTACAGGACCTATGAGGTTAACAGTCCAATCTTTATTTATTCTTATTTTTAATTCACCCCCAGGCATTAGAACCTCTACATAATTATTGACAAGACCTTTCCTATATGCTGCTGAAACTGCTGCACAAGAGCTACTACCAGATGCAAGTGTATAACCAGCACCTCTTTCCCATATTCTTATCTCTATTTTTTCAGGAGATATTACCTTTACCATTTGAACATTTGTTCTGTTTGGAAAGAGAGGATGATTTTCCAAAGTTGGACCTAATTTTTTAATTTTTTCTTCATCAATATTATCAACAAAAAACACACAGTGAGGGTTACCTATGGAAAGGCAGGTTATTTTTATTTTTTCGTGATCTATTTCTAATTCTTTGTCTACAAGTTCTTCTTCTTCTGTATTTACAGGAATTTCTTTAGTATTAAAGGTAACTTTTCCCATTTCAATTTCTATACATTTTGCTTTGTTATTTTTTTCCTCAATTATATTGGCTTTAACCCTTCCTCCTAATGTGTGTATAAAAAATTCTTTTTGAGAGGTAAAACCGTAGTCATATATATATTTAGCTAAAATTCTGAGTCCATTGCCACTCTTTTCTGCTTCACTTCCGTCAGGATTAAAAATTCTGACAGCAAATTCGTTATCGTTAATCTTTTCAAATACAAGGATACCATCAGATCCTATACCCATATTTCTATTACAGATTAATCTAATGTTTTTCTCGTTTAATATAAAATCAATTTTATTTTTTTCAAGGACTATATAATCATTTCCAAGACCATGACTTTTTACAAATTCCATAACTAATTTTCCTCCCTTACTTTTTTATAGTGATAAAATTAATTATATCAAAAGATTTTAATGAAAGGAGAATGAAGAGGTATGTTTTTTAGTGAATTGGCAGAATATTTTGGAAGATTAGAAATTACTACAAAAAGAAATGAGATGACTGAAATATTAGCTGATTTATTTAAAAAGGCAGATAAAGAAGAAATTGATAAGATAATCTATTTATTAAATGGAAGAGTTGCTCCTGAATATGAAAAAGTCGAGTTTGGTATGTCAGAAAAATTAGTATTAAGAGCTATGGCTTTAGCATTTATAGTGCCTATATCAGAACTTGAAAGGGTTTATAAAGAAATAGGAGACTTGGGAGAAATTGTAATAAGGTACCATAGAGAAAGAGAAAAAGATTTATCAATTACTGAGGTGTTTAATGTTTTATATGAGATAGCTAGTATCTCTGGAGAAGGAAGTGTTGATGCCAAAGTAAATAGATTGGCTTTTCTTATAAACTCCTTAACTTCAGAAGGAGCAAAATATCTGGTAAGAATAGTTTTAGGGAAATTAAGGCTTGGAATAGGAGAGCCAACAATTATGGATGCTCTTTCTTATGCAAAGGCAAAAGATAAGACTCTAAGGTCTTTTATAGAAAGAGCTTTTAATATTACTTCTGATTTAGGATATGTGGCTAAGGTTTTTTGGGAAGGAGGTACAGAAGCTCTAAAGAAAATCAAGGTACAAGTTGGAAGACCTATAAGGATGGCATTAGCTGAAAGGGTTTCTAAGCCTGAAGAGATCATTAAAAAAATGGGTAAATGCTCAGTAGAACCTAAGTTTGATGGTTTTAGGTGTCAGATACATAAAAAAGGTAAAATTGTCAAAATTTTCTCAAGAAATTTAGAAGATAATACCCATATGTTTCCTGATTTAGTAGAAGGGATACTTGATCAGATACCTAAGGAGGAGATAATAATTGAGGGTGAAGCTATCTCTTATAATCCCGAAACTGGAGAATTTTATCCTTTTCAGGTTACTGTTCAAAGAAAAAGGAAATATAATATTAGTGAAATGGTAGAGCTTTTTCCTCTCCAGCTATTTACTTTTGATATTTTATATGTAGATGGAGAAGATATTACATCCTTACCTTATCTTAGAAGAAGAAAAAAATTAGAAGAGAATATAAAAGAAGGAGATAAAATTTTTATAACAAAGAATATTGTTACCAGTGATCCGAAGGAAATACAGATGTTTTTTGAGGAATGTATTAGTGAAGGATTGGAAGGTATTGTAGCTAAGAGATTAGATGCCCCATATCAGGCAGGAGTAAGAAATTTTAACTGGATAAAATTAAAGAGATCTTATCAAAGTCATCTCACAGATACAGTTGATTGTGTGATTCTTGGATATTTTAAAGGAAGAGGACATAGAGCAAAATTTGGAATAGGTGCCCTTCTTGTTGGAGTGTATGATCAAGAGAGAGATCTATTTAAGACTATAGCAAAAATAGGAACAGGCCCAACGGAAGAGGAATGGGTAAAATTTAGGGAAGTTTTAGATGAAGTAAAAGTTGACCATAAACCCAGTAATGTTGATTCTTTAATAGAACCTGATGTATGGGTAGAACCTAAATATGTGGTAGAAATTCAAGCTGATGAAATAACAAGAAGCCCCGTGCATACATGTGGAAAAGAAACTGATGGATTAGGTTATGCATTAAGATTCCCAAGAGTTATTGGCTTTATTAGAGAGGATAAAGGTCCTTATGATGCAACTTCTGTCTCTGAAATTTTAGAAATGTTTAGAAATCAAAGAAGAGAAAAGGTAGAAGAAGATCAAGAGGTATAGAGGCTTTTTTGCTTTTTTATATTTTTTTCTTGTCCCCCCTCTTGCAAAAGGGAGATATATATGATAGAATTTAATCCGCCCGATGAGAAAGGGCGGATGCACATTAGACAAAGGGAGAAAAGGGAGAGAGAAGAGAGAAGGAAGAAGAGAGGAAGGCATATAGAGAGCGAGGATACAGACCCGAAAGGGAAGGTATGATATATACTGGATGGAGGGTTTGATCCTGGCTCAGGACGAACGCTGGCGGCGTGCCTAAGGCATGCAAGTCGAGCGGTAGCTCCTATTGGGATAACCGATAGGAGTGAGAGCGGCGCACGGGTGAGTAACACGTAGGTAACCTACCCCAGAGAGGGGGATAACACCCCGAAAGGGGTGCTAAACCCCCATATACTTACCGAGCGGAGAGCTAAGGTAAGGAAAGAGTATACAGAGGCAACTCTGTATACTGCTCTGGGATGGGCCTGCGGCCTATCAGCTAGTTGGTGGGGTAATGGCCCACCAAGGCGAAGACGGGTAGCCGGCCTGAGAGGGTGGTCGGCCACACTGGGACTGAGACACGGCCCAGACTCCTACGGGAGGCAGCAGCCGGGAATCTTCCGCAATGGGGGAAACCCTGACGGAGCGACGCCGCGTGAGGGAAGAAGCCCTTCGGGGTGTAAACCTCTTTTCTCGGGGAAGAAAGCTGACGGTACCCGAGGAAAAAGCCCCGGCTAACTACGTGCCAGCAGCCGCGGTAAGACGTAGGGGGCGAGCGTTGTCCGGATTTACTGGGCGTAAAGGGCGTGTAGGCGGCTTAGCAAGTCAGATGTGGAAGCCCCAAGCTCAACTTGGGGAGGCCATCTGATACTGCTAAGCTAGAGGGCAGGAGAGGAGAGCGGAACTTCCGGTGTAGCGGTGAAATGCGTAGATATCGGAAGGAACGCCGGTGGCGAAGGCGGCTCTCTGGACTGGCCCTGACGCTGAGGCGCGAAAGCTAGGGGAGCGAACGGGATTAGATACCCCGGTAGTCCTAGCCGTAAACGATGGGCACTAGGTGTGGGGAGTCAGACTCTCCGTGCTGCAGCAAACGCGATAAGTGCCCCGCCTGGGGAGTACGGCCGCAAGGCTAAAACTCAAAGGAATTGACGGGGGCCCGCACAAGCGGTGGAGCGCGTGGTTTAATTCGATGCTAAGCGAAGAACCTTACCAGGGCTTGACATGCAGGCTGAAAGCTTACCCGAAAGGGTAAGTGCCGAATGAGGGGGTTTCCCCTTATTTGGAGCCTGCACAGGTGGTGCATGGCTGTCGTCAGCTCGTGTCGTGAGATGTTGGGTTAAGTCCCGCAACGAGCGCAACCCCTGCCCTTAGTTGCCAGCGGGTAAAGCCGGGCACTCTAAGGGGACTGCCGGCGATGAGCCGGAGGAAGGTGGGGATGACGTCAAGTCAGTATGCCCCTTATGCCCTGGGCTACACACGCGCTACAATGGGTGGTACAGAGGGGAGCGAAGCCGCGAGGTGGAGCGAATCCCTAAAGCCACCCCCAGTTCAGATCGCAGGCTGCAACTCGCCTGCGTGAAGGCGGAATCGCTAGTAACCGCAGATCAGCCACGCTGCGGTGAATACGTTCTCGGGCCTTGTACACACCGCCCGTCACACCACGAGAGTCCGCAACACCCGAAGTCAGGCGAAGAGCCTGCCGAAGGTGGGGCGGATGATTGGGGTGAAGTCGTAACAAGGTAGCCGTACCGGAAGGTGCGGCTGGATCACCTCCTTTCTTACGGAGAATTTAGGATAAGCTTTCCTTTTCTCACCTTCTTCCTCTCCTCCCTGAATTTTTTGTACCTTAGACAAAAGAAGATTAGGGAGAGATCCAAGAGGGATGATACAGTAATCAGCCGGGCGTCAAAGTAGAAAGGGCGTACGGTGGATGCCTAGGCACCAAGGGCCGAAGAAGGACGCGGCAGGCGGCGAAACGCCCCGGGGAGCTGCGAGCAAGCTATGATCCGGGGATTTCCGAATGGGGAAACCCACTCTGGGTAATGCCAGAGTATCCCTAAGGGGAAACTCTTAGGGAGGGGAACCGGGGGAACTGAAACATCTTAGTACCCCGAGGAGAAGAAAGAGACAATCGATTCCCTGAGTAGTGGTGAGCGAAAGGGGAGGAGCCTAAACCTGAGTGGTGGAGAAGCTCGCGGGCGTTGCCACTCAGGGGTAGAGGGATAAGGCCGGAGGGAGCCGCGACTCTCTCGTAAGGGAATGCATACTTAGCCGAACAGTCTGGGAAGGCTGGCCAGAGAGGGTGAGAGCCCCGTAGGCGAAAAGTATGTATCTCTTATGGGCCTTAATCCCGAGTAGCGTGGGGCACGTGGAATCCTGCGCGAATCAGGGCGGACCACCGCCTAAGGCTAAATACCCTTGGTGACCGATAGCGCATAGTACCGTGAGGGAAAGGTGAAAAGAACCCCGGAGAGGGGAGTGAAATAGAACCTGAAACCGTACGTCCACAAGGGGTAGGAGAGCTATGCTCAAAGAGGGTTTCCCTTTTTGAGCAAGGCTCGACTGCGTGCCTGTTGAAGAATGAGCCGGCGAGTTAATGCGTGTGGCGAGGTTAAGGGAGAGGAGTCCCGGAGCCGAAGTGAAAGCGAGCCTGAAGAGGGCGATTAGTCACACGCATTAGACCCGAAACCAGGCGAGCTACCCATGGCCAGGATGAAGCGGGGTTAACCCCCCGTGGAGGTCCGAACCCGTTAGCAGTGAAAAGCTATGGGATGAGCTGTGGGTAGGAGTGAAAAGCTAATCGAGCCTGGAGATAGCTGGTTCTCCCCGAAATAGCTTTAGGGCTAGCCTCAGCCGATGAAGCCTAAGGAGGTAGAGCACTGGTTGGGCGAGGGGCGGGGATCCGCTGCCGAGTCCAGTCAAACTCCGAATGCCTTAGGTGGATGGCTGGGAGTCGGACTGTGGGGGATAAGCTCCATAGTCGAGAGGGGAACAGCCCAGATCAACAGCTAAGGTCCCAAAGTCCGGGCTAAGTGGTAAAGGAGGTAGCTTGGCGAAGACAGTCAGGATGTTGGCTTAGAAGCAGCCATCATTCAAAGAGTGCGTAATAGCTCACTGATCGAGCCAAGCTGCGCCGAAAATACACGGGGCTAAAGCCCGGCACCGAAGCTTTGGGTTCTACCTATCTTCGGGTAGGTAGAGCGGTAGGGGAGCGTTCCGCTGTAGGGAGAAGGCGGACCGGAAGGACCGCTGGACGAGGCGGAAGTGAGAATGCCGGCATGAGTAGCGAAAAGGAGGGTGAGAATCCCTCCCACCGAAAGCCCGAGGTTTCCTGGGTAAAGCTCGTCTTCCCAGGGTTAGGCGGGAGCTAAGCCGAGGCCGAAAGGCGTAGGTGATGCACAGCCGGTTAATATTCCGGCCCCACCTGCTAACCGTTAATACCGAAGGAGGGACGCAGGAGGGTAGGTGCGCCTGGTGGTGACATACCAGGTCCAAGCTCTAAGGGAGGGAGTGTAGGCAAATCCGCACTCCTGATGAACCGAGGAGTGATGGGGAGTCCTCGAGAGAGGGCGAAGGCATCGAGCCCACACTGCCGAGAAAAGCTTCTAGGGAGGTTAGCGGGTGCCCGTACCGCAAACCGACACAGGTGGGCGAGGTGAAGATCCAAAGGTGCGCGGGATAACCCTCGTTAAGGAACTCGGCAAAATGGCCCCGTACGTTCGCAAGAAGGGGTGCCCGAGTAAGGTGAATAGCCTGAAAGGGCCGCAGTGAAGTGGCTCTGGGGACTGTTTACCAAAAACACAGGTCTCTGCTAAGGCGTAGAAGCCGATGTATAGGGGCTGAGGCCTGCCCGGTGCTGGAAGGTTAAGGGGAAGGGTTAGGGGAATACCCGAAGCCCTGAACCGAAGCCCCAGTGAACGGCGGCCGTAACTATAACGGTCCTAAGGTAGCGAAATTCCTTGTCGGGTAAGTTCCGACCCGCATGAAAGGCATAACCACTGGAGCGCTGTCTCAACGAGGGGCCCGGTGAAATTAGAGTGTCCGTGAAGATACGGACTACCCGTGGCAGGACGGAAAGACCCCGTGAAGCTTTACTGCAGCCTGGCATTGAACTTTGGCACCGCATGTAGAGGATAGGTGGGAGGCTGAGAAGCAGGGGCGCCAGCCTCTGTGGAGCCGCCGGTGGAATACCACCCTTGTGGTGTTGGGGTTCTAACCCCAAAAGAAGAGCCTTTTGGGGGACAGTGCTTGGTGGGCAGTTTGACTGGGGCGGTCGCCTCCTAAAAGGTAACGGAGGCGCCCAAAGGTAGGCTTGGCACGGTTAGAAATCGTGCCTAAAGTGTAAGGGCGTTAAGCCTGCCTGACTGTGAGGCCGACGGGCCGAGCAGAGACGAAAGTCGGGCCTAGTGATCCGGTGGTCCCGAGTGGAAGGGCCATCGCTCAACGGATAAAAGTTACTCCGGGGATAACAGGCTGATCTCGCCCGAGAGTCCACATCGACGGCGAGGTTTGGCACCTCGATGTCGGCTCACCGCATCCTGGGGCTGGAGAAGGTCCCAAGGGTTGGGCTGTTCGCCCATTAAAGCGGTACGTGAGCTGGGTTCAGAACGTCGTGAGACAGTTCGGTCCCTATCCGCCACGGGCGTAGGAAACTTGAGGGGAACTGCTCCTAGTACGAGAGGACCGGAGCAGGCGGACCTCTGGTGTACCAGTTGTGCCGTCAGGTGCAGGAGCTGGGTAGCCAAGTCCGTACGGGATAAGCGCTGAAAGCATCTAAGCGCGAAGCCCACCCCAAGATAAGGTTTCCCACAGGGAGAACCTGGTAAGGCACCTCCGAGAAGAGGAGGTAGATAGGCCGGAGGTGGAAGCGCAGCAATGCGTGAAGCCGACCGGTACTAATATGCCGAGGCTTTGACGCCTGGCTGGTTACGGTGTGATCTCTCTCAAGAAGGATTTATGATGGAGTTATGAAGGAAGAGGAGGCTACTGGTGATTAGAGCGGAGGGGAAACGCCCGTTCCCATTCCGAACACGGAAGCTAAGCCCTCCAGCGCCGATGGTACTGCCCTGGCAACGGGGTGGGAGAGTAGGTCATCGCCAGAGAGCCTCCTCTTTTTTTGATCAGTGTAAATTATTTCTGTTATTATTTTTAATCAATTTTAAAATTAGGAATCTTGACAAAAAATTTTTAAAATGTTAGTATTATTTCAAAAAGAATTTGTTAAGAACCTTTCCAGGCGAGGGTCCCCTTCCCCCCTCACCCATCACCCCCTACCTCGCCTGGAAAGTTCTTTTAATTAATATATGCAAAAAGGGAGGAGTTTAAAATGAAAAAAATGATGAAGAATAATAGATTTTTAAAAATTTTTTTAATGATTATATTATTTGTCCTATTAATTCATACATCTTACTCAATAGCCAATATAGGAGAAAATGAAAAAGCTATAGATTTTTCACTTAAAGATCTAAAGGGGAAAAATTATAGGCTTTCTGATTTTAAAGGGAAAGTTATTTTATTAAATTTTTGGGCTACATGGTGCCCTCCATGTAGATATGAAATGCCGTTATTAGATAAGCTATACAAGGAACATAAAAATAAAGGATTTGAAATAGTGGCTGTTAGTCTAGACTCCAATCCTAAAAATGTTAATGATTACTTAAAGAATAATCCAGTTAGTTTTACTATTCTTTCTGACAGAGAAGGAAAAGCAGGATATACATATCAAATTGTAGCTATACCAACATCTTTTTTAATTGATAAAAATTTTATTATAAGAAAAATTTATTTAGGAATTATCTCAGAAAAGGATATTAAAAAGGAATTGGAAAAATGGCTAAAAAAGTAATTATAAGATTTTTTATATTCTTTCTTATATTCCTTTTTTTGACTATTGGTATTTATATGGGAGAATTTTATGAGATCTATAGAAATAGTATTATTTTGTGTTTATCTTGTATAGGTATTCAATAATTATTAGTAAAAATAATCTTTTTCTCTGAAATAATAATATCAACTTTTTGATCGTAAGGATCTTTTGGAAGTTCATTAATGATTAAATCGTCAAAGGTTAAACCTATTTTTATACCTCTTTTAATGTTGCTTAAAAAACGATCATAGTAACCTTTACCATAACCTATTCTATAACCTTTAACATCAAATGCAATTCCAGGTACTACAATAATATCGAACAAGTTATAATCTATTTCATAAATCTCCTTAGGTTGCAGTATACCAAATGGACCTTTTTCTAAATCATTAATTGTCTTAATTTCTCCAAATTTTAAGTCTTTACCAAAGATAACGGGGCAAAATACTCTTTTGTTTTCTACAAGAGCATGATAAATTATGAACCTTGTATCTACCTCATCTTTTATAGAGACATAAGTGTTAATTATAGATGCTTTTCCCCAAATAACTAAATTCTTCAGCTTATGAAAAATTTCATGAGATTTTACCTCTTTATCTCTTATATTCCTTCTTTTTTCTAAAAATATCTTCCGCAATTCTTTTTTATCCATTTATATAACCTCTTTTCTTTTTTTAGTTTATATATTATAATCCAAAAAAGCCTGCAGATCTTTAGGATCGCGGGACAATATCAATAAATATCAATATAAATAGTCAAATCAAAAAAACGGCATCCCTTGTTGGGGAGCCGGAAGGGAGGTATTAAAATGTTTAAAAACATCAAAAAAATCTCATTAGCATCTCTTTTTGTTGCAATTACCCTCTTATTAGGTTTTTCACGTATAGGCTATATATCCCTACCAACACCAGCAGGTGCTGCAACAATAATGCATATTCCAGTGATATTAGCAGGCATTGTTATGGGACCATGGTTTGGAGCCTTAGTAGGTAGCATTTTTGGCATTTCTGCAGTTATGTATTTTTCCCATATTGCTCCTTTCTGGGTGCTTTTTCCTGCAAGACCTTTTATTGGTATTGTTTCAGGTCTTGTTTATAATTTTCTCTTATCCTTTTTTAGGTCTCAAAAGAAGCTTAAAAACTCTACCGCTTTTATTATCTCTTTTGTAGTTTTCTCTTTCGCATATCTTAGTGGTGTCTATATCATGAGAGAGTGGTTTACAGAAAGCCTTATTAATTACTCTTTAGAATTTAGTTTTTTAATAGCTTTAATCTCTTTTATCATAGCTTTTTTAATTTTATTTATAATAAAAGAAAAAGAAGGAGAAATAGTTGCCATTGGAATAGCATCCTTCTTAGGAAGTATGACTAACACTGTGGGAACTCTTGGTCTTGCAGCAATTTTTAAAATTTTCCCATTAGGAGTTATTATATCCATAGGAATTCTTCATGGTATTCCAGAAGCAATTATCGCGTCAATAATTTGTCCACCTATAGTTGTATTATTAAAAAGATTAATTAAGGAGAGTGCATAGGGTATGCTTTTAACTATAGATATCGGCAATTCAAATATAGATATAGCTTATTTTAAAAAAAATAAAATTATATCTCATTATGAATTTGAGACTAAGAAATACTCTACAAGCTATGAATATTCACTACTTATTGAATGGACTCTAAAAAGAAATGGGATCTCCGAGGCTAAAGTAGAAGGTATAGCTATATCTTCTGTAGTTCCATCTCTTACCTCAGTTTTTGTTGATGCCATAAGATATATCTTCAATTATTCTCCTTTTGTTGTAGAACCAGGAATAAAAACAGGAATCTCCATAGAGACAGAAAACCCCAAAGAGGTAGGTTCAGATCTTATATGTAATGTGGTTGCTATTCAAGAAGAGTATGGTCCAGTTGGAATAGCTATAGATTTTGGCACAGCAACTACTTTTTCTGCTATAGAGAATAAGAAATTTTTAGGAGTAGCTATAGCACCGGGCGTAGGGACGGCATCCTACGCCCTCTTTGAAAAAACCGCTAAACTTCCTCAAGTAGATATTAAAGCTCCAGAATCTTCCTTAGGAAAAAACACTATATCTGCAATTCAAGCAGGAATAGTTTTTGGGTTTGCAGGACTTGTTGATGGAATTTTAGAAAGACAAATATCAGAAATGAATGGAAATCCTGTTCTTATAAGTACTGGTGGTTGGGCTAAAAGAATAGTACCTCATTCAAAATACCTTAAATTAGAAAATATTGATCCTTATCTTACTCTTAAAGGACTTTGTTATCTTTATAAAAAAAACCTGTGATATAATATAAAAAGTTTAAGATTATTTTAAAAACAATTTAGTGGGGTGTATTAAAAATGTTTAAAAAACTTTTTGTCTTTCTTTTAGTTTTATTAATCCTTATTGTCCCTATTTTTGCTCAAGCAACAAAAAGGGTAGCAATAATAACATATCTAAAAGGAAATGTTTATGTAAAAAAGGCTGAATCAGAGTTATGGATACCTGCTAAGTTAAAAATGGAACTTTCTTCAGGAGATAAGATTTGGGTACAACAAAACTCACAAGCTATATTAGAGTTTTCAGATAGATCAACCCTAAAACTTGCTTCAAATACCCAGCTTGATATTTTAAGATTGGATCGTGATAAAGATACACAAAAAGAAGTATCAATATTTAAATTACTTTTAGGAAAAGTATGGGCGACAGTTGAGAAGATATTATCTATAGGAGAAAGAGTAGAGATACACACACCTACAGCTGTTGCAGGTGTAAGAGGTACGGAATGGATTCAGCAAGTAAGTGAAGATGGAACGACTGTGGTGAAAACTCTTAAAGGAGTAGTTTCTTTTTCTGCTAAAGGTGTAACAGTAGATGTAAAAGAAGGTTTTCAAAGTATTGTAAAACCTGAAAATCCTCCTGAAAATCCGACACCAATAACAGAAATTGAAAAGTTTGATGAAGAAGAGAAACCAAAAGAAGAAAAGCCCAAAGAAGAGATTAAAGAAGAGAAACCTATTACACCTCCTCAAAGGGGATCATCCGAAGGTGTTAGATTAGCGCTTAATAATAATTTAGATTATGGTTTATATAAAAAGAATGATTTGATGCTTGCTAAACTTTCCTTTTCTCCAGAACTTTCTTTTGGAATATTAAAACTCGGTCTTGATCTTTCTTTATATACCGATGGAGAAAGTATAAGTTATATTCAAGGAAAAATAAGGTATGGAGAACTAAATTTACCTTGGCTTGGAATAAAATATGGTGTTATAGATCACTTTACTCTTGGATACGGATTAATTGCCAATAGATATTCCACATATGAAATGGAGGGGGTAGTACTTCGATTAGAAGATCCAAAAAGAGGGGGTATTCTTACTCTCTTTCCTTCTCCTTTTAATAAATATGAAAATCTAACCTCAACATATGCATTGAGAGCTTTTTATCGACCCATAAATAGATTAGAAATTGGTATAAATGGTATGATGGATATGGATGTTGATGAAAATAAAAGACAAGCAATAGTTGGAGCAGATTTATCGTACTTTTTGACAAAAAATACTGTTATTTATTCATCTTTTGCACAAAGAATAATACATGATGGAGTAACAATTAGTGATCCAAGAGTTCTAAGTGAAAATGGTGTTGCATTAGGTCTTCAAAGCAATTTCAGTCTTTTCAACAGTGTTTTTAGTGTCCAGCTAATAAACTTTTCTGATAATTTTTATCCTGGTTATTTCAATGCTTATTATGAAAAGAATAAGGTACTTAAAACTCTATCTCCTTTAAAAGAGTCTGTAAATAGAATATTTGGTTTAACATTAGACTTAGACACTAATATATTAAATATTGCCTTTTTAAATGTAAATTACCAATCTTTTAATGGTATGCGTCCATCTATATATAGTAGATTTACTATGTCATTAAATGAAAGATTAAAGATGAACTTACTATACGAGCAAAAAGAGATAAAAACTCCATTTATGCTCTTTAATGAAAATACAATTATGACTTTAAATATAACCTATCCATTAGCTCAAAATGTAGATGCTATACTAACTATAAAAAGAACTTTTGATCCTTATGGTAATCCAACAGATATATATTTTGTATCGACAAAGTTAAGACTTTAAAAAGTGAATTATATAAATAGGTTTATAAAGAATGGCATAATAATAAGATGTATAATAGTGCTAATATCTTTTGTAGTGACTTTATTATTGTTTCAAAGTCAAGTACTTCAAAAACTTGAATTAGGCTCTATTAACTTAAGATTTATATTTAGAGGGGAGAGAGAGTCAGAAAGTAATATCGTAATAATAGGAATAGACGATAATTCAATACAAGAATTAGGTAATTTTCCTTGGAATAGATCTTTATATGTGGAATTAATAAATAAACTAGGGAAAAATCCCAAAATTATAGCCTTTGATATATATTTTGATACAGAAACAACTCCGGTAGATGATAAGAAATTTGAGGAACTTTTAAAAAGGGATAAAAGGATAATACTTTCTGCTTTTTATATATCAGTGGATGATCCAAGATATGGTTCTCTTAAAAGACTCTTTCTTCCCATTGATAAATTTTTGAAAAACGCTAAGGTTGGACTCGTTAATCCAGAACATGATTTGGATGGATTTATAAGAAGATTCCAACTAAAAAATTTCGTATTAGAAAAGGAATGGATTTCTTTTCCTTTTTTAATAGCATTAAAATATCTTTCTCTAACTTCAGACGAATATATTTCTAAAACAAAATTGTTCACAGATAAAAAAAATAACATATATATAAATTACAGAGGAGGACCCTTTAGTTATCCTGTTTACTCTTTTGTTGATATATTAAAAGGAAATATTGATCCAAATGTTTTTAAAAACAAAATTGTTCTTATAGGTGCAGTAACTGAGACATTACACGATACTCATTTTACTCCATTTTATGGTTTTATAAGATATGGAGGTTCTATTAGATTAGGAAAAATGCCGGGAGTAGAAGTTCATGCTAATGCTATAGACACCCTTATTAGCAAAGATTTTATAAAACCTTTTAATGATGGATCCCCATTATATATAATTACACTACTTATGAATTTTATTCCTTCTATTTTAATAAGAAAATACAAGACAATTTTTATATTTGTAATATCCGTGATATTTTCCTTATTATACCTCACAATAGCCAATTTATTTTTTGTTTATTTTAATACGTTACTTCCATATTACATACCAGTATTTGGACTTTTAATTTCTTATTTATTTAACATGTTATATGAAATTATAAAAACAGAACAAGAAAAGAGAGAAATTAAGACATTATTTCAAAGATTTGTCTCTCCAGAAGTAGTTGAAATGCTTCTTAAAACAGAAAGAGATAAAATTTTCACTACCAAAAGAGAGAAGATAAGCGTTCTGTTTGCAGATATTAGAAATTTTACTTATTACTCTGATATAAGAGAACCTGAAGAGATAATTAAGATTTTAGATGATTTCTTAAAAAGCTCTTCAGATATTGTTTTAAAAAACAATGGGACTGTAGATAAATTTATGGGAGATGCAATAATGGCAATTTTTGGAGCTCCTTATCCTTTGGAAAATACTGCAGAAAAAGCTGTACTTTCTGCCTTAGAAATACAAGAAAAGATCAGGAAATTACAATTAGAATGGAAAAGTCAAGGTTATCCTTCTTTTGAAGTGGGAATAGGAATTTCCTCGGGAGAAGCTTTAGTGGGTATTATAGGACCCAAACAGAAGATAGAATATACAGCAATCGGAAATACTGTAAATCTTGCATCTCGATTAGAAGGTTTAGCTAAAGGAGGAGAGATTCTAATATGTGAACAAACATATAATGAAATAAAAGATAAGTTTATTATTGAAGATCTTGGTTTTTTCAATATTAAAGGAAAAGAAAAACCTGTTCATGTATTTAGAGTATTAGGGTACAAAAATGAAAATTAAAATAGGTAAAATACTTAAAGAAAATATATCTTTAAAAAAAGAAATAGAGAGACTCTATTTAATTAGGGAGATTTCCTATAAGATTGTTTCAAATTTGAATCTTTCTGATCTTTTAAAAATAATCATGGAAATAGTAAAAGAGAGTTTAATGGTTGAGGCTTGTTCGTTACTTCTTCTTGATTCCAAAAAAGAAGAATTATATTTTGAAGTAGCTCTTGGAGAAAAGGGAGATACAATCAAAAGATATACAGTAAAAGTAGGGGAGGGGATTGCAGGAAAAGTTGCTCAAACAAGGACTCCTATTATTGAAAATAATGTGGAAAGTAGTAATATATTCAATCCAAAATTTGATTATTTAACCTCTTTCAAAACCAAATCCATTTTAGGGGTACCAATGTTGTATAAAGATGAACTAATAGGTGTAATAGAAGCTATAAACAAAAAAAGCGATAAACCTTTTGACTATGAAGATTTAGACTTACTACAAACTATAGCAAATGAAGCTGCTGTAGCAATAAAAAATGCTCTTTTATACAATAACTTAAAAAGTCTATTTTTTGATACTATAGAATCTCTTGTAAATGCTATTGATGCAAAAGATCCTTATACTCATGGACATTCAAAAAGGGTCTCTGAATTTTCATATTTAATTGGTAAAGAATTAAATTTAGATTCTGATTATTTAGAAAAAATTAGACTTGCAGGGTTACTACATGATATAGGAAAAATTGGGGTAGAGGATAATATTCTGAGGAAAAAGGATAAACTTTCTGAAGATGAATTAATGGAGATAAAAAAGCATCCAATAATAGGGAAAAATATATTAGCACCCATCGATCTTTTAGAGGATATTATAAAAGGTATTGAAGAACACCATGAAAGATATGATGGTAAAGGATATCCAAAAGGCTTAAAAGGTGAAGAAATTTCTCTTATTGGAAGAATTATTTCTGTGGCAGATACTCTTGATGCTTTAATATCTGATAGACCTTATAGAAAAGGTGTAAGTTTAAATTTGGCAATAGATAGAATTAAAGAGGAAAAAGGAAAGCAATTTGATCCTTCTATAGTTGAGGCTCTTTTATCTCTTTACAGAAGGGGATTACTTAAATGTTCTGGTTTTTAAGGTTATTTTTAGCACATCTTATTGCAGATTTCACTTTACAGACGAACAGAGTATTTAAATATAAAGTCTATAATAAATATGGAGTACTGATACATACAAGTATTTACTTAGTAATTACAATTCTACTTTCCATACCTTACTTAACTTCCCCAATGTGTTTCTCTTATATTTTTATTCTATTTTCATTACACACTATAATAGATCTTTCGAAAATCAAAAAGATATCCAAAAGTAATGGTATTAGGGAATTTTTGAAAGATCAAATTCAACATTTTATAACTTTAATTTCTGTTTTCTTATTACCTCAAGCAAAGGAGCCCAAATATCTAAATCTAAGCTCTCCTTTATCCTTTTTAAATCGCTTTTATAATAGTGATTACTATATTCTTTTATCTATTGGTTATTTTTTCGTTGCTTTTGCAGGAACTATCTTTTATTTTTATGTTATAAAAACCTTTGGGGGGAAAAATATATTTTACAAAGATGGAATATCAATAAAGGAAAAATATATGGAGGTTATTTTAAGAACTATAATATTCATTACTTACTATATAGGCTCATTTTATGTATCACTTTTTGTTTTTATAATTTTGAGAATTTTAGAGATGATCATTAATAAGACTTATAGAAACATTATATCTTTTCTATTGATATTAACATATGATTTTACCTTTATATTTTCCATGATTACTTTTCTAAATGCCCTTTTAGGAACTTAGTTAAATCCTCAAGATTTTCAAATACAAAGTCAGGTTTTATCTTCGATCTTTCTAAATCTTTACTTTGAGTTACTCCTGTAAGGAGTAAAAAAGTTTTTACATTAAGTCTTTTTCCTAAGCAAATATCTGTATCTATTCTATCCCCAACAACCCCTACTTCTTCTGATTTCAGGCCCAACTTTTCTATAGCAATTTTTCCCATGTATGGTGATGGTTTCCCAATTATAAAAGGTCTTTTTTGAGATGCTGAAGAAACAGCTGCGACCAAAGATCCAGCTCCTGGATCTATACCATTTTCAGTTGGAAATGTCTTATCGGGATTTGTAGCTAAAAACTTCGCCCCATTTCTTATATGGTAGTTCGCTTTTCTTAATTTTTCAAAAGTAAACTCTCTATCTAATCCTACTACCACAGAATCAACCATATCCTTATCTTCGCATAATTCCCAACCAATGTCAGAAATAACTTTCTTCAATGCTTTTTCTCCTATAACGTAAGCTGTACCTTGATTTTTAATTTTTTTAAGATATATAGCTGTAGCAATTCCAGATGTTAGAATTTCATCAGTATTAGTGAAAATTCCCATTTTTTGTAATTTTTCTATATATTCTTCGGGAAGCTTAGTGGAATTGTTAGTTAGAAACATGAATTTCACATTTTTCTCTCTTAAAAATTCTATGAACTCTTTACTGTAGTGAAGTGGGACATCTCCTCTATAAATAGATCCATCAAGATCAATAAGTAATCCTTTTAATTTCAAGTGAAATACCTCCCCATGGATATTTTTTGATTTTATTTTCTTCTTCCAATATAATACTTCCATTATCATCTATATCTACTATTTTAACTTCTTTTCCATTTAATCTGTTTACAGCATTACTTCCTATATACGGAAACCTACTCTTGTAAAACTGAAATACATAATCCCACTTATCAGGATAATCAGCTATATGCGAAAGAATCTGATTTCTTATCTCTTTTAATATGATTAGTTTATCTTCAACCAAAACAAGGTCTTTAAGGGAAGTAGCATCTATATCATATTTTTGAAAATATGACTGTTCTACAAAAAGATTTATTCCGACACCTGCTATTATGTATTTTATTTCATTATTTTCATAAATACTTTCCAATAGTATTCCTGCAACCTTCTTTTTATTGAGTTCTAAATCATTAGGCCATTTAAAATTAAGAATATCTTTTTCTTTCAAGAATATATCTAAAGCTTTATATACTGCTACAGATATAAGAATACCTAAACAATCTATTTTCTTTTTCAGATAGATAGAAGGATAAAGGATTATAGAAAACCAAAGGCCACCCTCAGGAGAAATCCATTTTCTTCTTAATCTACCTCTTCCTTCTGTCTGTATATCAGCCAAAATAATTGTGCCATGAGGAAAATTCTTTGAAGCATAATCATGAGCAATATCCATAGTAGAGGTTACTTGTTTATAGTAAATAATCACCATTACATTGACCTCATAAATAAAGTAGTAATAATGTTTAGAACTTCGTCTATTGTGGTATATGAATTATCTATAAAATAACCTCCCTGAGGAAGCCTAAGAGGTGCTACATCTCTGTTTATGTCTAAGTAGTCTCTTTCTCTTATGCTTTCAAGAAGTTTTTCTTTATTTGTATCATTAAGATCTTTTGCTCTTCTTTCACATCTTATATCAATATTAGCATTAATAAAAAGCTTTAAGTTTGCGTTTGGAAAAACTATTGTCCCACTATCTCTACCTTCTATAACTAATCCCCGTTTCACCTTTTTAAGAAAATCTCTTTGCCAGTCTGTTATAATCTCTCTAATTCCTCTAAATCTACCTATTTTAGAAGCTACAAGTCCTACTTCTGTAGTTCTTATCAAATCTGTTAATTCCATTTCTTTATAGAAAACTCTAAATTTTTCTCCATCCCACAAAAATTTTATTTGATTTTCTTTTATAATTTTTGCCAATTTACTCTCATCAAAAATATCAAATTTCATAGCCAAAAGTCCCACACTTCTATATAATGCACCGCTATCTATGTAATCAAAATTAAATTTTCTTGCTAAAGATTTTGCTATTGTAGTTTTACCAGATCCTGCAGTGCCGTCTATTGTTATGATTTTAATTTCTTTTTCTTCTTCATATATTCTATATTTTATAAATAAAAGGTCTTGAGTTATTTGCTTCTTTAATTCTTCTAATGAGGGAAATTTTATATCAGGTCTTATGTATTCTTCTAAGACTAATTCAATAATCTCGTTATAAATATTACCAGCAAAATCAAATAAATATGCCTCTATACGAAGCTCTTCACCATTAAAAGTAGGTCTTGTTCCTATGTAAATAGCAGAGTGATATATTTTATCTCTTATTTTAGCTTTACCTTTATATATTCCATTTTTAGGAATAAGTTTAGAAGGATCAGGTTTTACATTTACAGTTGGAAAGCCTATCTTTTCTCCTATATTATCACCTTTTATCACTTTACCTCTTATAAAATATTTATAGCCTAACATTTTATTAGCAAAAGAAATGTCTCCTTTCTGAAGGGCTTCTCTTATCATACTACTTGATACAGTTGTATTATCTATATCATGAAGTGGCTTTACCAATACTTTAAAATTGTAATTTTTACTCAATTCTAATAAGACACTTACATCTCCTGTTCTTCCTTTTCCAAACTTGAAATTATCCCCTACAAGTATGCATGAGAATTCCATATTTTTTCTAAGAAATTCAATAAAATCCTTCGGACTAAGATTTCTAAGTTTTGAGTCAAAGGGCAAACAAAACATATAATCAATTCCTTTTAAACCTATCATTTCTCTTTTCTCATCCTTTGTTAGTAGAAAGGAGGATAAATTTTTGAAAACTTTGGGATATGTATCTTCAAAAGTTATTATTCCAGTATTTGAATCACTAATCAGCGCATAGTTGAACATCTCTTCCAGAATAGAGGAATGCCCTTTGTGTATTCCATCAAATACTCCTATACTTAGAATTAGTTTTCCCTTTTTTTCTATATTGTTCAGCTTTATTACTTTAATATCTTTTTCCATAATAATTATTCAATTGAAAAGACCTTTTCTGGTTTTAGAACATTTCCTTTTATCTTACCTACAGCAATAAAATTATCTTTTGAATTAACCACTGAGACAAAAATTTCCTTATTTTCATAAGTAGGTAAAAGAACATTGTTTCCATTTAAAATTCTTTTCTCTTCCAGAGCATCAACTTTTATTAGAGGAAAGTTTAATATTTTAACTGGAGAAACTAAATTTTCTTTCCAATGTTTAGAGAGTTTGTTAAAAGATATACTATCACTTATAGAGATATGACCAATTTCAGTCCTTAATAAAAAAGAGGTTATTGCATAACATCCAAGTTTCTCACCTATATCTTTTACAAGGCTTCTTATATAGGTACCAGCTGAAACCTTAAATTCAATTAAAGCAATAGGAAATTTACTTTTCTTATAATCTAATAGTTCAGCCTTAAATATTTTTACCTTCCTTTTTGGAAGTTTCAAATTTTTCCCTTCTCTTGCTAGTTCATAAGCCCTTTTACCATTTATATGAAGAGCAGAATAGATTGGGGGTTCTTGTTCAATTTCTCCTAACAAGCTTTTTAATATTTCTTCTATTTTTTGGGGAGAAATATCTTGATTTTTTATGTTTTGATATTTAAAAGAATAAGCCTCTCTATCATAAGTATCACTACTTATACCAAAATGAATCTCTACAATATATGTTTTTGTAAAGTTTAAAATGTATTCCTCTAATCTTACATATTTTCCCAAGCCTATTATTATAAGCCCACATGCTCTGGGATCCAAAGTACCCATATGTCCTACTTTATCTATTTTTGTTATTTCTCTTATTTTTTTTACTACATTGAAGGAGGTTATACCAGGAGGTTTATTTACTAAAAGAAATCCGTTCATTTTCTTCAATAAACTCTTTTAGCTTATTGATAACTAAGTTATAAACATCGGAATTGTTATTTTTTACTTGAAAACCTGCTGCCTCTTTGTGTCCCCCTCCACCAAAAGATTGTGCAAATTTACTTACATCAATACGATTATCTTTAGATCTTAGGCTGACTTTTAATGTTTTTTCATTTATTGGATAGAAGAACACTACAACTCTCACATCTTTCAACATCCTAAGATTGTCTATTATTCCCTCTGTGTCTTCTAAAGTTGCATTATATTTCTCCATATCTTCCATATTGATAAAACTCCAAGCAATATCTTTATCAACATTTATTCTTAGTAATGATATTCCTAATAATTTTAATGATGAAAGTTTTCTTTTCTCGTATATCTCCTTTGATATAGAGGAAATATCAACCCCTATCTTAACAAGATTACTTGCTACTTTTAGGCTTTTAGGAGTAGTGTTACTAAATCTAAAGCTTCCTGTATCAGTTATTAGACCAGTTAAAAGACAAGCAGCCACATTTATTGATATGTTGAATTTTGATTTGGTAAGAATATCGTAAATAATTTCTGTTACCGATGAAGCTTTTTCGTTTATAATATTTATGTCTCCAAATTTTGAATTTGAAGTATGATGGTCTATATTTATTAGTATTTTAGTTTTTTCTTTTACGTTTAAATCTTCCTTAACCCTATATATATCACTACAATCAAAGACAATACCTATATTATATGATCTATCCAAATTACTTATTGTGTTTACATCCCCCTTTAAAAGGAATCTATAAAAAGAGGGGATAGGTGAATTTAGAAAAATATATGGTTTTTTTCCTATTTCTAATAGAAAATAATAAAATCCTAATATAGATCCAATAGCATCTCCATCAGGATTTATGTGTGTGAATAAAATAAAATCTTGATATTTTTCTATTATATCTATTAATCTTCTAATCTCTTTATTGATCTTCTTCATCCTCTAATTTCAATTCTTTCAATTTTCTAAGTATCCTGTCTCCTCTTTCTAAGGATTCGTCAAGCTCAAAAGAAATTTCTGGTATAAATCTTATTCTAAGATCTTTTCCTAATTCGCTTCTTATGAATCCTTTAGCACTTTCAAGTCCCTTCATAGTTTCTCTTTTTTCTTCTTCACTACCATAAACACTCACATATATTCTTGCATATCTAAGATCTTTACTAATTTCTACCTCAGTTATTACAACAAAATTAGATGAGATTCGAGGATCTTTAACCCTTCTTAATAATATCTCACTTATTTCTTCTCTAATTAAAGCACTTAATCTTTCTTGTCTTTGTCTCATGTTAACATCACTCCTGGTAATTTACAAAATTTCTATTTCATAATCTACTATCTCTGTGTCTTTTTGTTCTTCTAACAACTTTATAACATCTGATAATATTTGATATATATGTTTTGACTCTGTAGATACAATACTTATTCCTAAGACAAGTTCGTTCCATATTTCTTGAGCGTCTACCTCAGCTATAGAAACATTAAATCTTGTCCTTATTTTGTCTACAATACTTCTTTTTACTCTCCTTTTTTCCTTAAGGGAGAAACTTTCAGGAATCGATAAAATAACTCTACATACTCCTATTAACATAAATTACTGAACTTGTTGAACGGTATAGACTTCTAAAATATCCCCTGGTTTTATATCTCCAAAGTTCTCTAAACCTACTCCACATTCAAAATTTGTAAGAACCTCTGTGACATCCTCTTTAAACCTCTTTAAAGAGGCTATCTTTCCATCATATATAACTACACCGTCTCTTATTAGTCTAACCTTTGCATTTCTTTGAATTTTACCTTCTCTAACATATACTCCTGCCACAGTACCAACCTTGGGAACATTAAATGTAGCTTTCACTTCGCCTCTTCCTATAATTACTTCCTTGATCTGGGGAGCTTTTAACCCTTTGATATAATTTTGTAAATCATCTATTATTTCATATATAATTCTGTATGTTTTAGCAATTACTTTTTCTTTCGTAATAGCTTCTTGAGCCCTTGAATCGGGTCTTACGTTAAAACCTATAATCATACCTTTGGAGGCAGATGCTAACATGACATCACTTTCTGTTATTCCCCCTACACCTGAATGTATTATTTTAACAGTTATATCTTCTGTTGGAAGTTTGTCTATAGTTTGTAAAATAGCTTCTAAAGAACCCTGAGTATCAGCTTTTACAATTAATGGTAAAACTTTTTCACCAAGTCCTACCACTTCTATGTTAGATTTTTCCTTCTTTTTCTTTCTTTCCTCTAAAATCTCTTTGGCAACTGCCTCATTAGGTACAACTTCAAGAATATCTCCAGCTTGTGGCAACTCTTCAAATCCTGAAATTTCAACAGGCCAAGAAGGATAGGCCTCCTTTAGAGATCTACCCTTATCATCGACCATTGTTCTAACACGTCCCATAACATCCCCAGCCACAAAAATATCCCTTAATTTGAGGGTTCCTTCTTGAATTATTACTGTTGCCACAGGTCCTTTACCTTTATCTATTCTTGTTTCAATAATTGTTCCTTTGGCAGGCTTATCAGGGTCAGCCTTTAATTCTAAGACATCTGCCATAAGTAAAATCATTTCTAATAATTGGTCGATGCCTTGTTTCCTCATAGCAGAGATAGGCACCATTATGGTATCTCCACCCCATTCTTCCGGAATAAGGCCATATTCAGACAATTGTTGTTTTACTCTTTCAGGGTTTGCATCAGGTTTATCAATCTTATTTATAGCCACAATAATAGGTACATTAGCTGCTTTGGCATGATTGATTGCTTCAACCGTTTGAGGCATAACACCATCATCAGCAGCTACCACAAGTACAGCTATATCTGTAACTTGAGCACCTCTTGCCCTTAAAGCTGTAAAGGCCTCATGACCAGGAGTATCTAAAAAAACAATCTTTCTTCCATTATGTTCTACCATCGACGCTCCAATATGTTGAGTTATCCCACCATATTCTTTTTCTGCCACCTTTGTCTGTCTAATAGCGTCTAAGAGGGTAGTTTTACCATGATCCACGTGTCCCATTACTACTACAACAGGTGGTCTTGGTTTTAGTCTTGCTTCTTCCTCAGGTGTTAACTGCACTCTCTTAACTATTGCTTGAGGTTTTACCTCTTCTACTTTATATCCATGTTTAATCGCAAGTTTCTTAATAACATCTGGATCTAAAATTTGATTCACATTGGCTAATATTTTCATATTTAAAAGTTCCATTATTAAATCTGTAGGAGATACGGAGAGAGCATCAGCTACATCTTTTATCCTCATACTTCCTTGTATTATTAATACCTTTTCCTTTTCTTTAACAGTTATTTGCTCGTTTTCCTCTGTTTTTTGAGATTTTGTCTCTGTTAATTTTTGATCTTCCTTTATTTCTTCTACTTGAATAGCCTCTGAGGCAGTGGGGGGATTTTCTTCTTTACTCTTTCCTGTAACAAGTTCCTTTATAATCTCTTCTACTTCTTCATCTATTACATTTAACGCTGACTTTGCATTAACTCCTAAATCACTAAGAATCTTTAATAAGTCTTTACTTTCTATACCCAGTTCTTTACTTAATTCATATATTCTCTTTTTCATTACTTTATCTCCCCCCGACGAGAAATTTCGTTTTGTAATTCTTCTTTAATTTTTTGTAATGTTCCGAAAGAAACCTCACATCTTAAAGCATGTGAAAATGCTCTTTTCTTGAAAGCCAAATCTAAACATTCTATCTTTGGACATAAATATGCACCTCTACCCGAAGCCTTACCAGTAGGATCAAAACTTATATTATTATCTTCATCTCTAACAATTCTCAAAAGCTCTCTTTTGGGCTTTTTTTCTCCGCAACCTATACATGTTCTTATAGGCACATGCTTACTCACTTTTTTCTACCACCTTCTCTATTTCCTTATTATCTTTTTCTTTAGAATATTCTTCTGGAGTCCTTACATCAATCCTCCATGATGTAAGTTTTACAGCTAATCTTACATTTTGACCTTCTTTGCCTATAGCTAAAGAGAATTGATCAGGAGGCACTATAACAATAGCTTTATGTTCATCTTCCTTTATTTCTACTGATATGGGTTTAGCAGGACTCAAACTTCTTGCAACAAATTCCGCTGGATCTTTACTCCATAATACTATATCAATTTTCTCACCATTAAGCTCGTTTATAATATTTTGTATTCTAACTCCCTTAAACCCAACACAAGCACCAATTGGATCTATTTCAGGATAATGAGAATAAACAGCAACCTTCGATCTTAAACCTGGTTCTCTTGCTATGCTTACAATTTCTACAGTTCCTTCTTTAATCTCAGGAACTTCCAATTCAAAAAGCCTTTTTAAAAATCCAGGATGGCTTCGTGATAATATTACTAAGGGATCTTTTGTGGTCTTTCTTACCTCCAAAAGGTAAGCTCTTAATCTTCTTCCTATCCAATATTCTTCTCCTGGAATCTGTTCTTTTACAGGTAACACTGCCTCAATATCAGGAAATCTTACATAAACATTTCCTCTTTCTATTCTTACCACAGTACCATTAACTAATTCTCCCTCTTTAGCTTTATATTTATCATATAAAATTTTTCTTTCGGCTTCTTTCAAACTTTGCATAATAACCTGTTTTGCAACTTGAACAGCTATACGCCCAAATTCTTGAGGTTCCACTTCTATTTCTATCTCATCTCCTAATTTTGCATCAGGTTTTAAGGCCTTTGCCTCATCAATCGTAATCTCTGAAATTGGATCTAATACCTTTTCAACCACTCTCTTTACCACATAAATTCTTATTTCTTGTCTATTTACATCTATTTCTACACGCGCACCTTTGCTTGTACCATAAGCTTTCTTAAAAGCTGAAAGTAAGGCTTTTCTTAAAGCCTCTATAACTACAGCTTTATCTAACTTTTTCTCTTTAATAATCTGTTCTAAAACAACCCAGAAATCTTCACCTAATCTCATAAATTATCATCCTCCTCAAAATTCTACAATCAACCTTGCTTTTTTTATTTTGGAGAAAGGAATATGAATAAATTTACCATCAACTTCTATTATTACATTTTCTTCATCAGTACTTATAATTTTTCCCTCAACCTTCCTTCTCCCTTCAATATTTTCTAAAAGTAAAATATTTACTTTTTCGCCAACATGTCTATCAAAATCTCGCCTTTTCTTTAATGGTCTATCTAAACCAGGAGATGAAACTTCAAGCACATATGAATGTGGAATTGGATCGTGAATATCAAGTTCCTTGCTTATTTTTTCACTTATATAAGCACAGTCCTCTACTGTGACACCTCCTACTTTATCAACAAATACCCTTAGTACCCATCCACGAGATTCTCTTTGATATTCTAAGTCTACAAGTTCAAAATAGTATCTCTCGCAGACAGGCTCCACGATACTTCTTAGTTTTTTGATAAACTCCATATGTATTTGATCTTTCACTTTCTTTTACCTTATTAAAAAGAAAAAGTGGGAACTCCCACTTTTTCGTCCTTAAACTTTCTCTTCTAACAAACTTTATTTAAGTATACATTAAATCACTATAAAAAGCAATAAAATAATTAAAAATTTTAGCTTATTTTAACCATCATTACTAAAAATTTCTTTTGGTATTTCATATATTTCTATAACATTCAACAAAGCTAAGATCTTTAAGAAAGTGTTTATTTCTAAATTTTTAGTATTTATCCCTCTATCCTCTGCCTGTTTTTTGTATATTTGAAAAAATTCTGATAAACTAAGTTTTGGAGCCAATATCTTTTGACAAAGTATTAAAATTTCTCGAGCATTTCCAATAGCAACCACAGGAATATCGTACCTGTTAATATTTTCATCTTTTTTCAATATTCTTACTATATATATTGGGAAATTGTAGCTCAATCTTAATACAACTCCCATTCTTTTAAAGAAATTTTAAACAAAGTATACCATAAATAAAAATTTCTTTAAATAGTCTTGTAAACCAAATCACTTCGTGATATACTCCTTTTTGAATGATTTGAGAACTCACCCTTCCAGATTCTCTTGGGGGTGCTTCTCTTTTAGGAGAAGTTCCAAGAGAAGAAGAAGGAAGGGGAGGAAAAAACCAAAATATGGAGGTGTTACAATGGCACATGTATTAATGAAACAGCTCTTAGAAGCAGGAGTTCATTTCGGGCACCAGACAAAAAGATGGTGTCCAAAAATGAAAGAATACATATTTTCTGAGAGAAATGGTATCCACATTATTGATCTTCAAAAAACACTTGTTAAACTTGAAGAAGCTTATGAGTTTGTGAAGGAACAGGCAAAAGAAGGTAAAACTTTTCTTTTTGTAGGAACAAAAAAGCAAGCTCAACAGACCATTGAAGAAGAAGCAAAAAGATGTGGAGCGTTTTATGTTACACAAAGATGGCTTGGAGGTATGTTAACTAATTTTACTACTATAAAGGCAAGAATTGACTATATGATAAAATTAGAAGAGCTGAAGAATAATGGTTATTTTGAAAAGCTACCTAAAAAACAGGCATCAAGATTAAACAGAGAATTAGAAAAACTTGTAAAAATATTTGATGGCTTGAGAGGTATAGAGAGAGTTCCAGATGTATTGTATATAGTTGACCCCAAAAGAGAAGAAATTGCTGTAAAAGAAGCAAATAGGTTGGGTATACCTATTGTTGCTATTGTGGATACTAATTGTGATCCTGAATTAATCACTTATCCAATTCCAGGAAATGATGACGCAATAAGATCTATAAAACTTATCACTTCAAAAATAGCAGATGCTATTATAGAGGGCAGAGATTTAAGAGAAAAAGAGCTTTCTCTTGAGTTTAAAGAAGAAGATCTTCAATCAGAAATTTCAGAATAATTAATAAAAAGTAGGAGGTTGAATAAAGATGGAAATAACTATTGAAATGATAAAGGAATTAAGAGAAAGGACAGGAGCAGGAGTAATGGAGGCTAAGAGAGCCTTGGAGGAAGCTAATGGAGATATGGAAAAAGCAGTTACCATATTGAGGGAAAAGGGTGTTATAAAGGCTGCTAAAAAAGCTGGAAGAATAGCAAAAGAAGGGATTATAGAGGCATATATACATACGGGAGAAAAACTTGGAGTTTTAGTAGAAGTAAACTGTGAAACAGACTTTGTAGCAAGAACAGATGAATTTAGAAGGTTAGCAAAAGAAATAGCTCTCCAGATTGCAGGAATGAACCCCCAATATGTAAGTAAAGAAGATGTTCCTCAAGAGGTTATTGAAAAAGAAAAAGAAATATATAGAACTCAGCTTAAGAACGAAGGGAAACCTGACCATGTGATTGAAAAAATTATAGAAGGAAAACTTGAAAAGTTTTATGAAGAAGTATGTTTATTAGAACAACCTTTTGTAAGAAATCCCGAAATAAAAGTAAAGGATTTAATAACTGAGGCCATATCCAAACTTGGAGAAAATATAGTGGTGAGAAGGTTTGCGAGGTTTGTTGTGGGAGAAGAGTAAGTATATGGAACCTAAATATAAAAGAATACTTCTAAAAATAAGCGGAGAATCGTTCAGTGGAACTCAAGGTTTTGGTTTAGATCCTGAGAGTATTAAAAATATTGCTGAAGACATAAAAGAAGTTCATGATTTAGGGGTAGAAATAGGAGTTGTTGTAGGAGGAGGAAACTTTTTTAGGGGCAGAGAAAGTAGAACTTTAGGAATAGATAGGGTCACTGCTGATTATATGGGAATGTTAGCTACAACAATAAATGCTCTTGCATTACAGGATGCATTAGAAAAACTTGGAGTTGTAACAAGAGTACAAACAGGAATTGAGATGAGACAAATTGCTGAACCTTTTATAAGAAGAAGAGCCATAAGACATTTGGAGAAGGGTAGAGTAGTAATTTTTGCAGCTGGAACTGGAAATCCTTTTTTCTCTACCGACACTGCTGCTGCTTTAAGGGCAGCTGAAATTAAAGCAGAAGTTATTCTAAAAGAAACAAAGGTTGATGGAGTTTATAACAAAGATCCATTAAAGTATCCTGATGCTGAAAAATTTGATTCCATAGAACCGATTGAATTTCTTAAATTAAGATTGCAAGTTTTAGATGCTACAGCAGTTTCTTTATGTATGGATAATAAAATTCCTATAATTGTATTCAACATGTCCGAACGAGGGAATCTTAGAAGAGTTATATTAGGAGAAAAAGTAGGAACCTATATAGGAGATGTTGAAATTATATCCGAGAAGGGGGGAGAAGATGGGTAAAGAGCATTTTAAAGAAATAGAAGAAAAAATGAAAAAGGCAGTAGAGGTTGTAAAAAAGGAATTTCAAGGTATAAGAACAGGTAAACCTTCTGTAGGAATATTTGATGAAATAAAGGTTTCATATTATGGGAATCTTATGCCATTAAACCAAGTAGCAAGTCTTAAAGTGGCAGAAGGAAGAATAGTTATTATTCAGCCATGGGACAAAAGTATTTTAGGAGAAATAGAAAAGGCTATATTAAAATCTGATCTTGGTTTGACCCCACAAAATGATGGTCAGGCGATAAAAGTTGTATTTCCACCACTTACTGAGGAGAGAAGAAAAGAACTTGTCAAAGTGGTACATAAAGAGGCAGAAAATGGACGTGTAGCCATAAGAAATATTAGAAGAGATTATTTGGAAATATTTAAAAAAGAAAAACAAGAAGGAAAAATATCAGAAGATGAATTTTATCGTCTACAAGAAGAACTGCAAAAACTAACTAACAAATTTATAGATGAAATCGAGAAACTTATAAAATTAAAAGAGAAAGAGATTATGGAAGTTTAAATCTATGGGTTATTTAGGAAGAAAATACGAAGAAATAGAGAGAGAAATTGGCAAAGAAAATATAATTTTTGACTTAAACTATTTAGATGCACCATGCGAAGCCTTTGGAGATTTAAGAATAGTTGCTGAAAAAAGAGTAAATGGGAAGTGGTATTTCTTATTATCATATGAAAATTACCAAATAAGAAACATCAAAGATGGTAGAGATTCCAAAAGATAAATTACCAAATCATATAGCTTTTATAATGGATGGAAATGGAAGATGGGCAAAAGAAAGAAATCTTCCGAGACTGATGGGACATAGAGAAGGTGCTTTGGTTGTTGAAAGAATATCTGAAACTGCCTTTAATTGGGGGATAAAATATTTAACCTTTTTTGCCTTTTCTACAGAAAACTGGAAAAGGCCAAGAGAAGAAGTAGAAGGTCTAATGAAACTTTTGGATGAAAGTATTGATAACTTTAAAGACAAATTAATTAAAAACAATATTAGATTGAAGGTTATAGGAAATATAGAAGCTTTACCAGATTATTTACAAAGAAGAATAAGATATGTAATTGAAGAAACTAAAAATGGGAAGGATAGAGTATTAACCATAGCATTAAACTATGGTGGAAGATGGGACATATTAGAGGCAGTAAAAAAGATTTTAAATGAGGTAAAATCTAAAAAATTCTCATTAGATGACTTAGACGAAAACACCTTTTCATCTTTTCTTTCAACCTATGATATTCCAGATCCAGATCTTTTAATAAGAACAAGTGGAGAATTTAGAATAAGCAACTTTCTTTTATGGCAATTAGCTTATACAGAGTTATGGTTTACACCAAAATATTGGCCTGATTTTAACGAAGAAGACTTAAAATTAGCCTGTATTGAGTTTTCTAAAAGAAAACGAAGATTTGGCGGTTTAGATAACAATGCTTAAAAGAATTTTTACTGCCTTATGGGGAATTCCCTTAATTTTATGGATTGTTCATGTAGGTGATCAACCTTTCTTTATATTTGTGGTATTAGTCGCATGTTTAGGACTTTACGAATTTTATTCTCTTTTAGAGAAAAATAATTATAAAACTCTTAAAACAGAAGGTATAGTAGCTGGTTTTTTATATTTAACCTTTCTTTATCTCGAAAGTAGATGGGCTCTGAGAATTTTTTTACCTCTACTTATAGTTTCAATCCTTGTATATGAATTACTGAAAAAAGAACATTCTATAATAGAAATATCACTAACCTTCTTAGGCTTCTTTTATATTCCTTTTTTATCGGGCTACTTTTTGTTATTGAGAAATCTTCCTCAAGGTGAAGTATTAACTTATTATACCCTTTTTGTTACTTGGGTTAGTGATTCAGCATCATATTTTATAGGTAAGTTTTTTGGTAAGCATAAATTAGCACCTTCTATTAGTCCTAACAAAACAATAGAAGGGACTGTTGCAGGTATTATAGGATCAATTATAGTATCTCTTGCTTTTGGGGCTGTTTATTATGAAAAATATTTATTACCTATAATTCTTGGAATATCCTTAGGTATAATGGGACAATTAGGAGATCTTGTAGAATCAATGTTAAAAAGAGAAATAGGGGTAAAGGACTCATCTTCCTTACTTCCAGGTCATGGTGGGATTTTAGACAGATTTGATAGTCTATTTTTTATTGTACCTACTACTTATTACATGTTGTTTATTTTACGATTATTATGAGAAACATAGTAATATTAGGTGCTTCTGGATCAATAGGCATACAAACTATAGACGTGATAAGAAAACATAAAAACAAGTTTAAACTTTTGGGGTTAGCTGTAAGGGAGAATATATCATTATTACAAGATGTAATAGAAGAATTTAAACCCCCCTATATCTCTATTTATAATAAATCAGTAAAATTACCAAATTTAAATTATTCACCTAAAGTTTATTATGGAAGAGAAGGTTTAGAAATTTTAGCCTCTTTAAGCGAAGCAGAACTGATTGTTATAGCTATTTCGGGGATAGAGGCTATTTACCCTACTCAAAAAGCAATTTTAAATAATAAAAAAATCGCCTTAGCCACAAAAGAAGTAATCGTTGCTGCAGGAAAATTTATTAAAGAGTGGCTAAAAAATACAAAATCAGAAATAATACCTGTAGATAGTGAACACAGTGCTATATTCCAGCTTATTAAAAATAGGATCCATATAGAGAATATTATATTAACAGCATCAGGGGGACCTTTCTTTAAAAATGATAAAAAAGATATTGAAAATGCAAAAATAGAGGATGTATTGAAACATCCCCGATGGAAAATGGGGAAAAAAACTACTGTTGATTCTGCAAATCTGGTTAATAAAGCCTTAGAAATCGTGGAAGCTCATTATCTTTTTAATGTACCGTATGAAAATATTAAAGTTGTTATACATCCACAGAGTATCGTTCATGGAATCATTGAATTATTAGATGGTAGTATGATGGCATATCTTTCACCTCCCGATATGAGGTTTGCAATTCAATATGCTCTTTTTTATCCTGAAGGACCAATTTATAAATGGGAAAAATTAAACCTCCAAAATTTAATACTTGAATTTTATCCAGTTGATGATGACATGTTCCCTATTATTAAATATCTTTATAATGTGGTAAAAAACGGTGATATATATCCTGCAATTCTTGCTATTTCTGATGAAATATTTGTTTCATATTTTATAAATGGACAAATAAGATTTTCTCAAATTGTTCCATTAATAATGGAACTTATGGAAAAATGGAAAGGAAAAAGTAACATTGACAACATTGATGAATTGTTTAGCCTTATTGAATGGGTTAAAAAAGAATCGGAAAATCTTATTAAAACCTACTCTTCTTAAATATAGTACCCGTTTATTAGAATTAGAGTTCATATAATCTATTTTGGAATTCTATATTTGTTGAATTTTTGCTAAAATCAATCTAAAATTTGTATAATACTAATTCTTAGGAGGAATCATTTATGAGGAAATGGAAAATGATTAAAAAGATAGAAACAAAAGAAGATGGTAGGCTTATGTATTATTACGATTTTGAATTAGAGGGAGAGATTAACGATGAGCAGTGAACTTAGATGGCATCCATTTTTAAAAGAATGGGTAATTGTGGCTGGTAAGGTCCAAGAAAGACCTGTTCTTCCAGCAAGAAATGCATGCCCATTATGCTATGGAGGTGTAGAGATTCCAAAACCTTTTGATATAGCAGTTTTCGAAAATAGATATCCATCCTTAACAAAAGAAACTCCTGATATTATACCTTGGGAAGATGATTTGTATAAATTAGAAGAGGGAAGAGGAGTATGTGAAGTTGTTCTTTATACTATGGATCATGATTCCTCCATGTCGAGAATGCCCTTAGAACAAATAGAAAAGTTAGTTTTAGTTTGGGAAGACAGATACAAGGATTTAGGAAGTCTGGATTTTATAAAATATGTTTTTATATTTGAAAATAGAGGAGAAATTATAGGTGTAAGTTTACACCACCCGCATGGACAAATATATGCTTTTCCTTATATTCCTCCAATTATAGAAAAAGAGATTATATCAAGCGATGAATTTTATAATCAAAAGAATAAATGTCTCTTTTGTTCAATTCTGGAAAGAGAACTTAGTGAGGGAGTAAGAGTTGTATATGAGAACAAACATTTTGTAGCTTTTATGCCCTTTTATGGAAGATATCCTTTTGAATTACATATATACTCTAAAAGACATGTAGGATCTCTTTCAGAGATGACATATGCTGAAAAAATATATCTTGCTGAAATAATTCAGAAAATCACAAAAGCCTATGATAATGTATATGGCTTTAACTTTTCCTACATGATGGTTTTTCATCAAAAACCTGTAAAAGGTGACTTTCCTAATTATCATTTTCATATAGAATTTTATTCCCTACATAGAGCAAAAGACAAAATAAAATATTTAGCAGGAGTAGAGTCGGGTGCCGGAACTTTTATAAACCCTTTATCTCCAGAAGAATCTGCTGAACTTATGAGGGATAGTATAAGGAGGCTTTAAAGATGCTTGATGAAACCATTAAGAGGATTTTTGACGATATAGAAGGATTTAGAATTTTTAGAGCTCCTGGAAGAGTAAATCTCATAGGTGAACATACTGATTATCATTATGGATTTGTGTTACCAGTAAGTATTGATAGATATTTTTATTTTTGCATTAAGGAAAATAATCTCAATAAATTTAGAATATATTCGGAAAATTTTACAGAACTTTATGAATTTGACTATGACTCTATCAAATATGATCCCGAAAAACTTTGGATAAATTATTTAAAAGGAGTTATCAATGAAATTATAAAACTGAAAGGTAAAATACCTTATTTTGACGCATTAATATATGGCGATATACCAATGGGATCTGGACTTTCAAGTTCTGCAGCCTATGAAGTTGCTGTAGCTTTTGGAATAAATACTTACTTTAATCTTGGAATAGATAAAAAAGAGATTGCTAGATTATCTCAAAGAGCTGAAAATAATTTTGTGGGTGCACCATGTGGTATTATGGACCAGTTTATCGCTACTTTTGGTAAAGAAAATACAGCCTTGTTTATCGATACATTAACTTTGGATTTTGAGAATGTACCTTTTGATCTAAATAAGAGAAATTTAAAATTAGTGGTGGTTGATACAAAAATTAAGCATTCTATTGCTGGTGAAGGATACTCTACAAGGAGAAGGGAAGGGGAGGAAGCCTTAAAAATTCTTAGGAAATATCTTCCCATAAATTCACTTAGAGACTTAAATGATGAAAGTTTTAAAATATCACAAGAAGTCTTGCCTTCACCATTAAAAGAAAGAGTCGCTCATGTTTATAACGAAAATAAAAGGGTTGTTGCTTTTGTTGATGATCTCAAAAGAAATAATTGGGAAAATCTTCCTAAATATATGTTAGATTCCCATTTAAGTTTAAAGTATCTCTATGAGGTTACTTGTGAAGAATTAGATTTTTTAGTAGAAAAAGCCTTAGAATATGGTGCATTTGCATCGAGAATGACAGGTGGCGGTTTTGGAGGATCAACAGTAAATTTAGTTCATCAAGACATATTAGATAAATGGTCTGATAACATTTCTAAGAGCTATAGAGAAAAATTTGGTTTTGATCCAGGAATTTTATTACTAAATATCTCAGATGGGGTGCGGGAGATTTAAATCTCCCGCATTTTTAGAATTCCATATTCTATACTCTGGACTAATGCTTCCCAGCTTGCTTCGATAATATTAGTTGAAACTCCCACAGTACTCCAAGTTTCTCCTTTAAAATTAGAAGAATCAATTAATACTCTTACCTTTGCTGCAGTACCTGCACCTCCATTAAGTACTCTGACTTTGAAATCTGAAAGATGAATGTTTTTTAACTCTGGGTAGAACTCAATAAGAGCTTTTCTCAATGCTTGATCTAATGCATGTACAGGACCATCCCCATCGGCTGCAACGTGAACCACATTATCTCCGATTTTTAATTTTAATGTTGCTTCAGTAATAGTTTCACCTTTATCTCCAATTTTCTCTATAATAACTCTCAATCCTATTAGATCAAATAATTTAGTTTCTTGCCCTAAGGCATGTCTTACTAAAAGCTCAAATGAAGCTTCTGCACCTTCAAAATAGTAACCCTCATTTTCAAGATGGGTAATCTGTTCTAATATCATTTTTGCGAGAGGTGAATCTCTATCAATATCAATATTTAATTCTTTTACTTTTGATACTATCGTACTTGTACCTGAAAGTTCAGATATGAGAAATCTTCTTTTATTTCCTACTTTTGATGGATCAATATGTTCGTAAGACCTGGGATTTTTTAACACAGCATTTACATGCACTCCACCTTTGTGAGCAAAAGCACTTCTTCCAACAAAAGGAGCAGTAGGATCAGGAGGAAGATTTGCCACTTCAGAAACCCAATTAGCTAAATCTGTAAGCTGAGCTAATTTATCTTCTGGAAGTACCTCATATCCCATTTTTAATTGAAGAATTGGAATTATTGTACATAGATTTGAATTTCCACATCTTTCTCCATATCCGTTTATAGTTCCTTGAACCTGTGTAGCTCCTTCTCTAACTGCTATTATTGAATTAGCAACTGCAACACCACTATCGTTGTGAGTATGAATACCTAAAGGAACTTTTATTCTCTCTTTTACTTTTTTCATAATTTCTTCTACTTCCCATGGTAGTGTACCACCATTTGTATCAGCTAATACAATCCAATCAGCTCCTCCTTCGACTGCAGCATCTAATGTAGCCAAAGCATATTCCGAATCAGACTTGAAGCCATCAAAGAAATGTTCAGCATCATATATTACTTCTTTATTATGACTTTTTAGATATTTAACTGAATCATATATCATTTTAAGATTATTATCTAAAGTAGTTTTCAAAACTTCCATAACATGAAGATCCCAAGTCTTTCCAAAAATTGTAACCACAGGGGTTTCGCTTTCTAAAAGAGATTTTAAATTAGCATCATCCTCCGGTGTTACCTGGGCTCTTCTTGTACTCCCAAAGGCTGCTATCTTGGCTTTTTTAAGTGGTATTTCCTTAATTCTTTTGAAGAAATTTAAATCCTTAGGATTAGAACCTGGCCATCCTCCTTCTATGTAATCAAAACCAAATTCATCAAGTTTTTGAGCTATTCTAATTTTATCTTCTAAAGAAAAAGAAATTCTTTCACTTTGAGCTCCATCTCTTAAGGTAGTATCATATAAAAAGATTTTTGTCATGAATTACTAAGCACCTCCTTCAATTATCTTACAAACCAAATCACCCATTTCTTCTGTACTTACTAATTGCTTTGCGTAGGGATTTCCTGTAAATAAATCTTGTGTAAAGTATCCACTATCAATTACTTTATCCACTGCATTTTCTATATCCTTTGCTTCTTTTTCTAAGTCAAAAGAATAACGGAACATCATAGCCACAGAAAGAATTGTTGCCAAAGGATTTGCTATATTTTTTCCTGCAATATCTGGAGCTGTACCATGAATAGGCTCATATAAACCTTTTGTCCCTTCCCCTAAACTTGCTGAGGGTAACATTCCTATTGAGCCTGTAATTACTGCTGCTTCATCACTTAAAATGTCTCCAAAAGTATTTTCAGTAAGAATTACATCAAACTGTTTAGGATTTCTTACAATCTGCATAGCACAATTATCTACGTACATATGCTCTAAATTCACATCCATGTATTCTTTACTTACTTCATCCACAATCTTTCTCCATAACCTTGAACATTCCAATATATTCGCCTTATCTACTGATGTAACTTTTTTATTTCTTTTTTGAGCCATTTTAAAAGCCACATGAGCAATTCTTTTTATTTCAGAAGCTTTATATGTCATAGTATCTATAGCCATTTCTTCTCCATTTTCAACCCTTATCTCCTTGGGTTTTCCAAAATATAGTCCTCCGGTAAGCTCTCTAACTATTACAAAATCTACTCCTTTTAAAACCTCTGGTTTTATAGTAGATGAAAATGAAAGTTTTTCAAATACTTTAATTGGCCTAATATTAGCAAAAAGATTAAAGCCACCTCTAAGTTTTAAAAGAGCTTTTTCAGGACGTTTTTCACCCGGAAGATTGTCCCACTTAGGTCCACCTACAGCTCCAAGTAGTATAGCATCGCTTTCTTCACATAATTTCCATGTCTCATCAGGCAAAGGATCTCCATATTTATCAATTGCTTCTCCTCCAACAATACCCTCTAACAATTCAATCTTATGCCCATATTTTTTCTCAATAGTTTTAATAACTTTAATAGCTTGCTTAACTACTTCAGGACCTATGCCATCACCAGGAAGTACTGCTATCTTAAGCTTCATTATTTCCCTCCTTTAATTCTTTCCTTAGCAAAATTAATTAGACCACCTTTTTTAATTATTTCTTGAATAAGGGGAGGGAAGGGGAATGTTTTAAAAGTCTCTCCCGTTGTTATGTTCTTTACAATCCCATTATCAAAATCTACTTCTATTTCGTCTCCTTCTTTTATTTTATCAACTGATTCTGGTACCTCCAATATTGGTAAGCCAATATTTATAGCATTTCTATAAAATATACGAGCAAAGGATTTTGCTATTATACATTGAACTCCAGAAGCTTTAATTGCAATAGGGGCGTGTTCCCTGGAAGAGCCACAGCCAAAATTTTCTCCTACTACTAATATATTTTTTTCTTTTACTTTATTTTTAAAGTACAAATCAAGATCTTCCATACAATGTTCAGAAAGTTCCTTAGGATCGGTTGTATTTAAGTATCTTGCAGGGATAATTACATCGGTATCAATATTGTCTCCATATTTTAATGCAAACCCTCTAAACACCATCATTACTCTTTCACCTCCACTTCCCATGGAGCAGCTATTCTTCCAAGAATAGCAGAAGCAGCTGCTACTGCGGGATTAGCCAAATATACTTCACTTTTCGGATGCCCCATTCTACCAACAAAATTCCTATTAGTTGTTGCTACAGCTCTCTCACCATCTGCCAATACTCCCAAATGTCCTCCTAAACACGGTCCACAACTTGGTGGTGTTATTGAAGCTCCAGCTTCTAAAAATATTTCTAATAAGCCTTCTCTTAATGCATCCATATATATACGCGGTGTGGCGGGTGTTATTATAAGTCTAACATCAGGATGTACCTTATGCCCTTTTAAAATTTTAGCTGCCATCCTTAAGTCTTCAATTCTTCCATTAGTGCATGACCCTATATAGACTTGATCTATATAAATGTCTTTACTTATTGAAGAAATCGGCTTTACATTACTTGGTAGATGAGGAAAAGCTACAACAGGCTCCCACTTACTTACATCCCATTCATATATTTCTTTATAATTAGCATCAGGATCACTTTTATAGAATTTATACCCTCTTTTTGCTCTTCCTTTTACATATTCTAATGTGATTTCATCGGGTTCTATTATTCCGTTTTTTGCTCCTGCTTCAATAGCCATATTGCATATAGTAAGCCTATCAGACATAGGAAGGGTTCTAATGATTTCACCTGTAAATTCCATTGCTTTATATCTTGCACCATCAACTCCTATATATCCTATTGTTTGTAGTATTAGATCTTTTCCAGTTACCCACTGTGGTAATTTTCCATAATAAACAAATTTTAAACTTTCTGGAACTTTAAACCATATTTCTCCAGTTGCCATAGCATAAGCAAAATCGGTACTGCCTACACCTGTTGAAAAGGCTCCTAATGCTCCGTAGGTACATGTATGAGAATCAGCCCCAATAATACAATCACCTGGTAATACTAAACCCTCCTCAGGGAGTAAAGCATGTTCAATTCCAACTCTACCGACCTCATAATAATATTTTATATTATGTTTTTTTGCAAAATCTCTTAACATTTTACTTTGCATAGCTGACTTTATATCTTTATTAGGCGTAGAATGGTCTGGAATTAAAGCAATTCTTTCAGGATCAAATACCTTTTCTGCCCCAATTTTTTCAAATTCTTTAATTGCAAGTGGACCTGTAATATCATTAGCAAGAATAAAATCAAGTTTTGCAAAAATTAATTCTCCTGGATATACTTCTTTTCTTCCAGAATGATCTGCTAATATTTTTTCTGTTATTGTCATTCCCATTTATCTAAAAGCCTCCTTTTTTTTACGAAACTTATTCTGTTAATCTTTACCCCTAAACATAATCATTTGATTAATAGCCCTTAAATAAGCTTTTGCACTTGCTTCTACGATATCAGTACTTGACGCCCTACCAACATAAAAGTTTCCGTCTTTATCTGATATCTTTACCACTGCTTCTCCTAAAGCATCAGTACCACCAGTAATAGACTTTAATGAGAAATCTTCAAGATTATGCTGTATTTTTACCGCCTTTGATATAGCTTTATAAACAGCATCCACTGGACCATTTCCTATCTCTACAGATTTTATTGTATCACCATCTTCTGCAATGATTACAGTTGCAGTTGGTACTATTCCTATTCCGCTGACTACTTGAAGATGTTCTAACTTATAAAATTCAGGTATAAGTCTCATTTGATTAGATACTATTGCCTCAATATCCCTGTCTGTAATTTCTTTCTTTTTATCAGCCAATTCTTTGAACTTCTTAAAAGCTTCCTCCAATTGATCTGCTGACAAATTATAACCTAATTCTTGCAATCTCTTTTCAAAAGCATGTTTGCCTGAATGTTTACCAAGGACTATTCTACTTTCAGGTATACCTATCATTTTAGGATCTATAATTTCATAAGTAGTTGGATCTTGAATTATTCCATGTTGATGGATACCTGATTCATGAGCAAAGGCATTTTCTCCAACTACTGCTTTATTAGGCTGAATAGGAATACCTGTTAGAGTACTTACTAATTTGCTTGTTTTATATATTTCTTGAGTATTAATACCTACTTCATAAGGAAGTCTTCTTACTTTTATTGCCATAATAATTTCTTCCATGGCTGCATTTCCAGCTCTTTCACCCAATCCATTTATTGTACATTCTACTTGTTCTGCTCCATTTATTATTGCAGAGAGAGAATTAGCAGTAGCAAGCCCTAAATCATTATGGCAATGTACACTAACTATAACTTTATCTATATTTTTTACATTTTCTTTCAGCCTCTTAATAAGTTCACCAAATTCCCAGGGTAAGGCATAACCAACTGTATCAGGTACATTTATGACAGTTGCTCCAGCCTCTATAACAGCCTCAAACACTTTACATAGAAAATTAAAATCACTTCTAACTGCATCTTCTGCTGAAAACTCCACATCACTACAATATCTTTTTGCATATTTAACAGCTGAAACAGCTTGTTCAAGAACCTCATCTCTTGTTTTTCTTAGTTTTTTCTCAATATGTATATCAGAAGTGGCAATAAAGGTATGAATCCTAGGAGATTCTGCTCCTTTTATAGCTTCCCATGCTCTATCAATATCTAAAGGAATAGCTCTTGCAAGAGCAGCAATAATAGATCCTCTTACATTATCTGCTATATTCTTTACAGCCTCAAATTCTCCAGGAGATGCAATTGGAAATCCAGCTTCAATGATATCCACATTAAGCTTAGCAAGTTGTTTTGCTATTTCTAATTTCTCTTCCTTATTTAAGTTAACTCCAGGGGTTTGTTCTCCATCCCTCAAAGTTGTATCAAAGATGTATACCTTTGACATAAAAACTCACCACCTTAAATTAATTACTTTTTCTTTAACCAAGGCATCATTTCTCTTAAGATTTTTCCAACCTTTTCTATTAGATGTTCCTCATCCTTTTTCAAAAGAGCATTAAAAACTGGTCTTCCTACTTGATTTTCAAGTATCCATTCCTTTGCAAATTGTCCACTTTGTATTTCATACAATATCTTTTTCATTTCTTTTTTAGTCTCTTCATTAATAATCCTTGGACCTCTTGTTATATCACCATACTTAGCTGTATCTGAGATGGCTTTTCTCATAAAGCTTATACCACCTTGGTTTATAAGATCCACAATAAGCTTCATCTCATGTAAACACTCATAATAAGCAACTTCTGGCTGATAACCTGCCTCAACAAGAGTCTCAAATCCAGCCTTAATTAACGCAGTAACTCCACCACATAATACTACTTGTTCGCCAAAAAGATCTGTTTCTGTTTCTTCTTTAAAGGTGGTCTCTATTACTCCTGCTCTTGTAGCTCCGATACCTTTGGCATAAGCAAGAGCAATTTCTTTAGCTTTTTGAGAATAATCCTGATATACGGCAAACAATGCAGGTACTCCTTTACCTTCTACATATAAATCTCTTACAAGTGGTCCAGGCCCTTTAGGAGCTACCATAAATACATCAACAAAGGGTGGGGGAACTATTTGGGAAAAATGTATATTAAATCCATGAGCAAATCCTAAAGCTTGATTTGGTTTTAAATATGGCATTACTTGATTATTATAGATATGTGGTTGTTCTGTATCTGGTATTAAAAACATTATTATATCGGCTTTTTGTACAGCATTCTCTATTTTTTCTACGTTCATACCTTCCTCTACAGCTCTTTTCCATGATTCACCGTTAGGTCTTACTCCCACTATAACGTTGAGTCCACTGTCCTTCAAATTTCTGGCATGGGCACGACCTTGACTACCATAGCCAATAATAACAATAGTTTTACCTTTAATGATATCTAAACTAACATCTGAATCATGATAAACCTTTGCCATAGTAGAACCTCCTCATATTAAAGTTTTCATAATTTTAATCCTCTCTCCATAACAATCTTTCCAGTACGTACCATTTCCTTAATTCCGTATGGCTCCAAATTCTTCTTAAAGGCATCTATTTTCTCGCTATCTCCAGTAACTTCAATAATAAGATCCTTATCACTAACATCAACTATACTTGCCCTAAATATTTCAACTAAATCTATAATAGCCCTACGAGTTGATGCATCTGATTTAACTCTTATTAAAGCGAGTTCTCTTTCTACAACAGGAACACCTGTAAAATCATTAACTTTAATAACTTCTATTAGTTTGTAAGCTTGCTTTGTTATTTGCTCTAATACCTTTTCATCTCCATTTACAACTAATGTAATACGAGAAAGATTAGGAGTTTCTGTGGTATTAACTGCTAAACTCTCTATATTATAACCTCTTCTACTAAAGAGTCCTGCAATTCTTGCTAATACTCCAGGCTTATTTTCTACAATTAATGATAAGGTATGTTGCATAAAACATTCGCCTCCTTTAGTCAATCATCATTTTATCAATAGAACCACCGGCTGGGATCATAGGAAAGACATTAGCTTCCCTTTTTACTTTAATATCTACTATTACTGGAGCATCGTTTATATTCAGTGCCCACTCAATAGCATCTTCTAGTTCATCAATTTTAGTAACTTTTCTCCCATATGCTCCATATGCATCTGCTAATTTTTCAAAATCGGGAGCTACATCTAATAATGTACATGCATATCTCTTGTTATAAAAAAGTTCTTGCCACTGTCTGACCATGCCAAGACAGCTGTTATTTAAAACAAAGATCTTAACAGGTAGTTTCTCTGCTGAGGCAGTAGCTAATTCCTGAATATTCATCTGTATACTTCCATCACCTGCTATATCAATAACAATTTTATCTTTATTTGCTATTTTGGCTCCTATTGAGGCTGGAAATCCAAATCCCATCGTTCCTAAGCCACCAGAAGTAATAAATTGTCTAGGTCTTTTTACTTTATAAAACTGGGCAGCCCACATTTGATTTTGTCCTACTTCTGTGACTACTATAGCTTCTCCTTTGGTTTTTTCATAGATTTTTTCAATTACATACTGGGGTACTATTTCATCATCATACCATCTATATCTTAAAGGATACTTAGTCTTCCATTCTTTAATCTTTTCCCACCAGATAGGATTATGTTTTGGCTCTACTATCTCGCACAATTTCTCTAAAGCTCTTTTAGCGTCTGCCACAATAGGTATATCAACAGAAACATTTTTACCAACTTCAGCTGGATCTATATCTATATGAATTATCTTAGCATGTGGAGCAAAGGTTTCTACTTTTCCTGTAGATCTATCACTAAATCTTACTCCTATAGCAATAATAAGATCACTTTCATTTATAGCATAATTTGCATAAGCAGCCCCATGCATCCCTATAAATCCACAACATAACTCATGATCTTCTGGTATAGAGCCTTTTCCCATTAATGTGGTTACTACAGGAGTATTAATTTTTTCTGCAAATTTAATAAGCTCTGTAGAAGCATCTGAAGATATTACTCCACCACCTGCCAGTATAATTGGTCTTTCTGACTCTTTTATTAATTGGGCAGCTTTTCTAAGTTGTAATGGATGTGGTTCATAATTAGGACGATATCCAAGAAGTTCTACTTTGTTAGGTACAGAGTATTCAATTTTTGAAGAAAATACATCTGCTGGAATATCAATTAAAACAGGACCTTTTCTACCTGTTTTTGCTATATAAAAAGCTTCTTTAATTATTCTTAGTGCCTCACTTGGATCTTTCAATAGATAATTATGTTTAGTAATTGGCATGGTTATACCACGGGTATCTACTTCTTGAAATGAATCTTTTCCTATAGCAGAAGTTCTTACCTGTCCAGTTATAGCCACGATTGGAGTAGAATCCATATATGCTGTTGCTATACCTGTCACTAAATTGGTAGCTCCTGGGCCAGAGGTAGCCACACATACACCAACTTTACCTGTTGATCTCGCATAACCATCTGCAGCATGAGCTGCACCTTGCTCATGCCTTACTAATACGTGCTTAAGGGTAGAATTATATAATGCATCATAAAAACTTATGACAGCACCACCCGGATAACCAAATAATATTTCAATCCCTTCTTCTTCCTGCATATATTTTATTATTGCTTCAGCTACTGTCATCTGCATGATATTTTTACCTCCTTTCTTAAAATAAAAGCTTCTCAACCACAACAAGGATGAGAAGCTCCCACGGTACCACCTTTATTGCCTTAAGATAATTATACTTAAGGCCTCTCTTCTCTTTAACGCAGAGATACGTGAAATCCTACTAAAAGTTTCAGATTTCAAGCTCCGAGGCGAGTTCTATAGACCGCAACACCAGGTCACACCAACCCCCTGGCTCTCTGTAAAATATGCAAATCTACATACTGCTCCTCTTCATCGCCTTTGATTTTTTATATTTAATCAGGAATATTATCATACAAAATTTTTTTTGTAAAGAGGGTTAGATGAAATTTTTATATGAATTTTCCTATTTTTATTTTTACTTCCGATAATATATATTATGTAAAGTTATTTTGAGAAAAAATCAAGAAAGTGGATTATATATTTAATTAAAATCCCAAAATTTTTGTTATAATATAACAAATTTTAGGGTATAATTATTTAATAAGAAAAAATTGTAAATAAAGGGAGTAGAGAGTATGAAAAATAAAAATTGGGTGAGGGAAAAGGGGGATATAAGTTTAATAACAGCTTTAACTCTTGCAATTTTTGTAACTGCTCTTATTGCTTTACTTTTAAATCTTCCCATTGAACAATCTTACTTTACGCGCAGAAATCAAGCAAGAGATCAGGTTTTATATGCTACTCAAATAGGAATCAAAAGTATTTTAACTACTGCAAGATATTATTTAAAAGAAGAAATAGGTAAACTTAAAGTCTCCGAAATTACAGAAGATAGAATGAGAAATATATTATCTTCATCAAATCCAAATTTTATAAATACAATTCAATTTATATATACAAATACAGCTCAGGTGGATCCTACTACAATATATTCCTTAAATAGTTATTCTTTTACTTTATCTGCTTATTCTGCAAGTGTTAGAGGTGGAGTTACAGATTATATAACCTATACATATAATTACACCATTGTATGTACAGGTAGGAAGGTAAATTTTTCACCTGCAGTTACTCTTACAGTTACTGTTACCGGAAAAATTGAAGGAGTTTTACGAAGAGAAAATTTTGCAAGATTTGCCCTATTTACAGATTTACATCAAATGGCTGATGGCTCAACAGTATGGTTTACAGATAGGACACGATTTTATGGACCAGTTCACACCAATGGGGAATTTGCCTTTGCTTATACTCCACAATTCTTTGATATAGTGACATCATCTGCAGCAACTGCAATGTTTTACAATAGAGGAAGAACAGTAAGACTTAGTGCAGATAGAAATCCTCCAAATGACGTTCCATTCTTTGCACAAGGATTTATAAGAGGTGCTAGTAAAATTGATCTTCCACCTACCACATATACTCAGCTTTATGCAGCGCTATCTTATTTTCCTGGTGATGTTTTTCCTACTTATTCTCCAACATACTCTATTATTAGAAGCTATTTAGGTTTACCTGTTAATAACAATCCTCCTCCAGATGGTGTATATACTATTACAATTGCAAATGGTGGTGGTATATATGTAAAAGGAGATGCTAGTATAGAATTCGGCAAAGACTCATCAGGAAGAGCTGTATATACTATCGCCCAAGGAAACAATACATATGTTTTTACTATTGATTCTGAAAATAATAAAACTTATGTAAAAATAGGGAATAATACTATTGTGATAAATAAAGTACCAAATGGAGTTATATATGTGGACGGAAATATAACAAGTATAAAGGGGTTAATTCAAAAAGATCAAAGATTGTCTGTTATTGCAGCGAACACAATTACTATCACAAATAATCTTGTTTATGAAGATGATCCAAGAAATAATCCTAATGCAATTAATGTTCTTGGTCTTTTAGCACAAAATGGAAATATATGGATTGATACCAAAAATCCAGATGGTACTCCTCTTAGGGATCCAAATATTCATGGAGTATTAATGGCCCCAAATGGAGTCGTACAAGTAATGAACTATAATACAAGATCTCCTGCAGGTGATGTACATTTACTTGGAGGAATTATATCAAAAAGGTACGGAGCATTTGGAACTTTTACTACAGATAGAAATGGTAATCCCGTACCAAAGACTGGTTATGGTAGAGATTTCTGGTATGATTATAGAATGCGTACTGGGTATGCACCTCCATATTTCCCTACTACTAATAGAACTATTCAGGAAGGTAATCCTCAAACCCAGAGATGGGTAACTATAGATTCATGGGTGGAGAGCTGGAGATGAAAGATTTAGATAGAATATTGCTAATAATCAGTATAGGCATATTTATAGTGATTCTCATATTTAGATTGATACCTTCAAAAACCGAAGAATATTCATCTATGGAAATAAAGAGTAAAGTAGAAAGGGATATTAATTTGGAGATTGAAGAGAAAAATACATATACAAATCCAATCAAAAAGGAGAATGAGAATCATAATAAAAGAGGTCCTTATCCTCCATTTGTGGAGTTTACCGAGTAACCTTAGGGGGTGATGGTATGAAAAATAAAAGAGAAAAAGGACAATCCTTAATTGGAGTGGTAATTTTTGCTATAATTTTGATGGTTCTTGTCTTAGGAGCAACAGGAGCAACAGTGTTAAGTTTTACCTTAAATAAAAGATTGAAAGATAGAGCTGAAGCTCAAGACATAGCTAAAAACATCATAGAAACAATTAAGGTTTGGTCTGGGAATAGTCTTGATAACTTTTTATCTTTAAATGAAAATGAAAAGCAGAATGTCCAAGGGGCGATCCCAGCTATTCCAACAATATGTCCAGCTATTCCAGCTGATCCTTCAGGTGGTGATATGATCTATACACAATTCATGAGCATACCTCAAGTAAATGGATCTCCCAAATATGCTGTACAATTTTTAATTAAGGATTACTATCAACCTGGAACTTCCACAGTCATACTAAAGAGAATTACAATTAGGGTATATTACACAAAAAGAGATGGAAAAATTGATACCAGTTTCCACAAGCCAGGACCTGGAAGTCCACCAAAAAGATATGAAAATCCATTAGCTGAAATTGTAGGAGTTATTTCAAGGCCATGAAACAAGGAATGTCTTTACCAGAATTAATAATATCAATTACCATTCTTTTTATAGTATTAGCTTCTGCTTTTAGTATGTGGTTTGCTATACAAAGGGATCTTATTGTTCAAAGGCTCGATAGAGAAATATTTGATCAACTATCTACAGCAAAGTCTCAAATATTAGATTCGGTTCTGAAAAGTATTTTCATATATCCTCCTGATGTGAATATTGTTTTGAGGGATAATTCTCGTTTTAATTTGAATATAAATGAAAAAGTATCCTATAATAAACTATTAACTATTTCACCCACATCAGGAGGATATTATTTAAATGCATATTTATCTGTACCAAGAAATCCTCAAGATGCATTGTTACCAAATTCAAGAATGCTCCTCTATTACAAAAAATTTATAAACTGGGCTCCTCAATATAATACTTTTACTTTAACTGTTGTAGAAACAGGAGGAACTAGAGTTATTAAACTTGCAAAAATAATTAATTATCCTACAAACATTACCTTTACTACTGGTGAAGGACCTAAGGTTATAGCTGATTATATAATAAATAATGGATTTACAGTAAATTATTATGTTGTTGATGTAACATCAGCTTACACATATACAACCTATACAAACTCCATAACATCGAGAAGTATAAATATACAACAAGTGGAAGTAACTATAAGAGCTCAAAGAAGATATCAAAATATCTACAGAAATAAGGAGATAAAATTTAAAGGTGCAGTCTTTTTAGAAGAACTTCCTATAGCTTATTAAATTCTCATTTTTAATTTATAAGAAATATTTCCTTTCCTTAATATTACCTCTCCTTTTTCCACATCTATATTATAAATCTTATATCCATCTATTTGATTTCCTTTCTCTAAAATTGTGCCTTTATCTTCTCCTACTTTTTCAAGAATGACTAATTCTTTTTCTTCTCCTTTTAAAATACCTTTAAGCTCATATGGAAACTTATCCTCAGAAGATTCTTTCTCCTCTACAAAAAGATTATTAATAGTTTTTATATTTTGACTTGTAGTTGTATTTTTTTCTTCCTTTACTTTTACAAGAGGAGCGAAAGGATCATCTCTCCCTAATACTAATTTATAGCTTTTTAATGGTTTTATATCAGGTAGTTTTATATTAACATTTTTGTCTGTTTCCAAGGAAGCTTTTTTCACATTTACAATTTCTATATAATCTTCCTTAGATATTATCCTATCTACATTTAACACTAAATATGTATTTAAACCCATGGATATTATTAATAATGATCCTAAAAAATATTCTAATTTAGTCACTTATTCCTCTCCTCCTTTAAGAATATATATATCAAAGGATGTATATAAGATAAGGTTACCATTTTCATTATTTGTTAATTGTATTTGGGTAAAACTTATAGGATAGTTCTGGTTATAAAGATTTCTAAAGAAATCTAAAAATTGATTATAGCTTCCTACTAATCTTAATTCTATAGGTAGTTTTTGCATTTTTAGTGGAAAATTTTCTGGTAAATCTTTCACATCTTCCATATCCCCTGGTTTTATTTCAAAAGATTTTATATTATTTTTCTTTATTACTATACTTAAATCTTTATAAAAGATAGGGATCTCATCCTCTCTTAGAAAAAGAAAATTTCTATCAGCAAAAATCAATTTCTTCCTCTCCTCTATTTTATTTAATGTATCCCTAAGAATAGTTAAACTCTCAATAGTATTCTCTAACTCTAATCTCTTATTTCTATAAAGGTTCACCAGTTTATTAACCTGACTATATTTAGGCATTATAAAAAGGATTAAGCCTAAGAGAAATATTAATAAAAAAATAAAAATATGAATTTTCTCTCTCATTTTATATAGCCTATCATTCTAAATTTTTGAACAGGTTTATCTCCAACAATCTCTAAAACTGAACTTTCCAATTTTATGTTTTTAACTCTTTCATATTGAGATAAAGCAAGCATTAAATCTGCTACTCCTTCGGTATCAAGACTATATCCCTCAATAATAATTTTTCTATCTAAGCCAATCTGAAAATTTGTAAGCCAACAACTTCTTGGAACAAAATTTTTAAGATCGGAAAGAAACAGAAAAGGTAACGCAACAGATGATCTTTCGTCAAGCCATCCTTCTAAGGTTTGCAACAACAAATTGCCATCATCCACTTGTTTTCTTAAATTAAAAATCTGATCATTATATTTTGCTATCTCTTGACTCAAACTTTGTATTCTTCTATTTAAATCTCTAATTCTAAGATCCAAATAGAAATTCAAGGGAAATAGTAAAGATAAAGATAAAAGCAGAGATAATAAAGAACGGGTAATGAGCTCTCTATCAATATCTATTTTCGACCTTATAAAATTGAGATCTGGTACAATCTTCTCTCTATAAAGAATTGAGCCTAAGAGGGGTAAACTTGTCTCTTGTATTAAGCTGGCTTTGAAAGTTAATGATAAATTTTCCAACAGATTAACTCCTATATTTAAAAACTTATCATCTTCTCCTACAATAACCACAGATTTTTCTTCTATGTCATATAAACCACTATTTAAATAGGTGATCATTTCTTCTTTCCAACTTATATAGGCTGGATCTATATCTAAGGAATCTAAGTTTGTAAAATCATTGATACCAACACTTAAATTTATAAAGGAAAATAATCTTCTATTATTCAAAAATATGAGATCAGTAGTATCATTTCCAATGAATATAACAGAGGCAATATTTTCCTTTTGTGTGTATAATAGATATCTAAAAATTGTTAAAGAGGTTGGCTCAAAACGAATAAGAGATATTTTATTATTTTCAAAAATATCTTTAAAAGAATTTATTATAACCCTTGGTAAAGTTGCAACAATAAGTTTTACTTTATCTTTATCATCCAATATGGGAGAAAGGGATATAGAATAATTATCTAAACTTATACCTTGAGATTCTTCTAAATCATCCAGAATATAGGTTTCAAGCTCCTTAACAGACATCTTTGGATACTCTACGATCCTCATCATTATATCTTTATTCTCAAAAGAAACAACCGCATTATTATCTTTAATTTTATTCTTCTTTAAAAATTCATTTAATGTTTTCTTTATCTCTTCTACATCTTTTTTTCTATTCCAGAAATCTCCTTTTGGTATTTCGAAGGTAAATTTATTTTTTAATTCAACTTTTTTACCTTTAATATTTACTTGCCCTATATTTAACTTTCCATCAATCCAATGAATAGACAACATATCATTCCTCTGTCCACTTATTTATAGTAAGAGAATATGGAGCAGAAGTCCCAGTTCTTACTCCTTCTATATTTAAGGCTCTTGTATAAATGTAACTTTCTCCTGTATATACCGATTCAACTTGGGCTGTTGCAGAAATAACAAATGAATTTTCTGTACTATTATAATTATATTCCAATTTTGCAGTCCCCCAAAAGCCTGTAAAGGAAAAGGTATAAGTATTAGCAAAATAAGCTGATGGATTTACTAGCCATGTTAAACTATAAATAGCTATCTCAGCTACTCCTTCTGCAAGATATAACGCTTGTTTTTCTCCTATTTGGGCAGAAATACTTTTAATATTCCCCTCCCACATAGATATAACTCCACTTATTACTAAGCTAAGTATAGCAAAAACCAATAAAACTGCAACTAAAATTTGTCCTTTTCTCATGGCATTATTGAATTTTTAGAAGCTGGTGTACAATAAGAATAATAATGATAATAGTATATAATTGAGCCAATTTTCCTTAGTCTTAAGAAATAATAATTTAGTATATTACTACTTTCCCAATTGGCAGGATCTTGAGAATTTCCAAAAATATGTTTTCTTTCTAAAGAATAGTGATAATAATAGTAATTAGGAGGTTGAGACAAATATACTCTGTAACCACCCCAGGTTAAAGAATAACTTACTTGATCTACTATATTATTATAATTATCTCTTAATACCACATTGCCAGAGTTATTTGGTAAAAGGGATGTGCCCCCTCCAAGACCCGAATTTCGCGTTCTTATGTAAGTATAAGATCCTGGAATATTATAGGACGTATTGAGAGTTGAATTACTTCCACCAATTATTGCATATCCATTGGGAGGAATATTCCATGATCCTACCACAACAGTATTAAATCTATTATTATTTATACTCCAGTTTTGAATATTTATAGTTTGGGTTGTAGGATTATATAATTCAATAAATTCCATATTTCTTTCTCCTCTATTATTACCACTCCTATCAAATGTTGGAGGATAATACATTACTTCATTAATAATCAATCTCGGAATTAAGCAGTAAACGTACAAGCTTGAAGTATAATAATTTAAACAAAGACTATTTCTCCAATTTGACGGATCATTGGAGGGAGCTGATATAGATTTACGAAGAAGAGAATAATAATTATTACCCGATGGATAACCACCCCAAGTATAGGAATAATCTACTTGATCAATTACATTTTGCCTATCATCCTCTATAACAACAGATCCATAATTATCAGGCATCTCCCCATTTGCAGAGTAAAGACCTCTTTGCTGTGTTTTCAAATATAAATAGGAAGATGGAAGATTGTAAAAATTAGTTAAATTTGAATCTTTTCCTCCTATAATAGCATAATTACCAGGTGTTAATAAAAAGCTTCCTGAAGGACTGTCAAAAATTCTTGTAGTTCTATTAACTCTCCAACCATATAAGTTTACAGTATAAGTTGTTCCATTATACAGAACAATAAATTCCATATCTCTTTCATCTTGAGAATTTCCATTTTTATCAAGACTTGCAGGATAATACATAATCTCAGTAATGAATATACCTGATAACTGTGGTTGGACTTGAGTTCTTAAAGATACCAAAGTCATATGTTTTTCATTATTGTCCATGACAAGTGTAATTGATAGAGTTCTTATAGTAGATGTCAATGTGGTGTAGGTACCATTAAAATCATATCCAATAAACCTAAGCTCTTTTATTGGACCCGCTTGAATCTCCCCATCAACAGTAAAATAATATTTTCCATTATATAATGTGTAGGAGAAACTTCTTATATCTCCTGTACAAAGCTGAATGGAAAGTTTACCAAGGGTATCAGTAGCAGAACTTATATCTAACACTTGAGATCCTTGTCTTATCTCTCTTGTTAATCTATCGAGAATTATTTGGGCATTTGAGAATATTTCTTGAGATTCTTGTTTTCTACCAAAAAGATCTATGGTTCCTATAAGAACATTGGCAAGAAGAAGAGCAATCATTCCTAATATTAAAACACCTATAATCACTTCAATTAGGGTTAAGCCATTCCTCATTATTATCTCCTTCTTGATATTAAACTAACAAGAACTGCTTTACCCTCAAAATTATCTAATGTATTGTTATTATTTGCATCATTCCAAACTGTAATTGTAAATTGTCTTAGTGAATTTGTAATGTTTGTAATGCTTATTGTATAAAGATAGCTTGTATATCCAATACTAGCAAAATTTCCAGAAATGGGAAAAGAAGCTGTCCAATTGGCTAAAATAGTTTTTCTATAATCTTCTATAACTCTTTCAGATAATTCTAAGCATGTACTTTCAATTTTTTCCATATCATCCTCATTTAAAATATGGTATAACCCAACTCCAAAGGATGCCATAAATATTCCTAAAATAAGTATTGATATCAAAACTTCTAAGAAGGTAAAACCTCTTTTCATAAACCTTCCACTTCAATAAAACCTAAGGAATTTATCCTTATAGTAGAAGTATAATTATCAATTATTAATGTTAAAATGGCATAAGTTTCTGTATAATCAGCTGTAAAATTGCCATCTCTATCAAAGGAAAATAAAGTAGCAGTTGTATTTACAGAAATATTATTAAAAAATCTTGTTACAATCTTTCCCTTATCATCAAGGAAGGTATAGGAAGTATATGCCTGAGGTGAGATTATTAATATCCAGTCAGTTTTATTAATTATTGCTCTTTGTCTTATATATCTTATATCCTGAATAAATTGATTTGTAGTATTCTGTAATAATATTTTAGAGTCCGGTTTACTCAATATAGAGTTATATGTAATCCATAAAAGGATTCCTAAGATGGATATTACTACTATAACCTCTAAGAATGAAAACCCCTTTTTCATGTTTTTATTTTATCAAATCTTTAAAAGTTTTTACAAGAAGTTTTAAAAACTCACCTTTCCATTTTTATAAAACTTTATAACTCTCTTTGTAAAAAATGTTGAAAGTGATATTTCACCTTCTGGATATATATTTCCATTTTCAAAATAAAAAGTATAAGTCCCTTTTGGGCTATATGCTCTTATACCTGAGGGAATAAGATGAGGAGAAAGATATATTTTTTTTGTTTTTTCCCCATACATCCAATAAAATTGAATAGAATTTGTCTTAGAAGAGTAATAAAAATCAAAGACTACTTTTTCATTTTTTAAAACTGAAAGCTGTAGAGCATAGTTTGCATTTATTACTATCTCATGGGAAATTATAAATGCTTGTACCCCTAACCAAAAAAATATATTAAAAAACATATAAAGAAGAATTAATAAAATACATGTAAGAAGAGTATATAATAATGGACTTATAATTTTTTTAAGCTTTAAGATATTAAAAAGTTTCTTCATTTATTAACAAAAAGCCCCGAAGACAAGCTTCGGGGCATAAATATAGTTACAAAACTATGGAGATGTATAAGATAAAGTATAGGATTTTGCTGAACCTTGATAAACTAATATATGAGCATTACTCTCATCCCAAGTAGCAGGTGCAGATCCTTGAGAAGTATATGTTTGCCCATTATACGGACATACTGGTGTTTCTGAGAAGTAGTTAGGATCTTTTAAGAAATTAACAAATGTCTGTGTATCTGTTGGATATGTGTTATTTTTGTTCCTATAATATTCTAAGCTCGTTCTTATTATTGCTATATTTGTTCTCTGAGCATTTCTTTTAGCATCTGCCACTGCATCAAAATATCTTGGTAATGCGATAGCTATAAGGATTCCAAGAATAGCTACTACAACTAAAAGCTCTAACAAGGAGAAACCTTTACTATTTTTCAAATAACTCACCTCCTTTCCCAAAATTTAAAAATTATTATCTTTACTAAATTATATCACAAATTTATCATATACCAAGTATTAATTCCTACCTTCTAAAAAGTCTTACCATATTAAACATTGGGAGATACATTGATATAACAATGAAGAAAACTACAATACCTAAAAACAATGTTAATGCAGGTTCTATTAGAGAGGTTATTCTTTTTGTTCCAATCTCTATCTCTCTTTGGGAAAATCTACTATATTCTTCTAGCATAGAATCCAATCTTCCACTCCTCTCCCCTACTGCTATCATTTGCTTTAAAAGAGGGGTAAATACATTCTCATCAATAAGCTCTGATAAATTTCTTCCCTCCAAAACCCCAGAAAGGATTTTTCTAAGATTCTCTGAGAAATATAGATTTCCCATTACGTCTTCAAGGATTTCCAAAGATTGGGTTATTAATATTCCACCTGTTATAAGTACATAAAAGGTACTAGTAAATCTATTAAGTAACACTTTTCGCCACAGATTGCCTATTTTAGGAATATTCAGTTTAAACTCATCCCACCATCTTTTTATCTTTTTAATTTTTAGGGCTTGTTTTATTCCAATAATAATCAAAAAAAACAAGATAAAAATAATAAATAGATTTTTCTTAACAAAATCTCCTAATAATATAGTAATCCTTGTGGGAAGAGGAAGAGGTACATTAGTTCTCCCATAGATTCTTTGAAAAGTAGGCACTACAAAAGTTAGCATAAATATTACAACCAAGATTGCAGCAACCATAACTATTATAGGGTAAGTAGTAGCTGATTTTATTCTTTCCCTTAATTCATGTTGTTCATCAAAATACCTTGAAAGTCTCTCCAACATAATATCAAGACTTCCTGTAATTTCACCCGTTCTCACTAAGCTTATAAATATTTTGGGAAATACATTAGGATATTTAGAAAGAGCCTCTGATAGACTCAATCCAGAATCAACACTTTTTCTTACATCATTAAGTATATCTCTAAAATAAGGATTGTTGGTTTGAGATGATAAAGTTGTAAGACATTCTGTAAGAATAATTCCAGATCTTAAAAGAGTTGCAAATTGGGATGTGAATAAAACAAGCTCTGGAAGAGTAACTTTCTTTTTATAGGTTAAAGTTTTCCATAATGAGGATTCTTTTTTTAAGGATATTACATATAATTTCCTTAATTTTAGAATTCTTCTTGCTTCTCTTTCATTGGTTGCTTCAATTATACCTTTATATCTTCTTCCCTCAAGATCTCTTGCCACATATCTATAGGAGGGCAAATTAATCCTCCTCCCAAGCTATTACTCTACGTGCCTCCTCAATAGTAGTTATTCCTGATAATACCTTTTCTCTTGCATTCATATGTAAGGTTTTCATCCCCTCTCTTAATGCCATATCCCTAATTTCATCAATAGATGCCCTTTTATTTATTAATGTCCTTATGTTCTTAGTTATTTTTAATAACTCAAAAATTCCAGTTCTTCCTGAATATCCTGTATAATTACAGAATAGACAACCTTTTCCTCGCACAAGTCTTATATTTCTTCCTTCATCTTTTGTTAATCCGAGTTCTTCTATTTCCTCCGATGAAGGTATATACTCTTCTTTACAAGATAAACATATAGTCCTTACTAATCTTTGGGCTACTATCCCTATAAGTGAAGATGCAATTAAAAAAGGTTCCAGCCCCATTTGTATCAATCTCGCCACAGCACTTACAGAATCATTTGCATGAAAAGTACTTAACAACAAATGACCCGTTAGAGCAGCTTCAATAGCGGTATTTAATGTTTCTGAATCCCTAATTTCACCCACCATTATAATATTGGGATCAAGTCTCAAGATATTTCTAAGTCCCATAGCAAAATCTATACCTATCTTTGGTTGTATCTGAATCTGATTTATTCCTGGAAGTTCGTATTCTACCGGATCTTCTAAGGTTATTATATTTACTGATGGTTTATTTAAAACATTTAAAGCTGAGTATAATGTGGTAGTTTTACCGCTTCCTGTAGGTCCTGTGACAAGGATCATTCCAAAAGGTCTTTTTATAAGATGTTCAAATACATTAAGGTCTTCATTTGTCATGCCCAATCTATCAAGCTCAATAAGTACTTTTGATTTATCCAGTAATCTTATAACTACCATTTCTCCGTGTATAGTACCCACTGAAGCTACTCTTAAATCAAAGATTTTATTTTCATATCTATAAGTTGCTCTTCCATCTTGAGGTCTTCTTCTTTCTGCTATATCCATTCCTGATATTACCTTTATTCTTGTTACTACAGCATCTTGAATTTCCTTAGGAATACTCATAATATCATAAAGAATTCCATGGATTCTATATCTTACCTTCATCTCTTTCTCTTGGGGATCTAAATGGATATCGCTGGCATTTCTTGTGATTGCTTCATTAATTATAGAAGATACCAATCTAACAATAGGTGCTTCTTCAACGCCTATTGCAGGAGGGGCTTCAACTATTGTTTCTACCGGCATACTCCTTTGAAAGTCTTGAACAGCAGAAAGGGTACTCTTCTCTAAAGGGAAAAGTTTTGACATAATCTGATTAAACTCTTTATCGGTAGTAATAAACAATCTTATTGGTGCCTTTACTATTCTTCTTATTTCATTTACTACTACAGGATCAATAGGAGGAACTATAGCAACATGTATTATTCCACTTTCTCTTTTCATAGGTATAAATTTATATTTTCTTAAAAGATTTTCTGGAAAGGATCCAGCTAATTTTTCATCAATAGGGATTTCAGACAAAGAAATATAGGGAATTTCACTTTGCCTTTCTAATACTTTTCCAATATCCTCGGGCTTTACATATCCTCTCTCGATCAGTATTTGTCCTAATTTAACCCCAGTTTTCTTCTGTTCCTCGAGAGCTTTCTCTAATTGCTCCTTTGTTATAAGTCCTAATTCTAAAAGATATTCACCTAAGGGCTTTTTCTCTTTCATAATTTATTTAATTCTTCTTCAAGAAGATTTTTTACTAAATCTAAACTCGCTCTTCCTTTTGTCTCTTTCATCACCTGACCTACTAAAAAGTTCAAGACTTGTTTCTTCCCCTTCTTCCAGTCAGAAACTGCTTTTTCATTATTTAATATAACCTTTTGAATAACCTCTTGTAAATATGAAGTATCAGATACTGTTTTTAAACCTTCCTCTTCCACTATCTTCTCTGGATCTTTACCTGTGGTTAGATATTTTCTTAATACGTCCTTTGCTACAGGACGTGTTATTTCGTTTTTATCTACCATTTGTATTAATTTTATAAATTTTTCAGGAAGTATATTTAAATCTTTAAAGGACATATTATTATCATTCAAATAACTTAAGATTTCTACAGATATCCAATTTAAAAGATTTTTGGGATTAGTATATAACACTAGAGACTTATCAAAAAATTCTGCTAATTCCCTTTCAGAAATAATTATCTCAACTTCATTAGGTAATAAACCTAATGCAAAATATTTTCTTCTTAGTTCCTTTGGTAATACTGGAATTTCCTTTTTTATTTTTTCCTTCATCTCCTCTGTCACGATTAAAGGGGGAAGATCAGGTTCAGGAAAATATCTATAATCTTCTGCTTCTTCTTTTCCTCTTAAACTCACTGTTTTTTGCTTTTTTTCATCCCAATGCCTTGTCTCTTGTATTACTTGTTCACCATTTTTCAAAAGTTCAATCTGCCTTTCAATTTCATATTCTAAAGCCTTTTCCAAGGAATAAAAAGAATTTACATTTTTTATCTCAGTTCTTGTTCCTAAAACTCCTTCCTGAGTTTGTATAGAAATATTAGCATCACATCTTAGAGAACCTTTTTCCATATCTCCGCTACTTATTTCTAAATATCTTAAGATTAATCTTAGTTCCTGTAAAAATATTCTTGCTTCTTGAGGAGAATTTATATCAGGTTCTGTAACAATCTCAATAAGAGGAATGCCTGCCCTATTAAAATCGACAAGACTGTAATCGGCTTCTGATAATCTATCCCCTGTCCCTATATGTAATAATTTTCCAGCATCTTCCTCTAAATGAATTCTCTTTATTCTTATTTTCTTAACTTCCCCATCCACAAAAATTTCCAAATAACCATTCTTGCATAAAGGTAAATCATATTGAGATATTTGGTATCCTTTGGGTAAATCCGGATAGAAATAATTTTTTCTATCAAACTTTGAATAATTTGAAATCTCGCAGTTCAAAGCTAAACCAGCCTTTATTGCAAATTCTACCGCTTTTTTATTAAGTACTGGAAGGACTCCTGGAAACCCCATACATATTGGGCAAACATTAGTATTTGGGGGGACATTTTCATGATCCGTACTACAAGAGCAAAAAAGTTTAGTTTCAGTAGATAGCTGAGCATGTACTTCCAATCCTATTACTGGTTTTAGCATTTTTAAGTCCTCCTCTTTTGAGGAAGAGTTGGGTATTTACTTGAAAAATCCATCATTTCTTGATATGCATAAGCAAACTGAAGAAGTCTATTTTCTGAAAAGAAAGTACTCATGAATTGAATTCCTACAGGTAGATTATTATAGAAACCAGCAGGCATAGAGATAGCAGGAATACCAGCAAGGTTTACTGGTATAGTCATTATATCGGTTAGATACATTTGAAGAGGGTCAGATATCTTCTCTCCTAATTTAAATGGGAGTATAGGACTTGTTGGTGAAACAATTATATCAACTTTTTTGAATGCTTCCTCAAATTCTTTTCTAATTAAATTCCTTACCTTTGTTGCCTTTAAATAATAGGCATCATAATACCCAGCACTTAAAGCATAAGTACCCAATATTATTCTTCTTTTAACTTCACTTCCAAAGCCATGACCTCTTGTGTTCTTATACATTGATATAAGATCTTCTGCCTCTTCTCTATATCCATACTTTACTCCATCATATCTTGCCAAATTGGAACTTGCTTCAGAGGTAGCAATGATATAATAAACTGAAAGGGCATATTCTATAGAAGGAAGAGATATCTCTATTATTTCAACTCCTAAATCCTTGAATATATCAAAGGATTTGTCAAGAACTCTTAAAACTTCCTCTGAAACCCCTTTCTGCCAAAGTTCTTCAGGGAATCCTACTTTCCATCCCTTTACGCTCTTACCCAAGTTTTCAAAATAATTTGGAATCTCATAAGGAGAAGACGTAGAATCCATGGGGTCATATCCAGCAATAACCTGAAGAATTAAAGCCACATCCTCTACTCTTCTACCAAAAGGTCCTATCTGATCTAAGGATGATGCAAAGGCTACAAGTCCATATCGTGATACAAGGCCATATGTGGGTTTTAATCCTATAACTCCAGTAAAAGACGCAGGCAACCTTATAGATCCACCCGTATCAGATCCTATCGAAACAGGTACTTCTCCTGCTGAAACACATGCTGCAGATCCACCACTTGACCCTCCTGGAACTCTCTCAATATCCCAAGGGTTTTTAGTAGGACCAAAAGCAGAATTTTCTGTAGAGGAACCCATGGCAAATTCATCTAAATTTGTTTTTCCAATTATTATCGCTCCATTATCTTTAAGCCTTCTTATAACAGTAGCATCATATGGAGGTGTAAAATTTTCAAGAATTTTGGAAGCGCAAGTAGTCCTAATATTTTTTGTAAGTATATTATCCTTTACAGCAATAGGAATTCCATAAAGAGGTAAATTTTTAGGTTTTTTCTCAATTTCACTAATTTGTTTTTCTATTTCATTATAAGGCACTATAAGGAAAGCATGAATAAATGGTTCCCATTCTTCTATCTTTTTTAGATAAAAATCTATTAACTCCCTTACTTTTAGCTCATTTTTACTATATAAATCTTTTAATTCCTTAAGAGTTCTCATACTAATTATTCTTCCCTTTTTAAAATTCTAGGAATTTTGAATCCATCTTCCTCCACTTCAGGGGCATTCATAAAAATTTCTTCCTTAGGAATACTCTTTCTAATATCATCCTCTCTCCACACATTGGACAAAGGTAATACATGTGCCATTGGCTCTACATTAGTAGTGTCTAATTCTTGAAGTTTATTAAAATAATCAAGAATACTTTGTAATTGACGAGAAAATAATTCTTCTTCTTCTAGCGTTAGATATAATCTCGCCAGATGAGCAGTTTTCTTTAGTTGATTTTTAAAATCTTGTTTTTCCATATCAATATAAATGGCAAGCCACAAAATGATTTGGTTTTACTTCTTTTAATTCAGGCTCAACTTTTGAACATACATCCATTACGCTTGGACATCTGGTATGAAACCTACAACCAGTTGGTGGATTTAAAGGACTTGGTATATCTCCTGTAAGTACTATCTTTTTTCTTTTTTCTTCTAATTCAGGATCTGGTATAGGTATAGCAGAAAGAAGAGCTTGAGTATAAGGATGCAGTGGAGAAGTATATAAATCATCATTTTCTGAAAGTTCTACAATCTTACCTAAGTACATAACAGCTATCCTATCACATATATGTCTTATAACAGCTAAATCGTGAGATATAAATAAATAAGTTAATTTAAATTCTTTTTGTAAATCTTGAAGTAAATTTATAATCTGAGATCTTATAGATACATCCAATGCAGATGTTGGTTCGTCAGCAACTATAAATTTTGGATTTAATGCAAGGGCTCTTGCTATTCCAATCCTTTGCCTTTGACCCCCAGAAAATTCATGAGGATAACGGGTTGCATGGTAAGGAGCAAGACCTACAAGTTCTAATAACTCTTGTACCCTCTTCTCTCTCTCTTTTGAAGAAGATACTATTTTATGAACTTGTAACGGTTCACCTATTATTTCACTTATAGTCATTCTTGGATTTAATGATGAATATGGATCTTGGAATATAATTTGCATATCTTTTCTTATTCTTCTTAGAGCACTATGGGGAAGTTTTGATATATCTACCCCATCGAAAATAATTTCACCATCTGTAGGATCTAAAAGTCTTATAATAGTTCTCGCTACCGTACTTTTCCCACAACCTGATTCTCCTACAAGACCTAATGTTTCTCCCCTTCTAATATAAAAGCTTAGTCCATCTACAGCTTTTACATCTCCCACATGTTTTGAAAAAACGATGCCACTTTTTATTGGAAAATATTTTTTTAGATTTCTGACTTCTAAAATTACATCATCTGTATAGTTATTCATACTTTCACTCCAATTCCCTTAGCATAAAAACAGCGAGAATAATGCCCAGGTTCTACCTCAATTAAATCAGGTATTTCTTCTAAACATCTATCAGTTTTATAAGGACACCTTTCAGCATAATAGCAATAACTTGGAAGGGCAACAAGATCTGGAGGTTGACCTTCTATAGCCTTCAATCTTTCTTTCCTTACATCAAGCCTTGGCACTGATTCAAGAAGTCCAATTGTATAAGGATGAGATGGCTTTTTGAAGATAGTACGTACATCAGCAAACTCAACTACTTTCCCAGCATACATAACAAGCACATTTTTACAAGTTTCTGCTACTATTCCCATATCGTGAGTTATTAATATAAGAGACATTCCTAATTCTTTTTGAAGTTGTTTAATTAATTCTATAATCTGAGCTTGAATTGTAACATCTAAAGCAGTAGTAGGCTCATCAGCTATAAGGATTTCAGGACTACATGATAGTGCAATTGCTATCATTACTCTTTGTCTCATTCCACCACTAAATTGATGAGGATATTCATCAATTCTTTTAGATGCCTCCGGTATTCTAACAAGTTCTAACATCTCAATAGCTTTTTTTCTTGCTGAAACCTTATCTAGTTTTTGGTGTAGAATTATAGCTTCCATTATTTGATCCCCTATTGTAAAAACAGGATTGAGAGAGGTCATTGGATCTTGAAATATCATAGATATTTTGTTCCCGCGCACCTCTCTCATTTCCTCTTCTTTCTTTTTAAGAAGATCTTCTCCTCTAAATATTATCTCTCCACCAACAATCTTTCCAGGAGGATCTTGTATGAGTCTCATGATAGAGAGAGCAGTTACACTTTTACCACTTCCTGATTCTCCCACAATTCCTAAACTCTCTCCCTTTTTTAAACCAAAGGATACATCATCTACTGCTTTAACGATTCCTTCATCTGTAAAAAAATATGTTCTTAGATTTTTTACCTCTAACAAACAATCTTCCACAACAATGATTCCTCCGTCAGCTAATTAAAATAAAACCCTTCCCTGAGTATTGGGGAAGAGTTTCATATTCTAATTTGGTGCCGAGGCCGGGATTTGAACCCGGACGGGCGTAAGCCCATAGCACCCTCAATGCTACGTGTCTGCCAAATTCCACCACCTCGGCATTTCTTGATTTTGATTATATAAATACTATAAACCGATGTCAAGATTCTAAGATAATTTTGTTATTTAGAAGAAGATCTTTTTGTAGTCTTTTCTTCTTTTGTCTCTGTTTTCTCACTCTCTTTGGGTTCTCCTGATACTTGAGAAGTTTCAAAACCCCATATCTTTCTTATTTCTCTTTCTATCTCATCAGCAAGTTCTGGATGCTCTTTAAGATATGTTTTTGCATTCTCCCTACCCTGCCCTAATCTTATATCTTTGTATATATACCATGTACCACTTCTTTCAATAACTTTTGCTTCTACTCCAGCATCCAATATACATCCTTCTCTTGATATTCCCTCACCATATATTAATTCAAATTCACCTTCTTTAAATGGAGGAGCTACTTTGTTCTTTACAACTTTAACTTTTACTTTTGTCCCTGTAACCTCACTTCCTTCTTTCATTGATTCTGCTTTCCTTACATCAATACGAACTGAAGCATAGAATTTTAAAGCTCTTCCTCCAGGTGTAGTTTCGGGATTTCCAAAGAAAACTCCTACTTTTTCTCTTAATTGATTGATAAATATGGCTACAGTTTTAGATTTGCTAATAACTCCAGTTAACTTTCTCAAAGCTTGAGACATAAGTCTTGCTTGCAAACCTATAAAGGCATCTCCCATCTCTCCCTCAAGCTCCGCTCTTGGCACTAAAGCAGCTACTGAATCTATGACAATCACATCTACACTGCCACTTCTTACAAGAATCTCAGCAATTTCTAATGCTTGTTCTCCAGTATCTGGTTGTGAGATAAGAAGATTTTCTAAATTTACTCCTATTCTTTTTGCATAATTTGGATCAAAAGCATGTTCAGCATCTATAAAAGCAGCAATTCCGCCTTGTTTTTGAGCAGAAGCAATAATCTGTAAGGCAACTGTTGTCTTACCAGAACCTTCTGGTCCAAAGAGTTCAATAATTCTTCCTCTCGGAACTCCTCCAACTCCTAAAGCATAATCCAAGGTAAGAATACCAGTCGGTATGACCGGTACCTCATATCTCTCATTACTTCCTAATTTCATTATGGAGCCTTTTCCAAATTGTTTCTCAATCTGAAAAATTGCTGATTCTAATGCTTTCTCTTTTTCCATACTTTAATACACCTCAAAATTTTTTATATTTCTAAAAGTATTATAACAAGAGTAATTTTTTATAACAAGTTAATTTGAAAATTTTCGTCAATTTCGCGTTTTAGTTCTTTTGATAAAAGACTTATTAGAGCTGATTTAGGGGATTTTCCACTATACAATACTTCATAAACTTCTTCAGTAATAGGCATATAGATATTATATTTCTGGGAAAGATTATAAACTGATTTTACAGTATAAACTCCTTCTGCTACCATACCATGAAGTTCAGATAATGCCTCCTGTAAACTTTTCCCTTCTCCTACATATTTTCCTACCCTCCAATTTCTACTTAAAGTACTTGTAGCTGTAAGTACCAAATCTCCAAGTCCAGAAAGACCGAGTATAGTAAAAGGATTAGCTCCAAATAAAATAGCAAACCTATTAATTTCTGCCAAACCTCTTGTAATAAGACTTGCTTTTGCATTATATCCAAAATTTAAACCATCCGATATTCCAGCTGCTATTGCAATTACGTTCTTCAGAGCACCTCCTAATTCCACACCTACTATATCATCACTTCTATATACTCTCATAAAATCCATATTAAAAATATTTTGTAGAAATTCTGCAGTTACAATACTTGGAGAAGCAATCACCATAGCTAAGGGTTTTCTTTCCATCACCTCTTTTGCAAAACTTGGACCCGAAAAAATAGCAACTTGTCCCTGTTCAATATTAAGCTCTTCCATTATTATTTCAGAAGGCCTTTTAAGAGTTTCTATATCTATACCTTTTCCAGTGTTAACAAAATATGGAATATGGGTAAGATAATATCTATTCGATCTAATAAAATCTCTCAAGCCTTGAACAGGAATACTCAAAATTGCTATCAGAGTATCCTTTGTGGCTAATTCTATATCACTTGTAATCTTTAAATTGGGATTTAACTTATACCCTTGAAGATAAAAGATATTTTCTTTTTTTTCTTCTATAATTTTCGCCTTTTTGCTATCTCGTACCCAAAGAGTTACATCATAATTCTTTTCCGATAATATATCTGCTAATGTGGTTCCCCAACTTCCTCCACCAAAAACTGTAATTTTTATCTTTTTATTCTCCAATCTATTTTATGTTCCTCCCCTCTTATAAGCCTCCTAATATTAGGTATATGTCTATAAATAATAAAAAGACATACGATTACCACACAAATCATATATTCCATTACTGGTCTTTCTAAAGAATATAAAATAAAAGGATAAATAATAGCAGAGGTTATAGAAGCTATTGATTTGTATTTTGTTATACTCACAATTATTATGGCAATTATCAGAACAGTCAAAGAGGTTTTAGGGAAAAGATAAAAAAGAATACCAAAAGAAATCCCTACACTTCTTCCTCCTCTAAAATCAGCAAATATAGGAAAAGAATGTCCTATTACTGCAGAGATAACACATAATAAAATAGCTATATGATCATTTTTAAGGATAAATGTTGCAAGATATACAGCTAAAACTCCCTTACCCACATCCATTAAGGCTGTAATAATAGCAGGTCCCCATCCAAGCACTCTAAGAACATTAGTAGCACCTAAATTACCACTTCCATGTTTTCTTACGTCTATACCTTTCCAAAGTTTACCCACAATTAATGCACTAGGTATAGATCCTAATAGATAAGAAATCAACATTAATAAGATTTTTGTGATCATGGCTTTTACTCCCTCTTTCTTACTTCTATTTTTATAGGAGTACCTGTCCAAGAAAAGTAATTTCTAATATACTTTTCAAAATATTTTTGAACATTCTTATTCATGATTTCTGGTTCATTTACGAAGAAGACTATTCTTGGAGGAGAAGTTTCAACCTGTGTGGCATAATAAATTTTCAAGCTTTTACCCTTTTTTGAGAAGGAAACTCTACTTAAAGCTTCTTGAATTGCCATATTAATTTGAGATGTAGGAATTCTCATATGACTTAGTCCATACAATTTGTCTACCCAAGGAATAATCTTTTTTACATTATATCCAGTAAGGGCAGATGTAAATATAAAGGGAAAATAATCGAAAGGAGAAAGTAAACTTGGAACTATTTTTTCAAACTCTCTTCTTTCTTTCAAAGAGGGAAATAAATCTGTTTTATTAAAAACAATTAAACAAGATTTTCCCTTATCTTCAATATAATGCAAAATTCTTTTCTCTTGATCTCTAATTCCTATCGAAAGGTCAACAACCATTATAGCTACATCCAATCTTTTTATAGTATTTAATGCTTTTCTTACTGATAATTCTTCGAGCTCTTCTTCAATTCTTGAGGGCCTTCTTAATCCTGGAGTATCAAGAATCATGTATTTCTTTCCATTAAATTCCCATATTATATCCACTGTATCTCTGGTAGTTCCAGGAATTTCACTAACAATATTCCTATATTTACCTATCAAGGTATTTACTAAGGATGATTTACCGCTATTTGGTCTACCTACAAAAGCAAATTTTATTAACTGTTCTTCTTTTCCTACTTCTACATTTGGAATAAGGGATAATATTTTCTCAATAAGCTCAGTAAGATTTTGTTTATGAATAGCAGAGATAGGGAAAGGTTCACCTAAACCCAACACAGTAAAAGGAGAAAGATAAATTTCAGAATCAATTCTTCCTTCCATTTTATTTACTACTAAAATTATCTTTTTTCCAGATTTCCTAAGAATCTCAGCAAATTCAAAATCAAGAGAAGTAAGCTCTGACCTTCCATCTACCACAAATAGTATAAGATCACTTATTTCAATCACTTCATATATTTTTTCTTTAACAAGTTCACTTAAATCATCATTTAATCCATATCCTGCTGAATCTATAAGATAAAAAAACTTACCTTTATATTCGCAAAGGTGCACTAAAGGATCCCTAGTAACTCCAGGCTCATCAGCAACTATAGCTTTTTCCTCTCCTGCAATTCTATTAAAGAGCACAGATTTTCCTACATTAGGCCTTCCTACAATACTTACTACAGGGATTCCTACTTCTATACCAAATGTATCTCTAAGGGATGATGGGTTTCTAATAATTTTAAAACCTCCTCTACAAAAGCATCTGGTGTAGATGTGCCTGTTATAATACCAATTTTTTGTTTATTATCAAACCATTCCATATCAATTTCTTCTAAGTTTTCTATATGATAAGTAGGCACACTTTTAACTAAAATATTATACAATCTTCTTGTATTAGCACTATTTCTTCCTCCAAGAACTAACACTAATTCTACCATTTCTGATAATATCTTTGCCTTTTCCTGCCTTTTCTCAACTTCAGGACATATGGTATTGAAAATCCTAATTTCCTTCCCTTTAGTTAGTATTAACTTTATAATCTCTTCCACCTCTTCCCAACTTTGAGTCGTCTGAATAACTATACCTATTTTAGGAAATGACTCTACCATTATAGCATCATTAATATTTTCAATTACTATGCCTTTTTCTTCAGCATAACTCATTATACCAATCACTTCTGGATGTTTTTTCTCGCCAACAATTAATACTTTATAACCATTTTTTTTTAAAAATTCAGCTAATTTTTGTACCTTCTTAACCAAGGGACACGTTGCGTCATAAATTTCATTACCATACTCTTTATATTTTTCTACCTCCTTATATGGCAAACCATGAGCTCTTACAATAAGCTTTTTTCCCTCTGGAATTGACTTATTATTCCAAATTTTTATTCCTTTTCTTTCTAAATCTTCTATCACTTTTGGATTATGCACTAATGCACCTAATGTATATACTTCACCTTTTGTTTGTAAAATCTTTTCCGCTAAACTAATAGATTTCTTAACACCTGAACACCATCCATAAGGTGTTACCAAATATACCTTCATTTTAAAAGCTCCGTAATACTTTCTTTAATCTTATCATTAAGATCTTTTATCTCTTCTTTAGTAGGTTTATTATTTTTTATAACAAAAATTGGTCCTCCTATTTTTATAGTAATATTTCCTCCTAATTGAGGAATTACTTTTCTTCTTCTCCAGATCTTTTCAGTACCCTTAATTCCAATCGGAAGTATGGGAAGACCATGAGTAATTGCAAGAGTGGAAGCTCCATCCTTTATCTCAAGAAGTCCTTTCTCAGGATGTTCATTTCTTGTTCCCTCAGGAAAAATTACAATTATTTCATTTCCTTTTATAAGTCTTTTAATCTTTTTCCATGTTTCAAACCTAAAATCTCGTCTATCTACATCTATAGCTCCAAGCCATCTTAGAAAAGGGTTGAAAATCTTTGATTTAAAAAGCTCTTTTTTAGCAAGATAAAAAAGTCTCTTATCAAAGGCAGCACCTATAACAATAGGATCCAATAAACTGACATGGTTAGCAACCACAATGAAAGAACCTTTAGGAATCTTTTCTTTCCCTTCAACTTTATAGCCCCATAAAATTTTTAATAGAAATCTTACAATATAAATAATTATTTTATAGAAAAAATAGGAAATTTCCTTCTTAATCCTTTTCATTTTCTATCCTTGCTTCCATTAAAATTTGATTTATTATTTCCATCACTTTATTCGTAAATTCTTCTTCTTTCTTTCTATCATGTTCACCCTCATAAACTAATGGTTCTGAGTATATTACTTTTATTTTGCCAGATAAATGAGGAAATTTTTTCTCAGGAGGCCATATATTATCAGCTCCAATTATAGCTGTAGGAATAACAGGAGCCTTAGTCTTCGCTGCAAAATAACCAATTCCTCTTTTGATTTTAACATCTCCATTATCTCTTCTTAAACGCGTGCCTTCTGGAAATATTAATAATACTTCACCTTCTCTTATAGCTTCTAAACCATCCTTTACAGCAGACAAATCAATATTTTCTCTTTTAACTGGAATTCCTCCCAAATATCTTGCAAATCTACCAAATATGGGATATTCGAATCGTTCTATTTTACCCAAAGCCTTAATAGGTCTTGGCAGGGTCGTAGCTATAACCAAAACATCGAGACTACTCCTATGATTAGGAGCAATAATGACAGGCCCTTCTAATGGTATATTTTCAATACCATACACTTTCAAATTATAAAACCATTTTAGTAATCTTCTAAGAACAACTGCAATACTTTTATAAACAAATATTTGAAACTTTTCCCTATATCTCCTCTTTTTCATAGGGTACTCCATCTGCCGAAGGAGGAGTAGATTTTCCTACAGCTCCTGCTAAAACTAACATAGTAAGAATATAAGGTATCATTTGTATAAATTGCGTTGGAATACCTACACCTTCTAGTCTCATTCTTAGAGCTTCAGCCAGACCGAAAAGTAAACATGCACCTAAGGAACCTATAGGATTCCAATTACCAAATATCATAGCAGCAAGAGCTATAAAACCCCTTCCCCCGGTCATATTCTCGACAAAAACCCTCGCATGTTCTAAGGAAAGAAAGGCACCTCCTATACCCCCTAAAATTCCACTTATAAGCACACCTATATATCTGTATTTATAAACATTTACTCCCAATGTATCTGCTGCCTGTGGGTTTTCACCTACTGCCCTTATTCTTAAACCAAAGACTGTTCTATACAGTATATATTGGGACAAAAAGACAAGAACAATCATAAGGATGATTAGTGGAGAAAGGTCTCTAAAAATTAACCCTATACCAGGGATTTTAGAAATGACTGGAATATCTATATGTACAAAACCCTCAATGTGGGGAGAAGATCCTGCAGCTTTAAATATCAGCCTTGACAAAAAAGTGGTACCTCCAACAGCTAACATGTTTAATGCTGTACCACTTACTATCTGATTTACTCTAAACTTAATCGATACCACTGCATGAATAAATGCAACAATTGAACCAGCAATTATAGAGAATAATAATCCAATTAAAGGATTTTTAAAAAAATATGTTCCAACTGCAGCAAAAAATGCTCCAAATAACATAATACCTTCTAAAGCTATATTCACTACTCCACTTCTTTCCGAAAAAACTCCCCCTAAGGATGCATAAGCAAGTGGAGTTGCCATTCTTATAGCAGAAGTTATGGTTTCCCAGGCAAAAATTGTTTCAAGCATATGTAACTTTCCTCCTTTTTTTCAGAAAGCGAATGAGTACTTCGTTACTTACCACAATAGTTAATATTATGACTGCTTGTAGGACTGAAATTATTTCTCTTGGTATATGAGTAAAAACATCCATACCAATAGCCATTCTATTTAATGCACCAAAAAGAAGTGCAGAAAATATTATGCCTACAGGGTGATTTTTCCCAAGTAGAGCAACTGCTATTCCAGTAAAACCAAGTCCGTGAGAAAAATTATCAAGATATCTGTATCTATATCCTAAAACATCGTTTATACTAGCAAGTCCAGCTATAGCACCACTTATTAACATAGTTACCAATATGACATTTTTCACATTTATACCTGCATTCTCTGATGCATGTATATTAAGCCCCAAAGCTCTTATCTCATAGCCTAATTTAGTTTTCCATAATAAATAGTAAGTAACTATAACCATTAATGTAGCAATTACCAATGCATAATTTACAGGGTTACTTTCTGGTATATTAATACCTATCTTTTGAAAAATTGAATACAGCTTAGGTAGAACTGCTGAAGGAGGCAATTTATCAGTTTGGGGTAATGGATATAAAACTCCTTTTTCTCTAAAAGTATTAACAACTAAATAATTAGTAAGAGCATAACCTATCCAATTCATCATTATGGTATTAATAACTTCATGGACCCCTAATCTTGCCTTTAATATGGCAGGAACAAATGCCCAAATAGCTCCACCTAAAGCAGAAAAAACAAGAGTAATGGGTAAGTGTAGAAAGGGTGGAAATAACGGAGCTATATAAAGACCTGCCAAAGCAGATACTAATCCTCCTACAAGAATTTGCCCTTCTGCACCAATATTAAAAAGACCTCCTTTAAAACCAATAGCTACTGCTAATCCAGCTAATATAAAAGAGGTGGTATTAAATAATACATAACCCCATCCATTTGGATTTCCAAGAGAAAAATTTATCACTTCTCTATATGTTTCCCATGGATTATGTCCAAGTAAATAAATAATAATCCCGCCAAAAAATAATGCTATAAATATTGATATTAAAGGACTTATTATACTGAGAATTAAGTTTTCTATAAATTCCCGATTTTTCAAATTAATGCCTCCTTTAATTCAGTCTGCCTCTTAACTCCAGTCATGTAATAACCTAATTCTTTTTCATCAACTTCTGATTGACTAAAAGATCCTACTATTTCCCCATTATACATTACCAAAATTCTATCACTTAAATTTAAAATTTCATCTAAATCCGCAGAAACAAGAAGCACAGCTTTTCCTTGATTTCTTAGATCTACTAAAAGTTGATGAACAAATTCTGTAGCTCCTATGTCTAAACCACGAGTTGGTTGAGCTGCGATTAAAAGATCAGGTAAAAAGCTTAATTCCCTTCCTAAAACTATTTTTTGTTGATTACCACCTGATAAATTCCTAATAGGTATTTTTATGTTAGGAGTTTTTACTTGATATTTCTCTACAATTTCATTGGCATGTTTATACACTTTTGAATAATCTATAAATATTCCCTTTGAAAATTTATTAAAATAGTGAAGACCTAAAATACAATTCTCCGCTACAGAGAAATCTAAGATTAATCCTCTTTTATGCCTATCCTCTGGTATATGACCAAAAAGAAGACGTCTTTGTCTAATCTTTTCCAAAGTTATGTCCTTGTTTTTAAAAAATATTTTTCCTCTTTTTAAAGGTAAAAGCCCTACTATAGCTTCTACAAGCTCAGATTGTCCATTTCCCTCAACTCCTGCTATACCCAAAATTTCTCCCTCTCTTATATTAAAAGATACACCTTTAACTACATCTAATCCCTTTCTTCCCCTTACCCATATATCCTCAACTCTAAATATTTCGCCTCCTCTTTCTCTCTTAATTTTATCAACTTTTAGAAAAACCTCTCTTCCTACCATCATTTGAGCGAGTTCAAACTTATTTGTTTCTTTAGTATTTACTGTATTTACTAATTTTCCTCTTCTCATTACACTTACTCTATCAGATATCTCAAGGACTTCATTCAACTTATGAGAAATAAATATTATGGTTTTCCCTTGAGAAGAAAGCTTTCTAAGAATAGTGAAAAGCTCTTCTACTTCTTGGGGAGCTAACACAGCTGTAGGTTCATCTAAAATTAATATTTCAGCCTTTCTGTATAAAAGTTTCAAAATTTCTACCCTTTGGGCCTCACCAACAGAAAGATTTTCAACCTTTTCATACAAATCTATTTTAAAACCAAGAGAATTAATAATTTCATTTAGAGTCTCTTCAGCTTTTTTTAAATTTAAAGATATACCATTTTTTACTTCTGATCCCAAAATAATATTTTCAATAACTGTAAAAGGAGGTATCAGCATAAAATGCTGATGCACCATACCTATACCATAATTTATAGCAATTTTAGGAGAATGTATATTAACCTTTTTCCCACTTATATAAATTTCACCTTTATCTGGTCTATAAAGACCATATATTATCTTCATTAAGGTAGATTTTCCAGCACCATTTTCTCCAACAATTGCATGAATTTCTCCCTTATAAATTGTTAAGGATACATTATCGTTTGCAACAACTCCTGGGAAAATCTTAGTGATTCCTTCTAATCTTATTATCTCTTCCACTTACTTTCTTACCTCCCTTTATAAAACCCCCTCCCATTATGAGAGGGGGTAAGAAATTATATTTTTACTTTAGATATTTTGCTTTAAATTGTTCGAAGGTCTTACCATCATATGGAACTACGATTTTTCCTAATATTATATCTTTTTTAACTTGTTCAACTTTTGAAATTACACCTAAAGGAAGAAGTTTTGTTTTTTCATAATCAACCCCACCATTTGCTGCACCAAAAACTCTAATTCCCGGTTTAAATTTTCCTTCCTTTACATCTTTTATGGTTTCATAAACTGCTACATCTACCCTCTTTAACATACTTGTAATAATCCTATCGGGCATAATCCAAGATTGAGGAGAATCTACTCCAATAGCATATTTCTTAGTTTCTTTTGCTGCCTCAAATACTCCTTCTCCAGATGCCCCAGAAGCATGATAAATTATGTCAGCTCCTTGTTTGTATTGTGCCAAGGCTAATTCTTTACCTTTCACTGGATCTTTAAATGCATCTCCTGTTACACCAATATAATTTATCAATACCTTTACTTTCGGATTAACATACAATGCTCCAGCTTTATACCCAACTTCAAACTTGTGTATTAAGGGAATATCCATTCCACCTACAAACCCAATAATATTACTCTTAGTCATTAAACCTGCAATAACACCTACTAAGAAGGATCCTTCATGCTCATTAAATACTAAAGAAGAAACATTAGGAAGTCCCTCTATAACCCCATCTACTATGGCAAACTTTACTTTTGGAAAATCTTTAGCTACTGCCATAATAGCATCAGTGAAAAGAAAACCTACACCAATAACTAAGTCATAGTTTTGTTCAGCAAGGGTCCTTAATAGTTCTTCCCTATTCGCCCCTCCAGGACCAGGTTCTAAATCCTTTCCTTCCACTTTAAGTACCCTAATCGCTCTTTGCAATCCATTATATGCAGCATCATTAAAAGATTTATCTCCTCTACCACCTACATCATATACTATACCAACTCTAATAGTTTTTGCAGAAAATCCTAAAGAAGAAAATAGGATAAGAGAAAGAACTAAAAAGGTAATTAAAAACTTACGCATAATAATTTAAACCTCCTCCATTGAGAAAATTTTCTAAAACAAACAACCCCTTAAAATTCTAAATTCTTAATCTTACTAGATGTCATCACCTCCCCTTAATACTCTTCTTGGTTTCCCCTCTCCTTGTGATGCTACATAACCCTTTTCTTCTAATATATCTAATATTCTTGCTGCCCTATTATAACCTATACTAAATTTTCTTTGAATATAAGATGTAGAAATTACTTTTTTTCCCTTCAAAAGTTCTATAACTTTTGGTAGAAGTGGATCTCCAAATTCCTCAATCTCTTTTCCTTCTGTCTCTTCTTTCTCTTCAAAGGTAATAATATCATAATTTAAATTTCCAAAATTTTCTACGATATATGATACCACATTTTTGATATCTTTGTCTTCCACATAAGGTGCTTGGAGCCTTATAGGATGACTGCTTGTTATTGGATGAAATAGCATATCTCCCCTTCCTATAAGTTTTTCAGCACCTGCATCATCCAATATTATTCTTGAATCTATTTGTGATGATACCGCAAAAGCAATACGAGAAGGAATGTTAGCCTTTATAAGGCCTGTTATTACATCTGTAGAGGGTCTCTGAGTAGCAACCACTAAATGCATACCAGCAGCTCTTGCTTTTTGAGCTATTCTACATATTAAATCCTCAATTTCCTTTGGAGCTATCATCATAAGATCATTCAATTCATCTATAATAATTACTATATAGGGTAAATTTTCTTCTATTTGAGAAAGATTTTTATATTCATCTATGTTTCTTACTTCCAATTTTTCAAATACCTCGTATCTCCTTTCCATCTCTGAAACTGCCCATCTTAACGCATAAACAGCTTTTTTAGGTTCAACCACAACTTTGTGTCTCATATATTTACCTAATAGTTTATTATACATTGATAATTCTACTCTTTTTGGATCTATAAGAATGAGATTCAAATTTTCAGGGGAATTTTTGTATAAAAGACTTAAAATTAAAGAATTAATAAACATACTTTTACCAGAACCTGTAGTACCAGCAATCAAAAGATGGAGCATTTCTGCAAGGTTACCAACTTTTATATTTCCAATCAAATCCTTTCCAAGAGCTATAGTTAATGGATGAACAGATTTTTTAAAAACATCACTCTCTAAGATTTCCCTCAAATATACTTTAACTGGCTTGCTTCTTGGAATTTCAATTCCTATAACTGATTCACCGGGAACTGGAGCCTCAAATCTTACACTTGGTACTGCAAGAGCTAAAGCTAAATCATTAGAAAGACTCAAAATTCTACTTACTCTAACTCCAGGAGGTATAGATATATTATATCTCACAACAGAAGGTCCAATATTCCAGTCTTTAACCTTAGCTTCTATTTTAAAGCTTTTAAGAGTTTCCTCCAAACTACGAGCCATTTTTTCATAGTTTTCCTCATCATTTTTTTGAGCAGAATAGGAAAGAATATTTAGAGGGATAGAAAATTCTTTAGTAACAGGTTTTTGAGAAGTATTTATAAATTTGGCTTGCTCTCTATTTTGTATCCTATCAATCTTTCCTTCTTTCTTTCTTTTTACTACTTTTTCTTCCTTTGAAAGAGTCTTTTTTTTATTAAAAATTTCAAAGGATGGATAAAAGAGAAATCCTAAAAAAGTAAAAAACAAAGTTAATAGTATGTATCCACCTATTCCCACATATTGATATATGTTAAAAGATAATCTTCCAATAAATTTACCATGATCTTGAAGATTAAAAATATGTATCAAGATCGAAATTAGAAGCAATAAAGATAAAAAATAAAACAATAAAGCCTTTAAAATATTTGGTTGATAGTCCTTTTTAATGAGCAGAAATGAAATACTTGTTAGATAAAGAAACAAAGGAATTAGGTATATACCAAAAACACAAGTTAAAAAGTCTATTATAGTTTTCCCTAAACGACCGCTTGCATCAGGAAATAACCAAGCCATAAAGATAAATATAACAATAGAGAAGATAATTATTCCTATAAGCCTATGTTTCTCCATAACTATATTTCCCATACTAAAGGAATTATTACAGGCTTTCTTCTTATTTCTTCATTAAAAAAGTTTTCCAGATAGGTCTTTACTAATACTTCCTTACTTACATTACCATTTTTAATTTTCTTCTTAAATAATTCTCTAACGACCTCTTTAGCTTCTTCTATTAATTCTTCAGATTCCTTCATAAATATGAAACCCTTAGATATTATCTCAGGTCCTTCAAGAATTAACCCAGTAGCACTATCTAATAAAACACCTATTACTAATACTCCATCTTCTGCTAATGCTCTTCTTTCTCTAAGAACAATATTTCCAACATCTCCCACACTTAACCCATCCACATAAACATTAGAAAGTTCTATATGATCAACTATTTTAGCTGTTTGTTGATCTAATTCTAAAACATCACCATCTTCCATCAGAATTATTCTATCTTCAGAGAAACCTAAATCTTTACCTAACTTTTTAAGTAATACTAAATGCCTATATTCTCCATGATAGGGTATAAGATATTTAGGTTTTAGAATATTTATTAAAAGCTTTATCTCTTCCTGAGCAGCATGACCTGATACATGTACTCCTGCATCTTTTCCATATATTACCTCAATCCCTTTTCTAAAAAGCTGATCTACCAATCTATACACAATTACTTCGTTTCCTGGTATAGGCTTTGTAGCAAGAATAACAGTATCTCCAGGTTGCAAAGAAAGTTGTTTATAGGAATGATTAGTAAGAAGTGATAATGCAGAATAAGTTTCTCCTTGACTTCCAGTGGAAAGTACCAACACCTTTTCAGGAGGAAGATTATTTACCTCTCTAATATTCATAATAAGATTATCTGGTATATCTAAGTATCCTAATTTCTTCCCTACTTCTATATTGTTTATTAAGCTTTTACCAGCAATAGCTACTTTTCTACCAAATTTATGAGCCATATTTATAGCTTGTTGTATTCTATGAAAGTTAGAAGCAAAAGTAACAAGAAAAATCCTACTTTTCGTAGATGCAAATATATTTTCAAAAGTGCTTTTAACAAGACTTTCAGAAGGAGTTGTACCCGGTTGTTCAATATTTGTAGTATCACAAAAAAGGGCAAGAACACCTCTTCCGGCAAGTTCAGCCATCTTTTTAAAATCAGGAGTTATACCATCTATGGGATTCTGATCAAGTTTAAAATCTCCACTTATAACTACTAATCCTACTGGTGTATTAATAGCAAGTCCAACAGTATCTGGTATACTATGGGTTTGCCTGAAAGTTTCAATTATAAAGGGTGATATTTCTATAGACTCTCCAGGTACAATCCTCTTCAGGGTTGCCTTATACCCAAATTCTTCCAGTTTTCTCTCTATAAGTCCCAGGGTCAAAGAAGTTCCGTAAATAGGCACATTTATATCTTTTAAAATATATGGTAAAGCTCCTACGTGATCTTCATGTCCATGAGTTACAAAAATAGCTTTAACTTTCTCTTTATTAGAGACCAAATATGAGATATCTGGTATTATGAAATCAATACCTAACATGTCACCATCAGGAAACATTAACCCTGCATCTACAACCAAAATACTATCCTGGTATTGGATAGCCAACATATTTTTCCCAATTTCTCCAAATCCTCCAAGAGGTATAATCTTCAACTTATCCTTCATTTACTTCAAATCCATACTCTTTCAATACTTTTATAAGATCAGCTCTACTTTTCGCATCTATAGGGTTTAGTGGAAGTCTACATTTACCTACATTATACCCTAATAAATTTAATGCCTCTTTCAAAGGTATAGGATTGGTGGTTACAAAAAGTACCCTAAATATAGGTAAAAGTTTCAGATGTAATTCAGATGCTCTATTTACATCACCTTTAAAATAGCTATTTATCATTTCTTTTATTTCTTTTCCTACAATATGGGATGCTACACTTATCACCCCATCTCCCCCCACACTTAAAAGAGGTAAAGTCATAGAGTCATCTCCACTATATAGTAAGAAGGGGTGTGGTAGAATTCTTCTTATAGTAGAAATTTGATTCATATCACCGCTTGCTTCCTTAACACCCACAATATTAGAGTAATCATTGGCTAATCTTTTTAATGTTTCAGGAAGAACATTAACTGCTGTTCTGGATGGGATATTATAAACAATGATTGGTAGTGATGTTTCAGATGCTATTTTTGCAAAATGTAAATACAATCCATCTTGAGGTGGTCTATTATAATATGGTGCAGTAGCTAAAATACCATCTACCCCAATTTTTTCTGCTTCCTTTGTAAGTTCTATCGATTCTTTTGTACAATAAGTAGTTGTTCCTGCAATTACTTTAGCTTTGTTTCCTACTCTTTCTTTTATTCGTGCAAAAAGTTCTAATTTTTCCTTCTTAGACAATGTTGGAGCTTCGCCTGTAGTACCAGATACAAGAATGCTATCACTGCCATCCTCTAAAAGCTTATCTACTATTCTATCTACTTCTTTCCAGTTTATTTCATCATCGTTACTGAAAGGTGTTATCATAGCAGTAATTAATGAACCAAAATGAATCATAAGCTTTACCTCCCCTCTATTCTAAAAAGCTTTCTAATCCATAAAAGAAACCATCTCTTTTTACAATCTCTCTTAAAGCCATAAGGACACCAGGAATATAACACTCTCTACTCAAAGCATCATGCCTGATAGAAAGGGTTTGCCCTATACCTCCAAATATAATTTCCTGATGAGCTACAAGTCCAGGAAGTCTTATACTATGAATATTTATACTTTCTACTTTCCCCCCTCTCGATCCAGGGAGTTTTTCAATCTTTGTAGCATCTTTATGAGTTAGATTATATTTTTTCATCTCTTGAGAAAGAAGTTCGGCAGTTAATAAAGCTGTTCCTGAAGGAGCATCTATCTTCTCATTATGATGCAATTCTATAATTTCTACATCAGGAAAATACTTTACTATTTGTTTTGCAATCTGCATCATAAGAACTGCACCGAGAGCAAAATTAGGTGCAATCAATATCGAAGTCTTATTTCCTATAGCTAAATTCTTTATCTCTTCTATACTTTCTTTAGGAAGTCCTGTTGTTCCCACAACCATTCTTTTACCTTTCAACAAAACCTTCTTTATGTTATCATAAGCTGCTTCTGCTGTTGTGAAATCTACTCCTACATCAAAATCATCCTTTACTTCATCAATTGATCCTAACACATCTAAAGAAATTTTATCAGTACCTATAATTTTTCCATAGTTTTCCCCAGTAAATTTAGGATCTATTGCACCTACAAGTAACATATCATCTGCATCAACTATTGCCTTTCCAATAACTTTTCCCATCTTACCACAAGCGCCAAATAGAACCACTTTTATCATAATACTCTCTCCCCTTTTAAAAAATTTTTTATTTGAGAATCTAAAGTACCTATTACTGCTAAAGAGAAAGGCTTGTTAAAGATATCCATTATAGTATCATTAACATCATCTATTTTTATCTTTCTTATCTTTTTAATCTTTTCAATCCAAGGAAAAACTCCTCCATATACTAGATAAGAGTCTATTAAATAAAAAAGTCTCTGCGTTGGACTTTCGATAGCCATAAGTATATTATTTATGATTTGTTTCTTTGCAAGATCTAATTCCTCTCTCTTTATTCCATATTTTAAAAGTTTTTTCTTTTCTTCTGATAGAGTTTTAAAGGTTTCTAAAAATGAATTAGGAGAAGTAGCCGTATATATACCGAAAAGAGATGCATCCCTAAAGGTAATAAGTTGGGTCTCAATATTATAAACTAAACCGCGTTTATCTCTTAATTCTCTAAATAATCTTGAACTTATTCCACCCCCTAATGATACAGAAAGGAGAGACAAAGCTTCTCTTTTTTCATGACCAGGTGGGTATCCTTCAGTTCCCCATATCAATTGAATTTGCTCAAAATTTCTTCTTAGAAAAATATTTTTAGGTTTAAAAACAGGTGGTTTAGAAGAGATTTTTTTATTTACATTGTTGATATTTGACTCATTAAAAATAAAAAAGTTTCTGAAAGTTTCTTCAACTCTCTTTGTAGGGATATTACCACTTATGCCAATAATGAACTTATTTGGTACATAATGTTTTTTATAAAAAGAGACAATAAGATCTTTATTATAACTTGACACTTTTTTTTCAGTCCCAAGAATTTCTTTTACCAGTGGATGACCATCCCAAGATGCCTTCAGAAAATTGTCAAAGACTAATTCTTCAGGTGAATCTCTATACATTTTTATCTCTTCTTTAACTACCATTTTTTCTAACTCTATTTCTTCCTCAGTAAAATCAGGTTTTAATATAATATCACTGAGAAGTTTAACTCCTCTTGTAAAATGATATCCTAAAATCTTTAACGTGAAATAGGTAGTTTCCCTTGTGGTGAAGGCGTCCAAGTCTCCGCCTAAGCGATCTATTTCTTCGTGAATGTCATCAATTTTCCGGGCAGAATTGTTTTTGAAGAGTAAATGTTCTACGAAATGAGCTAAGCCATGCTCTTTTTTATCTTCATCACGGGTTCCTACCTTTACTGCTACTACAACATTCACGGTTTTTCTGCCTGGATTAAAATCATGAATTATCTTTAGACCATTTTCAAACTCTATTTCAGTAACTTGCATCCTTTTAACATGAGTTATAGATCTTTTCTGCTCAGACTGATTCTACCCATTGGATCAATAGAATCAACCTTAATCAATATCTCATCTCCTAAATTAATCTCTTCTCTTACCTCACTTTTACCGCTTTTTGTAGTTTTAAACTTTGATATATGAAGAAGTCCTATTTTTCCAGGTAATATTTCTACAAATACTCCATAATCTGTAACTCTTACAACTTTGCCTAAGAACACATCTCCTTCTTTTATCTCTCTAGTATAATTTTGTACCATTTTAGCTGCTTTTTCTGCTGATTCCTGATTGGGAGCTGAAATGTAGACTAATCCTTCAGGTTTTATATTTATAGTAGTATTTGTCTCTTCTATGATCTTCTTTATATTCTTACCACTCGGCCCAATAAGATCTCCAATTTTATTAGGATTGATCTCTAATACCATGATACGAGGAGCATAAGGTGATATTTGAGGTCTTGGTTCAGGAATAGTTTTTTCCATTATTTCAATAATTTTGGTTCTTGCTTCTTTAGCTTGCCTCAAGGTTTTCTCGATAATATCAAAAGTAAGACCATCTACCTTTATATCAAGTTGTACTGCTGTTATACCATTACGTGTACCAGCTATTTTGAAATCCATACCACCTAAAGCATCCTCAAGACCTTGAATATCAGTCAATATTTCATACCTATCACCATCTTTTATTAATCCCATAGCCACACCAGCCACATGTGTTTTTATAGAAACTCCAGCATCCATTAAAGATAAACTACTACCACAAACACTAGCCATAGAAGTTGAACCATTAGAACTTAAGACTTCTGATACAACCCTAATAGTATATGGAAATTCTTCCTCCTTGGGTATAAGTGGGAGTAAAGCTCTCTCAGCAAGAGCACCATGCCCAATTTCCCTTCTCTTTGGCCCTCTTAAGGGTTTTGCTTCTCCTACTGAGAAGGGTGGAAAATTATAATGATGAATATATCTTTTAGGCTCATTCTCTATTACACTTTCAATTATCTGTTCTTCTCCTGCACCTAAGGTTACTACAGAAAGAACTTGCGTTTCCCCTCTCTGGAACAAGGCTGATCCATGGACTCTACTAAGTACTCCTACTTCACAACTTATTGGTCTTAACTCATCAAGTTCTCTTCCATCAACTCTTCTCTTTTCCTCCAATATAACTTTCTTTAATATTGCTTTTGCTTCTTCATTTATAATTTCATCTATTTGTGCTTTTACTTCTCCATAGATAGGTTTCAAATAATCAAGAGCTTTTTTCTTTAGATCCTCTAAGGATTTCTGTCTTTCCGATTTACTGGGTGTAAATATCGCATCTTTGATTTTATCTAAGGTTACGAAATCAAGAACTGCTTGCTTTAGTCTTTCATCGACTACAAATGGATTATAAGAAAAGGGATTAGGATTTACTGTAGAGATAATTTCTTCTTGAAAGCTTATAGAATCTTGTAATGCTTCATGAGCTTTAACTATAGCTTCTAAGAAAATCTCTTCAGGTACTTCCTTGCCACCTCCTTCTATCATAAGAACAGCATCTTTAGTGCCAGCCACAACTAAATCTAAAAGCAAATCCTTTGATAAAGAAATAGATGGATTTATATACCAATTATTACCATCCCAACCAATTCTAACCGCTCCTACTGGACCCTTAAATGGAAGTCCTGAGAGTATTATTGCGGAAGATGCACCAATGATTGATGGTATATCTGTAGAATTTTCGTTATCATAAGAAAGTACAGTTACTATAACTTGTACTTCATTTCTAAAATCTTTAGCAAATAAGGGTCTTAAAGGACGATCTATCAAACGAGCAAAAAGAATTTCCGGCTCTGTAGGCTTACCTTCCCTCTTGAAAAAACCTCCTGGAATTTTGCCTGCAGCATATAATCTTTCTACATACTCAACTGTTAGTGGAAAGAAATCAACATCTTCTTTACTTTCTTCTGAAGCTACAACAGTAACTAAAACAGTGGTTTCTCCATATTGTACAAGAACTGCTCCTGTCGCTTGCCAAGCAACCTTACCAACTTCTATTTTTAAAGGTTTTCCTGCATATTCTTTAGTAAATGTATAAACTTGCCGCATAACCTTACTTTCTCAAACCTAATTCTTGTATTAGTTTCTTATATCTTTCAAAATCTTTCTCTTGAAGATATTTTAATAATTTTCTTCTTCTTCCTATCATCTTTAAAAGACCAACACGAGAATGGTAATCCTTTTTATGAACCTTCAAATGTTCAGTAAGCCTCTTTATCCTTTCAGTAAGCAAAGCAATTTGTACCTCTGGTGAACCAGAATCATTCTCATTCAATCTAAATTTTTCAATAATTTTTCTTTTTTCTTCTTTTGTTAAAGCCATTTTTTACCTCCTTTTTTATTTCAAAAAATCGCCTATAGCAATGGTAACCCATCACTATAGGTTAGTTATATTTTAACATAAATTATTCAGTTATGCCAACCTTAGGTAATACAAACATCAATAAGTTTCTTTTTGCATCATCATAATCCTTAGGATATATATACAAAATTCCATCATAACCTCTATCTTTTCTTTGAGAAAAAGGTAAAAACATAACATTGATTCCGTTTCTCTTAGCTACCTTTAATTTTAAATCTAACCCAAGTACAGGATTGATCTCTCCATTATTAGAAATCTCTCCTGTTCCTGAAATCTTTAGGTTTTTTGGAAAACTCAATTTTTTCTCAAAACTCCAGAAAGCAAGATTTAAAATAATATCAGAAGATTTTCCATATATGTATATATCTTTTCTTGTTTTATATCCATGAAAGCTTTCCATTTTCACATTGGTTAGATTGTCCTTTAAATACAAATGACCCTTTAAAAAGAGAAAGATAAAATTATAAAAATGAGGTTTTTCTTCCTTTAAGAGTATTACATAAAAATTATCAGGAAAATGTTGAGGCAGATTTTCTAAAATCTCTTTTATATTCATACAAAAACCATCATAAAAGTAAACGTAAAATTGGGATACTATTTCTAAGATAAAAACTATAAATAAGAGTAGTATAATTATAGTTCTGATTTGCACTTTCTTATTAACTCTATTTCTCTTTCCAGTAAATTTTCAACCTTATTCAAAAGATTATTAATATAACCTTCCATCTCCTTTTTAATTTCAGTTGCCTCTTTCTTAGCATTATTTATAATTTTCTCAGCTTCTTTTTGAGCTTCTATGGTAATATTATTGCTACTGACAAGAAGCTTAGCCTTTTCCTTTGCGTTTCTTATAATATCTTCTGCATCCTCATAAGCTCTTTTGAGAATTTTATCCCTTTCTTCTACTATTTTTTTGGCTTCTGAAAATTCGGCAGGTATACTTTTCTCAAGATCACTAATAAGTTCTAAAAGCTTCTCTTTATCAAGAATAACTTTATCCCAGACAGGAACAGTAGGTGAATTTTCTAAGATACTTTTAAGTTTTTCTAAGTTTTCCAATAATTTATCAATATCCATACTTATCTTTTTACATTAAATTTTTCATAAAGTTTTTTAGCCACACATTCTGGAACCAAATCCTCCACACACCCACCAAATTTGGCTATTTCTTTTACCATACTTGAACTTAAAAAAGTATATTTAATATCACTAATTAAAAATACCGTCTCACATTCAGGATAAAGTTTTTTGTTGGTCAATGCTTGTTGAAATTCATATTCAAAATCTGAAACAGCCCTCAACCCTCTTATTATTATCCTCACATCTATTTTTTTAATATAATCCACTAACAAACCTTTAAAAGAGTCTACTTTAACATTAGGAATATGTTGTAGACTTTCTCTCAGCATGCTTAATCTTTCTTCTAAAGTAAAAAGAGGTATCTTAGATATATTTTCAGCCACTAAAACAATAACCTCATCATATATCTTAGCCCCTCTCTGTATTATATCTATATGACCATTGGTAACAGGATCGAAACTTCCTGGATATACTGCTCTAATCATGTATTTACTCCTTTACAACCGTAAAAGGATAATACTGTTTCTCCATAATTTTTATTAAAAATTAATACCAAACTACTATATTCTTTTAAAAGTTCTGTTTTTTTGTGATGTTCTATTATTAACATGCCATCCTTTTTAAGCCATTTATTATCTCCTATGTATTTTACCACATCTTTCATCTTTTCTCCTAATTCGTAAGGTGGATCTGCAAAAATAATATCAAAAGTTTCATGAGGATTTTTTCTAAGAAATGTAAAAACATCATCAAGATGAACTTCTGTCCTATTCTCTAATCCGAATTTTTTTAAATTTTCTCTCATTAATCTTACAGCAGGTAGATGTTTTTCAACAAATACTACTTTTTTCGCCCCATAACTTAAGGCTTCTATTCCCACAATTCCCGATCCAGCAAATAAATCCAAAAAGCTACAATCTTTTATTTTTTCATCTAAAATATTAAAAATAGAACTCCTCACTTGTTCCATTGTAATTCTATAATTCCCCTTTTTAAGAGTCTTTATGGTCTGACCCTTCAAATATCCACCAGAAATTCTTACTTCAGAGGACAATTCCCTTCTCCTTATAAGGAATATTCACTGAAAGATGTTTTTCAAGAATTAGTTTTTCATTATCTTTCACTTCGATTTCATTTTTTATAACAGAAATAGCCTCTTCTCTTGCCATTTCTAAAAGTCTCATATTTTGAGATAAATCTGATATATTCACATTTAAAATTTTCATTGAAGGTGCTCCATGTTGTCTTACTCCAAAAAATTCACCAGGACCCCTAATATTAAGATCCTCACTTGCTATCTTAAAACCATCATTTGTCTCTACCATTACTTTTAATCTTCTTTTGGCCTCTTCAGTATTAGTATTAGCTATTAAAAAACAATAAGACTGCACTGATCCTCTACCAACCCTACCTCGCAATTGGTGGAGTTGGGCAAGACCAAACCTATGAGCATCTTCGATAACCATTATAGAAGCATTTGGTACATCTACACCCACCTCTATCACTGTTGTTGCTACCAACATTTTTATTTCTCCTTTTCTGAATTTTTCCATTATCATATTTCTTTCATCCCTAGGAACTAAACCATGGATAAGTCCCATAGGAATATGAGAGTAATACTTTTGAAGCTCTTCAAATAACTTTTTTGCAGATTCCACCTCTAATTTTTCCGATTCCTCTATCAAAGGACATACAACAAATGCCTGTTTACCCTGCATTATTTCCTTAGCTACAAAATCATAGATCTTTTTTCTATCTCTCTTAGAAACAAGATATGTTATTACAGGTTTCCTACCAGGAGGTAATTCATCAATTACTGAAACGTCAAGCTCTCCGTATAAAACAATAGCTAAAGTTCTCGGAATAGGAGTTGCGGTCATAACTAAAAGATGAGGATTTTCTCCTTTTTTCCAAAGTATAGATCTTTGAGTTACTCCAAATCTATGTTGTTCATCTATAATTACTAATCCCAATTTACTAAATTTAACATCCTCCTCAATTAATGCGTGAGTACCTACAACTACAAATAATCGACCTTCAGCAAGATCGGTATAAATTCTATTTTTTTCCTTTTTAGATACACTACTTGTAAGAAGACCAACTCTAATTTCTAAAGGTTCAAGATATTCCCTCAATCTATTGTAATGTTGCTCTGCCAAAATTTCTGTAGGAACCATAAAAGCAGACTGATATCCGTTTTCATAGGCACATATTATAGAAAGGACTGCTATAATAGTTTTTCCAGAACCCACATCTCCTTGTAACAATCTATGCATTGGTCTTCCAGATGAAAGATCATTTTTAATCTCCTCCCAAACTCTTTTTTGTGCATTTGTAAGTTCAAAGGGTAATTTAGAGATAAATTTCTCAACTAAAGTGTTTTCCGTTTTAAAGATAGGAGCCTTAAGTTGTTCTATCTCTTGCTTTTTCCTAATTAATAATAACTGCATAAAGAAAAGTTCTTCAAAAAGAAGCCTTTTTGTAGCACTTCCCAAGGTAAGAAAGGAAGTTGGAAAATGTTTTTCCCAAACACTTACTGGCTTATCTAAAAGATTATATTTCTGTTTTAAACTTTGAGGTATAGGATCTTCTATAAACATTGTATATTCTGTTAAAGCGTCATAAATTATTTTTCTAATTACTTTTTGAGAAAGTCCAGCAGTTGATGAATATATGGGAACAATTCTTCCCACATGAATCAATTCTTTTTCTTCTTCTTCTTCCAATATCTCATATTCCGGATTTTCAAATTCCCAATGACCCAAAACCCTTTCTGGTATTCCAGATAAAAGAACTTGAGTCCCAGGTGGTAAAACTTGTTTAATATATTTTTGATTATACCAGACAGCAAAAGCTACTCCTGAGTTATCTACCACTCTTGCCTTTACAATAGGGATTTTCTTATATAGTGTTTTTCCTTCCTCATATTCGATTATTTTAACTTTAACAGTAACCTTTTCGTTCTGTTTTAATTCTGAAATCTTTTTTAACTTAGATCTATCATCATAGTCTCTGGGATAATAAGTTATAAGATCATGAAGAGTTTTAATTTCAAGTTTCTCAAACAATTTTGCTTTTTTAGGACCAATACCTTTTATATATTGTATCGATCTATTCCAAAAATCTTCAGATGAGTAGAATACTATAGCTTTATCAATTATTTCATATACTTTATCCACCACTATCTTTCTTTCATCCAAAGGTTTTATATCATAATATTTCACTAAATCTAATACCTTTTGAGTCCAGAAACCATTCCAGATAGGAAATTGATTAATAGCCACACTTACAGTCTTCTCTAAGCCATATTTAATAGCTTTATTTGAATATCCTGAAGAAATTTCTTTTTCAAGGACCGATTTTAGTCCTTTAATAATCTTCACTTTTTCTTGCATTACCAACTATTCAACACCTAAATAATAAAAATAATAGGGTTGACCACCATAAAGGAGTTCAATTGATAATGAAGGATATTGGTTATTTAATTTATTAACTAATTTCTCTGCTTCTTCCTTAGATACATCTTTTCCATAGAAAACAGAAATAACCTCTGAGTCTCCATCAACAAGAAGCGAAAGAAGATCTAAACATACAGTCTCTATATTTTTACCAGCTACTTTTACCTCATCATTCGTTAATCCAATAATATCTCCTTCTTCAATCTTTAATCCATTATAAGATGAATCTTTTACAGCCCTTGTTATTTCTCCAATTTTAATTTTTTCAATACTTTTTTCCATTTTCTCTTTTAGAATTTCCCATGTATCTCTTGGGTTATATTCATAAAGAGCTCTTATTCCTTCTAAAACGTGCTTTGTGAGAATAATTACAACTCTTTCTTTATGTATATTTTCCAGCTGTTTTGCTGCTAATATAACATTTTTATTATTTGGTAAAACAAATACTTTTTTGGCTCTTACTTTTTCTACTGCATTTGAAAGTACTTCTACGCTAGGATTTAAAGTCTGACCTCCATTTACAATAATATCTACTCCTAATCCTTTAAATATTTCATTAATCCCTTCGCCCCAAGAAACTGCAACAAATCCTATCTCTTTTAATGGAGTTATACTATCTCTATTTATCTCTTCTTTTAATCTTTCTTCATGTTGTTCTGCCATATTGTCGATCTTTATTCTCGAAAGCGAACCTAATTCCAAGGCTTTTTCTAAAACAAGACCAGGATGATTAGTATGAATATGAATCTTCAAAAGTCCAGGAGCCTCAGAAGTAACAATACTATCACCTTGACTCTCTAACCATTTCTTGAAACCACTGAAATCTGTATTTTCAGAAGAATTTATTATAAATTCTGTACAATATTGATAAGTAATTACATAACTTTCAAGAACCTCTTTTTCCGGTCTTTCCTTTACTTCTATCTTTTCCTCTTTCTCCTTCATCGGTTTTTCTATGAAAATTTCTATCCCCCTAAGAACCTCATAGAATCCTGTCCATATCCATACAAGTCCCTGTCCTCCAGCATCTACAACTTTTGCTTCCTTCAAAATAGGAAGAAGATTAGGAGTGTTTGCTAAAGATTCTTTAGCTTTATTTAACATTCTTTCCATAATTAATGTAATGTCATTCGTTTCTCTTGAAGCAATTACCCCTTCTTTTACCCCTTCTCTTAATACTGTCAATATAGTTCCTTCTGTTGGTTTTATTACTGCTCTATATGCGACTCTTGTGGCATTTTGCCAACTTTTAATCCATACTTTTGCATCAATATACTCATTTTCTCTCATTACCTCACAGAAGCCTCTTATTATTTGTGAAAGAATAACCCCAGAATTCCCACGAGCTCCCATTAATGAACCTTTTATTGCAGCTTCTGCTATTGTCCTTATAGTTTTATTTTTAACTTTTCTAATTTCATCTAAAGTAGATTGAAGAGTATATAACATATTTGTACCTGTATCACCATCGGGTACTGGAAAAACATTAAGTAAATCTATCTCTTCTCTATGTTTCTTTAATTCGTAAGTTGCGTATTCAAAAAGCTTTATCAAAAGATCTGAATCAATATTTTCTACTCTCATCATATCTCTTCCCAAGGAAATGGCTCCTTTTCTTCTTGAAGTCTTATTCCCCACACATTAACATTTATTTCTTTAACTGATAAACCAGTTACCTTTTCAAGATTCCATTTAACTCTTTCCATAATATTATGGGCAACCTCAGGAATCCTGACACCATATGCTACAATAATATAAAGATTTATTTTTATTCCATTCTCATCAATCTCAACATCGACACCCCTATTAACCTCTTCCAATCTTAATAATTCAGAAATTCCATCTGCTATATTTCTTGCAGCCATACCTACTACACCATAACTTTGTATAGTTGCCATACTTGCAATAGAAGCTATGGCATTTGGTGAAACTTCGATCCACCCTATTTCTGTATAATATTTTTGCTTATTTTTTTCTTTTTTAGATATAAAGTCTTGGATCCAACGCATCTCTCAAACCATCCCCTAATAGATTAAATCCAAAAACTACTATCATTATGACAACACCGGGAGCTATAGGATACCACCAACAACTCCTTAGATATGCAAGTCCCGCTTGTACCATAGAACCCCAGCTCGGAGTTGGAGCTTGTACACCAAGACCCAAAAAAGACAAACCAGCCTCTAACATAATCATTCCACCCATCCCTAAGGTAGCTTCTATTATAAGTGGAGAAAGTGCGTTAGGCAATATGTGTCTAAACAATATTCTCCAAGTAGAAGCACCAATAGCTATAGCACCGGCTATAAAATCCCTCTCCCTTAAACTCAAAACTTGCCCCCTAATTATACGGGAAACACCAGCCCAACCAATTAATGCTACTGCTAAATAAAGATTTTGTATTCCAGGTCCTAAGGTTGATACTACTGCAATAACAAATAATAAAAATGGAAAAGCAAAAAGAATTTCCACTATTCTCATTATAAGATCATCAACCCAACCCCCATAAAAGCCTGCAATAAGTCCTAATACTGTGCCTATAGATATGGATATTAACTGAGCAAAAAATGCAAACTGTAATGATACACGTGTACCATATATAATCCGGCTGAATATATCTCTTCCAAATTCGTCTGTCCCTAAGAGATGTCTCCAGCTTGGAGGTTGAAGAGCTCTTGATAAATCCACTTCATTCCATGGGTATGGAGCAATATAAGGAGCCAAAACAGCTACAATTACAAAAAAAATAACTATTCCAAGCCCTAAAAGAGCTAATTTATTCTTTGCAAGCCTTTTCCAAGCAATTCTCCATAAGCTTCTTGGCTTTCTACTTTGCAACAAATTTTCTGTTTTCATTGTCATAATACTTTTTACCCCCAATAAATATCATTACTCATATCTAATTCTTGGATCTATAAGTGCATAGGAAAGATCAACTACAAGGTTAGCAAGAATGTATATAAAAGCTATGACAATAACACCACCCTGCAAAACTGGTAAATCCCTATCAAAAATTGATTGAACAACTAATCTTCCTATTCCAGGCCAAGCAAAAATTGTCTCTGTTAAAACTGCTCCTGTAAGGAGATCGCCAACCACCATTCCTGCATACGTAACAACAGGAATAAGGGCATTTCTTAATGCATGTTTAAAAATTATCTTTCTTTCAGAAACTCCCTTTGCTCTTGCAGTTAATATATATTCCTGTCTAATTACTTCTAACATGGAAGATCTAGAAAGACGAGCAAAGTAAGCCGCGGGTCTTGTTCCAAGAGTTATTGCAGGAAGAATAACAGCCTTCAATCCATATTCTGTTACATATCCTCCTAAAGGCAACCATCCTAAGTTAAAACCAAATATTAATAGAAGAATTATTCCCACCCAATAAACTGGAGCTGAAACTCCCAAGAGAGCAATAACCATTGCAGAATAATCAAAAATAGAATATTGTTTTACAGCAGAAATAATACCAGCAGTGACTCCTATTAAAATTGCTATAAGAAAGGCAAAAAGAGCAAGAATTGCAGTTGCTTGTAATCTTTCTCCAATAGATACTATAACAGGAATATTTGTTTTAAACGATCGACCAAAATCAAACCTTACAATTCTTCCCAAAAAAAGTAAATATTGAATAGGCAGAGGCTTATCAAGCCCCCATGTGGAACGTATTCTAGCTAATGTCTCAGTATCAGCTCTTTGCCCTGCAATTAATCGTGCTGGATCGCCAGGTGCAATAAAAAACAAAATAAAAGTAATAAGTGTAACTCCTATAAAAACTGGTATTGCTTGTAGAAGTCTTCTTATTATGTATCTTAGCACTTCTTTCCTCCTTTCTTGAAAAAAGAGGAAGAGGAGCAGAACCCTCTTCCTCTTTAAATTCTACTTATTTCTTATCCATCCACACTACCCTATATCTTACTCCAGAAAGACCTGTTAGAGGATCTAAGTATAATCCATGGACCCATGGTTGATATATTACTTGAGATACATAATAATAAATTGGAACAATTGGACAATCCTCTAATATTATTCTTTCTGCCATGTTATAATATTTTACTCTCACACTCCATAAAGTTTCGATTCTTGCCTTGTTGGTATATTCATCAACCTTATAATTTTTATAAAAACTATGGTTACCTTCAGGCCCAAAATTACTTGAATTGAAAAGAACCCATAAGAAATTGTCAGGATCAATATAATCCGCTACCCATCCAAGTCTATATACAGGAAGCTCACCCTTGTCAAGGAGATCTAAATATACTGCCCAATCATAATTTTGTAATTTTGCATTTATTCCTATCTTTTGAAGATCTGCTTGTATTGCTTCCATAATCCTCTTATGTGAAACGCTTGTATTGTAATAAATCGTTATCTCTGGAAGCCCTTTTCCATTAGGGTATCCAGCCTTTGCAAGTAGTTTTTTGGCTTCTTCTACATTATAACTTAGCTTCTCTTTTGCCCAATTATAATTTTCTTTACTAAAACCTGGCATAGATGGAGGAAGAATAGTATAAGCAACTTGTGCTCTTCCTCTTCTTATAACTTTTACTATACCTTCTTTATTAATAGCTCTTGCAATTGCTTGTCTGAGATATTTATTATCAAGGGGTTTCTTTTGTACATTAAATCCTAAATAATATATACCAATTATTGGTTTTTCTAGAATATATGGTTTATACTTGGGATCATTACTTACCCTATCCCATTCTGGATCAGGTATTCCAGTAATATCAAGCTGTCCTTTTTCAAAATTCATGAAGTCAACATTTTCATCTGGAATTATTACCCACTCTATAGCATCCACATATGGACGCCCACGGAAATAATTGGGGTTAGCCTTTAATCTAATCTTCACATCATGCTTCCACTCATCAAACATAAAAGCCCCAGTACCAATTGGTTTTGTAGCAAAATCTTTTCCAAGTTTTTCAACTTCTTCCTTAGGGACAACCCAAAAACATGAATAAGTCAACGTAGAAAGGAAAGGAGCAAAGGGTCTTTTGAGGGTTATTACTAAAGTATATTTATCTTTTGCTACTACATCTTTGATTGGCTCTGCAAAACTTGCTCTTGGGGATGCTGTCTTTGGATCCATCACTCTCTTTATGGAATACACAAAATCTTCAGCAGTTACATTTCTTCCGTTATGGAAATATACGTTGTTGTTTAAATAGAAAGTGTAAACTGTTCCATCTTTTGATATAGTCCATCTTTTTGCAATTGAACCAACAACTTTTCCATTGGGATCATATTCTACTAATCCATCAAAAATTTGCCTTGCCACCTCATCTGAGGCAGTATCAGTTATCATCGCCGGATCAAGAGTTGGTGGATCATTTACTAAACTTCTCTTAAGAACACCACCATATTGTGGTGTTTGGGCTACAGATAAACCTATCATGGAAAAAATTAAAAAAACTAACAAAAAGAACCAAAAAATTTTCCTCATTTTAGAGCACCTCCCATGTATTTATTTAATGGAGAACAAAAATAAGAACAGATGTTACCATAAACAATAGAGCTAAAACTACAGTCGCTTGTTTTAATCCTTTCTCCATCTTACGCTTGGCCTTATAAAAAGTAGTTTCTCCTCCCCCTATAAAGCCAAGTCCTTCTCCAACTTCTGATTGGAAAAGAATTACTACTATCATTCCCAAAGATACTAAAAAGTGAATTATATACAATAATACTTGCATTTTTATTACACCTCTCCTATGATTTTACAATTTCCCAAAAAGATTGAGGTTTTAAGCTTGCTCCTCCAACGAGGGCTCCATCAATTTCAGACTGGCTTAAAAACTCTACTATGTTTTGAGGATTCACGCTCCCCCCATATTGTATTCTAACTTTATTAGCAATATCACTATTATATAGGGTTGATATAATATCCCTTATCAATTTTGCAACCTCATTTGCATCTTCTCCTTTTGCAGAATGACCAGTACCAATTGCCCATACTGGTTCGTAAGCAATAACTATCTTTTCAACATTTTCCATTGGAAGTCCTTCTAATCCTTTAGTTACTTGTTCTCTTATTACGTCTTCAGTTTTACCTTTTTCTCTCTCTTCCCATTTTTCACCAACACAAAATATGGGTGTAAGTCCCCAATTAAAAGCAGTTTTTATTTTCTTATTTATATTTTCATTGGTTTCACAAAAATATTGCCTTCTCTCAGAATGACCTATTATAACATATTCACAATTTAAATCCTTCAACATTACCGGAGATATTTCCCCTGTATATGCACCTTCTTTTTCCCAAAACATATTTTGGGCCCCAAGTTTAAATGGTGTATCCTTAAGTAAGTTTTGGGCAACAAACAATGAAGTAAAAGGTGGACAAATGACTACTTCCTTTTCTTCATAATTTCCTGCTAAATTTTTAAATTCAGCAATAAAACTTTCTGTCTCTGTACAAGTTTTGTACATCTTCCAGTTAGCCGCAATAATCTTTTTTCTCAAGATTGTTCCCTCCTAATTCAATATAATTAAAAATTATATTATTCTTGCCAATTGAAATACTCCTTTTTTAATCCCTATTCTAATCTTACCTAAATTAGCACTTTTATTCGATACTACAACGAGAATGGCAGGTTTCCCTTCTACTGGAACTATGAATACTGCTCCATCTTCAAATATAATAACCATTTCTCTTGTACTTCCTTTTGCGAGTTCTGTCCCTATCATTTCTGATGCCCTTAAACTTCCTGATGCAACAGCCGCAAGCGGTTCCGCATTTGAACCATTTCTACCTACACTTTCGATAACTAAACCATCGTCACTAACCAAAACCGTAACTTGCACACCATCTAATCTTGATATTTCTTCAAGTGTCTCTCTTATAGTTGCCAATTTATCCCCCTCTTTTTAATTATTTATCTTGAAGAACTGCCACCCCCGGCAGAACTTTTCCTTCCAAGAACTCTAAAGAGGCTCCACCCCCAGTAGAGATATGAGTAAATTTATCTTCTAAACCAAAGAGTTGTACGGCAGCTGCAGTATCTCCTCCTCCCACAATACTTACACAATTTTTATTTTCTGTGATAGCTTCAGCTACTTTCTTTGTTCCATTTGCAAAAGCAGGTATTTCAAATATTCCCATAGGACCATTCCATATAATTGTCTTTGCTTTCATTATTTCCTCTCTAAATAGTTCTATAGTTTTTGGTCCTATATCTACTCCAATATCATCTTTATCAAACTTATCCACATCTTTAATAGTAGTAGGAGCATCCTCCTTAATCTCTTTAACAACTACAGCATCTACAGGAAGAATAAATTTTACTCCTTTTTCTTCGGCAAGATTCATCAAATCTTTTGCAAGATCAAGTTTATCTTCTTCAACAATAGATTTACCTATCTCATAACCCAATGCCTTAAGGAAAGTGAACATCATTCCTCCACCAATTAACAAAACATCCACTTTATTCACAAGATTTTGGATTACACCAATTTTATCAGAAACCTTTGCTCCACCCAAAATACAAATAAAAGGTCTATCGGGATTCTCTAGGGCTTTACCCATAATTTCAATCTCTTTTTTCATCAACAAACCAGCTACACCAGGAATATAATTAGCAACACCTGCTGTTGATGCATGTGCTCTATGAGCAGTACCAAAGGCATCATTTACATATAAATCAGCAAGTTTTGCTAATTTCTTGGCAAACTCAGGATCATTTGCTTCCTCTTCTTTATAGAATCTAATATTTTCTAAAAGAACCACATCTCCAGGATTCATATTAGCAACTTCTCTTTCTACCTCTTCTCCAATACAATCATTTAATTTCTTAACAGGTTTTCCGAGTAATTCACTTAATCTTTTAGCAACAGGATCTAATCTTAAGTCATCTTGAAAACCTTTTGGTCTACCGAGGTGAGACACAAGAATAACTTTTGCTCCTTTTTCTATTAAGTATTTAATAGTTGGTAAAGCTTCTCTTATTCTTCTATCATCAGTTATAATTCCATTTTTAATAGGTACATTAAAATCAACCCTTACAAATACACGCTTTCCCTTAAGCTCCTCATCCTTCAAATCTAAAATGGTCTTTTTCGGCATAGAAAATCCTCCTCCCTTTATTAACTTTATATTATAGAATTTTACAATCTTTTGTCAATTTATAAAACTATTTTATTCTATAAAATTTTTAACAAGGAAATTGGAAACTTTATAAGGATCGTGTCTTACTACGTTTGTTTCAGAAATAAAATCACCAGAGATTATCTCCACATTCAAAGCCCTAATATTTTCTATATCAGGATGAACAAAATCAGCTCCACTTTCTTGATATTTTTTAAGTATATCATCCTTTGGCTTTTTATTATTTAAAATTATATAATGAAAAATATTAAAACCAATATGCTCAATGATAGCTTTTAAATGATCAGAAGCCTTATATCCTGTTGTCTCTCCTGGCTGAGTCATGACATTACAAATATAAATAATTTTAGCTTTATCATTTAAGTAAATATTTTTCAAGGTTTCTCTGATTTCATCAAGAATAAGATTTGGAATTATACTTGTATATAAACTTCCAGGACCAACAATTATAATATCTGATTTTTTTAATGCATAAATAGCTTCAGGGGTTGCACATATCTTTTCCCCATCTTTTACTGGTATCAATTCAATCTTCTTAATTCTGCTTTTTTTATAATTTGAAATAGCCGTCTCTCCAATAATTTGAGTGTTATCCTCAAAAATTGCTTTCAACCTTACACGATTTAATGTGGATGGCAATACCTTACCTCTTATGGCCAATACTTTGCTTGTTTCTTTTATACCTAATAAGAAATCACCTAAGATATCTGACATAGCAACTAAAAATAAGTTCCCAAAAGAATGCTCTTTTAATCCTCCTTCTTTAAATCTATATTGAAATAGCTTTGCCATCAACGATTCTTCATCTGCCAAAGCAACAAGACAATTACGTATATCTCCAGGAGGTAAAACACCTAGTTCTTCACTAAGTCTTCCTGAACTTCCACCATCATCACTAACAGTTACAATAGCACTTATATTAAGAGGATAATATTTTAACCCTCTTAATATATTAGATAAACCTGTTCCCCCACCAATAGCTGTTACATTTCTTATTTTATTCATATTTTTATATCTTTATCTATATCTCTATGGAAAATTTTCACATTATACCTATCTGATAAATAATTCCCTATTTCATTTGCTATAACTACTGCCCTATGTCTTCCACCTGTACACCCTATTGCAATATTAAGATTTGTTCTTCCTTCCTCTTGATAAAGGGGAATTAAAAAATCTAAAAGTCTTTTTAAGTAATCTAAAAATTCTTTTGCTTCTTTAGTTTCTAATACATAATTTCTTATTTTTTCATTTTCACCAGATAAAGGTCTTAACTCTAAAATATAGAATGGATTGGGTAAAAACCTCACATCAAAAACAAGATGTGCATCAATAGGTACCCCATATTTAAAACCAAAGGAAGTAATTCCTACCATGAATCTTAATTTAACATTGGAAATATCTTCGGATACAATTTCAAGTATCTTATCTTTAAGATTTTTAGTACTCATATTAGAAGTATCAATTATATGGGTTGCCATTTCTTTTATCTCTGATAATTTCTGTCTTTCCAGTTTTATACTTTCGAAAATTCCTATACCCTCTTTATCTAATGGATGTCTACGTCGGGTTTCATTATATCTTCTTACTATAACCTCATCCTCAGCTTCTAAAAATAAAATTTTATAGTAAACATTTAATTTTTTAATATTATCTACCATTTCTCTAAAATCTTCTAAGAAATTTTCACTTCTTATATCTATAACTAAAGCAATTCTTGATATTTTGCCATCAGTAGAAAAACAAAGTTCTATAAGAGTAGGAACAAGCTTGGGAGGTATATTATCCACACAGAAAAATCCTAAATCTTCTAATATACGTAATGTTTGCGACTTTCCTCCCCCTGAAAGTCCTGTAATAATGTAAAGACTAAAGTTATCTGTTTTTGCTTTCATATTGTTAAAACCTTCCCTGATTTTATATAATACATAATACCATATGTTTTAAGGAGGTACAAAGAGGAAAAATGACTAAAAAATACATAGAAGAAGTCGCAATAAAAAAAGGAAAAAGATGGAAAAAAAATCTTTTATATATATTAATTGCTATTATTAGTTTAATTTTACTATTGGGCTTATCCTTAGCAATATATGTTTTTTTAGTGATAAGAGAAGTACCACCTATTGATAAATGGATGGAAATAAAACCAAGTCAAACAACTATAATATACTCTTCTGATAATAAAACACTTGGAAAAATATATAAGGAAAATAGAATTTACGTACCTCTATATAAAATTTCTCCCTATTTGCAACAAGCTGTAGTAGCCTCTGAAGATAAAGAATTTTATAATCACAGTGGTGTGAGCTTAAGGGGACTTATAAGAGCAGCTCTTATTGATCTATTACATTTAGAGAAAAAACAAGGGGGAAGCACTATAACTCAACAATTAGCAGAATTATTATTTTTAAATCCAGAAAGAACAATAAAGAAAAAGATAAAGAAAATATATATAGCTTTACAACTTGAAAGATATTTTACAAAACAACAAATATTAGAAATGTATTTAAACCTTATTTATTGGGGTCATGGAGTTTACGGAGCAGAAACTGCAGCTCAATTTTATTTTGGAAAAAGCGCTATAGACTTAAATATACCTGAATCAGCACTTCTTGCTGGTATTATTCCTGCACCTGAAATTAATTCTCCCTATAGAAATCCTGATTTAGCTCTAAAGCTAAGAAACATTGTTATAGAGAAAATGTACAATCTTGGGTATATATCAGAAGAAGACTATAAAAAAGCTATAAAAGCACCTCTTGGCATTGTGAAAAGAAATAATCCAAGCTCTGGTTATATAGCTCCTTATTTTTTTGATTTTGTATTAAAAGACCTCATTAAAAGATTTGGAAAAGATATGGTATATGAAGGCGGACTTAAAGTCTACACAACTATAGACACAAAAATTCAAGATATGGCTGAAAAAGCACTTTTAAAAATTATAAATGAATATGGGAAAAAATATAACGTAACCCAGGGAGCTTTGTTTTGCTTAGATCCCAATACTGGATACATCAAAGCATGGGTGGGTGGTTTAGATTATAGTAAAAGTCAATTTGATAGAGTCTATATGGCTGTAAGACAACCTGGGTCAGCATTTAAACCATTCGTATACTTGACTGCTCTTCAAAAAGGTTTTAGACCATGGGATTTGATTGAAGAAAAAGAATTAACCTATACTTTTAATAAAAAGGAATGGAAACCCAAAAACTATGATGGGAAAATACATGGTACCGTTACACTTCAAGAAGCATTAGAAAATTCATATAATATAGCAACCATACTCCTATTAGAGGAAATAGGCGTAGGTGACGTAATTAAAAATGCAAGAAAACTTGGAATAGAGAGTCCTTTAGAACCAAGTTTAGCACTTGCTCTTGGTACTTCAGGTGTAACCTTATACGAAATGGTAAGAGCTTATTCTAGTTTTGCAAACGGAGGAAACAGAATTACTCCTATAGCGATCTTGAGAGTAGAAGACAATAATGGAAATATAATATATAATGCAATTCCTGAAACCACACCTGTTATTGAAAGAGATGTAATATCAACACTTGTCAAAATGATGAAACAAGTAATAACAAAAGGTACAGGAAAAAGAGCAAATATTGGCAGACCTGCAGCAGGAAAGACAGGAACAACAGATGATTATAGAGATGCTTGGTTTATAGGTTTTACTCCAGATCTTTGCACTGGGGTCTGGATGGGTAACGATGATTACACCCCTACAAATAAAGTACCTGGCGGGCTACTCCCAGCTATGTCATGGAAAGAATTTATGAGTAATGCTCTTAAAGATATTCCTCCAAGAGATTTTGATTTCTTAATAGAATATTCTGTACCTGTTACAGAAACCTCTAATCAAACAAATACTCCATAAAAACCAACTTAAGCTCTATGCCTTCTAATTAATTCCTCAATGATATCCTTTAACCCTATATTCTCTTCTACAAGTACTAATAAAAGGTGAAATAAAAGATCAGAACTTTCATAGATAAAATCATTTCTATTGTTCTTCATCCCTGCTATTATAGTCTCAACTGTCTCTTCTCCTAACTTCTGAAGAATTCTGTCTTTCCCTTCTTTAAACAGTTTTGCAGAATAAGACTCTCCTGGAAGTTTTTCCTTTCGATCTCTCAAAAATTTCTCAAGATAAAAGAGAAAACTATCTCCTGAATTTTTTGCTCTGTAAAAACAGGAAAAATTACCTGTATGACAAGCTACTCCTATTTGCTCTACTAATAAAAGAATAGTATCCTTATCACAATCAACTGCTATATCTATAACCTTCTGAAAATGTCCTGAGGTTTCCCCTTTATGCCAAAGGGCATTTCTACTTCTACTAAAATACCATGCTTCGCCTGTCTCAATTGTTCTCTTTAGTGCTTCTTCATTCATGTATGCTAACATCAAAACTTTCCCTGTTTTATAATCTTGTACAATAACTGGTATTAATCCTTTCTCATCATATTTTAAATCTTTAATAAGATCATCTATATTCATAATCTTATCCATATACCCCTTTCTTTTAAGTATTCTTTTACTTCCCTAATACTATATGTTCCAAAATGAAAAATAGAAGCAGCAAGTACTGCATCAACTCCAATATAAAGGGCTTTATATAAATCCTCCAAATTACCTGCACCACCTGAAGCAATAAGAGGAAGATTACAGTAATTTAAAGCCAACTCTAAAAGTTCAAAATCATATCCAGCCTGATGCCCATCTGCATCAATACTTGTTAAAAGAATTTCACCAGCCCCTCTTTTTTCTACTTCCTGTATCCAATCCTTAAAATTTATACCTGTCGGCTCTTTACCCCCTTTAACATAAACTTCCCACTCTCTATTATTTCTTCTCTTTACATCTATAGCTACAACCAAACATTGACTTCCAAATTCTTCTACTATTTTATTTATAAGATCAGGATTTTTGACAGCAGAAGTATTAATAGAAACTTTGTCAGCTCCAGCCTTAAGAAGATTTCTTACGTCTTCTATATCTCTTATACCTCCTCCTACTGTCAAAGGAACAAAAAGTTCTTCTGCTACTTCTGAAACTACCTCAATAAAAGTTTTCCTGTTTTCCTCACTGGCTGTTATATCTAATAAAACCAACTCATCCGCACCTTCTCTCTCGTACCGATGAGCAAATTCCTTAGCATCTCCTACAACTCTAATATTTCTAAAACTTGTTCCTTTAACGACCTGTTTTCCAATAGTATCTAAACACGGAATTATTCTCTTAGCCAGCATTTATAATTTGATTAACCTCCTCCCAATCTAACCTTCCTTCAAGAAGAGCTCTTCCCACAATTATGCCTTTTATTCTCCCTGTTACCTTTGCTAATTCCTTGATCTTTATGACATCTTCTATAGAGGAGATCCCTCCTGCAACCCAAATATCCCAATTGTTTAAATTCAAAAAGTTATTAATATGAGATATGTTTATACCTTTCAATGTACCGTCACGCGATATATCAGTAAAGATAACTTCTTTAATATTTAACGTTTCAAATTTTTCTTTAATATCATCCCATTCAATAAAATTTTTCCACCCTTTTATTCCAATCTTTCCTTCTTTCCAATCTAAACTTGGTATAATTTTCTCTGGAAATTCATCGAATATCCTTTTAAGTAAATTTATGTCCTCCACTAAAATACTACTCACAATAACTCTCCAAACACCCCAATCTAATGCGTTTTTTATTTTTTCATAACTTCTAAATCCCCCTCCTACCTCAACAGGAATATCTATTTCCTCTATTATTCTCTTTATAATTTCCTTATTCTCATCATTGTTATCTATGGCAGATTGTAAATCTATAACATGTAGAGCCTTTGCTCCTTTTAAATACCAATATTTTGCAAGTTCAATAGGATTATCAAACTCTAAAACAATCTTTTCCTTTTTACCCATTTCCATCCTAACAGCTTTCATTCCGAAAATATCAATAGCAGGAATGACAATCATTTTTTACACTCCTTAATAAAATTTTCTAATAGCTTTATTCCATAACTACTACTTTTTTCAGGATGAAATTGGACTCCAAAAATATTTTCTTTTTCTATGTAGGATGGAAATTTTATTGAATATTCTGTTAAACCAATTACAATATCTTCCTTAGGATTAACATAATAAGAATGAACAAAATAGAAGAATGAGTTATTTGGAATTCCATTTAGAAGTCTACCATGCTTTTCAAATTCTACATTATTCCATCCAAGATGAGGAATTTTTTTGGCAGGTAATTTTTTCACTTTTCCCTTGAAAACACCTAATCCTTTTTCCAATTTAGATTCTTCACTTTCTTCAAATAAAATCTGAAGTCCTAAACAGATACCTAAAAAATATTTATTTTTAAGAATCTCTTTTAATGCTTCATCTCTCGAATCTTTTTTTAGCTCCGATATAGCTTGAGCAAAATTTCCTTGGCCTGGAAATACAACTGCATCTCCTCTAAACCAATCTTCAGGATCTTTACTTACTATGGTCTCTACTCCTATATATTTTAAAGCCTTCAAAATACTAAAAAGATTACCACTCAAATAGTCTATAATTACAACTTTCATAATATCCTTCCCTTTGTAGATCTTAGACTATCTATAATTTGACTTGCATCTTTAATAGCAAGACCTAAACCCTTAAAAATTGCCTCTTCAATATGATGTGTATTTTCCCCTGAAAGAATCCAAATATGCAGTGTAATACCTGCCTTATTTACAAAAGCTCTTAGAAACTCTTTTACAAGTCCACCTTTTAGAAGTTCTCCATCATCCCTAAAAGAAAAATAAGGCCTTCCACTAATATCTATTACTACCATCACAAGAGCATCATCCATAGGAATAATTCTCTGTGAAAATCTATTAAAATTGGAATCTTTTATTGCAGTAATAAAAGCCTCCCCTAAAACTATTCCTGTATCTTCTATTAAGTGATGAGGATCTACCTCTATATCTCCTTTGGCTATAATATTTACATCCCATTGCGCATAAAAAGAAAGGGCAGTTAAAAGATGTTTAAAATAAGGAATAGGATATTCTCCATCAAAGTTTCCTGTTCCATCTAGATTTATATCTATCTTTATATATGTTTCCTTTGTCTCTCTTTCAATGCTGGCTTTTCTCATGAAAGCACCTCACTTAATATTTTTAAGAAAAGATCATTCTCTTTTCTATCTCCTATTGATACCCTTAAACAATTTTCTAAAAGGGGTTCTTTACTAAAATCCCTTAAAGAGATACCATTTTCTTGACATCGTTTCAAGATTTCATCCTTCTTATCAGATCTAAAGAGTATAAAATTGGTAAGAGAAGGATATACAATTATTCCCTCCATAGTTTTCATCTCTTTATAAACTCTTTCCTTTTCCTTTTTAATTATATCAATCTTATCTTTTAAATAGTCCCAATAAGAAAGAAGAATTTCCCCTGCAATCTGAGAAAAAATGTTTAAATTATATGGCAGTCTAAAATTATCCAAATATTCTATTACCCTTGAGTTAGCGATAAGGTATCCTAATCTTATTCCTGCAGAAGAAAAGGCTTTAGAAAAAGTTCTTAAAATTAAAAGATTTGGTAATTGATTAATATAAGGAAGAAAAGTTAAACCAGAGAATTCAAAATAAGCTTCATCTATCAATACAAAACCAGAGAAATCAGAGATTTTTTCTAAATCCTTTTCTTTTATAAGAAAATTACCAGTAGGATTGTTGGGATTTGTCAAAATTAAAAGCTTTGGACTATTCTTAAAGGTTTCTCTTAGCTTTTCAAAATCTAATGAAAAATCTTTTTCATTAAGATATGTTTTTATAATCCTAACATTTTTTTGCTGAAGCAATTTTTCATATAAAGGAAAAGTAGGAATAGGAAGAACAACTTTATCTCCTTCTATCAACAGCCCATTAAAAATGATTTGTATAACCTCTCCTGAGCCTGTACCTAAAAGTAAATTCTCAGGACTTACCCCTAAAAAATCTGAAAGCTTATTTTTAAGGTTTTTAGCACTACCATCTGGATATCTATTCCATGGGGTTTCAGCTAACTTTTTTAAAATTTCTTCCTTAATGTATAATGGTATATCATAAGGATTTTCATTTCTTGAGAGTTTTATAGGAAGATCAGGAATATTTACCTTATAACCCTTATAATCACTTTTAATAATATCTTTCCAACCCAATTACCTAATCTCCTTTCTTAAAGTAGTTTTTTAGACTCTTTTCATGCATATCAAAACCCTCTTCTCTTGCCATTATACTTCCAAAATATGATAATCTTTCTTTATCTTCATCAGTTAATTTTACAAAACTTATTCTTTTTAAAAACATATTAACATTTAAACCTGAAGAAAATCTTGCAGAACCACCAGTAGGAAGAATATGATTTGGCCCTGCAATAAAATCCCCAAAAATAGAAGACTGATTTATAAAAATAACCCCTGCATTCTTTATGTAAGGTAAAAATCTTTCTCCATTAGGATCCACAACCTCTAAATGTTCTGGAGCTATAGTATTTATAATCTCTATGGCTTTTTCTTCCCTTTCTTCCACTATAATATAAGCATTTTTAATGGATTTTTCTAAGATATCTCTTCTTGATGACTTATTTATTTCTTCTTCTATTTTCTCAACTACAAGATTAAGTCTTTTTTCGTCTAATATTAACCAGCCACGATCAAAAGGTGAATGTTCTAACTGGGCTAAAAAATCACACACCACTATATTTATATCTATATCTTCTGATTTCAACCATACACAAACCTCACTGGGACCAAATATACCATCTATTCCCACATCTCCAAAAACCTTCTTTTTAGCAATAGCCACATATAAATTTCCAGGTCCAATAATCATATCTACTTTAGGAACAGAGTAAGTACCATAAGAAAAAGCAGCTATGGCATGAGCTCCACCTAATAGATACAACTCCTTTATACCAAGTTTATTAAGAGTATAAAGAAGATTTTTATCATCTTTTTTGCTTGGAGGAGTAGTTATATAAATATCTTTTACTCCAGCTATTTTAGCAGGGATAGTACCCATAACAACAGTAGACGGATAGGATGCTCTACCTCCTGGAACATATAATAAAACCTTCTCCATTGGTACTAATAGTTGCCCTAATAAGCTTCCATTTTCAGTATAAAACCAAGAATTTTTATATTCATGGCTATAAAAATTCTGAACCCTTTTTATCATTATATCTATAGCTTCTGCAAAATCTGATGAAACCTCAACCTTATCAGGTACAGAGATTTTTAATCCATTTTTCTTTATATCAAAATTATCAAATCTTAATGAAAACTCATATAAAGCTTCATCCCCCTTTTCTTTAACTAATCTTATTATTTCTTCCACATCTTTTTCAATTTTATCGATCTCTTTTTCCTTATCTTCTGCTAAAAGAAAAGGATTAAATTCATAACCTTTAATTATTTTCATAAATGTTCTCCACCTCTTTCAGAATATCTGATATTTCCTTTCTTTTCCATACATAACTGGATATATTAGCTATTAAACATGCAGAAGATTCAAAAAGAATTTCTTTAACAACAAGCCCATTTTCTTTTAATGTTCGACCTGTTTCTACTAAATCCACAATATAATCTGATATATTTAAAATAGGACCCAATTCAACAGATCCGTTAAGTTTTATTATTTTTATTCTATTCCAACGATTATTGAGATATCTCCTTGTAATATTTACATACTTAGACGCAATTTTCACTTCTTCCAAATTCTTATCTTCAGGAAAGCCTGCAAGTACCATTTTACAATATCCAAAAGGAAGTTTAATCAATGAGACCACTTTCCTTTCTTGTTCTATTATTATGTCCCTACCTATAATTCCCAAATCAGCAACTCTCTCCTCCACATATAATGGGAGATCCCATGGTTTAGCCAAAAAGATTTCAAACCTTTCTCCTTTGAACTTCAATTTCCTGTTTGAAACATCATCCTCTAATGATGGATCTAAAATCTTTAAGAAATTTAATGCTTGTTCTAACATTCTCCCCGTAGGAAGAGCTATTCTTATTAAAGGTTCTCTATTAATATGATCTCACCATCCTTTTCTAATTCTTTTATATTTAAACCTTCTAATTCCTTAGGTACAAAAACAGCAATATTACCCTTCCTTCTTTCTTCCTCAATCAATTTCTGAATTTTATGAAAATCCTTTTCAGAACAAACATAATATTTTTTATTAATTTTCTGGTTATGATCATTTATATTTTTTAACAAATCTTCTTCTACAAAAGCAAAACCTGTACCAAAAATTTTTTCCCCATTTTTATTCGTGGCCACATAACTTCCTCCCCCTCCTAAGGCTTGCTTCATATCCTCCAAATAAACCTCAAATATTAGTCCGTTATAGTATTCAAAAGGTCTAATAAAAGCTGGATTTATTAATATAGATTCCGATGAATATCCTAAGTTTATCAACTCTCTTTTAAAAGAGTTTAATGACTTAAGTTCATCATTTAAATCTTTATCATAAAAGGAATAACTATCTTCAAAAAATAGGAGTTTTTTAATATCATTTAAAACATTTGTTGATAAAGAAAGTTTCTCTAAATATTCCATTAGAGATACATAATCTTTTATTAGTAAAAGATTTTTTAAACTCTTAATCTCCTCTTCTTTAATATATTTTCTTAAAAAATTCCAAATGTTTGTGTTACTTATTTCAATAATATAATTTTCTATGCCTATTTTTTTAAATATATTTTTAATGGTTAATAATATCTCTAAATCTCTCCAAAGAGAAGGTGAATATATAAGTTCCCAACCGATTTGAAATTTTTCTTCTATACTATATCCGTTAAGGCTAAAGACAGGTCCCATATAAAAAAGTCTAATAGGGAAGTTTTCCCTTTTTATATTTCTTAATATTTCAGAGGTCATTTCTGGACGAAGAGATAACAATTTACCATTTTTTTCAAAAAATAATAGGTTTTCATTTCCCCATAAATTTTCTGAAACTATAGGGATTCTAATCTCTGTATACCCCCAAAGTTCTAACTCTTTTCTAATTATATTTTCTATGTTTATACTCTTCATTTATTTATCACTTTAAATTATTAAAGCAATAAAGATTATATTTAAAAATATATTTTTTGTCAAGAGAAAGCTCATAAGATATAATATTAAATATGAGTAAGGCAATTAAATTTATACAACCCCTAATTTTTATCCTACTTTTAGTATCCTATATATTAGGAGCAGAAAGCTTTTATATAGCTCCTTCTATAGAGTATAAAAAGGTTACATCAGATGGTTTAGTATATCACATTACTTCAATAAATCAATTCGATTCTTTATTAGACATAGAAACAGTGGTAACAAACACAAAACTTTCAGATGTATTAAAAGAAAAGAACTACGATATTATTATTAACGCAAACTTCTTTGATCCTAATAGTAAAGAGCCTGTTGGACTTGTAGTTAAGAATTATGAACTGTTACATTTACCTATAAAAAGGGGGGTCTTTGGAATAACCTCAGACAATAAAGCTATTATAGATATTTTTAATATCAACATAAAATTAAAAATTGACAATACAATAATACCAATTAATAACTTAAACTCTCCTCGTGGGGCAGACCAAATCACAATTTTCACTAAATTCTTTGGAAAAGAGACCAAAATATTAGATAATGCAGTAGCCGGAGTTGATATAGAAGTAAGTTTAGATGATAAAATTCCATCCTTAGGTACAACCTCAGGCAAAATTTCTAACATATATTATGGGGTAAAAAAATCTATTATTAAAGATAATTCTTGTATTATATCTTTAGGAGGTACTGCCTTAAAATATCTTCCTTTCTTTAGTTTAAATAAAAAAATAGAAATAATAGTTGAAAGTAATCCTCCTATAAGGTTAAAAGAAGCAGTATGTGGAGGACCTATTCTTATAAAAAATGGTGAAATCGTATTAGATAAAACAGGAGAAATTCCTTTCAACTCAAATATCATCAACTCAAGACATCCTCGTACTGTTGTAGGAATTACAGATGATAAAATTTTCTTTATAGTGATAGAAGGGAGAAATAATAATTCCTCAGGTCTTTCTATTCCAGAAACATGTGAACTTGTAAAAAATATGGGTATTAGAGATGCTATTAATCTTGATGGGGGAGGATCAAGTCAAAAAATAATTTGGGGAAATTTAATCAACCAAGTATCAGAAAGAAGTGTTCCAGTAGGAATAGGAGTTAAAAATAACTATCCTTACAAAAATCCTACATATCTAAGCTTTAAAGAAAAGGACGATATCTATATAAGAAAAGGAGAAAAATTAAAATTGGAGCTATTACTTCAAGATGAAAATTATCATCCCTATTCTATTACATATACAATGTTAACATGGACCATAGCCAATGATAATATAAACTTTAATCCCTCAATATTAGAGGTAGAAGGAAGGGAATTAGGAGAATCAAGTCTAACAATTTATTTATCCAATTTGGAGGCTTCTAAAAAAATATATGTATGGGACTATGTAGCATTAAAAATAGAGATTGATGAGGATAAAGTATACTTGGGGGATAGTATTCTCCCTAAAATATATGCTATAGATAATCTTCAAAGGGAAAAGATTCTTTCATTAGACGGATTAAAATTTGACCCTAATTATTTCAGGAGAAATGGAAAGGGATTAACTGCTATTAACCCAGGAATTACAACCATAACGTATACATTCAATAATCTTTCTGCGACTTATACAATAGAAATTGTGCCAAATACAATAGAAGATTTTGAAGAAGACAAGAAATGGAATATAAGGGGAAAAAATTATAATCCTGATAGTACATTTTACAAACTTACATCAGATGCATACACAGGAAAAAGTTCTTTTATGTTAGTTTATGATTCAAAAGAAGAAAATTCTTTTATCTATGTTGATTTAAATATATCAATTCCTCCTGATAAAATTTCCCTCTCTATTGCACTAAAAGGGCAAGGAAATGGCTGGATTAGGTTATTATTTTATGATGACGATGGAACCCCATGGGTAATGGATCTAACAACAACACTACAATATAACTTTAATAAATGGACAACTATTAATAAAGATCTCACAGAAATAAGACCTTTAATATCTATAAATAAAAATACTCCCAAAATTCCTATTAGATTAGCTAGCATCTATTTAGTTGGATTAAACAATAAAATCTCTGGAAACCTTCTCATTGATAGCTTAAATTTTAAATAAAAAATTATTTTCTCAAAACCTTTAAGTAATAGTTTAAATAATCTAAGCCTGCAAATATGGAAAAGAAAAGTCCAATAGCAAAAACCGATACAGATAAGGGTATTTGAAGTAATGCCATTAATATAGATATAGACGTTAACACCATTGCAATCTTTCCATACATTCTTGAAGATATTATCTTTATCCCTTTTAATAAAAACCACAAACCCACCAAAAGCATCAATAACTCTTTTAATACAAATATGATAACCAGAACTGGCGGAAAAATTCTTTTGAATGAAAAAAATATAAGAGTTACTCCTACAATTAACTTATCAGCTATTGGATCTATTATTTTCCCTAACTCAGAACCTTGATTCAATCTTCTTGCCAAATATCCATCCAATATATCACTGACAGCAGCAAGTCCATAAAGAACTGCTGCTGTCATGTAACGATTAGAAACTAAAAAATAAAAATAAAAAGGTACAATAATAAATCTTATAAAGGTCAATAAATTAGGAATAGTAAACATGTTAATCTCACCTATATAACACAAATAAAGCTGCTCCAATGCCTCCTGCATCTTCACCTAACTCTGCCCATGCAAAGGATATCTTATCCCTTAAGCTTGGTAAAACTCTTTTATAAAACTCATCTCTCATAGGCTTTCCAATATAATCTCTTACATTAGCAACACCACCGCCTACAACTATTTTCTCAGGATCAATTACGTGAACATAATTCGCCAAGGCTATACCAAGATAATATCCTGCTCTATTGAAAATGTCTATAGCTAACTTATCTCCTTTTTCTGCAGCTTGGTATATTACCCTTACAGTTACTTTATCTACATCTCCATTTACTAAATTCCATATAAGACTATCCTTATTATCTGGAATAATAGATTTTGCATATCTTTCTATACCACTTCCCGAGGCAATTGCTTCAATACACCCTTTATTTCCACAACCACAAATAGGCCCATCGGGAATTACCGTAGTATGCCCAAATTCACCAGCCATTCCATGTGCTCCAATCCATAATTTACCATTTAACACTATACCAGAACCAATCCCTGTTCCAATCGCGATAGATATCATTGTTTTAGTCCCTCTTCCTGCCCCCACAAGCCATTCTGCCCAAGCCACTAAATTTACATCATTTTCCAAAAATACAGGCACCTTAAAATAATTCTCCAGTTCTTCTCCTAGAGGTACTTCCCTTTTCCATTCTTCACCTAAATTAGGAGCATATAAGGTTGTTTTCTTTTCTCTATCCATAATACCTGGAAACCCTACACCTATACCCTCCATATCATTAATTTTAATATTTGCTTCAACAAGTACTTTATTTATCATGTTTTTAATCTTTCGAATTACATAGTCTCTTCCTTTTTCAGACTCAGTGGGTTGTTTATCTCTTGAGATTATCTCACCCTTTTCATTAACCAGAAGTACATTTATTTTAGTACCACCTAAATCAACACCTATAGCTTTTCGCATCTTCAACCTCCTTTATCTTACTAATATAAATTCAAAATTTATTTTCCTCATTGTTGTTTCAAAAAGAACATCAGGAATGATAAATCTTGCGGGGAATTTACAATAAGGTAAATGAAAAGCTATCAAACCACTTACTCTTGCACCTGCAAAAATTCTCCCATCCTTAAACTTTAAAAGTTCATAACTTTTTATAATTTCTTCCAAAGATTTTTCTTTATTAGAAGAACTTATACTGAAAGAAAAAGTCGGAGGTTGGTTTGTCCCAAATGAAACTTCAAAAGATACTTTTGGGGTTGTAGAGGGTTGATAATATATCTCTCTTATTGGTGAAAATTGTTTTCCGGTTTGATCTATAATCACAGATTTTCCTAGTGGATAAACCCAAATATTTTCTGAAGAGTTATTCACTATTTCCAGGTTTATAACCAAAATATCCTCTGAAAGATTATACCATCTTGAATCCCTAATAATATCAACGCGTGCTTCTACTCCCCCTTTGGATGTAATTTGAGGGGATATATTTACGGGTTTTATACAACCGCTAATTATTAATATAGTAAATATTAAAAAACAAAAAATAACCTTTTTCATAATTAAGCCACTCCTTTAAATTTAAACTAAATTAAAAAGTTTCACACTAATACATTTTACATTAAAATAAGACTTCTTGACAATAAATATCTTAAGATTTAAAAATATGAAATGGTGAACCTTAAAAAGAAAGTTTAAATAATTATACTAAGGAGGTGAAAGTAATGCCTATCTATGAATATGAATGCGAAAGATGTCATGAAAGATACGAGATTATGACAAACCTTGGAGAAGAACCCCCAAAAACTTGTATAAAATGTGGTGGCAACTTAAGAAAAATCTTTTCACCTGTAGGAATTGTCTTTAAAGGATCAGGATTTTATACTACAGATTATAAGAAAAAATCTTCTAATTCTAGCGAAAAATCTAGTGATAGTAAGGGGGAAGAATAATTTCTCCCCCTTTATTTTTTAATTGCCAATATTATTAATCTTCTTGATCCAATATGAAATTTACGACCTTCATAATCTCCCATAAGCCTATCTACATGAAATCCGCTCTCTTTAAAAAGATGTATAATCTCTGAAGGAGAATAAAGATATATTCTTCTTACAAATTCCTTTCTAATATTGTTTTTCAAATCAATAACTATTCTGTTTGATATATAAAATCCCGTATCCGGCTCAAAAAAATGTTCTGTAAGTAAAACATAATCCTCCCCAAAAAGATCCCAAGAGTATGGAATAAAATATTTAAGAAGGGCATCTCTATTTTCAATATCTATAAGAAATCTACCATCCCTTTTTAACACTTGATATACCTTATTAAGAGTCTCTTTATCTTCCTCATATGTGGAGAGTCCAAAACTGGTATAAAGAGAAAATACGATGTCAAATTTATAGTCAAGCTTATCAATATCTTTGTATTCCATCACATAAAATTCCACATTAAAAACTTTTTCTTTTTTAGCATTTTCTTTTGCTATCTCAATAAGTTCAGATGAACGATCTATTCCAATTGTTCTGTATCCTCTTTTGCCAAGTTCTAAAGTATGTCTTCCAAATCCGCAACCAAGATCTAATATTAAAGATCCCCTTTTTAAGCTTAGTACAGATTCTAAAAAATCCACTTCCCTTTTTGTACGCTCTGGAGTTAGATGTTTAGCAAGATATTGATAATAATCTCTACCAAAATATTGATCTCTCCAATCTTTACCTTCTTGCATATTTCTGCCTTAAATAATACAAAAGTATAGTAAGATCACCAGCGTTTACTCCTGTAATTCTCTGAGCTTGTCCAAAAGTAGTTGGTCTTACTTTTTCAAGCTTTTCTTTTCCTTCTCGAGAAAGATGCGGTATTTCGTCATAATTTATATCAGGAGGAATCACTAAATCTTCATATTCCTGAAATTCTCTAATCTTTTGGAGTTCTTTTTGTATGTATCCTTCATATTTAATATCTATTTCTATTATGCTTCTCCACTTTTTTGGTAAATCTCCAGAAAGACCTATTTTTTCCAAATCATCATAGGTTATTTCAGGTCTTTTCAATATCTGGATAAGAGGAATCGACTGTTCTATAGGATTAGTACCCTTTTCTATTAATAAGTCATTAATTTCATTAGGATCTACCGATGTTTTTTCAAGTCTCTTCCTTTCAAGCCTTAATTTTTCCATTTTTTCTTGAAACATTTTCCACATATCTTCATCTATTAGACCTAACTTGTAAGCCTTGGGAGTAAGTCTTTGATCTGCATTATCAGATCTTAAGAGTAATCTATATTCTGCTCTTGATGTTAAAATTCTATATGGCTCATCCACACCCTTTATTACAAGATCATCTATAAGTACCCCTATATATCCTTCGTCTCTTCTTACAATAAGTGGTTCTCTTCCTAATAGACTTAACGCAGCATTAGCTCCTGCAATTAATCCTTGTGCGGCAGCTTCTTCATAGCCAGTAGTACCATTTATTTGACCCGCCAAATATAAACCTTTTATTTTCTTTGTTTCAAGAGTAATCTTTAACTGTTGAGGATATACAAAATCATAAGCTATAGCATATCCAGGCCTTATAAGTTCAACCTCCTCTAAGCCTGGAATACTTCTTAAAATTTGGATTTGAATTTCCTCTGGCAAACTTGTATATATTCCTTGTACATAAATCTCTACCGAGTTTTTTCCTTCTGGCTCAAGAAAAACTTGGTGAGTTTCATGATGAGGAAACCACACATATTTTTCCTCTATAGATGGACAGTATCTCGGTCCTTTTTTTACCATCCCCCCAATTCGAGAGGCTGTTAGATGAATATTATTAAGTACTATTTCTTTCGTCTTTTGGGTGGTTCTAGTTAAATATGATAAAACTTGCTCTCTTGGTTCTGGCTCTTCCCAGAAAGAAAAAGAATGAAGTTCTTCATCTCCTGGTTGAGGTATGGTCTTACTAAAATCAATAGTTCTTTTATCTACTCGAGGAGTAGTGCCTGTATTAAATCTTCCTACTTCTAAGCCTAATCTCCTAAGAGCATCAGAAAGACCTATAGAGGGAAATTCTCCCATTCTTCCTGCTGGCTTAGACCAGGTACTTATATGGATAACACCATTCATAAAAGTACCAGGGGTAATAACAACTCTTTCAGCATAAAACTCTTTTTTAGTTGATAAAACTACACCTTTTACTTCATCATTTTCTACAATTAGATCTATAACTTCTCCTTGATAGACATCTAAATTTTTCTGCTTTTCAAGAAATTCTCTCATCTTTATAGGATAAAGCCATTTATCTACCTGTGCCCTAAGAGCCCTTACTGCTGGACCCTTAGAAGTATTTAGCCATTTTACTTGAATCATACTTCTATTTGTTATTCTTCCTATGGCACCACCCAAAGCATCTATTTCCAATATTAGGTGACCCTTCCCAGGACCCCCCATAGCTGGATTGCAAGGAAGCCATCCCAAGGTATCATAATTCATAGTAATCAAAAGAGTTTTAACACCAAGACGAGAGGCTGCATAGGCAGCCTCACATCCTGCATGACCACCACCTACTACAATGACATCATACTTTTCCATCGCCATTTCTCCTTATCTCTAAAACTCCTAACTTTTTCAGTATAAATAATATTAAAAATAAAGTTCCAAACACAAGAAGAGCTGATATATAAGGATCCTGGATTAAAGAAATTAGTATCGCCACTAAAGACATACAAATGGTAAATAAATAAATAAAAGCAATACTTTGCTCTGTTGTCATACCAATCTTCAAAAACCTATGATGTATATGATCCTTATCAAACTTCCAAGGTGCCCTACCTTCAATTAGTCTTCTCACAATAGAAAAAGCTGTGTCAAGAACTGGAAATCCCATAACAAGAATTGGAATAAACAAATTAATAATTGTACTTATTTTTAAGACTCCCACTATAGATATGGCTCCTAATATAAAACCTAAAAACATTGCCCCTGAATCTCCCATAATAATAGAAGCAGGTGGAAAATTGAAAAATAAGAATCCTAATACACCTCCCAAAATACTTGCCAATAAAAATGCCATCTCCAATCTTCCCAAAAGTAAAGAAATAATGAGTAAAGAGAAAGAAGATATTGCTGATACTCCTCCAGCAAGACCATCAAGACCATCTATAAAATTCATGGCATTTGCAATACCTAAAAGCCATATAAATGATATTAAATGAGCCCAAAAACCCTTTATTATTATTCCTGTATAAGGAATCCTCCACAAATCTACTCTAACTCCCAATATAACTGCCATAAGTATAGCTATAAATGTAAGAGAAAATTTGGGGGCTGGTTTTAATTCCACAAAATCATCTAATAATCCTACTAAAAATACTAATGTTCCCCCCATTAATATCCTCTCTACAATAAGAGACCTATTAAAAAGAATGTTTACTATTAAAACTCCTAAGAAAAATGAAACACCACCAATTCTTGGAATAGGTTTATTATGAACTTTTCTATCTGTAGGAATATCTATTCCACCTATTATAAAGGCTTTCCTTCTTATCCAAGGTGTAACTATTAAAGAAATAATTAAAGATAAAGTAAAAGATATTAATATGTTCATTTTTCCTTCTTATCTTTTAATTCGTAGGCTAATATAATAGCTTGAGCTATCTCTTTCATAGGTTTTCTTTTGTCCATACTGGCTTTCTGAATTAATCTAAAAGCTTCATGCTCTTTTAAACCTTCTCTATCCATAAGCAATCCTTTTGCTCTATCTACAAGCTTTCTTGTCTCAAGAGCATCTTTTAGGTCTTCTACTTCCTTTCTTAAAAGTTGAAATTCTTTAAATCTTGCAATAGCTATTTCAATAGCTGGAAAAAGATCAGATTCTTTAAAAGGTTTTACAATATAAGATATAACTCCAACCTCTTTTGCTTTTTCTACTAATTCTTTATCTGAATAGGCAGTAAGAAAAATTATGGGAGCAATTTCCTCTTGAGTTAATATCTTAGCTGCCTCAATACCATCTAAATTAGGCATTCTAATATCCATAATTATCACATCTGGCTTCAATTTTCTTGCAAGTTCTACAGCTAGCTGACCGTCTGAAGCTTCTCCTACCACTTCATAACCCTGTCCTTCTAAAATCTCTTTTATATCCATTTTAACTATAGGTTCATCTTCTGCTATTAATACTCTTATAGGCTTTTTCATATGTATCAGCAACCTCCTCAAAGTATATCTTTGAATATTTCATTTGCAAGTAATACTCCTTTTTTAGTCAGACATATTCTATCATTTTTTCTCTTTATAAGGCCTTTCTTCAAAAAAAGAGAGAGATTTGGAATATAATCTGATATTTTTTTTCCAAATTTTTCAAAAAACTCCTTTTCAGAAATTCCTTCCATAAGCCTTAGCTTTACAAAAAGATAATCCTTAGGATAAGTTTCATCATTTAAAATTTCTATATTTTCAATCGGCAATTCACCATTATTTATTTTCTCATAGTATACAAAAAGATTTTTGTAATTTCCATACCTTATGTGATTAGTAAAAGAATAAGCTGATACACCATATCCATGATATTCATCTTGATTCCAATACTTCAAATTATGTCTACATTTTAGATTAATGTTTCGTGCAAAATTAGAGATCTCATAATGGATAAAACCTACTTCTTCTAATAGATTCATTGCATACGCATACATATTGGCTTCTTCATCATTATCAGGTAAAGTAAATTCCCCCTTTATATATCCTTCATAAAATAATGTACCTTCCTCTATTATAAGATTATATATAGAGATATGCTCGGGATTTAGTGAAAGGGTAAAATCTAAGGACTTATAAAAGTTATTAGGGTTCTGAAAAGGTATAGAGTAAATAAGATCAAAATTTATATTATCAAAACCATATTCTCTCAATAAAAAAAATGTTTTTAACGTATCTGAAACAGTATGAATCCTTCCTAAAATGAATAATTCTTCATCTATGAATGATTGAGCTCCTATACTTATTCTATTAATTCCTATATTCTTCCAAAAACTTAATTTCTTCTTGTCTATAGTACCAGGATTGACTTCTATTGTTATCTCTGCATCTTTTCTTATCCTATAATTTTTATTAATACTCTCAAAAATCGAATTCAATACCTTTAGAGACATTAAAGATGGCGTTCCACCACCGAAATATATCGTATCTACAATCTCTCCTTCAGCCTTAAGTTGTATCTCTTTAGAAATATATTCCAGATATCTTTCTTCTTCCTTAATAGAATAAACAAAAGAGGTAAAATCACAATAAGGACACTTTTTCACACAAAAAGGATAATGAATATATACTCCTATAGTTTTCATAAATATTTATTCAGTTATAAGCTTTTTAATTATTTCTATTAATGGAAAATAAGTCATGTTAGAGTGAAGAGGAGTGATAGAAATCATCCCATGATTGATTGCCCAGATATCAGAACCTTCTTCTGCTTGCTTTTCTATTTCGCCATGAAGCCAATAATACTCTTTATTTCTGGGGTCATATCTTTTTTCTACTCTATTCCTATAATGAAACTTACCCTGGTAAGTTACAAAAATATTTGAAATATCAGCTTTAGGTGGTACATTTATATTCAAGAAAACATCCTTAGGTAATATCCCTAAAAATAAGTGTATATATTTCATTAAGAACTCTACAGCCTTTTCATAATCTTCCTCTTCTCCTTCATGAGATACAGAAATGGAAATAGCAGGTATACCATTAAGAGATGCTTCCCTTGCCCCAGAAACTGTACCAGAATAAATAATATCAGTTCCTAAGTTATATCCCTTATTTATCCCAGATATAACAACGGAAGGGAAGTCAGGAAGTAAAGCATAAAGCCCTAAAAGAATACAATCTGCAGGATTACCATTAGTAGTCCAGCACTTAATATTTGTAATTTTCCATGTTACCTCATTAACTCTTAAAGGCTTATGAAGAGTAATAGCATGACTTCCTCCACTTCTCTCTCTTTCAGGTACAATAATATAAACCTCTCCTATATCTTTTAGTCTTTTGCTCATAATTTCTAAAGCAGGTGAATTTATTCCATCATCATTTGTTATAAGTATTCTTAAGCTTTCCATAATTCCTAATCCCTCTTTAATACAGTCCAAAAAGCTTCTTGAGGTATTTCTACATGACCTATTTTCTTCATTCTCTTTTTACCTTCCTTTTGCTTTTCTAAAAGTTTCTTTTTTCTTGTTACATCTCCACCGTAACATTTTTGAAGAACATTTTTTCTTAAAGGCTTTATCTCTTCACGAGCTATAATCTTACTCCCAATACCCACTTGTATTACTACCTCAAAAAGTTGACGTGGTATAACTTCTCTCAACTTCTGTGCCAATTTTCTTGCTTCTTCATAAGCCTTTCCTTTATGTGCGATAAGAGAAAGTGCATCTACTGGTTTCCCATTGATATATACATCTAATTTTACTAACTCACTATTTTTATATCCAATCAGCTCATAACTTAATGATCCATACCCACGGGTAACAGATTTTAATATATTGAAAAAGTCAGTTATAATCTCAGAAAGAGGGATCTCAGCAGTAATTAACACACGATTAATAGTAAGATAATCCATACCCTTAAATTCTCCTCTTCTTCTATCAATCAATTCCATAACTGACCCAACATATTCATTAGGTGTTACAATGCTTGCTATTACAAATGGTTCTCTAAACTCAGAGATTTCATATGGAGGAGGTAAATCCAAAGGATTCTGAATAATTTTTTTCTCTCCTTTTTTCGTAATTACTTCATAAGCTACAGAAGGTACAGTAGTAATTATATTTAAATCAAACTCTCTTTCTAATCTTTCCTGTATAATTTCCAAATGTAAAAGTCCTAAAAAACCACATCTAAAACCAAAACCAAGAGCAGGCGAACTTTCAGGTTCATAATATAAAGAAGCATCATTTAGACTTAGTTTTTGTAAGGCATCCCTTAATTTCTCATAATCTTCATTCTCAATTGGATAGACCCCACAAAAAACCATAGGTTGTAATTTTCTATAACCAGGCAAAGGTAAATTTGCTGGATTATCAGTTTTTGTAATTGTATCTCCTACTCTGGCCTCTGAAATATTCTTTACATTAGCAATAATATATCCAACTTCTCCTGAAAGAAGACTTTCCACCTTTACCATATCAGGAGTAAATACTCCTACTTCTTGCACCTCATATTCCACGTTATTAGACATGAATTTTATTTTATCCCCTACCTTTACCATTCCGCTAAAGACTCTTACATAGACTACAACACCTCTGTATGGATCATATTTAGCATCAAAAATCAATGCTTTTAAGGGAGCATTAATATCTCCCTTTGGATGTGGTATATATTTAACAATACCCTCCAATAATTCCTCAATTCCCCAGCCTTCCTTAGCACTTACAAAAAAAGTTTCTCCTATATAATCCCTCCCAAGAAGTTCCTTGATCTCTTCAGCTACCTTTTGAGGTTCTGTATTTAGAAGATCTATCTTATTTATAACAGGAATTATGGCCAGATTATTCTCAAGGGCTAGAAGAAGATTATTTATCGTTTGGGCTTCTATTCCTTGAGAGGCATCTACAACTAAAATTGCACCTTCACAAGCCGCCAAACTCCTTGATACTTCATAAGTAAAGTCCACATGACCAGGTGTGTCAATTAAATTGAATTCATAGGTTTCTTTATCTTTGGCCTTATAAAAAAACCTTACCGCTTGAGCTTTTACCGTGATTCCCCTTTCTCTCTCAATTTCTAGAGTATCTAATAATTGATCTCTCATCTTTCTCTTATCAATAGCTCCTGTAAACTCTAAAAGTCTGTCTGCTAATGTAGATTTACCATGATCTACATGTGCAATAATGCTAAAATTTCTTATCTTAGTTATATCTCGCATAAATCCTCCTCCCAATCTTTGCCATATTTTTGATTATATAACATTTTGTAAAATCTTTTGAACTATTTTAATTTTATGGTATAATTCACACTGTTAAATCAAAAATTTTTATAAAGGAGAGGGAAAAGGAATATGGCAAATACAAAATCTGCAATTAAAAGAATAAAGATAAGTGAAAGAAACAGAATTAGAAATCGTGTAAGAATTGGAAAAATTAAATTTTATACAAAACAGTTTCTTAATCTCCTCAAAGAAAATAAAATAGAAGAAGCTAAAAAAATTCTTCCAGAAGTAATAAGTGCAATAGACAAAGCAGCACAAAAAGGAACTCTTCATAAAAATACTGCAGCAAGAAAGAAATCAAAACTCATGAAGCTTCTTAACGAAAAACTTGCTGTCAAATCTTAGCCCCGATTTTTAGCAGTACTTTTTCCAAAAGTACTCTTGGATCTTTAGCTGTAGTCTTAAACTCCAAATCAGTCTGCCGCAGAAGAAGATATATCTCAAAAATTTCTGCGGCAGAGTATTTTGTTAATGCATCTAAAAGCTTTTTTACTACAAAGGGATGTAAACCAAGTTTTTCCCTAATCTCTTCACTTGAATACCCATCTTTAAACAACGCATTTGCTCTTAGAAGTTGTCTCATTTGTCTAATAAGGATTTCCAATATAACTTGAGGATATGTTCCTTCATTAAATAAAGTATCAATTCCAGACAAAGCAAGATAGAAATCTCTCCTCAAAATAGCATCTAAAAAAGTATAAAAGGCTATCTCCACAGGAGAGAGTAATCCCTTAAAAACATCAATTGTAATATCCTTTTTATCTATAGCAAAAATACACACTTTCTCAATCTCTTGAATAAGTAATCCTATATTTTCAGAATAATAAGATGATAGAAAATATATACTTTCATCATCAATATTTTTACCCTTCTCTTGGAATTTTTCTTTTATCCACTTTCTCAAGGCATCAGTCCTAAATTTAGTAAACTCTACAACTCCTTCTGGGGGTATCATTTTTGAAAAAGAAATCTTTTTGGGTTTTTCTTCTTCAGCATTAGCCATAAAAACTAAACAAGTATTAGTCATTCTTCTAAATAAAATCTCTAATTTTTTTGGAATATTTTGATCTTTAAGATCTTGGGCATGCCTGACTACAATAAATTGATTCCCTAAAAGCGGAGGTGATTCTAAATATGGGAGAAGATCATTCCAATTTATTTCATCTCCAAAAAAGGCCACATAGTTAAATTCTTTAAATCTCACTTTCTTAAGTTCCAATAAAGCTTCTTCCATTAAAAATTTTTCTTCACCTATAAAAAGGTAAACAGGAGAAAACTTCTTTTCTTTTAATGAGTGCCTAAACTCCCAGTAATTCATAATCCTCTCTTTTCCTCATAATTATTGGTAAAAAGATAAGAAATAAGGAAATTACAAGACTAATTTTATAATGAGAAAGAATGAATTGCAAACCATTTAGCAGAATGTCAATCAAAATAGATAATAGTTTTACCAAAATATGATTAATTGGATAAATATTAATAAAAAATAATAAAAAACTAAAAATTAAAATAATATAGAATATGGGAATTGAAAAAATATTTGAAAGAATTGAGATAAAACAAATTTTCTTAAAATAGTAAAGGTAAAGAGGAGATAAAAATATCATTAACCAAAAAGAGCTTTCCCAAATTTCCTGAAAAAATTTTGGTAAAAACTTAGGAAATTGAGGCTTATACAGAAGACCTAACATGGAAAGATAAGAAAGTTGAAAGCTTAAATTAAAAAGCTTTAACGGAAATATTATAAGATTAATCAATGCAACCCAGAAAACTGCGTTCAAAGTATCTTCTTCACGTCTAAAAAGAAAAGCTAAAAGTAGAAAGATATATTCCCCTATAACTCTCCATATAGGTGGATTATCTCCAATAATATAACCATAAAAAATAAGTATGGGAAGAAAAATAATTCTGCTCAATACTTTCCTAAAAGGTAAAAAGTTAATAAAAATTCCTATTAACAAAGAAACATGTAAACCTGAAATTGCTAACAAATGAGAAGTACCAGTTTCAGAAAATATCTCTTTTATATCTTTATTTAGTCCTAATTTCTCTCCAATTGTAATAGCCTTGATAAATTCTTTTTTATCATCACTATAAAAACCCAAAATGTGATCAACATATTTTTTAAATTTTAACCTTAAAAGCTTAAATCTATTTTGGTATCTATGTCCGACTAATTGCATCTCCTTAACCTTTATTTTATATATAATACTTTCACTCCAAATATTATTATTTTCTAATGGATAATATTCTACTCCTCTTAAAAGAAGTACATCTCCCACTTCATATCTGACACTTTTACCAACAGACATAATAAATTCTTCCTTACTAATATCTGCTTTTATAACATATTGTATATATTTTTGGGAAAATCTCACATCTTTTACCTCTGCATAAATCTCATGATATTTTTTATGAAAAAGTTCATATTGAGGTGATGATACCTTATATAACAAAGATCCAAGAAAGAAAAAAGACAAAGATAAGAAAATAAGTAAAAATCTTTTCCTTAAAAAGATGAAAGAAGCAAGAATAAAAAAGGGTACTCCAAAACTAAAATGATATTTGGATATAATTATTCCTACCACATAACTTATTAAAAAAATAAATGAATAAGGTATTCCCAAAAGTCACCAAGTAATTTTATCTTTTATTTTTTCAAGTTTCTTTTCTCCTATTCCCTTAACATTTAATAGATCATCATAAGAAGTAAATAATCCGTGTTCATTTCTATAATCAATTATTCTTTGAGCAAGGGTAGTTCCAATTCCAGGTAAAGTTTCAAGTTGTTGTTTGGAAGCAGTATTTATATTAATCTTATCATTAGTTGAAATACCAACCGAAGTTCTTAATTCTTCTTTAGAAGATATGACTGAATTTAAGTACTGGACTTTGGAAGGAACGTTTATTTTTGATGCGTCTTTCAAATAATCTGCAAGGTTAAGCTTATCTAAATCAGCAGAGGGTAAGGGACCACCTGCCACATTTATAGCATCAATAACCCTTGCTCCATCTCGTAATTTATACACCCCAGGAATCTTAACTTCTCCTGCCACATGTACTACTATAAAACTATTTACATCCTCTTCTAATATTTTTTGTTCCTTTCCAAATAAGTTAAATACAGTAAAAACAATAACTAAACATACAAAAATTATGATAATTATTTTTTCTTTTTTATCAAACATCTATTTTCTTAATAATAATTTAGTTTTATCCCTCAAAAGAGAGATATTCTTTTTCAATATTTCTATAGCTCTATTTAGCTGAATATCATTATCCCTACCCACACTCTCTGGGGCCATCTCTACTAATACCTCTGGAACTATACCTTCTTTATTTATATCTCTACCTGATGGAAGTAAATATTTTTCTGTAGTTATTTTAACAGCTGATCCATCTGAAAGAGTGAAAATTGTTTGAACTACTCCTTTACCAAAAGTTTTCTCTCCTACTAATATACCTTTATTATAGTCATTTATAGCTCCTGACAAAATCTCAGATGCACTTGCAGAATACCTATTAACAAGAACTATTAAAGGCTTATTCCATTTATATGTTCCTTTTACTACTTTCTCTCCATATAATCTTTTATCCCTATCCTGTCTATAAACAATTATACCTTTTGTATCAAATGTTTTAGATGTATTATTATCTTTAATAATAGTTTTTACTTGATCATTTTCGGAAATAAAGAAACTTGCTATAGTAACTGCAGCTTTTAAATCTCCCCCTGGGTTATTTCTAAGATCTAATATTACTCCGCTTACTTTCTTCTCCAATGCTCTAAATGCATCAGATAATTTTTGAGGTGAGTTTTGAGTAAATTCATAAAATCTTATATAACCAATATTATTATCTAAAACCTTATATTCCACAACAGGCACTTCTATAAGCGCTCTCTTTAAAACAAACTCATAATATTTCTTCTCTGATTCTCTATATATTTTTATTTTTACCTCTTTACCTACCTCCCCTCTAATCATAGAAACCACAAGATCTAAAGGTTTATCAACCACACTTTGTCCATCCACTTCCACTATCTGATCCCCAGGTTTTATACCTGCCTTGAAAGCTGGTGTTCCTTCTATAGGTGATACAACTAAAATTTTACCGTCCTTAGACTCAAGCCTCATTCCAACCCCACCAAAAGAACCCTGCATATCCTCTGTAAAGGTCCTAAAAGCTTTTGGATCAAAAAATTCGGTATATGGATCGTCTAAAGCCTTTAAATATCCTCTTATTGCTTCATACTCTAATTTCTTATTGTCTAAATTTTTCTCAATATACGCATTTCTTACATAATAAACAGTTTCAATAAAAACCCTAACACTTGTAATAATGTCATCAATAGAATCCTTAGCTATATTTAATTTTGAGATTAAAAATACAGTTATTAAAGCAATGAAAACAATTATTAAAATTCTCTTTTTAAATCTCATTCTTTCCTCCTTCTATTATTTTAACCAATTTATTGGATCTACAGGTTCACCATTTACTCTCACCTCAAAATGTAAGTGGGGACCTGTACTTAAACCTGTACTTCCTACATATCCAATTATATCACCCTCAGAAACTTCTTCTCCAGATCTTACAGCTATCCTTGACAGATGTCCATAAACAGTAGATATATTACCTCCATGATCTATTATTATCATATTTCCATATCCACCATACCATCCAGCAAAAATAACTCTGCCAGAAGCTACTGCTCTTATAGGTGTTCCATAATCTGCTGAAATATCTATACCAGTATGGAAAAGAGGAGCTCCTCCAAGTATAGGATGTCTCCTCATACCAAATCCAGAAGTAACACTCCCAATAACAGGCCAAGAGAGGTATCCTTTTTTAGCTTTTTGAATTTTAGAAGATGCCAATCTCTTTATAAAATTCTCAATCTCCTTTGACTCTCGCTCTAAGGTTGCAATAACTTGTTGCTGATACCTTTTTTGCTCCCTAATTTTCTGAAGAAAGGCTTTTCTTTCTTTCTTCTTTGCTTCTATATATCCTTTTCTTTCTGATATATCCTTCACTAAAAGTTCAACCTTCCTTTTTTCAGCCTCCCATTCTTTTTTCTTCTTATCTATATCTTTACATTGTTTATCAATACTTTGTAGTCTATTTACTTCTTTCTTCATTAATATCTTCAAATAATATGGAACAGCAATAGAAGCAAATGTATTCTGTGTAAAGATAATATCTAAATATATCTTAGGTTGTATAGTTTTAAAAATATCACCTAAGGATTCTTTGTAGTTTAAACTTCTATATCTTAAATTTCTTTGCATTATACTTAATTGTGTTGATAATACCACCAATTTTGCTTGAGCTTCTCTAAGTTTCGTTTCCGCCATACTAAGATCTCTTTCTGCTTTATCAAGATCCATATCAATTTTGCTTATTTCTTGAACAATATTCAATTCCTTCTTTTCTAAATTTTTAACTTGCATCTTTAAACTATTTATTTGCTCTCTTTTTTTCTGCAATTCTTTTTGTTTTTGAAGTATGGTATAATCTACGTTACCCCATGTAAATATGGGTACTAACAATAGTGATAGAACAACTGTTACTGTAATTATCCTTTTCATCTAAGCCTCTGAAAGCTTATTAAGGCAGAAGTGAAACTAATAATTACGTTGGATATTACAAAATAAAAAATCCATATCAAGATGTGTTTTAAATCAAATACATAAGAGAAATAAGGAAGTATTGTTGATATATGATCTTTAAAAATGTTCCCCAAGAAATATATGGAAGCCAATGCAGAAAAAAAGGATATTGTTGTTATTATTACATTCTCCATTATTTGAGATGGTACTGAAAGTATGGGATAAGCAAGATGAGTATGAGTAAGTAATTCAACAGACAATAAAAGAAAAGACAAACTACCTAAGTATGTAAAAATCTTCTTAATGATCTCTACTAAGCCCTGCAAATTATACCATTGAGTAACCATTTCCTCAGGATATCTTACCTCTTCAACAAAGTTATAATTAAGAAGATACCTTATAATATCATGTATATTTTCTAATAAAGATGGGGTTATTTCGATAGTTTTAGGCAAAGAATCAGGTGATCCCCAAGCAAAAATATCATTCTCTCTTCCTACAACTTCCTTTAGCTTCTCCCAGGCCTCCTTCTGGGTTATATAAGTTGCTTCCTTGAAATGAAAATTAGATTTTAAATCTATCAATAATTTAACTATATCAGAATCAGAAGTTTTTGGATTTACAAAAGCATAAATTTTTATCTTCTCTGCCCAAAGATTTAGAGATCCATTCATAGAAGTAATAAAAACAATCAAAAACAATAAAAGTATATAGAGTATAAAAAACCCTATAAAGACGAAAAAACCTTTGTTTTTTAACCCCTCTATAAAATCTCTACTACCCATAGTTAAATTATAACTCTAAATATTACAAAAAAGCAACACAATTAATACTCCTAAGGCTCCACCCAAATTAATTTTTAAATCAAATCCTAATGTGAAAGTAAAAAAATACATGTTAAGAGTAACTGGGGAAAAGCCAATATTTAATCCCTTCTTTAAAAATTCTAACTTATCTCCAAATGCCTCAGCAATAACTCCACCCACAATTAGTCCCAGAACAATAAGAAAGATTAGAAGTTTTGTAGACATTTTACTTCTTCTCATAGGTCACCCCCTAAATAGTTTTTAATATATTTTATTAGATACCCCCCCACTATTCCATTAAAAAGACCTGCTAAAAACCCAAAAATGATAAGGAATGGAGCATAGTAAAAAATACCCTTATGAAAAATGAAAAAGGCAACTATAAAAAGTTGGGTCATATTATGAATAATCGCTCCTATAATGCTATTATTTATAACACTTATTGAGGTTTTTGAAAAAAAACCCATAAAAAGATTACTTATCAATCCACCAAAAAACCCTAAATAAAAAGAGATATCTAAAAATCTTCCCATAATTATATTAACTATTATAACTCTAAGTACAGTTATAATTATAGCCTCTTTTATACCTACGGTATAAATAGCAACTAAGGGAACTAAATTTGCAATTCCAACTTTTCCACCTGGTAGAAAAAGAAAGGGAGAGATAAAAATACTTTCAAAATAATAGAGAACACAAGCTAAGGATATCATTAAACCTAAGGTAGTAATATAAACAACTTTATTTTCCTTTATCCTTTTCACTTTTTACTCTCCACTTTAAATTCCAGATTAGGAGAATACCATACATTTAAATTTGGAAAAACAATAACTAAGCCTAAGTAAGAAAATTTTTCTTTCCACAAAGATATGGCATCTTTACCTAAAACAAAAAAAGCTGTTGATAAAGCATCAGCTTCTGTTCCACTTTTACTTATCACACTAACACTTATAACGGAGTTTGATGGATATCCATTTTTAGGATTAATTATATGACAATATCTCTCATTGTCTTTAATAAAAAATCTTTCATAATCTCCCGACGTAGAAACAGAACCTTCTTTTATGCATACTTTTCCAATAAAACCTTGATCTTTACGGGGATGCTTGATACTTACTTCCCAAAGAGTTCCTTTCTGAGTTCTTCCATAAACTCCAACTTGTCCTCCAAAATTCAAAACAGCCCTATCTATAGAATATTTTCTCAAAACTTCAAATATTTTATCCATTAAATATCCTTTAGCAATACCCCCCAAATCTATTTCCATTCCCTTTTCTATCATAACTTTGTTTCCTTTTATATGAATTTTTCTATAATTCACATATTGAAGTTTATCTTCAATCTCTTTTTTGTAAGGAACTCTGTAATTTTTATCATAAAATCCCCAAATCCTCATGAGAGGAGCTATTGTTGGATCAAAATAACCGTTTGTAATCTGAGCAAAATATTTAGCCTTTTTTATAATGTCTACAATGTCATAAGAAATTTCAACATAATTTCCAGCATTTTTATTGATCTTACTTATTTCACTATATGGGTTGAACCTGTCAATTTTTTTACTCAAATTTTCTATTAAAGCCCAAGATTCATTAAGAGCTCTATAACTGTCTTTCCCCCAGATTCTTATATCAACAAAAGTATCCATTAAAATACCAATATGAGAAGCTTCCCTATTCCCTTGATAACTTCTAATCAAGAAAATAAAGAAAATCAATATAGACAATATAATTAACGCTTTAATAATATAAGCGCCTTTGTTGGACATTTTTCTACACAGATTCCACAACCATCACAAAGGTCATAATTTATAACTGGAAATCTACCCTCTATCTTAATTGCTCCTTTAGGGCATACCTTTTCACAAATACCACATCCAATACATGCATGAGAACATACCTTTCTTGCATCAGGTCCTGGAAGTTCTGTTTTACAACAAAGTAGTAAAGGGATATTAACAGGTAATAAAGTTAAAATACCCCTTGGACATGCTTTCACACACAAACCACATCCAGTACATTTATTCACATCAATTTTAGGTAGACCATCGTCTCCCATATGTATAGCATCAAAAGGACAAGCTCTAACACAATCACCATATCCTAAACATCCAGTAGGACAACCTTTATAACCTCCTTGAACCAAATTTGCTGCTTTACATTTTTCTACTCCCTTATATATAAACCTTTCCTGAGCAATTCCTTTGCCTCCTTGACATGTAAGGAAAGATACCTGTTTCACAAGACTAACTTCTTCATTAGCTCCCATAATCTTTGCAATTTCTTTCGCTACTTTATCTCCTCCTACAATACAAGCAGTAATAGGTGCTCTACCCTCTAAAATCGCTATAGCACAAGCCTCACACCCTGTATAGCCACACGCACCACAATTTCCCCCCGGTAAAACCGACATAATCTGAGAAATACGAGGATCAAGCTCTACCTTAAATTTCTCACCTGCTACTGCTAAACCTAAGCCAAAAAGAAAACCAATCCCTCCTAATACTAAGATTGATATTATTATTAATTCCATATCATTTCCTCCTTTTTAATGAGCAAGTCCTTGAAATCCAAGAAAAATTAATGCCAATAGGCCAGCGGTTATAAAAACAATAGGATATCCTTGCCAAAATTTAGGTATATCTGAAAAAGAAAACCTCTCTCTTATGGTTGCAAGAAGTACTAAGGCAATAGTAAAGCCAAGAGAGACACCCAATGAATAAATAATAGATTCAATAAGATCATGCTGATAGTTTATATTTAAAAGCGTAACACCTAATATAGCACAATTTGTAGTTATTAATGGTAAGTAAATACCCATAGCCTTATAAAGAGATGGAGAAGTCTTTCTTATAAACATCTCCACAAGTTGTACTAAAACTGCAATCACTAATATAAAAGATATGGTTCTTAAAAAAATTAAATTAAGTGGAATAAGAATATAATAATAGATAAAGAATGTTACCACCGATGCCATGGTCATAACAAAAGCTACAGCAACACCCATACCAATAGATGTTTCAAGAAAAGAACTCATACCTACAAAAGGACATAAAGCTAAAAATCTCATAAAAACAATATTATCGATAAGAGAAGCAGATAGAAAAAGAAGAAATAGTTTTCCAACATATCCCATGTTATTACCTCCTAATTTTACTATCTACCCATTTCAATATTCCTATCAACAATCCTATTCCCCAAAAAGCTCCAGGAGGCATTACAAAAACTTTAGCAGGCTGAAAATTTTGAAAAATATTTGTATTCAAAAGAGTTCCTGATCCCAAAAATTCTCTTATGGCTCCTAAGGCTACTATAGCCCATATATAACCTATACTTATTCCTATCCCATCAGCAATAGATTCCATTACTGAATGTTTATAAGCAAAAGCCTCAGCCCTACCAATTATTATGCAATTTACCACAATTAATGGAATAAAAATACCTAAAGCCTTATAAAGTTCTGGAAAATAAGCAGATATAACAAGATCAACAATGGTAGTAAAAGTACCAATAACTACAATAAAAATAGGTATTCTTATGTCGTGAGGTGTAAATTTTCTTAAAAGAGATACAAACAAATTAGAAAAAACCATAACAAAGGTAAAAGCAAGTCCCATTCCAATTGCATTTTGTACACTAACAGAAACAGCAAGTACAGAACACAGACCTATCATTAATATCAAAACAGGATTCTCTTTAAAAATACCATTTCTTATATATATCCATAGCTTTTTCATTTTTCTTCCCCCCTAAAAGTTTTTGTGTTTCAGAACCTCATTTACAGCTCTCACAATTGCAGAAGAGGAGATAGTTGCTCCTGATACAGGAGTAACATTCTTTTTTACTTCTAAATTTGGGGTATCTCTTCCTATAAACTGATTTAAAAAACTATCCTTAACAATTTCAGTCCCAAGGCCTGGTGTTTCTTGTTGAGAAAGTATAGTTATGTGGGAAATTTTACCTTCCTTATTTGTACCAATGATCATCAAAATATCACTACTATACCCCTTTGATGTCACTTCCCAAACAGTTCCAGTTTTTTCATTTCCTTTATAAGCAATATATACTTCGGTTATTTTTACTAAATTACTATCAGATTTTGGAGGATTCTCGACTTTTTTGAAATCTGTTGCCTCTGGAATTATTTCCTTTAAAATTCTTTCTTTTTCTTTTTTTCTATTGCTCTCAATTACTCTCTGAGTGTTTTCATATGTAAAGGCTAAAACACCAGCTGATATACTACATACCAAAAAAAGGATTAATCCATATCTTAATATCTGTTTCATTTTCTCACCTCTCCAAATTTGCGAGGTTTTAAGGTTCTATCTATAAGAGGAGTCAAAGCATTCATAACAAGAATTCCATAAGATACTCCTTCTGGATAAATACCAAATAATCTTATAACCATTGTAAAGAAACCTGCTCCTATTCCAAAAATAATTTTACCTTTTGTTGTAAGAGGGGTTGTTACCCAATCAGTAGCCATAAAGAAAGCACCTAAAAAAAGTCCTCCAGCTAATATTTGAAAAATAGGGTCTTTCCCGAATAAAAGGGAAATTATAATAACCGTTGAAATATATGAAAGTGGTATTCTCCAATCCACTATTTCTTTATAAATAAGGTAGAGACCACCTAAAAGCAATAATAAGGCAGAAGTTTCTCCTATACATCCTGGAATATCACCAATAAAAAGATGAAAATATGAGGGTATTTGATAACCAGTAAGTTTAAGTTTTTCTATAGCAAGAGGGGTGGCAGTAGAAGTAAGGGGAGATGCTTGTGAAACCATGCCTCCAATTTTATGAATAGGTTCCATCCATGAGGTCATTATTTGAGGATAGGAAGAGAGGAGAAAGGCTCTTCCAACTAAGGCAGGATTTAAAAAATTATCACCCAATCCTCCAAAAACCTGCTTTCCAAGAAGAATAGCTGCACCAGATCCCACTATAGGAATCCATAATGGAACCTTAGGAGGTAAAGTAAGGGCAAGAAGAAGCCCTGTAACTACAGCACTAAAATCTAAAAGTATATTTAATGGCTTTTTCCTCAAAATAAGAGCAAAAGCTTCCCATAAAACTGCTGAAATTATACTTACTAATATAACCAATAAAGAATACAAACCAAAAAAATAAACACCTGCAAGAGTAGCAGGTATTAGTGCATAAATTACTTGCCTCATCGCATATGAAACATCTTCTTTAACAAAAATATGAGGCGATGAAGAAACTATTAATTTATCCATCTCTGACTTCATAACTGGTTATGCCTCCCTTTACTTTCTTTTCTTTGCTAAGATATCCGTTTTACCTACTCTTATCCATTGAAGAAGGGGTCTTCTGGAAGGACATATATAATTACAAGAACCACATTCTACACAATCTAATATTCCTAACTCCTCCGCCTCTATTAGTTTACCTCTTCTTACATATTTAGCTAATATGGTAGGCATTAATCCCATAGGACAAACATCAATACATCTTCCACATCTTACACATTCCACAGGTTCATAATATTTTGTTTCCTTCTCAGAAAAAACAACCACACCTGATGTACCTTTAATAACTGGTGTATCCATATCATAAATAGCTATACCCATCATAGGTCCACCAAATATAATCTTTCCTGGCTTTTCTCTGAATCCTCCTGCAGCCTCAATAAGTTTTGATACAGGAGTACCTATCAAAACCTCTAAATTTTTAGGAGAATTAATATTCTCACCTGTAACTGTTACTCCACGAGAAATTAAAGGAAGGCCTGTTTTAAAATGTTCAGCAATAGCTACTGCTGTTCCCACATTATTAACAACTACCCCTACATCTAAAGGAAGACCTCCAGAGGGAACTTCTCTATCTAAAATAGCCTTTATGAGATGCTTTTCAGAACCTTGAGGATATTTCGTGGGTAAAATAGCAATTTCTATATCCCTATCTATATATTTTCTCAAAACTTCCGCTGCATCCTTCTTGTTATTCTCAATACCAATAATTCCCTTCTTAACTCCTAATGCATACATCAATATCCTCAACCCTTCTATAATTAGTTGAGGTTTCTCTAACATAAGCCTATAGTCTATAGTCAAGTACGGCTCACACTCTGCTCCATTGAGAATAACCGTATCTATCTTTTTCTCTGGTGGAGGTGATATCTTCACATGGGTAGGAAAAGCAGCACCTCCGAGTCCAACAATACCAGCCTCTCTAATTCTCTTTTTAATCTCGTCAGGTGAAAGATTTTGCCATGATAAATCTCTGGGAATATCTGGAAAAATCTCTTCTTTGCCATCTGGCTCTATCTCAATACCCAAAACATTTCTTCCATTGGGATGAGGAAAAAGTGCAATTCTTTTTACAGTTCCTGAAGTTGGAGCATGAATAGGAGCCGTAACAAAAGCCTGCGCATCTCCAATTTTTTGTCCTTTAAATACATGGTCCTTAGCTTTAACAAGAGGGGTTGTAGGAGCTCCTGTATGCTGAATTGTAAGAATAAGTAATCTTTCAGGGAGAGGAATTTTTGTTATTGGTACATCTTTTGATAATTCCTTTTTTTCAGGGGGATGTACACCACCTTTAAAGCCATATATTTTCATAATGACCTCCCTGTTTAATTTTTAAACTACTTAACTACTCTAATGTATTAAAACTTTCTTCTAAGCTCCTTATCTTTCTATTAATACTTTCTAATTTCTCTTTCTCCTTTTCTACCACATTTTCTGGGGCTTTTCTTAGAAACTCCTCGTTGGAAAGTCTTTCTTCAATTTTCTTCTTTATATTTAATGCTTCCTCTAATTCTTTCTTTATTCTCTCTTTTTCTTTTGTTATATCAATTAAACCCTTTAGATTTACATATAAATCAACACCTTCTAAGACTTTATGTACTACATTTTTAACATCTTTCTTTTCGTCAACTTTATTAATTTCTGCTTTTGCAAGCGTAGCAAAATAACCAGAATTACCGAGAAGTAAAATCTCCTTATCTTTATCAAGGGTGTAAAAATCTACTTTTATAACATCAGAGGGAGAGATATTGAATTCAGATCTAATTGCTCGAATTGTTCTGATTGACTCCATAATAAATTCCATATCCTTTTCTGCTTTTTCATCAATAAAGGTATCATCAGAGATAGGCCAAGATGAGATCATTATACTCTCGCTGTTTTCTGGCAGTTTATGCCAAATCTCTTCAGTAATAAAAGGCATTACAGGATGAAGAAGTTTCAGATTATCACTTAACACCTTCCAAAGAATAGTTTGAGAAACTAACCTACTCTCTGGATCCTCTTTTTGAGATAATCTGGGTTTTACCATCTCAATATACCAGTCACAAAATTCATTCCAAAAGAAATTATATATAGTTTTTACATATTCACTAAATCTATAATTCTCTAAATGATCTGTTACCTCTTTAATCTCTTTTTGAAGCCTGCTCAATATCCATTTATCTGATAAAGATAAGAGATGGTATTCTAATTTTACTTCTGAATATTTTCTATCTTCCAAATTTGATATTACAAATCTGGAAGCATTCCATATTTTATTAGTAAAATTTCTTGTGTTTTCAAAATTCTCTTCATGAAACCTCAAATCTTGCATTTCAGTACACTGAATAGCAAGGCCAAATCTTGTAACATCTGCACCATATTTATTTATTAAATCTAAGGGATCTACACCTGTTCCCTTCGATTTACTCATACGTTTTCCTTCTCTTGTGAGTACTGTTGGATGAACATATACATGGTAGAAAGGCACATCCTTTTTAAACTCAAGCCCCATCATAATCATTCGGGCAACCCAAAGATTAATAATATCTCTTGCTGTACTTAATACAGAGGTAGGATAGAAATATTTAAGATCTTTTGTATCTTCTGGCCATCCTAAAGTACCAAGAGGCCATAAAGCAGAACTAAACCATGTATCTAATACATCATCATCTTGTTTTAGATTAGATGAACCACAATTCTCACATTTATCAGGAGATTTTTCAGCCACATTTATATAGCCACAATCATTACAATACCAAGCGGGAATTCTATGCCCCCACCATAACTGTCTTGATAAACACCAATCTCTAATGTTATACATCCAATCGAAGTAAACCTTCTTCCATCTATCAGGAATAAATTTCACTTTACTTTCCTCAACTGCTAATATGGCAGGATTTGCTAAATTATCCATTTTCATAAACCATTGTTTAGATATCATAGGTTCTATGGGAGTACCACATCTATCACAAGTGGCAATATCATGAACATATACTTCTTTCTTTAAAAGAAATCCTTCTTTTTCTAAATCTTCCTCTATTTTCTTTCTACATTCTAAAACACTAAGTCCTTTATATTTACCAGCATTCTCATTCATAAATCCTTTTTCATCAATCACAGATATGAAATCCAAATTATGTTTTTTACCTATCTCAAAATCATCAGCATCATGAGCTGGAGTAACCTTTAAAGCACCGGTGCCAAAATTAGGATCTACTGTCTCATCGCCAATAATAGGAATTACTCTCCCGACTAATGGTAGAATAACTTTTTTCCCAATAAGATTTTTATATCTCTCATCTTCCGGATTAACAGCTACAGCAGTATCACCTAACATGGTTTCAGGTCTTGCAGTTGCTATAACTATATAACCTTCTTCATCATAGAAAGGATATTTTATGTACCATAAATAGGAGGACTCTTCTATATATCTGACTTCCAAATCAGAGATCGCTGTTCTACAACGGGGACACCAATTTATTATTCTTTCTCCTCTATATATATATCCCTTTTTATAAAGCTCAACAAAAGCCTTAATTACAGCTTTTGAATATACTTCATCCATGGTAAATCTAAATCTTTTCCAATCACATGAAACCCCAAGTTTCTTTAACTGCTCTACAATAGTATTTCCATATTTTTCCTTCCAGTCCCATACCTTTTCCAAAAATTTTTCTCTGCCTAAATCCCATCTGCTTTTTCCCTCTTTTAAAAGTTCTCTTTCTACTACCATTTGGGTTGCAATGCCTGCATGATCAGTGCCTGGAATCCATAATGCATTATAACCTTGCATTCTTCTCCATCTAATCAAGATATCCTGAATAGTCGCGTTTAAAGCATGGCCTAAATGTAAAGAACCTGTAATATTTGGGGGTGGCAATACTATACAGAAGGGTTTTTTTGAGTCATCCACTTCTGCATGAAAATAATCCTTATTTAGCCAATAATCATACCATTTTTTCTCCACATCCAAAAAGGAATAAACAGAAGCCATCTCCTCTTTCATAAAATAAACCCCCTAACCTGCCATCTTTTTTAATTTTTCTATAGATAATTTTCCACGATTATAAACTAATTCTGGTGTGATGACAAATTTTTTGATTCCTAAGGACGGTAGCTCATACATAAGTTCTAACATAAGTTCTTCCATTACAGCTCTTAATCCTCTTGCACCTGTAGCCTTTTCTTGTGCTTCTTTGACTATAGCTCTTAATGTATCCTCTGTAAAATCTAATTCTACCCCTTCTAAAGCCAATAATGCCTTATATTGTTTAACAAGAGCATTTTTAGGTTCTACTAATATCTTCATAAGAGCTTCCTCATTAAGAGGTTCTAAAACCGCTACAACAGGAAATCTTCCAACAAATTCAGGAATCATTCCGAATTTTATAAGATCTTCTGGAATGATATTTGAGAGGATCTGACTTAAACTTTTTCTATTTTTAGGTTCTATTTGTGCACCAAATCCGATACTTGATACATCAAGTCTTTTTTCTACTATTTTTTCTATTCCTTCAAAAGAACCACCAGCAATAAACAAAATATCTTTTGTGTTTATCTGAATAAACTCCTGATAAGGATGTTTTCTCCCACCTTGAGGGGGTACATTAGCTATAGTTCCCTCAACAATTCTTAATAAAGCTTGTTGAACTCCCTCCCCAGAAACATCTCTTGTAATAGATGGATTTTCAGACTTTCTCGATATCTTATCTATCTCATCAATGTAAACTATTCCTTTTTCTGCCCTTTTAACATCCCAATCTGCATTTTGAATGAGTCTTAAAAGAATATTCTCCACATCTTCCCCCACATAGCCAGCCTCAGTAAGTGTGGTAGCATCTGCTATAGCAAAAGGTACCTTTAAGAATTTTGCGAGAGTTTCTGCAAGAAGAGTCTTACCTACACCAGTTGGTCCAATTAGAAGTATATTACTTTTCTGAATTTCTACATCCTCTTTTAATTTATCTCTCATAAATATTCTCTTATAATGATTATAAACTGCTACTGATAATATTTTTTTTGCTTTCTCTTGCCCTATAACATATTGATCTAAGAAAGATTTAATATCGGATGGTTTTGGCAGTTCAAAATTATCATAAGTATCGTCTTTTTTATTCTCTTCTTCCAATATTTTATAAGCTATTGATATACATTCATCACAAATATAAACTCCTGGTCCTGCAATAAGTTTTTTAACCTCTTTTTGACTTTTTCCACAAAAAGAACAATGAAGCTCTCTATTTCCCATAAATTGATATCTCCTTTATCTATGATTTAGCCTTTTTTACTTTCTAATACTTCATCAACAATACCATACTCTTTTGCCTCATAAGCAGACATGAAAAAATCTCTGTCGGTATCTTTTTCGATCTTCTCTATAGGCTGTCCTGTATGATATGACAATATTTCATTTAATATCCTCTTTATTTTAAGGATTTCTCTTGTATGAATTTCTATATCTGCAGCAGGGCCATATGCACTACCCAGTGGTTGATGTATCATTACTCTTGAATGAGGTAAAGCATATCTTTTACCTTTGTCTCCTGCACTTAAAAGAATAGCAGCCATGCTTGCTGCCTGACCTACACATACAGTGGCTATTTTAGGCTTTATATGTCTCATAGTATCATAAATAGCAAGTCCTGCTGAAACTTCACCACCAGGGGAATTTATATAAAGATAAATATCCTTTTCAGGATCTTCAGACTCCAAAAACAAAAGTTGCGCAATTATAAGATTTGCCACATCATCATTTATGGCTGTACCTAAAAAAACAATCCTACTTTTCAAAAGCCTTGAATAAATATCATATGCTCTTTCCCCTCTTGGGGTCTGCTCTATAACAATAGGTACTAATGTCATAATAGATCTATTCCTCCTCTATTAAGTTTTGTTCTAATAAAAATTTCTTAACTTTTTCTCTAATAAGATTTCTTCTTAGAGTATTTATTAAATCTTCTTTCTCAATTTCTTTCTTAATCTCTTCGTAATCTCTACCTTCGCTATCAGCGATTTCTCTTATAGCATCTTCTATCTCTTGATCAGAAACAGAAATATTTTCAACTTCCGCTATCTTTTCAAGAATCATCTCCATCCGTATTCTATTCTTTGCATCTTCTATGACATTTCTAATAAACTCATCTTTTGTTATCCCCTTCTCATTAAGATAATTATCTAAGCTCATTCCTCTTTTTGTAAGATCATTAACGAATTCTCTAAAAATATTTTCTGCAAGATACTGTACATAACTTAAAGGAGGGTCAAGTTCTGTATTCTCCAATATTTTGCTCATAATTTCAGAAAAAGCTTTGTCCTCAGATCTTCTTTCTCTTTCTTCCTTTATGCTTTCTCTCACTTTCTCTCTAAACTCTTCAAAAGAATGTGCACCAACCTTTTGAAGAAAAGTTTCTTGATCAGGCTTCTCATATCTCCAAATCTTATTAACCTTCCATTTTAATTTTAAAGTTTGACCTGATAAATCTTTTTCATAAAAACCTTCAGGAAAAGTTATCTCAAATTCCTTTTCTTCTCCTGGTTTCATTCCCAATATCTTATCTTCCAATTCTTGAAACACCTTTCCATTTAATGTAAACCACATCGGGGGAAGCTGGGTACCATCTTCTTTAACTCTTTCTAAATAGACCACATCACCTTTCTCAACTTGTCCTTCTTCTACAGGATTTAATTTACTAAGTTGTAATTCTATCTGTTCTATAACCCTATTAATTTCTTCCTCAGTAACTTCTACTTTTTCTTTTCTAATATTTAAACCTTTATAATCTCCAAGCTTAAATTCTGGTGGCACTTCCAGCACAAAAGAGAATTTTAAATTTTCACCTTCTTTCCAAGAATCAGGAATATCAAAATAAGGATCCTGAAGAGGTGTAACATTTCCTTTATTTAAAAACCATTCCAAGGTTTCTCTCGCAACTATTTTTATTGCTTCACTTTCAAAGGTCTCATTTCCAAGGTATCTTTCCAAAATAGGACGAGGAGTATAACCTTTTCTAAAACCAGGCACTTGAATTCTTTTTACCAAAGATTTATATGCCTTCTCAAGACTTTTCTCCCTCTCTGATTGATCTATCTCTACATTCACTTTTACTCTACTTCCCTCAAGCTTTTCTACATCATATTTAATGTTGGTCTCATTAATTGTCATTACATTACCTCCTATCTGTTAAAATAGCATTTTTTATATTAAATACCAAAGCTATATTATATCATCATAAAAAATACTATTAAAGAAGAAAAATAGAAAAGAGTTTATCAAATTTGTGTAAAAAATGATTGCATGGGGTATATTATTAAAAATTTGGAGCGGGAGACGGGATTTGAACCCGCGGCCTTCTCCTTGGCAAGGAGACGCTCTACCCCTGAGCTACTCCCGCTCATCAATTTATCTCTTTGGTGCGAGGGGTGGGATTTGAACCCACACGGGAAATCCCACTAGATCCTAAGTCTAGCGCGTCTGCCATTCCGCCACCCTCGCACAACTGGTGAGCCGTGCAGGAGTCGAACCTGCAACCCCCTGATTAAGAGTCAGGTGCTCTGCCAGTTGAGCTAACGGCCCGTGAATGGCGCGCCCGGAGGGAATCGAACCCCCGACCCACGGATTAGAAGTCCGTTGCTCTGTCCTACTGAGCTACGGGCGCTTTTTATATATTATGGGGTGAACGGCGGGACTTGAACCCGCGACCACTGGGGCCACAACCCAGCGCTCTACCATCCTGAGCTACGTTCACCATCCTCCAAATTTTTTAACCTACTCTTACTGGCGCGCCCAGGAGGACTTGAACCCCCGACCCGCAGATTCGAAGTCTGCCGCTCTGTCCACCTGAGCTATGGGCGCAAATGCCCATCAAAAGTGGAGCGGGAGACGGGATTTGAACCCGCGGCCCTCAGCTTGGAAGGCTGATGCTCTACCCCTGAGCTACTCCCGCTCTTTTATTATATGGTCGGGGCAGCTGGACTTGAACCAGCGACCTCCTGGTCCCAAACCAGGCGCGCTAAACCAACTGCGCCATGCCCCGATTGCTAAATAAATATTATAAAAAATTGTCTCTAAAGTCAAGAGTTACCATGTAATTATATTATCACTTAGTCAATTCCAAACTAAAAATTTCTTTTTTGCTTATTATTTCTATAATTGAAACTTTATTTTCATCAAGAAAAGCTACAGATTTATATTCTGTCTTTGGTAAAGCAGGACTTCCAGGATTAAGTATTATTCTTTTATTTCTTTCTTTAAGAACTGGGATATGGATATGTCCAAATATTAAAAGATCTACATCAAAAAGTTCTGCAAGATTAAAAAAATCATCTTCATTTCTATTTTCTCCATGAGTAACAAAAATCTTCAAAGAATTCACATATAACAGAAGATAAGGAGAAGAAATAGGAAATTTTATAACTAATTGATCCACATCAGCATCACAATTACCCTTTGAAATAAAGAAAGGTTTTGAGTTATTTATAAGTTCAGCAAGCTTGCTAGGATTATATCCTGCAGGTAGTGGATTTCTTGGACCATGATAAAGAACATCTCCAGCATGTATAACGAAATTTGCTTCGGACAAAAAATCATTTATATATTCCCAAAAACTTGTATCACCATGAGTATCACTCATAATAAGTACTTTCAAATTAATCACCTCCCATATTGGAGCCTTTCCCAAAGCTGTTTAGGAAAACCCAAAAGTTTCATATAATTTTGTATTTTTCCTACATCATATTCAACTCTCTTAAATTTTAAAATCTTTTTATCAACATCATATATAACAAAGCTTGCTTTCCAATTACCATCTCGAGGTTGACCTACACTACCAGGATTTATTAAATATTTACTATTTTTCTGTAACTTTAATTCTCCTCCTTCGCTAAAATTTACATAGTATATTTCTTTATCCGAATATACAAAAACCCCAGCTAAATGAGAATGTCCAAAGAAACAAATATTCTCATCCATAATCTCAAAATTGGCCAATACTGAATAATAATTTATTAAATATTCATCAAGAGGTTCTCTGATGCTTCCATGAACTAAACAAAAATTATTATTTTCAATAATAAGAGGAAGCTTTTTCAATTTTTCAATATTCTCCCAACTTAATCTTTCTTTAGTCCAATCTATTGCAAATTGAGCATAAGGATTAAAATCATCATAGGTTCTCAAATCAACTACTGCAGCATCATGATTACCTAATACAGAATAACCAAATTTATTCAGATATTCCATACACTCATTAGGATATGGGCCATAGCCTACTATGTCTCCCAAAAAATATATCTCATCTACTTCTTTCTCAAGTTCACTGTAGACCTTTTCTAATGCAGGCAAATTAGCATGAATATCTGAAATAATCCCAATTTTCATTTTTATTTAACCAATGAAAGATCTCTTTCTAAAGGAGAGGTTAAATCCATATGTCCCACTAAGGTCTCTACCACAGCACCACTTATTAAAATTTGAACCTTTTTAATTTCTGGAAATTCTGTAAGCGTATCTACAATGCTATAAACAGTTAACATCTCTCCCAAACTACCACCAGGATGGTTCTTCCTTAATTCATCGGAAAAATCTATATAAGCTATATTGTTTTTGACAGATATATTAAGGATTTTTGTCCCTTTTGGTATAGGTAGATGATATATATTATTGTCAGAATAAGAAATAAGATTATTGATTGCTTCTTTATATATTTTTTCCTTTATAAAATATTTTTCAAGTCTGGTTAACTTAATATTTATATCCTTGCTTTCTAAGGCCTGTTTTTGAGGATTGTAAATATATAACCTTATAGAAATATCTTCTTTAGTAAGAAGAAAAGCCAAAGTCACTATTATTAGAGATATAAATAAAATAATTAATATTATTTTTCTCACCTTAACCTACCTTCTTACAGTATTTCCTTTCTTTATAATCCCATCAATAAATTTCAGAAATTCCTCATTATTTCTTGTTTCTCTTAACATTCTCTTTAAACCCTCAATAGCTTCTCCCTCTTCTTGCCCTATCAAAGTTCTTCTCAAGAACCAGATTTTCTTTAACTGATCCTCAGGATATAAAAGTTCTTCTTTTCTTGTACCAGATCTTGAAATACTTATAGCTGGGAATATTCTTCTATCTGCCAATTTTCTGTCTAAAACAAGCTCCATATTTCCAGTACCTTTAAATTCCTCAAAAATTACATCATCCATACGACTACCAGTCTCAATAAGAGCTGTAGCAAGAATAGTCAAGCTTCCTCCACCCTCTATATTTCGGGCAGCCCCAAAAAATTCTTTAGCATGATGTAAAGCTGCAAGCTCAACTCCACCTGAAAGAGTTCTACCACTTGATGGTACTGCCCAGTTATATGCCCTGGCAAGCCTTGTTATACTATCTAAGAGAATAACCACATGTTCACCATATTCCACCAATCTTTTTGCTCTTTCAAGAACTAACTTAGCAACTTGTATATGCCTTTCTGGTGGTTCATCAAAAGTAGATCCAATTACTTCACCTTGAACAGATCTTCTAAAATCGGTTACCTCTTCAGGTCTCTCATCAATTAGTAGAATAAATAATTTAACTTCTTTATGATTAGCAGAAATTCCATTTGCTATTTTCTTTAAAAGAGTTGTTTTACCAGCTTTTGGTGGAGAAACAATTAAACCTCTTTGTCCCTTTCCAATAGGAGCTAAAAGATCAATGAGTCTTGTGTCTACTTCTTCTGGGGTTGTTTCTAATTTTAGTCTTTCTGTAGGATGGTACGGAATAAGATCATCAAATTTGGGCCTTTGGCGAGAATGCATTAAGTCTCTTCCATTAACCGTATCTATCCTTAATATAGCATACCATCTCTCATTCTCTTTTGGTGGTCTTACCATTCCTCCAATTAAATCACCATACCTAAGTCCAAATTTTTTAATTTGGGATGCAGATATATATACATCTTCATCACTTGGCTTAAAGTTTTTCCTTATAAAACCATATCCCTCTTCCTGAATCTCTAAATAACCCTCTCTAAAAACACATTCAAAACCATCAATAATAACCTTATCCTTTTGTTCTTGCTTTTCCTCGATCTTTATCTCCGTCTCTCCTTTACTTTCAATTAAAACATCTGGCTCTACTTTGGTTTTCATCTCTTCACCTTTTTCCTCAATTAAAATTTCTCCCCCCTCTTCTAATTTCCTACTTATTGCTTCTATCATTTCTTCTTTTGTCATACGATAGTACCCAGGGATTTTCAATTCTCTTGCTATTTCTGCTAATTCTGCTCTTGTTTTTATTGCTAAATCCTCATAAGGCATTCCTCAAACCTCCTCTTGTAAGGAAATTTTTTTATGGATGTAAAAAAATACAAGTAATAAAATAGATAAGGTACATTCTTGAAAGTTCATGGTAGTATAGAACAAAAGTAAAAAATAGTCAACAAAGGAAACACAAAATTTTAAAAATTTATAATTTTTTATGATTCTATTATATAATATTTAAGGGGTAAATAAAAGTGGATATTTATATTGGAACATCGGGATGGAATTATAGTTGGAATCCAAAAAGAAGCTTAGATTGGTACATTGAAAATACTCCTTTCAATGCTATAGAAGTTAATAGTACCTTTTATCATATTCCTAAAAAACAAACAACTAAAAAATGGTTGTCCTTTGCAGAGAAATTAAGATTTGTCATCAAAGTGAATCGTTCAATCACCCACCTACATAGATTTAACGATAAAGCAATGGAAGAATGGAATAAATTTTATGAAGTTTTCTTAGATTTAGATCCCTTTATTGATTTTTATCTTTTTCAAATTCCTCCAAGTATAAAAATAAACTATTTAGAAAAAATTATTAAATTTTATGATTTTACCAAATTAAAAGAGAGGTTCGCCTTTGAACCAAGAAATATAGAATGGTTTGATGACAAGATTATTAATATAATAAAAAACTATGGAATAACTATAGTGTCAGTAAGTGCTCCTAAATTACCAGATAAAATGATACTAAATTTATACTCTCAAGTATATATGAGGTTTCATGGAAAAGAAAAATGGTATTCATATTATTACAAAGACAGTGAAATTATAAAATACGCTGAAGAAGTCAAAAAATTAAATTCTAAAAAAATATATTTATTCTTTAATAATGATTATATGTTAGAAAATGGAATCACTATGTGGGAACTCTTAAAGTCTTAAAGAATCCAAAACCTTCTTGTACTCTTTTGGAACCTTTGCTTTAATCTCTACAAAATTATCCTGATATTTTTCTTCTTCGATATAAATTCTACTTTTAATTTTTTGAAATGTACCCCATCTCTCATATGGTATTTTAAATTTATATGTTCTAACACCTTTTAGCAATTCTTTTACAATTGCACCTTTTAATTTCTTAATTCCTATTTTATGATAAGCTGAGATAAAAACCGAAGGCCTATAAAATAACTCTTTTCTCAGATAAGCTAACTCAGCTTTAGTTAACAAATCAATTTTATTATATACCCTTATTATAGGTTTATCTTCAATTCCCATTTCTTCTAATAAAGATTCAACAGTTTCTATATGCATCTCAAAATTTTTGTTAGATACATCAATGACATGTAATATAACATCTACATAATATATCTCTTCTAATGTTGCTCTAAAAGCTGTAAGCAACTCTTCGGGAAGATTTCTAATAAAGCCAACTGTATCTGAAATTAGAAATTCCCAACCATTCTCAAATTTCACCCTTCTTACCATTGGATCCAAAGTTGCAAAAAGTAGATCTTCTGCCTTAGCATTCTCTCCTGTAAGTACATTAAACAAAGTTGATTTTCCAGCATTTGTATAACCTACAAGAGCAATTTGCGGAATATCTAATCTTTTTTTCCTTTGTACTTCCCTTTCTTTCCTTAACTCTTCTAATTCATTCTTCAAGGTATGAACTCTTCTTCTAATTTTTCTTCTATCTATCTCTAACTTTGTTTCACCAGGTCCTCGAGTACCAATTCCTCCTCCTAATCTGGAAAGAGCTTCTCCTCTTCCCACAAGCCTTGGTAGAAGATATTGAAGTTGGGCAAGCTCAACTTGAATCTTACCTTCCTTCGTCATAGCGTGTTGCGCAAAAATATCTAAAATAAGCATGGTTCTATCTACAATCTTAACTGGTATTTCTCTCTCTATATTTCTCAGTTGTACAGGAGTAAGTTCATTATTAAAAATTACCACATCAATTTGATTTCTAAGAACCAGATCCTTCAGCTCATTTAATTTTCCAATTCTTAAAAATGAGGAAGGATCTGGTTCACCTCCAAAAACTAAAACATCCTTTACTAATACCCCTGCAGTTTTTGCTAATAGTTTTAATTCTTCTAAATCATCTAAATTTTCTATTTTAGCAACAAGGATGGCTTTTTCGATTTCCAATCCCCCTTACTGAAAAATTCCTTTATCCTTCTTAAAGCTTCTTTAAGTTTATTCTCCTCTACAGTAGTAGAAATCCTTATATAACCTTCTCCATAATCTCCATATCCAATTCCAGGTACTACTAATACTCCTATTTCTTCTAATAAAAAGGCAGCAAAATCAGTAGACGTAAAACCTTCGGGCACTGGTACCCACACATAAAAAGTTCCCTTAGGAGGAAGAATTTCAACTCCTAAATCTTTGAAAGCATCTAATACCATATCTCTTCTATTTTGATAAATCTTACTACTTTCCTTTGGAAAATCCCTAAGATTATATAAAGCCTCTATCCCTGCATATTGAATAGCCTGAAAAACTCCTGAGTCCACATTGGTTTTAACAGTAGAAAGAATAGATATTAGATCACTATTTCCTACAGCATAACCAATACGCCAACCAGTCATATTAAAAGTCTTAGAAAACGAACCAAACTCTAAAGCTATATCTTTTGCTCCTTTAACTTCTAAAATACTTGGAGCAATAAACCCATCAAAGGTTATCTCTGAATAAGCATTATCGTATAAAATCACTATATCATTTTCTCTTGCAAATGATACAGCTTCTTCTAAGCCATGCTTATCTATCACAGCCCCTGTTGGATTACTTGGATAGTTAAGAAACATTACTTTACTCTTTTTAGCTATATCCGATGGAATATCCTCCCATTTAGGAAGGAATTTATTTTCTTTCTTTAAAGGTATGGGATAAGGGATACCTTCTGCAAGAAGTGTTGCTATTTTATAAACTGGATATCCTGGATCAGGACATAAAACTATATCTTCCTTATCCACAAGTCCCCAAATAATATGCACTAATCCTTCTTTTGAACCAATAAGAGTTAAAACTTCTTTTTTAGGATCTAGGTCTACATTAAACCTATACTTATACCAATCTGCTACTGCCTTTCTAAATTCTAACATTCCTTCATAAGATGGATACCTATGATTTGCAGGATTTAATGCTTCTTCACATAATTTCTGAATTACTGGCATTGGAGTAGGTTGATCTGGATCTCCTATTCCTAAACTTATTATATCTATACCTCTTTTTATTGCCTCTTCTTTTAATTGATCAATTCTTGCAAAAAGATAAGGGGGTAAACTCTCTATTCTTTTAGCCTTTTTAATCATTAAAACTTTCACCTTCCCTTTCTTTGAATTTATATCCTAATAATTCCCAATCTTTGATTATGGTATTATAAACTAATATTGCCAATTGGTGAAGATCATATAAAGAAACATCAAACCAATGAATATTTTTGTCCTTTTTAAACCATGTATACTGTCTTTTTACAAATATTCTTGTTCTTTTCTTAATTAATTTTATACTTTCATCCAAACTTATCTTTCCTTTTATATACTGTAATATTTCTTTATAACCTATACCTTGCATTGAAACCTTATCTTCATCTATTCCATTTTCGTAAAGCCTTCTAACCTCATCAACTAAACCCATTTCTATCATCCTATCAACCCTTTTATCAAGAATCTCATAATGTAATTCTTTTGGTAAAAAAAGTCCAACTTTTGAAACTAAATATTTATCTTCAATTTTAGTACCAGCTAACTCACTGATAGGTTTTCCTACCTTATAGTAAACTTCTAATGCTCTAATAATCCTTTTATAATCATTAAAATGGATTTTAGATGCTGTTTTAGGATCAACTTTTTTCAATTCTTCATATATCTTTCCAATACCTTCCTTCTCTATTCTTTTTTTCATTTCTTCTCTAAACTTATAATCGGGTGGAACATGGGGAATATGAAATTCACCAAATAAGACTTTATAGTAAAGGGGAGTACCACCTACAAGTAGAGGATATCTACCTCTTTCATATATTTCTGGTATAATTTTTTCTACCCTTTCTTTAAACTCTGCCACTGTAAAGGGATAATCAGGAGAAACAATATCTATCATATGATGAGGTACTTTTTTCCTATCCTCTTCAGAAGGCTTTGCGGTACCAATGTCCATATCTTTATAAACTTGCATAGAATCAACAGATATAATTTCTATTGGAAGAAGATTAGCAAGTTCAAGAGAAAGTGCCGTTTTACCTGTACCTGTTGGACCCAAAATGACTGCAATTGGTATCTTCATTTTCTATGAAAGTATTTCTCTAACTCTTCTTTTTTTATTTCCCATATATAAGGTCTTCCATGAGGACATGTAATAGGGATTTGATTATCAAAAACCATTTGTATAAGAGCTTCCATCTCCTCCTTTATTAAAATATCCCCACTTCTTATAGCTCCATGACAAGCCATACTTTTTACAATTTTATCTTCTAAAACTTCTAAATCTTTTTCATTTATCTCAGAAATTATTTCTTTAAAAAGACTTTCAATGGATACAGGCTCAAAATTCAAAAACTCATATGGTACCTTTATAAGCCTTATCCTATTAGGGCCAAAATCTTCCCATGAAAAAGCAAATTTTTCTAAAATTTCTCTTTTTTCTTCTAACTGCTTTTTTTCTTCTAAGGAAACATCAATTATAATAGGTAAAATAATCTCTACATTTTGAAGAAGACCTAAATTTAATTCTTCTTTTAACCTTTCATATCTAATCCTTTCATGGGCAGCATGTTGATCTATGATAAATACCTTATCTCCAGTTTCTACTATTACATAATTATTAAATATCTGTCCAACTATTCTAAAACTAAAACTTTTTTTGGTTTTGGGTAAATATTTCTCGGTCTTTTCAGAAATATAAGTCTTCTCAATTGATGTTAAGGGTAATTGAATATTTTCTTGGATAATTTTTTTATCAGTTTCATAATTTTCCCCATTAACTTTTATGTTCTGATCTAAGTCCACTCTTCTAAATGTCTTTTCATAATTCTCTAAAGCCTTTCTTATAGAATTTTCTATAAAACTAAAAATCTCTTTTTCCTTTTCAAATTTTACTTCCCTTTTTGTGGGATGTACGTTTACATCTACTTCATCATAAGGTACCTTTAAAAATAAAATTGCAAAAGGATAATAACCCTCCAATATTCTGCCTTTATATCCTTCCTTTAGTGCTTGAAAAATACTAAGATTCCTTACCCATCTTTTGTTAACATAAAAGAAATCTTGAGGCTTTATGGAAACTAACTTCCCAGGTTTACTTAGTAATCCCCAAATAGAATAATCACCATGTGTATTCTCAAATTCTATAAAATCATCCAAATTTATATTTTTAAACACTTCAATTATTACATCCTCTATTTTTCCACTCCCTAAAGTGGTAAATTTAGTCTTTCCATCATCAATATACTGAAAAGATATATCAGGATAAGCCAATGCAATCTTTTTTACAAAATCTACTATAAGATTACTTTCTGTGATCTTAGTCTTTAAAAATTTCTTTCTTGCTGGCACATTATAAAAAAGATCTTTAACCCTAATACTTGTTCCCACACTTCCTTCCCATGGTAATACATCCAACATATTTCCACCTTCTACTCTTATAAAAACCCCCTTATCTTTTTCAGTCTTTGTTCTTATTTCCATTCTTGAAACACTGGCTATACTTGCTAATGCCTCCCCCCTAAAACCTAATGTTTTTATCTTAAATAGATCATCAATTTTTTTTATTTTTGAAGTAGCAAACCTATTAAGTGCAAGAATAGCATCATCCTTAGACATACCTTCTCCATTATCGGTAACTGAAATTAAATTTTCTCCTGCATTAATAATTTCAATTATTATTCTCTTTGCTCCTGCATCTATTGAATTTTCCACCAGTTCCTTAACTACAGAAACTGGCCTTTCTACAACTTCTCCTGCTGCTATTTTATTTCTAATCTCTTCCGGAAGTATTATTACTTTTCCCATTCTTTTATAATTTCCTTCCACTCATGGATTTTTAAAAGGGCCTGAATAGGTGTTAATTCGTTAGTATTAAGAGATAATATCTCCTTTTTTAATTTCTCAAATCGCATATCTGTAACCTCTGAAAAAAGTGGGAGTTGAATAATTTCTTTCTTTTGAATTTCTCTCCCCTTTTCCAATTCTACGAGTATTTTCTCAGCTCTTTCAATTACCTCTTTTGGTAATTCGGCAAGTTGGGCTACATATATTCCATAACTTTTATCTGCTGGTTTTTCAACTATTTTATGAAGAAATATTATATCCTTCCCTCTTTCTTGCACAGCAACACTTAAATTTTGCAGATTCTTAAGCTCTTTTTCAAGTTCAGTAAGCTCGTGATAATGGGTTGCAAATAGGGTTTTGGCCTTAAGTTTATTATGGATATATTCTAACACCGCCCACGCAATACTTATTCCGTCATAGGTACTAGTTCCCCTTCCTACCTCATCCAAAATAAGTAGACTTCTCTCTGTAGCATGAGAAAGTATATTTCCAACTTCTTTCATCTCTACCAAAAATGTACTTTCGCCAGATGAGATATCATCCCATGCTCCAATTCTTGTAAATATCCTATCTACAACCCCTATTTTTGCCTCCTCAGCTGGAATAAAGGACCCCATTTGAGCAAGAATAACAATAAGAGCAACTTGCCTTATATATGTTGATTTACCTGCCATATTTGGTCCCGTAATAAGTTTTATAAATTTATCCTTACTTAAATAGGTATCGTTGGGAACAAAGGTACCAGGAGGTAACATTCTTTCAATTACAGGATGTCTACCCTGTCTTATTATTATTTCATAATCATTTGTAACTTGTGGACAAACATATCCATAATCTTTAGCAGTTTTAGCGAGAGATATATAGACATCCAATTCTGCAACAACCTGAGCAAAAGTTTCTATATCCTTAGACCTTTCTACAACTTTTTTTCTCAACTCTTGGAATAAATTTTCTTCTATTCTTTTAATATTTTCTTCAGCATGGAGAATCTTATTTTCCCATTCTTTTAGCTCGGGTGTAATAAATCTTTCTGCATTTACTAATGTCTGTTTTCTTATATATTCGGGTGGAACAAGGTTCAAGTTTGCCTTAGTAACCTCTATGTAATATCCAAAAACCTGATTAAATCCAATTTTGAGAGACTTTATACCTGTTCTTTCTCTCTCCCTATTCTCAAGATCAATAAGCCAATTCTTACTATCTCTAAGAAGTGCTCTTAACTCATCAAGCTCCTCATTATAACCATCTCTAATAAAGCCACCTTCTTTTATATGGGATGGAGGAGAATCAACTAAAGCTCTATTTAACTCCTCATAAAGAGGTTCCAAATTTGGTATATTTTCCTTTAACTCAATTAATTTTGAAGATTCTACTTTCTCAAAGACCTTTCTTAAGGAAGGCAAGAAGGATAAAGCTTGCATGAGATATATAAGTTCCTTCGGAGTAGCAGTATTATAATTTACGCGAGAATTTATTCTTTCAAGATCTGGTATGTTCTTTAATAGTTCTTCAAACTCTCTTCTTAATACTTCTTTTTCTAATAATTCCTTGATAGCTTCCTGTCTTTTTCTGATAATGTTGACATTAAGAAGAGGCTGCAAAAGCCATTTCTTTAGAAGTCTTGCTCCCATTGAGGTTAAAGTTTTATCAATCACCCATATAAGGCTTCCTCTTCTCTGTCCCTCTCTAACAGTTTCTAATAATTCTAAATGCTTTATAGCAGTACTATCAAGGATTAAATATTGATGGGGTTTATAAAACTCTAACCTATCTATATGAGTAGGTATCGTAAACATTACGTCTTTTATATAATTTAAAATACCATAAGAAGCCTTTAAGGCTAAGGGATAATTCTCTTTTGGTTCGGAAAATTCCAAACTATGTTCTACCTCTTCGAAATATTCCTCAGGTACGAGAGTAATTTTAGGATCTATATCCCTCTTTAAATCAGTTAATATATCCACCAAAATATCCTTTGCTGAAAAAGGTAGAATAATCTCCTTAGGTTTTAATCGCACAAATTCAGAGTAGATTATTTCCTCAGCATCTTTACCCATCCACTCGGTTCCGAAGAATTCTCCAGTTGAAACATCAATAGTAGCTATACCTATATATTCTTTATTTAATATATAGATTGATGATAGAAAATTATTATTTCTATCTTCCAAAAGAGTATCCTCAACAAGAGTTCCAGGAGTAATAACTCTTACTACTTCCCTTTTTACAAGTCCTTTAGCTAAAGCAGGATTTTCAACTTGCTCACAAATTGCAACCTTGTATTTTTTTTGTACCAATTTTGAAAGATAGCTATCTAAAGCATGATAGGGCACACCTGCCATTGGAATTCTTTTTCCTTTTCCAACCTCTTTTGAAGTAAGCACGATATCTAATTCTTGAGATATAATCTTTGCATCGTCCTCAAAAGCCTCATAAAAATCTCCAAGTCTAAAAAGGAGGATTGCATCTGAAAATTGATCTTTTATACTCTTATATTGTTTATAAAGAGGAGTCATATTTTCCATAAAATATTTAATCATTCACCTCTCTTACAACTTCGCCTTTTAGAGACCATAATCTAGCTTCTTTTATTTTTACCACTAATAATTTTCCAAGAAGGGATCTATTACCTGGGAAAAATACAAGACGAAAATTTTTTGTCCTACCGCTTATTTCTTCTGGATTTTTAGGATTAATTTCTTCAGCAAGTACTTCTTCTTCCTTTCCTATCATACTTAAGTTTTTTTCATATATTATCTTTCTTTGAAGATTTTCTAATTCTTCAAACCATTTCTTTTTGGTTTCAAAAGGAATTGGATCTTCAAAATTAGCTGCTGGAGTTCCAGGCCTTGGGGAGTAAATAGCTAAATTCACAGTATCAAATCTTAGCTCTTCTAAAGCTCTTCTTGTAGCTTGAAAATCTTCTTCTGTTTCTCCAGGAAATCCTACTATAATGTCGGTTGAAAAAGACGAATCCTTGATTTCAGATCTTATTTTATATATTAAATCCTTATACTCTTGGTAAGTATATCCTCTACCCATTCTTTTCAAAACCCTATCAGATCCAGCTTGTAATGGTAGATGCCAATGCGGACAAACTTTAGGAAGTTTTGCCACTTTTTTAATGAGCTTATCAGTTACATCTCTTGGATGGGAAGTAAGAAATCTTATTCTCTTAATATTAGAGATCTTATGAATCTCTTCCAATAGATCCGCTAAATCAACATCACCAAGATCTTTACCATAAGAATCCACATTTTGTCCAAGAAGAGTTACTTCTACAACACCTTGTTCCGCCAAATATTTTGCTTCCTCTACAATATCTTCTAATTTTCTACTCCTTTCTCTTCCTCTAAGATAAGGTACTATACAATACGTGCAGAAATTATTACATCCATAAATAATAGGTATCCAAGCTTGAAATTTACTATCTCTCTTTATAATTTTCCAATCCAGGTCCTCTGGATAAGGCTCGTCATCAAATAATATAACTTTTTTATTATCTTTTAGTTCTTCTAATATTTCGGGAAGTCTTATAAATTTATAACTTCCTAAAACAAAATCCACATGAGAAAATTTTTCTGCAAGTTCATCTTTCATCCTTTGAGCCATACATCCAAAAACTCCAATTTTTAATTCTGGATTTCTCTTTTTTAACTTTTTGAGTTCTCCCAATTTACCAAATACCTTCTCTTCCGCTCTTTCCCTTACAGAACAGGTATTCAAAAGTATAAGATCCGCATCTTCTTCCCTATCAGTAGGAAGAAAACCTAATTTTTCAAGTATACCTGCCACTTTCTCCGAATCTGATTTGTTCATTTGGCAACCATAGGTAATTATATGATACTTAGGCATATTATTCGTCTCCTCTTGAAAAGATCAACTTAATTTTTAATGTATCATCTACTTTATCAATATCTATTTTACCTCTAATTTCATCTACTAACATTTGAACCAATTGAAAACCTAAACTTCCTTTAGATGAAAGAAGCTCTGAACTTTTTGTTTCTTTATCTAAAAGAGTATTTGTCACCTCTAATATTATATACTTATCATCCTGATTTATGGAAAGGATAATTTCTGTAACTATATCTTCAGAAGTGCCATGCTTTACTGCATTTTGTAACAGCTCATTCATAATTAAACTTACTGATGTGGCTTTCTTAGATGATAAGAAAATATTTTTTTTGTTTTTTTCAAATTTAAAATTACAAGGAAGCTGCTGATAAGTCTGCTTAAATGCATTAAGTAATTTTTCAGCCACCTCTATGATATCAACTCTATCTTCTTCAAATTTAGATAAAGATTCATGTACTAATGCAATACTATTTATTCGATTAATACTTTCTTGTAGTGCTATCTTGGCACTCTCAGAGTCAAGTCGCCTCATTTGTATCCTTAAAAGACTTGCTATAGTTTGCAAGTTATTTTTTACCCTATGATGAATTTCCTTGATAAGTACTGATTTAAAATTTAATTCCCTTTCCTTTTGACGAAGCTCAGTTGTCTCTTTTATTAAATAAAATATTCTCCATAGAGAATTATCCCCTTTTGAAACTGGAAGTATTCTCTTATAAAAACTTCTTGTTTCTTCGCCATATTCTTCAAAGAGTTCTTCCCCATATGCCTTAACAGTACCCATTTCTTTATAAGCATCTACGAATTTATAGAAGAAAGGATCTTTAATTTTTTTTCCCAAGATATTTCCCACTTCTCCAAGAGTTCTAAATAGTCTCATTCCAGCCATATTAGCAAAAAGCACTATACCATCTTTATCAAGGATTAAAACCCCTTCATTATCTAATAGTGGGTCCACATATCCTTTCCAACTTAGTTCTTGCTTAATAAAAGATTTTATTAACCAATGGGATGTTTCTTTGAATACCCTTGAATTATAAGGAAATTCATTATGTATTAAAAGATTTCTCTGTATCTTAAGAATTCCTATAATCTTTCCTGATTTTTTAATAGAATAAAACTCCTCTTCTACTGGAAATCCTCCTATTACAATATCAGTTTTTCTTATCTTTGATTTATCGGAGTATATTAGCTTAAATATCTCTGGCTCATCTTCAAAAAATATAAGCTTTCCCACTTCTTGCCTCAAAGAAATTGGAGGTACTACCTTAGGATGAGCCTCCGATATTAAAACAACAGCAGATAAATCCCAGATAGGTTGATATAAGTAAAGATCTGCTCCTAATAAATCAGAAATCAGATATAAATAGGGTAAATAGTCTTTAAATTCTTCAAAAAGATATATGGTATCTTTTTTATTATTAAGCATTTACTCCTGTAAATTTTGAAGTTTAGATAATGCTACTTGTATTTTCTCCTTAGTTCTCAAAACTATTAATATCGTATCATCTCCTGCTACACTACCTACAAAATAATCCCAATCTTTCATAAAATTATCTAACATAAAGGCGACAGCCTGTGCATTACCAGGTAAAGTTTTCACCAAAATAAGATTTTCTGCATAATCAATGTTTATCACGACCCTTTTGAATAGGTCTTTTAAGGATAGTAAATTGAAATTATTCTCCGGAATAATATATCTTTTTCCAAACTCAGTATTTTGTCTTATGACTCCTAATTCTTTAAGATCTCGAGATAAAGTAGCCTGTACCACATTAATGCCTTCTTTTTTTAAGGCTTCCATTAACTCTTTTTGGGTACCTATATAATTTTGTTTTAAAATAATTTTGATTTTTTCTAATCTTTCTCTTTTACTTAAAATATTATCTACTCCTTTTTGCACATCCTTCACAAATACCATAAATAATCATATGAAAATCTACATCTTTAAAAGAAGTACTTTTCTCTATTTCTTTCCTAATCATTTCACTATTTAAATTTTCTCCCTCCCAATCTTCAACCTTCCCACAGATCTTACAAATTAAATGATGATGAGGTACTATCTTTGCATCATATCGGGCGACTGCACTTCTATCATAAAATTTTAGAGCCTTACCCTCATTCACTAAAAGCTCTAAAGTTCTATAAACAGTACCCAAACTTATTTTTGCTCCTCTTCCCTCTGCTCTTCTAAAAACAGTAAGAGCATCTGGATGATCCATACTCTCCATTAAAATCTCCGAGACTAATTTCCTTTGTCTTGTTTCTCGTTGCATAGCTTTTTTCATCTCCTTTCCATATTAAAGTTTAGATTATAATTATTATTTTGTCAAAATAATCTATTTTTTGTGATATAATATTTCAAAATAAAAATCAATAAGGAAGATATATGAAAAAATATTTTCTTAAAGCTCAAAAAATATATTCATTTGACCCTTATTTTAACATTTATTCTTGGATTTTAATAGAAAATAACAAAATTATAGATTTAGGAAACGAATCCTTACCTTCTGAAACTAATATACCCATATATAATTTTGAAGAAGGCTATATATTACCAGGATTTATTGATTCTCATGTTCATCTTTCATCCACTGCTATCAGTGATATTTTATTGGATTTAAGTAATTTTTCATCTCTAAAGGAAATAATTAAAGCTTTAGAAGCATTAAGAGATTCAATGCCAGAAGGTGAATGGATTATTGCAAAGGAATTTGATCCTGAAAATATGGAGGAAAAAACAAATATTACAAAAGAAGATTTAGATAAATATTTTCCAAAACATCCAGTTTTAATAATAAGAAAAGACGCACATTCAAGTATTATAAATACAATAGGAGAAAAAGTTCTAAACTTAGATTTATCATACTCAGAAGGTGAAATATTAACAGGAAGAGATCATCAGATAGTGGTTGGAAAGGTTTATCAAAATATTGAACCTTCTTTATTGGTAAAAGGTATTTTAAAGATATTAAAAAAATCAGCAGAAAAAGGTGTCACAACAATACATGCCTTAGAGGGCGGATACACATCCCCTCCCAATATTCCTCAACTTTTATTGGGATTAAGGCAATATTTTCCAATAGATGTACTCATATATTACCAAACAACCTCTATAAAAAAGGTAAAAGAACTTGGCTTAAATCAAATTGGGGGATGTCTTCTTGTAGATGGTTCTATTAGCAGTATGACTGCAGCTTTGTCGGAACCATATAATGTAGATAACGAAAATTATGGCGTCTTATACTGGGATTTAGACTCCTTAATAAACTTTATCAGATCTGCCCATAACGAAAACTTACAAATAGCCTTCCATGCTGTAGGAGACAGAGGAATTGATCTTCTCCTCAAAGCTTATAAGAAGGTATTAAAAGATTACCCTAAAAAAGATCACAGACATAGGATAGAACATTTTGAATTACCTAAAAATGAACATATAAAAATGGTAGCAGATTCAGAATTAATGTTATCTATGCAACCAAGCTTTTTATACTTTTGGGGAGGAGAGGGGAAATTATATGAGGAATTTTTAGGAAAAGAGAGAAGTAAAAGAATAATACCATTAAAAAGTATTATAGAGAATAATATAATTGCTGGAGGTGGATCTGATAGTTCAGTAACTCCTATAGATCCATTTTTGGGTATTTATTCTGCAGTCAATCATCCAAATCGAGAGGAAAGTATATCTATAAAAGATGCTATTAAAATGTTTACTTTTAATAGTGCTTACATTGGTTTTTTGAATAATGAAAAAGGCTCTATTGAAAAAAATAAACTTGCTGATTTAGTAATATTGGATAGAGATCCGTTAGATATAGACACAAAAGATATTTTGGACATAAAAGTCTTAGCAACCATCTGTAGAGGAAGATTTGTATATAAAAATCCTTCTTACGATTTTAATGAATAAGAAGTAAGCCTCCTAAGAATTTCTTGTCCAACTACTAAACCTGAAACCGATGCTTGCATAAGACCTCTTGTAATTCCTGCACCATCTCCTATAGCAAATAAATTTTTAATTTCTGTTTCAAGTGAAGAGCTTAATTTTACTCTTGCTGAATAAAACTTAACCTCTACACCGTAAAGAAGAGTATGTCGAGAATAAACTCCTGGAGTAACTTTATCTAAAGCTTGAATCATCTCAATGATATCCACTAAATATCTATAAGGTAATACCAAACTTAGATCTCCTGGAACTGCATCTTTTAAAGTAGGAACAACCATTCCTTTTTGTAATCTATCCCATGTGGATCTTCTTCCCGCTAATAAATCTCCTAATCTTTGTAATATAACCCCATTACTTAATAGATTGGCAAGACTACCTATTGCTCTACCATATGCAATTGGGTCTTTAAAAGGTTCGGTAAAATTCTTTGAAACAAGAATAGCAAAATTTGTGTTTTCAGTTTTCTTTTCAGCAAAACTATGTCCATTTACCGAGATTATTCCTTCATTTTGTTCCATTACTACCTCACCATATGGATTCATACAAAATGTTCTTACCTTATCATCAAAAGTTTTTGTGTAATATATAAATTTTGCTTCATATAATTCATCTGTAAGTTCCTTCATAACTGCTGCAGGAATTTCCACCCTCACTCCTATATCTACAGGATTTATGACCCAAGAAAGCCCAATTCTTTTACCTTCTTCAGAAAACCATTTAGATCCCTCTCTACCAGGAGCAACAATCACAAAATCAGCATAATAAATTTTTCCATCCTCTAATTCTACACCCTTAACTTTATTTTCCTCAACAATAATTCTAATAACTTGCCTATTCAAAATAACATCTATTTTATCCTTTAGATATTCATACATGTTGAGTAATATAGGTGCACACTTTTCAGTACCGAGATGTCTAATAGCATAGTAGACTAATCTTAAATCTGCTGCTATTGCTTTTTTATGAAAATACGCAAACTTATCAGGATCTGGTTTTACAATAGGTTGATCTGCTCCAAATTCGGTATAAATTTCGTTTACATCATCCATCAATTTTATTAGCTTTTGCTCGCCAATATAATCCTTTAACCAACCACCAACCTCAGTTGAAAAAGTAAGTTTACCATCACTAAAAGCACCAGCTCCACCCCATCCAGATACAATATTACACCTCGGGCATAAAACACATCCTTGTCTATTTACAATAGCTGGACATATCCTTCTACTGGTAATATCTCCTTTTTCTACCAGCAAAATTTTAAGGGGCTTATTACCCCTTACTAAAGAAATGGCACTGAATATACCTGCTGGTCCGCCACCAACTATAATTACATCATACTTCATACTGGATACAAATTCTCCTGTGATAATCTTGGCAGATATTCAAGACCTTCTTTCAATCTCACTCTACCACCTTTAACTAATTTTACAAGTTCCGGTATAATTTTACCTCTTTCTTCTTCAATTTCCAAGAGGATTTTTTCCATATTCATCTTTCCATCCATAATCTTCAGCATCTTTTGGACTGCAGGATCATTAGATGAAACGTTACCCACCTTCTCAGGCACCACATACCGCAAATTTACAAGATCTCTTAATGCAAGCCTCCCTGATTCTAAATTATTTAATACTACATCTATAGCCAATAATGTGCCTAATCCACTTATTCTTGCAATTGTAGCAAAATCTCTCCTACCATCTATATTTGATAAAATGAACCTTTCCTTCTCTTCGGGTGTCATATTCTCTGGATCTTTTCTTAAAAGAAGTATTTGAACATTTGATGGTATAGCAAGAGATGGATTAGGAAAGAAAGGAACGACTGTAAGGGATCCTAATTTTTTTGTTTTTTCTTGCCACTCATCCATAATTCTTGCTGCTTCTAAAACTAAAGCTTCAGGAGACATAGATATAGCAACAGGAACATCTATATTTGTTTCTTCCACAAACTCAAAATTTCCATCATCCCAAGTAAATAGCTCAAGGAAAGCCGACATTCCTTTAAGTTTACCAACCTCGCCATTGATTACTCTTCCGTCTTTAAAATAAAGAATTCCTTTCTTAAAAGGTTTATTAACGATGAGTTTACCAGTAGAAAATTTTCCAGATAGTATCTGTATCAAAGAGACTAAATCGAATTCTTTTAAATTACCAGTAAGTGGCATATACCTCTCCCCTCATATATATGGTGCGCCCGAGAGGACTTGAACCTCTAACCTACGGATTCGTAGTCCGCCGCTCTATCCTGTTGAGCTACGGGCGCACTCTTCTAGATTGATTATAAAATGTTTTTTTTTAATAAGTCAAGAAAGTTAATGACTCTTATTTATTAGAACAGTGATTGAAGATCTCTTAATAATTCACTTATCTCGTTTTCTAAATCTTTATCTCCTTCAGCAAGACATTTTTTTGCATAATTTTCTACTAACAATACTCCTACTCTCTTTAAGGCAGATCTCACCGCAGCGATTTGAGAAATAATCTCTTTACAGTCCCTATCTTCCTCTATCATTCTTTGAAGTCCTCTAACCTGCCCTTCTATTCTTCTTAAAGCCACAAGATAATCTTTCTTATCCAATGTTTAATTCTCCTCCAATAAATGTTTAATAATACTCCTTGCTGCTATTTTTCCTGCACCCATAGCGTTTATTACCGTAGCTGCACCGCTTGCAATATCTCCTCCTGCATAAACCCTTTCTTTAGATGTTTTTCCTGTTGTTTCATCGATTATTATAGTTCCATGTTTGCTTATAGCTAAACCTGGAGTAGTCATACTTATTAGTGGATTTGGTACGGTTCCTATAGCTACTATTATCATATCTAAAGGGAAAAAGAAGTTTGAATCGGGAACAGGAATTGGTCTTCTCCTCCCACTACTATCTGGTTCTCCCAATATCATTCTTTGAAGTTCTACACCTATTACTCCACCATGTTCATCACCAATAAACTTAACAGGAGCAACTAAGAAATTAAATCTAATTCCTTCTTCCTTTGCATGGATGATCTCTTCATATCTTGCAGGCATCTCTTCCTCAGTACGTCTATATAAGACATGAACTTCTTCTGCACCTAATCTTAGAGCTGTTCTTGCAGCATCCATAGCTACATTTCCTCCTCCTATTACACCCACTCTTTTTCCTATTTTTATCGGTGTGTCATATTCAGGAAATCTGTATGCTTTCATAAGATTGACCCTCGTTAAAAATTCATTAGCAGAATATATACCCACAAGATTTTCCCCAGGTATATTCAAAAACTGAGGAGCACCAGCTCCCGTACCTATGAATACTGCATTGTATTCCTTCAAAAGCTCATCTATGGTTATAGTCCTTCCAACAACTATATTTGTGTAAATATTAACCCCTAAATTTTTAACATATTCTATTTCTGCTCTAACTATTCTTTTAGGAAGTCTAAACTCAGGTATTCCATAAATTAAGACTCCTCCAGGTTCATGGAAAGCTTCAAAGATACTTACATTAATTCCCTTCTTCGCTAAATCTCCTGCTACTGTAAGCCCTGCAGGGCCAGAACCAATTACCGCTACTTTTTTATCATACCTTTTCTCTATTTTGGGAATTTCTATACCTTCTTTTAATTCGAGATCTGCAACAAATCTTTCTAATCTACCAATTGCTACTGGTTCTCCAACTTTTTTTAAAGTACATAGTGCTTCACATTGGTTCTCCTGAGGACATACTCTTCCTGTTGTAGCTGGAAGATTATTAGTCTCCTTAATTTTTTTAATAGCCTCATCATATCTTCTTTCTCTTATAAGTCTAATAAAACTGGGAATATCAATATTTACAGGACATCCTTTTATACAAGGAGCACCCTTACATTGCAAACATCTACTTGCCTCAATTAAAGCTTGCTCCTCAGTATAGCCTAATGCCACCTCATCAAAATTCTTAATCCTTTCTTTTACTGGTTGTTCAGGCATCGAAGTTTTAGTCTTTAGAACTTTCAATTCTATTCGCCTCGCTTTCTTCAAGAATCTTTAGAGCGAGCATCTCTTCTTCCTTATAAGTCTTTAACCTTAATAAAAGTTCGTCAAAATCAACCAAATGCCCATCAAACTCTGGACCATCCACACAGGTAAACTTTATCTCACCACCCACAGTAACTCTACATCCCCCACACATACCAGTACCATCCACCATTATAGGATTAAGACTTACTATAGTTGGCACATTATATGGTCTCGTAACCTCAGAAACTACCTTCATCATAATAGTAGGACCTACAGCCCATATTCTATCTATTTTCCTATTTTCTAATAATTCCTTAAGTACATCAGTAACAAGCCCTTTTCTACCCAAGGTACCATCATCTGTTGTAATATAAGCTTCATCTACTAAATTTTCAATTTCATCTCTATAAATTACATAATCTTTACTTCTTCCACCTATAATACTTATTACATAATTTCCATAAGATTTTAGAGATTTTAATATAGGAAAAAGTGCTGCTATTCCTACTCCTCCTCCCACACCAATTACTACTCCGTATTTATCTATTTCACTTGGTTTGCCCAGGGGGCCAACCACATCAAGTATATATTCACTCCTTTCTAATTTTCCAAGAAGTTTTGTAGTTTTCCCTACTTCTTGAAAAACTATTGTAATACTTCCTTCTTTTTCATCTTTATCTGCTATAGTTAAAGGAATTCTTTCACCTTTCTCATAAACTCTTATTACAACGAATTGCCCTGCTAATGCCTTCTGAGAAATTAAAGAAGCTTTAACTTTAATTAACTTAACTCCTGGAGCTAATATTTTCTTGTCCAATATTTCAAACAAGAATTAACCCCTCCTTTTTTTTGAGAAAAAGTATAGCATCAAAGGATAAACAAGTAAACCCAAATGGGTATATTATGCTTTTGGAGGAGGCGATTCTATAAGAGGAAAATTTTCAAAAAACATAACATTTACATTAATCTCTTCTATCGTTATTTTAAATGATTTGGGTAAGTTGCTATAAGTAAAAAGAAGGATAAAAGAAAATGATTCTTTAGTTTTTAGAATCTTATTTATTGGAATATATATCAAAGAATCACCTAAAAGTTTTCTAAAAATATCATCATTGTTTAATAATTTTTCTTCGCTACGAGAAACATTTTCTAACACAAAAATTGCTTTACTTAAATCTAATTCCCTCGTCCCATTATTGTATATACTTACAAAGAGTGGTAATGTTTTATCATATAAATAATAATCAAATTTAGGATAATTCTTAAGATTAAGAACAGAAACTTTTAGAGGATAATTTATAGCATAACCATAATGAAGGTTAAAAAAATTAAGATTTTTAGCATTAATCCTAACACCTTCAATGTGCAACCTAACCAAGTTTTCCTGAAGCTCTAAATAATTTGCCGTTTGATACAGCTTAGTATAATAATCTACTGCAATATTCCAAGCCACATAACTATTATCAGGATTCTTCCAAAATCTATCTTCTTGGTCTTTTGCTATCTTTAATAATACATCATCATTCTTACCTTCAGATATGGTAAGAAGTCCAAATAGAATCATGATAAAAAGTGGAAAGAGTTTTTTTATAAACATATTTTCTCTTCTGAAAGAATATCAATAAAAATTGGTGGAGCTGGGGGGACTTGAACCCCCGACCTCTTCCGTGCCATGGAAGCGCGCTCCCTCTGCGCTACAGCCCCACCAAGATTTTTCAAATTGGAGGCGGCACCCGGACTCGAACCGGGGAATGGGAGATTTGCAATCTCCTGCCTTAGCCGCTTGGCGATGCCGCCACAAATTCTAAACAATTTTTGGAGCGGGCGACGGGATTTGAACCCGCGACCCTCGGCTTGGGAAGCCGATGCTCTACCTCTGAGCTACACCCGCCTTCCCAAGTATAAAATCAACTCATTTCTTAATAGAGAATAAATTCTTTTTTAAATTTTGTCAAGATTTGTCAAGAATCAATTAAAATAATTATTTTGGTTGACAATAATTTATTTTCTTATTATTATAAGAATTAAAATTATCTTCATCGGGAGGTGTTAAGATGCCAAAGAGAGGTATTAGGGTTCTTTTATTAGTAGTATTTCTTTTAGGCCTATTCCTCTTATCTTCTCAAGCACAAACCGTTAATGTGAATCCAAATGGATGGCTTGACCAAGTAGCCTTCATTCCTGAAAAGGATATGGCAAAGGCTGTAGAAATGATGTCCAAAGGAGATATTGACATATATTTCAACGAAATAAGTGACCCACAACTTTTCAAGAGAGTCAAAGAAGATCCAAATTTAACCTATGGAACATCTTTTGGACTTTATTATGAACTTACCTTTAACCCAGTAGGACCAACCTATAAAGATGGAAGATTAAATCCATTTAGTAATAAGAGAATTAGAGAAGCAATGAACATAGTAGTAGATAGACAATATATAGTGGATGAAATCATGGGAGGACTTGCAGAAGTAAAGCTTTTACCTCTCAATAAAGGTTTTCCAGAATATGAAAGATATAAAGACACTATAGCAGGTTTGGAGAAACTCTATAAATATGATTTTGCAAAAGGCAAAAAGATCATTGATGAAGAAATGAGAAAGATGGGAGCAGAATTAAAAGGTGGAAAATGGTACTATAAAGGAAATCCTGTAGTAATAAAATTTATCATCAGAACTGAGGATAGAAGAAAACAAATAGGAGATTATGTATCAACACAGCTTGAAAAATTAGGATTTACAGTAGAGAGAATGTATAAAACATCAAGAGAAGCATCTCCACTCTGGGTAAGAGGCAATCCTGAAGATGGCCAATGGGATGTCTATACAGGCGGCTGGATAACAACTGTCCTTTCAAGAGATATGGCAGATAACTTCAGATTCTTCTATACACCAGATTCTGAAATGTCCTATTCTCCACTTTGGAGAGCTTATAAACCAGATAAAGAATTTAGAGATATAGCCAACAAACTTGCTCAAAGAACCTTTAAATCTATAGCTGAAAGAAACTACTTAATGAGAAAAGCCTTAGAACTTTGCTTGAAAGATTCAGTAAGAGTCTTTTTGATAGACCAAAAGGCTGCATGGGCAAGAAGAAAGAATATTGATATTGCAGTAGATTACGCAGGTGGAAATTCATCAAGAGCATGGCCATACACATTGAGGATTGTTGGAAAAGAAGGCGGAAGTGTTAAAGCAGGAATGGCTGAAGTAATAATTGACCCATGGAACCCAATAGCTGGATCTAACTGGGTTTATGATACTATTTTCTGGGAAGCAACTTTTGGAAGAAACTGGATCTACCATCCATATACAGGTCTTCCTATACTCTTTGGAATCAAGAGTGCAGATCTTACTGTTACAGCCGATGTTCCTACATTCCCCAATAAAGGCTCAGAAAGCTGGTTGAAATTTAAGAAAGTTAAGATTGTTACTGTCCCAGATGATGCATGGTATGGTTGGGATGTAAAGAAACAAACTATGGTTACTGTAAAAGAAGCTGGTGTAAAAGAAGCTAAAGTAAAAGTAGTAATTAACTATGGAGATGTTATTGGTAAGGATAAATATCATGACGGAACAGTTCAAAGTATTGCAGATTATTTAGTAGACTTTATTGTAGGCTTTGAAAGAGCAAGTAAAGATAGCAAACTTTACGATGAAAGTTTTGTGGACTACTTCAATTCATGGAGAGAAAGTTTTGTGGCTTGGAAAATTGTAAAAGAAAATCCACTTATCATCGAATACTATACTAACTATGCTGAACTCGATGCAGAATTGACAGCTCTCTGGCCAACTACCTCTGTATTATTCCCATGGCATGCCCTTGCAATTGGAATAAGAGCAGAAGAAGAAGGTAAACTTGCCTTCTCTGCTGATAAAGCTGAGTCCCAAAAGGTAGAATGGATGAACTACATTGGCGGACCAAGCTTAGGAGTACTTAAAGAAATGCTTGATAAATCACAAAAAGATAACTACCTACCATTTAAGAATTTCGTAGGAAAATATGTAAAAGAAGGAGAGATCAAAGAAAGATATAACGCTCTTGCTAACTGGTATAATAGATTTAAACATTTCTGGGTAAGTAATGGTCCATACTATCTTGAAAAAGCAGATACTGTTGCCCATACAGTTCTCTTAAAGAATACTAAATTTTTGAAGTAAAATATAGTATAATATAAACCCAGGGGAAAAAATCCCCTGGGTTTTTTTTTGAACTTTTATAAAAAGGAGGTTGATGAAGATAAAAGAGCTTAAAAAAGTACTTCTATATTTTCTTAAAAGAGCAGTAGCAATTTTTATTACCGTTGCTATCGCTATTTATTTAACAATAGTAATAGCAAATGCAGGTGGATATGTAGATAAAATTGTTGAAGATGAAATAAGAATGAATGTCGCAATGAATTTAAGAAATGATCCCACAGTACGAGGATATACTGATGAACAGAAACAAAAGATCATTGAAAGTAGAGTAAGAAATGAATTAAAAAGAAGAGGCCTTGACCAACCCTTTTTAATAAGAAGTATCTATCATTTGAAGAGAGCATTACTCTTGGACCTGGGTACTGCTACTACCATGACCAGTGATAGTGGATCAATGCTTGTAAAAAACATTATCTTAGAGAGAATTCCTTTATCTGTATTACTTTTTACAACTATTACCCTTTTAGAATTTTTAGTAACTTTATATCTTGGTCTAAAACTTTCAAGAAAATATGGTTCCTTTTTTGATAAATTAATAGTATATTTGTCACCCCTTTCTACCATTCCAGGATGGTTTTATGGAATTTTTCTTATAATGATTTTCTATTCATGGCTTCATATATTACCCCCAGGTGGATTTATGGATTTTCCACCCCCCAACGATATTTTAGGAAAAGTATTAAGTGTTTTAAAGCATATGATTCTTCCTGTTTTTTCATGGCTTTTAAGTTATCTTTTCTTGGGAACATACAGCCAAAGAAACTTTTTCCTCATATATTCCACAGAAGATTATGTAGAAGTTGCTAAGGCTAAAGGACTTCCTGATAAAGTTATTGAAAGAAAATATATATTAAAGCCTGCCCTTCCACCTATAGTGACCTCTTTTGCTTTAGCCCTTATATCTTCATGGATGGGAGCAATAGTTACAGAAAGTATTTTTAACTGGCCAGGATTAGGTATGGTTCTTTCTCGAGCTATAGGATCTTTTGATGCTCCAGTGATAGTAGGAATAACTGTAATATATGCATACCTTTTAGGAGCTACTGTTTTACTCTTAGACTTTATTTATGCTCTAATTGATCCAAGAGTTAGAATATGAGGTGAAAAGTATGGATAATATGGAATTTACATCATCTTATAGTTTAAAAGGAATAATAAAAGAAGTTATTAAGAGTAAGGCTGGTTTATTTTCCCTAATTATATTTTTTATATTAATTGTACTCTCTATGTATGCATATTTGAGCATGCCTTATAATGAGGTTAAGACTTTATGGAATGATAGTCAGGTATGGCTTAAATATCCGAGAAATGCAATACCCTCCTGGTGGGCTTTATTTACAAGGAAAAATCTTCCCAAAAACATAAATCTTAAAGAACCTAAGATTGAGACTATATCAGATAATCCTAAGATTCTTAAATACGAGTATAGTTTTTCTTATTTTTATGATGATTTTCCCAGTGAATTTAATATATTCCTTAAAAGCAGTTATAAAGACACCCCACCAATTTTAAGATTTTATTGGATAAATTCAAAAGGAGATAAAATTTTTCTTTTAGAAAAACAACAAAGATCAGAAACAGATACTTTTTATTTAGCAAATGAATCATCTATTGAAGAAAATTTAACTAAATATATTCAAGACAAGTTGGGATATTATCCTCCTTTTCCTGTAACTACAATGAAAGGACTTTTTATTGAACCTAATGAGAACCAATCTATTGCCAAGGGATCCTATTCTTTTATAATTGAAGTGCAATTTTCAGATAAATCAGATACCATTGAGATAGAACCTATAATATATGGAAAGGTCTATGGTATAGCTGGAACTGACCACTTAAGAAGACCCTTAGAATTAGGAATATTGTGGGGGATGCCTATAGACCTTGCCTTCGGTTTAGGTGCTTCTTTAAGTATTACTATTATTCATCTAATTCTTGCAACAATAAGTGGTTGGTATGGTGGTATTGTGGATAACCTAATTCAAAGACTTACAGAAATATATATGCTTCTTCCATTTCTACCCCTCATGATCATGATTTCTTTATTCTATAAATTAACCATATGGAAACTACTCGTTGTATTAATAATATTAAGTCTTTTTGGGTCAGGTATAAAAACACAAAGAGCTATGGTATTACAAGTCAAAACCTTACCATATATAGAAGCTGCAAGAACTTATGGGGCAAGTAACATGAGAATAGTGTTTTTATATATTATTCCTAAAATCCTACCACCTGTAATTCCTGGTTTAATAATAAGTATACCTTCATATATATTTTTAGAGGCTATCTTATCCTTATTTGGAGTATTAGATCCAACAGAACCAACTCTTGGAAGAATTATTGAAGAGGCATTTCAAAATGGAGCCTTATATAAAGGATTCTACTATTGGGTAATAGAACCATCCATCATAATCATTCTTATGGCTATTTCCTTTGCATTGCTTGGATTTGTAATTGATAAGATAGTAAATCCAAGACTAAAAGAGATATAGGAGTGAAGAAAATGGCAGATGTAGTACTTAAGCTTGATAATTTTTCAGTATCTTATAAAACTCAAAAAGGAAGTTTAGAGGCAGTAAGAAATGTAAGTTTTGAATTAAAAGAGGGGGAAACTTTAGCTATTGTTGGAGAATCAGGTTGTGGAAAGAGTTCTCTTGCAAGAGGTATCCTAAGACTTTTTCCAAGAAATCTGGAAAAAGCAAGTGGAAAAATATATCTTGATGGTGAAGATATTTTATCTTTAAAAGAAGATATTTTCCGTAAAAACGTACTATGGAGTAAAATCTCTATGGTTTTTCAAGGAGCCATGAACTCTCTTAACCCAGTATTAAAAGTCATCTATCAAGTTGCAGAACCATTAATAGTACATATGGGAATGGATAAGAATTCAGCCTTTAATAGAGCAAAAGAGATGCTAAGTTTCGTAGGTATTTCTGAATCCTTCGCAGAAAGATATCCTTTTGAATTATCTGGGGGTATGAAACAAAGAGTTGTTATTGCAATGGCATTAGTTACACATCCTAAGATAGTGATATTAGATGAACCAACATCCGCTTTAGATGTTATTACGCAAGCCAACATTTTAAACTTATTAAAAATTTTGAAAAAAGAACTCAACCTTACATATATTTTTATAACCCACGATATAGCAACTACAAGTGAACTAGCAGATAAAGTAGCAGTAATGTATGCTGGTGAAATTGTAGAATTAAGCCCTTCTGAGAACTTTTATAATTTACCAGCCCATGGTTATACCATGATGCTTCTAAACAGTGTACCAACTTTAAAGACAATAAAAAAGTTAAAGTCTATTCCAGGATCTCCACCAAGTCTTATATCTCCACCAAAAGGATGTAGATTTCATCCAAGATGCCAATATGTTATGGATATATGCAGAGAAAAGGAACCTCCCATGTTTAAAAAAGGTGAAGAACATTATGCTAAATGTTATATAGGTGAGAGCCATGAATAATAATGAAATCTTACTTAGAGTTGAAAATTTAAAGGTTTGGTTTGAAATCAGGAAAACAATAATATCACAGCCTCTATACGTAAAAGCTGTAGATGGGGTAAACTTTGAGTTAAAGAAAGGAGAAACCATATCTTTAGTAGGAGAAAGTGGATCTGGAAAAACTACTCTTGGAAGAACAATTCTGAGGCTTTATGAACCTACTGATGGTAAAATTTTCTTTGAGGATAAAGATATTACAAATTTACCTTTTAAGGAACTAAATTGGTACAGAAGAGAAACAGGATTTGTACAACAAGATCCTTTTGGAGCATTAGCTCCCCATTTTACTGTTTATAGAATCTTAGAAGAGCCTTTAATTATTAATAAGATAGGAACACCAGAATCAAGAAAAGAAATGATTATAAAGGCACTGGAAGAAGTAAAATTAACACCAGTTTCGGATTTTATAAATAAGTATCCCCACATGCTTTCCGGTGGACAAATGCAAAGAGTTGTTATTGCAAGAGCTCTAATTATGAAACCTAAGCTAATAATAGCTGATGAGCCTGTATCTATGTTAGACGCATCTGTAAGAATTGAGATTTTAGATCTTCTAAGAGACATACAAAGGAACCATAATATGAGTTTAATTTATATAACTCATGATCTTGCTACTGTAAGATCATTCTCAGATTGGATTTTCATTATGTATGCTGGAAACTTAGTAGAAAGAGCGAAAACTGACGAATTACTAAATAATCCTTTACATCCATATACAAAAGCCCTTCTTTCAGCTATACCAGATCCAGATCCCACAAATAGGTTTAAACTAAGAGAAGCACCACCTGGAGAACCTCCAAATCTTATAAATCCACCAGAGGGCTGTCGTTTTCATCCAAGATGTTCTTTTGTCATGGAAATATGTAAGAAGGAAGAACCAAAGGAAATTAATATTGCAAAAGATCATTGTGTGAAATGCTGGTTATATAAAGAAGGGTAGGATTAAATCCTACCCTTCTTTTTTTATCAATCTATCTAATATAGTTTTGTAACCATCTGCTCCATAATATAGAAATTTTTTCACTCTACTAATAGTAGCAGAGCTTGCTCCTGTCTCTTTTTCGATCTCTTCATAAGATTTTCCCTCATAAAGCATTTTTGCGACTTTAAGCCTTTGAGATAACTCTTGAATTTCATTAATAGTACATATATCTTCAAGGAATCTTAATACTTCTTCTTCATTTTTTAAAGAAAGAATTGCTTTCACCAAAAATTTTACATCATCAACTACCCACTTAGGCTGATAACTCAATAACATTACCCCCTAACTGAGAAACAACCTCAACAAAATTAGGAAAAGAAATACTAATACTTTCACTTTCTACTATCGTTTCTCCTTCTGCTACTAAACCCGCAATAGCAAATGCCATGGCAATTCTATGATCATTAAAAGTATAAATCTCCGATCCTATAAGTTTAGAAGGACCATATACTACAAATCCTCCATCAATTTCTTCTGCCTTACCCCCCATTTTATTTATTCCATTAACTATAGCTTTTATTCTATCAGATTCTTTCACCTTCAGTTCTTCCACATCCTTAAAAACACTTTTACCTTTTGCCTGTGTTGCAATAATAGCCAAAATCGGGACTTCATCAATAAGCCTTGGTACAATGTCCCCCATAACTTCTATTGGTTCTATCTCTGAAAATTCCACTTTGATATCACCAACAGGTTCTTTTCCAGCCTCCCATTCCTTTAATATTTCAATTTTTGCTCCTGATTTTTTTAATACCTCCAACATACCTATCCGCGTTTGATTTAATCCTACACGTTTAATAACTATACTCGATCCTTCAGAGATTAGCCCTGCTCCAATCAAAAATGCAGCAGAAGATATGTCCCCTGGAATATAAAAATCCTTTGCCTTATAACCCTCTATTTTGTGAGTCTTTAGTGTCAAACCGTCTCTTTCCAATGGTAATCCTAAATATTCAAATATTCTTTCTGTATGATCTCTTGATAATGCAGGTTCAGTAACCCATGTCTCACCTTCAGCCAATAAACCAGCTATAAGAAGAGCTGATTTGACCTGAGCACTTGCTACTTTTAATATATGTTTGAAACCTTTAAGTTGGTTACCTTTTATAGCTAATGGGGGATTATTGTTATCATTTCTTCCCCAGATCATTGCACCCATATTTACCAATGGATCTATAACTCTTCTCATCGGTCTCCTTCTTAGAGAATTATCCCCTGTTATAACTGAAAACATGTTTGGTATACTGCTCAAAAGTCCCGTAAGAAGCCTAATTGTAGTTCCAGAATTACCTGCATCTAAAACATCCTCTGGCTCTTTAAAACCTTTAATTCCTACTCCTTTCACTTTTATTACTTTTCCAATAATCTCTATGTTTACTCCTAAGCTTTTCAAACAATTCAATGTGGAAAGACAATCTTGAGAAAACAAAAAATTTTCTATCTTAGCTTCTCCCTCTGATAGAGCAGAAAAAATTAAAGCTCTATGGGAAATAGATTTATCTCCTGGTACTAAAATCTCTCCTCTTAAAGATACACTCTTCTTAATAACAATTTTTTTCATATTTTACCCCTCAATTTTCATTCTTTTTTCTCTTGCTCTTCTAAATATTTCTTCTATTTTTTCGAAATTTTTATCCCTTAAATAGTTAATAAAAAAATCTATATTATTTTTAAACTCACAAAATACATTCAATATTTCATCATAGTTTTCCTTTATAATATCCATCCAAAGTTTAGTATCACTCTTTGCTATTCTTGTTGTATCCTTAAATCCTGTTCCAAAAAAATTAGTTGAATTTCTTATTGACGTATAAGCCAACAAATAAGCAACAATCTGTGGTAAATGACTTGAGTATGCAAGAATCCTATCATGTTCATATGGATCAATCAAAACTGGTAAGGCTCCTATATTTTCGATAAAATTCATCAAAGTCTCTATTTTATCTTTTTCTACCCCCTTAGCAGGGGAAAGAAAATAAATCTTGCCCTTGAATAAATCAGAAATAGCCCCATATGCTCCTGAAATCTCTCTTCCTGCTAAGGGATGTCCCCCTATAAAAACTTTACATAATAATTTATCATTATTTACAAAAGTCATAATTTTTCCCTTAGTACTACTGGTATCACTTATGATACTTCTTTCTGGTATATAATTCTTAAGCTCTAAAAGCACATCCCTAACCCCTGAAGGATATACTGATATAAATATTATATCCGTATTATATATTTCTTTTTCAATTTCAGATATATCGATAGAGATATGGCTAAAAATGTCTTTATCCTTCAGAAAATTTAATGTATCACGATTTGTATCAATTCCCCATATCTCTATATCTCTATTTTCTTTTTTAATTGCCATTGCTATAGATGTACCAATTAATCCTAATCCTATTATTCCTATCTTCATAATCTTCTACCTATAGCATTAGCTATGCTTTTTAATTCATCCATAAGTCTTCTGAAATCAGAGAAGGTTAAAGATTGAGGACCGTCTGAAAGAGCTCTTTCTGGATGCGGATGAACTTCAATTATTAATCCATCAGCTCCTGCAGCTATAGCTGCCTTTGCCATACTTGGAACATATCTAAAGTTTCCAGTCCCATGACTTGGATCTACAAATACAGGAAGATGGGTTTTATACTTTAAAGCTGGCACAATAGTTAAATCTAAAGTATTTCTTGAATAATCCGAAAAGGTTCTAATTCCTCTCTCGCATAAGATAACCTCCGAATTTCCACCTACCATTATATATTCAGCTGCAAAAAGAAATTCTTCTAAAGTAGCAGAAATACCTCTTTTTAATAGAACAGGTTTTCTTAATTTACCCACTTCTTTAAGTAAGGTAAAATTCTGCATATTTCTAGCACCTATCTGAATTATATCTGCGTACTCTGCTACTATTTCTAAATCTCTTGGATCCATTACTTCTGTTATTACTGGCAATCCATATTTTTGCTTTGCTTCATAAAGTAGCTTTAATCCTTCTATTCCAAGACCCTGGAAACTATAAGGAGATGTGCGAGGCTTAAAAGCACCTCCTCTTAAAACCTTAGCTCCTACACCTTTTACAAATTCTGCAATCTCAAATAGCTGTTCTTTGCTTTCCACGGCACAAGGACCTGCCATAATTACTATTTGATCATTTCCTATTTCCACATCAGGAGAAATTCTTATTTTTGTTCCTGAAGGATTAAATTCTCTTGTCACTAATTTATATGGAGATAATATAGGAATTACCTGCTCAACAAATGGTAATGAACTTATCTGTTCCATTATCAAAATTTTCTCTTCCATTCTCTTCTCCCCTATCGCACCAATAACAACTCTATTTTCACCTCTTGAAATGTGGGCACCATAATTAAATTCTTTTAATTTTTCAACAACTCTTTGGATATCTTCATCAGAAGCTTCTGCTTTTAATACAATTATCATTTTATTACCTTTCCTCCTTTAACAAGATTATAATTTAATATAAAAAAGATAAGTTCTTAAACTCATAAAACTCAGATTCCATAACTATCACCCTCTTTCATAACCCTTAGTATATCTTCTTCTTTTAAATAATCTATGATCTTTACCTCTCCGATCTTTTCAGGTAATATAAATCTTAATTTGCCTTTGAAAGCTTTCTTATCTCGCTGTATAAATGGAATAAGTTCTTCAAATTTATAGGGGTTATTCACTACAAACCCAAAATTTAATAAAAGTCTTTTTAACCTTTCATACACTGAGAAATCACACATCTTCAGTTTATACGCCAACTGGGTTGCTAATATCATACCAATAGCTACTGCTTCTCCATGCAAATACTTTTTATATTTACTTTTTGCCTCAATTGCATGGCCAAATGTATGTCCAAAGTTTAAGATCATTCTTAAAGATGATTCTTTTTCGTCCCTTTCAACCACGTATTTTTTACATTCAAGACTTTTCTTTATAATCCATATTAATTTTTCTTTATTTCGATTTTTAATATCTAAATAATTTCTCTCCAAATATTCAAAAAGCTCATAATCCATAACTAATCCATATTTAACAATCTCTGCTATACCACTTATATATTCCCTTTGTGGAAGGGTTTCTAAGGTTTTAACATCAATAACAACAGCTCTTGGATGATAGAAGGTACCCACTAAATTCTTTCCTTCTGGTATATTTATCCCTGTCTTCCCTCCTATGGAGCTGTCAACTTGTGCAAGTAAAGTAGTAGGTATTTGTATATAATCAATACCTCTCATATAAATGGAAGATACAAATCCTGTTAAATCCCCAATAACACCACCACCAAAAGCTAATAAAACACTCTTTCTGTCAGCACCTAAATTAGCCATATTTCTAACAATTCTAATTACTTCTTTAAAGGATTTACTTTTTTCTCCTTCAGGAACAAATATATATGAATCTTCCTTTATATTTACGAAATCATTTTTGTAATAATTAATTAAAAATTTATGAGATATAACAAAATATGAGGAGTATGGCAAAATTAATTCATTAATCTTTTCCTTTAATATATCATCACCAATATATATTGGATATTCTCTTTTATCTGGCAAATAAATCCTTAACTCTTCCATCCCAACCTCTTATATACATAATTTTTATAATTTTCATAAGACAATTTAATCTCCTCTATATGATCTCCAGAAAATTTCTTAAGGAGTTCATCTGCAATTATCCAAGCCATCATTGCTTCACCTACAACTCCTGCAGATGTAACTACACAAACATCACTTCTTTCATAGTATCCTTCCGTTATCCTCTTTTCTTTTATATCAAAAGTTTTTAATGGTTTTCTCAAAGTTGGTATTGGTTTTACTGCAGCTCTAATCATTATTATTTCTCCGTTTGACATACCACCTTCTATTCCCCCTGCATAATTTGTTTTTCTCAACTTTGTACTTTCATTAATAAATTCATCATGAACTCTAGAACCCTTTTCTCTACTTGATAAAAAGGCCTCTCCAATTTCTACTCCCTTCACTGAGGGAATGCTCATAACTGCATATGCCAACAATGCATCAAGTCTTCTATCCCAATGAACATGACTTCCTATCCCAATAGGGACATTTTTTGCAAGTAAAATAAATCTTCCACCAAGAGTATCTCCCGTTTCCTTTGCTTCATCTATTAACTTTCTTGCTTGTTCTTCTAATTCATCGTCAATCATTCTAAGCTCTGAGTTTTCTACTTTATTTTTAATATAATCCCAAGAAAAGTTATTAATATCAAATCTACTTTCAATATTACCTATCCCTTCAACAAAACTTATTATATCTATATCAAATTCTCTCAATATACATTTAGCTACAGCTCCTACTGCAACCCTTGCAGATGTTTCCCTTGCACTTGCCCTTTCTAAAATATTCCTTATATCATCAAAATGATACTTTACAACTCCAGCAAAATCGGCATGGCCTGCCCTTGGTTTTGTTACAGGAACATAATCGTAAATTTCTTCAGGATCCATAACATTTTTCCAATTTTCCCAGTCCTTATTCTTTATTAAAAACCCTATAGGTGACCCTAAGGTATATCCACCTCTTATTCCTGAAATGATTTCCACCATATCTTTTTCGATTTCCATCCTCTTTCCTCTTCCATATCCTTTTTGCCTTCTATGAAGCTCCTTATCTATATCTTCTTTGTTTATCTTAATCCCTGCAGGAACTCCTTCTATTATTACTAATAAACCCTTTCCGTGAGACTCACCAGCTGTTAAGAAGCGCATATTATTTTTTCTGCCTCCTCCCTCATAATATTCACAGGTCCCATAAATCCAAACCATCTCTCCCAAGAAAATGCCGCCTGATATATGAGCATATCAAGACCATTTTTATAAGGAATATTATTTTCTTTTGCCATCATCAAAAGAGGCGTCAAAGGTGGGTTATATATAAGATCATAAACAAAAACAGCCTTATCTAAAGATGAATCCCAAGGATTACTCTTACTATCAAGTCCTAATGATGTAGTATTTATAAGTACAAATTTATCTTTAACTTTCTCCTTCTCTTCCCAAGGTAATAATTTAATAGCAATGCCCTTATTATTCCATATTTCTTCTGCTAATTTTTCTGCCCTTTCATAAGTTCTATTTGTTAAAAAAATCTCCCTTACTCCATACTCAACTAATGCATATAAAACTGCTCTACATGCTCCTCCTGCTCCTAATACTAAATAAATTATGTCCTGAGGAAGATTTAATTCCCTTAATGTATATAAAAAACCTGGTAAATCTGTATTATCACCCAACCAACAATTTCTTTTATCTCTATAGATAGTATTCACTGCCCCTAGCATTTTGGATGTGGGTGAAAGATCATCTAAGAATTCTATAACCTTCTCTTTGAAAGGTACAGTTACATTAAGTCCCCAAATAGGTAAATACTTTAATCCTAAAAATGCTTGGTTAAAATTCTCGGGTAAAATGGGTATATTTAAGTAAATAGCATCAATACCTGATGCCTGAAAAGAGGCATTGTGTATATAAAAAGATATAGAATGCCCTAATGGGTATCCAATAAGTCCTAATAATCTTGTCGATGAGGAAATCAAAGAAAATAATTCACCCCTCTTTCCACTATTTTCTCCCCTTTGAGCTTTTTAGTTAAAGGATAATTTACCAAAAAAAGCGTATTTTGTCAAACAGAAAGGATTTTACTTAGAAATTCAATGGTTCTCTCCTCCTTAGGGTTTTCAAAAAATTCCTTAGGATTACCTTCTTCTACTATCTGTCCTTGATCTAAAAATATAACTCGATGAGCCACATCCCTAGCAAAACCCATTTCATGAGTAGCAATCATCATAGTCATGCCACCATAAGCAAGTTCCCTTATTACATCTAAAACCTCTTTTGTCATTTCAGGATCTATAGCAGAAGTTGGTTCATCAAAAAGCATTACTTCTGGTTCCATGGCTAATGCTCTAGCAATTGCTATTCTTTGCTGTTGCCCCCCAGAAAGTTGAGATGGATAACTATTAGCTTTATCCTGAAGCCCTACTCTTTTCAAGAGTTCATATGCCTTCTCTTTAGCTATTTTAGGATCTATCTTTTTAACTTTTATTGGAGCTAAAGTTATATTTTCAAGAGCTGTAAGATGAGGGAACAAATTAAATAATTGAAAAACCATACCTACTCTTTGTCTTATTTTATTTATATCTACCTTAGGATCCGTGATTTTTACTCCATCTATATATATTTCTCCTTCAGTAGGTTCTTCCAACCTATTTATACATCTTAAAAGTGTGCTTTTACCTCCTCCACTTGGACCAATAATAACTAAAACTTCTCCTTTTTTTACTTCGAGATTTACGCCCTTTAATACATGAAGATTTTTAAATTTCTTATGAAGATTTACAACTTTAATCACCTTTTTTCAACCTCTTTTCCATCCACATTGATAAACGGGTTAAAGGTAAAGTCATAAGAAGATAAATAAGCGTAACTCCTAAAAAGGGACTAAAAACATTTGCTTTCCAAGCAACTATCTCTCTACCAGCCCTTAAAAGCTCAGTAACAGCTAAAGTAGAAGCTAATGAACTTTCCTTTAACATAGAAACAAATTCATTCGTCAAAGGAGGAAGAATTCTTTTAAAAGCTTGCGGCAAAATTACATATCTCATGGCTTGAAAATAGGACATACCTAAGGATCTCGCAGCTTCCATTTGTCCTTTCTCTATAGATTGAATTCCCCCTCTAAAAATTTCTCCTGTATATGCAGCACTATTAATCGATAGACCGACAATAGCAGCAGTAATAGCTCCTAAATTTATACCAAAGGACGGTAAAGCATAATATATGATAAGAAGTTGCATTAATAAGGGTGTACCCCTTATAACTTCTACATATAATGTGGCTGGTATCCTAAAAATATATTTTTTTGAAATTCTTGCAAGCCCAATAAATAACCCCAAAACTACACCAATACCTACAGATATAATCGAGAGGCGCAAAGTCACTAATGCGCCTCTCAATAGATATGGGATACTTTCTATGAAGATATTTATATTAAAATCCAAAATATCACCTCTACTCTATTGGCTCTGTACCAAACCACTTTTTATATATTTCTTTATATTTACCAGTTTTCTTTAAATTAACTAAAATTTCGTTTATTTTCTTCAAAAGATCAGTATCTTCTTTCCTCACAGCAATACCATACTGTTCCTTAGTAAAGGGTTTTCCTACACATTTTAACTTTGGGTTATTCTTTGAATAATAAAGGGATACAGGAAGATCATTTATAACTGCGTCAAGTCTTCCAAGTTCAAGATCCATAAATGCTTCTGGAATTGTTTCATAGCTCCTTATCTCTTTAATCCCTACCTGATCCTTTAACTTTTTAGCACTTATTTCTCCTGTAGTACCTAACTGTACTCCAACTATTTTACCCTTTAAATCCTTCTCACTTCTTATATCTTTATTATCACTCCTTACAACTATAATTTGTCCTGAATCATAATAAGGGATAGAAAAGGATATTTCTTTTTTTCTTTCCTCTGTAATTGTCATTGCAGAAATAATCATATCAAACTTCTTCGCTTTTAATGCAGCTATTATTCCATCAAAAGAAGTATTTATAACTTGTAATCTCACTCCTAAGGCTTTTGCAATTTCATTAGCTATATCTATATCAAAACCTACAGGCTTATCACCTTCCATAAACTCGAAAGGTGCATAAGCCACATCACTACCAACTTTAAGAATACCTGCTTTCTTAATCCTCTCTAAAGCAGAAGCTCCAAATGTTGGTAAACTTAAAACAAATATTAATAGGAATAATATTAACCATAGTTTTCGCATAAATTTTCCTCCTTTTTGAAATTTTTAAAAGTATAAGAATAGATATTCATAAAAGTCAAGTATAATATATGAAGTGGAGGTGAAAAATTATGGATTACCTAATAAGAGGAATCTCTAAAGACAAAAAAATTATTGCTTATGTTGCTAAAACAACAGAACTGGTAGAACAGGCCAGGATTATACATAATGCCTCTCCTACTGCAATAGCAGTTTTAGGAAGAACTCTTACCCTAACAGCTATTATGGGGAAAATGCTTAAGAAAAAAGATGAAAGAATTAGTTTGCAAATTGTAGGGAATGGCCCCTTAGGAAATGTTTTTGCTGATGCTGATGCTAATGGAAATGTAAGAGGGTATATTAAAAAACCTTACATAGATTTGCCACCTACCCCAGAAGGAAAGCTTGATGTAGCTTCTGCAATAGGAAAAGAAGGAGTACTAAGTGTCATAAGAGATTTTGGACTTAAAAAGCCATATCAAGGAATGACACCACTTGTTTCTGGAGGAATAGCAAAAGACTTAGCTTATTATTTTGCTTCCTCTGAGCAACAACCATCAGCTGTTGCTGCAGGGGTTTATGTCAATAAAGAAGGAAAAGTAATTGCGGCTGGAGGTTATATTGTACAGATATTACCAGATTCAGAGGAAGATATTGTAAGTAAGTTAGAAGAAAATATTAATAGATTAAAACCACCAAGTCAAATGATATTAAATGGACTAAATCCAGAAGATATAATTAATAAAATATTTGAAGGATTTGATTTCGACATGTTTAATAGAGAAGAATTGAAATATGCATGTAGGTGTAGTCGAGAAAGAGCTGAGAATACTCTCATAGCTTTAGGATTAAAGGAATTAGAAGAACTACAAAAAAGAAAAGAAGACATAGAAGTGAAATGTGAGTTTTGTGGTAAGAAATATATTTTTCAAAAACATGATATAGAAAAAATTATTCTTGAACTTAAAAACAAAACTTAAAAAACCCCTGGAAAAACCAGGGGTTTTTTATACATTAACTCATTAACTTAGTACGTTTTCTAAAGGAGTGTAAGGCAGGTTAAAAGCGTTAGCAACTGCCTCACAAGTAATTTCCCCTTTTACTATATTTACACCTTTGGCAAGACTTTTGTTCTCTTTCACAGCTCTTTCCCAACCTTTATCAGCAATCTCAATTACATAAGGAAGAGTATTTAGAGTTAAAGCTCTTGTTGCTGTTCTTGGAACAGCTCCAGGCATATTAGCCACACTATAATGTATTACTCCTTCCTCCTCATAAATAGGATTTAAATGGGTTGTTGGTCGTGATGTCTCAGCACAGCCACCTTGATCAATAGCTACATCAACAATAACAGCACCTGTTTTCATTCTCTTTAAAAGATCCCTCGTAATTATTTTGGGGGCTTTTGCCCCTGGTACTAATACTGCTCCAATAAGTAGATCTGCGTATTCTACAGCCATCCTAATATTGTATTCATCAGCTATCATCGTATTCACCTTTCCTTGGAAATAATCGTCTACAAATCTTAATTTTCTTGGATTTATATCCAATAAAGTTACAGATGCACCCATTCCATAAGCTATTCTTGCAGAGTTAAAACCAACAGTTCCTGCACCTATTATAACCACATTGGCAGAAGGAACTCCTGGAACTCCACCTAATAAAATTCCTCTTCCACCAAAAGGTTTCTCTAAATATTTAGCACCTTCTTGGGGAGCCATTCTTCCTGCTATCTCACTCATAGGAGCAAGAAGTGGTAAAAAACCATCCTCTGTTTGTACAGTTTCATAAGCAATGCATATTGCTTTACTTTTAATAAGATTTTTTGTAAGTTCTTCAGATGCTGCTAAATGCAAGTAAGTAAATAAAATTTTTCCTTCAGAAAGAAGAGAGTACTCTTCAGGTAAGGGTTCTTTTACTTTTAAAATTAATTCTGCCTCATAAAACACATCCTCATGTTTTTCTAATATTATTGCTCCTGCCTTTTCATATTCTTCATCTGTAAAACCACTTCCTAATCCTGCACCTTTTTCAATATGTACTTTATGTCCTTTTTTGACCAATGTTTGTACTCCACCAGGAACAATAGCAACACGATTTTCTTCAGGTTTAATCTCCTTAGGAACACCTATAATCATATCTCTCTTAAGCCTCCTTGTTGTCTTATATCTTCTTTGATCTTAAGAAATAATAAATAGCAATTAAGGTTTTAGAATCCTCAAACTTACCACTTTCTAAAGCTTTTATTATCTCATCTGCTGTTAAAGAAATTATTTTTAAAAACTCATCATCATCAGGATTTGTATTTGTCTTCTCAAGATCTGTAGCTTCATATAGATATAACACCTCATCACTTATTCCAGGTGATGGGTAAAAAACATGAATTAACTTTAAATTTTTTGGAATATACCCTATTTCTTCTTCCAGTTCTCTTTTAGCACAATTTATTGGTTCTTCTCCAAAATCAAGTTTTCCGGCTGGAATTTCTAATAAGACTTTTTTAGCTGGAAGTCGATATTGCTCTACAAAAAATACAGATCCATCCCTTGCTATTGGTAATATAGCTACTGCACCCGGATGATGTACTACTTCCCTCTTAGCTAATTTTCCATTTTCAAGTACTACATCGTACTCTTTTACTGTAATTATTCTTCCTTTATAAATTTCCCTTTCATTTATTACTTTCTCATTCAACTTTCATCCCACCTCCTATTTCTCTCAATTTTTCTCTATTTTTAAGTTCTGACGCTTTTACTAAAAGCTCTTTAGCATGCTGTTGACTTACTTCAGAAACTATACTACCTCCTAACATTCTTGATATTTCCATCACTCTGATTTTATCCTCTAACATAGAAACCCTTATTCTTGTTTGATCATTTATAATCTTCTTCTCCACATGGAAATGATAATCAGCCCACGCTGCTATCTGAGGTAAATGTGTCACACAGAAAACTTGTCTCTTCTTAGATATATTCCATAATTTTTGAGCAAGTAGATAAGCCGTTTCCCCTCCAATACCTGTGTCTATTTCATCAAATACCAAAACAGGTGTATTATCCACTTCGTTAAGTATAGTTTTTAAGGCAAGCATTATTCTTGAGAGTTCTCCTCCAGATGCTATATGTCTCAAGGGTTTAAAAGCCTCTCCAGGATTTGGAGAAAGCATAAACTCTACAACTTCTCTTCCTTTTTCTCCCACTTTTACCCCATTAATAAATATAAATCCTCCTGTTGGTTCTTGAAAATCAACCGAAAATCTTGCATGTTCCATTCCTAAATCCTTTAACTCATTTTCTACCTTTCTTACAAAATTATCAACAATCTCTTTCCTCATTTGAGAAAGAACTTCACTTTCGTATAATAGCTTTTCCTCTAATTCCTTTATCTCCTTTTCTATGTTCTCTAAATGGGCTTCCATATTAGATAAAGTGTTAAGTTCTTCTTTAGCTTTTTCTTTATAATCTAAGATTTCCTCAATATTTTTACCATATTTCCTTTTTAATTGAGAGATTCTATAAAGTCTTTCTTCTATATATTCAAGATCATTAGGATCTATCTCTAAATTATCTTTATATCTCATTAAATTATCAACTGCTTCACTAAGATATAATTTAGCATTTTCCAATAGTTCTAATATTCCAGAAATATTTTCATCTATAGAAGAAAGAGCTTTTATACTATTTAATCCTTCTCCAATTAATTCAAAAGCAGAATATCCTTCGTTATTTTCATACAGATATTTTATAGCATCCTCAATACCATATCTTATTTTTTCAAAATTTTGTAGCTTTTGCCGTTGCTCTAATAGTTCCCCCTCTTCTCCTATTCTCAAATTTGCCTTTTCAATTTCTTCTATCTGAAAAGATAAAAGATCTATTCTTTGCTGTCTCTCTTTTTCCTTTGCATAAATTTCTTCCCTTTCGGAATAAAGACCTTTTAATCTAGAAAACAATTCTTTAACCTTTCCTTTTTGTTTTATCAATGAATCTCCACCTAAGAGATCGAATACTTCCAACTGAAAATCCTTATGAAGAATTTTCTGATGTTCGTGTTGTCCATGTATTTCAAGAATATTCGAGAGTAAACGCTCTAACATTCCTACTGTAACAAGTTCACCATTTACCCTACATTTACTTCTTCCATTTTTATTTAATTCTCTTGATACAAGTAATGTTCCATCCTTCTCTTTTGGAATCTCCCATTCATCCAATAGTCTTTCTGCTTCTTCATTCATAGCAAACATAGCTTCTACTAAACTTCTATTACTTCCTGTTCTAATAATGTCTGTTGATGCTCTTTCTCCAAGCAAAAAGGCTAAAGCATCCACAAGCAGAGATTTACCAGCACCTGTTTCTCCAGTGATTACGTTTAAACCATCATGAAAATCCAGAGTTAGCTCATCTATTATTGCAAAATCCTTAACTCTAAGAGCAAAAAGCATTTCTTATCTACCTCCAATGTAATTTCTTTTTTAATCTATTAATAAAATCCCAACCTGGAAGGAAAATAAGTTTTCCATAAAATTCCGCTTTAGTTATAATAACTTTTTGTCTATTTCCAACAAGATCTACTTTTTTACCATCAACCCAAACTTGCACTTGTAATGACCTTTTTGAAAAACTGATCTGAATTTCCGAATTAATTGGAAAAACAACAGGTTTAGATATAAGAGAATGGGCACATATGGGCAAAAATTCAAAAGCTTCAAGATCAGGAAAAATTATAGGACCACCAGCAGATAAAGCATAAGCTGTAGAACCAGCAGAGGTAGCAATAATTACTCCATCTGCAGGTTGTGTATTTAACAAAGCCCCATTTATTAATAGATTTAAAGATATCAATGGAGTATTCTCAGATTTCAAAAATACAACCTCATTAAAGGCATAATAAATATTATCATCAATTTTTAATTTGATTACAGGATGCTGTTCTATGAAATACTTCTTTTCATCTAAAGAAAATAAAAATTTACCTATATCTTTAAACTCAACAGTAGTTAAGAATCCAAGTCTACCCGTATTTATTCCTGCTATAGGTATACCCTTAGATGCCAACCTCTGTAAGGCATACAAAACAGTACCATCCCCACCAATTGCTATTCCCAAATCCACATCAGTATCATCTATTAAAACCTTATAATTCTTCTTTATTGCCCACTCTTTTATTATTTCTATTCCCTTTTTCGCATCTCTTTTTTTAGGGTTGTAAAATATACCTATTTTTTGGAAAGTAATTTCCAATTTGTAAAAGCCTCCCTTACTATCTCTTTTATCTTATCCATAGACAACTCATCCTTTTCTTGCAAAACAAACAATGTTGGATATTCTATATTTCCTTTTCCTTCCTTGCTATAAAAATACGTAATATTTTTTAAATAAAATCCAAGATCTTTTAAATTATTTTTAATATTTTCTATTACTTTTAAATGGACGTCAATATTCTTTACTATACCCCCCTTATTAACATCCTTTGGTGATGCTTCAAATTGAGGTTTTATCAATGAAATAACCATTCCTTCTTCTTTTAAAAAAGATTTTATAACAGGAAAAATCTTTAATATTGATATAAAGGATATATCTATAGTTATAATATCAACCTTATCGGGAATATCACCTTCTTTTAAATATCTCGCATTTATCCCTTCCATTACTACTACTCTTGTATCCTTTCTTAATTTTTCGTGTAAAACGCCCTTTCCCACATCAACAGCATAAATTTTCTTTACACCTTCTTGTAATAAACAGTCAGTAAACCCACCAGTACTTGCACCTACATCAATAGCTATAAATCCTGTAACATTTATCTTAAATTCATTTAAAGCCTTTTTTAGCTTAAATCCACCCTTACTAACATAGGGAAGAGATTGTTGAATTTCAATGGAAACAAAAGGTGAAAATTTTATATCAGGTTTATCTGCTACCTTGCCGTCTACTTTAACCAGTCCAGCAATAATAGCAGACTTAGCTTTTTCTCTACTTTCAAAAAATCCTTTCTTAACTAATAGAGTATCGAGTCTTTCCTTAGGAGTTTTTTCTTTCAACCTTCCACCCTTGTTTTATCAAGAACCCTTATTACTTCTTTTACCACATGATATTCTTTTAAACCGTATATTTCTTTTAAGATTTCCACATTTCCATGCTCTATGAATTTTTCTGGAAGTGCTATGGGATATACATTTACGTTAAAATGAAACTTAGAAACAAATTCAGAAATTGCACCAAAAAGTCCTCCTGTTACAATGTTTTCCTCTAATGTAAAGATATATTTAAACTTAGGGAATAATTCTTCAAGCAATGGAATATCTAAAGGTTTTAAAAATCTTAAATTGACTACTTTAGCATATATTCCCTTCTCCTTCAAAATATTATGGGCTTCCAAAGCAGTATAGACCATGGAACCTATAGCCAAAAAAAGAACATCCTCACCTTCTTCTAATATCTCAGCTTTACCTATCTCAATCTTACTAGGATTAGAAGGAAGTTTTACTCCGTATCCTTTTCCTTTGGGATATCTTATTGCAAATGGACCAGGATAATTAACTGCTGTATATAATAAATCTCTAAGTTCAGATTCATCCTTTGGAGAAGAAACAACTATATTGGGGATAAGCCTCAAATAAGAGAGATCAAAAATTCCTTGATGAGTAGGTCCATCATCACTAACAAGGCCAGCCCTATCTAATACAAATACTACAGGAAGCTTCTGTAAACAAACATCGTGAATGATCTGGTCAAAGGATCTCTGGAGAAAAGTAGAATATATAGCAACTACAGGTTTTAATCCATTCATAGCAAGTCCTGCTGCAAAGGTCACTGCATGCTGTTCTGCTATTCCAACATCAAAAAATCTTTCTGGAAATCTTTCTGCAAAATAGGAAAGTCCAGTACCATCTGGCATTGCAGCTGTAATGGCTACAATCTTTTCATATTTTTCCCCTAATTCTACCAATGTCTTACCAAAAATCTCTGTGTAGGTAGGTACCTTTTTTTCGCGTTCTTTCCTTGATCCCACACTATGGAACTTGGAAGGTACAGCTTCTGCATCTTTATGGCCAATTCCTTTTTTTGTTGTGACATGTATCAAAACTGGACAAGATAGATTATCTTTTATACCCTTAAATACAGAAATTAAAAGGGGTATATCATGTCCATCAAAGGGGCCAAAATACTTAAAACCTAAATCTTCAAATATGGGATTTTCCAAAAGGAGACTCTTTAAACTTCTCTCCAATTTTAGATCCAAGGATAATAAGGTCTTTCCTAAAGGTAAATTCTTCAAAAAATTCTGGGTTGTCTGCTTAAAAAATCTATAAAGAGGATGTTTCCTTAATTTAGCCAAATAAACTGCCAAAGCTCCTACATTCGGTGAAATAGAATGTTCATTATCATTTAATATAACAATAAGATCTGTATTTAAGAAGCCAATTTGGTTCAATGCCTCCCATGCCATTCCAGAAGTCAAGGCACCATCACCTATCACTGCTACAACTTTATATTTTTTCCCTTTAATATCCCTTGCTTTAGCGAATCCTAAGGCAGCAGATAAGGATGTACCAGCATGTCCTACAGCAAAATGGTCATATTCACTTTCCCAAGGAGCAATATATCCACTGATTCCACCATATTGTCTCAATGTATGAAAATCTTTGGCTCTTCCAGTTACTAATTTATGAGTATATGCCTGATGCCCTACATCCCAAATTATCTTATCCTTTGGTGTATCAAAAACATAATGAAGAGCTAAAGTTAATTCAACAGTTCCTAAATTAGATGCTAAATGACCACCATTATTCTCTACTGTATTAATAATTACTCTCCTAATTTCTTCAGCTAAATTCCTTAGCTCTTCTACAGATAGAGATTTTAAATCATTCGGAGAATTAATTCTCTCTAACAACATTTAAATATTCCTCTCTAATTTTTAAAATCTCATCCCAATTCCTAACTATATTCCTTAAAATACCATTAACAAATCTACCAGCTTCTGGACTGACATATTTTTTAGCCAACTCAACAGCTTCATTAACAGTAACACCAGGTGGAATATCTTCAAAAGCAAACATTTCAGCTATTGCCATTCTTAAAATGTTTCTCTCCAAGCCTCCTATTCTATCTAATCTCCAATTCTTACTAAATTTACTTATAATAGCATCAGCAACATTTCTAAAATAAAGAGTACTTTCATAGAGTTTGTGAGCAAAAGCTTGAGCTTGTAGTGAAAAATCATCAAAATCTACTTCAACATTTTGACCCAATTCTTGCTGGAATAAATACATCAAAACCTTTTCTCTACATCTTGTTCTTTCTTTGCTCATTTTTACCTTCCTATCATAAATATCTCTTTAATTTTTTCTATAAAAAGAAACAATAGATTCTTATCAATTATATTACCAATTAAATACCCTAAAAGTAACATAATGATTAGAAATAAGGTTCTCCAAAAACCAATAGTAAGAATAAGGATTCCTAATATTAAAAATACTAATGAGAAAATAAATCTATATTTATAATTTTTTATCCTTTCAAGATTCATCTACTTACCCCTTTTTGAAGGAACCACATCATCAATTATTACGTTTATTTTTTCTAAGTTCAAAGGTAAAACACTTTCAAAATAAACTTTTAATCTTTGTTGCATCTCATTAACAATTCTTGTTATATCTGCACTAGCAGGAATTTTTATCCTCAAAGTAATATATATTTTATCTTTTATAATTTCAATCTCAGGTCTTATATCTTGAATTTCTGAAAAATATCCAGCTATCTCTCTGATAGAACTTTTAATACCATTAACAGAAATCATTACATCACCTAAACCTGTTCTATTTCCTATAACAACAGAAGTTTTCTCTCTATTTATAATTAAAGCAAAACTTGATGAAAAAGCAAGAACAAAAAGAATTATAAACAAAATAGCAGAAAACAAAAAACCAGGTCCCTTAGCCCAATTTATTATACTTAATGCTAATTCCCATTTAAAAAGTCCAAGGATTAAAATAAGATCAATAAAAGAGAAAATTAACAAAATTATAGAGTAAATAATAATTTCATATCTATTAAGTTTCATTTCTTCTCCTCCTTATCTTTTTTACCTATCAATACTCCTTTTATAATAACATTCACTTCCCTTACATTTAATCCTGTCATACTTTCTATCACTTCCTTAACATGGGATTGAACTTCTCTTGCAACTTCAGGAAAAAAAACATTTTGTTTTACATAAATAGGTATCATTATGTATACATCTTTTTCATATAGATCAATTTTTATGCCCCTTCCAAGAGGTATACCCGATACAAGTTTCATAAATGAAGAAGAAGGCTCTCCTACTTGAGCGACACCTTCTACCTCTTGAGCAGCAATACCCGCTATTACAGAGATAACCCCTTTTGATATATTTACCGTTCCATATGAAAGTTCTTCTTTCATAGCTTATCACCACTCTCTATTTTATCAAAAATTAATCCTCTACTAACACCCTTCTTGATAAAAAGTTAGTAGAATAGTCTCCTTTTATAAATGAACTGTTATTTAGTACTTTTAAATGAAGAGGGATTGTCGTTTTAATTCCTCTCAAAACAAATTCCTCCAAAGCCCTTTTCATCCTTATTATAGCCTCATTTCTATCTTTTCCCCAAGTTATAATCTTTGCCAGTAAAGAATCATAAAAAGGTACCATTTCATAACCTTCATAAAGATGAGTATCAATTCTTACAAAAGGGCCTCCTGGAGGTATATATTTATCTATTTTTCCAGCAGATGGAGCAAAATTATTATCAGGATCCTCAGCATTAATTCTACACTCTATAGCATGTCCTCTTAATGTTACTTCTTTAAAATCTAATTTCTCTCCAGCTGCAATTAGTATTTGCCATTTTACAAGATCAATACCAGTTACCATTTCTGTTACAGTATGTTCTACCTGAATTCTCGTATTTACTTCCATAAAATAAAATCTCCCATCTTTGTCCAAAAGAAATTCAAAGGTTCCAGGACCCACATACCCAACCTTATACGCCCCTCGAATTGCAGCTCTACTCATAGCCTCTCTCAATCTTCTATCTACTACTGGGGAAGGAGATTCCTCAATTAATTTTTGATATCTTCTTTGAATAGTACAATCTCTTTCACCAAGAGAAACAATATTACCATAAGCATCTCCCATTATCTGTATCTCCACATGTCTTGGTTCTTCTATAAACTTTTCAATGTACACGCCAGGATTTCCAAAATTTTTCTCAGCTTCCAATTTAGCAAGTCTTATATTTTTTACCAATTCCTCAGGACTGTATGAAATCCTCATTCCTTTACCGCCACCACCAGCAGTAGCCTTTATAAGAACAGGAAAACCTATCTCTTTAGCAATTTTTACTGCTTGTTTTTCATCCTCAACAAGTCCTTCAGACCCAGGTAACAAAGGAACACCTGCTTCTTTCATTATTTTTTTGGCTCTGGCCTTGTCCCCTAAACTTTCAATAACTTCCTTTTTAGGACCTATAAACACTATACCGTGGTCTTGACAAATTTCAGCAAATCTTGATGATTCTGCTAAAAAACCATATCCTGGATGGATAGCATCAGCATTTGATATTAAAGCGGCACTAATAATGTTTGGAATATTTAAGTAGCTTTGTGAGGCAGGAGGTGGGCCTATACAGATTGCCTCATCTGCCATATATACATGAAGAGATTCTTTATCTGCTTCAGAATATACAGCTACTGTTTTAATGCCTAATTCTTTACAAGCCCTTATAACTCTAACAGCAATTTCGCCTCTATTTGCAATAAGAACTTTCTTAAACATTGCTCTCTGTATCTATTAGAAAAAGTTTTTGTCCAAATTCCACTGCCTGACCATTTTCAACTAATATTTTTTTAACTCTTCCTCTTACATGACTCTTTATCTCATTCATTAATTTCATGGCTTCAATTATACATACTGTTTGTCCTGGCTCTACCAAATCACCTTCTTCAACAAAAGGAGGGGCGCCTGGAGCGGGGGAACGATAAAAAACTCCAACCAAAGGAGCAGTAATATATACACCTTCCTCAGCAACCTCTTTTATGGCTTGTAATTTTTCAACTTGAGATTCTACCTGAGGTGATGAAATAGAAACAACATGATCACCTCTTCTTAAAATCAATTTATTTTCTCCATTTTCTATTATCAATTCTGAAAGATTACTCTTGTTAAATAGACATATTAACTCTTTTAACTCTTCTAAAGACCATTCTTTCATAGTAATACTCCTTTTTATTAAAACTCATTATTAAAATCTATGCTCTTTCAACATATTTTGCATAACGAGTATCCACTACAACTTTATCTCCAATTTGTATAAATAAAGGGACCTGTATTACTAATCCCGTTTCTAATTTTGCAGGTTTTGATCCACCCGAAACTGTATCTCCTCTAAGACCTGGATCAGTTTCTATAACCTCTAAAACAACTGTAGTAGGAAGCTCTATACCAATAGGATTTCCTTCATAAAAAAGCACACTAACGATAGTTCCTTCTTTTAAGTATTTAATTGCATCTCCTAATTGCTCCTCAGTGAGCATATGTTGTTCATAGGTTTCATGATCAATAAAATAATACTCATCTCCTTGTTTGTAAAGAAATTCTGCTTCTCTTTTATTAATAAAAGCTTGAGGAACATATTCATCTGATTTAAATGTTTTTCTCAATACATTTCCTGTTTTCAAGTTCTTTAATTTTACTTTGACTGTTGCCTGACCCTGAGCCATATGTACATGTTGGTATTCAAGTACTATATATATTTCTCCATCTAATTCAATAGTAAGACCAGGATAAAAATCATTTACTGAAATCATCTTTTTTATTACCTCCCTTTCCCTATATTATTATAAGTTCGTTAGTAAAACTATTTAATATAGTTGCCTTTTCCTCTTCAACAACTACCATATCTTCAATTCTTACCCCAAACCTTCCAGGAATATAAATACCAGGTTCAACAGTAACTACCATATTTTTCTTTAGAACCCAATTTCCTTTTGGGGATAACCTTGGTAATTCATGTATTTCAAGTCCTATACCATGCCCAAGGCCATGACCAAAATAATTTCCATAACCATTTTCTTGAATTATATCACGAGAAACTTTATCTACAAAACTACTTTCTATACCTTCTTCTATTACTTCTTCTGCCCTTTTCTGTGCTTCAAGAACAATATTGTATATTAATAGTTCTTCTTCAGTTGGGTTTCCGATATACACGGTTCTTGTAATATCCGAATGATATCCCTTATAAACAGCCCCAAAATCAAATACAATAAACTCATTTCCATATATCTTTTTATTGCTCGCCTTTCCATGAGGAAGTGCAGCTCTTGGTCCTGATGCCACAATTGTATCAAAAGCTATTTTCTCACTACCTTTTTTTGCCATTTGATACTCTAATTCTATTGCTAAATCTCTTTCAGATATACCTGGCTTTATAATTTCTAATACTTCTTCAAAAGCCTCTTCTGCAATTTTTAAAGCTGTTTTTATTTTCTCTATTTCATTATCATCCTTAACCATTCTCATCTCCTCTACCCAATTTTCTACTGGAATCAACTCAATATTCAATAAACTTTCAATCAATTTTTTATACTTAAAATAATTGAATGATTGTCCCTCAAAAGCTATTCTCTTAAAATCTTCTTTTTTTGAAAGATCCTTTAAGAAGGAGAATAAATTCACATCACCATTAATAAGAACAGGCTCCACCATATCAACTTCCTGGTGTACTTGTTCCCAATACCTTGAATCAACTAATATGTAACCCCCCTCCTTCAGAAGCACAAGTTCAGCTGTTGAGCCCGTAAATCCTGTAAGGTATCTAATATTCACTATACTACTAATAACAATCCCATCTATTTTTTCTTTATTTAGTTTATTTTGTATTTCTCTAAGTCTTGTATTCATAAAATATTTATCCTCATTTTTATCTTATTCTATTGTCTTAGGAGTTATAAGTATAATAAGCTCCTTCTGAACATTTTGAGTCTTCCTTGCTTTAAAGAGTTCTCCAAGAATTGGGATATCTCCTAAGAGTGGTACCTTAGACATACTTTCAATTTCTTCTTGTCTTAACAAACCACCTAAGGCAAGAGTTTCACCATTCTTCAAGTTAACTATGGTTTGAGCTTCTCTGGTCGATATTATAGGTACATCTCCATCCTTTCCTGCATAACCACTTATTGTGCTAACCTGAGGCTTAATATTTGCAGTAATAGTACCATCAGGATTTATAGTAGGTGTTACATCAAGTATTATTCCCACATCTATATATGTAATTGATCTATTACCTTGAGCATCATAAGATACCAATGGTACCCTATCACCTATCATAATTCTTGTAGCTTTACCACTTATAGTTGTCATACTTGGTTGAGCAAGTATTTTAGCTTTATTTTGGGTCTCTAAGGCCTTTATAGTAGCAAGCACACTTTCAGGATTTATAATACTTAACTTCAGATCTTGCCAACCAACATTAGCTTCTATTTTAATACCTGTACCTATATTTTGTGTACCCCACGCTATACCTATATCCTTTACATTTTCTCTTGATACCTCTACTATTTGAACATCTACTTTTACTTGTGGGGTTGGCTTATCAAGTTTTGCTATCATATTTTCCACAGCTGTAACTTGGTCTACAGGACCTTGAACCAACAAAAATCCTGAGGTTTGATCATAATAGAAGGATACATCTTTAGCAAGACCTGAAACTACAGATTTTAATGTATCTAAGGATATATATTTTAGCTTATACTCTTTTGTAATAGTTTGTACTCCCTCTTTAGCTGTTATAACTGGTGGCACATAAGGTCTAACATATGTCACAACACCCACTTTTTCAAAGGTTATATTTCCTATTCTACTCAATATATCAATAGTATCTTGTAACTCTACCCTGTTTAGATAGAGATCTACTTCTCCTACTACCTTTGGATCTATCACAAAGTTAATATCTGCTTTCTTACCAAGCTCCCTCAATACTTCCCTTATATCTGCCTTCTTCAAATCACAGCTTACATATATCTTCCCTTCTTCTTTCTCTACACTTAATAACTCCTTCGCTACTACTACCTCTTCCCCTTTCCTCTCCACATCTATCCTGCTTATTAGATCATCAAGTACCTTCAAGTCCTCTTCCTTACCTTGGGCTATTAATAACCTCGTCTTACTATCATAACTTAAGCTTATGTTCTTTACTAATGCCCCTCCTACTCTCAAAATATCTTGTAAATCAATATATTTAAGAACATATAATTTAGTTAATATAGGCTGAACCACTGTAGGGGCTGTTTGTATTTCCTTAGGTTTAACATAATAGGTCTTCCCTACTTTTTCCATATCAAAATTGGCAAGCCTTTGTAAAATAGTAAGAACTTCATCCAGTGGTACTTTATTTACAAATAGATCTACACTTCCTGAAATCTTTGGATCTATTACAAAATTAAACTCTGTTTTCTTTGCTATCTCTTGGAGTATATCTCTTATATCAGATTTTCTAAGATCTGCGGTAACATAATAAACATCACTAATTTTATCTATCTTAACAAGTTCTTTTATCTCTAAAATAGGTATTGAAGGAGCTTCACCCTTAGGTACACTTACTATTATAAAACCTCCTTCTCTTATCTCATATGTGTATCCTAAACTTCTAATAATAAGATCTATAGCTCTATCTAAGGAAACTTTGTTTAAGGTAAGATATAAACCTCCAGAAATATCTTTTGAAAATATTATATTCCTACCCGTTTTTTGTGCTATTTCTTGAAGAATATCTTTAATATCTTCTCCCTTCGCATTAAGAGAAACAAGATATGTATCTTCAAACCTTTCAACTTGAACCTTACCTACTCCCTTTGTCTCGGCAACTTTTTCAGATGGTATATCTAAAATTTTGATGGCATTCTCTATCTTCGGAAATTCTGTTGATGGAGCTGAAACTATTAGCCAATTTCTCGTATCATCAGAATCAAAAATTGCAGTTTTAGATGTTTTGGATAGAATTTCCTTAGCCTTTTGGCTTTCAAAATATCTAAGTTGATATACCTTTGTAACTAAATCTCTACTTTCAATTTTTTGAAGCTTATCAAGGTTCGCTACAATAATTACTTCTCCTTGTTCCACATATCCAAGATCCGATGATGCAAGTAAGGCGTAAAAAGCATCTCTAAATGGAATATCTTTTAAATAGACACTTATTCTTCCTTGGACACCAATATCCGTTATTATATTAAGTCCCGCCAACTGCCCCATTGCCTTTAAAACATCTCTTATTTCAGCCCTATCAAAAGAAACTGAAATCTTTTGCTGGAATTTATCTTTTACCTCTACAGGCTTAGGATGTTCCAATTTGGTTTCTACTTTTTGTTCTTCTTGTACTTCTCTAGTTTTTATCTCAGTTATCTTTGGAGTCTCTTCCTTTTCTGGTGCTTCTATAGTCTTCTGACTCACAATCTTTGTGGTTGTTGGAACAACTTTGGCTAAAACATCTTCTGTCCCTATATATATTTTATTATCAGCTGATTTTGCAGATATTGCAGGAAAAGAAGTCTTCAAGTCAATTACTATCCTTGTAACAAACGGTTTAGTACTAAATTGAGAAGTTCTAATTGAAATAATAGGACTGGAATTTACAGATATAACCTTAGAGCCAAGTTTGTTTATCGTATCATTTAAATCAATAACAAATCTTAAAGGATTTTTAAGGAGCGAGCTTTTAAAATCTGGGGCTTTATTAGAAAACTCTAACACTATAAGATTGGGCTTATAATTCTTATCAATCTTTATATTCAAAAGAGTATTTTCTATTGAAGAAATCTGTTTAATAGATGAAGTTTCTTCTTTGGAATAAGCACCTGAAGGACTTAGTGTAATTTTTAAAATTCCAGAAGTAGAAGTAACTGAATACTTAGGTAAGGATCCTATAAAATTTATTACAAGTATAGTATTATTTTTATTTTGAGAGAGTTCTAAATTAGTCAAAAATCCTTTATTTATTTCAACATTTTTTGATACAGTTTTTATCTGAGTATCATAAAAAGTTACCACAATTTTTGAGGCAGATTGTTTAATATCATATTTTGGTACCGAAGTAGTTGAAAAATAAATATTTATATTTATGGTACCACCACTACCATCTTCTACTTGAATTCCCACTAAACTTTTTAAACTATTTTGAGCAAATATCCCCCCAATTAACAAAAAGTTTATAAACAGAATCAAAGAAATTAATTTTCTTATGTGAGACAAACTATTCACCTCCCAGTTTAATAGTAGTTGTTTCTTTTCCTTTCCTTAAAATTACCGAATTTTCCAAGATCTTTTCCAGGTATATATCCCCCCTAAACAATTCTCCTTCTCTTATGATATAGCCCCTATCACCTTCTTCTATAATCGCATAACTTTTATCCCAACTTCTTATTATTCCTGTAAGCTTAAAATTGCTATACCAAGTTTTAGTAACAGAAGAAGACTGTGGTACTATAGAAATTCTCGTAGTTGCTTGAGGTAAAGACGATATCTTAGGCTGTGGTTTTGGATTTAAGTCAATAACAGGTAAAAAAGGATTACTTCTTCCTAAAGCAACATTTGAATAAGTAAAGACTACTCCTATTTGTTCAGTAAGAGTTTCTAATATTTCAGCAAAAGTATAAGTACCTGTTGTAGTTTTTGCCTTAGGTGTTGTTATAACAGGTTCCTCTTGGGGAGTTAATACATAATTTGCCACAATATAGTATCCTCCAATCGCACCTACAATAATAAAAAGACTTATAAGGACTATTAATCTTTGTTTTGGATCATTAAATATACTTTTAATATCCATATTTCCCCACCTATTTAATTATAAATGTAGACAATATGAAGGAAAATTTTAGTTCTTTAGCAGTTGTATCTACAGGATCAATTTTTAAATCCTTTAAAAGAATAATACGAGGTGCTGTCTTTAGCTTAGCTAAAAATAAGAGAAATCCACCATAACCACCTTGTAAGTCCACACTATAATTTCTTTCTTCATAAAGAGGTTTTGGAGCCTCTTTTTTCCCCTCTTGTGAGGTAGGCTGAGGTTGTTCTTGTACTTGAATTGGCTTAAAACTATTTACAGAAAGCTTTGATTCTTTACATATAGTCTCTACAAAAGCTAAAAGATGAGGAAGATCTTCCTTTGTAGGTAACTTCTGTTGTAATTCAGCAAATTTCTGCAAAGATTCTTTAAATTTCTCCCACTCTTCTAAGCTCTTTTTGTAATTCAGCTGATACTTAAGAAGCATCTGACGATTATTATCAATGCTTTCCACTAATGTGTTTTTTTCATTCTCTAAAGATTTATATACAAGAAAGTAAAATCCAACAACAATAACAAATAAAAAAATACCTATAATTATCCATATATTTATATTTGGTTTCATCTTTCACCCCTCTTATACTGAGCAGCTATCCTAAAATTAATAGCAATAACTGGAGGCTGTCCAACCTTCTGAGCAAAACCCAAGGTAATTTTATCCATAAGATTGGTTTTTTCTAATTGATCTAAAAAAATTGCTATATCTTTGTAGCTTACAGCAAATCCCTCGATATTTACATTATCTGAAGAATCTAAGCTAAAACTTTTAATCCAAAGATTTTTAGGAGTAATTCCATTTATAGTCTCAAAAATATCAACCCAAGATATCTCTTTAGAAGAAATCTCATTTAATAAATTTATCTTTTCTTCATATTGTTTTTTTATGTCTTGCAATTTTTGTAATTCTTTTATTCTTATTTTAAGATCATTTATTTGGGCTTCAAGAGAAGTATTTTCGTTTCTTAAATTATTAACTTCAGATGAAAGATTAAAATAAAGAACAATCTCTCCAAATAGAAGTAATATCCCAATCACAGTAATAAGAATACCTAAAAAGGGAATTCTTATTGCCTCTTTTTTCTTAGCTTCCTTCGGTAAAAGGTTAATCTTAAACATATTCCTACATCCTTCCCCAGAAAAATAGTCCTATAGGTACTACCCAAGAAGAAAGATCTTCTAAAAATGATTTATCTTGCTTTTTTGCATTTACTATTACGTCAGAGCTAAGAGTCAATGGGGCTACTTCTGATGGTACATTTAAGAGAGCCTCTAAAAGATCCACAAAATCTTTATTTTTAGCATTGCTTCCCATAACTATAGCTTGATCTATATGTTCCTCTGGAAACTGTAGAAAGAAAAAATTAATAGATTCTTGAATTTTTCTTACAAAATCTTCCAAAATAAAAGACTTTGTAAGCTCATCTACTCCTTCTTCATGTGGATTCCATTCTTCCATAATAGTGCTTCTAAAAAATATGGGTTGATTATCCTTTAGCACAACAAATTCTGCAATATTATCGTGAGTATACAAGAACAAGGTATTACCCTTAGGAAGCTCTTTTCTATTAAATACTACTGATCTTACAGCCGAAAAAATACTTATATCTACTACCTCTAAATTTAGCCCTAAGGATTTTACTATCTCCAAATATGGATTTATGACTTCTTTTGGTACTGCAACCAGCATTACTTTACATTCTTTACTTCCTTCCCTCTCTATTACATCAATAATCTCTAAATCGTACACTATATCTTCCTCAGAAAATGGAATATACCTATCAAGCTCCCATTTTATGGCCTCTCTAAGTTCTTCTTCTGGCATATAAGTAAAATTAAAAAATCTTACCACCACATTTAAAGATGGTATAGCTATATATGTTTTTGGGTTCTTTACTTTCAATACTTTTAAGTCCTTTTTGAGAGTTTCTACTATTTTGGAAATATCTAAGGATTGACCCCCTTGAAAAATGTCAGGTGAAAAAAGAAAAGAAACTGCATTTTTAATTACAATCTTCTTATCTTTTCTCCTCCCCCCATATACTAATCTTACAGGATTTCCTAATTCAATACTCAAAATAGGCTCTTCTGAAGAAAATAAATTAAAAATCCCCATCTTTCCCTTCCTTTCAACCTCTCCCTGAATAAGATTTTATTTTAATACAAAAGATATAAATAGACAACTCTTTTAAAATTCATTCCATGAAAGAATCTTTAATTTTGTCTTTGTAGCTTTTACTACATTTGTTATGCCATGAGATTGCATGATATTTTCGATATAACTTCTATTGTGTTTTATAGTACTATTACCTCCAATTCTTACAGCCTCACCTATACTGGTACCTTCTATAATAGGATCTCCAAATATAGAAAGATCATCTGTAACAGAGTCAACTTTTGCTGCATATAATATCCCCCTTATTTTATTCCCAGTACCTGTAATCTTTACATCTCCTTTTACAATAACCATCCCTTGAAACTCAACATTCCCAGCCATCCTAGCATTACCATCTATATATATCACCAACGTCCATGTCAACCAAGTATTAGTGGCAGAATTGTACCAATTAGGATTACTCTTTGCATAATCAACTAAATTCTTTAAATCTACTATTCCCCCAGATCTGTAAAGACCTTGTGACATAGCTACCCCTTTAAGATAATCCTCATTTAAGGTTGGCATAGAAAGGGAATTATCATTTGCAATAACGTCTATTCCTAATACAGGAGAATAAGAACCATTTATAAGTGGAGGATTACTTAAATCTACAGGACCATTAGAATATATTGCAGTATCAAAAGTCCCATCAGGCAATCTCTCTCCTTCAATAACTGCAGCTTTTCCAGAAAAATTAACAGAAGTTCCTGCAAAGACTGCAAATTTAAATGGATCAAGAGTTATTTCAGTATTATTCCCATATACTTCAAGTTTCCTAATAACCCTATAATTATCTATGGATGGTACATAGCCTTCACATCTTATCTTATATATGGGATAATCGATTAAAACTCCTCCTGAATTTAATTTTGAAAAGGTATATGAAACAGTAACATTATATTCACCAACAGATATAGAACCTATATTATAGCTAAATTTAAATAAATCTCCGTTAGTATAAGTCATTGTATAGGATAATAGATTACTACTGTTGTCTATTCTTCTTAAAGTAAGGGTCAAAAATGCTAAATCTGGGTTAGAATTTATTATATAAAAAGCCTGTTGAAGACCTGATTGAGCTAAATAAAAGGCTTGATTACTCTCAAGAGTCCTTCTTGTAATAACATTTTCTGAGGGTATAAGTTGAACAATAATTAACCCCAATACAAATATAAAGATAACGATACTCATTAATATCACTAATTGTCCCTTTTCTTTATTATTAGAAAACATTTTTTTCTTCCCCCTATTTTAAGTAATAAGTGTTTTTTATAGGGAGAAATATTGAAAAAGTCAAGGTATAATCAACAACATTATCTTTATTTCCGTCAAATTTAAGTACCACTTGAACAATTTGAGCATTCCTTGGAGAAACAATATTCCCAGAATCATCATAATAAAAAAATATAGGAGGTATAACCTTGAAATCACTTTCTGTTAGGGGATTATTACCTACCCATAAGTTCCCCTGTTTTACTTGTCTTCTGAGAATACCATTATTATCTATATAATATCTTATAGTAGATAATGTAGACGAAATAGGATTAGTACTAAAGTCATAATAAGTATAACTAAATATTAAATTACCACCATCTGAAGTACTATCAATAATAGATGCTTTTTTAACTTCCCTAATAAGTCTCTCTGCCACTAATCTTGCATTTCTTTGATATTGTATCTTTTTATTTATAAACTGATATCCTAAGGAACCTGTGGTTAAGAAACTCACCACAAGAGCAACTATTATAAGGGATATGGAAACACCAATTAAAAGTTCAATTAAAGTAAAGCCCTTTTTCATAATTTAGCCCTAAAAAATTCAATTCTAAATTCTTTATTTTCTTTACCTTCAATCCAAGATGCTTCTAATCTTATGAATCTTCCCCATGTAAGAGTATTATCTATTGTACATGTAATAGTATATACCATGTTTTTATCCTTTACAACCTTAGGATAATTAGAAGTTATATAGCTATCTAAAATAGTATAACTTTTTGAAAAAATTAACTCTGCCTCTTTTGAAAGGATATAGTTAGCATTAATAAGGTTCTCTACCTTCGGAGCATTATAAAAAGTTACAAAATACATTTGTAAAATTCCTACGATTGCTATTAAAAGTACCGCTCCAGCTATCAATGCCTCTAATACACTAAAACCACTATATTTACTAATCTTCTGGCATTTTATCACTTATATATATCCTCCCTGTAGCAGGAGTTACTACTACATATTTTCTCATATTTTTATACCTTATTACAACAGTTCCCCCTGAAGAAGGAATTCCCAGCCTATTAAAGTAAACATACTCATTTACTCCAAAAACTGAAGAAACAAGATCTATATTTTCTTCTCTCAGATCAATTATTTTCGTAATTTTATAAAAATTACTTTTTTTATCATAACATTTTAAAACAATCTTGTCTATAGAAGGAAAGAAAAATAAAATGTTTGGAGTACCCTCATCACAAGAATATGCACTATCTCTAAGTTCTACAAGCTCTTTTAATATTAATATAGCACAACTATTCAGATTAGCTCTATCTAAGCTTGCAATTGTAACATGGAAAGAAATATAGGATAAAATTCCAATAATAATAACAGTTATTAAAAGTTCTATCAGTGTATATCCGTTTAAATTTGTCATTTAATAAAAAAAGAAATATAAAGACTTATTATAGACTCTCCCCAAAATAAAGATATGAATGATCCCGAGATTAGAAAAGGACCAAAAGGTATAGCAGTTTTTAAGTCTTTATTTTTAAATAGCAAAATAAAGACGGATATAACACCTCCTAAAATGTAACTCAAAAATAAAGCTAATAAGGATAGTTTTAATCCAAGAAAACTTCCCAAAAAAAATCCCAACTTTATATCTCCCTGTCCCATGCCTTCTTCTTTTAATATTAAAAGAGCACCTAAATATATTAAAAGTAATATTCCCCCAAAAACAATGCTTCCTAAAATGCTTTGGTAAATCTTACCTTCTAATAAAGAGAGAAAAAAACCTATTCCTAAACCAGCAAAAGATAAAACGTCAGGAATCAACATATGTTCGATATCTATAAAAAAGATTGGCAAAAGGAATGAGAAAAGTATTAATATTTTAAAACAGTGAAAAGACCATCCATATACCCAAAAAGATAGGGCAAAAAATATTGCAGTAAGGGTCTCAACCAAGGGATATCTTATAGAAATCTTTGCTCTACAGTATCTACATTTCCCTTTAAGAAATATATAACTGAAAATAGGTACAAGGTCCTTCGGTGCTAATTTATGATTACAAGAAGGACAACGAGAAGAAGGAAATAAAATAGATTCTTTTCGAGGAAGTCTATATATCAAAACATTTAAGAAACTACCGACAGCACTCCCCAGCAAAAAAAACCAGATAGTAAAAAGAATCTTAAATAACATTTATTTATCCTCCTATAAGGCTTTTTTTGGTATTTATCTCGTCTGAAAGCTTGTTAATAATGACATTAAGTTCAAAAACCCCTAAATCTTGATTATGGGTCCTTACACTTACCTTCCTTTCTGCCTTTTCCTTATCCCCTACTATAAAGATATAGGGTATTTTATTATTTATAGCCTTTCTAAGCTTATAATTCAACTTGGCTTGATCTAAATCAACTTCTACCCTAAAGTCATTTTCTTTTAAAATCTTAGCAATCTCTAAGGCATAATCTTCATGCTTTTCTGATATAGGAAGAATAGCAATTTGAACAGGTGCAAGCCATAAAGGAAATCTTCCACCATATTGTTCTATAAGAATACCTATAAATCTTTCATAGGAACCTAATATTGCTCTATGTATCATAACAGGTCTTTTCTTTGTTCCATCAGAAGCATCATAGGTTAAATCAAATCTTTCTGGCAAATTAAAATCCACTTGAATTGTAGGACCTTGCCATCTTTTTCCAAGTAACCCCCTTAACTTTAAATCAATCTTAGGACCATAAAAAGCACCTTCACCTTCAGCAACTTGATAACTAACCCCTACACTCTCTAAAGCATTTTTAAGAGCTATTGTTGCTTTTTCCCATATTTCATCAGATCCAATATATTTTTCGGGTCTCGTAGAAAGAGTAATTTCATATTCATTTAAGCCAAAACTTTTTAACATAAAAAATACAAAATCTAATACTCTTTTAATCTCATCTTCCAATTGTTCTTCTGTACAGAAAATATGTGCATCATCCTGAGTAAAACCTCTGGCTCTCTCAAGTCCATATAATACTCCTGATCTTTCATATCTATAAACAGTTCCCATTTCAAAAAATCTAAGAGGTAAATCCCTATAACTTCTTACAGTAGACCTATATATAAGAACATGTCCTGGACAATTCATAGGTTTTACAGCATAATCTTTTTCGTCTACTTGTAAAAAAAACATATTTTCTCTATAATTATCCCAATGACCTGATATTTTCCACAAATCAGCTTGCATTAAATGGGGAGTAATAACTGGTAAGTAACCTCTTTTTAAATGTTCTTTTCTTTCAAATTCTTCAATAATCAGTCTTAATAAAGCTCCTTTTGGTGGATAAAAAATTAAGCCTGGACCAGCTTCTTCAAAGGTATTAAATATCCCAAGTTCTCTTCCTACTTTTCTATGATCCCTCTTTAATGCTTCCTCCCTTTCTTTTAGGTAATCATTTAATTCTTTCTCAGAAGGAAAAGATATACCATAAATTCGTTGCAACATAGGATTATTTTCATTTCCTTTCCAATAAGCACCAGAAGTACTTAATAACTTTATAGCTTTTACTTTTCCCGTAGAAGGTAAATGAGGACCCTTACAAAGATCTATAAAATTACCTTGTCTATAAAAAGATATTTTTTCTCCTTCTGGTATTTCCTCAAGAAGCTCTAATTTAAAATTCTCTTCTAATTCTTCTAATAATTTTCTTGCTTCATCCCTTGTTAACTCTATTCTTTCTATAGGTATATCCTTCTTTATTATCTCCTTCATTCTTTCTTCTATTTTTTCTAAATCCTCCTGAGTAAAAGGAGTGTCTTTATAAAAATCATAATAAAACCCATCTTCTATAGCAGGTCCAATTCCTAATTTAACCTCTGGAAACAATTCTTTTACTGCATGAGCCAAAATATGAGAAGAAGTATGCCAATAAATACTTTTCCCCTCAGCATCATCCCAATCCACAATTTCCACTACACTACCAAAAGGAGGAATTATCTTCAGATCAGTTAAAATACCATTAATCCTTGCTCCTAATATTATATCTTCTAAACCTTCTTCCCTTAATGCATCCAGCAAACTGCCTTTTTTCTCCCAACTTTTATTTTTATATACCATTTTCCAACTCATAATATTCCGACCTCCCGTTTAATTTTTCACTATTTATTCTACAAATAAAAAAGCTCTCGTCCCATTAAAGGACGAGAGCTCCCGTGGTTCCACCTTAATGGATCTAAAAAAGATCCACTCTTGATCTTTAACGGAATCACCCGTCACTGCTTACTTTTCCATTAATGGAATTTCAACAGGAAGCTCCAAGGTGGTTTTCATCTATTTCAGATATGGAAGACTTCCAGCTTCTCGTCTTCCTCTCTGTATATCTGAAATAGATTACTTTCCTCTTCTTCGCCTTTTCTCTTATGGTGGGCGCGGGTGGGATTGAACCACCGACCCCTACCGCGTCAAGATAGTGCTCTCCCACTGAGCTACGCGCCCTTACAATGCAAAATTATACCTTTTCTTGTTCTTCGATGTCAAGTTGTATGGATGACAAAAACTTTTGTAGTATAATTATTGCTGACTGCTTATTCTTAATAATCTTTCTATCCTTTCTTTTAACATTAGCCTCTATTAAAACCCTCTCTACCTCCATAGTAGTGAATCTTTCATCTACTAAATAGGTTTTGATTTTAAATTTTTCTTCTATTTTCTTAGATAATTCTTTTATTTTTTCTGTTTTCTCATTCTCATGTCCTCTTAAGCTTATCGGATAGCCAATCACTATCCCTTCAATATCATATCTTTGAAGTATACCTTTGAGATAGTCGAAAAAGGATTTTTCGTTTTTAAACTCTATAACATCTAATCCTTGAGCTATAACCCCTAACGGATCAGAAATAGCAAAACCTATATATTTTTCTCCCCAATCTATTCCAAGATATCTACTCATTTGTTTTTAAAATAATCCTTCAAATATTCCTTAATTCTTGTGATATCTATTTTAGGAATATTAAACTGTGCTAATGTATCCCTTCCTCCACCTCTTCCTTTAAACTCTTCTGTTATTACTCTTACTATATCTTTAGCAAGAATATTTCTATCTACTAACTTAGGACTTATCATAACTGTACCTGTAAAACGTCCATCAATCTCTTTTAGAAAAACTATAACAAGATTTTCTTTTTTACTCTTTAAATAATCTCCCAATCTTTTTATAGCCTCATTATCCATGTCAACAATTTCACAAAGTATAGCTATATCCCTAATCATCTCAATTTTATTTAGTAAATTAGAGGATTCTTTTTTAATTATTTCTTCCTCTAGATTTTCTATCTTTTTATCTTTTTCTTTTAACTCTGAAATTAATCTTTCAATTCTTAAAGGTATTTCTTCCATATTATTTGCACCTAATAAATCCATAGACTTTTTAAGAATACTTTCCTTTTCTTTCTGATATTCCCAAGCTTTAATTCCACATACTGCAAATATCCTTCTTATTCCACTCCCAATTCCTTCTTCTCTGAAAATGTAAAAACTTCCTATCTCTCCCGTATAATCTACATGAGTACCACCACAAAGCTCCATACTAACATCCTCAATTTTAATGACCCTAACATCCTTCTGATACTTTTCAGTAAATAAAGCTATTGCTCCCATTTTTCTTGCTTCATCTAATGTAGTCCAGAATTTATCAACTTTAAAATTTGATAAAATATTTTTATTTATCTCTCTCTCAATAAGTCTCAATTCCTCATCTATTATAGGAGAATGGTGAGTAAAATCAAATCTTAAAAATTCTGGAGAAACTAAAGATCCAGATTGCATAATATGATTACCTAAAATCTTCCTAAGAGCTGAATGTAATAAATGGGTGGCAGTATGATGTCTCATAGTATGATATCTTCTTTCTTTATCTACTTCTGCCTTAACCTTCATCCCTTCCTTAAAGATTCCTTTAACTACTTTTCCTTTATGAAGAATAAATTTATCTCCAAGTTTTCTTACATCAGAAACTATTACCTCCACATTATCATTAAATACCTTGCCAGTATCTGCAACTTGACCTCCACTTTCTGGATAAAATGGTGTTTTATCTAATACAAAGTATACTTCTTCCTCTTCTTTTATTTCTTTATTATGTTTATTTCCTAAGAAAAAAAGAACGTTGCTTTCAGAAGAAAGAGTATCATATCCTACAAATTCAGTGTTAGGAATCTCCCTTAATTGATATACCTCATCATCGGATAATGATATGAATGTACTTTCAAGTTTTTCTTGAGTAGATAATCTTGCTTTCTCTCTTTGTTTCTCCATTTCTTTATTAAATCCTTCAATATCAACTTTAAATCCTACCTCTTCTGCAATTTCCTGCGTCAATTCAATAGGAAAACCATAAGTATCATAAAGTTTGAAAGCAAATTCACTATTAACAACTTTACTTGTAGATTTTCTAAAATAATCCTCCAAAAGATTAAGACCTTGCTCTAAGGTTCTTATAAATTGCTCCTCTTCTTTGATAAGTACTTTCATAATATAGTCAGATTTTTCTTCCAATTCAGGATAAGCATCTTCCATTACTTCTACAACAGTAGGCACAATTTTGTAAAGAAAAGGCTCTTTCACTCCTAACTTATAAGCTCTTCTTAATGCTCTTCTTATTAACCTTCTCAAAACATAGCCTCTTCCCTCATTAGTAGGAACCACACCATCACTCATAAGAAAAGTTATAGCTCTAATATGATCTGAAACCATTCTTTCTGTAACCAAATCAGAATCCTTAATAATTTCTTTTACCTTTTGAATAATTGGTTGAAAAAGATCTGTTTCAAAAACATTACTAACATTCTCAACAACTGTTACTATTCTCTCAAGCCCCATTCCTGTATCTATATTTTTCTGAGGTAAAGGAGAAAGTTTTCCCTCTTCATCCATATAGTAAGCCATAAATACTAAATTCCATATCTCCATAAAACGATCGCAAGGATCACCTGGCTTGCAATTTTCTTCCTCCTTAGATTTGGGACCAAAATCATAATATATCTCAGAACATGGACCACAAGGTCCCGTGGGTCCTGGAGGACCCCAGAAATTATCCACTTTTCCTAATCTTACTATTCTTTCTTTTGGAATTCCCATAATTTTATTCCAAATTTCAAAAGCCTCATCATCTTCCTCGTATACAGAAATCCAAATTCTTGATAAAGGAATCTCTAATTCTTTCGTCAAGAATTCATAAGCAAAACCAATCGCTTCCTTCTTAAAATAATCACCAAAAGAAAAATTACCAAGCATCTCTAAAAAAGTTAAGTGCCTTGGGGTAAGGCCGACCTTTTCTATGTCTGTAGTTCGAAAACATTTTTGAATTGTGGTAATACGCCTTTTAGGGGGTATACCTTGCCCTAAAAAATATGGTTTAAAAGGAACCATCCCAGCAGTGGTAAAAAGTAATGTGGGATCATCTGCAGGAACTAAAGATGCACTGGGTAAATGTAAATGGCCATTTCTAACGAAATATTGTGTAAATTTCTCTCTTATTTGTTGGCTTATTCTCATTTCTACAACCCCTCTAATGAAAGAATTTTTTTAAACAATTATTAAAAGCCCCGCTGTGCCGTGATGCCGAAGTCCTTGTGCCCCGTTCCACAATTTTGAGGCCTACCCTGCTTGGTTATGTAGCTCTTTAAGAGCCGCAATCCCAAGTCAGGAGATCAGCCTCCTGAAACAAGGTGTTGAGCCAGGACCACAGCATACACCACGCACACAGCAGGGCTTTCTAAATTGAATATACCACAAAACCAAACAAATTTCAATTACAACCCTATTTTTGTGGTAAGGTTACTTTCTGAAGTAGCACTGAAAGTCTAACTTTCGTCATAACTAAAATCTGCGGATCAGCTTTATCACCTAATTCTTCAATAATCTTATAAGTTTTTATGGCATCAATGATATTGTCTTCTTCTTCGTAAATAGTAGCTAAAATATACAAAGCATTTGAATTATCTTTATTCCTTTTAAGTACTTCCTTGATGTCTTTTTTAGCTTTATCAAATTTACGTAATCTTTTATACTCTAATGCTCTCTGTAAATAAAACCTATTTTCCTCACCACTTATAAAAAGCCCCTTTTTAAAGGTTTCTTCAGCTTCTTTTATTTTTCCTTCTTCTTCTTGAATAATACCTAAAACTATGTATAACTCCTCTTTGTCTTTATATTTTTTGATTTTTTCTTTCAATAATTTTTCAGCCTCTCTATATTTTTTAGCTGCCATAAACTTATAACTTTGGTCAATAGTCTCTAAGATCTCTTCAGCAGGTGTCTTGTAATTTAAAGCTATAAAAATAATTAGCCCGATAGTCATAATAACAACAACACTTCCTAAAAAAATTCTTTTTAATTTTCTTCTCCTTTTTTCATCCACTATTTCAACTATGTGCCACCACCAATACTCTTTAGGATAAAGATTAGATTTGTCCTTTAGTCTATTACTCTTTCTCATTATCTTATACAAAGAATTTATATTCTTCTTTAATTCGCCATCTATTTCACTCAATCGAGAAAGCTCTGGATCAATTGTAACATTTAATTTTTTCAGATCAATAAGCAATTCCTCTACTTCTTGTCTTAATGTCAAAAATTTTTCAATATATGACTCACTTTCTTTAAAATCAGGTACTATAAGTCTTCCAGAAATCTTCTTCAACTCTTCTAATTTATCCCTCAATTTTTCTAGAGGACTTTCTTTCATTATTTATCCCCTTTTATAGTTATTAAAACTACTGCAACTGCATATTTATGAGTATGAGAAATACTCACCTTTATATCTTTAACTCCTTTTTGAAGAGCAAATTCAAGAGCTTTATTCCTAAGATTAATCTCAGGCTTTCCACTTATTCCGTAAAGAATTTCCACATCTTTCCAATCCCAACCTGAATATCTCACACCAATGGCTTTTATAAAGGCCTCTTTGGCTGCAAAACGCGCAGCCAAAGAGGGATATAAATCTTTTTTCCCACTTAATTGCTCTAACTCTCTTAAAGAATATATCCTTTCTTTAAATCTTTTATATTTTTCACATAATTTCTTTATTCTTTCTATCTCAACAATATCCAAACCTACCTCAATAATCACGTTCTCCATATTATCTATTCTACCGTAACTGATTTTGCTAAATTTCTTGGCTGATCTATTTCTCTACCTAAATTATTAGCCATATAATAGGCAAAAAGCTGTAAAACAACAGCAGCTAAATATGGGTAATAAAAAGGATCAATATTAGGCATAGGAATCAAATCGTCTACCAAATTTAATAATTTTTCATCCTTTTCATTACCTATAGCTATAATTGGAGCTTTACGTGCCTTTGCTTCTTCTAAATTATTTACCATTTTAGAATAGGTCTCATCTTTATATACCAAACCAAAAACAGGAGTATCAGAATCTAAAAGGGCAATAGGACCATGCTTCATTTCTCCTGCAGGAACCGCCTCAGCATGTATATAAGATATCTCTTTAAGCTTTAATGCACCTTCCAAGGCTAATGGATAATTTTTACCACGAGCAAGATATAGAAAATTTCTTTTCAAATAATATTTATCCGAAATATTTTTTACAAGATTCTTTACACTATCTAAATAGTTTTCTAAATAAGTGGGCAGTAAATTCCAATTATCTAAATTAATATTTTCTTTTAAAACTTTAGCTTTTATATAATCTTTTAATAGACCTAACCATATTAATTGAGCTATAAAAGTTTTTGTAGCCGCTACCCCAATCTCAACTCCAGCTTTAAGCCCTATTACATAATCGCTTTCCCTTGCAATAGTACTTTGGGTATTATTCACTAAAGATAAAACTTTAAAACCTTTCTCTTTCAAATTTTTAACTGCTGTAATCACATCTGCTGTCTCACCAGACTGACTTATAGCAATAAAAAGAGTATTTTGAGGAACCTTTAGCGATCTGTAATAGATCTGTGATGCGAGTTCTATATCTACAGAAAAAGGAAGCTCTGATTCCCATAGAAATTTTGCAAAATAGCCTGCATGATATGATGTACCACAAGCAATTATGAAAGTATGTTGAACTTTATCCCATTCAATATTACTCTCCTTTAACTCTTTAATTTCAAAAACATTATCGTACCTTTCTAAATTAGAAATAATTCTTCTTGCAACAGAAGGTTGTTCAAATATCTCTTTAAGCATAAAATGAGGGTAACCATCTTTCTCAGCCCTTATATTATCTTGGGGTATTTTTATTGGATTAATTGTAATTAATTTACTCTTATCACCTGTCACATGGAATATCTCTACTTTTTCGGGAGAAACCTTAGCAAATTCATTATCTTTTAAAAAATAAAAAGTATCTGTATACATACCTAAAGCAGGAATATCAGAAGCTATAAAATTCTCTCCTTTTCCATATCCTATAATCAGTGGACTTTGCCTTCTTATAGCAAAAAGTTCTCTATTTCTTCTCTTATCCATAACTAAAAAAGCAAAGGATCCTTCAAGTCTTCTGAAGATTTCTTCAATAGCCTCCTCTAAGCTAAGTTTTTCTTCTTCTAAAAGATACTCTAAAAGATGAACTGAAACTTCAGTATCTGTTTGACTTAAGAATTTATGACTTTTATTCTCTAAAAACTTTTTTACCTCTTTGTAGTTTTCAATTATTCCATTATGTACTAAGGCAATATTTTTTAAACAATCCACATGAGGATGTGCATTTTCGTAAGTAATACCACCATGAGTAGCCCATCTTGTATGACCAATACCAATATTTGAAATAGTAGAAAAATCTAAACTATTCTTAAGGTCTTGTACTTTTCCTACCACTTTTTTAATTTCTATCTCTCCATTTTTTATATAAGCAATACCAGCTGAATCATAACCTCTATACTCTAATTTCTCGAGACCCGATATTATATAAGGCAAAGAATTATTACTTCCTGTATATCCAAAAATACCACACATCTTTCTCCTCCTCCTTAAATTTTTCTGGGAGAAGGAGAATGTCCCTATAGCTACTTAGGGACCTTTTGTCCTGGTAGTCACCCACCAGTTTTGTGAGTCCCCTTAAGGCAGGTAGCTACTGCCTGGAGGCATCCGCCGAAAACCTCGATTAACCTCCACCTCGTCAACTTGCCTAAAAGGCAAGTCCTGGCGCTTAGATACTCAAATAACTTAAAATTTTCTCTTTAATATCTTTTAGAAAACAATCTAATTCCTTTTTAGGGACATCTCCTTCTAATGTGATTCTTAAAACTGGTTCTGTGCCAGATCTTCTTATAATAATTCTTATACTATTATCCTTTATCACCTCCTTAGCAATATCCATTATTCTTTTCTCATCATCTTCTGTAAGTTTTATTCCACTTATATTTATCTTATCATGTACTTGAGATAAAAGTTTTATTTCTTCCAACATTCTTACAAAATCATCTTTCATATGCTTAAAAATTTTTACTAAAAAAAGAGATGTGAGAATTCCATCTCCTGTAGGTAAATAATCAAAAAGAATTATATGGCCAGAAGTTTCTCCACCTAAATTTAAATCATGTTTTAGTATAGTCTCAAGTACATACCTATCACCAACATTTGCCCTAATAAGTTTTATACCTTTTTTATCTAAATACATCTCAAGCCCATAATTGGTCATAATTGTACCAACTACTTTGTTATTTCTTAGGATTCCTTGCCTTTTAAAATATTCTGCAAGAATACCCAAAATTTTATCTCCATCGATAATTTGATCTTTAAAGAATACTATAACTCTATCCGCATCTCCATCATATGTAAATCCTATATCAGCCTTACTTTCTATAAAAAGAGCTTTACCTATCTCTGGATATACTGCCCCACAATTTTCATTTATATTAAGACCATTATATTCAATATTATAAGCATACACTTCTGCCCCTAATTCTCTATAAATTTCAGGTGCCACATTAGATGCAGATCCATTAGCACAATCCAACATAATTTTAAAACCAGTGAAGTCTTCATTCACTACTTGTTTAAGATAATTTTTATATATTTCTTTTCCTTCATTAAATTGAAATATTCTTCCTATTTCATAAGGGTCTGCCCTGTAATAATTATCAGTTCCTTTCATGTATTCTTCAATCTTTTCCTCTACTTCATCAGGTAACTTAAATCCATCATTAGCAAAAATTTTTATACCGTTATATTTAACAGGATTATGGGAGGCTGAAATTACAATACCCAATAAAATATCTGGATTAGTTTTAACTAAATAAGATACAGATGATGTTGGCAATATTCCAGCATCTAATACATCTATACCACCTGAAGTAAGTCCTGCTGACAAAGCACTTTTTATCATATCACAAGATCTTCTCGTGTCTTGAGCAATAATAACCTTCTTGCCTCGAGAATTCTCAAAATAACCTAAAAGAGCTCTAGCTAATTTATACGCGAGCTCAGGAGTTAAAGCTTTATTAACAATACCTCTAATGCCATCAGTACCAAAAAGTTCTCTCACTTAATTTCACTCCTCTCCTTTTCCAAAATAACAATATCATATTTTTCATTTACCTCTTTACCTTGCCAAAAACCAACCACTTCAAAATTCTTTCTTACCTCACCAGTTACAATTAATTTTTCACCTTCAGCAGGAATTCCAGTAGTACTTAATACAGTAATCTGAAAGTTTTCAAAAGTAAGAGAATAGGCAGAATATATACTTCCCCATATACCATAAGGGTTTGTAGCCTCACCTTTTAGGGTTATTTCTTTCCCTATATATTTTTCTATATTTCTCCATTTCTCTCTCCATGGAGAGTCTTTTAACCAATCGTAATAACTATAACCAATAAAACATAATAAAAGAAATGAAAAAATTAAAAAATTTCTTATTCTTTTATTTTTAAAAAATTTCATGACAAATTACCCCCTACATATATAGGAAGTCCATAACCACAATAAGGACATTTATTATTGTGTCGTAAAAGATTTTTTCTTATAAAATATCCTTCTCTTACAATTAATTCACTACCACAAGAAGGACAATATGTAGTACTACCCCTAACATCCCTTACATTTCCAGTATATACATAATTTAATCTTTTTCTTCCTTCTTCATATGCAAAATTAATTATTTCAAGAGGAGTGGGAGGCTCTATAAATTTATATGCTGGAAAATATCTAGTAAAATGTAAAGGAATATCCTTACTAATTTCCGCTACCCATTCAATTAATCCGATTATTTCTTCCTTCTTATCATTATAATTTGTTATAATTAAATTTGTTAACTCAATGTGAATCTCTTTTTCAAAAGCCAAAAGTATAATTCTTTTTACCTTTTCTAAGTCTCCTTTACAAAGTTTTCGATAAAAATCAGGATTAATTGACTTAATATCTATATTCATAGCATCTATGAATGGAGCAATCTCTAAAAAAGGTTCTTCCTCAACAAATCCATTAGTCACAAAAACATTTTTTAAGTTATATTCTCTCGCGAGTTTAGAAACGTCAAAAACAAATTCGTACCATATAAAAGGCTCATTATATGTATAAGCTATTCCTATGGATTTATTTTTCAAAGCAATATTAACAAGAGTTTCTGGAGAAATCTCTTCTAAGTAAATTTCCTCTGGTAAAACTTGAGAAATACTCCAGTTTTGGCAAAAAGGACACTGAAAATTACAACCTGCTGTGCCCACAGAAAGAATCGAATTTCCTGGATAAAAATGGTATAGAGGTTTTTTTTCAATAGGATCTAAAGCAATAGAACTTACTTTTCCGTATATAAGAGTTACAAGAGTACCTTCTCTATTTTCTCTAACACCACATATTCCTCTTTTATTAGGATAAATTATACATTTATGAGGACATAAAAGACAGTGAACTTTCTTTTGATCTAATTTTTGGTAAAATAGAGCCTCTCTCATTAATCATTCCTTAAATCTTTGAACAGAAAACCTATATATTTTAAAATCCTCATCGGGATATATTCCAGCCTTAGCAAGAGCGATATTTAGCTGTTCTTCCACTGTATCCACACCTTCTAAATCAGGAAGTAATACCCCTTTTCTCCATCCTTTCTGAACTACAATACCATATCTTTTGGGATCAAGTTCTGTAATATTTTGAACTTCTTCCAAAGGGGAAAGAATATCTACAGAAATTTCTATATTATCTAACTCATCTAAGGACACAGGAGGAAATCGAGGATCTTCAGTAGCTGCACTTATAGCATTCCTTATAATTTCCTCAGCTATATTGGGAGTAGTAGGTAAAATAGTACCAATGCATCCTCTAAGCTCTCCATTTTGTCTTTTATGTAAAGACACAAATACACCTGATCTCCTTCTAAGAAGTTCATGAGGTAAATCCGAGGGAGGAGAAATTACTCTCCCCTCCCTGAGGTATGTCTCAATAGCTTTCCTTGCCAAAGAGACTATATGATAACCAATATCCATATAAATTCTTCCACATTAACGTTTTGAGTATTGAGGTGCTCTTCGTGCTCTCTTTAAACCATACTTTTTTCTTTCTTTTTCTCTTGGATCTCTCTTTAAAAGTCCCTCTTTCTTAAGAAGAGTTCTCCAATCAGCTTTTAAGGCAACAAGAGCCTTAGATATTCCATGAGCAAGAGCTTGAGCTTGAGCACTAACTCCTCCACCAATCGTTTGAGCTAAAACATCCACTTGATCTTTCATACCAGTAAGTTCCAAAGGCTTTTGTACCACTTTATGGAAAAAAATTCTCCCTCCAAAATACTCTTCCATTGGTTTATCATTAACTATTATTTTACCTTCTCCTGGAAATCTAAGCCAAACCTTTGCTCTTGCTGTCTTTCTGCCACCTACCTCATGAATTACTTTTACTTCCTGATTTGCAAACTCCAACATTTATCCCTCCCGTTTTATATATTCAGTTCTTTTGGCTTTTGTGCTTGATGTGGATGATCAGGTCCAGGATAAATCTTTAATTTCTTTAACATTTTTCTTCCTAATGGACCCTTAGGTAACATTCCCTTAACAGCCAGATATATTAACATCTCTGGCTTCTTAGCTTTTAATTCCTTAGCAGGAATTAATCTATGCCCTCCTGGATATCCTGAATGAAAGAAATAGATTTTTTGATTTTCTTTTTCTCCTGTAAGAACTACATCCTTAGCATTAATCACAATCACAAAATCCCCTGTATCCACATGAGGTGTAAAAATAGGTTTATGCTTACCCCTTAATATTTTAGCTATCTCTGAAGCAAGCCTTCCAAGAACTTTTCCTTTAGCATCAACCACATACCATTCTCTTTTTACCTCTTCTTTTTTTGCCATAAAAGTTTTCATTTTTAAATATTCCTCCTTTCCCGTTGCATTTTAATATAAATTTGTAAAATATGTCAATAATCTATTTTATATAAATATAAACCATTAGAGGGAGCAGGAGCTGAAAATCTATCTTTATATTCCTCTATTAAATAACTCTCAAAATCCTCTAAACTTTTTCTACCTAAGGATATCTCTACCATACTACCTACCAAAAACCTTACCATTTTTCTTAGAAAGTAGGGGGCACATATGAAATAAAAAAGATAGTTTTTTTTAAAACACCAAAATGATTCAAAAATTTCAATAATAGTATTTTTTTCTGATTCTTTAACTGCAAAATTCACAAAATCATGTTTACCTTTTATAATAAATGCTGCTCTCATTAGTAGATTCCTATCAAGAGGCCCTTTTATCCACCAAGAAAAGTCATTTAAAAAAATATTTTTCTCTGAATGATTATATATGAAATACATATACCACCTTCTTTTAGCAGAAAACCTTGCATGGAAATTGTCTTCAACCTTTTCAACCTTTTTCACTACAATGTCCGTAGGAAGTAACTTATTCAAAACAGATTTAATTTTTTCTTCCTCCCATTCTCTTTGAGATTTAAAACTAATTACCTGTCCCAATGCATGGACACCAGCATCAGTTCTTCCAGCTCCAACAATTTTTATTTCCTCATTAAATATATAACTCAATATTTTCTCCATCTCCCCTTGAACTGTTCTTTTACCTTTTAATCTTTGAAAGCCATAAAAATCTCTTCCTAAATAAGATATCTCCAATTTCCAGTTTGGCATATCAACTAAAAAATACCAGCAATAAAATTGGATATAAAATACCAATAGTCAAGAATACTAAATCCTTTATAGTCCAATGAGATATTCTATATCTTGTTCTTCCCTTTGCTCCTCTATAACAACGAGCTTCCATAGCTTCAGCCAGCTCATTTGCTCTTCTAAAGGCATTTATAAATAAAGGAATAATTATAGGCAGTAAACTTTTGGCTTGAGATATTAAATTTCCTTTTCCAAATTCCGCTCCTCTCGCCTTCTGGGCTTTAATAATCTTATCTGTTTCCTCTAAAAGAGTAGGAACAAATCTTATTGCTATAGTCATCATCATGGAAAATTCATGTACAGGAAATTTAACAAAATTTAATGGCTTTAATAGATCCTCAATAGCTTGGGCTAACTCTAATACTGAAGTGGTAAGAGTAAGAAGGGAAGTTATCAATACTAAGTATATGAGTCTTAAAGACATAAATAAAGCCATTTTGATACCATTGTCAGTAATATGAATAATTCCATATCTAAAATATACTTTTCCACCTTCCTCTCCAAAGAAAAAATGAATTACAAACGTGAATAATATCAAAAAATAAACTGGTTTTAGACTTCTAATAAAATAGTTTATTGATAAAGAAGATAACAGTATTCCAAGTAAAACTAAGAGAAAGAAAAGTAAATAAGAATAGAAATTCAGTTTAAGAAGGAAAATAATAATTATCAACCAAAAAGATACTATAATCTTAGCTTTAGCACTAATTCCATGAAGTAAAGAATTTCCCGGAATGTATTGTCCCAACGGAAATGTCTTTAAGATTTCCATATCGAAATATGCTCCTTAAAAGCTACAATTCTCTCTACAATTTCATGCACAGTAAAGGCTCCTTCTAAAGGATAGCCTTTATCTTCTAATACCTTTCTTAATTTAAGAATTTCCGGAAGCTCCAACTCTGCTTCTTCAACTTTTTCGTAATTTAAAAACAATTTTTCAATAGGACCATCAAAAATAATTTTTCCTTCTTTTAAAACTATTATCCTCTTAACGGTTTTTATTATCTCATCCAAATCATGAGAAACCAAGATTAAGGTTTTATTTTTACTTTGTATCCACCTATTAATATAGTTCATTATTTCGATCTTACCTTTAGGATCTATGTTTGCAGTAGGCTCATCCAATATAAGTACCTCTGGATTCATAGCAAGAATACTTGCAATAGCCAATCTTCTTTTTTCTCCACCAGAGAGATTAAATGGAGATCTATCTTTAATCTCTTCATATGGCAATCCAACTGTAATAAGGGCTTCTCTTACACAATTTTCTAACTTTTTATCTGATATCCCTATATTCCTTGGACCAAATGCTACCTCTTCAAAAACTGTCTCAGCAAAAAACTGATGTTCTGGATATTGAAAAACAATCCCTATAATCTTACAAAGTTCTTTAGAATTCCATTTTCTAATATCTCTGTCTTTTATAAAAATTTCTCCTTGAGTAGGATAAAGAAGACCTGAAATCAACTGAATCAAAGTTGATTTACCAGATCCTGTTTTCCCTATTATTCCTATACTTTCCCCTTCCCTTATATCCAGAGAAATATCTTTAATTGCTTCTCGTTCTAAGGGGGTCTTTTCTAAATATATGTATTGTACATTCTTAAGGCTTATCAAAGCCATACAGAAAGTTCCTCAATGGTAAGAATGGGATGAGGTATTTCAAAACCTCTTTCGACTAAACATTTAGAGAGTTTTGTAACTAATGGTACAGAAAGTCCCCATTTTTCTAACTTTTCGTCTTCCATAAATATCTCCTTTGGAGAACCTTCTAAAACTATCTCTCCTTTATTAAAGACTGCTATTCTATCCGCCCATACAACCTCTTCCATATGATGAGTAATAAGTATAATAGAAGTTTTCTCTTCTTTATATAATTTTTTTATAACCTCCATTATCTCTTTTCTACCTTTTGGGTCCAACATAGTTGTAGGTTCATCTAAAACTATATATTTAGGTAACATGGCCAATATTCCAGCTATTGCTATTCTTTGTTTTTGTCCACCAGAAAGAAGATGAGGAGGATATTTTCTATATTCTTCCATCCCGACAGATTTTAAAGCAAAAGCAATTCTTTCTTCAATCTCCTTGGGAGGCAAACCAAGATTTTCACAACCAAAAGCTACATCTTCCTCAACAGTCATTCCTACTATTTGATTATCCGGGTTTTGAAAAACTAATCCTACCCTTTTTCTTATTTCCCACAAATTTTCAAAGTTTTTAGAATTTAAACCATCAACGATCACGTCACCATATGTAGGAATAAAAAGGCCATTCAAAAGCCTTGCAAAAGTTGACTTACCTGAACCATTAGCCCCAATAACAGCTAAAAAAGAAGGAGAAGGTATCTCTATATTAATATCTTTTAGAGCTACCTTCTCCTGAATCGTACCTTCATGATAGACATAAGAAACATTTCTCAATTGAATCATTATACAAGTTCAATTACCGCCTCTTCTGCTGCATCCCCTCTTCTAAAACCAGCTTTTAATACTCTTGTATATCCACCATTTCTATCTTTATATTTTGGAGCTATTTCTACAAAAACCTTTCTTACAAGTTCTCTATCTTGTAACCATGCATAAACTAACCTTCTATGATGCACAGAGTCATCCTTGGCTATAGTAAGAAGCTTCTCAGCTAATCTACTTACCTCTTTTGCTCTTGGTAAAGTTGTAACTATCTTTCCGTTTTTAAATAAAGAAATTAAAAGAGCTTTTAAGAGAGCCTTTCTTTGAGGTGTTGGCTTACTTAATTTTCTATATGCCTTTCGATGTCTCATTCTAAGTCCTCTCCTTTCTCTAAATCAGGGTTTTCAGTATCCCTTAAACTCAAGCCTCTTTCTCTAAGCTTTTCCTCCAATTCTTGGAGAGACTTTAAACCAAAGTTTTTAATCTTCATTAGATCTTCTCTTGTTTTTGTAAGTAAATCCTCAATAGTATGTATACCAGCATGTCTTAAGGAATTATATGCGCGAGTTGAAAGACCTAAATCCTCAAGAGTTAATCCCTTCTTGCTCTCTTCTTCTAAAGTTGTAATTTCCTCAGTTACTTCTTCATAAGAAATTTGAAAGTCTTTCTCTGCTAAAAGTTTAAAATATTCCATAAGAATTCTCGATGCTTCTCTAAAAGCTTCTTCTGGAGTTATAGATCCGTTAGTCCATATATCTAAAACAAGTCTATCCAAATCTGTCCTTCTACCTACCCTCGTCTTTTCTACCTCATAACCAACTTTCTTTACAGGAGAAAAAATAGAATCTAAAACTAAAACTCCAATAGGTTGGTTAGGCTCTTTATTTTCTTCAGCAGTAACATAACCCTTTCCTTTTTTAACTTCTACTTCCATTCTAAATGGTACTTTATCGACTAAGGTTGCAATTTGTAAATCAGGATTTATTATTTTAACATTAGCAGGTACTACAAAATCTCCTGCCTTTATTACTCTTGGACCCATAACATCAAGATGGAGTATATGGGAATTATTATCTTCTATCTTTACTACCATCTTTTTCAAATTCATTAATACTTCAAGAATCTCTTCTTTAAGACCTGGAAGCACTTCTAACTCATGTTTCACTCCTTCAATCTTTACAGAAACAACTGCTGCACCCTCGATAGATGATAAAAGTATTCTCCTCAAAGCATTTCCAATAGTCCAACCATAACCCCTCTCTAAGGGTTCTACTATGAAACGACAATAATCATCAGTTTTCTTTTCAATAATAACCCTTACATTTTCTTCTATTAGCAAATTATCTACCTCCCTTATCCTGCCACAAAAACTATCTAGAGTAGAACTCTACAATAAGTTGTTCTTGTACTGGTGTATCTATTTCATTTCTGGCAGGAAGTCTCAAAACTCTACCTTTAAAATTATCTTTATCCAATTCTAACCAAGGAGGAACAGACCTACCTCCCAATACAGAAAGAGCTTCTTGAACTGGAAGTAAATCTTTATCTAAAAGTTCTATTATATCTCCTGGTTTTACATTAAAAGATGGTATATTTACTCTTCTTCCATTAACAGCAATCTTACCATGAGAAACTATTTGTCTTGCCTGATCACGAGAAAGTGCCCATCCAAGTCTGTAAACCACATTATCAAGTCTTGTTTCTAATAATTGTAAAAGACGTTCACCTGTAACCCCTCTTCCTTTAGAAGCTATCTCAAAATATCTTCTAAACTGCCTCTCTAATACACCATATATTCTTTTAGCTCTTTGTTTTTCTCTTAATCTCAATCCATATTCTGTTAGTTTTCTCTGAGCTCTGCCATGCTGTCCTGGAGCATAAGATCTTCTATCAAAGGGACATTTTTCAGAAAAACATTTTGTACCCTTTAAAAATAATTTCATTCCTTCTCTTCTACACAAACGACAATCTGGTCCTGTATATCTTGCCATTTTCTCTCCTCCCTTAAATTTTACACTCTTCTTCTACGGGGTGGACGACACCCGTTATGAGGTATTGGTGTAACATCCTTTATAAGAGAGATCTCAAGGCCTGCAGCTTGCAAGGCTCTTATAGCAGTCTCCCGTCCAGGTCCTGGACCTTTAACTAATACATCTACTTTCTTCATTCCATACTCTGAAATAGCCTTTTTAGCTGCCATTTCAGCTGCAAGTTGAGCAGCAAAAGGAGTGCCTTTCTTTGTACCTTTAAAACCAGCTGTGCCACCACTACCCCAGGTAAGAACGTTTCCTTCAGGATCTGTAATGGTAACAATTGTATTATTAAATGTTGAGTTTATATGCGCAACTCCTACAGGAACAATCTTTTTCTCTTTACGAGGACCTCTTGTTCTCTTCTTTTTAGCCATTTACTTAGTTTCCCTCCTGTTTTAACAAATTTTATCAGTTTTATTTAAAGCTAAAAATTATTTTTCCTTTCTCTTAGCACCTACAGTTTTTCTTGGACCTTTTCTTGTACGTGCGTTACAACGAGTTCTTTGACCTCTTACAGGTAATCCTCTCTTATGTCTAATACCACGATAACATCCTATTTCTATAAGACGCCTTATATTAGAGGCTATCTCTTGCCTTAAATCACCTTCTACTTTATAATTATTTTCGATTTCCTCTCTTAATTTGCTTATTTCTTCTTCAGTTAAATCTTTTACTCTCTTATTAGGATCAACACCAGTAGCTTGTAAAATCTTTTTGCTTGTAGTTCTTCCTATTCCATATATATATGTTAGAGCAATCTCTATTTTTTTATTGTTTGGTAAATCTACTCCTGCAATACGTGCCATTTTAAATAAAACACCTCCTATCCTTGCTTCTGTTTATGTCTTGGATTTTCGCAGATAACAAAAACTCTCCCGCCTCTCTTTACAATCTTACATTTTTCACATATTTTCTTCACCGAAGCTCTAACCTTCATCCTTATTACCCTCCTTATTTACGAATCTATATGTTATTCTTCCTTTAGTAAGATCATATATCGAAAGCTCTACTTTTACTCGATCACCTGGCATTACTCTTATAAAATTCATCCTCATTTTTCCAGATATATAAGCCATTATTTCAAGACCATTATCTAATTGTACCTTAAATGTAGCATTTGGCAATGCCTCTTTTACCGTTCCTACAACTTCAATAACTTCTCTATCCTTTTTTGTCATAGGCCCTCCCTAATCTATGGTCAATACCTGAGGACCATTTTCAGTAATTGCTACTGTATGTTCAAAATGAGCAGAAAGTCCACCATCTACTGTAACAGCTGTCCAACCATTATTCAAAATTTTAACCTCATAACTTCCTGTAACAACCATTGGTTCTATAGCAATAACTAACCCCTCTTGTAATACAGGTCCCATTCCTGGAGGTCCATAATTAAGAACATTTGGGGGCTCGTGCAATCTCCTTCCTATACCATGCCCAACAAAATCTCTTATAACATTAAATCCATTCTTCTCAACATATTCTTGAATTGCCCATGATATATCTGAAAGTTTTGCCCCAACTTTAGCCTTCTCTATTCCTCGCCAAAGAGCCTCTTCAGTAACTCTTATAAGTTTTAGAGCTAAAGGAGAAACATCTCCTATAGCATATGTTTTTGCAGCATCTAAAAAGAATCCTTTATATTCTATACCAATATCTACACTTACAATATCTCCATCTTCTATTAGTTTCTTTGTGCTTGGAATTCCATGCACTATTTCTTCATTTATTGAAACACATATTACCTCAGGATAACCCCTATAACCTTTAAAAGCTGGTTTAACATTATAGTTATTCATAAATTCTTCTGCTCTTCTTGCCAAACCATAAGTTGTTATTCCACTTTTTAGGACTCTTTCTATCCCGTTAAAAATTTTTGATAATATTCTTCCTCCTTCTCTCATAATTGCTATTTCATCTTTTGTTTTTAACTCAATTACCATCTTTTACCACCTTTAATATCTCCTGCAAAACTTCTTCTCTATCTTTTTCAGCAATTATTGTATACATTACTCCTCTGTTTTTATAATAATCAATAAGAGGTTGGGTCTCTTTATAATAAGTTTCTAATCTTTTCTTAATAACCTCGGGATAGTCATCACTTCGTTGATATAACTCTCCTCCACAAATATCACATATTCCCTCCTTTTTAGGAGGCATAGAAATTATATTATATATTGCTCCACAATTTTTGCAAACTCTTCTTGATGAAAGTCTTTTTATTACTAAATCATCACTTGCATCCAAATATATAACTTTTAAATCTGCATTCCTTTCATTTAAATATTTATCTAATAATTCTGCCTGCAAAATGGTCCTGGGAAAACCATCTAATATAAAACCATCCTTGCAATCTTCTGTATCTAAACGATCTTTCACTACTTCCCACACAAGTTCATCAGGCACCAATTTACCAGAATCAAGAAATTCTTTAACCCTCATTCCAAGTTCAGTTTGATTCTTAATCGCTTCCCTAAATATATCCCCTGTAGAAATATGGGGGATGTTTAAGATATAACTAATTTCTTTCGCATGTGTACCTTTTCCAGCCCCTGGAGGACCTAAAAATATAATTGCTTTCATCATTTTAAAAACCCCTCATAACTTTTCATTATCATTTGAGCTTCAAGAGTCTTTATAGTCTCTAATATCACACCAACCATAATTAATATACTTGTTCCACCAAGTTGAAATTCTGTAACACCAGTAATTCTTTCAATAAAAGTAGGCAACAAAGCAATCAATCCTAAGAATACACCACCAAAAAAGTTTAATCTATTTAAAGTTTTCGATAAATATTCCTCTGTTGGTTTTCCTGGTCTTACTCCTGGAATAAATCCACCATATTTCTTAAAATTCTCAGCTAAATCTGCAGGATCAAATACTATGGATGAATAAAAGTAAGTAAATCCAAGAACAAGTAAAAAATAAATAATAGGATAGAAAATGGAACTTGGAGAAAAAATATTCAAGATACTCTTTAGCCAACCAATTTTTACAAACGGAATAAAACTCTGTGGAACCATAAGAATTGTAATTGCAAAAATGATTGGTATCACACCAGCTTGATTTAATTTTAAAGGAAGATAGGTACTTTGCCCCCCATAAACTCTTCTTCCTACAATTCTACGAGAATATTGTACAGGAATTCTTCTCTCTGCACTCTCTTCCCAAACCACACCTATAATAATTAATATTAAAAGAGCAAAGAAGGCAATTACATTTAAAATTCCAATTTCTCCTCTACTTAGCAAAGCAAAAGTTCTTGCCAAATCAGTTGGAAATCTTGCAACTATAGATGTTAATATGATTAAGGATACACCATTTCCTATTCCATATTGAGAAATCTGCTCACCAAGCCACATTATAAAAGTACTTCCCGCTGTTAATGTTATTACACTGCTTATCACATATAATGGGGTAAGACTTGGAATAACTTTATAATTATGCATAAAAATAGTTAATCCAAAAGCTTCAATGGCTGCTAATAAAACTGAAAGATTTCTAGCATATCTTGTGAGCTTTTTCCTTCCATCTTCTTCCTTCTTTAACTCAGCTAATGATGGAAATACGGCAGTTAAAAGTTCCATCATGATGGAAGCATTAATAAAAGGTATAATACCCATAGAAAATATAGAAAATCTTGATAGCGCTCCTCCTGTAAATAAATCTAAAAATCCTAAAGCCCCTTGGCCTTTAAAAAGATTTGATAGAGCAACCCTATCTACTCCAGGCACAGGTATATGAGCACCTAATCTATATACCGCAAAAATAAAAAGAGTAAAAAGTATCTTTTTCCTTAAATCTGGTACTCTAAAAGCCCTAGCTAAAGTATCAAACACTATTCAATCACCTCAGCTTTTCCGCCCACACTTTCTATCTTCTGTCGGGCTTTTTCACTAAAGGCATGAGCTTTTACAAGAAGAGGTTTAGTTAATTCACCATTGCCAAGAATTTTTACACCATTTCCAATTTCTTTTACTATTTTTTTCTCCAAAAGTATATTAGGATCAACAATCTCATTTGCGTTAAACTTTTCCTCTAAAACTGAAAGATTTATTACAGTAAATTTTCTGCGGGGAGGATTTGGAATACCATCCATTTTGGGTAATCTTCTAGTTAATGGGGTTTGACCACCCTCAAAACCAGGTCGTACGCCATCTCCAGTTCTTGAGTTCTGACCACTCATACCTCTACCTGCATATTTACCAGAAGCAGCATATCCACATCCCCATCTTTTAGGTTTTTTACGAGATCCTAATTTAGGCTTTAATTCAAATAATTTCAATTTTCTCCCTCCCTATTTTGGGTATTCTCCTCCTTATGTTTTACATCTATTATCTCCCTTATCTTTTTATCTCTCATTTCAGCTACTTCAGGAATAGATCTAAGTTTTTTAAGAGCTTCAAAAGTAGCTTGAGCAAGGTTTATGGCTGTAGTAGAACCCAAAGCTTTAGCCAAAACATTTTTAATTCCTGCAAGCTCTAAGACTGCTCTCGCAGCTCCACCAGCTATAACACCTGTTCCAGGTGCAGCAGGCTTTAAAAGTATTTTAGATGCTCCTAATTTTCCATATACTTCATGCGGAATGGTACCTTTGCTTATTGATATCTTCACCGCATTCTTCTTAGCCCTTCTTACAGCTTTTCTAATAGCATCTGGCACTTCAGCAGCTTTTGCTATACCTACCCCAACAGTACCCTGCTCATCACCCACTACAACTAAGGCTCTAAAACGCAAATTTTTACCACCAGCAACCACTTTAGCTACTCTTCTTATCTCTATAACTCTTTCTTTAAAGACAGGTTCTAACTCTTTCAAAGAAGTTCCCTCCTTTTTTAGAATTCAAGGCCAGCTGCCCTTGCACTATCAGCAAGAGCCTTGACTTTACCATGATATAAAAATCCACCTCTATCAAAAACTACTTTTTTAATTCCCTTTTCTAAAGCTCTTTTTGCTATCACTTCACCAACTAATTTTGCAGCTTCTATATTTTTAGTAGATTTTAACTGTGATCTCAATTCCTTTTCCAAGGAAGAAGCCGATACTAAAGTATGACCTTTCGTATCATCAATTATCTGAGCATATATATATCTCAAGCTTTTAAAAACAGCTAATCTCGGTCTTTCAGGAGTTCCATAAATCTTTTTTCTTATTCTTAAATGCCTTACTTTTCTAAGTTCCTTTCTTGATCTTTTTATAATCATAATGTCAAACCTCCTACTTCTTACCAGCCTTACCAGCTTTTTGTCTAATCTTTTCGCCTTCGTATCTTACACCTTTTCCTTTATATGGATCTGCAGGTCTAATTCTTCTAATTATAGCTGCAAACTGCCCCACTAGTTCTTTATCAATACCCTTTACACTTATTTTAGTATTATCTTGTACTGTTACTGTAAGCCCTGTAGGAATATCAAGCTCTACGGGATGAGAAAAACCCAATTCTAACACAAGTTTATTACCTTGTACTCTTGCTCTATATCCTGTGCCCTGCAATTCCAATCTTTTCTCAAATCCTTGTGTTACTCCTATTACCATATTATTTATTAAAGCTCTTGTTAAACCATGTAAGGCTTTAGTAAATTTTTCGTCATTAGCTCTCTCCACTACTATTTGGCCATCTACTTTCTTTACAGATACAAGAGGATGGAAAGTTCTTTCTAGCTCTCCTAAAGGACCTTTTACCTTTACCAAATTTCCATCACTTATTTCTACTTGTACATTTTGTGGTATTGGTATAGGTTTTCTTCCTATTCGTGACATATTTTATTCCTCCTTTTCTACCATACCATACAAATAAGCTCTCCACCGACCCCTAAAAGTCTTGCCTCTTTATCTGTCATAATTCCTTTAGAGGTAGATAAGATAGCAATTCCCAAACCTCCAAGAACCCTTGGAATTTCTTCTCTCTTAACATAATATCTCCTACCGGGTTTACTCACTCTTTTCAATTCCTGAATTACGGGAGTTTTTCCCTTATATTTTAGATAAATCCTAATATATTTTTGTGGGATCTCTCCTATTACCTCATATTTTGCTATATATCCTTCCTTAAGCAAAATTTCTGCAAGCTTTTCCTTAATTCTTGAATGAGGAATATCAACAGTAGGATGTCGTCTCATATTTGCATTTTTAATTCTAACTAACATATCAGCAATAGGATCTGTTACGTTCATAGCAACCCTCCTTACCAACTTGCTTTCCTAACACCTGGTAATTCGCCTTTTAAAGCTAATTCCCTAAAACATAAACGGCAAAGACCAAACTTTCTTATATATCCTCTTGGTCTTCCACATATTCTACACCTATTATATTCTCTGACCTTATACTTCTTAGGTTTAAGCCATTTTACAATTTGCGATTTCTTAGCCACAATTTCCTCCCTCGCTTTTCAAATTATTTTTTAAATGGCATTCCAAGAAGAGAAAGAAGCTCCTTAGCTTCTTCGTCTGTTTCTGCTGTTGTCACAATGGTAATATCCATCCCTCTTATTCTATCTATCTTGTCATATTCTATTTCAGGAAAAACTAATTGTTCTTTAAGACCTAAGGAGTAATTACCTCTACCATCAAAAGAATTAGGTGAAACACCTGAAAAATCTCTCACTCTTGGCAAAGCAAGATTTATCAATTTGTATAAGAAGGCATACATTCTTTCTCCTCTTAAAGTTACCTTTAATCCTATAGGCATACCTTTCCTTAAGTGAAAGTTTGCTATAGATTTACGGGCTTTTCGTACTATGGGTTTTTGCCCTGTAATGATGCTGAGATCTCGAGCTGCAGCTTCAATTGCTCCTGGATTTTGTACTGCTTCACTTACTCCAATATTTACTACAATCTTTTCAATTTTAGGTACAGCCATTGGATTCTTATATCCGAACTTCTTCATCATTGCAGGAATTACTTCTTGAATATATTTTTGCTTTAAAACTTCCATTATTACCTTCCTCCCTTATTAAACACGATCAATAATCTCTTTACATTTAGAGCAAACTCTTACTTTTTTTCCATCATCTAAAAATGTATGCTTTATCCTCGTAGGTTGGTTACAACGAGGACATATAAGCATAACTTTACACCTATATAAAGGTGCCGGTTTCTCAACTATTCCACCTTGCCTCATTTTAGCAGAAGGACGTACATGTTTTTTTACAATATTAACTCCTTCGACAACTATTTTCTCTTCAGCAGGAAGAACAGAGATAACCTTTCCTTTTTTTCCTTTATCTTTTCCTGATATTACGAGAACTAAATCACCCTTTTTAATATCCATCTCTCTTCACCTCTATATGACTTCTGTTGCTAAAGAGATAATTTTCATAAAATTCTTTTCCCTTAATTCTCTGGCTACTGGTCCAAACACTCTTGTCCCTCTTGGATTACCATCCTTATCAATTATTACTGCCGCATTGTCATCAAACCTTACATAAGATCCATCTTTCCTTCTTATAGTTCTTCTTGTTCTAATAACCACAGCATATACTACATCACCCTTCTTGATATTAGCTCTTGGAACAGCATCTTTTACGCTGGCCACTATAATATCTCCAACCTGAGCTACTCTCTTTTTTCCTAAAATTCTAAAGCACATTATCTCTTTAGCTCCACTATTGTCTGCTACTACCAATCTAGTTTGAGGCATTATCATTTAAATCACCTTCCCTTATACTGTCATTAGTAATATTCTCTTCCACGTTTTCCCCAGATAAGGTAGGTATTAATTCTGCTTTTTTCAAGATCTTTACTAATCTCCATCTTTTTTCTTTTGATAGTGGTCTTGTTTCCCTTATTAATACAATATCACCTTCACGAGCTTCTTGAAGCTCATCATGAGCCTTATACTTTTTCCTTCTTGTTACTGTTTTCTTATATAATGGATGAGTATAAGTCTGTTCTACTAAAACAACAATAGTTTTTTGCATTTTTGCACTTACAACTTTTCCTATCATTTCTTTTCTCTTGCCACTCATTTAATCTCTCTCCTTAAATTAAGATTTTTTAAGTTCACGCTCTCTCAGAATAGTAAGAATTCGAGCAATATCTTTTCTTATTTCCTTCAATCTATGAGGATTAGTTAACCCACCTGTTGATTGTTGTACTCGGAGATTAAAAAGCTCTGATCTCAATTTCTTTAATTCTTCCATTAACTCTTCATTGGTTTTTTCTCTTAACTCCATAGCTCTTCTCCCCATATATTAATCACCACCCAATTCTCTTGTTACAAATCTTGTCTTAATAGGTAATTTACTTCCAGCTATTCTTACTGCTTCCATGGCTTCTTCCTTAGGGATTCCTCCAATTTCAAAAAGTATTGTACCTGGCTTTACTACTGCTACCCATCCTTTAACATCACCTTTGCCTCCACCCATTCTACTTTCTGCAGGCCTTGCTGTTACAGATTTGTCTGGAAAAATCCTAATCCATATTCTTCCATTTTTCCCAGCATGTCTTGTAAGAGTTCTTCTTACAGCCTCTATTTGTTCACTCGTTATCCATGCTGGAGCTAAAGCTTGTATACCATAATCACCAAATACTACCCTATTACCACGCGTAGCTACTCCCTTTAATCTTCCACGATGTTGTTTTCTATGTTTAACTCTTTTAGGCATCAACATCGTAATTCACCTCATCTTTCTCATACATATCTTCATCTATAACCTTTTGAGGTGTAGCCTTTTCCGGTAACTCTCGAATAGGTTCTTTATGAAGTTCAGGAATATCTCCTTTATATATCCAAACTTTTACTCCTATTACTCCTGATATAGTGAAAGCCTCCGCAAAACCATAATCAATATCAGCAGTTAAAGTCTGCAAAGGAATACGGCCTTCTCTAAACCACTCTGATCTTGCAATTTCTGCACCATTAAGTCTTCCACTACACATTACTTTTATACCCTTTGCTCCAGCCCTTAAAGCTCTATTTATTGCTTGTTTCATTGCTCTCTTATAACTTATTCTTTTTTCTATTTGCATTGCTATATTCTCAGCTACAAGTTGGGCATCAAGTTCTGGATTTTTTACTTCTATCACATTAACAAAAACATTTTTATTAGTTAATTTAACAAGATTTTTCCTTATATTTTCAATTTCACTTCCACCTCTTCCAATGAGTACACCAGGCCTTGCAGTATGAATTGTTATATCAACTCTATTTATAGCTTTTCTCTCAATCTCAACACGTGATATTCCTGCTTGGTAGTAGTTCTTTTTAATATAATTTCTTATAGCCCAATCTTCATGTATTAAGGAGGAATAATCAGATTTTTCAGCATACCAATGACTTTTCCAATCTTTTGTTATACCTAATCTAAAACCATAAGGGTGTGTCTTCTGCCCCATATTATTCTTCCTCCTTCTCTTTTAAATAGATTACTATATGACTATTTCTAATTTGTATAATATCTGCCCTTCCTCTTGCACGTGGATTTAACCTCTTCCAACGTGGACCCTCATTTACAAAAGCCTTTGATACATATAATCTTTCAGCCCTAAGTCCATAATTGTGTTCAGCATTTGCTTTAGCAGATCTCAAACATTTTAGTATAAAATGTGCAGCTTTATGAGGAAGGTTTTCTAAAATAGCCTCAGCCTCACTAACCATTTTACCCCTTACAAGATCAATAACCCTTCTTGCCTTGTAAGGAGATATTCTAATATATTTGCTTTCAGCCTTTACTTCAATCATCTAAATTCAACCTCCCTACTTAATCGCTGTAATACGAGCAGTAGGTATTCTGTGACCTGTAAATGTTCTTGTAGGAGCAAATTCTCCCAATCTGTGCCCTATCATATTCTCTGTAATATACACTGGAATATGCTTTCTTCCATTATATACAGCAATAGTATGTCCTACCATTTCTGGAACAATAACAGATCTCCTAGACCAAGTCTTAATAATTCTTTTTTCGCCTTTCTCATTTAACTCTCTTATCTTTTTAAGAAGTTTTGGATCTACATATGGACCCTTTTTTAATGAACGACCCATGAGCTCCTCCCCTTTACTTCATTTCTTTTTTGTCGTTTGCTCTTTGAATTATGAAACGATCAGAAGGCTTTCTCTTTTTCCTTGTCTTGTACCCAAGAGTTGGTTTACCCCAAGGAGTAAGAGGTCCTGGATGACCTATAGGTGCCTTACCCTCACCACCTCCGTGAGGATGATCTACAGCATTCATAGCAGAACCTCTTACATGAGGTCTTCTACCAAGCCATCTGCTTCTCCCTGCTTTTCCTAAGGATATGTTCTGATTATCCACATTACTTACCTGACCGATAGTTGCTCTACAATTTAAATCAAACAACCTTATTTCGCCCGATGGGAGCCTTACGTATGCCCATTTTCCTTCTTTACCTAAGATTTGAGCAGCTGTTCCAGCAGCCCTTACAAGTTGACCGCCTCTTCCAGGATATAACTCCAAATTATGAATCAATGTTCCATCAGGAATATTCTTTAAAGGAAGATTATTCCCTACTTTAATATCAACATTTTCGCCAGACATAATAATATCTCCAACTTTTAAACCTTCTGGTGCTATAATGTATCTTTTCTCTCCATCAGCATAATATAATAACGCTATCCTGGCAGTTCTATTTGGATCATACTCTATACTTGCTACTTTAGCTGGTATTCCATCTTTATCTCTCCTGAAATCAATTATTCTATAAAGTCTCTTATGACCACCACCTCTAAATCTTGTAGTAACATGGCCAAAATTATTCCTTCCACCACTTTTCTTAAGTGGTTTTAGCAGAGATTTTTCAGGTTCTTCTTTAGTAATCTCTGAAAAATCAGGCAATATTAAATGTCTTAATCCAGGTGTAATAGGTTTAAACTTTTTAAGTCCCATTCTTTTCTACCTCCTATACTCCACTAATAAGCTCTATTTTATAACCTGGTTCTAAAGTTACTATGGCTTTCTTTCTTGTTGAAGTAAATCCCTGAGAAAGACCCAATCTACGTCTTTTTGGTTTTTCATTTATTATAGCCACCTTTTTAACCTTTACCTTAAAAATTTCCTCAACTGCTTTTCCAACTTCTATTTTATTTGTATCCTTAGCCACTTCAAAAACATACTTACCTTCTTTAGCCAAATTTAAACTTTTTTCAGTAAGAACAGGCTTTATAATAACAGTGTATGGATCTCTCATTTCAAAAATGCCTCCTCTATTACAGGTATAGCATCAACAGTCAATACCAAATAATCATATTTTAATAAATCATATACATTAAGACAAGATGCTACCATCGTTTTTACATTCTCTAAATTCATAGCAGCTCTTTTTAATGTTTCATCTTTTTGAGGTATACCTATAAGTACTTTTGCTTCTTTTAATCCAAAATTATTTAATATATTTACCAACTCTTTTGTTTTGGGTTGTGATAATTCAATTTTATCCAAAATATAAAGGTTATTTTCCTTAAGCTTAGTAGATAATGCAGATCTTATTGCAAGTCTTCTCACCTTCTTAGGAATCTTATAAGAATAATCACGAGGTTTTGGACCAAAAGGTCTACCTCCACCTACCCAATGAGTAGCTTTTCTATCACCCTGTCTTGCGTGACCTGTACCTTTTTGAGGCCAAACCTTTCTACCACTTCTATTTACCTCTCCTCTCCTCTTGGTAGAATGAGTACCCTGTCTACCATTAGCTAAATGCATGACCACACATGTGTAGAAAAGGTCAGGTCTTTTCTCTATTCCAAATAATTCATCTTTTAACTCAATCTCTCCAATCTTTTCTGCTTTTTGGTTATATACAGGTACTTGAATCATTTTTCTATCCCCTTCCTATTACTTTATATCCTTAACAGCCTTTCTGATAATTAATAAATTACCTACAGGACCAGGAACAGCACCTTTAACCAAAATTAAATCTTTTTCTTTATCTACCTTTACAATCTTTAGATTTTGAACAGTGATAGTTTCATTGCCCCATCTTCCTGCCATTTTCTGACCTTTCATTACATGCTGAACTCCACCAGCACCAATTGATGCTCTTCTTCTATGAAATTTAGAACCATGAGACATTCTACCACGTGCAAAATTCCACAATTTGATATGTCCAGTATATCCATGCCCTTTACTCTTACCAGTTACGTCAACCAATTCTCCTTCTTGAAATATTTCTACTTTTATCTCTTGACCAGGAACAAAATCTGAAGTATTAACTACTCTTACCTCCTTTATAACTTTAAAGGGTGGAAATCCCAATTTTTTAAATATACCTAACAATGGCTTATTTAGTTTACTCTCCTTACACCTTTCAAACCCTAATTGAATAGCATTATATCCATCTTTTTCTTTAGTTCTCACATTTAATATAAGGCAAGGTCCACTCTTTATTACTGTTACTGGTATAATCTCGCCATTTTCACCAAAAATCTGGGTCATTCCAACTTTTCTACCTAATATAGCTTTTGTTGTAGGAGCAGCCATAGTCTTTACCCCTCTCTATGTTTTAATTTCAACTTCAACACCAGCTGGAAGCTCTAAATTCATAAGAGCTTCCACTGTTTTTGCTGTTGGATTTTCTATATCAATTAGTCTTTTATGAATCCTTATTTCAAAATGTTCTCCAGAGTTTTTATTCACGTGTGGAGAACGTAATACCCAATATCTTGTAACCTTTGTAGGAAGAGGAATAGGGCCAGAAATCTTAGCCCCAGTTCCTCTTACTGTTTCTATAATCTTTTTAGTTGATTGATCAAGAACTCTGTGATCAAATGCTTTTAATTTAATTCTTATTTTTTGTCTATCTGAATAACTACTCATGTCTACTGATCGCCCCCATTATTCAATAATTTTAGTTACGACACCTGCACCAACAGTCTTTCCACCTTCTCTGATTGCAAATCTTAAACCTTCCTCTAATGCTACAGGCTTTATTAACTTTATCTCCATCTCTATATT